>OGFO01000087.1_pt1 | contig 106469 bp, 91 predicted proteins | sample 1570981 | NCBI WGS metagenome assembly OGFO01 (sample SAMEA2581955, study PRJEB24529) | metagenome | biome: Human gut stool | place: China | collected 2011
CAAAGTGGGTGATGTTCATCTTTCCCAGAGGGCAATCAAGGCTTGCGCAGATTTTCTCTGCAAGGTATCTCGAGTTAGTTCCGGAGAATACCATTACGGGTGCTTTTTCGCTCATTTTGTAATAGATGTTACCTATTTGTTTAATACGGCTGCAAAGTTATGAATTTCCCGCTACATTCTACAAGACTTATTGTAGAAAAATCTTTTTTCTTTCCCGGATTTATTTGTAGCTTTGCTAAGTGAAACGGTTTCCTCATATACGATTGGTGGGCTTACTGTGTTTTTGCATAGTAATGATTTCTTGTGTGGGTACTGCTCCCACCAAGGAAGTATATCTTATCGATTCGCTCAACCAAGTGGCTTATTCTTATCGTTATAAAGACCTGGACTCTTCTTGTCATGCTGCCACACAAGCTTATGGAAAAGTAAATCTGTATAGTCAGGGGAAAGCGGAAGCATCCAATAATCTGGGTTTTTGCGCTTTTATGCGCATGGATTTTGAGAAAGCGGAGAAGTTTCATAAAGATGTGTATAGTCTCACGAAAAATGAACTGGAATTGCTGGTTGCCGATATCGGATTGATGAAAATCTATCAGCGGACGGCCATGAACAAAGAATTTTATGACTATCGGAACAGTGCCCTCCGCCGCATGAAACGAATAGATGAAGATAACAAGCTTTTCGTAGATAAGCACGAACGGTTGAGACTGAACTATGCACGCTCCGAATTTTATATCGTTTCCGCAGTTTATTACTACTATCTGCAACAACGTCCGGAAGCGGTGGCTTCCATCAACGAAATATATCCGCAGGAAGAACTTGTAGCGGATACGAACCAGTTACTGTATTATCATTATATAAAAGGATCGGCAGCACTTTGTGATGGTGAAACGGCGGATGAGCGTCGTTTGCGTGAATTCGACGAGTTGTATACAACTTGGAAAATGGCATCCCGCGGAGGATACTTGTATTTTGAAGGTAATGGAGTGCAGGGGCTTGCTAATCTGATGGCATCTCCCGATAATTATGACTTTTTCCAGGTCAGGCGTTCTCATGCATTGAAACAGTTTGATGTTCCCGTGGATTCTTTGTTGCCCATGCGTTTAGGACAATTGGCTTTGAAGAAATTCAAGCAATATAATGATGTGTATCAGATTGCCGGTGCCTATGTTTCTATTGGTAAATATTTGAATGCGCATGATAACTACGCCGAAGCATTGGATACATTGACGCTTGCCTTGGAGTGCGTGAACAGTCATCATCGCCGTTTTTATGATTGCCACGATAGCCTGGACTGGTTGAAAACCTATGATATACGGGATACCATTTCTTCAGAAAAAGCATGGATAGAGCGTAAGTTACGAACCGTTCCGGAATGGATTTCACGTATTCGCGAACAACTGAGTGTTACGTATGCCGGACTGGAAATGAAGCAACATTCCGATTATAATCGCAATATTTATCTGGATATTCTGGAAGATACCCGGCAGGATAAGGAGTTGGAAAGCCGTTATCAGGCTTTGGAAAGTGAAGCCCGGCAACTCAATATTTTACTCTTCTTCGTGATTGTCGGTTTTATACTGGTGGTTTTATTTTTTTGGATATTCAATAAGCGGTCTAAAGAACGTAATCATATCCATTTGCACCGTTTGAGGCAGATGTTGGACATTTGTCAGAAAATAACCGCTTCTATTCCCACGGACGCGCAGACGGAAGAAGAAATTGTAGATGCCATTCTTTCTGCTGTGCAGACAGATATAGAGGAACTTTTCAATGTAAAAGACATCCGGATAGAAGATGGGCAGTTGGTATTACCCAAACGTCTTACGAAGGATGAGAAAGCAATACTACATGTGATTGCTCCTTATATTACATGGGCGCTTGATAATGGCATGACTTCCATTTCGCTGGGTGACGAACGCCGCCGGTTGGAAAAAGAACGGTACGTGTACGAACAGCATATAGCCGGAAATAAACGTCAGAATCTTATAAAGAAAGCGTGTATGGCCATTGTGAACGGTATTCATCCGTACATAGACCGTATTATTAATGAAGTGCATAAACTGACGGAAAAGGGTTTTATCCATGACGAACACATCAAAGCCGAGAAGTATCAATATATGGACGAATTGGTGACAACCATCAATGAATACAATGATATCCTTGCTTTATGGATTAAAATGAAACAGGGTAGCCTGAGCTTGAATATAGAAACATTCGGGTTGAACGAGCTTTTCGATCTGATACGGAAAGGAAGCCGTGCTTTCGAAATGAAACAGCAGCAACTGGAAGTGACACCAACGGATACCTATGTGAAAGCTGACAAGGCGTTGACGCTGTTTATGATAAACACGCTTGCAGAAAATGCCCGTAAATATACTCCAAAGGGAGGCAAGGTAAAAGTCTATGCAAATCCGACAGAAGAATATGTGGAAATCTCAGTAGAAGATACCGGTTATGGTCTTTCTGAAGAAGATGTGACGCGTATTGTCGGTGAGAAATTGTATAATTCGCAGGAAATAGGCATACTGGATGCTGCCGATCGGGAAGAACTGCTAAAAAACAAAGGGAGCGGCTTCGGCCTGATGAATTGTAAAGGTATCATTGAGAAATACCGGAAGACGAACGAAGTATTCAGAGTCTGTTTGTTCAATGTAGAAAGTACTTTAGGGAAGGGCAGCCGTTTTTATTTCCGTTTGCCTACAGGAGTGCGTAAAACTTTGATGGTATTTCTGTGCATATTCTTTTCTATAGGTATGAGTTCATGCAATAAAGCAGTGGAGGAAGCGGTGATGCAACCGGATGAAATCTATGCGCAAACGGCTCAGGATTCTTTGTCATTAGCTGCGGAAAATGAGTTTGAAGCTCTGTTGAATGAGGCGTCCGACTATGCCAATGATGCCTATTATAGTAATGTGGAAGGAAATTTTGAACAGGCTTTGGAATATGTAGATTCTGCCATGTCTTGCCTGAATGCGCATTATAAAAGGTATGCCCGGGAGCCGCAGCGCTATATGTCATTGAGAGGAGAAGGGGAGCCGGGTGAGTTATCCTGGTGGAATGAGCTTTTCAATTCGGACTTTCATGTCATTCTGGATATCCGGAATGAGGCGGCTGTCGCTTTTCTGGCTTTGAAACAATGGGATGCGTACAGTTATAATAATGCCGCCTATACTACCATGTACAAATTATTGGGTGAAGACCAGTCTTTGGAAGAATATTGTCGTCAACTGGAACGTTCTACGAATAATAAGATGGTGGGGGTTATCCTGTTTATCGGACTTATAGCTATGTTGCTTTTAGGATATTACATTCTGTATATTCGTAAACGTCTTGTAAACCGTTGGAATCTGGAACAGGTCTTGGAAATCAATAGACAGATATTTGCTGCCTCCCTGATACAAGTTCCCGAAACAGAAGAGGCATTGCAACGGGAAGAAGATACCCTGAAAGCTATTCCTCAACGTATCGTTGACGAAGGCTTCGATGCCGTAAATGAGTTGCTAAGTATTGATCGGTTGGGAATCGCCGTTTATAATGAAACGACACATCAACTGGAATATGCGTCAAATTCTATAGAAAATGAGCTGTCCTCTGCGGGAGATAATGGAACATCTACGGCAGAAGATGAACTTTGGAAGGAAGTAGTTCAACGCTGTTTTGCACAGCATACTCAACTGTCCGCACCGGGATTTGAAGCTTTGCCTTTGGTAGTGGATGCTGCGGGTGATTCGCGCTGTGTGGGTGTGTTATATCTTGAACGGCAAGAGAATGTCGATCAAGAGACGGCTCATCTATTGTTGGAATTGATTGCGCGGTATATAGCGATTGTGGTCTTCAATGCAGTTGTGAAACTGGCAACAAAATACCGCGACATCGAAGCTGCACATGAAGAAGCACACCGGGCGTCATGGGAGGACGGTATGTTGCATGTGCAGAATATGGTGCTTGATAATTGTCTTTCCACCATCAAGCATGAGACAATTTATTATCCGAATAAGATCAAGCAACTCATTGGTAAACTCCGTTCAGGTATTCTCTCAGAAACGGAAGAAAAAGAGACGGTTTCAGCTATCAGCGAATTGATAGAATATTATAAAGGTATATTTACCATATTGAGTTCGTGCGCATCGCGACAGTTGGAAGAAGTTACGTTCCGTCGCGGGATAATTTCCGTACCGGAGTTGTTTGCTCTGGCAGAAAAGTATTTCCGTAAAGCAAATAAGGGAAAAGGGGTTGCTGTATCTTTCTCTACAAGAGCTATTGATGAAAGAGTGGTCGGAGATTTTATCCAACTCCGCTTCTTATTGGAGAATCTGATAGATGAAGCTTTGTCTGTTCCTCTGGATGGAGAAATACATTTGGCAGCAGCAGTAGACGGAGAATATATTCGTTTCCTTTTCACTGATATGCGAAGGACGAAAACCCGTGAGGAATTAAATCAACTTTTCTATCCAAACCTGGAACGTATGACGGCAACAGGAGAAAAAGGAGAGTTGCGAGGTACGGAGTATCTCGTCTGCAAGCAGATTATTCGTGACCATGATGAGTTTGCCGGAAAACGTGGCTGTCGCATCAATGCTGAACCGGCTGAGAATAGTGGATTTACAGTTTATTTCACGATACCGAGAAGAAAATAAAATTAAAGAATATGGAAGACAAGAAATTCAAAGTAATTATTGTAGAAGACGTCAAGCTTGAACTGAAAGGAACGGAAGAAATCTTCCGCCATGAAATACCTAACGCAGAAGTTATCGGTACGGCCATGACCGAAAGTGAATTCTGGACATTGATAGAAGCCGGAGTTCCTGACTTGGTATTGCTGGATTTAGGTTTGGGTGGTTCTACTACTATTGGTGTGGATATCTGCCGGAATATATTTAAGCGTTATCCGGGAGTACACGTACTCATATTTACCGGAGAAATTCTGAATGAAAAGCTTTGGGTGGATGTTCTGAATGCGGGTGCTGACGGTATTATTTTGAAAACAGGTGAGCTGCTTACGAAAACAGATGTACAGGCAGTAATGGATGGAAAGAAGCTGGTTTTTAATTATCCTATTCTGGAAAAAATTGTAGACCGTTTCAAGCAATCTGTTGCGAATGATGCCAAACGTCAGGAAGCGGTTATCAGTTATGATATCGATGAGTATGACGAACGTTTCCTACGCCATCTGGCATTGGGGTATACCAAAGATATGATTGCTAACCTGAAAGGTATGCCTTTTGGAGTTAAATCTCTGGAAAAGCGTCAGAATGATCTGGTAAACCGTCTGTTTCCACAAGGAGAGCGGGTAGGAGTGAATGCAACCCGTCTGGTTGTGCGTGCTTTGGAACTCCGTATTCTTGATATAGATAATCTGGAAGCAGATGATGAATAGCAAATGGCGTTTACCGCATCCGGCAACAATGTTTCTCTTGTTGACGCTGGCTGTCATTGTCTTATCATGGATATTTGACATTTACGGCCTGAGCGTGTTTCAACCGCAAACAGGGGAGGAGATACGGGTACAAAGTTTGCTTAGTCCGGAAGGTGTTCGTTGGCTGTTGCGGCATGTGGTTACTAATTTCACGGGGTTTGCTCCGCTGGGCTTGGTAATTGTGGCTATGTTTGGTATCGGGGTAGCACAACATTCAGGTTTTATAGATGCTTGTATCCGCGGTGGGGCACGTCGTAAGCATAATCCATGGCGCATGGTGATACTGGTTATTTTCTTGGGATTGCTTTCCAATGTAGTAGGTGATGCCGGATACATAATTCTTTTACCGATTGCAGCAACTTTATTCCATTCGGTCGGGCTGCATCCGGTTGCAGGTATTATTACGGCATACGTTTCTGTTTCGTGTGGGTATAGTGCTAACCTGATGCTGAGTACTTTGGATCCTATGCTTGCTGCCACTACCCAAGAAGCTGCGGACATGGCAAATGTGTCACCTGGAAATACAGGGCCTTTATGCAATTACTATTTCTTGTTTGCATCTACTTTTTTGCTGGCTTTTATTATTTATCAGGTAACCCGTCGTAATCTTCTTCCGGCTTTGGGGGAATATGCCGGTCATATTCGTTTCAATGGTTATAAGCAATTATCTCGCAAAGAGCGTCGTGCTATGATAGGTGCAGTATCTATTGGGGTGATTTATACAACCGTGATTCTTTGGGCTACTTTCTCTTCATGGGGTATTTTGCGTAGTGTGAATGGTGGTCTGATCCGTTCTCCTTTTATAGAGGGCATTCTGTTTCTGCTGTCTTTTGGTATCGGGCTTATGGGGATGGTTTATGGCTTTGCTTCCGGCCGTTATCGTACAGATGGAGATGTGATTGAGGGGCTTACTCAACCTATGAAATTGTTGGGTGTTTACTTTGTTATCGCTTTCTTTGCTGCTCAGATGTTTGCGTGTTTCGAGTATTCTCATTTGGATAAATGTATAGCCATTATGGGAGCGGACATGCTTTCGTCCATCCATCTTGGGAGTTTATGGATACTCATTCTATTTATTCTCTTTACAGCACTTGTGAACCTTATTATGGTTTCTGCCACTGCCAAGTGGACTTTCATGTCCTTCATTTTTGTTCCGTTCTTTGCCAATATGGGGATTTCTCCGGATATGGTGCAATGCGCTTTTCGTATTGGCGACAGTGCCACCAATGCCATCACTCCTTTCATGTTCTACATGCCTCTTATCCTTACTTACATGCAGCAATATGATAAGCAAGCGACCTATGGTTCATTACTGAAATATACCTGGAGATACTCTCTATATATATTATTAGCCTGGACTTTGTTATTTATTTTATGGTATGTAACTGGTTTACCATTAGGATTATAACATCTAATCGGATATAAAAGCATCTATTTACAAAATATTTTCTGCGTAAAATCTTTGCAAATTTCACAGAAAAGCGTACCTTTGCACCGCAATTAAGGATGGTTCCGTAGCTCAGCTGGATAGAGCAACGCCCTTCTAAGGCGTGGGTCTTGCGTTCGAATCGCAACGGAATCACTTTGAAAAGAGAGCTAATATACTGACAATTACAGTGTTTTGAGCTCTCTTTCTTTTTCCCTACCTCAAAGACCTGCGTATGAATACTAACGAAATAGATAAGTTAAGCCTCGTAAAAGCCCATGCTCTGTTTGATACTGGTGATATAAGTCGTATCGAAATAGGGACGGTAAAAGGATTATGCGATATACACTGCTATTTGTTTGACGGTTTGTATGAATTCTCTGGAAAGGTGCGTACTCTAAATATAGCAAAGGGAAACTTTCGTTTTGCCAACTGCATGTATCTTGATGTCATATTACCTGTAATAGAAAAAATGCCCGAAACGACATTCGATGAAATAATCGCAAAATATGTTGAAATGAACATAGCCCATCCTTTTATGGAGGGAAATGGAAGGACTATGCGCATTTGGCTCGATATGATATTAAAAAAGAATCTTAAAAGAGTTGTTGATTGGCGGAATGTGGATAAGTATCTGTATTTGCAAGCGATGGAGCGAAGCCCGATTAATGACTTGGAACTGCGTACTTTACTGTATCAAGCACTCACCGATCAGGTAGATGATCGGGAAGTAGTATTCAAAGGGATTACTCAATCTTATTATTATGAAGGCTATGAGCCATAGCCCAATTCAAGGTAGATTGTTTGTACAACTGCCTTCTACCTTCACATAATACATCTGATTCCCTCTGCCCATCTTTCGTATTAATCCTTTTTCCACGAATATTTTCAAGTCCTCTGTGGCCTTCCACTTCAGGCGTCCGGTTAAATTTGTATAGATGGATCGTGTGATAAAACCATTTTGTTCCAGATGCATCATCATTCGCCTTTCCAGTTCTTCTATATTTAACTGGCTGGAAGTGCGAAAAGCACGTTCAGGTACACGTTCTAATTCGCCTGCCGACTTCATTTTGAATTGTTTTGAAGCTCTGAAGCTTACCCCATTGAAACGAATGGAAGCAGCACGGATATCTGTTTTCTTAGCTACCATGCGTGATGCCTTAATTTTTCCGGCAAAGTAACCGAATTCACCAAGTTCTACACGGTATCCTTCACCGATGTAGCGTGCAGCTGTATCCATAATTATACTTAGTGCTCCCTCCAATTCACCTACAGTGTAGCCGGTTCCATACGAGGCCCTTTCCAGTAATTTGCGTGCAGAGAGTGTGCCGCTATATACTATGCTCGGGTAGAGTGTTTCCTTTTCACCCTCTTTTGTTGTGAGGGCGGGTTTCTTTTTCAGATCATAAAATGCCATGAGTTGCTTTATTTAGATATTCTTTTATACTGGTGAAATTAAATTAGGATGGTACATAAATTAACTTCATACAGCGCGATAACCAATTCCTTTTTATTATTAAATGTAGTCAGTTGATTATATCAGACTTATTGAATGTTTATAATCAGCCAATAAGTTGTTTGTTACCAACCTATCAGCTGTTTATAAACATCCTATTTCATTTATGCAGTAAAGGTATTTAGTTTATTGGATAAAAGCAATTAAATTGTAGATAGTTTCGAGTTAATTCTTTAAAAATATTTATCTGAAGAGTAACCGGTGGTGTATAGTACAGCCTGAAATGACAGTGTTTAACATTCAGTTCCTCTTGAAATTTACGTAAAATAACATTTGTTACAGCTGTCCTAAAAACTACAAAAAAGTTAAAATGGTTTTGCTTCTATAGCTATGAACACTAATTTTGGGATATCAACTTTTAAAATTTAAAGCACATGAAAAAATTTTTGTTATCCATTGCGCTGTGTTGTGCAGCAACTAACTTTTTTGCGCAAACTACAGAACCTGGAAATCTAATTAACGAAGGAAAGGCAGCACTCGAAGCCAAAAATTACCAGGAAGCATTTACAAAATTCAGTACCTACCTGACACAGACAAACAATCAGGACTCCGTTATCGCTTACAACTGCGGCGTTTGTGCCGATAAAATCAAAAAACCGGAAGAAGCTCTCAAGTATTTTGATATTGCTATTCAAAAGAAATACAATCTGGGAAATGCATATGTAGGTAAAGCCGGTGCATTGAAGGATTTGAAAAAAGACAGTGAGTATCTTGCCACTCTGAAAGAGGGTATAGAAGCAGCTCCGGAAAATAAGACATTGAAAAGACTTCATGCTAATTATTATCTGAATGCCGGTATTAAAGCACAAAAGGCTAATAAACTGGATGATGCTGAAGAAGCTTTCAAACAAGTACTTGCTGACGATGAAAAGAATACCAACGCATTGTACAGCTTGGGTACACTTTCTTATAATAAGGCAGCTTTAGTTCTGAAGAATGCAGCACCATTGGCTAATTCAGATAAAGCTAAGTACGATGCACAGAAAGAAATCGCTGACAAAAACTTCCAGAATGCTAAAACGTATCTGGAGCGTGCACTCCCCTTACTCTCGGCAGACAAACCTCGTGAAAAAAGTATGATAGATAATATTAAGAAACTATTGCCGCAAATTGAAGCGCAATTGAAATAATCTATCGAAAAGAAGAATAAGAAAGCCGTGTTGGAATTTCCCGACACGGCTTTCTTATTTATAGTATGTTATTTATTTCGTTTTCTTCAATACTACTGCTGTACGGGCAGGAATATATAACTTCAACCATTCCTTCTTCTCTTTCTCATAAAGAGGATCAGCAATAGTGAAATGTTTTACAGTGTCATCAGTCAATCCATTACCGCCATAAGCAGGATTATCCGTATTCAATACTACTTCATATGTGCCCGGAGAAACCAGGAAGCCATAATCGGTAAATGACTGTTTGGGATTGAAATTGAACACAAAGACATAATCCTTACGCATATATGCCAATACCTGATCGCCGTCATTGTGCCAGATTTCCTGAACAGGTGTTGCCTGGAAAGCTTTCACGCTCTTAATGGTTTTGAGCATATCAGCATCAAAGTCAGCCATATAGTGGTAAGTAAGATTCTTGTTATCTACCAGATCCCACTGACGACGGGCATACTTACATGACCATCCATTACCTTCACGTGGAAAATCAATCCATTCGGGATGGCCGAATTCGTTGCCCATGAAGTTAAGATAACCACCATTGATAGTACTTGAAGTCAGTAAACGTATCATCTTGTGAAGAGCAATACCACGATTTACTGTGTAGTTTTCATCACCTTTCTGCATATGCCAGTACATATCGGCATCTATCAGACGGAAGATAATCGTCTTATCGCCCACTAATGCCTGGTCGTGACTTTCTGCATAAGATATAGTCTTTTCATCTTTACGACGATTGGTTACTTCCCAGAACATGCTGGACGGTTTCCAATCTTCGTCTATTTTTTCTTTGATGGTCTTGATCCAATAATCGGGGATATTCATCGCCATACGGTAGTCGAAACCATAGCCGCCGTCTTCAACTTTAGCTGCAAGACCGGGCATTCCCGATACTTCCTCGGCAATCGTTATTGCTTTGGAATTTACTTCGTGGATAAGTTTGTTGGCAAGTGTCAGGTAGCAAATGGCATTGTCATCCTGATGGCCATTGAAATAGTCTCCATAATTACAGAAGGCTTCACCCAGTCCGTGACTATAATAGAGCATAGATGTTACACCATCGAACCGGAAGCCGTCGAATCCGTATTCCTCAAGCCAGTACTTACAATTAGAAAGAAGAAAATGGATAACTTCATTTTTTCCATAGTCGAAACAAAGTGAGTCCCAAGCCGGATGTTCACGTCGTGCGCCGGGGTAGAAGTATTGATTCGGATCACCGGCAAAATTGCCCAAGCCTTCCACTTCATTCTTTACTGCATGAGAATGAACGATGTCCATAATCACTGCAATACCCAATCCGTGTGCGGTATCGATCAACTCCTTCAATTCTTCCGGAGTACCGAAACGGGAAGAAGCGGCAAAGAAACTGGATACATGGTAACCGAAACTACCGTAGTAGGGATGTTCCTGAATAGCCATGATTTGAATGCAATTGTATCCGGCTTTAGCTATGCGCGGAAGAGTTTTTTCACGGAACTCGTTGTAAGTTCCTACTTTATCTTCCTGTTGCGCCATACCGATATGGCATTCGTAGATAAGCAAAGGATCCGTATTAGGTTTAAATGTACGCTTCTTTACTTTATATGGCTTTTCCGGTGACCAGACCTGCGCACTGAAAATCTTGGTTTGCTCGTCTTGTACCACCCGTGTTGCCCAGGCAGGAATACGTTCTCCGCAACCGCCTTCCCAATGTACAATGAGTTTGTATAAATCACCGTGTCTCATGGCATCTGCCGGAAGTTTGATTTCCCAAACACCATAATCCTTACGTTTCAGACTGTACTTCTTTAGTTCTTTCCATTCATTGAATGTGCCCACAATAAATATTTCTGTGGCGTTGGGTGCCCATTCACGGAAAATCCAGCCGTCAGCAGTACGGTGAAGTCCGAAATATAAATATCCCGAGGCAAAATCAGACAAAGTCTGTTTCCCTTTGTTCGTCAGTTCAGCCTCTTTGTCTAATACATGCTGATGACGGCCTTTGATGGCATCTTCGAAAGGTTCCAGCCAGGGGTCGTTTTTGATCAAATTCAATGTTTCCATAAAGGATGAGTTTTTGATTGATTGGATTATTATGCTTTCACTTTCACAATGACTTTCTTCACACCGTCGGGAGAAATGCCGGGAGCATGTCCGTCTTGAGGGAAGAATATAGCAAACATTCCAGGTTTTACAGTGATATAAGTTTCAGCCAGTCCTTCGAAGAAAGTAATATCTTTCTCTGCATTGTAGGGAGCATCAGCCGGTACGCAATCTTTTCCTGCGGTATAGCCCATTACTTCCGCACCGGAGAGAGGAATCTGGATATCTATAAATTCATTGTGTGTTTCCAGTTTGGCTTGTTCTTTAGCTTTAGGGGTAGTTTGAGCTACGTTTACAACCAGGTCTTTACCTTTCAGTTCGGTTTTGCCAACTTCCATCGCGTTCAAGTCATGCGATTGCAAGAATTCAATAGCTTGGGCGAACAAGGGGTTCAACGATGCATATTTTTCTAAATTTTCTAATCTATCTACTACCATAGCTTTAATGTTTTAAGTTAGTTATATTATTATCAAATTTTATTCAAAGTCGTCAATCGTGTAGTTCAGGAAATCAGCAAAAGGTTTCATTTGCTTGAAGATTTCCGCCGTACGATCCACGCAATCGGGTGCCAGAAAGAAGCTGTCCGGTTGATTGCAGTAACAGGTATATTCCTTGCATTTCAGATATTGTACATATTCAAAATCCTTTGGAAACCCTTTGGGAGCTGTTTTCAGGAAGTCTTCGCCTATTACCGGGAAGTATTGCTTGAAATCCGGATTTTCAACTATACCGCGAAATTCGTCTATGTTATCATACACTGCCTGTCGCACGGCTTTCAGCGTCTTAGGAGGCAGGCAATAGCTACCACCTGCCAACAGACAGTTGCCCGGTTCAATGTGAACATAGTAACCGCAGTGGTCTGATTTCTTACCGCGGGCGTTGATGTATCCGCCCAAATGAGTTTTATACGGGGTCTTGTCCTGCGAAAAGCGCGTATCACGATAAATCCGGTAAGTACAGTCTTTGACTTGAACGCCACGAATACTTTCATCGAAAAGCGAGATACGGGTAATTATAGCCGATAACAGGTTCTCAAATTCCCCACGGGCTTCTTCATACAAGTCCTTGTGAGCATTGAACCATTCGCGGTTATTGTTAGCGGACACTTCTTTTAAGAATTGAAAAATAACAGGGATGTTCATATTGGTATTTTCCTTATTATCTGACAAAATTACGCATAATTTTCCTAACATGCTACAAACAGGGACAAAAAAAGCATCGGCTCTGGTAAACCGATGCTCCTTACACATTTATCAATCAAACAGACGCTTCTGTTTTTGATGTACTTACTTATCACAAGCGGGTACAGTCTCCTTTAATTAATCTTATATCTAATACTATGAAAAACACAATAATATAACACGTCTCCACAGAAAAAGTTCGAAGGGGTATGTGTGTTTTTATCATTTGTTTATATCTTTGTAGAAAAATTATACGAACATATGGAATATAAGTATGATGAAGAAAGTGTGAATGCCTTGATGAAGTGGGCTGAGAACGCACAGTTACCCAAAGAGTTACAACTAAGTGAGGCCGAAAATATTGTGAATCTTAGACAATACGTAGTGGCAAATATAAACGATATCAAAGCGCATTATCCGGATGAGTTTTACAATCCGGCCATTACGCGTCTGTACAGACTGAAGGAAAAACTGGAAGGAGAAAGCACCACGGAGTAACACAGAGTTCCACAGAGTAATAAGGATTCTTTCGAATAAAGATTACTCTGTGGAACTCTGTGTTACTCCGTGGTGAAAATCTTATTATAACTTGATTTTCAATATCTTTCCACTATATCCTTCTACAGAAATTTCCGTAGCCTTATAAGGCAGTAAACTAATACTTTCCGTCTTTCCGGTTAGCAAATCTACCGCCGGATAAATATCCATCTGCGGTATTTGCAGGAAGTCAAAGGCATGAGAAGGCACATTGATAGCTACATCTACTGAAATGTGGTCAAAGTTCACGATAATGAACAATAACTCTTTTCCAGCTTTGCGCAAGAATGTGTATTGTTTATGCTCATTGAAGCGCCAGCCATTTGCGTTGGCATACATCAGATCGAAGAATTCTCCTTCAGTGATTGCTTTTTCTTTGTTGCAAAGCGTCAGGATGCGTTGGTAGATACTATAGATGTGTTTTTGGTCTTCCGTCAGCATCTTGCCATCGAACTTCCCACCATTCCGCCAACGACGTATGGTATCTACACTCCAATAATCAAAAATAGTAGTACGCCCATCTCTGCCACTGAAACCTTCGCTATCCATGCCCAGTTCACCGAATTCCTGCCCGAAATAAATCATCATCGGATTGGTATTCATACAAGCTGAAACAATCAGTCCCGGAATGGCTTTACGCGGATTGCCGGCGAAGAAATCAGAAGCAATGCGCTGTTCGTCATGGTTCTCCAGGAAATTCAGCATCCGTTTCTCAATGCCACCCAGACTTTGCCAGGAACGGGTAATGGCCGTAGCCGAATCATAGCCGCAAATCACATTGCGAAGCGTATCATAAAGTCCTACCTTATCATATAGATAATCAAATTTTCCGCGGAAAATGTAATTCTGATATTCTGCCGGATTATAAACCTCTGCAATGAATAACAAGTCAGGATGCTTTTCTTTCACTTGCGGAATCACCCATTCCCAGAATTCAACCGGAACCATTTCAGCCATATCACAACGAAAACCGTCGATATTCTTGTCTGCCCAGAAAAGAAGGATATCCAGCATCTTTGTCCAGGTGTCCGGAGTGGGATTGAAGTGACAGGTTCCACCATTCTGATAGTCCACTCCATAATTCAGCTTCACGGTTTCGTACCAGTCGGTGATATTGGGATAAGCATCGAAACGATTGTTTCCCGTAGCCTTGGCAGGACATTCTTTATAAGGTTCCGCAGCCGATCCTTTCATATCAAACTGACCATGCAATTCGGATTGAGGGATATAGTAAAAATTATTATATGGGCTGAAAGCGTAATTAGGATCATCATTTGCACCCAACTGTGAAGTTCCGTCAGGTTGTGCATCCGAATGATATTGGCGGGCAACGTGATTCGGAACAAAATCGATAATGACTTTCAGACCGCTACGATGAGTACGTTGTACCAGATTTTCAAATTCCTTCATACGTTCCTGTACATCGTTTGCCAAGTCCGGATCCACGTCATAATAATCCTTGATGGCATAAGGAGAGCCTGCTTTTCCCTTAACAATAGCCGGATGATCGGGACGTATGTTGTAACGGCGATAATCCGTTTGCGTGGCATGTTCTATGATACCGGTATACCAAATATGGGTAGCTCCCAACTTCTTTATTTCATTGAGTGCCTTGGCTGTAAAGTCCGCCATTTTACCGCATCCGTTTTCTGTTATGTTCCCGTTATTGATGCAGTGATTATGATTGTTACCAAACAAGCGCGTAAACACTTGATAGATAATCATTTTTTCATCTTTCCCCATTCTATTTTTATTTTATGATTTGATAATTACTTTCATCTTTCCAGATGGTTCCCTGATCCGCTTTCAACTGATCCAGAAGAGCGTTAGCGGCATTGTATCCCTGCATAAATATTTCTTCTGCTTTTTCCAGTTCGGTATTGCTGTATCCATCCAGGTTATACGGTTCTATTAATAAATCCGCTTTTTCCCGTTCGGGGAACGTATTGGCACGGAACATGAAGTGGTAGGAACGCATGGCAATACTTACAATATTCATCTTATATTTGTTCGCCAGTAGCGGACTAACATTTACTGCCACCACTTTGCTGCAAACACGTCGGATGGTAGATACAGGTAAGTTCATAAACACCCCACCATCTACATAATGCGTTCCTTCTATTTTTACAGGAGAGAAAAGGACAGGCATACAACAGGAAGCCGCCACACGTTCGGCAATATTCCCTTTGTGGAAATGCACCACACGTCCGTGATCGAGGTCGGTTGCAGTGATGATGAGAGGTATTTGCAATTCTTCCATCGTCTTTGCTTTCAGATTGGTTTTCAGGAAATCAATAAATTCGCCTAACTCGAACAATCCCACTTTCGGGATGACTAATTTGGTCAGATCCTGGAACTTATGCCCGGAGAAGTAATCCAGCACTTTATGCGGTTCGTTACCGTCTGCATAAAACACGCCTGCCAAAGCCCCTGCGCTTACTCCCGAAAGGATATTAGGTTTGATGTCATGTTCCAACAATGACTGCATCACGCCCAGATGTGCGAAACCCTTGATAAAACCACCGCTCAAAGCATATCCTATAGGATATTTGTTCGTAAACCAATTATTTGATGTTGCCTCCATGTAAAAAATCTACCATATATTTGTTCGCCACGAAATTAGTGATTTTATCGTAGGTTGAAAGTAAAAAGGGAGAAAAATGTGCTAAGTATAGAGAAAAAGCAACGCCTGCCCCCAATTTATACAATCGAAGACAGGCGTCAGTGGGAATCGGGAAAATATTTAATCAAAAGCCAAAATCATCTACCTGAATTTCTTCCTGATGATTATCGGTGAAGGGTTTAGCCTCTTGCTGTACGGCATTTCCTTCGATGTATACGGCGCGGAAGGGGCGGGCAGGGCAGACGTATTCACAACCGCCACAACCTACACAAATTTCCGTATCTATATGAGGAATTGTCAATCCGTCCTTGAAAGGAATCATCGACAGAGCTTGCGTAGGACAATGTTCCGAACAAGCCCCACAACTGGTTCCGTCGCGGTAGACGATGCAGTTTTCCTCGATGAAGACAACTTTACCCATCTGTGTCAGGTGTTTCTGCTCTTTCGTCAGTGGCAGGATAGCTCCATTCGGACAAACATCCCCGCATACGGTACAATCAAAATTACAGAAACCCTTTTCAAAGAAAACGGTCGGTTGCATCATTCCCCCTAAACCATACTCCATAAAAGCAGGCTTCAGTACATGAGAGGGGCATTTGCTGACACACAGGTGGCACGAGGTGCAATGTGCCTGAAAATGTTCCAGACTGATAGATCCCGGCGGTGTTATAGGCGTCTGACGTTTATCACTTTTCATTCCGGCTGCCGCAGCTGCTACGTTCTGGGCTTGTGCCATTACTTTGGGAGTTGCAGCGGCAGTTGTCAGCCCGGCAAGTAAAAAACGGCGTTTGGAAGTGTCAGTCACCTGTTTCTCTGTTTTGAGGGGAGTGGTATAACTAAGTGCGTTCTGACGACATTCACCCAGACAATCGAAACAATCTACGCAACGACTGTAGTCAATAGTCTGTTCCGGACTATTAATACATGAGGCTTTGCATTTAGTGGCACACAGTCCGCAATGATTGCATTTTTCTGTATCGATACGTACTTTAAATAGTGAGAAGCGGCTTAGAAAGCCAAGCAGCGTACCTACCGGGCATATTGTGTTGCACCAGGTACGTCCGTATTTCCATGCCAGAAAGCCAACCACCAAGAACGTCAACAGTCCGATAACAAAGGACGAGATACTCAGAAGAGAAGCGTCCACCTGATAGAAAGTATAGTTATTAAAACTTGAAAATATGCTTTCCAGCAAATTGTTCCCTAACATATACACAGGTTTAAACACATTGACCGTCATACGTCCGAAAGCGCTGTAAGGATCGAGCAGACCTAAAATGACCGTAAATCCGAAAAGAAAAGCTATCGCCGTTACACCCAATACTCCCCAGCGCAGTATATTCCTGGCAGGCGAGTAGCGGAAACGTTTCTTTTTCTTTGCTGTTTTTTTAGAAATCCAGGTCACTATATCCTGAAAGATACCCATCGGACAAATTGTAGAGCAATAGATACGTCCCAATAACAAGGTAATCAGTATCAGCACTGCCAGGATAATAAAACTGAGTGACATCAATGCCGGCACAAACTGTATATGTGCCAGTCTGTGGAAACTATTTGGCAATATTTCCGCAAAATCCAGAAAATAAAAGGTTATCAGCCCGAAGATAACAACGGACAATATAATACGTGCTTTTCTCAACATAAGTGTGTATACTTTATATCGCTTGAATTAAAGCTTGATACGCTTCACATTCAGCTTATCCAAATCCATCGTTCCAATCTTCAATGCCTGCCCGTTAGCAAGGTGAGCTACACTTTCAAGCGGCATTTCGCGAACTTGGTTAAAGAATTTGGTGGCAGCCGTATCTACGGCCACAATATCCTGTGAAATAAATAATCCTTTGGTCAATACCACATCCGAAGCAGAACGTCCACGCGGACCATTGGTTTTCAAAACGCGATAGGCATCCACCACATTCAGTACTGCTTTCTTATCCATTGTGCAGATATCGGCAATACATTGCTGCAAGTCGTTGGAATGGAAGAAACCGCGATCCCAGACAATACCCATGTGGTTCTTCATGGAAATCGTCAAGTTGGCGCCGCCATGGTTTTTCAGGATGGGCACATTGATCCATACATCACTGTTCAGAATAGCTTCGTGTACCTTGGCACTTTTCATGCGTACGCCTTTGGGCAATGAGACTGGTTTGTAGTAGCTTTCCAGATGAGCCGGCATAACCTTGGCACCCGCAGCTTTGGCAGCTTCTTCAATGCCGCTGTTCTTGTAGCACTTCTGCCAGTCATCACAAGTATGATCAAAAACCGTAACTTCCTTGGCACCTGCGGCAAGACATTGCTTCACAATTTCCGCAACCAGTTTCGGATTCGTATTACCGGCCAGTTCGGGTACTTTATCCCAACCAATATTCGGTTTAACCACTACCTTTTGTCCCGGTTTGATAAATTGTTTCATGCCACCCATTTCTGTAATAGCACGCCTGAACATCGCTTCCGGTTCTCCACCCATCACAGCTACCAGATCCACCTTACCGCCGCCAGCATTTGTCAGCTTTTGCGCCAGTATGTCCATTGCTTCGGAACGTTGCACGGTCATCACCGCCCCCGTTACCGCCAGAGTCTTTAAGAAATCCCTTCTATCCATAGGCCCTTCAGATTATTAATCTATTAATTATCAATTATTCATAGTATCCATGGGAACTTAAAACACGTCTCATCAAACAAGGCATAATCTGCCGTACCATTGACTGCGAATGTTTTTATCAGACGTGCCTCTTTCAGTAATTCGCACGCCAGACGAATGGTAGAGCCTGTCTTAATACGGTCATCTACCAATAAGATGCTTTTATCTTTAAAATCAAAGTCAACCGGAGCGAGCAACTGGGGTGCATCGTACTTCGGATGCTGGTATTCATCTCGCAAATTGATACGTAGCAGATGCACTTCTTTTTGCAATCGCTGGTTGATGATACCTGCCGGAACGATACCGCCATTAGCAATAGCCACGATCATATCAAAATCATCGTGGAATTCAATTGTGCGGAAGCGTTCCAGCACTTCTTCCATTGTTTTTGCCATATTGTTATGGGAGATAGTCTATTATTAAAGTTTGGAAATAGCTTTCAGCAGAGCGTAACCACCGAACCATTGGATCAGCATACCCGGAATACCGATACGGAAATCTTGTACGGCCAGGAAGAAGTTACCACATATAGCCCATTCAAAAGCAGTGCCTATCACCTGGTAAGCAAGAATCACACCAAGCAATGCAACTAAGGATATCTTCTTTGTATATCGTGCGGCAAATGCAGCGGCTCCTGCAAGCAAACCGGATTTTATCAGCAATACAGGCAATGCAGCGGCAGCGGGCATACCAAACAGTAAATGATTAATCACCGGAGAAAGTAAAGCTGTAAGCAGTCCTACACGGAAACCGAATTTATAGGCAGCAATCAGTGTAAAGAAATAGATAGGCAGCAAAGTCGGTCCGCCCATGGGAACCAGATGGCAAAGCTGCGGCAATGCTATATTTCCTGCAACAAATAAGAATGCAAACAAATAGGTCTTCACGTTACTGAACGACAAAGAGTAGAGTTTAGCAGATGTTTCCATTATTCAATGATTAGATTTTAATTTGTTATTATTATGTTTCTTCAAGATACAAAAGTAGGAGATGAGCGCTCATTTTGTTTGAGGATTTGTCTCAATCCTTACAGGTTTTGTATCGCTAGATTTATATTAAGACTCTTTCGGACGGAAAAGGTTTAAATCTTCACCAATTCATATTGCATATTGCCCAATCCGATCTTTTCCGCATGGCGCAATCCAGCCAGCCAGTCCGTATCCGGGTGCATCATGTGGAACTTGTCATGGCCGCACAAATCATCGTGCTCATGTCCGGCAGAAAGGCGGTTACCCGTGTGCAGTATAGGAGCCTGGATCACCATATCCGCGCACGCTTTATCCAGAGCCACCGGGTCTGTAGAAGCCAGAATACCGAGGTCGGGTACAATGGCGGCATCATTATGATTCCAACAGTCACATTCCGGAGATACATTCATTATAAAACTGATGTGGAAGTTGGGCTTATCTTTCACTACGGCCAGTGAATATTCGGCAATCTTATAGTTTAAGCGTTCGGACGTATCTTCATCGCCCATAATGGCGCCGTCATACTGGCACAAGGCGACACACTGCCCGCAACCTACGCATTTCGCGTAATCTATTTCTGCTTTGCGTCCTGCATTCAGATGTACGGCGTCGTGTGCACAGTGCTTCACGCAGATATTGCAGCCGATGCAACTTCCCGTATCTATTTTGGGTTGAGAGGCCGAATGTAGTTCCAATTTTCCGGCTACGCTGGCACAGCCCATGCCTAAATTCTTTAAAGCTCCGCCAAAACCGGCTTGTTCGTGCCCTTTAAAGTGATTCATGCTGATGATAATATCCGCATCGGCTATGGCAGTACCAATCTTAGGGGCGGCACAGTACTCACCGTTCAAGGGAATTTCCCGGCAATCCGTACCTTTCAATCCATCTCCGATGATAACCTGACATTGGGCGGATATAGGATTATAACCGTTTTCCATTGCGCTTTGCAGGTGATCGACGGCATTGGCACGACGGCCTGAATATAGTGTGTTACAGTCCGTCAAGAAAGGTTTTGCACCATTGTTGCGCAATAGGTTTGCCATGCGAGCCGCGTAGTTCGGGCGAAGATAAGCAAGGTTTCCCGGCTCACCGAAGTGAATCTTGATAGCGACAAAACTGTCTTTTAAGGGTAGCTGTTCAATACCTGCCCGCTTTACCAGACGCTCCATCTTATCCAGAAGATTGGAAGTAGGAGAGGTACGCAGGTCTGTGTAGTAGACTTTTGATGTTTCCATATTACCTATTTATAGTTATAATATGTGCAAAAATAAGAGATATTATCCATATAAATAGGTATGGAAACAAAAAAAGTAGCGAAGTTCTTTCGCTACTTTAATTTGGCATTATCCTAACGGATCATCCTCTATACCACCGTCACCTCCTTGGTTGCCGCCGCTACCGTTACCACCGGAACTGCTTCCATCCGTATAATCTGTATCGATGGGAATGGCGCGGGTTACGCTCATTTCTCCCAAAGTACGTTGGAAAATCTTCCCCGGAGTGAATACAATACGCTTACGTACTATATTGCTTGTCGTAACTCCTTCCGCAGTATCTGCGCTTTTGGCCTTAATGGTGGGGCGGAAGATGCCGAACTCTCCCAATTGAACGCTCTTTCCGTCATCAATATCCTCCGCCATCATATCAACCAGACCGCTGACTACCAAGTCTACCACTTTTCGATGGACTCCGCAAAGTCGGCTGACCTTTGCACACGTTTTACTAAAACTCATTTGTCCCGAACGTACAGATTTTGCTACATACTTCTCAGTCTTTGTGTCGTCAAAGCCAAACACTCTCTTGGTCACTACATACTCTAAAGCCATAATAATTAAAGTTTAATAGGTTAAAAAAATAAGGTTTACTGTTGTCATTTGTTTCAGATGACTTTGCAAAGGTACTATATGGCACAAGGGAGATTGTCCCCTTTCGGTACCTTTAAACGAATAATTCGGAGGAAAATATTAATATACATTTTTATCTAAATAAGAACCAATACTTTACCCCAAATACCGTGCGATTCTTTTTTTATCTTATTATCGTAAAACCTATATATTCACCTTTTAAATTTATAAACTTTATAATAATTCATTATGCAAATAGATGCAAGCATAATCACTATTCCAACAACTTGCAGGGAACCTATTTGCTCTTTCAACACTATTCTTGCACAAATAATGGCAACGGGAAGCTCTACAGTCATTAGTATAGAACTGATACCGGCACCAATCTTTGAAATGCCGGAGGCAAACAAGGCTGTCGGAACAGTCGTGCCCACAACGGCAAGAAATATAGCCCAACAGAAAAATTTGTCATTTAGATAATCACTTGACAGAATTATTTCACTGTTTATTGAAAATAGACACAATGAAGATCCCATCATTATAACCATGCTTTTAGTTTGCCAACGAACACTCTTGCTAACCCGACTGTTGGCTATGATATACACGGTATAAGTGAGTGAAGAGCTTAATGCAAACAGGACACCTTTCATCGAAAACTCCCATGCTTCTGCCCCAAGGATATTTCCAGCCATTATCGTTCCGACCAAGATAAATGAAACAGTAATCAATTCGGGTTTGGACGGTTTGCTTTTAAATATAAGCCATTCCAACAACAGGCTGAACCATGTGAACTGCATAAGGATGACGATAGCCAATGATGCCGAGATGTAACTTACGGATTCATAATAAAAGAAATTCGTTAGTCCGATAGCACTGCCTGTAAAAAGTAAGAATATAAAATTGCCGAAGGTCAACTTACCCTTGATATTCTTTCTTGTGGAAAAAGCATATATTGCAAGTAATAAGGCGGCGATAAAAGCCTGCCAAAAAGATATTTCAGCGGCATTGAAGCCTTTTGTGTACGATAGTTTCACAAAGGAAGACATCGTACCATACATGGTTCCACCGAGCAGAACCATGAAAATGTATTTCAGATTTTTCATTTCAAAGTTGTTTTTATATTAATAAAACCAAAAGATTTGGCTGAACAACCTTGAAAAGGAATAGGCATAATCCTTCTATTCCAATACCCTTGAAAGGTAGGAAAATGATATAAATGGAATCCGGTTGCTCAGCTTTTAGACTGCTACCGGGGGATTGTTTGTAGTAAACAGGTTATTGTAATACATCTATAGTTCTCTTAAGAATAGCTGCAAAGATAGGAAAAAACACGATAAATAGTACTACCTTTGTATGTTTAACAGTAAATATTAGTACTCACCAGATATTGAAGAGTCAGATGAATAGCAATTATAAAGTTGGGGATTTAATTTATGATGCGAATATTTATGATGGAATGAATACCCACATAGATGATTTGCTATTTTACAAGCGATGGCTGCCTAAAAACAAGGATGCCTGTATACTTGAACTTTGTTGCGGTACAGGCAGACTTACTATTCCGATAGCACAGGAAGGATATGATATCAGCGGGGTAGACTACACTGCTTCTATGCTTGAACAAGCGAAAACAAAAGCTGCCGGAGCAGGATTAGAAATAGAATTTATTGAGGCTGACATCAGAACTCTCGACTTAAAGAAGAAATATGACCTTGTCTTTATTCCTTTCAATTCGATCCATCATTTATATCAAAATGAAGATTTGTTTAAAGCATTACGTGTGATTAAAAATCATCTCAAAGCAGGAGGCATATTTTTGTTAGATTGTTTTAATCCCAATATCCAATACATTGTAGAACATGAAAAAGAACCAATAGAAATTGCTGAATATACCACCAAAGATGGGAGAGAAGTATTGATAAAGCAGATTATGCGATACGAGAGCAAAACTCAGATAAATCGCATAGAATGGCACTATTTCATTAATGGTGAGTTTGATTCGGTTCAGAATTTGGATATGAGGTTATTCTTTCCTCAAGAGTTAGATTCATACCTGGAATGGAACGGTTTTAAAATTCTTCATAAGTTTGGCAGTTTTGAAGAAGAAGCATTTTGTGATCATTCGGAAAAGCAGATATTTGTTTGCCAATGAGCTATTAATGAATAATATGAAAGACTATCTACAAGAAAGCATGAGAATCATAGATCATAAACCTGTTTTATTTGAAAAGTCCGCTCATAATATTTGGACCGACCCGTATATTCAGCAGCAGATATTAAAAGATCACCTTGATCCGCAATCTGATGGTGCAAGCCGGAAGCAGGAATCAGTTCTGAAGATAGTGGATTTCATACTCCAGCACACAAAGCCCCAAAGTCATTTGCTTGATTTAGGTTGCGGTCCGGGACTGTACACATCGCTTTTAGCAGATAAGGATTATATGGTGACGGGCATTGATTTTAATAAAGCTTCTATAGAATATGCCATTGGAAAACGGGAGGAAATCAACTATATTTTGGGTGACTACATCAATAATTATTCTATGGGTAAGTACGATGCAATCACCATGATCTATTGTGATATGGGAACCCATCCGGATAGTGATCGCGACCGATTGCTGGACAATATATATCTTTCGCTGGCTGATGGAGGCGTTCTCATTTTTGATATTTTCTCGGAAGGGATTATTGATGACAGACAGGAAAGCCGGAATTGGGAATATGCCCCTTGCGGTGGGTTCTGGAATGAAAGTGAATATTTACTTCTAAGCCAGACATTTCATTATCCGGAGAACAAAGCTTTTGCATATCAATATAACCTGATACTTGAAGACACAGCCAAACATTTCATCATTTGGGAAAGGTATTATTCGGAGGAAGAAATAACAAGTATATTGAAAAAGGTAGGATTTCGTAAAATATCTATTTATAAAGAACTACTCGGCAAGAATGATTTTACATCGAGCTGTGAAATTTTTATAGTAGCAGAAAAGTGAGTAGCGAAAGAACTTCACAACTCACTTTTCACTCTGATAAGGAGATTTATCCTAATGGATTTTCATCCAAACCGCCGTCACCGCCCTGATTTCCACCACTGCCGTTACCACCAGAACTGCTTCCGTCCGTATAATCTGTATCAACGGGAATAGAACGTGTCACGCTCATTTCTCCCAAAGTACGTTGGAAAATCTTTCCCGGAGTAAATACAATACGCTTGCGCACTATATTACTTGCCGTTACACCTTCCGCTGTATCCGCACTTTTAGCCTTAATGGTGGGGCGGAAGATGCCGAACTCTCCTAATTGAACACTTTTTCCGTCATCAATATCCTCCGCCATCATATCAACCAGACCGCTGACTACTAAATCTACTACCTTTCGGTGGATTCCGCAAAGTCGACTAACCTTTGCACACGTTTTACTAAAACTCATCTGTCCCGAACGTACAGATTTCGCTACGTACTTCTCTGTCTTTGTGTCGTCAAAGCCAAACACTCTTTTGGTCACTACATACTCTAAAGCCATAATAGTTAAAGTTTAATTGGTTAAAAAAATAAGGTTCACTTGCCATCATTTATTTCTGATGACATTGCAAAGATAGGATGTAGTGCGGGAAGTATTGTACTCTTTTGATGCCTTGGAGTGGGTTTTTCTGAGAAAAGTTGTAAATGAATGATTTAAAGCGTGTTGCAGAAATCATAAAAACATTCTTAAACAGAATGCTTTTATGATTTCACAGTCTGTATTCTTTGGGTGTCATCCCCATGTGTCTCTTGAAGTATTTCGTGAAGAAAGAAGGATTGTCAAAGCACAGTATATCACTGACTTGTTGGATTGTCATGTCTGTTGACTTCAGCAACGCTTTCGCTTCGAGGATAACATGGTCGTCAATCCATTCATTGGCTGCTTTTCCTGTCGTGTCTTTGATTACTTTCGCTATATGTTTACTGGTCAGGCACAGTTTGTCGGCGTAGAATTTCAACATACGTTCCTTATAGAAATATTGCTTCACCAATGCCAAAAAACTTTCCACAAGCTGTTCGTTATGCGTTTTAGGGTTGTTAGCTTCCGAATGGAAATAAAACCGGAGTCCGTACATGAAAGCAAGCATCAAGTGCCTTGCTACTTCTGATCTGTGAGGATTTTCTTTCATCTGCATTGCTTTTTTCATCATGGAGAAATAATTCTCCAAACTGTGTGTTGCCTCTTCGCTTAACGGCTGGCAAGGCTTGTTCTCTACCGACATGGTAAGTGGTAGACGGTCTTTTATCTCCAGCAACAGATTGTCCGTAAAACGTTTCGACATTATCAGGACTTGCCCCTTGAAGTCCCTACTAATGGATTTCATCTCCAGTACTTTGTCCGCAAGCAGAACAACAAGACTTGGGGCATGGGCCGTGAAGCGCTCTAAACCTATTTCACCATCCAAATAACCTTCTTGGCACAATACTATTGTCGTCACATTCGCTTTAAATGGCTCAAGGGGAATATCCGTCAATACAGGGGCGTCCATTATAATGAAGTCCTCGCCGATTGATTTCATAGCAACATCCTTTATTGCATGCTTCCAGTCTATATAACTTTCCATATCTTTTTGTAATGCGTATAATTTACTGCAAAAATAGATGTATTTCTGGGTATATACAAGTATGATACGACCTTTATACCTTTTTATGCACTCTATGTATTGTCTCTAATGTTTTATAAGCCTGTAGTTTTGCAGTCGAAAATAAAAATACATTGATTATGGAATTAAAAGACAAAAGAATCTTAGTCACCGGAGGTGGCAGTGGTATGGGGCGTGAGCTTATTCTTACCTTATTAGAAAAAGGCTGTTATGTGATAGCAGTTGATATAAATGAGGATGGACTGAAAGAGACATACCGTCTGACCGGAAGCCACAAACGTTTTACTTATGCAGTGACTGACATTGCTGATACCCGGGCAGTGAATTGCTTGGCAAATAACATCTTATCATGCAGTGACATAGATGGAGTGATAAACAATGCTGGCATCATTCAGCCTTTTCTCCATACGGAATTTATTGCCCATGATGTCGCCAAACGCATTTTTAACGTGAATTTTTGGGGAACACTGAACATGATTCAATCTTTTCTCCCGCACTTGAAAAAACGTCCAAATGCAATGCTAGTAAACGTTTCAAGTATGGGCGGATTTCTTCCTATTCCGGGGCAATCCATCTATGGAGCATCAAAAGCAGCGGTTAAGATGTTGTCGGAAAGTCTTAACATTGAACTGCGAAGTACGAACGTTAAAGTTATCACGGTTTTTCCGGGAGCAATGAACACGGATATTAAGAAAAATTCTGAAATTGCAGACGATGCGACATTGGAGAATGCAAAAAATGCCTTACAACCGAATGTGGCAGCCCGTATTATTATAACAGCAGTGGAGAAGGAAAATGCTACGATTTATATAGGCGAAGATTCTAAAATGATGAGACAATTGTACGAGATTGATCCGGAAAGGGCAATAAATGTGATTTCATCAACTATAAACCATAAAATTTAAAACAAGATATGTATAAAGAAAAAATTTTATTTGTCCTTTTGATGTTTTCTCTCAGTCTGACACAAGTAAAGGGGCAGGGATTTGTGAAAAAACTGATGTCAAAGATGTATGCCGGTCCCAAAATAGAAGCCAATGCATCCAATTTCTTTTTGTCAGACATGAAGGGAACGAAAAGTAAAATGGGGATTGGCGGTTCAGTTGGAGGTTTTATCGGGCTTAGAGTATCATCTCATTTCGCCATACAAGAAGACTTCTCTGTGTATTACAGGACTTCTATGCTTGAACGGGAATTTGTGAATCATGATATCAAGAACATTGGTACACAAATGACTATTTATGGTATTGGAAAATGGAAGATTGGCAATGGAAACGTCATGGTTGGAGCCGGTCCGTTTGCAGAGTTTGGAATAAATGCCAAGAGTAAATCAAATGGAGTTGAAACGGATTTGTATAAACAGGACGTTGATGGCAATACGTCATTAAAGCGGTTTAATGCCGGGGCTGCACTGACAGTTGGGTATGAATTTCGGTTTGGTTTGCAGGTATGCGCTTCCTATAAATTAGGCTTGCTTGATGTACTCGATGCACAAAGAAACACTGCTACTCTACGTCCGGGTATCATCAGCTTGGGAATTGCTTATACTTTATCGAAATAAGTTTTTGGAGAGTATAGTTCTAATGTTTAAATGGTGTGGGGAGGGCTTTTCAGTCATTCCCACACCTTAAAAGGTAAGTGTTTACTCTTTTTTATAACTTTCAAAGTTTATTCTCCCAAGCGGAAATCGCTAACATTATCGTGAGACAAAGAAATTTCTTCAAAACGACTTGTGCAGCTGCCTTTTTGAGGACACTGGCTGCTGATGCCCAAATAGATGTTCTTTGGATAATAATTCTTGTATAGACGAACCATGTTCCATCTTTTCTTGTCGATGGAATAATAGCTGGCAATGGTTTTTGTATCAGATGAAATCTTCAGGTAAACAGATGAAACATCTAATTTATCATGATTATTATCATCGGATGTTCCTTGTGTTCTTACTGTAACAATACGGTGGTTACCGTATTCATCCTGTTCAAATGCCAGTTTCTGCCAAAGTGAATCACAAGAATATACAAAAAGGTCGGCTGCATTATACAATCCCTCTGTTGTAAACTCCGGAGTAACCTTGGCTATTAACGTAAAAGGTTTCGTGTTCTCAACGGGGACAAGCAGAATAGGAAGCGTTGTATTTGACAGTTTTCCATTCGGGTCACTGAAGAAATCCAGTCCTTCGGCACAATGGAATTCCAATGCGCCATCATCAAGCAGTTTCACGCAATTTTCAGCTCCATTGATGGCATTAGTGAAAGTGATGTTTCCCGCACTGATTTTGCAATCTGTAACTTTGTTCATAACTGTTTCGTTCATTGTTTGTTGAGACTCATCTTGCTTGGCAGAATTGTTAGATTGGCAAGAAGCCAATATGATGCTTCCTGCAAGAATTACTTGACAAATAGTATTACTTTTCATTGCTTAATAGATTATGAATGATTAATTTTTTGCAAAAATAGTCTGTTTCGGCCATTCACACAATGGTGAAAAATAACCAAATTCATAACGAGACAATAAACTATTTGGAGCTAGATTCGGAACTCGATCAAAAAGCCACTTCTACGAATTACGTAAATAACAAATCAGATAAGCTCTGATTATCAGAAGTATAAAAAATGAATTATTTGCGTAATTCGTGTAATTTGTGTTCTAAGCTTTATTTTGATACCCTCTTTAGATTTTATTTTCTGTATTCTTAGGATATCAAAACCGGAGTCCGTACATGAAGATTTCCTTTTTTCATCTTTTCCTTATTTTATGTTTTTTATTTGATGATTCCGATTCTCCGAAGCCAAGCCTCCGTGTCATTAGCACTGCCTGGCATATCAATACCTGCATCGTCGGGCGGGCCGGGAGTAGTAATGTCATCCGGATTGAGGTCTTCGGGAAGCGTTTTCGGAATATGCTTTGACTCAGGGGTTACTTTATAAATCTTCTGCATTGATTCGTTTAAATAGGTTGTAGCTCCATAAGTGAAGAACGGGATAACAACCTTATCTTTCAGATCGTATGCTTCGAGGAATGTGCAAACCACCATAGCAGGCTGATGCCACCAGCAAGGTGAGCCAACGAAAATCGTATCATATTGCGCGATAATTTCTTTATCGGGTAGGTTTTCCACTCCGGGACGCAGGTCGTTGTAAGCCTCATTCTGAATACGGTCGCTGTCATCGTATGGATTTTCGGCATACGGATCGGCCGCCTCAATGCGATATATGTCAGCACCGGTAAGTTCCACAATTCGTTCGGCTACGGCTTGCGTGTGCCCCTGCGCGGAGAAGTAGGCTACGAGAGTTTTACTGTTACCGGACGGATTGTCAGGATCATCGGGAGTTGTCGACTGTTCCGTCTGCGATGCAGGAGTGTCATCTGAAGAACAAGCTGCCATAGTCGTCAGCGGAAGGAACAAAAATGGAATAAAAAATAATTTTCTCATATTCAAATGGTTATTTAAGATGTTGTTTAAAGAATGTGTCCAGTTTGGGCAGCGTGATTTTCAGATACTCCGGCTGGTCGTACAAATCTACGTGTGTTGCTCCGGGTACGACAAACAGCTCTTTCGGTTCGACTGCTTTTGCGTATGCGTCTTCCGAGAAGTAAGCTGATACAGCGTTTTCTCCCACGATGAAGAGTACCGGTCGTGGCGATATGGTCTCGATCTGTGCGAACGGGAAGAAGTTCATCATCGGTGCAAGACTCGTGTAGGAGTAATAGCCCGTAGAATTGGGATGCTGGCCACGCTCCGGATTGTCATAGTAATCGAGGAAGTCAATGGCAAACTTCGGTGTGTTTTCATCTACTTTTTCGGGTAGCGCACGGATATCCTTACGTGCAACTCCGCCATATTCCGCCGTGCGCTGGCGACCGATCTCATCGAGAATTGCCATACGTTGTTCATACGTCTGGGAATCGCCCACACCCTGACGGCGGGCACGTCCCATGTCGTACATACTGATCGTTGCCAACGCCTTGATGCGATGGTCTATCTGCGCTGCGCTGACGGAATAACATCCTCCGCCACAGATACCAATGACACCAATCTTATCGGCATCAACAGCCGGATGGTTCGTGAGGAAGTCGACCGCTGCACTGAAATCTTCCACCCGCACCTCGGGCGACTCGATACGACGCGGATAACCGCCGCTCTCACCATAATAGGAAGCATCAAAAGCCAATGTCACATAACCGAATTCTGCCAACTTACGGGCATGTAGTCCCGAAGTCTGTTCCTTGACACCACCGAAAGGATGACCGACGATGATGGCAGCATATTTCTTTGCAGGGTCGTAGTTTGCAGGGAAATAAAGATCGCCAACCACATCAATAAGGAAACGGTTGTGGAACGTTACCTTCTGCTTCTTTACGCCATTCTCCACTGCCACGGCCAGGGCTTGGGAATCAGCGATTACTCCTTTACTTTGTAGCAATTCGTTCAATATTAGTTTGCCGGCATCAGCCTCGCTGCGACCGATGTTTTTTTCGATGATGGCCATCACACCACGTAATTCATCCGGTGTTACGCCCACATTCAGTGCGATACCCATGTGCCCTTTTAGCATCGGCTCTACGCCTTTGCCCAAAGAGGCGATCACGGCAACGGTCACCAGTTCCCGTTCGGCGTATGTCAGGACATCCCGCTCAAAAAGGTCAGCAAAGAGGTGCTCTTTCAGGAATACTTCGATTTCCGGAGCCAGTACAGCATAATTGGCTTTCGGCGCATCTGCCGGAGCACCCGAAATTTCGGCAAGAATATCACGTCCGCGTTCGTACTTGCTGCGGGTATCAGTTATCGGCGATGCTTCACGACCCCGGTTATCCTCGATACCTTTCGCTTTCCGTTCATCGAGTACCACAACAAGGGTTTGTAGTCCGCGCAAGGCACGCGGGAAACCGCAATAGGCGTAGGCGTGTACCATCACTTCCTTGAGTTCACCCACGGTCATTCCGTCATTTAATCCGTCGATAAGGACAGGTTTCAGTTTATCGAGGTCTCCCTTACCCGTAAGGGTGGCGACCTCTGCAATGTGTTTCCGTTTACTGTTCATAACTTGTTCCATTTTTGGGTTTTGGGCGGCTGCGATTCCATATCCGAAAAGGATACAGATCAGCGTCATCCTAATTCTCGTTTTTATTTCCATAATCTCTATCATTTTATATTTCCTGTTTTTATCTGATGCAAAATTAGGCTGGAATTTTCGCTTCGACCGGTCATGAATTACGGTTTGAAGGATAATTTTTACGGATTTGCTGCATCTTCTTTATTTTATTGACTGCAAAAGCGTACGCAGTAGTTAAGTAGCAATTCGATGTGTGAGGCGATGATCGATGCACTATAACGGTCGATGGCATGGTGCAACTCTTCGCCAATCTCCCGCAGGTTATCGGTTATGATTTGTTGTTCATGTTCTGTCAGCACACCCCGGCAACGGCAGCGTTTCGGATAGGTTTCGATACGGTTTTCAAGCGATGTGTCGCACAACAGGTCGGGATGGAAAAGCACACCCGAATAGTAGTCGGCATGCCGGTGTTGCTTCGAGGGTATCTCGACCACCTCACCGGGATAAATCAGCCGTAACCATTCCTTTTCCGACGCTTTGCTCTGCTTCGGAGAGTTGTAGTACAGTAACCCATAAAAATCACACACTATCCGAATATCCTCACTCAAATTCGTTTTCGACAGATCAATCATGCAAATCTGCGGATGCAGCGTTTCATGTCCCGTCAATTTATTGAACATATCAATAGTCATAAGTCCGGAATTATTTATTTGTATCACTGTTCTTTTTTTCTATTTATTTTTCCATGATGCAAAATTACGGGCTATCCGAAAGTTCCATAGGGTATAAATTACGGTTTCACGGATAATTATTACAGGTTGAAACAGATCGCCCGAAGATATTTTATATATTTGCGTAAAAACAATGAAATCCACTGTTATGGAGAAGATTATAAAGCTGAATACGATCAAGGATTACAATGATTTTCTGGGTATAGAAACTCCCCATCCGTTGGTAAGCGTAATCGACGCTTCCAAAATCAAATCGTTGCGCCATGTCTGCAAAAACATTGGCTTCTATGTCATTTATCTGAAGGACATCAAGTGCGCCGATGTGATAAAGTATGGCCGTAAATTCTATGATTTTCAGGAAGAGACACTGGTATTCGCCGCTCCGGGACAGATCATTGGCAATGACGATACAGGAGAGTCATTCCAGCCCAAAGGTTGGTGGCTGACATTTCAGCCCGAATTGTTACACGGTACACCGCTTGGCCGCCACATGCAGGATTACACGTTCTTTTCCTATGCCGTTAATGAAGCTTTGCATCTCTCTAAGCAGGAACGGCAGACTGTGATAGATTGTATGATGAAAATCGACGAGGAGATCAAGGGAGCAACGGACAAACACAGCAAGCTGATTATCGCTTCGGCCATCGAATTGCTGTTAAACTACTGCATCCGTTTCTATGACCGGCAGTTCATAACCCGTAAAAAGGAGAACAAAGATGCACTTAGTTCTTTCGAAGCGTTGCTGAACGACTATTTCACGTCGGACAAACCCTCGAAATTCGGTACGCCAACCGTGGCTTATTGTGCAGACCAACTGCATCTGTCTGCAAATTATTTTGGAGATCTGATTAAGAAGGAGACTGGTTCTTCTGCACAGGAATATATTCTGATAAAAACAATGGATGCGGCAAAAGAATTGCTTGCCGACCCGAACAAATCAGTCAGTGATGTAGCCTACGCTTTGGGATATCAATATCCACAATATTTCAGTAAAGCGTTTAAGCGTATTATAGGATGTTCACCGAATGAATATAGGACATCGTAATTAAATATCTCATCACGAATTAGTGATATACAGCACATCGATCATTCTGATTACACGAAAAGTCCGGTTAGTTGAGGAACAATTAGCTTATGGGGCTGTTTTAATCTTATACTAAGATAGAATTAATTCTATGAATATTCTGAAGATTTTTAGCTCTAAGGAAAAGTATAATAGTATTATAACATTTACAGCATTATGAATTTAGACGAAGTCCTCCATTATCGTCGCTCTGTGCGAGCGTATGACAGAACAAAACTGATAGATCCGGAAAGAATAAAACATTATCTGGAATTGGCAACATTAGCTCCCAACAGCTCGGATATGCAGTTGTGGGAGTTTTATCATATCACTCAGCCCGAATTGCTGGCAAAGGTTTCAAGAGCCTGTCTCGATCAGAAAGCCACTTCTACAGCTTCACAAATAGTTGTTTTCGTGGTGCGGCGTGATTGGTACAGGAAACATGCGCGGTTTGTACTTGACTTCGAGCGGGAGAATATCCGGCGTTACAGTCCGAAAGAGCGTCAGGCCAAACGCATCAAAGACCGGGAATTATACTATGGCAAATTGATGCCGTTTGTTTATGCCCGTTTCTTTGGAATTTTGGGATTATTCAGAAAACTACTGGTTAACATCATCAGCATTTTCCGCCCGATGATGCTCGAAGTCTCCGAAAATGATATGCGCGTGACTGCCCATAAATCTTGTGCACTCGCTGCCCAAACGTTTATGATTGCTATGGCAAACGAAGGGTATGACACTTGTCCTCTGGAAGGTTTGGATAGCCGTCGGCTAAAAAGGATACTGAAATTGCCTCATGGTGCTGAAATAAATATGGTTATCCCCTGTGGAATACGGGACGGAAATAAAGGAATCTGGGGAGAACGGTGCAGAGTACCGTTTGATGAAGTTTATCGTAGAATTTAAAATAAACACATAATGAGAGGGTAAAAAAGAGCGAATCGTAGCAAACAGATTGAGAAATTGAATGTTACGCTATATTCTTCTCTTGATAAAATGGAAAGAAAGCGGTAATGTAGATAAATGGTGCAATATTTCAGTTACCATATCATTACTATATGATTGGGCTGAATTCAACTTGCAAGTACCTATTTGTCACCGTTTTGCATTACTATTCATAGTGTCAGATAACTCACTGGTAATTAATTTTGTAATCTAAAAACAGTGAGTGTGAGAAGTACCTTCAAGCTCCTCTTCTATGTGAAGAAAGGCAGTGAAAAACCGAACGGAAATCCTCCGTTGATGTGTCGTCTGACCATTGACGGCGAGATAAAACAGTTCAGTTGCAAGATGGACATCCCGCAGCATCTGTGGGATGTCAAATCAGGTAGAGCCAAAGGAAAAAGTGTCGAAGCAAAGAAAGTCAATGATGAAGTTGACAAAATCCGTGTGGATTTGAACCGACATTATCAGGAATTGATGCGTAATGACGGATATGTCACGGCAGCTAAGTTGAAAGACACCTATCTCGGTATCGGTATTAAACAGGAAACATTGCTAAAACTCTTTGAGCAACACAATGCTGAGTTTGCCAAGAAAGTCGGACATAGCAGAGCCAAAGGAACTTTTCAACGGTATATAACCGTCTGTAAGCATATACGGGAGTTCCTGCCCCATACATACAGGCGTGAGGATATTCCCCTCAAAGAGTTGAACCTCACGTTCATCAACGACTTCGAGTATTTCCTGCGCACGGTGAAGAAGTGCCGCACCAACACCATTTGGGGCTATATGATAGTGTTGAAGCACATCATTTCGATAGCGAGGAATGACGGCCGTCTGCCGTTCAATCCCTTTGCAGGGTATATCAACTCTCCCGAAAGTGGTATATCACAAAAGAGGAGATACATACTCTTATGAACACTGAAATGCCCGACAAGACCCACGAGCTTGTAAGGGACTTGTTTCTCTTTTCGGTGTTCACAGGGCTGGCGTATTCCGATGTGAAGAACTTAACCGCTGACAATTTATAAATATTCTTTGATGACAACCTTTGGATTATCACCCGAAGAAAGAAGACCAATACGGAATCAAACATTCGTCTGTTGGATGTTCCCAAGAAGATTATAGAGAAGTACGAAGGTATGACAAAAGATAACAAGGTGTTCCCGATGCCGAGCAATACGACCTGCAACAAAATACTGAAAGCCATAGCCGAATTGTGCGGTATAAAGACGCACTTGACATATCATCAAAGCCGCCATTCGGCAGCAACTACCATATTGTTATCCAACGGAGTACCTATTGAAACCGTTAGCCGTCTGTTAGGGCATACCAATATAAAGACCACCCAAATCTATGCGAAGATAACAGCCCAAAAGATAAGTCAGGATTTGGAAAAACTCTCCGGTAAATTGACAGACTTGGAAAAGGAAATTTGTAACTCCATTTAAAGAAATCTAACCGTTAGTCGCCTATTCCCTTTCAACGAAGTCTGTACAATGGACGATGACGGCAGCGGAAACAAGCGACTGACGGAAAAGTCGGATAAAATACCTAAAAAAAAACAGCATATAGAATGGGGTAAAAATCAACCACCTGTCTATCAAGCTGTTCTTAATTTTCTTGGGACGGATATTTTTTAGAAATACAATGAAATAGGCAGACGGCAAACTGCGCTCCCTCCAGAAAAGATTTTCTGTTGATTACCTCTCTTTGCCTTTTTAATATCGCTCCGTCTATCTTATTTCGATATTTCACGGAATTTGTGGCATCGTGCGTTTGGGAAGCCGTGCAATTCCGTTATTTTTTAGTCCTCTGTCATAGCGGATATTTCTGAATAAGTGTAGGAATGACTGAATGTGTGGATGAGTGAATGAGTGAATGACTGGTAGGATGACTGATAGAGTAGTCAGTTGGTTGGTAGGGTTACTGGTACAATCATCATATATGACCAATAAGCCAATATCTACCGGTCATAATTTTGTTTTGACTCGCTTTTTTTGGGGGGGAATTTTCATCATTTACCAAGCCTTGCTTTTATGTTCAAGCGAACATGGCAAGTTGTGTTTTGGGGCACCCGAAATATTTCCGGTGCCCCAAAACAATGGCGTAAAATCATTCCCTCCAAAGTCAGGAAACAACTGTATAAATAACCAACGAAATATAGTGTATGGTTCAAAAAAAAACTGTCCATCATTATAACTCCTCTTCCATTCATTAAAGCGATGTTACTGTTTTAGTTTTTTCTGTTCTTTTTCAAAATTCTCCAAGAAATGAATCTCGACAGGGGACAATTCGTATGCAGTTCTCTCCTTGAATTTATCATACTCTATGTCAGCTTTCTGCTTGGCAAGCTCGGCTGATATTCTGCCTGCATGAGTGAGAAGTTCTTTGCCGGAGAGTTTGAGAAAATCGTCCAATTTCTGAATCCAGTCTTTCATATACATTGGCTGATGCGACTTCGCTTGCAGTTCAGCAAATTCAAGATACAGGTTGACGATGCGGTTCAACGTGTCAAGCTCGTCTGCCGAAAGGTAGTTTTTGGCAATCTCGGCATCCGTGCGCTTTGGCAGTGCCCCCGTCCACGAAGTCAAACCCATAAAATCTTTTTCGGCATCGGCACGTTCATAGATTATTTCCGCAGCCGTATGTCCGTGGGCAGAAAAATGCATCTTGTTCTGCACAGTCTTGAAGAAAAGCTGTGTGCTTTCGGCGCGAGGGTCGTAGTCGATACTTAATGCGTAAATTTCAAGCACCTTCCGATAGAATACTTTTTCTGATGAACGTATGTCACGAATACGACTCAATAGTTCGTCGAAGTAATTGCCGCCTCCGGCACGTTTCAGCAAATCATCGTTTAAGGCAAATCCTTTCACTATATATTCACGAAGCACTTGTGTTGCCCAAATGCGGAACTGAACGCCTCGATGCGATTTTACACGATAACCTACGCTGATTATCATATCAAGGTTGTAGAAAGCTATGTTTCTTTCTACCTTACGGATTCCCTCATTTTGAACTGTTGCAAAAAATGCAACAGTTGAATCTGCTTGTAACTCACCCTCTTCAAATATATTTCTTATATGGCGTGAAATAGTGGACTTGTTCCGCTGGAACAACTCCGCCATTTGGTCTGTAGTGAGCCACACCGTATCGTTTGATAGGGTTACTTCTATCTTCGTTTGCCCATCCGGTGTTTGATAGAGAATGATGTTTCCTTTGTTCTGTTGTTCACTCATAACAAATCCTAATCTGTTTATATTAATCTTCCTTTATTTTTATCTTCACGCAGGTACGACCTTTAAGCCCGATAAATCCTTCCGACACTAATCTCATTGCAAGCTCTTTCGCATCGTCAATGTTGATGGCTGTCAGGCTAAGAGTCTCCTGTTCGCAAAGTTCTGTAACCACATTTGCAGAGTAGTTGTGTGTCGTATATAAATTCCTGTTATCTAAGGCTGTTTCGACCATACTCGAACTCCATGTAATTTTAGAGGCAGGAGCTTTGCGGATATTTTTCAGCATCTTTACTTTTACCTGTGTATCTGTTCCATCTTCGTTCACCTTTCTGAACCGCTTACATCCGCATGTACAACACCATATTGGCGGACGCCGAGGAATGTTGTTTCCACCCATAATGGCACTTTTGCGGTACTTCAGCAAAAACTCGCTTTCAGTCATATAGCCTGTTCCGTACACAATATCTATGACTTCGCTACCGCAAACCGGACATTTTGACAGCTTGCGTGTTACATTTATTATTCGAGAGCGTGTATCGTTGGGCATACTCATATTACTTGTTATTACTGGGTAGTTATATCTGTTTTATCGAAGCTGCTGAAAATATTGTTTCAAAAAAGCTTCCTGATGCTCATTAAGCTCTTTGAACTGGGCGTGTCGATTAATGCCAATTTCCTCAAGAGTATCTAATGATAATCTATTGCCTTCATACATTCCAGCTGTTGGGGTGAGTTTATAACAGTCATTGTCGGCTTTGAAAGGGGCAATCCAACATGAGCTATCTTCGCGAATACAACTTATATCTACGACTTCCAGACGATAACGTACCTGGTAATGCCCTTTACCAATCAGATATAAATAACATATATCTCCTACATTCAATTTTTTATTGCGAGCCTTTTTCCAGTAAGCACATCCTAATAACTGAATGCTCTTAACATGGTCAATCATGTTTTCTTTCCCTTTTAAAAGAAATATTCGTCTGGTTTTCATGACAATTCGTTTTTTACTGTTATAATTACTTCGCTTATATGTTTTATTAAGAAACAGCATTTTGAATTTAGGGATGAATAACATCCCTAAACTCGGGGTTGTTTCCTATGGAATGTAGTTGTGCTGAATAAGGTATTCAAAAGAATTGGTACGAGTAACGTGATCATGACGTAACATGATATAATGCCAAGGCTTGCCACTGTTGGCGGTTGTAAATTCGGTGGCACGCTCGCAATAGAGTTCTGCGGCAGCACGTTTGTCATTGACATCCTTATCGTCCACATTCTTTGAAGCCTTGGTTTCAATCATGTAGATTGCATCCTCGGTTTCCACGATAAAGTCAGGCTCATACTTCTTTGCCCCGTTGCCCCAGTAGATGCTGAATTGGTTAGGAGCAGGACGAAGCCATCGAAGCACTTTTCTGTCGGCTTCAAGCACATAAGCGAAATCTTGCTCGGTAGAACTATCAAACTTGTTTTCTGTGAAATAAGATTTGAGGAAGCCTGTAAAAATGTATTTCTTTACAACAGATTTAGACTCGATTATATCGCGGAAATCTCGTTTGCCGTAACCTGGAACTTCGGTCATATTCTGAGGGAGAATTTTGATGAATGGTAAAATCTTGGAGGCTTTGAATCCTGAAGACTGTATCTCGAAGTGCTGCATCACTTGATTGTATATTTTCTCGGCGATGTCATTTTTGTGTTGATGCACAATTGCAGCCACCACCTTATTATCGTGTCCGTATGAAGCGATGGTTTCTATGGCTTGATTGGCGAGATGATAAAGCAATTTGTTACATTTATCATAGTCAATATCATCATTGTTAATCAGTTCTCCAACGATAAGGTCGCGTGGTGAATTTATGAGCAAACCGCTCTCGGTACCGGCAAATGTTTCAACTGACTTGTCCTTTAATCCAACGCGGATAATCTCAGGATTGATATATGAATATTTGAAGCGATCAAGCGAAGTGTCAAGATTAAACCAGTTGTAAACAGCTTTTACCTCATCTTGTTGGATTGTTATGCGTGGGATAGGTATCACGTTTTCAACAAATTCGCTGATAACCACTTTCAGCACTTGCTTCACTTGTGCAATCTGTTCTTTGGCTTCCTCCTCGGCAAAAAGTGACCCTGAAGTTGCAGCATTCGACTTGATAAAAGCAACGGCTTCCTCTTCCACGCGCAAAGTTTCTTCGGGAGTGAGGAGCTGTTCTGTATTACTAATAGTAATGTTGTGAGTTTCAAGCACTGTCCAAACAGCACGGCGAGCATCGACGTTAGCCTGAATCTCTTTTTGCTTTTGGACGGTTGGTGCGGTTTCCGCCTGTTTGAGCAAATCTGTGATAGCGGTTTGCTGTACAGTCGGTGCTGTTACGATTTTAGTTCCTGGTACGACATCCTCATCTTTGTCAAGTACGATATAAGTAAGTTTTGACAATACAGAGTTGGGGTCATTTGCCTTAGCAATAACGGCTTCAAAGTTTTCGTGGGCTATAACTGTAAGTTTGTCAACTTCCGGGTCGCCGGTACGTTGACCACCGTATGGCAGGCGCAGACCACGACCGATTGACTGCTCGATGAGTATAGGCGCATCAGCGGCACGAAGCGGCACGATGGTGTAAAGATTGGTAACATCCCAACCCTCTTTCAGCATATTGACATGAACCACAATCTCTATTTTGTTGTCAGGCTTTTCGAGCGATACAAATTGCTGCTCTATTTCCTCTTGTTTTTTTGTGGAACTGTCTATCTGTAACACTTTACCTTGATAGCGACCTTCATAAAATCCCGAACTCTCCAAAAGTTCTACAGTTTCTTTTGCGTGTTGAATATTACGGCATACCACAAGAATAAAGGGCTTGACAAGTGGAACGTTGTGGTCAAGTGCATACTTCTCCAGATGAAGTTTTGCTTTTTCGTGAACAGAAACAGCATCTTCCAGTTTGATAGTATCAACCTCTGTGTCGCTCATATTGCCTTTGCTAAAATCTTTACGCTTGGCAACGGTCGGATTTTTCACATACTTGCCATCGGCAAGTGCCTGAGCAAGGTTATATTCATAGACGATATTTTTGAACAGTTTGCCCTTTTCGTCGGTTGGCGTAGCAGTCATTTCCAGACCGAGTACCGGGCGCAGTTCGTTGATAGCTTTCTTTGAGGCATCAGCGTGGTAGCGGTGTGCCTCGTCCATAAGGATAACGAGATCAGAAAGTCCGGCAAGATAGTCATAATATGACTGACCTATATATTCAGACAAACGGCGCATACGCGGAGCCTGGATTTCACCTCCTTTTTTGCTTGTTTTGTTCTCAGTATTAAACTTTGCAATATTGAAGATGTTAATTTCAATAGGTGCTTCCATTCCGGGAAACATCGGATGATTCATATTTTTACGATGTTTCTCGTAGTTGTCGCCAGTGACAACAACCGGAGCATTTGACACAAACTCAGCAATGCCTTTGAAAACATATTTTTCATAAGACTGATCGCTAAAGTCGCGTATCAGTTTCTCATAAAGCGTAAGGTTAGGAGCCAATACAAAGAAATGGCGAATACCTTTTGCAAGATACAGATATGCGATGCAAGCTCCCATAAGTCGGGTTTTCCCAATGCCGGTGGCAATGGAAAATGCGAAAGATGGAAATTCTCTCTCAAAATCCTTTACGTGAGGAAACTGTATCTTGACCTTGGCAAGTTCTTTTTTGAGGAAAGCTGCATTATCGGCATCTGCCGGTTGCTTTTCGAGTGAAAGCAAGTCGGTCAGATGCTCCACCACGTCCAATGCTTCTGCAAGTGGCTTGCGAAGCGAAAGGCGTTGTCGTATGTTGATTGCTATCTTATTCATCTTCAAACTCCTCTTCTGTGTCATCTATCTGCGGAGGGCAGACAATGTTTAAGTTATAATTGTCGCGGTCAAATTCGCAGCGTTTAAGCAACATCTGCGGTATCTTTTTGACCGAGATGTTCGCATGACGGTTACGTGCTTCTTTCTGACATGCAGTGCAGCAAATCAGAAGCGATTCTTCCTCAGCCATTGTTTCCTTGATGCGGTCAAGAGTTTCGGCAGTTAGGAATTGGGTGGTGGTAAAGATAAAATCCTGCTCTGTGCCGCGCCCTTGTTTCCAATAAGTGTTTTTGTCGGGACAGTAAGTGTATCCCTCCTGCATAGCCATAGCAGCGGCGAGTTGGTCAGCGTTGTATTCAGGATTGATTATATATTGTCCGAACTCATCCTCTTTCAAAAGGCTTGGTGCAAGTTCATAGAACTTAAATCCACCGCCTCCCTGCCAATTTTGCGATTTGGTGATACCGCCTTGGTCTTCGCCGTCAGTCACTTTCTTAAGGCGAGGGTGACAATGAGTATAAGCATGGTCGCCTAACTCAATTCCAATATATTTTCTTCCCATTTTATGGGCAACAGCAGCTGTTGTACCACTGCCGAGGAAACTATCGAGAATGATGTCGCCAGGTTGAGTACACATATCAAAAATTTGGCTAATCAGTTTCTCAGGTTTCTTACCCATAGGAAATTGAACCGAACCTTCTTTTGTGAGATTCTTCATCCATGCGTTCATGTCCCAATAGGTGCCTTGAAGATTCTTTTTATAGAGCTCTCCTTCAATAATTTCAGAGGTGTCTCTAAGCCAAACGAACAAATTGCAAACATCGTCTTTGTAGAATTGCTCGTAAATGATGCCTTTATTTTTGCCTGTTTTGGGAATATACTCAATGGATAAATACTCATTTTGTATATTATTATCCTTACGAAAATCAATTATACGAGTTCTAATGGAAGTTTGAGCGTTTGTAGTACGGAACACACTAACACTATATTTTTTATAGGCTTCCTTTTGACTGATACCATCACGTTTTGCTAATTGGCTAATTGAAGCGGTAACGACATTGATTCGTCGGAAGATTTTAATTTCATTACCGTCGCCATCAATAGTTGAACCGATATATTCTTTCTCGCCAGGATTTAAGAGAACTGAAGTATATTTCCAACTTTTACCCTCGTCAAGATATTGTTGTATAAGGTCAGACATTTCTATATACTCGTATGGTCCATTGAACAATGGAAGTTTGGAATAATCTTTCGCATATACCAAAATATACTCACAATTTTTCTTCATGCGCTTATCTTCTCCGCCACCAGATGCTCCGGCAATATTTTTCATATTGACAGAAACCATATTGATGAAATTAGATCTACCGAAAATTTCATCACAGAGTACTTTTAGATATGCTTGTTCGTCATCGTTTATCTGAATCCATATTGTGCCGTCTTCGCTTAAGAGTTGTCGAAGAAATTCAAGGCGAGGACGCATTAACCCTAACCAATATGAATGTTCTACCATATCATCGTAGTATGGAGTTGCAGCATTGGTATTATATGGAGGGTCGATGTATATACATGTTACTTCACCAGTGTACTGCTGGGTGAGCGAACGGAGGGCTAAAAGGTTGTCACCGTGAATCAGCATATTGCCATGCCAAGGCTTGCCACTTGGCAGTGTGGTTTCTTCCACAGTGCCATAGCTATATTTCGGATTCTCGATAAGGATACGTGGCTCCAGTGGTACCTGAGCATCATCTTTACCTATCCATGTTAATTCAAGTTTCTGCATATTATTGTTTTATTATTTTGCTAATTTTATCTTCTTCGTAATTAATTAGTTCAGATATGGCTTTTTGTAAGTTGGCGAAAGAAAACAACTCTGTACTCAGCATACGCTCATCTATAATATTCTTACGATTATCACAGATGTTGTAATTATAAAATTTGATTATTTCCCATATTCGCTTGGAAGTTGTTTGATATCCATTAATTTTTTCATTACGGTATTCTTCAGTGCCAGAAATGTAATTATCCTTAAGCATTTCAAAATTGCCATTATGAGAAGCTACCCCAGAAATAACCCAATCAAGATCTTCTAAAAGCGCTGAGTGTTCATCACTAAGTTGATGAATCTTGCTTAAAAGTGACATTTCCGCGTTGTCTAAGTTTTTCGGGAAAAGAATGAATAAGTTAAACGAAGCAACATTACTTTCGTCTATAAGACGTTTAAGTAATTGCTTAGTATTCACATAGTCTCTCTTAAATATAATATCATCAGCAATAACCAATAAATCGTTAAGATAAAATGATGTATAAAATTTACAGACTGCATCACGCAGTTTATCCAGCCATTGTATTTTTATTTGATATTCATGCAAACTATTGTTTTTTTCTTGGATTGCTAAATTTTCTTGATGATTATCCTGAGATTGTCTTTCCAATACATAAAGAGTAACACCAACCATTATAGCAGATCCATAAAATGAACCGAAAAATGATAACCATGCAGATTGATCAGCGACAATTTTACAAGGTGATGGACATATAATAATATAGTTAATCACTATAGGGGCGATTAAAAGAAGTAATATAATCCACCAATATTTTTTAAGAAAAGATTTCATACCAAGTTCCATTTAAGTGTAAATAATGCTTTTTGCTCCACTTTTTGGTTGAGCATCCGTTCTACAGACGAAAGCAGGTCTTCCTTGCGAGAATCGATTTCGTCTTGTGCCGAGAAAAGAGCGTTTCGCTTTTCGGCACGTTTCTTTTCAAGGTCTTTGATTTTGCGCTGCACTTCAACCTTTTCGGAAAGGGTGGCGAGCTTTTTCGACTGACCTTTGAGCAATTTGATTTCTGTATCAAGGTCGGTCAGTTCACGCTCCAAACTCATCTTCATATCTTCAGCCCAAAAATCGAGTTTATCCATTTCTTCTTCAAAGAAATTCTGATTGCGCAGGGCATTTTCTTCTATAATGTCGGCTCGTTGTCGGCTGATGATGCCGTCGCATTGCGAAGTGATATCGGCAGGATGAAAAACCTGTTCTATTTGCTCGGTGGCTTGTAACTCAAACAAGTGCTCGGCGACATCGGGGAATACTTCATTACCATTTTCATCGAAGCAGGCAATGAGTAGCCGGTCTTCCTGCTCAAAAGAGTCTATTGAGAGTTTTTCGACATGAAGCCAACCTGACTTACCGATAAACTGTTCAAGAAGCGAAACCTTAACCGGAGTATGGGTGTAGTCAAAGACTACCTCATGACACGGGAGTTCTGCATCGATATTCTCGTCAATAATCTGTCGTGCGAGCGGATGGCCGATACGGTAAACTTGGGCATGTTTCGGTAGAGCCAGCTGACTGCGGCGAGTGTTGGTGTCGGTATTGACGAGGCAATACTGACCTTCAAAGCCGCTGAGGTCTGTATCAAACAAGTGGAATGATGAATTGGCTTCATCAAAATGGGCGTGGTTTCTCAGGGCATAACGAGTGAGAAGCCATAGAGCCTTGTTGAATTTTGTAAGACTTGCAGCACTCTCCTTGAAGTTTATACGCAGTTTTTGTGCCACCTCATCGTCAAAATTTTCAAGTAGGGTACTTCGGGCTGCAAGCATATTGTCGGAAATTTCCTCATGAAATTCGGCTTGTAGTGCATCAAAAGCCTCTTTTATTTGTTGCGGAGTGCGGCAAGTGTTGTAAATATCACTAATTCGTTTCTCGAAATCGATACCGTTGCCGATAGAACCAAGTACCTCATCACTCGCTCCGAAAATGCCATCGAATAATTGGAATTTTTCGGAGAGTAGCTGGTAAACGCGTACATCTGCTTCGTTCTTTACATTGAGGAAATTGATAACCACGACATCGAATTGCTGACCGTAGCGATGACAACGACCGATGCGCTGCTCTATACGTTGTGGGTTCCAAGGCATATCGTAGTTTACCATGAGGGAGCAGAATTGCAGGTTAATGCCTTCAGCGGCAGCTTCAGTAGCAATCATTATGGTGGCTTCCTCACGGAAGTAATCTACAATGGCAGCACGGCGGTCTGCCGTAGCTGAATCAGTAATCTTGTCACTTCCCTTGTGCCTGTCAAGCCATGCACGGTAAATATCTGTGCTTTGCTTGTCGGTATTTGTGCCATTGAAGCGTACAACCTTACCTTTGTAACCTTTCTGTTCAAGGAGTTCGTATAAGTATTCTTGTGTACGACGAGACTCTGTAAAGATAAGTGCTTTCTGGTTTGCGCCAAGTTCTTTTAACTTCTCAAAGCCTTTGTCAAGAGCCTTGAAAAGGTGCTCGGCTTTACTGTTTCGCTTAATTTTGAAAGCGAGGTCGCGAAAGGCTTCAAGTTCACTTATTTCTTTTTTGATACCATCTATATCGGATGGATGGAGATACTCTTCTTTACCTTCAGAAGCTTCATCAGTATCGTCAGCTTCTTCATCGTCAATCCATTCGTCTTCATTGATTCCGCCTTCAAAATTGTATGGTTCGACATCAGATGTTTCGAGTTGGGGTTGTTTAGCAAGTTTTGCTTCTAGCCTTGCTATCAGTGAGCATAGCGTTCCGTAGATTGCGTATGTAGAAGATGCAAGAAGTTTGCGGAGTATCAACGACATCAACATACGCTGACTATTAGGAAGTGCGTATAGGTGAGGTCGTTGCAGATAGTCTGAAACCATTTCATAGAGGGCTTCCTCATCCTTATATGGTGAAAACTCCTCTAATATGGCAATGCGTTTGGTATATTTGATATATTCAAGCACTTGCCGACGAAGTGTACGCTTGCACACCGATTCCAATCGCTTACGTAAAGTTAAAAAATCCGCTTCGCTGTTTGGATGTCCGAACTGGCTTTTGAAACTCTTGATGTCACCGAAAACAAAATCATCGACAATCGACACAAGCCCGAAAAGCTCTAATATGGAGTTTTGCAAGGGCGTAGCGGTCATAAGAATTTTTTTACGGTCGACAAGAGATTTCTTGATTGTATGGGCAATTACATTTGTCGGTTTATAAACATTACGCAAGCGGTGAGCCTCGTCGATTACAACAAGATGCCACTGTGTTTGCTTGATATATGGTGCTTTTTGTTTGGCAAACTGAAACGAACAAATAACAATACGTTCCTGATTGAACGGATTAAGGTTGCCCTGTTCGATTTGTTCATTGAAAGATTTCTTTTCAAGAATGATTGAGGGCAGGAAGAATTTCTCCTGAAGCTCGCTGCTCCATTGCTTACGGAGGTTTGCCGGACAGATAATAAGTAGGCGGCGTTTATGTTCAGCCCAATTTTGTGAAAGTATAATTCCTGCTTCAATAGTCTTGCCGAGACCAACTTCATCAGCAAGGATAGCACCTTTGGAAAGTGGTGACTGAAAAGCGAAAAGAGCGGCTTCAATCTGATGGGGCGTTAGGTCAACTTGTGCATCTTGTAAAGACGCAGTAAGTTTTGTCAAGTCATTTGCAGGTAAACGCCTTGACAAATAGTTGGCAAAATACTTTGCCTGATATGCCGTTATATTCTGTTCTGTCACTTTTACTTAAAGCAAAAACTCCTCCGCTATCCCTGCAAGGCAGACCAAAGCCTACGGATAAGTGAAGGAGTTTTATATATGACGTTTATTTATTTCTTTACTCTCAGGTCATTTGCAGTTCCATATCAACTGCAAAGATACAATTTTTTGTTGATTTAACCTTGTGGAAAAGAAAGGAAAACGCAAGAAAAAACAACTATGTGCATTATATGCAATTTTCAAGCAAAAATTCTATCGGTTTTCTTATGATACTGTCGAACTAATTATCACTTGACTTTATATTTCAAAACCTCTGTACCATTTCCTTGATTTCTTACACTACGGTTAGTAGGCAAGGTTTTAGATGCGGTCGATAATGACGATGAATTAGAACATAATGCAATAGAAGTAACCCAACAAAAGTCAGATATGGACTAAATTGAACTAATGACAAGTAAAAGCAGTCGTTCTCTTTGTCTAATCAATAATTTTGACTATTTTTGCAAACGAGTTATTTGACAGCAGAATATTGCAAAACGCTGAAAATCGCACGGTTTCTTAATCGTTACCCCTATTTCTCAAATACTTTGCTAAATGTTTATTTCTCAAATGGTTGTATCAAGCCGTTGAAAAACTAAAATAGTTCTTTTGATTGTCAAACCATGTCACGTATCTCTTTTATCTTTTTTGTGAGATACCAAGTATCGGAACGGACCATTATGGATATAAAAAGTTTCCAATATAATAACATTACGGAAATAGATAAACAATTATTAAAAAGTTTGCTTTATCTTATTGGGGAGGATATAAATATAGAAGATATTCATCCCCAAGAAATGAATGTCATGTCATTTTGCGCTATAGAAAAGAATGAATTTATTGGCTATTTAGGAGTTGTTTCATGGAATATTATCGTAAAAAATAAAACTTTTAAAATGTGTGGGTTGAGCTGTGTTTGTACACATCCGGAATATAGAGAGCAGGGAATAGGGAGTATGTTAGTAAGGAAAGCAACGGAATGGATTATGCAAGATGGTAGATTTGATATAGGTCTGTTTACTTGCTCACAGAAACATTCACCTTTTTATGAACATATAGGTTGGTGGCAAAAAAGTTCGAATTTAGTTTTGAAAGAAAGTGATAGAGAGGGAGCTTATGTTAGTGATTCTCTTCAGCTAAATGTGTTCAAATTACTGATTTCTGCAAAAGCTAAATTATACGCTAATTATTTTGAGAACTCAATTGTAACTCTAAATTTCCCTAAAGGAAAATTCATATAGTGATCCCTGTAATTCTCCATATCACAACATTTAGTATTGCAGTGAAAGGATAACCTGTCTATGTTTGTGTATGGTATTGTGAAAACGTAAAGTTCGTTTGTGCTAAGTGAAATAAAACATACCACAGTCTTAAATATATACAAATTATAGGCGTTTTTCTGCCTTGTTCAGCTTCCTGTTATTCGTTTTTAAAGAATAACGGGAACGTTTTTAAAGAATGCACTCAACGTTTATTAAAAACGTAAAAAGCCTCTTTTAAGCCTAAATTTGATAAATATCAACAAAAAAGGCGGTGATTCTTATGAAGAATTACCGCCTTTCCTATTTTATTGTCTATTATTATTCTGGGAATGGATCACCCAGATTCTCTATTATCAGCCCGTATTGCTTGGGAGAGAGCCAGCGATGATTATAAGGCTGATAGCCCGTTTCAACTAAAGCAGTCGCCAGATTTGTACACCTTTTAATGCTTCGTTGTAAAGATCTTACCGCATTTTTCGAAGTGGAACAACCGGGGAAATACATACCGGCCAATTCGGAGAAAGAAAGAATCAGTTTTGCCATTTTGCTAAGGTTTTAGGTTTAATATTAAAATTCAGTTTTTAAAAGCTCTACAAAGATACTACATCAGAAAGGCGAAGTCAAGTATTTGGGTTGGTTTTTCTGACTTTTATTTTTTCTTTTTTTTATTCTTCTCATTTTTCTAAGATAACATCTTATATATTCGTTTTTTTTATAAATTTGTCCAACTTACAACATAACAAAAAACAATATGCGACACTCTTGTATTTCCTTTCTCAGCATCTTTCTTTTTCTTCTCACGGCTTGTTCCGGAGAAAAAGGTTCACATGATCAGGTTTCTACAGTCAGTATTGATAAAGGCGTCGAACACTTTGATGCGGACTACACTTCGGCACAATATCAATCTCTTTTCAAAAATCCGAAAACGATCCGGCTGGAAACGAATGATAAATGCCTGTTGAGTGCTAATGCGTACCTGCTTAATGTGACTCCAAAGTACATAGTTATCGGAGATAAGACGAGTTTTTATTTCTTTAATGCCGAAAACGGTTCTTTTCTTTCTGTGATGGACAGGAAGGGAAATGGACCTGAAGAATATGCCGACATCTTTTCCCGCTTTTTTGATGAAGAAAAAGAGTTGATTTATGTTGCTACTCCTAATAAGACTAAATTATATAAGCCGGACGGGACTTTCGTCAGCGAATACCCCAAAGATAGTATATCCAATTTTATTGGTGTATCCAACGGATATTGGGGAACCTACAAAAGAGAATATCAGAAATCGCACTTAGTAGCCTTCTTTGATAAGGAGTGGAACATGAAACAATCTTTCTTTCCTTTCGATGCTGAATCGGTAACGGGCTTTTCAGGTGGCTACATCGTGCCCAGATTCAGAGCCGGAAACGACCAAGTGTGTATCGTGATTAATGATACGTTGTATGCCAGCAGGAAGGAAAAACTCATTCCCGCTGTAGCCATCAATCAGGGCAAGCTAAAGATGCCGACAGATTTGAATGGTGATCTTGAACGTATGCTTACGGAAGGGAAATATTGTATTAAGGCGGAAAATGCTTTATTGGTGAATGACCTGTTGTTTTATGATTTCTTCTGGAATGAGAGCAGGCATTATACACTATGGGATACAAATAGCGGGGAATTGTTGACTCATTCGGAAAAAGGATACGCCATGCCTTATAATGAAAAAGCAATTGTAAATACTCCTGTTTCCCTTATCCGGAACAACAAGGCATATACATTGCTTTCTATTGATAAATTGGCTCAATATGGTTTAGCTAATGAGGAGGATGACTCAAATCCTACATTGCTCTGTGTGGATTTAGGAAACTGAAATATAGTGTCCAGCAAGTCCAACCAATGTTCCCAATAATATGGCATTGAATGCTATTATTGGCAAAGATTTTTTATCCGAATGTCCTACCTGAATAAGCATCGGGATAGTTAGTGCCAAGCCTACAACGCCTCCTTCCAGCCACCAGGAGATATGAGGTATGTCTACATTGAGAATAATGATTGAAACAAAAAAGTAATGGAAAAACGCCGAAACGGTGGAGTAGTGGGGAAGTTTCTGCATAATCATAGGAATGATGTCTATGACTCCGGCAACCAATCCGATAATTGCCGAGAAAATTAATTTGTCCATGTCAGATATTATTTAGTTAGTGATGAAAAATCATCCGTTTTAAGCAAATTGAAAAGATATTCTTTGGCTTGCTGTTTAGAAGAATGTCTGAGTAAGTTTGAATACAGAGCTGTCGCGGCATCAATGTTTTCCATGGCAGACTTCGATGTGGAGATTCTCTCCGGTACCAATGATGATGAGTAAGGCAGGGCAGGATCGATACGGTGTTGGCTGAGGGCATAATTTACCCGGTTCATGCAGTTGCATTTCTTGCCTCCTGCGTGCTCGCAATATTCTGACAGGAAAGTACTCATTACCTTTCTGGAGCGTGACAGCCGTTGCCTGAAGTTGTCAGCCGACAATCCTGTAATCTCACTTCCCAGTCGGCTGTCTACATCAAACATGGTTCCCAGAATGAAGATTAACCTGTCGAATGGATTTAAGCATTGAAGCAAAACGTTGGTGCATGACAGTTTCAGCTCTTCCGAGAAAATCTTTTTCTCAGCCGGATTCGTTTGGTCAACTGAAGAGGCGATATATCTGTCTATATCATTCCCGAAGATTTCAAAAGACAAAGGATGATTTACGAAGTCTTTATTCTTCTCATTGATTAAATGGTTTACGGCTATTTTATACACCCATGTCGAAAATAAACTTTTTCCTTTATAAGAAGAAAGGCTTGTGATGACCTTTATCAGTATGTCTTGCTTTGCGTCTTCGGCATCTTCAATCCGCCCGAGCATGCGCAATGACAAATTAAACACCGGGCCTTCAATATTTTCAATGATTGCTTCTAATGCCTCTTTAGAGCCATTTATCGCTTGATCCACATGATAGTTTTCTATTTCCATGATTTCTGTTTTATATATTTAGACATGGGCCGAAGAGGATTGTGACAGTCATTTGTGCTTTTAACATTTAAAAAATGCAGAGACTATTCTTTTTATCGGATAATCTCTGCAATACCAGATATATGCTTTACACTCAACGGAGTTTCATAGTATGATTATAACAAATAGAATATACCATACATCATTACGAAATTAAATCCCGAATGTGCCGCAATTGCTCCCCAAAGTGAATCACAATACAGCTTACATCTGAAAAACACTTGGCTGACTATAAACATTGAAAACACCCAAAGCAAGGCAGGAATCGGTAAGAAGCACCATGTTCCCAGTGTATAAACGATCCCGAAATGGGCTACATGCGTTAATGCAAAAGCCAGTGAATCAAAGTATGAAGCCTTTGTCTCTCCGAACTTAGGGACAAAGCACCCGTGAATAATGCCTCGATACAGGAATTCTTCGCCTATCGGACTAAATATCATGCTTGGAATAACAGCGATTGTAAAGTACAACAATTTATCATCTCCTGTTATACCACTGCTGGGATTATTTCCCCCGATATATACAAATACGTTTTCGACAGATTGTCCATACAGAAAAGAAAATAAACCGAATATGGCCAAGCAAATAACCCCGCCGGACAGGAAAGAAACTCCTATTCTCCACCAATGCGCGGGACGTTTAAGCCCTATGCCTTTCCGACCATACTTTGTAAGAAGAATGAACGGGACAATCCACATGCTTAAAAATACGAACATGACAGTGCCGTAACTTCTGTCCACATAAGATTGTAGCACGATTATAAAACGGGGTATTCCGAATAACAATATGAGAAATACGCCTAATTTCCAATTAAACTGAAAATGATTGCCCCAGAATTTCTTTAGATACCGATCCATAGCAGTAGAATTTATAGATTACACTTCTTTTGAAAGAATGCTCGTAAAATTACAAAATAAATCGAAAGGGCAATCTGCTTTTACATTTTACATGCCCACCTTTTCTTTTATCCGTAATATTGGTTATATATTCCGTAATTTATATACCTGCATACTGGATAATACTCCGTAATTTTGTATCATTGCAATATGCTTCCCGAATCGAAGCGTTTGCTACGGAAAAGTAATCTATGTTTGAACTAAATAATATATCGTATGAAAAGACTTACATTCTTTATGGTAGCGATTATGGCGTTATGTTTGACCGCAATCGCACAGAAACAAAGTTCTAAGACATTGGTTGCCTATTTCTCGGCAACGGGAACAACAGAAAAAGCAGCCAAGGTAGTTGCAGAAGTCACAGGTGGCACTCTCTACGAAATACAGCCTGCGAAGAAGTACACCTCTGCCGATCTGGACTGGCACGACAAGTCCTCACGCAGCAGTGTGGAGATGGCGGATGCCAAATCACGTCCTACTTTAAGCTCCAAAGCGGAGAACCTGGCGGACTATGATACTGTTTATATCGGTTTTCCCATCTGGTGGAATTTAGCTCCGAGAATCATTAATACTTTTATAGAAAGTGGTGATTTTTCAGGTAAGACAGTGATTCTGTTTGCCACATCGGGCGGAAGCAGTATCTTCAATTCCGAAAAAGAGTTGCAGAAAACTTATTCCAATCTGAAGTGGCAGAAAGGCAAACTGCTGAACGGTGCAACCAAAGAAGACATTAAACAATGGACTAAAAAATAAATTAGTATGAGAAAGAATTACGGAGCAAAACCCTTTTCTTATCCGCAGCCGGTGTTTATCATCGCTGCTTATGATGAAAATGGACTCCCAAACGCTATGAATGCGGCTTGGGGCGGTATCAGTGAAATGAAAGAGATCAGTATTTGCATCAGCGAAGGACACAAGACCACTGCGAATATCCTGAAACGCAAAGCATTTACAGTAAGTATGGCGGAAGTGGGGCAAGTTGTTGCCTGCGATTACGTAGGTATCGTTTCCGGCAATAAGGTAACGGACAAATTCGCCCGTGCAGGTTTCCATGCCACCCGTTCGGAGTTCGTGGACGCCCCGCTGATTGACGAACTGTCCGTAGCGGTGGAGTGCAAACTGAAAGATTACAATCCCGAAACCTGCATCTTGCGTGGAGAGATCGTAAATGTAAGTGTAGACGAGCGTGTACTTGATGAAAATGGAAAAGTAGATGCTTCCAAAGTAGCTCCCATCATCTTCGATCCGTTTAACAACGACTATCTGAAGGTGGGCGAAAAGGTGGGTAAGGCTTTTTCGGATGGTAAGGCATTGAAATGATTCTAAAATCAGGTCTTCACAAAAAAATATTCCTCAAAGTATAGCTTAAATACTTTGAGGAATACAGATCAATGATACATTGTGATAGTTCTGTTAGACTACTTCATTATCAATTTGTTTAATCACCCTGCAAGGATTTCCTACGGCTACACAGTTGTCAGGAATAGAGTGGGTTACTATACTGCCGGCACCTATGACACTGTTTTTCCCAATTGTCACTCCCGGTAGGATTATTGCACCACCACCAATCCACGCTCCATCATTTATTCTTACGGGGAGTGCATAGGTTTTGCAAATACCTTCTCCTGCTTCCCAATCCGCCACGACTCTTTCTTGTAATTTGGTAGAGTGGGTGGCCGTGTATATCTGTACATTGGACGCTATCAACACATTGTCGCCTATCTCGATGATATTGTTGTCTACAAACGTACAGTTCATATTGATGATAACCTGGTCACCGATGAAAATATGCTTCCCGTATTCGCAATGGAAATCAATATCGATGTGAACATGTTCTCCCATTTTGCCGAACAAATCATGAAAGATTCGCTTTCTCTGTTCCGTGTCGGCATAATCCGTTTCATTTAGCTGTTTCAATAATCTTTTAGCATTCAGCGTCATATCTGCCAATACTTTGTCACCGCCATTGAACGGTTCTCCGGCTAAGCACTTTTCCAATTCTGTTTTCATATATTGAGATCTACTAATTTTTAGAGCATTCAAGTCATTACGGAGATGAATTACTTATCATATTAATGTGCCAAAGATAAGAAAAAGATGCTTTTCGCCATAGTTTTACCTTTTTTTCATCAAAAACGCCTTTTCAGCCATTCACGTACCGGTTCGTCATACAGTTTAAGGCAGGCATACGCGATAGCGATGGATAAAATGAAGATGGAAACTGCAAGCAAAACATGCATGCCTAAAGGTGCGTCCGGATGATTCCGTGCCCAGGCTATCTGCATATAAATCAGCGGAAAATGTGTGATATAAAGAGGGTAGGAGATCTCTCCGAGAAATTGGCAGATGGCTACGGAACGTTTTCCCGTCACATTGCTGCCTGCTCCCATCGCTACTATTAAAGGGAACATAATAAGTACACAAAAAGCTTCGTAAGCACCGTTCATCCACATGGCTTCCGTACCGCCGATGCGGGGCATAACTAAAATGGCAGCTATCAGCAATGAGCACCAGTAAAATCCTCTTTTTATCTTTATCAGTTTGTTGACGCGCGAAAGCAGTAGCCCCACGAAGAAAGGATAAAGCAGTCGGGATATACCGATGTAGAGTTGATCGGGAGTAAGGCTCCATCCGCCGATAAAGGTATATGCAGCCGCTTCTCTTGTGGCTAACAGACCAAAAGTATCTATATTGAATGCTATGTCGATAGTCAGCAACGCTGCCAGGGCAACAAAGATTCCCAAGGCGATTTTAGAGAAATGGCGGATAAACAAAGCATAAAGGATGTTTGCTATATACTCCCACATTAGCGACCAGGTAGGACCGTTCAGGGAGTTTACTTCCCACCAGCCCCGTATGTCCCATGAAACTGGTGTGGGAATCATCAGGCAACCGAGCAGAACCATCAGGAGGACTTTCCACCAAGGTGTTTCCATAATCAGAGGGAAAGCGGAACAGTCGCCCAGATAGAAAAAGACAGCTCCTATTAACGTGCCCATAATCACCATAGGATGCAGACGTACCAAGCGTCGCTTAAAGAAATCTTTTATGGACATCCTGTCCCAGCGGTCATCATAGGCATATCCTATTACAAAACCGGAAAGAACAAAAAAGAAATCCACAGCCAGATAACCATGATTCAAAATCTGATGGACAGGGCCCGCAGAATAAGTTTCAAACAAGTGGTAAGCTACCACAATCATTGCGGCAACGCCGCGTAGCCCGTCCAGTATTTCATAGCGCGGCTTCGATGCCAAATAAGTTGTTGTATTCATTATTTTGATATTAAATTCATTTTCACACTAAAAAATAACCTGCCATATTTTCGCAAACCTGGCAGGACCTAAGTTATCCAGATATCTGATATTATCAGTTTTATATCGCCTGCAAAGTTATCCCTCAATTAGTTTATGCATTTATCTTATCGTTTATTAGAATTGTCTTATATTTGCATATTTCCCTGTATAAGGAGGAAAATAATAGAGAATATTAAATTATAGTATAATGCCCCAATCAGAAAGACGTTCTTTTACTTTCGAGAATGTTCATCTTGCGCCCGATGAACAAATAGGTTTGCATCAGCAATCTACCTGGGAGCTTTCGTATGTGATCGTAGGTTCCGGCATGAGGTTGATAGGCGACATGACGGAACCTTTTCTTGGTGGAGAGGTAGTTATGATACCGCCGGAAATTCCGCATTGCTGGTACTTTGAGGGCGATGATACGGATGCGCAAGGCAGGATTGCGAACATTACTGTAACGTTCGACAATGATTTCCTCGATAGGTGTTCCGGTACTTTTCCGGAACTGTGCGGACATATAGATAAGTTGAAGAAGAAGTATGATGCGGTGAAATTCGATAAGGAAAAGTCGGAGGCAATCATTGACCTTCTGGAAGAGATGTGTAATCAAAGTGAAGCTGAAAGAGTTGCATCCATGATAAAGCTCATCCTGATAATGGCAGATAGCGGCAGTGAGCACGTGGTAGGTAAATATCAGAGGATTGACAAAGAAACGAAGCGTATGAATCAGATCCAGACATACGTTATCTGCAATGCAAAGCGGGACATTACGCTCGATGATGTGGCACGGTATGTAGGCATGAACCGGGCTTCTTTTTGTATATTCTTCAAGAAAGCTACCGGAAAAACTTTTGTCACTTATCTGAACGAGTATCGTATAGGTTTAGCCTGCCAGCTTTTGAGGCAGAAGAGGATGACGGTTTCAGAAATCTGCTATAATGTTGGTTTTAATAATGTGCCATATTTCAACCGGACTTTTAAGCGTCATAAAGGCGTCTCCCCCTGTGAATACAAACAAGGTGGCAAAGCTGATGCTAACGAAAAAAAGAATACTGGCAAAATAGGGAAATCTCCCTAAATAATAGGGAAAAAGATAATATTATATGTTTTTCTCCACTTATATTTGTAGCAACATAAAAACTAAAAACAATATATACAATGAAAACAATAAAACTGACATTAGCACTACTGACATTTGCAATCTGTATGGGTAGTTGTGCCATGATTTTAGGGATTGACAGTAATACCCTGATGAAAATTCAGAAAGGAATGACCAAAGAGGAGATCACATCCATATTGGGACAGCCGATGCACCGTAGCTTCGATCACGAAGTGGAAGGATGGAGATATGAGAAAAGTATTTCCGGAGCTCCCGGTATAACGATCATCGACCTTGGATTTGTGGATGGAAAAGTGACTTATATGGATTCTTACGAGAAGTATACCAATCCTCCTGTAGCAGTTTATCCGTCTGTGGAAATCGGTGGAGAAGCCCCTTCCCGTCCGCATGTTAGTGGTGGAAGAGGGATGAACGAAAGGGATTTCTTGTCTCTTTACAACAAAGTGAAGAGCAAACTTTTCAAAGACGATCAACTGGATTTGCTGGAAGCCGGAATCGGTAACAGGGGATTAAGTTGCAAACAGTGTGTGCGGATGATGTCGATATACCGGTTTGATGATGACAAACTGGAAGTCCTGAAAATTTTAGCTCCGAATATCTCCGACCGGGAGAATTATGACGAGATAATCAATGCACTCGATTTTATCTCCAGTGAAGAGAAAGCAAGAAGTATTTTGGGAATAAAGAAGTAAAACGAAAAGGCGGTAAATCCATGCAAGGAAATACCGCCTTTTACTTTATATGAAGTTATCTGTTATTTATCCTTTTCGACAGATACAGTCCGCCAGATGATCGTTGACGAATCCCGCAGCCTGCAAGTGGGCGTAGCAGATGGTAGATCCGAAGAACTTGAATCCCCGTTTTTTCATATCCTTGCTCATAGCATCGGATTCGGGAGATGATACCGGAATCTCACTCAAGGATTGAAAGGTATTGATAATCGGCTTTCTGTCGGGAAAGAATGACAGGGTATATTCATAGAAGCTACCGAACTCCTTTTGTATGGCAAGGAATAACCTTGCATTTGTAATGGTCGATTTGATTTTCAGACGGTTCTTTACAATGCCATCAAAGTGCATCAGCCGTTCTACATCTTCATCGGTCATTTGTGCTACCTGTCCGGCATCGAAACCACAAAAGGCTTTGCGATATCCCTCACGTTTTTTGAGGATCGTTATCCAACTTAATCCGGCCTGGGCACTCTCCAGCACAAGAAACTCGAACAGCGTCTTGTCGTCGGTCACTAAATTTCCCCACTCTTGATCATGGTATTTCACATACAGTTCGTCAGTTCCGCACCAACCACAGCGTCCGTTTACAAAATCTTGCATAATTATAGTACTTATAATGAATGTACAAATATACTTGATTCACAACGGTGTGCCAAATTTCAATAAGCTATTTTACGGTAGAAATCATCTTCCACGTTTCCCGGATTTTCTTATTTCAGATTCTCGTTGAAGAATGCCGCCAATTTATCGAATGGAATGGCATTTTTTCCTCCACCGTCGTAAAGGTCGGTGTGTGAGGCACCTGGAATGATAAGAAGTTCCTTATTGTCACGATAGTTGGTGTAAGAGGTCATATCGCGGTAGGCGTCTTCACTGAAATAGCGGGAATGTGCTTTTTCACCATGCATAATCAGTACGGCAGAGCGGATTTCTTTGCTATAAGCAAGAATGGGCTGATTCAGGAATGACATTGGGCCGGTGACAGTCCATCCATCATTGGAATTACCCGAACGCTTGTGATATCCGCGCTGTGTCTTATAATAATCGTAATAATCCTTCACAAACTGAGGTGCATCGGCTGGCAACGGATCGACCACGCCACCGCCTTGTTCATAATAACCTTGGGCGTACTCTTTGGTACGCTGTGCATTGAGTTGCTTGCGTTTCTCGTAACGGGCGTTTTCATTGTTGTCGGCATCAAAATAGCCATTTGCATTTACGCGGTTCATGTTGTACATTGTAGAGGCAACAGTAGCCTTGATGCGTGTGTCGATAGCAGCTGCATTAAGTGCCAGACCACCCCATCCGCAAATGCCGATAATACCGATACGTTCCGGGTCAACATTCGGCTGGGTGGAGAGAAAATCGACAGCAGCCTGAAAATCTTCCGTATTGATGTCCGGTGAAGCAACCCTGCGAGGTTCGCCACCACTCTCACCGGTAAATGAGGGATCGAAGGCGATAGTAAGGAAACCTTGTTCAGCCATTGTTTGTGCATATAATCCGCTGGACTGCTCCTTTACGGCACCGAAAGGACCGCTTACTGCAATGGCTGCCAATGTACCTTTCGCGTCGTCTTTCGGTTCATAGAGATCTGCCGCCAATGTAATTCCATAGCGGTTGACAAACGTCACTTTACGGTGATTCACTTTGTTGGACTGTGGGAAAGTCTTGTCCCATTCCTGCGTGAGAACCAACTCCTGCGCTTTAATATTACTACCTTTCATTTCTTTTTGATTTTGTGCCTGAACACTAACAACTGTCAGCATCAGAGGCATGATTAGCATTATTACTTTTTTCATTGTTTTTTGTCTTTTGATTCAACAATGCAAAGTTAACGCAAAAGCCCCGCAGCGGATTTGCTGCGAGGCTCAAAGAATCTTTCTCAGAAGCTCAATTTACTATATCAATCGCAACTCACGGAAATTTATTGGGAGATAGCAGTAGGAGAGACGCCGAATTGTTTTTTAAAAGCCGTAGCAAAGTGGGATGGATTCTTGAATCCTACTTCCAGATAAACGTCCTGTACTTTCCGTGTGCCGGTTTTCATTTTCTCGTAGGCCGCTTCGAGGCGTTTGTGAATCAGCCATTTTTGCGGAGTAAGGGTGCTAATCTTCTTGAAATCCCGTTTGAATGTAGCCAGACTGCGTCCCGTAAATGTAGCTAAATCTTCCATACTGAAATCGTACATGTAATTTTGTTCCATGAATTCCAGAATGTCAATTTTCCAGGGTTCGTTGAAATCAAAGAGTGTGGGATAAAAGCGTTCGTCGATATGTAGCAACGCCAGCAGTCCCTCCTGCAATTTCAGATTCATGAAATCGTCCTGTGCCCGGAGCTTCTGGTTGAAGTAAGGAGTCATCGAAGTGAACAAACTATCAATTTCCATGCTGATAGGCAATTTAATCACGCTTGAACGGACTTTGGGCACATTGTCCAGCGCTTTATCCGAAGGAAGTCGCTGAAACATCTCGCGCAGGAAACGCCGTGTAAACATCAGGAAAATACCGCAATACTGCTCGCCGTCGAGTGGTTTCTTAGTCAGCGTAACCCGGTGGTCGCGCCGGATAAACACACACTCGCCTTTCTGTACATGGGTGATTTTGTTCCCGTCATCAATGAGCATTTCGCCTGAATAAACATAGTTCATGGCGTGCTCGCGGGATTGATGTACACAATGATTTTCGTCATTGTAGAAACAACTGAAAAAGATATCCGCATGTCTGAATATCATCTCATCTCCATCGGTCGGGGCATTTATTTTATAATCCATAAGAATACTTTTTAAGCGCTTTCTGCAAAAATAGCATAAAGCGGAGAATTATTCTTTTGAAATCTGTTTTTTCTTTCTGATTGCGCTTCGTTTCACAAGCTTTCTTCTTAACCGGTGTTTTATTCTCGCTTTTTATCTTTATCTTTGCCACTGAGCATACTCTGTATGCTGATTCTGAATGTTCCGCAATATGGGTAAGTTCATTCCTCTGAACTATTTCTTGTTTATCAATTCAAAGTTTAACGGATTACAGCAATTATGGATACTCAAAAAATGAAAGTACAAAAATTAGTACCAACGGAATACGATGGTAAATGGGGCTTTATAGATGCAGCAACAGGCGAAGAAGTCGTGCCGTTTATCTATGACTATGCCCATGCCTTTTCTGTAGGATTGGCATTAGTCAGGCAGAATGGTTGGTGGGGGTATGTGGATAAAACGGGGAAGGAAGTGATTCCATGTATATATAATCCTGCATGGTCTTTTACCAAAACAGGGCTGGCAGCAGTATGTATGGAGGGTAAATGCGGCTTTATAGATCAGACAGGGAAAGAGGTTATTCCTTTTATATATGATGACGCCCGCTATTTTAATAAAGATGGTAAAGCAAAGGTGAAACTGAACGGTGAAACTTTCTTTATAGATGTGAAAGGGAATCGGGTTGAATAAACATGAAAATGACTTCAATAAGCTTATGTTCGATAAGGATGGAATTGTATTAAAGCCTTTGCTTGACGAAGATATACCGTTGTTTGACAGGTAGTTGAGTAAAGATTATATCTATAAGTGGCTGTGCCCGGATGGGGAAGAACAAAGAGAGGCCTGGCTGGATGAGGTAAACAACAGAAATGGTAAGTATGGCTTCATAAGACATTTTATTGTTTACTACAAAGATAAGAAGATTGGGTATTGTCTTTTTGCTGATTGTTTTTTCTTGAAGGACTTGGAGGAAGAAGGGCACGACTTTGAGAGTTTGTATGGAGACATCCCCGAAAAGAACCATACTTACGAGATCGGATATTTGATTGGTGAAGAAGAGTATCTGAATAGAGGCATCGGTAAAATGATTATCCGGAAGTTGGAAGAGAAGATCATTGAATTGGGAGGACGTGAAATAGCAGCAGACCCTTCGGAAGAAAACGCAGCTTCAATAAAGGTATTGCTAAGTAATGGGTTTAAGAAGAAAAGTGATGGGGATTACAGAAAAATAATTTAGGGGGCACCATTCATCATTTAGCATGAAAAGTTGCGGCTTTAAGTGTTTTTTCATTCTATATATCAACCTTTTCTGTTATAAGCTGTTTCTCTGCTATTCACTTTAAAACTTCGTAGTTATGCTTACAACAATTTCATTGTTTTTCATCTGTTCGGGCTTTGTCATTGCCCTGATTATCGCCAATGATTTGGTACAGAATAAACAATCCATGAAAATCATGAATGTTGTGTGGGTGCTTACCGCACTTTGGGCAAGTTATCTCGCTCTCTGGGCTTACTTTAAGTTCGGGATGGAGACTGCACCAAAGGAGGACGGTAAGGATATGGACATGGGGGCTGATATGAAAATGGATATGAGCATGAAAGATATGCCGATGAATAGGCCCATGGGAAATATGGATCGTCCGCACTGGCAATCTATTGCTTTGTCGGCTCTGCATTGCGGTGCGGGTTGTACTTTGGCAGATATTATTGGTGAATGGATTACATGTTATTTCCCAATCAGTATAGGTGGTAGCATGATTATCGGTAACTGGGTATTCGACTTTATCCTGGCATTGATTATCGGGATATATTTTCAATTCTATGCTATAAGGGAGATGGAAAAGATATCTGTCGCCGCAGGACTCATACGGGCATTCAAGGCGGATTTCTTCTCATTACTTTCCTGGCAAGTGGGTATGTATGGGTGGATGGCAATCGTATATTTTGTGATTTTCAAAGATATTCCGTTGGCAAAAGATACATGGGCTTTCTGGTTTATGATGCAGATAGCCATGTTGATAGGATTTGCATGTGCATACCCAATGAATGCGCTGCTCATCAAATTAGGAGTGAAAAAAGGGATGTAAAAATGGGAACTTATTTATTTATCTTTTTCAGAATATTCCGTATGGTAGTCTTAACTCCTGTGGAGTAATATTCGGTATCTGCATTCTCTAATATGAGTTGCAGCTCTTTTAAAAGTTCCGGCTCAGACTTGCAAAGCTGGTAAGCCATTCTGATAGATAATGCCTGCACACCGATACTTTCTTGTGGCGCCAACATATGATCCAGGCAATAATTTAGCAAATCGACAGAGACAGGATCAGATGCAGGTACATTGTATAATATAGACAGCAGCAACCGTTTGGAACCATCATGTTTGCAGACTAATAATCGCTGAATAACATCATCCAGCAATGGAACAAACCAACCGGGATGTTTCTCACTCACTTTCTCACATGCCCATATAGCCCGCCATGAAACGACGATTTTATCATCGGAAATCAACTGGTATATATCTTTAAGGTATTCCGGATGCAGGCATATTTCCTGCACCAGTTTATCTATTGATAGTTTGCAAAGAGGCATTGTAAGGGTGTTTCTGTATTCGTCGATTTTCTCCATATCATGCATGTTTTTGCAAAGATAACGCAAGTTGAATGTAGAACTTCCATACTTACATGAAAAAGTTTTGTTGAGATGCTGTTTATCTTCCTATTCTGAATGCGGATAGTATGATTACAAAATAAAGGGCTGTCTTTGGTTACAAAGACAGCCCTTACAAATATGTTGTATTTAAGGATTATGCAATACCGTGAGCAGATACCTCCGGTGCAATCTTCTTGATCAGACCTTGCAGTACAGCACCCGGGCCACATTCTGTGAAGTCGGTAGCACCATCAGCAACCATATTCTTAACAGTCTGTGTCCAGCGTACAGAAGCTGTCAGCTGAGCTACAAGGTTTTTCTTGATTTCTTCCGGATCAGTGTGAGGCAATGCATCTACATTCTGATAAACCGGACATTTGGGAGCGTGGATTTCAGTAGCGTTGATAGCTGCTTCCAATTCAACTTTTGCAGGATTCATCAGCGGAGAGTGGAAAGCGCCGCCTACCTTCAAAGGTAAAGCACGTTTTGCTCCGGCAGCTTTCATCAGTTCGCATGCCTTGTTGATGCCTTCGATAGAACCGGAAATTACGATCTGTCCCGGGCAGTTATAGTTGGCTGCAACGCAAACTTCACCTTCAGCGGTTACTTGCTCGCAGATTTCTTCTACTTTTTCATCGGAGAGGGCAATGATAGCCGCCATTGTAGAGGGCTGTGCTTCGCAAGCTTTCTGCATAGCCATGGCACGGGCATAAACCAGTTTCAATCCATCTTCGAAGCTCAATGCACCGGCAGCAACCAGAGCAGAAAATTCGCCCAATGAGTGACCGGCAGTCATTTCAGGTTTAAAATCATCACCCATACAAAGTGCGGAGATAACGGAGTGGAGGAATACAGCAGGCTGAGTTACCTTCGTCTGACGCAGGTCTTCGTCCGTACCGTTGAACATAATATCCGTAATGCGATATCCCAGGATATCATTGGCTTTTTCAAACAATTCTTTTGCTAAAGCGGAGTTTTCATACAAGTCTTTTCCCATTCCTACGAATTGGGCACCTTGACCCGGAAATACAAATGCTTTCATACTGTTCTTGTTTTAGTAGTTAATTAAAAAAGTGGTGCAAAGGTATAGCTTTTTCTGATATTGACCGCACAAACGAAGGATTTTTGTGCAATAAGCTATTTTAACTCCCTCCGTTCGGAGAAGGGAGTTTATTGGGAAGCAGAGGGATAGATGAGAAAAAAAATCTTTTTATAGCACTTCAACTAAAATACAATAAGAGGTACTTGTCTTTTTAATCTTCCGGTATACTAAAATCCTTAAAAATAAAGCACTTCACTCTTATTGTACTTCCTACAATTACCTGATTCTTCCGTTTATCAACAATACATATTGTACTTTCAACGATAAGACCATATTTTGATATTGTAAAATGTACGATATCTATCATATTGAAAAATAGTGCTTTATAACATAATAGAAATTAAGTTTTCTGCGCTTGTATATTCAAAAAACCTGTTTATATTTGCAGCGCTTAAACATGGATATTATGCAAAACATGGAACATAAAACCCCATTAGCGAACAATCATATATCAGTAGACTGTGTAGTGATTGGCTTTGACGGAGAACAATTAAAAGTTCTGTTGATAAAACGTGTAGGTGAGGAGCAAGGTGAAATTTTCCACGATATGAAGCTTCCCGGAAGCCTGATCTATATGGATGAAGATTTGGACGAAGCTGCCCAGCGTGTGTTGAACGAACTAACGGGTTTGAAGAACGTCAACCTGATGCAGTTCAAGGCATTTGGTTCTAAGAATAGGACGAAGGACCCGAAAGACATTCATTGGCTGGAACGGGCCATGGAATCGAGGGTGGAGCGTATCGTTACGATTGCTTACCTGTCACTGGTGAAGATAGACCGGGCATTGAGTAAGAATTTGGCTGATTTCGAAGCATATTGGGTGGCATTACAAGATATTAAAGCATTGGCTTTCGACCATAATCTGATTATTAAAGAAGCATTGGTGTATATCCGCCAGTACGTGGAAATTAATCCGTCAGCTTTGTTTGATCTGCTTCCCCGTAAGTTTACGGCATCACAACTGCGTACTTTATATGAATTGATATATGGCAAGCCTATTGATGTGCGGAACTTCCACAAGAAAATAGCAATGATGGAATACGTTGTTCCATTGGAGGAAAAACAACAGGGAGTTGCCCACCGTGCCGCACGCTATTATCGATTCGATAAGAAGATATATAATAAGGTAAGAAGATAAGTATTAATAAAATAATTCATAAATCAAAACTCATAATTAATACCATGTATTTATTAGGCTATGACATTGGAAGCTCGTCCGTAAAAGCGAGTCTGGTAAACGCCGAAACCGGCAAATGTGTATCTTCTGCTTTCTTCCCGAAGACAGAGGCGGCAATCATTGCAGTTAAACCGGGCTGGGCGGAACAAAATCCCGAAAGCTGGTGGGAAAATCTAAAACTTGCCACACAGGCTGTCATGAATGAATCGGGTGCAAACGCAGGTGAAATCAAGGCAATCGGTATCTCTTATCAGATGCATGGATTGGTATGTGTGGACAAAGACCAGAATGTACTGCGTCCTTCCATAATCTGGTGTGACTCGCGTGCTGTGCCTTACGGACAGAAAGCTTTCGAAACACTGGGAGAAGAGAAATGTCTCTCACATCTGTTGAACTCTCCGGGTAACTTCACTGCCTCTAAACTGGCGTGGATAAAGGAAAATGAACCGGCTATCTACGAACGGATTTATAAGATTATGTTGCCGGGTGATTACATCGCCATGAAGTTGAGCGGTGAAATCTGTACCACTGTTTCCGGACTTTCGGAAGGTATGTTCTGGGATTTCAAGAACAATCGTGTAGCCGACTTCCTGATGGATTATTATGGTTTCGATAACTCTCTGATTGCGGACATCAAACCCACATTCTCCGAACAAGGCCGTGTGAATGCTGCCGCAGCAAAAGAATTGGGATTAAAGGAAGGTACACCGATCACATATCGTGCAGGTGACCAACCGAATAACGCTCTTTCACTGAATGTATTCAATCCGGGAGAAATCGCCTCTACAGCAGGCACTTCGGGCGTTGTGTATGGTGTGAACGGTGAAGTGAACTATGATCCGAAATCACGCGTAAATACATTCGCTCACGTAAACCACACGGACGAACAAACCCGTCTGGGTGTGTTGCTTTGCATCAATGGTACGGGTATTCTTAATTCTTGGGTGAAACGTACGATTGCTCCCGAAGGCATCTCTTACAATGAAATGAATGTACTGGCATCACAAGCTCCTATCGGTAGTGCAGGTATCAGTATTCTGCCCTTCGGTAACGGTGCGGAACGTATGCTCGAAAACAAAGAGATCAACTGCTCTATCCGTGGCTTGAACTTCAATCTGCATGGCAAACAACACATTGTGCGTGCAGCTCAGGAAGGCATTGTATTCTCATTCAAGTATGGTATAGATATTATGGAAGGTATGGGCATTCCTGTACAGAAAATCCATGCAGGCCATGCAAATATGTTCCTTAGCTCCATCTTCCGCGATACGCTGGCAGGTGTGACGGGAGCTGTAATCGAACTGTACGATACGGATGGTTCGGTAGGTGCAGCCAAGGGAGCGGGTATCGGTGCAGGTATCTATAAGGATAATAACGAGGCATTCGCAACGCTGGAAAAACTGGATGTTATCGAGCCTAATCAGGCTAAGCGCCAGGAATATGCAGATGCTTATGCACGCTGGAAACATCGTTTGGAAAAATCAATGGCAAAATAATGCTAACTTAACTCTCCTCTGAAAACGAGGGGAATTAGAATAGTACAGTTAACAATCAAAACATAATTAACCCTTTAAAATTCAATTAAAATTATGGCAACAAAAGAGTATTTTCCCGGAATAGGAAAGATTAAATTCGAAGGTAAAGAGAGTATGAACCCGATGGCATATCGTTACTACGATGCTGAGAAGGTAATCATGGGTAAGAAGATGAAAGATTGGTTGAAGTTTGCTATGGCTTGGTGGCACACTCTCTGCGCAGAAGGTGGTGACCAATTCGGTGGCGGAACGAAACAATTCCCTTGGAATGGTGACTCTGACGCTTTGCAAGCAGCTAAAAATAAATTGGATGCAGGTTTCGAATTCATGCAGAAGATGGGTATCGAATACTATTGCTTCCACGATGTAGACCTGATTTCTGAAGGTGCAAGCATCGAAGAATACGAAGCTAACCTGAAAGCTATCGTAGCTTATGCAAAAGAAAAACAGGCTGAAACTGGTATCAAGTTGTTGTGGGGTACTGCTAACGTATTCGGTCATGCACGTTATATGAACGGTGCCGCTACCAATCCTGATTTCGACGTTGTAGCACGCGCTGCTGTTCAGATCAAGAACGCTATTGACGCTACTATCGAACTGGGTGGTTCAAACTATGTGTTCTGGGGCGGTCGCGAAGGTTACATGTCTTTGCTGAACACTGACCAGAAACGTGAAAAAGAACACCTTGCAAAGATGTTGACTATCGCTCGTGACTATGCACGTGCTCGTGGTTTCAAAGGTACTTTCCTGATTGAACCGAAACCGATGGAACCGACAAAACATCAGTATGACGTAGATACTGAAACTGTTATCGGTTTCCTGAAAGCTCACGGTTTGGATAAGGATTTCAAAGTAAACATCGAGGTTAACCACGCAACTTTGGCTGGCCATACTTTCGAACACGAACTGGCTGTAGCTGTTGATAACGGTATGTTGGGTTCTATAGATGCTAACCGTGGTGACTACCAGAACGGTTGGGATACTGACCAATTCCCTATCGATAACTACGAATTGACTCAGGCTATGATGCAGATCATCCGCAACGGTGGTTTGGGTAATGGCGGTACTAACTTCGACGCTAAGACTCGTCGTAACTCTACCGACCTGGAAGATATCTTCATCGCTCACATTGCAGGTATGGATGCTATGGCACGTGCTCTGGAAAGTGCAGCTAAATTACTGGAAGAATCTCCTTACAAGAAGATGTTGGCTGACCGTTACGCATCATTCGACGGTGGCAAGGGTAAGGAATTCGAAGAAGGCAAATTGTCTTTGGAAGATGTTGTAGCTTATGCGAAAGCTAATGGCGAACCGAAACAAACCAGCGGTAAGCAAGAATTGTATGAAGCAATCGTGAATATGTATTGCTAATATAATAAGGTGGTAGGGTGAGGGCACTCTACCACCTTATCTCTTTATCACTTTTTACTCATTTATCAACCTAATCTTTTTTATCATGAATGATGCTAACAATGGTAGTAAACTCTACCTGTATTCTATTACAACCGTTGCCATTCTGGGAGGCTTGCTGTTCGGTTACGATACGGCGGTAATCTCGGGCGCGGAGAAGGGCTTGGAAGCTTTCTTCCTGATGGCTACGGATTTCCAATATGACAAGGTGATGCACGGTATCACTTCTTCCAGCGCACTTATCGGTTGTGTGATCGGTGGTGCTCTTTCCGGTTTCTTCGCTTCCCGCCTGGGACGACGCAATTCGCTGAGACTGGCATCCGTGCTGTTCTTCCTGTCTGCATTGGGTTCTTACTATCCCGAATTTTTATTCTTCAACTACGGTGAGCCAAACATGGAATTGCTCATCGCATTCAATTTGTATCGCGTATTGGGCGGTATCGGTGTAGGTCTTGCCTCTGCCGTATGTCCGATGTACATCGCAGAAATTGCACCCTCTAACATTCGTGGAACGCTGGTATCTTGTAACCAGTTTGCCATTATCTTCGGTATGTTGGTGGTTTACTTCGTCAACTTCCTGATCATGGGCGACCACACGAATCCTATTATCGACAAGAGTGCTGAAGGTATATTGTCAGTGAATGCCGCTTCGGATATGTGGAGCGTGCAAACCGGATGGCGTTATATGTTCGGTTCGGAAGCATTCCCGGCTGCATTATTCGGCTTCCTTCTTTTCTTCGTACCGAAGACTCCGCGTTATCTGGTGTTGGTACATCAGGACGAAAAGGCATATTCTATTCTGGAGAAGGTGAATGGTGCAAACAAAGCAAAAGAAATTCTGGCAGAAATCAAGGCTACTTCCAAGGAAAAAACCGAGAAGTTGTTCTCTTATGGTGTGGCAGTTATTGTTATCGGTATCATGCTTTCCGTATTCCAGCAGGCTATTGGTATTAATGCAGTATTATACTATGCTCCGCGTATTTTCGAAAGTGCAGGTGCTGAAGGCGGTGGCATGATGCAAACTGTTATCATGGGTATTGTAAACATTGTATTTACGCTTGTAGCTATCTTTACTGTAGACCGTTTCGGACGCAAGCCGTTGCTGATTATCGGTTCTATCGGTATGGCAGTAGGTGCATTTGCAGTGGCAATGTGCGACAGCATGGGAATCAAGGGTATTCTTCCGGTATTTTCCGTAATTGTATACGCAGCATTCTTCATGATGTCATGGGGACCGATTTGCTGGGTATTGATTTCAGAAATCTTCCCGAATACCATTCGTGGTAAAGCTGTGGCCATTGCGGTAGCTTTCCAATGGATATTCAATTATATTGTATCGTCCACGTTCCCGGCACTGTACGACTTCAGTCCGATGTTCGCATACAGCTTGTATGGTATCATCTGCGTTGCAGCCGCCTTCTTTGTTTGGCGTTGGGTACCCGAAACGAAAGGCAAGACTCTGGAAGACATGAGTAAACTCTGGAGAAAAAACAAATAGAATTCTCTCTCCTTTAATATCTTATAAATGTAAAAAGGTGCAACCGGTATGTTTCGGTTGCACCTTTTCTTTTTTGATAAATATAAGTTCGGAATCTTTAATTGAATACGTATCGCAGACCGATCTGAAGCTTCCAACATTCGCTGTAATTCAAGTTTCGGGTGAAGCTTTCGGTAGGGTAATTACCGTCACTGTCTTTGTACATAGAGAAAATAGGAGTATTGCTCTCATCCTTACCCTTATAGGTCAGAATTCGTCCGCCATTAGCCCCGGACATGTTTTTCGTTACACCCCATTTGCTGTTCAGCAAGTTACCTATATTCAGGATATCCAGGCTGAGTTGCAGCGTATTCTTAGTTTTGCCAATCTTCACAAAGAAGTCGCGACTCCAACGGAAATCAAAGCGGTGTACCCAGGGAGCACGTGCCGAATAAGCTTCGGCATATTCGCCTTTATGCTTCTTCAGATAAGGATCTTGATTCACGAATTTCCAGAAAGCATCTGCATCTTCAGCACTCGTGAACTTGATTTCATCTTTAGTCTTCGGGATATAAATAAGATCATTGGTCACACCATCGCCATTCATATCATTAGAGTACATAAAACTGTAGCCACTGGATGAATATCCGCTATAAAAGAGGCTGAAATTCGAAGATGTTTTCTTATTCAAATGTACGCGCCAGTTAATGGAAGCAACTACACGATTGGGAGTGACATATTGCGAACGCATAAGTCCCGAGCTGTTCGGTCCGTTGATGGATGGAACGTTTGTCCAGGCGGAATTAGCATCCGAACCGGGCATACCACTGATTTCCTTTGATTCGGTATGAGTATAGGCTGCCATAATATTTACATTCTTGGCGGGTTCTGCCATTACGGTAATGTTACCTGTCCATCCCCAACCTTTAGAAGTGTTTGTTAATACATTCGCGCTACTAATATTCGTGTGTTGCAGGAAGTTTTCAGGATAGATGTAACGATCATCCGGTCCGTTAAAACGCGACCATTTGTCTTTATCCGGAGCCTGCACGTTGTAGTTGTATTGACGCACCGCATTGATATCCTTAGAGAACATTCCTTCCAGTGTAACCGTCAGCGGGAAAGATACAGGTAGCTGGTAATCCAAAGCTAATGAGGTTTTCCAGACTTGCGGCATCTTGAAGTCCGGATCGATGCCCACTATGGAGCTTGGCAATACACCTTCTTCCGGACTGATGGTGGTAGGAAGTCCCAATGTGGAAATCATTTGGTTTACATCCGCTATCATATTACCTTTCAGTAATTCCAAGCGGGGATCGCGACTGGTTACAACACCATCCTTATATCTGGTCGTAATACTTACCAGATTTTGAATCATACCCGAGTTGGTAGGCATATTGGTAAAGAACACCAGAGGAATACGTCCAGTGAAGAATCCTGATCCACCACGCACTTTTAATGTCTTATCATTGAATACATCCCAGGCGAAACCTACACGCGGTGAGAATTGCAGTTTGCTATCGGGCCATGCACCGGTATCAATATGCATACCATTGAAATCTAGATCGTAGATAGCCTGATTACGCATTATATCATTCAGGAAGCTGAGATTATCCATACGTATACCGGCAGTCAGTTTAAAATTATCGCGTATGTTCCATTCGTCTTGCAGATAAATGCCCAACTGGCCGAATTTCACATCCGCAGAAGGCTTGGTATTACCATTGTATCCATAAGCCAAGGCAAACGACTCAGGTGCAGCTCCGTTTTTGAAATCCTCGAAGCTGGAATAGCGATAATATCCGGTTCCGTTGCGCATGTATGAATTTCCGGCTTTTTGACGTTCGTAGCTGATGCCTGCCGTCAGTTTATGAGCTCCCAGATAATAGGTGAAGTTATCCACAATAGTCATAACCGTATTTTTCACCAGGTTGTTATAGGTGAACAACTCGTAACCGGCAGTCATGTAAGGTTCTAATATCTGATTACCGTTTTCGTAATATCCGGCCATAATATCAATGAAAGGGAAGGGGCTGGAGTTTGTACCGCGTTCATCCTTCATGTCACTGTATGTAAACAACAGTTGATTGGAAATATTGGAAGAGAAACGACTATTCAATTCGGCAGTAGCCGAGTTTACAATGTTCTGCAAAGAATAGCAAGAGTTTGCATAGGACATGGAATATGCTGAAACACGGTTGTATGCCAAACGATACCCGGTATTTCCCGAACTTCCATTGGGTGCTTCCCAGGTTTTGTTATTGGTAAAGTTATAGCGTACACTCAACTTATTTCCCTGATTGATATTCCAGTCAATACGTCCCAGCAATTTCAGGTTGGTGACATCGGCAGGGAAATCTGTGAACGAACCGGTATTGTATCCGTATTTGTCTTTCAGAATCTGTGAAAATTCCGCCAGATCAGCTTCCGTAGTTCGTGAAATCGTAGAGTTATTCGGGTCTTCTCCTTCTTTTGCCGCACGCCATGTAATTACTTGCTGCGGACTCATTTCATACTCTACATTTGCAAAGAAGAACAGCTTGTCTTTAATGATAGGACCGCCCAATGTAGCACCGTAAATAGTCTTGGACTCTTCGGCACGCACACCGAAATCAGTATCGCCAATTTTGTTACCGCGCATCACTTCATTGTTGAAGTACATATAAGCGCTACCTCTATAAGCGTTTGTACCCGATTTCGTAATGGCATTGATACCTGCACCGATAAAGTTTGCCTGACGCACGTCGTATGGGGCAATCACAACCTGTACTTCATCAATGGCATCCAGTGAAATCGGATTTCCACCGCCTGGCAAACCAGACGACAGGCCGAAGTTGTTATTCAGGTTCGCACCGTCTACCGTGAACGTATTGGAGCGTCCGTCACGGCCTCCAAAACTGTTTCCTGACGCATATGGAGAGATGCGGGTAAAGTCGCTGATACTGCGGTTAATGCTGGGCAATGTGGTGAGTTGTTCAGAAGAAATATTGGTAGTAGCTCCCGTCTTTTCAGCACTGAACTTTGACTTACTGGCCGTAATAGTGATTTCTCCCAATAATTCCGAAGCTTCGTGCAGGGTTACATTCAATGAATAAGTTTCACCCAGTTGCAGCTGGATGCCTGTATAGATTGCCGTCTGATAACCGATGTAAGATACCGTCACCTTGTAAGGACCACCGGAGCGCATACCTTGCAGACTGAAACGTCCGTCTACATTGGTAACAGTACCGTAACTGGTTCCGGAAGGTTCGTGTACGGCTACAACCGTAGCGCCGATGACAGATTCTTCGTCAGCCATCACTTTACCACTCATTCCGGCAGTAGTTACCTGTGCCTTGAGCATTCCTGTAAGGGAAAGCAAAAGCACAAACAGGAATAACATCTTTTTAGCCATGATTTTAAAAATTTAAGTAAGAAATAAACTGAAAGTTGTAGAAAACGATGCAAAAGTATAAAAAAAGCAAAATACTCTTATTCCTAGAGTGTTAAATCCTCATTTCTTTTTTATTGCAAAATCAGTCTCTCACAAAAATATGCATTCCGGGAGACAATGTATAAGTTTAAACCGTACCTTTGCAGCGGATTTAACTTTTGGTATAAAAAAGAGACATTATGGACTCATTGAAAATCAACAAAGTACAGTTGCGTAATTTACAGATAGAAGACTACGAGCAACTGGCGCAATCATTCACCCGTGTATATACGGATGGCAGCGATGTGTTTTGGACACACAAACAAATTGAAAAACTCATCCGAATTTTCCCCGAAGGACAGATTGTAACCGTGGTAGACGAAAAGATTGTCGGCTGCGCACTTTCCATCATTGTGAATTACGATGATGTGAAGAACGATCATACTTATGCACAGGTGACGGGTAAAGAAACCTTCAATACCCATAATCCTAAAGGCAATATATTATATGGTATTGAAGTCTTTATTCATCCCCAATACCGTGGACTTCGTCTGGCACGCCGTATGTACGAATACCGCAAGGAGCTTTGCGAAACTCTGAATCTGAAAGCTATTATGTTCGGTGGGCGTATTCCCAACTATTATAAATACTCGGATCAACTCCGCCCGAAAGAGTATATAGATAAGGTAAAGCAGAAAGAAATTTTCGACCCCGTATTGACCTTTCAGCTTTCCAATGATTTCCACGTACGCAAGGTGATGCGCAATTACCTGCCTAATGATGAAGAGTCCAAGCATTATGCTTGTCTGTTGCAATGGGATAACATTTACTATCAGGAACCTACGGAAGAATATATTGCACCGAAAACCACCGTGCGCGTAGGATTGGTGCAGTGGCAAATGCGTAGTTATCAAACGCTGGATGACCTGTTTGAACAGGTAGAATTCTTTGTGGATGCCGTATCCGATTATAAGAGTGACTTCATCCTTTTCCCCGAATACTTCAATGCCCCGCTGATGGCAAAATTCAATAATGAAGGGGAGTCACAGGCCATTCGCGGACTGGCGGCTTATACTGAGGAGATTAGAGAACGATTTGTAAAGTTGGCTATCAGTTACAATATCAATATCATTACGGGTAGCATGCCGCTTATTAAAGAAGATGGACTTTTGTATAATGTCGGTTTCCTTTGTCGTCGCGATGGTAGTTTTGAGATGTATGAGAAGTTGCACGTCACACCCGATGAAATAAAAAGCTGGGGATTAAGTGGCGGAAAGGCTTTGCAGACATTCGATACGGACTGTGCAAAAATCGGCGTACTGATTTGCTACGATGTGGAATTTCCGGAATTATCCCGTATCATGGCAGACCAGGGCATGCAGATTTTATTCGTTCCTTTCCTGACAGATACGCAAAATGCTTACTCACGTGTAAAGGTATGCGCCCATGCTCGTGCCATTGAAAATGAATGTTTCGTTGTCATTGCCGGTAGTGTAGGTAATCTTCCGCGTGTGCACAATATGGATATTCAGTATGCACAGTCAGGTGTATTTACTCCCTGCGACTTTGCATTCCCGACGGATGGCAAGCGTGCAGAAGCCACACCGAATACAGAAATGATACTGGTATCCGATGTGGATCTGGATTTATTGAATGAATTGCATACTTACGGCAGTGTGCGCAATCTGAAAGACAGAAGAAGTGACTTGTATGAGGTAAGGATGAAGAAATAGAGTCTTTCGTTGCTCTCCGTACGATTCTACTTTATCTCGAACCTCACCAGCATCGAATAATTCAGTTTTATCGTACGGAAAGCATCATAAGCTTCTGCCTGTGATGAACTTACATTGCTCTGGGCTGCAAAATACCGGGAATAACCTGCACTTTCCTGCGGTTCGACAATGCGAATGACATCTCCCAGGCGTTTACCTAATGCTTCCACCAAATATTCAGCTTTCTTTCGTGCAGCTTTCAGTGCCTCTATCTTGCCTTGTTGCCGATAGACCTGCATATCCTTGTTTTTCAGTTCTCCGATACGCATGTAGTTGATACCTTTCGTGTCGATAACCTTTAGAATCTCATCTATCTGACTAAAATCGGTCAATGTAATATCAAACCGTTTGGATACCAGGAATTCAAGTCCGCGTTCACGCCAATAGTCACCTACTTCTTGTGTACGGATGGCGTCTTCCGGAATCCCGATTTTTCGCAAGGCAGCCCTCAAATTTCGCTCTATTCCGGTCAGTGGTACTTTGGTCCGATAATTCTCCGGTTTGGACTTTCCGTCAAATTCCTCTTCCCAATATTCTTTAATCTCGATAAGATAATGAATCTCGTCGGGCACAAGGGTTATTTCCGAAGTTCCGGTAACCTCAATATACTTCGCATTATCACTGTCTTGACTGAATGCAGTGCTGCACACCAATAGAAATACGGCAAATAATAAAAATCTAGTTTTCATAATAGTATGTTCTTTAGAGGATTATGTTTGCAATGATACGAAAAATGAGGATATTGTAAAAGTTTACATACCCTCATTTTTATATTATCAACAATTTATCCCTTTATATCCCAAATTCCGCAGCTGCGTTCCAGCTCGACGAGTGCCGCATTATAATTAAACAGCGTTTCTATATATTGCGCCTGAACTTCATCATACGTCCGTTGTGCATTCAGTATTTCCAACAGAGAAACTTCGCCCCGGTTATAACTGTATATTTTACCTTCAAGCACATCCTGCGCCTGTTTCAGGATTCCACCTTCGTAATGTTTCACTTGAAGTGCCTGCGATTGGAATTGCTGATAGGCTCCCATAACTTCCCGTTGTACCTGCAAGCACATTTGCTCATATTGCAATTCTGCCTGGCGGGCACGGAAACGGGCAGCATTGACCGCACCGCTGTTCAGAGAAGAGAAGTTTAAAGGAATCGCAATCCCCGCACTGACTCCATTGAATGCCGGGGCAGGTGCTTCTTCATTGCGCACACGCTTGTTATGGCTCCATCCTAATGAAAACTCCACATCTGGACGCTTTTCACGCTTAGCCAGAATCAGTTCACGGCGTGCAACCTCCGTATTCTTCAAAGCTGCCAGCAAATCAGAACGATGTTCTATAGCTCCCTCAATCAATCCGTTCAGCACAAATACCTGTTCCGGCTTTTTCAGTTCTTCCACCGGATGAAACAGCGTATCTGTAACTGTGGTTCCGACAAAGAGGGACAGTTGCATATATGCCTGCTTTAAGTCCGTCTCAGCTTGCAGCACCTCATTATACATGATATCCGCTTCCAGCCTGCTTTGTATCGCTTCCACCTCCATGATCTTGCCGGATGCCAGACGAATACTATCGGATTTCGCCAGGTCGTACATATTGCTCCATGCACTTCTCTTGATGTCACTGAGTTGTTTTTGCTTCATTACTTCCAGATAAGCAATGGTGGCGTCCGCCTGTAAATTCCGGAAATAATCATCCAGCACAATCTCCGCCAGTTCATTTTGGCTGCGTGCCAACTTGATGCCGGCCGTACGTCTTCCTAAAGTTACGTTCTGCGAAAGTTCCAGTTCATAGCTTTGCCCCATTTGCAAAGTATGGTCTTCATTGTTGGAATAAGTAAAAGAGAGCGACGGATCATCAAATACTTTGGCAGCTATCACATCTGCATGTGCGGCGCTGACATTCATTTTCTCCGCTGCATATTCCAGATTGTCGGCACTTACTTTATGCATATACTGCTTATAAGTAATCGGTTCTACAGTTTGTGCCTGCACTGAACAGGCACAAACAATAAGGGTAAACAACGCAATATTATATCTTTTCATTTTCATCCTTTTTATCTTCCTTTTTTTCCATCATATAATATAAAGTGGGGAGAATATACAGTGTCACCACAGTAGCAAACAGCAATCCGTATACAATAACCGTTGCCAGCGGACGCTGTACATCGGAACCAATTCCCGTACTCAGGGATGCCGGAAGCAAACCCAGCACAGCAACGGTAGCCGTCATCAGAATGGGACGGAAACGATGGCGCACACCGGTAACCACAGCATCGCGCAAGTCGCGCCCCCGTTCGCGCAAATTATTGATATGCGAAATCATAATCACTCCATTCTGAATAGCTACACCAATCAGTGCGATGAAGCCTACGGCAGAAGATACATTCAGCGTCATTCCCCGTACATTCAGTGCAAGCATACCTCCGAAGAGTGCCAGCGGAATGATACACATCAATAAAGCCGCTTGCCGGAATTTGCCGAGGGCGGCAAACAATAACAGTAACATAATGCCCAATGCCAACGGAACTACCACGCCCAAACGATTGTATGCACGATGCTGGTTTTCAAACTGTCCCGCCCATTTCAGGTGAAAATCTTCGTGATTGTATTTCACCTGGTCATCAATCATCCTGTTCGCTTTCTGCAAGAAAGAAGTCAGGTCGATACCACGCAGATTGACGCGGATTGTAAGATGCCGCTTATTCATCTCGCGTGAAATGGTGCTTGCTCCTGTGGTCAGTTTGATCTCCGCAACCTGGCTCAATGGTATCTTGGCGCCTGTGCCCGAAGTCAGCATCAGGTTTCCGATGCGTTCCGGTGTATTGCGCGTCTCTTCGCTGAAACGGCAGATGACGTCATACGACTTACTACCCACAAAGATTTGCGAAATAGCCTTACCGCCAATGGCAAGTTCTATCAGATCGGCCACGTCCGAGACATTCAATCCGTATTGGGCAATACGGTCACGATCTGCTATAATCTGAAGTTGGGGAAGGGGAGGTTCCTGGTCTACGGCAACATCCGTCGCGCCCGGAATCTGCTTGATGACATTGACAACTTTATCGGCAATATGACGCGTTTCCGTGATATCTTCCCCGTATATCTTCAGTGCAAGATCACTGTGCGCACCTGCTATCTGGTCCATCACCATGTCAATAATCGGCTGGGAGAAACCTACCGAATATCCCGGCATGGTCATGAGTGTATCATTCATCGCTTCAATCAGCTTGGCTTTATTGCGTCCTGTAGTCCAGCTATCGTAAGGTTTCAATCCTACACCACACTCGATGTGCGAAAGGGAAAAGGCTTCTGCACCTTCATCGTCACGTCCCACTTGTGTCATTACGTACGACACTTCCGGAAACTGCCCCAATTTATTCCTTAATTCAGCTCCCATCTCTTTGGAACGCTCGATGGAGATACCCGGAGGCAATTGTACCTGAATCCAGATAGCCCCTTCGTCCAATGGAGGAAGGAAATCTTTTCCCACCGTGTAGCTCAAAACACCTGCTAAAACCAGGATTCCCGCTAATACTCCCAATACGGCTTTCGGGCAGTCAATTACACGAACCACTTGTGCGTGATACAGCATCTGCAATTTTTCCAACCAACGGTTATGATATACTTTCCGAGGCTTACGGTAAGCCATATATGCCAGTCCCGGAATTAGAAACAATGCTACACACAGAGCGCCTATCAGTGCATATCCCACTGTATATGCCATCGGTGTAAACAATTTCTTCTCGATATGTTCGAAGGCAAACAGGGGCAAATAAGCGGTTATAATAATAAGGATAGAGAAGAAGATAGGGCGGGCGACTTCCGTTGTACGCCGTAAGATGGAATCTTCTTCCAATACTTCATCGGGATGCCGTTCACGCTTCTTCAGAATCGTTTCCATCATCACGATAGAGCCGTCTACCAGGATACCGAAGTCAATGGCTCCCAATGAAAGCAGGTTGGCAGGTATATCCGTCACGTGCATCAGGATAAAAGCTATCAGTAGCGATAGGGGAATAGTGACGGCAACGAGCAATGCACCCCGCCAGCTTCCTAAAAAGAGAATCAGTACCAATATCACCAGGATCATACCCATAAACAGTGTATGCGAAACTGTGTGTAAGGTCATATCCACCAGGTTCGTGCGATCCATAAAAGGATGGATGTGTGTGCCTTTGGGCAGTACTTCGTTATTCAGTTCGTCAATAGCGGCATGTACTCCTTCGAGCACTTGTGAGGGATTCTGGCCACGCAACATTTGCACAATGCCTTCTACGCCGTCAGAAAAATTACGTTTGCCATCATAAAAGCCCAGTACACCCTTGCGCTCCAGGCTACCATATTTCAACTTTCCGATATCATCCAGATACACAGGTACTCCATTATCCGTTTTGATAACGATGCGTCCTAAGTCCTTCAAATCCTTCACCAGACCGATACCGCGAATCACGTAACTCAGATCACCCCGGCTCAACATACTTCCTCCGGCGTTCACATTGTTCATTTCAACTTTTTCGGTCACGTCAGAAAGGGAAATGTCGTACTCTTCCATCTTACGTGGATTCAGTTCGATCTGATACTGGGTAGTGATGCCACCGTAGTTGCTTACATCGGCTACGCCTGTCACTTGTTTCAACCGGGGAATAATCACCCATTTATGCAAATCGGTGATCTCACGCAGGTCCAGATTATCGCTTTCAATGACGTAGCGGAATATCTCTCCGGTAGGCGAGGTCAGGGGATTCAGCCCCGGTACGGCACCATAAGGTAATTCTACATCTACCAAGCGCTCCTGCACACGCTGGCGTGCCCAGTAGTCATCAATTCCGTCATCAAACACCAGTACCACGGTGCTCAGTCCGAAGGTGTTTTTGCTTCGCATCACGTTCAGTCCTGGCAGACCGTTTACGGCCCGTTCAATGGGAATTGTGATTTGCTGTTCTATCTCTTCGGCAGCCAGTCCCGGCACTTGTGTCACAATCTGTACGGTGGTATCCGCAATATCCGGATAAGCATCTATTGCCAGTCTTGTCCATGAATAGTAACCCACCACGGCAATGAAGGCAAACAATACGAACATCAGTCCTCGACGATGTATCGCCAGAAAAATCAACTTCTTCATATTATGTAACCCCGGTGTTTAGTTGGCGTTCAGCAGATAGAAAGCACCGTCCGAAACATACTTTTCTCCGGATTGCAGGCCGGAAGTAATGACACTCTTGTCGCCATCCGTAGCAGAAGTTTCCACTTTCCGTTTCAGGAATTTATTGTTGCCCGAAGAGACCAGTACATACGCCTGTTCTTCTTCCTGCAAAATGGCGGAAGTCGGGATCAGAATGCTTTCAGCAGGTTCGTCAGTCAGTTTCACTGTGGCATACATGGCAGGCTTCATCAGTCGCTCTCTATTATCGCATGCCACTAATACTTCTACCGAACGTGTGTCTTCATCCAGCATTTCATTGATATGGTAGATTGTGCCGCTGAAGGTCTGGTTCGATTGCGATACCAGGGATATTTCCACTTTTTTCAATGAAGAGAGCAGGGACATATCTTTTTCTTTCACATTGGCAGCTACCCATACTTCATTCAGATCGGCTACCACGGCTACCGGGTCAGCATCGTCTTTCATAAATTGCCCGATTACAATGTTATTCTTCACTATTTCACCGGAAATGGGTGAGCGGACAATCATAGGCTGACCCAGTACTAACTGGTCCGGTTCTATCTGGAATACTTTCAGGGCAGCCAACGTATTTTCATAATCTTTCTTTTTCAATTCATAGTTCACTTCGGCTTCTTCCACTTCTTTTTGCGCACTTACTTTGTGTGCATACAAGTCCTGTTCGCGGCGCAGATTCTTGGAAGCCAGTTCCATTTCCTGCTTTGCCTGGTAGTAGACTTTTCCGGTTTCAAAGAAGTCGGGCGAACTGATTTCAAACAAGGGGCTGCCTTTATCCACTTTTTGTCCCAGACGGATAAAGGAACGCGTCACCCGTCCTGCAAACGGAGAGGCTATTTCTGCATAATGATTGGGGATGGCTTTCACGATGCCCGAAACTGTGAATGTTGTTTCATGCAATTCTTTCTGAACTTCGCTTATTTTCAGTTTCTTGGCGATGGGGGATTCCGAAGATACCACAATAGTATCTCCTGAGACAGAAAATTCCTGGTTTTCCTGTTCTTTTTGCTGACCGGTACAGGCATAGCACATCATGCCGGTCAGGCACAATAAATATATGTATTTCATTTCTTTGTCGTTATGATAAGAACTCGTTTTTCTTCATGTATTTTGGGAATAACAGATTAAGGTTTCGCATATGCTCTGTCTTTCAGGCTACATACGAAACTTAAATAATAAAATCTGTTCAGCATACATGACAGGGTGGAGAACGTAAATGGAAAGACCGGGCCGTGCGAACAATCCGGTTTGCTCCATGCAACAAGAAGATGAAACTTAGGAAAAATAAAATAAAGGGGACTATCGGTAACTCATGCGAACTGTCCAGGCATAATAAATTGAACCAGGAGACGGTTTCCCACTGTGCTTCTGTGTGCGAATGATGTGTGCCCGGCAGGTAAGGGTGGGAGTGAGTTACGAGAAAATTATCGACTACATGTGTATGGACAAAGGCTGTGTTTCCTACGTAGTAATAAACAAATACTACTATCAGTACATACTTTACGATGTTGGAAAGTAACCTTTTCACATGCAATGTTTTTGCTTTGGCTACAAAGGTAGTGAATATTACGTAAACCTATTATTTTTCGCCAAAGAACTTGAGGATACTCTAATAAAAGTGTTTGATGTGCTCCAATAGCGGATGAGTACAAAAAGGCTGCAAACAAAATATCTGTAACGATTTCAGTTTCCCCGAAACTCGCTTGGCGTCATACCCGTCATGCGTTTAAAGAAGCGGACGAAATATTGTGGATATTGGAAGCCGAGGGAAATACCAACTGGCGTGATGCTCTTTTGTGGATTCAGAAATAGTTCTTTCGCCGCTTCCAGTAATTTCTTCCGTAGATATTCTTTGGCAGACTTCTCGAAACGCTGCTAATACATCCTTGTTTAATTCATGCCGTTCGGTAAACTGACGGTTATAAAAACGAATACAATAATCGAGCAATAGCTGGATATGGAGGTATTGAAAAACGCAGAACGTATCAAAAACTACGGAGATGCAAGCCTCTTCCCCGATATGGGAGTAAGTTACTCTCAAAAGTCTTGCCCTGACGGGAAACAATCGCCCCTCCGAAGTCGGGCGATTAAGCGAAAAATAACGATTAAATGGCGATGGCTGAAATTTCCTACAAATTTTCTTCCGGTTGAATTTAAATTGGTTATATTTGCAAATTGAAAGAATTATGTTGGAACAACAAATGAAAAGAGCAATATCCATATTTTTTATATTGCTTGCCAATATTGCGATATTGGCCCATGCTGTTGTACCCCATCATCATCACAATAAGGTTTTTGCAGCAATCGTCAATGTTCTTGACGATGACGCACAAAAAGCACTGAATCATTCACACGACAGCGAGACACATCATCACGGTTCGAATTCGGAAGAATGCGCTATCAATGAAACGGTTGTCGCTGCTGTTTTCCGGTTACAGAAAGATAATAGCTTTGATTCAGGTTCTTTTGATTTCGACTATCAGTTCGATTTATTTTCAGCCGATATAGTCGTCGGTACAGTTGCTTCCGAACTCCTCGGGAGTTTGCCATTTGTTCCCAAACCTTATATTGCGGGCAGTCATCTCGATTATGTTGCTCGCGCCATCGGTCTTCGCGCACCTCCTATCTGTTAATTTTTTAATTATTTTTTACGCAACGTATGGCAGGCGATTTTCGCTTGTCCCAGGTTCGTATGTCCATTTATTTGCAACAAATTAAAAAATAACTAAATGAAATCATACATTTTATTCGCGGTGCTGCTTGTGGCAGTAACCGTAACAGGTTGCGGCAACCATCAGCACGAACACGCAGCAACCGAAGGAGAGCACGTGCATGAAGAAAATCTCCAGCTGACGGCATATAGCAACGACTTCGAGGTATACGCGGAAGCTACGCCTTTTGTCGCTGGAGAGGCAAGCGACATTCTTGCCCATTTTACGTTCCTTAAAAATTTCAAACCGCTCGAAGCCGGCAAGGTAACGGCAAGTTTGGTAGTCGGAACGGAGAGAATCAGTCAGGTATTGGAAAGTCCGTCTCGTCCGGGAGTTTATAAATTTATGCTTACTCCGAAAGTAGCGGGACCAGGAACCATACAGTTCGATATTCAAACGTCTGCGGGAAGCTCCCGAATTGTCGTACCGGAAATCACGGTATATAAGGATAAACATGACGCGCAACACGAGGCGGCAAAGGCTGTTGCAACAAGCAGTAACGGAATCGCTTTCATCAAGGAGATGAGCTGGAAAGTGAATTTCTCCACCGTTCCATGCCTCGATGAACCGTTCGGGCAAGTCATTCGCACGATGGCGCAAATTCAGCCGTCGCAAGGCGACGAACGTGTCATAACGGCAAAAACAAGCGGAATCGTTGCCATTCCGGAGGCCGGTCTGGTGGACGGAAAATCCGTGAATACCGGACAAACTCTGTTCTATATCGAGAGTGGAGACATGGCGGACAATAACCTTACCGTCCGTTATCGTGAAGCGGAAAGCAACTACAACTTGACCAAGAAGGAATACGAACGCAAGCAGGAACTCGCAAAAGACAGAATCGTATCCGAGAGCGAACTGCTTCAAGCTAAAGCAAACTATGAAGCGGCCGATGCGGTTTACAACAACCTGCGCAAGAACTTTTCCGCAGGCCGCCAATCGGTGACGGCTCCGATCGGAGGTTTCGTAAAACAACTGCTCGTTCGTAACGGCGAATATGTCGAGGCCGGACAACCGATCGTCGCCATCTCTCAAAATCGCAATCTTTTTATCAAAGCTGAAATCCAGCCTAAGTATTACCCGTTGTTGAGTAATATTTCGACGGCCCGTTTCCGCATGTTGAATGACGATAAGGTTTATACGCTGGATGACTTGAACGGTCGTCTGGTTTCATACGGGAAATCGGTGGAAACGAATAGCCCACTTCTTCCGGTCGTGTTTCAGGTAGACAACACCGCCGAAATGCTGCCGGGTTCATTCGTCGAAATGTATATCAGGACTCGCGGCGAGCAGTCGGTCATTACCGTACCGAACGTGTCGCTTGTGGAGGAGATGGGCAACTATTTCGTCTATGTCCAGCTGACTCCGGAGTATTTCGAGAAACGGGAAGTGAAAATCGGCCAAACGGACGGGGTGCGGACGGAAATCCTTTCCGGCCTGAACGGACAGGAACGAGTGGTCGCTAAAGGGGCTGTTTTGGTAAAACTCGCACAAGCAACGGGTTCGCTCGACGCTGAATCGGGACACGCTCATTAAAGAAGGGAGGACAGCTTTATGGAATTCATAAATGGAATAATCCGGTTCTCGTTGAAGAACCGGCTGGTTGTTCTGTTGGGAGCCGTGTTGCTTATAGTAGGCGGATTTTACTCCTCACAGAAGATGGATATAGATGTGTTCCCCGACCTGACAGCTCCGACGGTCGTTGTCATGACCGACGCGCACGGCATGGCAGCTGAAGAGGTGGAACGTCTGGTTACTTTTCCGATCGAGACCGCGGTAAATGGAGCGACGAATGTACGTCGGGTGCGTTCGGCTTCCATGCAGGGTTTCTCTTTCGTCTGGGCGGAGTTCAACTGGGGTATGGATATTTTTCAGGCGCGGCAGATTGTTTCTGAAAAAATGGTCGCTCTCGGAAATGCCCTTCCTACGGGAATCACTCCCGTACTCGCGCCTCAATCCAGCATCATGGGCGAAATCCTGCTGATCGGATTGCAGGCTGACACGACCTCGATGATGGAACTTCGCACACTTGCCGATTGGGTAATCAAGCCCGCCATACTCGCCACGGGCGGAGTGTCGCAGGTGACGAATATCGGAGGAGAACTGAAACAATACCAGATTCTCGCCGATCCACAAAAAATGGATGCTTACGGTGTTACGCTTGCCGAACTGGAAGAGGTTGGGAAAACATTCAGCAACAATTCCGTGGGCGGAGTGATCCGAGACTATGACAATGAATACGCTTTGCGGGGCATGGCCCGGACGACCGATTTGGAGGAACTCGGCAGTACGTTCGTAAAGAGGGCTAACGGGCAACCCGTTGTCCTTTCCGATGTCGCCGATGTGGTAATCGGTCATGCCGTAAAGATGGGAAACGCCTCGCAGGATGCAAAACCCCGCCGTTATCCTTGCCGTTTCGAAACAACCCAATATCAATACCCTGAACGTAACGGAGAAAATCGAGACGAACTTGCGGGAGATCCGAAAATCGCTTCCCGCGGATGTCCGGATGGACACGCGCATTTTCCGTCAGGCAGACTTTATCGAAGCCTCCGTGAATAATGTGGGACAATCGTTGCTCGAAGGGGCACTGTTCGCGGTGGTTGTTCTTGTAATCTTTTTGGCGAGTTTCCGCACCACGCTTATTTCTGTCGTTGCCATTCCTCTTTCATTGTTGGGTACATGTGTCGTACTCTATCTGCTGGGAATGGACATCAATACCATGACCTTGGGAGGTATGTGTATCGCCATCGGCTCGTTGGTGGACGATGCGATTATCGATGTGGAAAACGTATATAAACGATTGCGTCAGAACCATAACAAACCCAAAGAAGAACGACAGCCTGTCTTTACAGTTGTGTTTGAAGCCTCGAAAGAGATACGGGCTTCGATTCTGAACGCCACGTTTATCATTATGGTGGCATTCGTTCCGTTGTTCTTCCTGACGGGGATGGAAGGTCGCATGCTGAAACCGCTGGGAACCGCATATATTATCTCGCTGTTCATGTCGCTGATCGTGGCGATGACCGTAACCCCGTTACTCTGCAAGATGATGCTGTCCGACGACAAGTATTTAAATAAGAATGAAAAAGACAGCTGGCTGACACGGAAACTCTCCGCTGGATATTTCAAATCGCTGGCATGGGTTCTTGACAACAAGAAAAAGGTAGTAGGAACAGTCCTCGCATTCTTTATCGTAGCCATAGCTCTGTTCGCCACGATGGGACGAAGTTTCCTGCCCGAATTCAATGAGGGATCGGCAGTGGTTTCCGCCGTCGCCAAACCCGGCGTATCGCTCGAAGTAAACGATCGGTTAGGGGACATGATGGAGAAGGAACTGATGAAAGTTCCGGAAGTAACGGGTACTGCTCGTCGTACCGGTAGAGGAGAATTGGACGAACATTCACAATCGACCAACAGTGCCGAACTGGATGTTCAGTTTGCTCTGAAAGACCGTAGTCGGGAAGAGGTTTTTAACGATATGCGGGAACGGCTGGCAGGCATTCCCGGAGTAGCAGCTACGATCGGACAACCGCTCGGCCACCGCATCGACCACATGTTGTCGGGAACACGAGCCAATATTGCAATCAAACTGTTCGGTACGGAATTGAGCCGTATGTTCATGTTGGGGAACCAGATCAAAAGTTCTATCGAAGGTATTGATGGTCTGGTCGATATCAGTGTGGAGCAGCAGGTCGAAACGCCCCAGCTTCAGGTGCAGGCCAATCGTGCAGCGTTGGCAAAATACGGGATTACATTGGAGGATTTCAATGAGTTCATCGAAATGGCTTTCGCTGGAGAAAAGATTGCGGATATGTACGAGGGACAACGGAAGTTCGACATCGTACTGCGTCTCGACAAAAACTATACGGAAAGTATGGATGGAGTACGCAAGGCTCTTATCGATACGGGAGATGGCAGGAAAATACCTTTGGAGGAAGTCTCCGAAATCGTGTCTGTCGGAGGCCCCAATACGATTACCCGTGAGAATGTGCAGCGTAAGCTCGTAGTGTCAGCCAATGTTTCGGGGCGTGATGTGGGCAGCGTTGTCCGCGACATACAAAAGGCGATCGATGAGAACATCTCTCTTCCCGAAGGCTACCGTGTGGAATACGGAGGACAGTTCGAGAGTGCGCAAAGCGCATCCCGCACGCTTTTCCTTACGACCGTTCTGGCATTGACCATCATCTTCTTGCTGTTGTACGGGGAATTCAAGAATGTTTCGTTGGCGGTCATCGTATTGCTGAACCTGCCCTTTGCGCTTATCGGCGGTGTTATGGCCGTATTCTTTGCTTCGGGAGTAATCAGTATTCCATCCATTATCGGATTCATCACGCTGTTCGGTATCGCCACGCGAAACGGTATTCTGCTTATTTCAAAATACCGGCATTTGCAGGAAGCAGGGACTCCGCTGCATGAAACGGTGCTGCATGGCTCGATCGACCGTCTCAACCCGATTCTTATGACGGCACTGACTTCCGCTCTGGCTTTGATTCCATTGGTATTCAACGGCGACAAGGCCGGAAATGAGATTCAAAGCCCTATGGCCATCGTGGTATTGGGCGGTCTTCTGACCTCGACCTTGCTCAATATCTACGTGATGCCGGTCGTGTATGAATGGTTTGCAAAAAGAAAATTAAACAGTAAATAAGGGTATGAAAAAAATAATATTGAGCATCATCGTATTATTCTCCGTATTGTCTGTATCCGGTCAGGATGTATATACCTCCGTTCTGGAGCAGATAGAGCAGAACAGTACGACATTGGAAGCTCTGAAAGAACAGATGGAAGCTCAAAAGCTGGGTAACAAGACGGGTATCAATCCCGCCAATCCCGAAGTGGAATTCGGATACTTGTGGGGAAGTCCCTCCGCGATAGGTAATCGTAAGGACATAAATATTCGGCAAACGTTCGACTTCCCGACGGTATACGCACAGCGCAGCCGTTTGTCCGATTTGCAGAACAACAGTGCGGAATACCAGTATAAATCCCAACGGATGGAGCTGTTGCTGTCGGCTAAGACGTTCTGTATCGAACTGGTCTATTACAACGCACTCGGCAAACTGTACGAACGTCAGTTAGATAACGCGAAACAGATTGCGGAGGCTTACGAACGGATGAAGCAGACAGGCGATGCCAATCAGCTCGAATATAACAAGGCCGTTTTGAACTACACCAACATGGACAACGAAGTGAAGCGGATAAACCTTGAATGCAAAAGGCTGTTGTCAGAACTGTCGCGGCTCAACGGGGGAAATCCGATAGTTTTCGACCGGGCAGTTTACGAAACCGCCGTATTGCCTGCGGATTTTGAGAATTGGTATGCACAAGCCGAGGCTGAAAACCCTGCATTGTCGTATCTCAAATCGCAAGTGGAGATAGACAATCGTCAAGTAAAACTATCCCGTGCCTCGTCGTTGCCCAAATTCTCCGTAGGCTATATGGGAGAGTTCGTCGCAGGACAAAAATTTCAGGGTGCAACGATCGGAATGTCCATTCCCTTGTGGGAAAACAAGAATAAGGTAAAACAGGCCAAGGCGACTGTAAAGGCGTCCGAGCGGATTGTGGAAGACGCAAGAATGCAATATTACAACCGCTTGAAGAATCTATACGTGCAGGTGTCCGGGTTGCAGAACAATGTCAGACAATACAATTCCGTGTTCGAGCAGAACGACAATGGTGATTTGTTATTCAAGGCATATCGTAACGGGGAAATATCCTTGCTGAATTATCTACTTGAGATGGAATATTATTTCGTTGCCTACAACAAAAGATTGCAGGCAGAGCGGGATTTGGAATTGGCATTGGCTGAACTTCTGGCAGCTATGTTATGACACCGACAGTCAGGAAGCCGGCCGTAAGACGGGCTATAAGTCTTGCGATTGGTATTATTACAGGCGTGATTGTGTGGAATTTTGTACTGAAATGCGATGATCCGCATTGCCCGATACGATATTACCACTTGTTTTGCTGTCTGACAATCTTTCCTTCTCTTTCATGGACTACGGGAGAAGCATTGTTTGCACCGCAAAATACCCCCCCGAAGAAAAAACGTAAACGATAAATGATTATAGGCGGAGGATCATATCCGCCTATATTCTCAATGAATTATAAAAATGAAACATATAATAGCTTTTTTAGAAGGAGTAAAGATGACTGTTGCAGGCGGTATTGCACTTGCAGTCAGTCTGGTATTGATGCTGGCCGATATCGAAGTCATACTCGATCCGGCTTGGATTACGATTGTTATCTGCGGCATTCCGTTGCTTTATCTTGCCGTTACCCGGTTGATTTTTCAACGGTGGGTATCATCGGCGTTGCTTATCTGTATTGCAATGGTGGCTTGCATTTATATCGGTGAGCTGTTTGCAGCCGGCGAGGTGGCATTCATCATGGCTGTCGGCGCGTTGCTGGAGGAATATACGGTAAACAGAGCCAAGCGAGGGATTGGCAAATTGATAAGTATGGCACCGGAACAAGGCCGACGAATCATCCTGCGCGATGGTAAAGAGGTGGAAGAGATGGTAGCGGCGGCGGAAATCAAGGTGGGCGACCTGCTGCGTGTTCTGCCCGGAGAGCGTATAGCCGTAGATGGAAAGATTATCAGCGGAACGACCTCCGTAGATCAGTCCATTATGACCGGGGAATCGCTGCCTGTCGATAAGAAAGCGGGCGATAACGTGTTCTGCGGTACAATGAATTGCTACGGTTCGGTCGATATTCGGGCAACCAGAGTGGGAGAAGATTCCTCTTTACAGAAAATGATCGAGCTGGTCAAAGAGGCCGAAAACAAGAAAGCCCCGATGCAGCGGATTGTGGACAAATGGGCTGCATGGCTCGTTCCCGTCGCCTTGCTGATAGCCGTTGCCGCTTATTTCATTACCGGAGATTTGGTTCGTGCCGTAACGGTTCTGGTCGTATTCTGCCCGTGTGCGTTGGCGTTGGCTACCCCCGTGTCGATTATAGCAGGCATCGGTCAGGCTACGAAATTCGGCGTGCTGATCAAGTCAGGTGAGGCTTTGGAACGTATGGGAAAAGTAAATTGCATTACGTTCGACAAAACGGGAACACTGACTGAAGGTAATCTTACGGTCAGCGATGTGATCAGTTTTGTTCCCGACAAGAATGAGACGGAGATATTACGACTCACGGCATCCGCTGAATTGCGTTCCGAACATCCGCTCGGAAAAGCCATCGTAAAATATTGGCTCGACCGGAAAGGCGAACCGGCAGCTGCGAATTGCTTCAGAATGATTCCCGGCAAAGGAATCGAAGCCGAAATAGACGGGCAACGGGTGTTGTGCGGGAAAAGCGATTTTCTGGAAGAACATGGAATTGTTCTCGATAATAGTATGCGGCTTGCACTCGACACCCTGCGCAATGATGGTAAAGCCTCTGTCCTGACGGCACTCGATCAAAGATGCATCGGCCTTATCGCCCTATCCGATATAATACGTTCCGAAGCCCGTGGTATGGTCTCCGAATTGGAATGTATGGGGGTGGATGTCGTTGTTTTGACAGGCGACAACAGATTGTCTGCCGATTATCTGGCCAAGCGTATAGGGATTAAGAACATACGTGCAGAACTTTTGCCCTCTGAAAAGGTTTCGGCTATTACGGAACTACAACAGGAAGGGCACAACGTATGTATGATAGGCGACGGCGTAAACGACGCTCCGGCTTTGAAAACAGCAGATGTGGGTGTAGCTATGGGGGGCATGGGCAGCGACATTGCTATTGAATCCGCCGACATAGCATTGATGGGCGACGATATTGCCAAAATCCCTTACTTGAAACGGTTGTCGAATGCTGTCATTCGTTCCATCAAAGTCAATATCTCACTTTCGATGGCCATCAATTTCGTAGCGATAACCCTTTCCGTATTGGGATTACTGAACCCTATTACGGGAGCATTGGTGCATAATGCAGGATCAGTATTGGTGGTGCTCAATGCGGCATTGCTGTATGACAGAAAATTGTAAATGCAAATTAAGGGTGTATGACATCAAACGGCGTAAGAGAGAGAGTCGCACCTATTTTCTTGACAAGATGCGCGAGCGTCTGAAACTACGGATGCAACGCGACGATGAAAAAGAACGGGAGCGGTGACGCTGATTAGATAATGCGGATGGAAAGTTCTGTCCGCATTTTGCATAAACTCAATCGTCGTGCCATTTTTAAGAAAACGCTATATTTGCATAGAGTTGTCCGACGAGATACAAAGCGTAGCAGTTCAGCGCAGTTACATGGTCGCTAAATCTTTACCAATAACTTCTCAATCTCCACTCTACGCTGTCATTCCGACAGATACAAAAAAATTTCTTATCCTCATTAAAGATAAGAAGCTTTCTGCTATTTATAATCCTTGAGTATATATAGTCTGTTCCATTTTTTCTGCAAGGGAAACAAAAGGTTAGCCCAAACAATGTATTATCATATATTTAATACTGCCAATGCTCTCATAAAAAAAGTCCTCCTTCTTCCTCTTATACATTTCATTATTAAATGACTTCTTTTAGGCGAATGAATTAATACTCTGAAATCATGACACCTAAAACAACTCAGTAATAACTGCAAACAGCGTTTTTAAAGAATAACCGGAACGTTTTTTAAGAATGTATCCAACGTTTATTAACAGCCCCAAAATGAGCTTTAAGCCCTAACTTGAATATAAATCAACAAAAAAGGTGGCAAATCCTTGTGAGGAAATACCACCTTATCTTCTTTTTTGCCTATTATTATTCCAGATGCCGAACATCTGAAATAACTATAATCTATTTGATTTGCTAACGAGTAAACCACGCATAATTATCCGGCATACAGCCTATCTTACATAAAATATCTGTCAAATTAATGCACCGTTTAAAGGCTTCTGAAAAAGAAAGACTAACTTTTGCCATTTTACTAAAGGTTTAGGTTTATAATAAAACTCAGCTTAAAGCTTCTACAAAGATACAACATCGTAAAGGCAAAATCAAGTGTTTTGGCTGATACTTTACACTTTACCAGCTATCTTCCGATTTATCTTTCCCGATAAGTGCCATCACCCGTTTTTTATAAAGATCTGCTGCCAGGGCAATATTCTTTTCCGCATCGGATGTTCCCATACCATACACCACGAAAGGAGTCTGCCATACCATCCCTGCATGCACAGCACCACCCTGATAAGGACGCAAAAGTTCATCCACCGTGAAACGATTTCTTCCTCCACTTCGGTACGCCTCAAATTCAGAACCGGTAGTGGTAGCCACCAACAAAGGCTTACCGGCTACTGCCGGAGTTTTTGCCAAATAGGTAAATATCCCGTCCTGCCATTTCTTTAGTAAAGATGGTGCCGACATCCAATAAAACGGGAACTGGTATATCACCGCATTGGCATGAGATATAATCCGGCTCCATGCATCCATATTGAGAATATCTTGCTCTGACATCTCGTATAGATTAAATATAGCCACATCTTCTATATCCTTTATGGCATCAAGCAGGGCTTTATTGGCTTGTGAGTTTTCCATGTTGGGGTGTGCCAGAAGTACCACAACCTTTTTTAGATCTTTGTCCATACTATTATTTTTGATGTTTTGTTTGGGTGAATAATCAATTATGACAGGCAAAAATAACAAAAAGATTTGTGAATAACACTTCTTTGAAGAGCCGTATTCCATTTAGATATGTTTTTTTCTATTCAATAATATCTTTTCTCTAACTTTTTTGTAACTTTGCACCCTTAAAATAAGGAGGGTCGCTTTAGCACGTCTCAAAGTGCCCCCTTAATCGTTAAATTGTAAATAGTTAAATTGCAAATAAGATGGGTAAGAAGTTTGCCGAATATTCGCAGTTCGACCTCTCAAAGGTAAACGCGGAAGTGTTGAAGAAATGGGACGAGAACCAGGTTTTCGCCAAGAGTATGACAGAACGTGAAGGCTGTCCTTCTTTCGTTTTTTATGAAGGACCGCCCTCTGCCAACGGTATGCCGGGCATTCACCACGTAATGGCTCGCTCCATCAAAGATATTTTCTGCCGTTACAAAACCATGAAGCGTTTCCTGGTGAAACGTAAAGCCGGCTGGGACACACACGGACTTCCTGTGGAACTGGGTGTGGAAAAAGCAATGGGTATCACCAAGGAAGATATCGGTAAAACGATTTCCGTAGCCGACTATAACGCTGCCTGCCGCAAAGATGTGATGAAGTTCACCAAAGAATGGGAAGATCTGACTCACAAGATGGGGTATTGGGTAGACATGACCGATCCTTATATCACCTACGACAACCGCTACATCGAAACCTTGTGGTGGCTGTTGAAGCAGCTCTATACAAAAGGGTATCTTTATAAAGGATACACCATACAGCCGTATTCTCCCGCTGCCGGAACAGGACTGAGCTCACACGAATTGAACCAGCCCGGTTGCTACCGCGACGTGAAGGATGTGACTTGTGTGGCACAGTTCAAGATGAAGAACCCGAAGCCGGAAATGGCAGAGTGGGGAACTCCGTACTTCTTAGCATGGACCACGACTCCGTGGACATTGCCTTCGAATACCGCGCTTTGTGTAGGCCCGAAGATAGATTATGTAGCCGTACAAAGCTACAACGGATACACCGGAGAGAAAATCACCGTTGTACTTGCCAAAGCTTTGCTTTACACGCATTTCAATAAGAAAGCGGAAGACATCGCCTTGGAAGATTACAAACCGGGAGATAAGCTGATACCGTTCAAAATTGTAGGAGAATATAAAGGTCCGGAACTTGTAGGTATGGAATATGAGCAACTGATACCTTGGGTGAATCCGGGTGAAGGTGCATTCCGTGTAATCTCAGGTGACTATGTGACTACGGAAGACGGTACAGGTATCGTACATATCGCTCCGACATTCGGTGCCGACGATGCCCAGGTAGCGAAAGCCGCCGGTGTTCCGCCGTTGCAACTCATCAATAAGAAAGGTGAACTCCGCCCGATGGTGGACCTGACCGGTAAGTTCTATAAATTGGACGAGTTGGACGAAAACTTCGTGAAAGAGCGTGTAAACGTAGATTTATATAAGGAATATGCAGGCCGTTTCGTGAAGAACGATTACGATCCGAATCTGACAGATCAGGACGAAAGTCTCGACGTAAGTCTCTGCATGATGATGAAAGCCAACAACCAGGCGTTCAAGATAGAGAAGCATGTGCACAATTATCCGCACTGCTGGCGTACGGACAAACCGGTATTGTATTATCCGTTGGATAGCTGGTTCATCCGCTCTACCGCTTGCAAAGACCGCATGATAGAGCTGAACAAGACGATCAACTGGAAACCGGAAAGCACCGGTACGGGACGTTTTGGCAAGTGGCTGGAAAATTTGAATGACTGGAACCTGAGCCGTTCACGTTACTGGGGTACTCCGCTGCCTATCTGGCGCACGGAAGACAACAGCGAGGAAATCTGCATCGGTTCGGTTGAAGAGCTTTATAATGAAATAGAGAAATCCGTAGCTGCCGGATTCATGAAGTCCAATCCTTATAAGGATAAAGGTTTCGTACCCGGTGAGTACAATGGAGAAAATTATGATAAGATAGACTTGCACCGTCCGTATGTGGATGATATCATCCTCGTATCCAAAGACGGCAAGCCCATGAAGCGTGAAGCAGACCTGATAGACGTATGGTTCGATTCCGGTGCCATGCCGTATGCACAAATCCACTATCCGTTCGAGAACAAAGAATTGCTGGATAGCCATCAGGTTTACCCTGCCGACTTTATCGCCGAAGGTGTGGATCAGACTCGCGGTTGGTTCTTTACGCTCCATGCAATCGCTTCAATGGTATTCGATACCATTTCTTACAAAGCTGTTATCTCTAACGGATTGGTACTTGACAAGAATGGTAACAAGATGTCCAAGCGTCTGGGCAATGGTGTAGATCCTTTCTCAACTATCGAGAAATACGGGTCCGACCCCTTACGTTGGTACATGATCATCAATTCTTCTCCGTGGGATAACCTGAAATTCGACGTAGACGGCATCGAAGAAGTTCGTCGTAAATTCTTCGGTACATTATATAATACGTATTCTTTCTTCTCCCTCTACGCCAATGTAGATGGATTCGAATACAAGGAAGCTGACGTGCCGATGGCTGAACGCCCTGAAATCGACCGTTGGATACTCTCTGTACTGAATACACTGGTGAAAGAAGTGGATACTTGCTATAGCGAATACGAGCCGACAAAGGCCGGACGTCTGATATCCGACTTCGTAAACGACAACCTCTCCAACTGGTACGTTCGTCTGAACCGTAAACGTTTCTGGGGTGGTGAATTTACGCAAGATAAGTTATCTGCATACCAGACTCTGTACACTTGTCTGGAAACCGTTGCCAAATTGATGTCGCCCATCGCTCCGTTCTATGCAGACAAGCTCTATATGGACTTGGTTACTGCAACGGGACGCGACAACGTGGTATCCGTACACCTGGCTAAATTCCCCGAATATAGGGAGGAAATGATAGACAAGGAACTGGAAGTCCGCATGCAAATGGCACAAGACGTAACTTCTATGGTATTGGCTTTGCGCCGCAAGGTGAACATCAAAGTACGCCAGCCGCTGCAATGTATCATGATACCGGTAGTGGACGAGGAACAACGTGCCCACATCGAAGCAGTAAAGGCACTTATCATGAGCGAAGTGAACGTGAAGGATATCAAGTTCGTAGACGGTGCCGCCGGTGTGCTGGTGAAGAAAGTGAAATGTGACTTCAAGAAGATGGGACCGAAATTCGGCAAACAGATGAAAGCCGTAGCTGCCGCTGTAGCAGAAATGTCACAGGAAGCTATCGCCGAACTGGAAAAGAACGGTTCTTATACTTTGCAACTGGATGGTACGGATGTGCTTGTGGAAGCTACTGACGTAGAAATCTTCAGCGAAGACATTCCGGGATGGCTGGTTGCCAACGAAGGAAAGCTGACTGTTGCCTTGGATGTAACCGTAACAGAAGAGCTTCGCCGCGAAGGTATTGCCCGTGAACTGGTTAATCGTATTCAAAATATTCGCAAGTCAAGCGGTTTGGAGATAACAGACAAAATAAAGATTACATTATCAAAAAATCAGCAAACAGATGATGCGGTAAACGAATATAAAGACTATATTTGTAACCAGGTTTTAGGAACCTCACTGACGCTGACCGATGAGGTGGAAAACGGCACGGAACTTAACTTTGACGATTTCTCCCTGTACGTAAGCGTTGTAAAAGAATAATAATACTAACGATTTAACACGTAAAGTTATGGCAGAAAAAACAAGATACTCGGATGCTGAATTGGAAGAATTCCGCGCCATTATTAATGAGAAGTTAGAATTGGCACAACGCGATTATGAATTGCTGAAAGCCAGTTTAACCGGAGCCGATGGTAATGATACCGACGATACGTCTCCTACGTACAAAGTTTTGGAAGAAGGTGCCAACACCTTGTCCAAAGAAGAAACGACACGCCTGGCTCAACGTCAGTTGAAGTTTATCCAGGGTTTGCAGGCCGCATTGGTACGCATCGAGAACAAAACGTATGGTATTTGCCGTGAAACAGGTAAGTTGATTCCTGCCGAACGTTTACGTGCTGTGCCCCATGCTACACTGAGCATTGAGGCCAAAAATAACGGTAAGAAGTAAGGATGAACAAATACCTCACGAAAGGTCGCATTGCGCTGCTCGTTATTTTCTCGGTATTAATTGCTGACCAGATAATCAAGATCTATGTCAAGACTCACATGTATTGGCATCAGAGTGAAAATGCCATAAAATGGCTTTATGAGAAGCTGGGCATGGTAGATGCAGAACCGCCTACATGGTTTTATATTTACTTTACCGAGAATAACGGTATGGCGTTCGGTATGGAGATATTCGGTAAGTTATTCCTTACCTTGTTCCGTATTGTTGCCGTAGGAGCGATAGGGTGGTATTTAACGAGAATAATCAAGCAGGGCTTGAAGACAGGCTATATCGTATGCGTATCTCTGATTCTTACGGGAGCGTTGGGTAACATCATCGATAGTGTATTCTATGGTGTGTTGTTCAATGAGAGTACACATTCGCAGATAGCTTCATTCCTGCCGGAAGGCGGAGGATATGCTCCTTTGTTCTACGGAAAGGTGGTGGATATGTTCTATTTCCCTATCATTGATACGAACTGGCCTCAATGGATGCCGTTGGTAGGTGGGGATCATTTCATATTCTTCAGCCCGATATTCAACCTTGCCGATGCCGCTATCAGTTGTGGTATCATTGCCCTGTTATTATTTTACAGCAAATATTTGAATGACTCTTATCATGCAATAAAGAAATCATGAAAGGTCTGCATCGAATTCAATGGTTTAGCATATTCCTGTTAGCATCTTGTTTGACAGCCTGTCAGGTGAAAAGACCGAAGGTGGTCATATCGGATGCTAAGATGGAAAATGTGCTTTATGACTACCATATAGCAAAGGCTATGGGGGAAGAAGTCCCTTATACCGATGGTTATAAAAGGGTGTTGTACATTGAATCGGTGTTTAAAAAACATGGCATTACGCAAGCCGAATTTGACTCTTCAATGGTTTGGTTCACGCGTAATCCGGAAGTACTCACCAAGATTTATGAGAAAGTAAACGCAAGGCTGAAAGCGGAGCGGGATGTTGTCAATCATTTAATTGCCATACGTGACAATAAACCGAAGGAAAGTCTTCCGGGGGACAGCATTGATGTATGGGCATGGCAACGTATCTATCAGCTGACAGGTATGCCGATGGACAACAAGATTACTTTCGTATTACCCTCAGATACCAACTTTAAAGACCGCGATACTTTGCGGTGGAACGTTCGTTTCCGCTTCCACAACGGTGCGCCAGATTCCTTATATGCTCCCGTCATGGCTATGCAGATTGTCTATAAGGACAGCATAATCAGTGATATTCAGAAAGTATATAAATCAGGTGTGGAAACGGTTTCCCTCTTTGCCGATACGTTGGGAGAAATCCGGGAAATACGTGGGTATATCTATTACCCCGCAGCACAGGCTACCCGTACATTGCTGACCGACCGCATTTCACTGATGCGTTATCATGCTACGGATACACTGTCGTTTGCTAAGAATGATTCCATTCAGAAAGATTCTGTTAAGACAGAGAAAATAGAACCTCAGGAACTCAAGAAAGAGGAACTGAAACCTGTGGAAGAGAAGATAAATGATAATCCGCGTAGACGTGATGCTGCCCGTCCTCGTCCGTCTTCGGAACCTACACTGAAGAAGTTGGACAATCCGGAACACGTTCAATTCCGTAAAGATAATCCCTGATGATCAAACGATTTGCTTCACACTTTATTTTTCTGCCCGGACATGGTTATCTCAAACAATATGTGGTAGGGGCGGAAGAAGGACAAGTCGTGTCCGCCTTTCCCTTGACAGAGGAGATAGAAAGAGTGGAATGGTTTCCCGGAGTCATTGCTTTATTGAATAATGAAGAAGATATTTCCAAAGGGTACTCCGGTATATTTCAGAAAGCAAATGAAGTATTACAGGAACTTCCGGAAGTTTTCTGCCAAGAAACGTTTCCTTCCGGAATAAATGCTTATCTACTTTATCCTTTCGATTTTACAACGATGCTGCCTGTCGACGGAACTCGGCACAGACTACTGCGGTAGCAATTGCCACATTCAGTGACTCGGACGTTTCCCTCTCTGCGGGATAATTGGGAATATAAAGTTTGCGGTTAATGAGTTGCTCCACTTCTTTCCCGATTCCGTTGCCTTCATTACCCATCACAATCAATCCGTTGGATGATAATTTCTGTGTGTACATATTTTCTCCATCGAGGAAAGTGCCGTAAACTGGCATATCCTTCAGGCTTTGAATGAGGTCGGGCAGGGGAGTATAGTGCAGTTTCACACGGGCAATGCCTCCCATGGTGGCTTGAACCGTCTTTGGATTATATACATCTACGGTGTTCGGGGAACAGAAGATATGCTCTATACCAAACCAGTCTGCCAAGCGAATGATAGTGCCCAGATTTCCCGGATCTTGCACATCGTCCAGCGCCAGGCAGAGTGAATGGCTGATAACGGAAGCATCCGTTTCATATTCCGGCTGTTCGAATACGGCAAGTACTTGCTGGGGAGTTTTCAATAAGCTGGCACGGGAAAGGTCTTCATCAGACACTTCCGAAACATCTTCTACCGGAAGCTTGGAATGTTGCGATAACCATTCGGGCGTAGCTGCCAGAAAGCGGCAGGGAAAATGTCCTAACAAATCGCCTACCAGTTTAGGACCCTCTGCCAGAAAGACTTTTTCTGTTTTACGATTCTTCTTCAGCTCCAACGAGTGGATATATTTGATGCGGTTTTTGCTCAGTGCCATAGCTTAAATGTTATCGTTTGGCAAAAGTACGTGATTATTTCTATATAATCAAAAAACGGAACACACTTCATCCGGTTTTTTATTTCGGAAAAGAAAAAATAGATTTATATTTGTAGTCAATTATGCGCAATTTATTAATTCTGGTATGAAGAAAGGCTTCCACTACGCACTACTTACTGCTGCCATACTTACATTAGCTTCCTGCTCGACCACCAAATATGTGCCGGATGGTTCATACTTGCTGGATGAAGTGCGCATACATACTGATAATAAAAATGTGAAGCCTTCTAATTTGTCCATATATGTGCGGCAAAATCCGAACTCCAAATGGTTTAGTCTGATTAAAACCCAGCTGTATGTTTACAACTGGTCGGGACGTGATTCTACCCGTTGGGTGAACCGGGCTTTACGCAGGCTGGGAGATGCCCCTGTTATCTATAGTAAGGAAGAAACCGAACGTTCACGGGAGGAAATGACGAAAGCCGTTCAGAATATGGGATACATGGGTGCTACCGTAGAGTACATTCCCAAAATCAAGAAGAAAAAGGTAAAACTGGCTTATAAAGTAAACACCGGAGAGCCGTATATTGTCCGTAGCCTGAAATATGATGTTCAGGATGAAAAGATCCGGGAGTATATGCAGAAAGATTCTGCATCGACCTATTTATCCGAAGGTATGTACTTCAATGCCAACATACTGGACAGTGAACGCCAACGGATCACGGGTAACCTGCTTCGCAACGGTTATTATAAATTCAATAAAGATTATATTTCTTATACGGCGGATACGGTACGTGGCACTTATCAGGTGGATCTGACCTTGCATCTGGCACGATACAGACAGCATTCCGGTGCTGAATTGCAGGATCATCCACAGTATACGATTAATAAAGTGAATTTCATTGCGGACTATGACGTCCTGCAATCTTCAGCTCTCAGTAGTGTGGAAATCAATGATTCGATACACTATAAAGGGGTTCCCATATATTATAAAGATAAATTATACCTGCGTCCTAAAGTTTTGACTGATAATCTGCGGATAACTCCGGGAGATTTTTACAACGAACAGGATGTGCAGCGCACTTACTCCAACTTCGGACGTCTGCCGGTATTGAAATATACCAATGTACGTTTCTTCGAAACACAGGTAAGTGATAGCGCAAAGCTGAATGCCTATGTTATGCTGACGAAGAACAAACATCAGTCTGTATCTTTCGAACTGGAGGGAACAAACTCTGCGGGTGATTTGGGTGCCGCGGCATCTGTATCTTTTCAGAATCGCAATGTATTCAGAGGTTCCGAAACTTTCTTGGTTAAGCTTCGCGGAGCTTACGAAGCTGTTTCCGGTTTAGGGTATAAGAATGACAACTATACGGAACTCGGTGTGGAAACCAGTATAAACTTTCCCCGCTTCATGTTTCCGTTCATATCCAATGACTTCAAGCGGAGGATAAGGGCAACCACAGAATTCGGACTGCAATATAATTATCAGATGCGTCCCGAGTTTACACGCATCGTTGCATCCGGTTCATGGAGTTATAAATGGGGGTTGCAGCGACAGCGTTCGCAGCATCGTATAGACTTGCTGGACATCAACTATTTGTATATGCCGTGGATAGAACCCGAGTTTAAAAATAATTTCCTGAACGATGAGAAGAACTATCTGCTAGAGTATAACTATAAAGACCGTTTGATTGTCCGTACCGGATACAGCTATATCTATAACAGCGCAGGACAAGCATTGATGAACAATGCAGTGATTGGTAATTCTTATAGTATACGTTTCAACTTTGAGTCTGCGGGAAATCTCCTGTATGTGCTTTCTAAAATGAGCAATTTAAAGAAGAATGATCAGGACGAATACACTATCTTGAATATTCCGTATGCACAATATATAAAAGGTGACCTGGACTTTGCCAAAAATATCGTCATCGATAACCGTAACTCCATTGCATTTCATATTGGGGGAGGTATTGCTATTCCTTATGGCAACGCACGGATGATTCCTTTCGAGAAACGTTATTTCTCGGGTGGAGCAAACAGTGTACGCGGATGGTCGGTACGTAGTCTCGGTCCCGGTACCTTCTCCGATGAAAAAGGTAACTTCATGAACCAGTCGGGTGACATCAAGCTGGATGCCAGTATAGAATACCGCACACGTTTATTCTGGAAGTTCAGAGGTGCTTTGTTTGTAGATGCGGGAAATATTTGGACGATTCGCGAATATCAGGATCAGCCGGGGGGTAAATTCAAGTTCGACCAGTTCTATAAGCAAATAGCCGTAGCTTACGGTGTGGGATTACGTCTGGATCTGGATTTCTTTGTACTTCGCTTTGATGGTGGTATGAAGGCCATTAACCCTGAAAAGGGAAAGGATCGTTATCCCATTCTGCGTCCTGACTTCGGACGTGACTTTGCTTTCCACTTTGCAGTAGGTTACCCATTCTAAAAAATCGGGAGGGGCATAAAAAGCAACGGGCGAATGATTGCTCATCCGCCCGCATATTCAAATTCTTTTCTTAATTAGCGTGCAGCGTAATAAGTGTTGATCATCGTTGCCTGACGAGCAGCAGCTACGCCTTGTGCATCCAATGTCACATTCATTGCTTCACCATTCGGCAGATACATCTGTGCAGTACCATCACCGTTCATTTGCAGCAATTCAGTGCTAACACCTTCTGCAACAACATTCCAAGTGTTCAATTCTTTGTCGTAAACCAGCTCCATAGCAGTGGTTTCACCTTCTTTTGTGATAGAGTAACCGTTCTCCAATGTTTTTACGAGATAGTTTCCGTTTTCACCTTTTACTTTCTTCACATCACCCACGTTAGCCATCGGATTGGAACCGCTCCAGAATTCAATGGAGTTGATTACCAACGCATCTGCCAGATAACAAACAGGATATACGGGGATAATGTTGCAAGCCAGATAAACAAGCTCATTAACAAACTTTGTACCGATACTTTGGTTCCAATTTACCAATTTACTGTGCAGGCCGAAAGAACCGATACAAGAACTGAAAAGAAATGCGCCACAAATCATCACGGTTGCAGCCAAATTCAAATTACTCTTTTTCATAATTACTTTCTTTTGTTTTACTGAGTTTATTGATTTAACTCTTTGCTCTTTTTCTTCGGGCAAATATAAGTGCTTTTTGTGAAAAATACACTTAAATAAGAGACAAAAACAATTTTTCAGTTAAACAGCCCCAGTAAAATTAAGGCTTTTTGGGAGTCAAAGCCTTACCCAGCCAGTGGTCTACAGCAAACTTTCCAGGACCGATAATATACATCAGTACGTATACCACCAGATATATGAAAGCCAGTTCTTTGACCGCAAACGGATCGTTTCCGTGAATGACAAAGAATGCCATCCCCATTGTAAATATCATCGGCAGCATAGCCAGACGGTAAAGGAAACCAATGATAAATGCCATAGAACAAGCCAATTCACCGAATATGGCTAATCCCAGGGAAAGAGGACTGCCCACACCCAGCGGATCGGGAAATACAGCGGATAACTCCTGATAATTGGACCACTTCTCGATACCATGGTTCATTAGTAACACACCAAATATAATTCTCACTATTAATAATATAGCAGACGTTGCTGCTCCATCCGGTTTAGACGGGAATAAAAATTTGTAAAGCATAGTCGTTCGTTTTAAACATTTATATTTAATATAACGAAAAATAGGGCATTATGGTTTATCTCTACGCAAAGGTTTTATAATTACCCGCAAAGAAGGATCGTATGTAAAGTAACTCCACATCCAGTCTACAAAGATAAACAGACGGTTCTTTACACCGACAATACTCATTAAGTGAATGAATAGCCATACTGCCCACGCGGGAAAACCACCGAAACGAAGTTTTTTCAGTTCCACCACTGCGTGATTGCGTCCTATGGTAGCCATGGAACCTTTGTTGTGATAAACAAAAGGTTGCATTTCAAGCCCCCGTTCCTTTCTATCCAGATTCTGGATCAGATTACGGGCTTGCTGAATGGCTGGTTGAACTACTTGTGGATGTCCCTTCGGGTATTCCTTGGAAATCATAAGTGCAGTATCACCGATAGCAAAAATATTGTTATAACCCTGAACACAGTTGTAGAGATCAACAAGAAGGCGGTTACCGGGACCATAGGCTTCTTTTGCAAGTCCCTCTATGCTGTTGGCGCGTACACCTGCAACCCAAAAGACATTCATCGTTTCCAAGGTACTGTTATCACTCAGAGTCATCGTTCCATTCTCATAATTCGTAACCTGCACACTGGTTATAATCTCCACTTCACGTTTTAATAAGTAATTTGCCACTTCTTCCGAAGATTTTTCAGAGAAAGCGGAGAGCAGACGGGGAGCACCATCCACAAGAACAATGCGCATCAGGTTCATATCAAGATCGGGATAGTCTTGCGGAAGCACAAATTTTTTCATTTCCGCCAATGCACCGGAAAGTTCTATACCCGTAGCACCGCCACCTACGATGACAAATGTCATGAGGCGTTTCCTTGTCTCCAGATTGCTGGTATTCTGTGCTTTTTCAAAACTTTCCAGTATCTGGTTGCGATTAAACAAAGCTTCCGCAGTGTTCTTCAGGGCCATTGTCCGTTGAGACAGCCCATCATTACCAAAATAGTTGGTACGACATCCGGTAGAGACAACCAGATAATCGTATGAAAGAGCTCCGATGGAAGTCTCCAGAATATTATCTTCGGGAATTACCCGCTGCGCCTCACAAATACGTATATGGAAATGTTTTCTCTTTTTAAATATCTTGCGGTAAGGAAAAGAAATTGCACTCGGTTCAATACCGGCGGTTGCTACCTGATAGAGTAGGGGTTGGAAAATATGATGATTATTCTTGTCCAATAACACTATCTGGAATTTATCACTTCTCAATTTGCGTGCCAACTTCAATCCACCGAAGCCACCACCCACAATCACAAGACGTTTTCGTCCCTCTTTATCGGGAATATCCATTTTTGTTTTCATAATGAAGTTCGTTATTCGTTCTAAAAGAATAACGTTAAAATGGGAATAAAGTTCTGAAATTCTTATTTCTTCATCCTTTTTTCTTAAAGGAAGAAGTTTGAACAAAATACTACAGATTATTGTTATCATATGATTAAAAATAAAACTAAATTTGCCGACGTAGTTTTCTGCAGGTATAATCATGGACGCTAAACTAACGAAATGGACATTACCGGTACTGTTATTGATAATAGCCACCGATATATGGGCACAAGGCCCCACAGGAACAGATGTTTCAGTCGAATCTTCTGTATCCGTAACTGACACTTTACCACAAAAGAAAAGTTTCTTCAAGAAATTCCTGGACTATTTTAATGATGCCAATAAAGAGAAAAAAAACAAGAAGTTTGACTTCAGCGTTATCGGAGGGCCTCATTATTCCAGTGACACCAAGTTTGGTATCGGCCTTGTAGCCGCCGGATTATATCGTACAGACCTGAATGATACTATCCTTCCGCCATCTAATGTATCTTTATACGGTGATGTATCTACGGTAGGTTTCTATTTGTTGGGGGTACGTGGAAATCATCTCTTTCCACAAGACAAATACCGTCTGAATTACAATCTTTATTTCTATTCGTTTCCTAGCTTGTATTGGGGAAAAGGATATGAAAACGGTTCTAATGACGATAATGAAAGTGATTATGACCGTTTCCAGGCACAAGTAAAGGTAGACTTCATGACTCGTATAGCGCAGAACTTCTATATCGGTCCGATGGCTGTCTTTGATTATGTCTACGGTCACGATTTTGAAAAGCCCGAACTGTGGGAAGGAATGAAAGCACGGACTACCAATATAAGCCTCGGATTCTCATTACTCTATGATTCACGGGATTTCCTCACAAATGCCTATAGTGGTTATTACCTGAGAATAGACCAACGGTTCAGTCCCGCATTCCTCGGTAATAAATATGCTTTCAGCAGCACAGAGCTGACTACCAGCTATTATCATCCTGTATGGAAAGGGGGAGTATTGGCTGGACAATTCCATACGTTGCTGAATTACGGTAATCCGCCTTGGGGATTGATGGCAACATTGGGAAGTTCTTATTCCATGCGTGGCTATTACGAAGGGCGTTACCGTGATAAATGTGCCATGGATGCACAGATAGAACTTCGTCAGCACGTCTGGAGACGAAATGGCGTAGCCGTATGGGCAGGAGCGGGAACCGTATTTCCTAAATTCTCCGGCTTCGAAGTTAAACATATCCTCCCTAATTATGGTTTTGGTTATCGGTGGGAGTTCAAAAAGAGAGTAAACGTAAGGTTAGATTTAGGGTTTGGAAAAGGCCAGACCGGATTTATATTCAACATCAATGAAGCTTTTTAAAAACATAAAGAAATGGTTGGAAAATCAGGAGCATTTGTTCTATCTATTCCTGTTGATCCTGATAGTACCCAATGTCATCCTCTGTTTTACAGAGCCGATGCCTGTGGTGGCAAAAGTGTGCAATGTACTGTTGCCATTTGCTTTCTATTATCTATTAATGACTTTGTCGAGAAACTGTGGAAAGATGTTCTGGATCCTTTTCCTATTCATCTTCTTCGGAGCTTTCCAGATAGTACTGCTTTATCTCTTCGGACAGTCCATTATTGCTGTGGATATGTTTCTGAACCTGGTAACCACTAATTCGAGTGAAGCTATGGAGTTGCTGGATAATCTTGTTCCGGCATTAGTGAGTGTGATTATCCTTTATATACCGGCATTGATTCTGGCTGCAATCTCCATTATAAAGAAACGGAAATTATCTCCGGAATTTATCCGTCGGGAACGGAAAAAAGCATGGATTGCCTTGCTCATCGGTTTTATTTCACTGGGCGCCGCTTATGGACTGGATAAACGTTATGAGCTGAAGTCGGATTTGTATCCGGCCAACGTGTGTTACAATGTAGCACTCGCATTCCAGCGTAATGCCCAAACAAGGACGTATCACCGCACATCAGAGAACTTTACCTTTAACGCCCAGCCTTCCCATCCGGAAGACAGGCGCGAAATTTATATTATGGTAGTGGGCGAGACATCCCGCGCCCTGAACTGGAGTCTTTACGACTATGATCGGGATACGAACCCTGAGCTTTCTAAAATAGAAGGAGTGACCTCTTTCTGCCATGTTCTGACGGAATCGAATACTACGCACAAGAGTGTACCAATGCTGCTTTCTCCTGTTTCTGCACAGAATTTCGATTCCATTTATTATCGGAAAAGCATCATTACCGCTTTCAAAGAAGCTGGTTTCCAGACAGCTTTCTTCTCAAACCAGCGATATAACCATTCTTTCATCGACTTCTTCGGAATGGAAGCGAATACCTATGATTTTATCAAGGAAGATTCCCAGGATTCGCAATATAACCCTTCAGATGACGACCTGTTAATGTTGGTAGAAAAAGAACTTGAGAAAGGAAATCGGAAACAGTTTATTGTATTGCATACCTATGGATCTCACTTCAATTACCGGGAACGTTATCCGGAAGCTGCTGCTTTCTTCTTACCGGATTTCCCCGTAGATGCAGAAGTGAAATACAAAGATAACCTGATGAATGCCTATGACAATTCCATTCGGTATACGGATAATTTCCTGGCACGTATCATCCACCTATTGGAGGAGCAGCAAGTAGATGCCAGTATGCTTTACACGTCCGATCATGGGGAAGATATCTTCGACGATGGCCGACACCTTTTTCTTCATGCATCCCCCGTTCCGTCCTACTATCAGCTACACGTACCTTTCCTGCTGTGGACATCCGACAGTTATAGGGAAGAGTATCCCGGGATAGAGAAAGCTGCTTCTATGAACCGGCAGAAAAATATATCTTCCAGCATTTCTTTTTTCCAGACCATGATGGAACTGGCCGGAATAGAAACTCCGTATCGCAATGACAGTCTATCTGTCACCAGCCCTCTCTATACAGAGAAATCGAGGGTTTATCTGAACGATCATAATGAACCGCGTCCACTGGATGATATAGGAATGAGAAAAGAAGACTTTGAGATGCTGAAAAAAAGAGGTATAGACGCGCAATAATACTATAAATAAAATATGAAGGTGAATTCTAAGTCCTCTCCAAGCAATATCTATAAAATCTTACCCAAGTTTACGAA
>OGFO01000095.1_pt1 | contig 100051 bp, 75 predicted proteins | sample 1570981 | NCBI WGS metagenome assembly OGFO01 (sample SAMEA2581955, study PRJEB24529) | metagenome | biome: Human gut stool | place: China | collected 2011
TTCTTTCCGGTAATTTGACAAATCTTCGACATTTCTATCTTATTTTTATAGTTTTTATCTATACTTATTTCAAACAGAGCGCAAAGTAAGTACTTTTATCGATACCAAACAAGTTTTTCATAAAATAATTCATTGTCTGATAGCATTTTTTCTTCATTTTAAGCACTCACAGAGCATCATTAGAGCATTTCGAATGGCTTTTTGCACATTTCCACCCCTTCCATCATCTCCCTCTTGTCTGAAAGTTACAATTTCATTTTTATAGGCAGCAGCAATCCATACCGTTCCGACGGGCTTTTCAGCAGTTCCCCCTCCGGGTCCTGCAATTCCTGATGTAGCGACAGCGCAATCTGTTTTCAACGCTTTCATCGCACCTTTCACCATTTCAATAACAGTCTCCCTACTGACAGCTCCATATTTCTCCAAAGTTTCAGCAGAGACATGAAGCAGAGACATCTTTACCTCATTAGAATATGCCACAATCCCTCCATTAAAGTATTCCGAGCTCCCTGGGACAGAAGTCACCAGAGCTGCAATACTGCCTCCTGTACAACTTTCTGCGGTGGAAAGGGACAAATTCTTCGATTTTAATAACTCCCCAATCTTTTCTTCCAGCTTCATATACCTTATATATATAATATTTCTATATTTTGTTCTATTTTTCCTCTCCACATCACCAAATCCGTATCAACTCCGTGTTTGCTCCGTATCTATACACTTGGACTTGGTATGGAGTTGGTATGGACCAGACACGGACCAGGTACGGTGCAGGTCAAAAAGTGCTCTAAAACTCTTTTTATTGCAACGTTACGCGTGAGTAAGCCGGTGCATCTATCGAACAGAAATCTTTATCCTGATATTTGAAATAACCTGTAATCGCAATCATAGCGGCATTATCCGTCGTATAGCTGAACTTGGGAATAAATATATTCCACCCATACTTTTCGGCATGTTCACGAAAGGCATTGCGCAGGCCATTATTAGCAGAAACACCACCGGCCACGGCTACTTGCTTTATCTTATATTCTTTAGCGGCCTTACGGAGCTTATCCATCAGGATATCCACCACGGTAGCTTCGAGCGAAGCCGCCAAATCTACCTTGTGATGCTCGATGAAATCGGGATCTTCCTTCATCCAGTCACGCAAAGAATACAGGAATGAGGTTTTCAAACCGCTGAAACTATAATCTAATCCGGGGATATGGGGTTTGCTAAAAGTAAATGCTTTCGGATTTCCCTGACGGGCCAACTTATCAATAATCGGACCACCGGGATAACCCAGCCCCATTACCTTCGAACACTTGTCAATGGCTTCTCCAGCAGCATCATCAATCGTCTGCCCTAAAATCTCCATATCATTATATGCCTTTACCAGGATAATTTGTGAATTTCCTCCCGATACAAGCAAGCAAAGGAAAGGAAATTCAGGTTGAACATTTTCTTCACCTTCTGCTTTAATGAAATGAGCTAATACATGACCTGTCAGATGATTAACATCAATCATAGGAATACCTAAAGAACGAGCAAAACCTTTGGCAAATGACACACCTACCAACAAAGAACCCATCAATCCCGGTCCTCTGGTGAACGCCACTGCACTCAATTCTTCTTTAGTTACTCCGGCACGTTTCAATGCTTCATGCACCACCGGAACTATGTTTTGCTGATGTGCACGTGAAGCTAATTCGGGAACCACACCACCATAGGCTTCATGCACCGCCTGACTGGAAACGACGTTCGATAGCAGATACCCATCTTTGATGACGGCAGCAGAGGTGTCATCGCAAGAGCTTTCTATTCCTAAAATTATTGTACTCATATCGTTATTTACATTTAAACGCTGCAAAAGTAGTGATAAAAGTAGGATTGATAACGTATTATTTCATATTTTTGTTGGCTAATTCAAACAAACCGCCTATCAGAAAGTTAAAAAAGACAGTTCGCTGGGTGCTCGGTATTATACTTAGTTTGTATATCGGGACTATCTTGTTGTTGAACATTCCTTACGTTCAGCGGCAAATATCCGTGTTGGTTGCAAACGAATTAGCTAACGTTCTGGGCACAGAATTGACCATCGGGCGAATAAATATGGGACTGCTAAACCGCATCATAATTGATGACTTATTATTGAATGACCAGTCCGATAAAGAAATGCTGAAAATATCCCGTCTTTCGGCAAAATTTGATATATTGCCCCTATTCAAGGGAAAGATTTCTATCAGCAACGTGCAGTTATTTGGTTTCAACATCAATCTGGAAAAGAAAACACCGGAAGATATACCTAATTTCCAGTTCGTGTTGGACGCATTTGCCTCTAAAGACACCATCAAAAAAGAAAGTAATCTGGATATCCGCATCAATTCTTTATTGATACGGCGCGGCAAACTGTCCTACAATGTGCTGTCGGCAGAAGAAACACCGGGAAAATTCAATGCACAGCACATACAGCTACGTAATATTATTGCCAATATCTCCTTAAAAGCACTTCAAAATGATTCTATAAATGCCGCTATCAAACGTTTAAGTATAGAAGAAGAAAATTCCGGATTTGAATTAAAGAGACTAAGCTTAAAAGTTGTAGCAAACGATCAGAAGATGAATATCGAGAATTTTGCAATCGACCTGCCCAATACTTCACTTGCCATGGACACCATACGTATGGAATATGACAGTCTGGGGGCCTTTGGCAATTTTGCTAATGATGTTCACTTCTCGTTCCGTATACTGCCTTCAGATATTGTACTTCGTGATTTGGCAGCATTTGTTCCTGCATTTTCTCCTTTCAAAGAAAAGCTGCAAATAGCTGTAGAAACAAACGGTACCATTAATCAGCTGAACTGTCCCCACCTGTCAATTACAGGAGGACCGCATTTTCGTTTGAGAGGAGATGTATCTTTTCAGGATCTATCCCGCCCTCAGGATGCATTTGTATTTGGTAACCTATCCAATTTATATGCCGATCCGGAAGGGGTTGCTTTTTTTGTACGCAACTTGAGTAAGAATTACGAGGGTGTTCCTCCTATATTGCAACGTTTGGGCACCATCTCATTTCATGGAGAAGTATCAGGCTATTTCACGGACATCGTAACTTATGGTTTGGTACACACGGATATTGGCTCCATCAAGACGGACTTGAAAATAAGCTCAGATAAGGAAAAAGGTTATTTTGCATATTCGGGTGCCGTGAAGACCGAAGAACTCGAATTGGGAAATATGCTGGATAACGAAAAGCTGGGAAAAGTTACTTTCAATCTTGACATTGAAGGCAACCACTATGATAATCAATATCCTTCCATTGTGATGAAAGGATTAATCGCTTCCATCGACTATAGTGATTATAACTATGAGAATATTACACTGGACGGAGAATACAAACAAGGCGGTTTCAATGGAAAAGTTGCATTGGATGACGAGAATGGGTCTATTCTGCTGAACGGTAATATCAATACCGTCAGCCGTATACCGACTTTCAACTTCCACGCCAGCATTCGTAATGTGCGTCCGCACGAACTCCACCTGACCCCCAAATATGAGGATACGGAACTTTCTGTCCAATTAACCGCCGATTTCACCGGTGGTTCCATCGATGAAATGAATGGAGAAATCAATATCGACAGTTTGCAATTCACTGCACCCAATAAGGAATATTTTCTGGACAACCTGAAAATCGCTGCTAGCCAGAGGGATAGTTCTCATAAGCAACTGACAGTAACATCTAATTTCCTGAATGCAAGCATCGAGGGAGATTATTCCTATCGTACCCTGCCTGCCAGTGCTATGAATATCATGCGAAAATACATTCCCGCTCTGATATTACCGGACAAGAAACCTATAGAAAGCGAGAATAATTTCCATTTTGATGTAAACATCTTCAATACGGATTTATTGTCCACTATATTCAATGTTCCCATTAAAATCTATACACACTCTACTCTAAAAGGTTATTTCAATGACAAAGCGCAACGTCTGCGGGTAGAGGGATATTTCCCACGGTTGCGTTACGGAGATAAATTCATTGAATCTGGAATGCTATTATGCGAAAATCCGGGTGACAAAATTCATGCCCGCCTGCGCTTCAATAACCGCAAGCCGACAGGTGCAATAAACATTGCATTGGAAGTTCAAGCCAAAGACGACCTTATTCAGACTTCCCTAAACTGGGGTAACAGTAGTTCCGTCACCTATAGTGGTAAGCTGGCTGCTACTGCACATTTTCTCCGTGCGCAAACCGAGGAGCTGGATAATAAACGTTCCCGTAAGGCTGTTTCGGCATTGAAAACAGTCGTAGATGTGCAAAAGACGGATATCATTCTGAATGATACTCTATGGGAAATACATCCGTCACAAGTAGTCATTGATTCCGGAAAGATACATATTAATGATTTCTATTTCAGCCATAAAGACCGACACTTGCGCATCAATGGGGTTATTTCGGAAGAACCCAATGATACGGTACGTCTGGACTTGAAAGATATTAATATAGGATATGTATTCGATATAGCCGACCTTGGGGTTAACTTTAAGGGTGAAGCCACCGGTCCTGCCTACGCCAGCGGAATATTGAAGAAACCCGTTATGTATACCGACCTGTTCATCCGAAGCCTTGGCCTAAACGATGGCCTGCTGGGGGATGCCAATATTCATGGAGAATGGCACCATGAAGTAGAGGGAATCTATCTCGATGCGTATATTCGTGAGAAAGACATTGCTAAAAGTCATGTATATGGTTATATTTATCCCTTAAAGCCTAAAAGTGCACTCGATTTACAGATTGAAGCCGACAGTACCAATCTTAAGTTTATAGAACACTACATGAGTAGTATTACACCGGAATTTAACGGACGAGCCAGTGGCAACGTGCATTTCTATGGTAAATTCAAAGGGCTTACAATGGAAGGGCGCGTACTTGGCGATGCTTCCATGAAGGTCGATGTATTGAACACCACTTTCTTCATTAAAGACAGTATTCTCATAGAGCCGAACGGGCTGACTTTCCATAATAACCGTATTCTCGACCCACAGGGTAACCAAGGGCATGTAAACGGTTATCTGCACTATGAACACTTCAAGAATCTGGAATATCGTTTTCAGTTTGACATAAATAATATGCTGGTGATGAATACAAAGGAATCACTGGATTTTCCTTTCTATGGTACGGTCTACGGAACTGGCAACGCTCAGATCGCAGGTAATGCGCGAGATGGCGTAAGTATTGATGTAGCTATGACTACAGACCGAAACACGAATTTTGTTTATATAAAAGATAATGTATCTTCGGCAGCCAATACCCAATTCATCAAGTTTATAGATAAGACACCCCGTCGTGCTGTGCTGGACTCCATCAATTTGACCTCTGATTATGAGCTGGCACAACAAGAGATACAAGAAGAAGAAGAAAGTCATACCGATATCCGCCTCAATCTGCTTGTAGAAGCTACCCCGAATGCAACCATGAAGATTGTTATGGACCCCATCGCAGGCGACTACATCAGTGGACGAGGTTCCGGAAATATCCGCACAGAATTTTACAACAAAGCCGATGATGTAAAAATGTTCGGTAGTTATCGCATCAGTCAGGGAGTTTATAAATTCAGTTTGCAAGAGGTGATACGCAAGGACTTTACCATCAAAGATGGAAGCACTATCAGTTTCAACGGTCCTCCGTTGGATGCCACCATGGATATCCAAGCAAACTATATGGTGAATTCCGCATCATTGAATGACTTGGTACCCAATGCAAGCAGCTATGGAATCCCTACGAATATCCGGGTAAACTGTACCATGAATCTCACAGGTCAACTCACTTCCCCGGACATTAAGCTGGGACTGGAGGTGCCTAATGAACGGGATGAAGTGCAAGCCCTTATCCGTAACTACATTTCAACGGACGAACAAATGAATATGCAGATTCTCTATCTGCTGGGTATCGGCAAATTCTATACACCCGAAAATGTAGATGCCACCCAAAACTCGAATATGATGACTTCTGTGCTTTCATCCACCCTTTCGGGACAACTAAATAATGCACTTTCCAACATTATTAATAGTAACAACTGGAATATAGGTACCAACCTCAGCACCGGAGAAAAAGGCTGGACGGATATGGAATTCGAAGGAATGCTATCGGGGCAATTACTGAACAATCGTCTGCTTATCAATGGTAACTTCGGATACCGAGACAATCCGATGGCAAATACAAACTTTGTAGGTGACTTTGAAGCAGAATGGCTTGTGAACCGTAGCGGAGATATTCGCCTGAAAGCGTATAATGAGACGAACGACCGCTATTACACAAGGACCAATCTGACAACGCAAGGCATCGGTATCATTTTCAAGAAGGACTTCAACCGATGGAAAGAACTAATGTTCTGGAATAAGTGGAGGTTGAAAAGACTGAGACGGGAAATGGAACAAAAGGAAGCGGAAAAGAACACCGAAGAACAAACCGAAGAAACTGAAACCACTGCTACCCAGGCGGCAGCAAAAGCAAAAGAAAAGAGAGGGGGAAGTTAATTTTCCCCTTCTTTATTTTCATACAAACTATCTATAATGCCATCCGCCAATCCAATCACCGGAACATGTATATATTCGGAACGTACCACCTTGGCAATAGTCAGAAAGATTTCGGCAGCAGGAACTATAACATCTGCACGGTCAGCTTTCAAACTAAATGTATCCATACGCCGTTCAGGTGTCAAAGGCACCAGTTTATCATACAGAGTTTGCAATGAAGTGACGGGTAAACGCAGTTTCTTCTTATCTTTCTTCTCCGCCAATCGATAGAGCTTATTGATATTGCCACCGGAACCGATGATATTCACCTCTCCCAAACCTTCAGTCAATCGCTCCAGATCATCATGCATTTGTCCCCACACCTCCTCGCGGACCGCACCACTAAGCATACGTACCGTACCAATGTTGTAAGACAGGGAATGTTGCAGTTCTCCGTCAACCAGCAGGTTGATCTCAGTGCTGCCACCACCGACATCTACATAGATATAATTACCTGTACGGTCGGCCATACACTCGATATGGTTGTTGTAGATCATTCTAGCTTCTTCCTGACCGTCAATGACTTCAATAGAGATACCGGTATCTTTCAATATCTTCTTGATAATGGATTTCCCATTACGGGCATCCCGCATGGCCGAAGTGGCACAGGCACGGTAATCCGTCACATCATAAATCTTCATCAGTTGGCGGAAAGCCTTCATTAACCGGCGTAGCTTTACAGCCTTCGTTTCGGACACTTCACCTAAAGAAAACACATCGAAACCAAGCCGTAATGGCACACGAAGCAACAAAACTTTTGAGAGACGCTTGTTCAATACAGTCTCGTCCTCTTTTACTTTCTTAATTAAAAGCCGTACGGCATTAGAGCCTATATCAATGGCGGCATAGCAAGTATGAGTAGTTGGCATTATTAATAATATTTATATAATTCTTCTTGTGAACGGAACGGCTCACCGCTTCCATCTTCTCCCATCCAGGGACGATTCTCCCCTGTCCCATCTACAACACTTCCCTGGCAAGTATCGCGTAAACCGAAATCTATAACTTTCCACAGGTCTTCTTTGATCCGGGCATCGTAGACAGGAGTTATCACTTCTATACGATTATCGAGATTGCGGGGCATCCAGTCCGCTGAACCGATAAATGTCTTATTCTCACCACCGGCAGCAAAGATGAAGATGCGTGAATGTTCCAGATACCGGTCGATAATACCACTGATATGGATAGTATCACTTATTCCGGGAATCCCCGTTACCAGAGAACAATTTCCACGCACCAACATATCTACAGGTACTCCGGCAGCCGAGGCTTCATATAGCTTCTTGACAATAGCAGAATCCGTTATATGGTTCACTTTCACGCGAATATACGCCGGACGCCCTGATTGCCGGTTCTTTATTTCATCATTAATCAGGCGAATAAAGCGTAGTTTCATTTCATTGGGAGATACCAGTAATTCTTTGAAATGAACAGGTGAATAAGGCTTCTCTATAAAAGTGAATACAGAATTTACCTCACGTACTACGGAATGGGACGCCGTCATCAGCATATAATCCGTATACATGCGTGCATTTCCCTCATGGAAATTTCCTGTACTGATACAAGCAATATCACTTCCCGTCTTCATTCCGATATGGGTTATTTTGGAATGGACTTTCAGCCCTTCCACCCCAAAAATCACATGAATGCCTGCATCCTGCATCTTTTTGGACCAATCGATATTGGATGCTTCATCAAAACGTGCCAGAAGTTCGATAACTACAGTCACCTTCTTACCGTTTCGTGCAGCACAAATCAACGCTTTCACCACTTTAGAGTCTTTTGCCAGACGGTAAAGAGTCGTCTTTATACTCTTGACATCCTTACTAAGAGCCGCCTCCTGAAGTACACGGATATAGTAATCAAAACTATGAAAAGGTACATGGATATATCTGTCCTGCTTCTGAATAAGACGCAGCAAACTCACATTCTCTTTCAGTTCCGGCTTCAATATGGGAAGCCAGCGCGGATATTTCAAATCGCAACGCCCGCAATCGGGAAAAGCCATCAGGTCTTTATGATTATGATAACGCCCTCCGCCAAGTACAGTATCCAACTTATCCAGATTCAGGCGATTCATCACCCTCTTTAGTAAATCCTTTGGCATCTCCGCATCGTAGATAACCCGCAGGGCATCTCCTTTTTTACGGCTCTTTACCGCCTTCGAAATCTTCTGAAGCGTGCCATTGCGCAGGTCATTATCTATCTCCATTTCAGCATCTTTCGTAAACTTGAAAGCATACGCCTCGAAGCAATCGTATTCCATACCGGAGAAAATCATCGGCAAGCAAAAACGGATCACATCATCCAGATACATCAGATAACTGCGTTCTTCACGATCAGGCAGACGAACGAAACGTCCGCAAACAGAAACCGGAAGCTCTATCAGAGCATAATCGGTACGAGACGGTAACTTCCGTGTAGCAGATACCTTCCGAGCTTCGGAAACTTGCATTTTTACAGCAAGATAGATATTCTCATCCGTTGCTTCCGTCAGTTGTTTCACGGCAGAAAGCCAAACGGGACTGACAAAACCACTGAGCTGACGGCGGAAGAAGTCACTGACGAAAGTTTGTTGTTCTTCATCCAGTTCATTTTCCTTTAGAAGAAAGATGTTCTCTTCACGCAAGCGGTCGGTCACTTCATGGATAGTCCGTTCATACTCTTTGGCATACCTGTTATTCAGTTTGTTGATTTGCTTGATAAGCTGCTTGGCACGTTCGCTTTCCGAGCGCAAACTTCTATCCTCACACTCAGCTATGCGACTGAGGGTTGCCATACGTACACGGAAAAATTCATCCAGATTATTCGAGTAAATTCCAAGAAAGGAAAGTCGCTCAAGTAAAGGAACGTTCGGTTTCATCGCTTCCTGCAAGATACGACGGTTGAAATACATCCAGCTTAAATCACGATCTATATGTGAAGCAGAGGCTATTTTCTTATTCATATATCAATTTATAATCATTTATAAAGCCTATTCCTTCTGCTGTTTCTATACAGTTCAGCAACCGCCACTCACAACTGCGCACCCAGCTACGGAAATTCTCTTCGGGTTGATACTCACTCCGGGCGAATTCTAACAAACGGTCTACCTCAAAATTATCGGAAATAATACCTGCTCCGCCGCGTGCCGCATCATAAGCGTTACAATCCTGTTCGATGTGCGCCGGCACCATCAGCAAAGGCTTACCCAGATACATAGCCTCGCAAACGGATTCAAAACCTGCCGTAGTGGCATACGCCCGGCACCCCGACATATAGCGAAGGAATTTTTCGTCATCCAACTGATGAAATGACAATGTTTCATCCATCCTGCATACTTCCGGCTCATCCGGTTTGTCCCAGAAAAAGTGCAAAGGCACTTCAGGGTGCTGCTTATGCCACTGGGAGATACTTTCTCCAAATCCGGCATTAACCATATAGCCATGCACATACTCTCCGAAAGCAGCTTCACAGCAAAGCACTTCGCGCCGCAGCAAAGGCGGTACCACGCGTATATGCGCTTCTTCGTCCGTTTCCATCGGACGGAATGAGAGAGCCAGCTTCTCTTTGGCTCCGATACACGTGAGTCGCGTATAAAAACGGAGCATCAGCAGGCTCATGGGATTCTTTTGGGGAAATTCAAAATCATGATGCAGGAAAAGATATTGATGGCCGACACTGATCTGCGGTACAGAAGGACGGAAAAAGAGATAAGTCAAGCCTGTCAGCAACTCATAAAAGTTGATTACGAGATCCGCATCCGTTTCATGGATACGCCGGTGAATATAACAGATGCTACGCAGATAAGCAGGAACCTGCATCAGATTATATGCGATACTGCGAGACATACTGACCCGCTTATTGGCAGGCGTAGGCAGAAAGTTCGGACTGAGAAAGCGTTTCACAGGTGCCTGTATGCTGCGGTTGAAGAAACCCGGCAGGCGACGAGTATTACTCTTCCCCACCAGTACTTCTACTACCTCGTGCCCGTTGCGCCGTAGTATTTCTTCCAGCGTGATGGCTTGCGTCAGATGACCGCGGCCTTCTCCTTGAACAATAAAAAGAACTTTCATCTTTATATTTATAATTTAGTAATTTACGATTTATAATTCACGATTTTAACTACAGAGGCGCTCTTCAGGCTTTTCGTTCATCAGCATATCCTCATACCGTAACACTTCCCAATTTCCTTCCTCATCCTCTACGAGTGCCGAAAGAGTTTCCACCCAGTCACCAGAGTTAAGATAGTGTATATCATCATAATAAGTATTTGCCGGATGATGAATGTGCCCGCAAATAATACCGTCGCATTTACGTGTACGGGCAAACTTCACCAGTTCCTCCTCAAAATCGGAAATATAAGAAACAGCGGATTTTACTTTTTGTTTAATCGCTTGTGACAAAGAATAATAAGGTTGTCCACGCCGGGCACGATACACATTATAAATACGGTTCAGCCATAATAGAAACGTATATCCCACATCTCCCAACTGTGCCAGCCACTTCATCCGTGTAGTGACAGTATCAAAAATATCTCCATGCGTCACAAAATAACGCAGGCCGTGACTCTCGTGAATGAAATCCCTTACAATCTTTATATTATAGAATGTCATCGGTGCCAACCCATCCAGGAAATCATCGTGGTTGCCACGAACATAGATCACTTCTGTTCCCTGCTTTTCCATCATCTTCATGATAACTTTGAAGAAATCCGTATGCTTTGCCTGCCACTTCCAGGTGCCGCCTTTGCTCAAGGCCCAGCCGTCGATAATGTCACCATTCAGTATCAATCGCCGGCAGTTGACGGATTTCAGGAAGTTGCTTACTTCAACAGTTTTTGAGTGAGAGGTACCCAAATGGATATCAGACAACACAATGGTAGAATAAAAAGTACGTAATCTCATAGTGTCTGTATTTTTAGTTGCAGGCAAAGGTCAGTTATTCGTATTACGCCGATATGTAGAAAATATGACAAGTATCTTTCATTTTTTTCGCTGAACTTCCTTATCTTTACCCCTCAAAAGAAACTCTCGTATGAAAAAGCCCGGAAATATCCTCATTGTCGATGATAACCGCGGTGTGCTCACCGCTGTGCAACTGCTGTTAAAACCCCATTTCGAAAAGATCATCACGCTCACTTCACCTGTCACACTTACCTCTGTGTTGCGTGAAGAAACTCCATCGGTGGTGTTACTTGACATGAACTTTACATCAGGCATCAATACCGGAAACGAAGGATTATTCTGGTTGCAGGAGATCAAACGCCTTCGTCCCTCCTTGCCTGTGGTTCTTTTCACTGCTTATGGAGATATCGATCTTGCCGTGCGTGGCATTAAAGAAGGAGCTACGGACTTTATTGTCAAGCCATGGGATAATCAAAAGCTGGTGGAAACCTTACTGAATGCAGCCCAAGCCATTCATAATAAGAATAATGGAAAAAATGCCTCTCCTGTAACCCCTGCCATGTATTGGGGAGAAAGTCCCATCATGCAGCAACTGCGCTCGCTGGTGGAGAAAGTCGCCATAACCAATGCAAATATCCTTATCACCGGAGAAAACGGTACGGGAAAAGAGATGCTGGCACGTGAGATTCATGCACTTTCTTCCCGCCGTACGAAGGAAATGGTTGCCGTAGACATGGGAGCCATCACCGAAAGCCTCTTTGAAAGTGAACTTTTCGGGCATACAAAAGGCTCTTTTACAGACGCATACGCTGACCGTCCCGGTAAGTTCGAAACAGCAGACCATAGCACACTGTTTCTCGATGAAATCGGCAATTTACCCTATCACCTGCAAGCCAAACTACTGACCGTATTGCAACGCCGCAGTATTGTCCGTGTAGGCAGCAACCTGCCTATAGCTGTTGACATCCGTCTGATTTGTGCCACCAACCGCAACCTGAACGAGATGGTACAACGCAATGAATTCCGTGAAGACTTGCTTTACCGCATCAATACTATCCATCTTGAAATTCCGCCTTTGCGCGAACGGCCGGAAGACATTCTTCCTCTTGCCGAACGCTTTATAACACGCTTCTGCAAGCAATATGACAAAGCATTATTACGGCTTTCCGATGCTGCCTGTATCAAATTGAAAACACATCCCTGGTATGGAAATATCCGTGAACTGGAGCATGCCATAGAGAAAGCAGTCATTATTTGCGACGGCAACGAACTGCCGGCGGAACTGTTCCAGTTGCCTAAGCGTCCCGAAACCTCACGTACCGGAAGCGATGCCGGTACAGAAGCAGCCACCCTTGAAGAAATGGAACGGAAAATGATACAGAAAGCTCTGGACACCTGTAACGGCAATCTATCCGCTGTTGCCGCACAACTCGGCATCACCCGGCAGACTCTCTATAACAAAATGAAAAAATTCGGATTATGAAACATTACTACCGATACATCACCGACCGCTACCTTTTCCGTATCGTCATCTCTCTCCTGTTGGCGGGAGCTGTCACGGTATCCATTATTTATAAAGACCTTCTATGGATCGTCATCTCTTCCTTGCTGCTGCTGACGAGTCTGCGCTGGCAATGGAAACTGTATCGTCGGCATACGCAGAAGGTCCTGTTTCTGCTCGATGCCATTGAAAACAACGATGCATCCATCCATTTCTCCGAACACGAAGACATTCCGGACAACCGTATTGTAAACCAGGCCCTGAACCGCGTTGCTTCCATATTATATAATGTAAAGAGCGAAACGGCACAACAGGAAAAATATTACGAACTCATTCTCGACTGCATCAATACCGGTATCCTGGTACTGAACGATGCAGGTGCTGTTTACCAGAAAAATAACGAAGCCCTCCGCCTGTTAGGCCTGGAAGTCTTCACCCATGTCAGCCAACTTAGCCGTATTGACGCAAATCTTATGGGACTTTTCGCCCATTGCCGCCCCGGAGACAAGTTGCAAACCCGCCTGTCCAACGAACGCGGCACAGTCAACCTCTCCATCCGCGTCTCCGACATAACCATCCGTCAGGAGCATTTCCGCATCCTTGCCCTGAATGATATCAATAACGAACTGGACGAAAAGGAAATCGACTCCTGGATACGCCTGACCCGTGTACTGACACATGAAATTATGAATTCCGTCACTCCTATCACTTCACTGAGCGATACATTGCTGACGCTGATACAAGGAAGCGAAGAATTAAAAGCGAAAAGTGAATCCATCTCTTCCGACAAAGAAACTGCTGACGAGATCCGCAATGGCCTGCACACCATCAGCACCACGGGCAAAGGACTTCTCTCTTTTGTAGAAAATTACCGCCGTTTCACCCGTATCCCCAAACCGGAACCTTCTTTGTTCTACGTCAAAGGTTTTATCAACCGCATGGTGGAACTGGCACGGCATCAATATCCTGATTCCCATATCACTTTCCACTCCCACATCACTCCGGATGATCTTATTCTTTATGCAGATGAGAACCTTATCTCACAGGTACTCATCAACTTATTGAAAAATGCCATTCAGGCCATCGAAGCAGCAGAAATTCCGGAAGGCATCATCACCTTACACGCTTATTGCAATGAAAATGAAGCCGTACTCATCGAAGTATCCAATAACGGTCCTGCCATTCCTTCTGAAGTAGCAGAACACATTTTCATACCTTTCTTCACCACAAAAGAAGGTGGCAGCGGCATCGGATTGAGCATTTCCCGTCAAATAATGCGCCTGTCAGGTGGCAGCCTTTCCCTACATCCCGGAAAGGAAACCATGTTTGTACTAAAATTCAATTAAGAAAATTTGTAATGAAGGATTATATGAAAAGAAAGTAAAATTCAATCTGAACATTTTACACCTTGCAATTGTTTAAAAATAGACGTAACTTCGCTTTGCGATAACTAAATCCTTGAATAAACAACTTAAATAATACCTAATTTATGATTTTTACAGCAGAAAACATTCTTTTAATTGGTTCTATCTTACTTTTCATTAGTATTATTGTCGGCAAGACCGGCTATCGATTCGGAGTCCCTGCCCTGTTACTGTTCCTTGTCGTCGGCATGATTTTCGGTAGCGATGGTTTCGGACTACAGTTTCATAACGCTAAAGAAGCACAATTTATTGGTATGGTTGCTCTTAGCGTTATTTTGTTTTCCGGCGGTATGGATACTAAATTCAGCGAAATTAAACCGATTCTTGTTCCGGGTATTGTCCTCTCCACATTCGGCGTATTGCTTACCGCCGTTTTTACAGGATTCTTCATCTGGTGGATCTCCGGCATGAGTTGGTCAAATATTTATCTTCCTATCACTACATCCCTACTACTTGCCTCCACCATGTCATCTACTGATTCCGCTTCTGTATTTGCCATCTTGCGTTCGCAGAAAATGAATCTGAAACATAACCTTCGTCCAATGCTGGAGCTCGAAAGTGGTAGTAATGACCCTATGGCTTACATGCTTACCATCGTACTGATACAGTTCATACAATCCGGTGGAATGGGTATTGCAGGTATCTTCGGTTCATTCGTTATCCAATTTATAGTAGGTGCGGCTGCCGGATACCTTCTCGGCAAACTTGCCATCCTCATGCTGAATAAGCTCAACATTGATAATCAGGCCCTTTATCCCATCCTTCTGCTTGCATTTGTATTTTTCACTTTCTCCATTACCGATCTTCTGAAAGGAAATGGTTACCTCGCCGTTTACATTGCCGGTATTATGGTAGGTAACAACAAGATAATGCATCGCAAAGAGATTTATACTTTCATGGATGGATTGACTTGGCTGTTCCAAATCATCATGTTCCTTTGCCTCGGTTTGTTGGTAAATCCTCACGAATTACTCGATATCGCTTTGGTAGCAACACTTATCGGTGTATTTATGATTGTTATTGGTCGTCCGCTCAGTGTCTTCCTCTGCTTGCTGCCTTTCGGTAAGAAGATTACAAACCGTTCGCGACTCTTCGTTTCCTGGGTAGGTTTACGCGGAGCAGTGCCTATCATCTTCGCCACTTATCCGGTAGTAGCGCAAGTACCGGGTGCCGACGTGATCTTCAATATCGTATTCTTTATCACGATTGTTTCTCTCGTTATCCAAGGTACTACCGTTTCCTTAGCTGCCCGCTTACTGAAACTTTCTACTCCGCTGGAGAAGACCGGTAATGAATTCGGTGTGGAATTGCCCGAAGAAATTGATAGTGATCTCAGCGATATGACCGTTACCACGGAGATGCTGGAAGAAGGCGATACCCTGAAGGATATCACTCTGCCTAATGGAGCACTCGTAATGATTGTGAAACGAGGCACGGAATTCCTGATACCGAACGGATCGCTGAAATTACATTTGGGAGATAAGTTGTTGCTGATTTCGGATAAGAAGAGTAGTGATTAATATGTGTGTACTTTTTCTTTCGTTTGCCCGAAAGAAAAAGATACCAAAAAGAAAGGGCACGGGCTACGTCTACGGTGCTACTCCGATACCGCCATGCGCAGACGGGGCTCGAACTCGCTACGCTCAAACAGATCGCCCCTTACCTGCGCCTGACAATATCTCCGCCTGACACACCTACGCCTATGCCCGAAGGCTGCGCGGTAGAGTGCTGCGCGATATTCCCCCATTTACGCCGCATGGTTTCCCGGCCTCACTGTAGGGGCGTTAAGCGTAGAAAGTGTTTTCGGCGTTAAGAAGGGCAGGCTGTTTGAGCGAAGCGAGTTCCTGCCCTTTAGCTGAAAATACTTTCGGAGTAGCCCCGGAAGTGCAGCCTTGATTTTTTCTTTGGTATCTTTCTTTTGCATCAAGGCAAAAGAAAGTACAATTGGTTATTTTTTCTTTTTCTTTCGCCTCCCACCAAAGAATAAATATATAAACTTGCACGACATCACATTTAGCTCTATATTTGCGCAGTTTTAACTAAAGTGTGCAAATTTAACAGATGGAACAGGAACAACACTTCATTGATTACATTGAACAAAGCATCATTCGGAACTGGAACTTAAACGCCTTGACTGACTATAAAGGTGCTACTCTCCAATATAAAGACGTGGCTCGCAAGATTGCAAAATTCCATATTGTACTGGAAAGTGCCGGTATCCGGCCGGGTGATAAAATTGCCGTCTGCGGTCGTAACAGTGCACACTGGGCAGTTACTTTCCTGGCAACCATCACTTATGGAGCTGTTATTGTGCCTATTCTTCACGAATTTAAAGCAGATAATATACATAATATCGTCAATCACTCAGAAGCCAGACTGCTTTTTGTGGGAGACCAAGTGTGGGAAAATCTGAATGAGGACGCCATGCCGCAATTGCTGGGCGTTATTCTGATGACTGAATTCACCCCTGTAGTCTGTCGAGACAAACGATTGATGGAAGCTTTCGAGCACCGCAATACACTCTACGGACAACGCTATCCTAAAAACTTCCGTCCCGAACACATCTGTTATCGGAAGGATGAACCGGAAGAACTTGCCATCATTAACTATACCTCCGGTACTACCGGATATTCCAAAGGTGTTATGCTCCCCTATCGCAGCCTTTGGTCCAACGTGAATTACTGCCATGAGATGCTTCCGGTGAAACCGGGCGATAATATGGTTGCCATGCTTCCTATGGGACATGTGTTCGGAATGACTTACGATTTCCTTTACGGTTTTTCAGCCGGGGCACACCTCTACTTCCTCACTCGCATGCCGACTCCTAAAATTATCGCACAGTCTTTCGCTGAAATCAAACCACGTGTCATCTCATGCGTGCCTCTGATTGTAGAAAAGATTATCAAGAAGAATATTCTGCCCCGTGTAGATAATAAAATAGGTAAGTTGCTGCTGCGTCTTCCTATCATCAATGACAAGATCAGAGCCCTTGCCCGCAAAGAAGCAATGGAAATATTCGGCGGTAACTTCGATGAAATTATCATCGGTGGAGCCCCGTTCAATGCAGAAGTCGAGCGCTTTCTCAAACAGATAGGCTTCCCCTACACCATCGCTTACGGTATGACGGAATGTGGTCCTATCATCTGTTCCAGCCGCTGGGAAACCCTGAAGCTGGCATCATGCGGTAAGGCAACCACACGCATGGAAGTAAAGATCGATTCGTCTGATCCGGAAAAGGTGGCGGGAGAAATCATTTGTCGAGGTACCAACCTGATGCTGGGATATTATAAGAACCAGGAAGCAACCTCACAAATCATTGACGTAAATGGCTGGCTGCATACAGGCGATTTAGGCACAATGGATGCCGAAGGTTATGTAACCGTGCGCGGACGCAGCAAGAATATGTTGCTCACTTCCAGCGGACAAAACATCTACCCGGAAGAGATTGAAAGCAAACTGAATAATATGCCTTACGTTTCCGAGTCGCTCATTGTGTTGCAAAAAGAAAAATTGGTAGCACTGATTTATCCGGACTTTGACGATGCATTTGCCAATGGACTGCAACAAACGGATGTAGAGCGTATGATGGAAGCTAACCGTAACGAACTTAACCAGCAATTACCGGCTTATTGCCAAATATCAAAGGTGAAGATACATTTTGAGGAGTTTGAAAAGACAGCCAAAAAATCTATTAAACGGTTTATGTATCAAGAGGCTAAAGGTTAACAAAGATATAAGATTAAGTCTATATTTTTAATTAATGTTATAGAACATGCTTTTTTATTTGGATAATTTGCAGTTATCCCAAAAGTCCGTATCTTTGCACTGTGTTTTTCATAGTATTAGATTTAAGGTTAACAAAGGTTGGAGTACAGCGGTACTCCTTTTTTTATGTCCGTACGTTTCCTACCTCTCACGTACATACATCTTTTTCTCCGGTCCTACTCCCTTCACCGTAACCTTTTTCCAATGTGCAGGAAGTACGGAAGATAATTGCTCCACACCGCCATCCGTTATCTGCAATCCGCAGAAACCGTTTATAACAGCTTGCAGCAATCCGCCTGCTCCCGTCATAAAGTAAGGATTATCACTGGTGGGCGTTTCCGCCAATACACCGAAAGGAGCACGCAAGTTCGGCTGGTAGCAACGACAGAACATCTCATAGGCACGCTTCGCATCCCCCATCCGGGCATACTGCACACAGAATACGGAATAAGACATGGCCGGACCATTCTGCGGATCAATCTTATCGACATAATATTCCATATCCTTCTTTTGCGATTCAGCATCCCCAACAAAATACAATGGATATCCCAATAAATTCACATCCGCCTGCTTTATCATCTCACCGTTGTATGTGACATGCTCACGAGTGACTCCATCTTTAAAACGAAGAATACGGATGCCCTTGCCTACTTCTTCCCATATTTCCGGAACAGGCTCATTACATATCCTTGCCGCCTCACAAGCATATTCCAAAGCCCGGATAGCCGCACCGTTCGTGAAAGCATTATCATCCACCCCATTTGCATATTCATCGGCTCCCACTACATTGCAAATGGAGTAAGAACCGTCATCATTACGCGTCACACGGCTTACCCAAAAGTCAGCAACCGCTTTCATCAGCGGAAATGCTTTTGTCCGTAGCCACTGTCCGTCACGGGTAAGGCAATAATAATTCCAGCAAGCAATACTGATGTCCGCAGTGATATGATGTTCCAAAGGACCTGTCAAAGCAAAAGTAGGAGTCGATTCTTCCCCGTAATCATCACTCTCCCAGGGAAACATAGCTCCCTTAAAACCGTATGCCATTGCTTTCTTGCGGGCAGCCATCAAGCGGTCAATACGATAATCGATCATAGATTCGGCAATTCCCTTATTCAGCAACAGCATCGGGGGAAACATCCAAAGTTCCGAATCCCAGAATATATGTCCATTGTAACCTTGCGAAGAAAGTCCCATGGGCGAGATGCTCAATCCGCTTCCTTCCCTGCAAGAAGAATAAAGGTTGAAAAGTGCAAACCGAACCGCCCGTTGTGCTTCGTCATCCCCTTCTATCAGGATATCACTTTCCCACAATTCATTCCAAAGACGGCGATGTGCAGCCATCAGTGAAGTTGTACCTTCATGAATAGCATAAATCACCTGCCGTTCAGCTTCATTATACGGATCGCTAAAGTCACGGGCGGAGCATACCGAACCCACCAAAGCAAAAGATATCTGCTCCCCTTTCTTCAGATTCAACACGAAAGACATCTCTTTAGTCACTTCATCATAAAGAGGCTCCTGTGCTGCTCCCTTATTAAAAATAAAAGCGGAAGAAGCGGAAACTTTTTGTTGCCGATGAGCAGATACAGCATAAAATTGCAGCATATACATTTGTGTATCATCCGCCCTCATTTTCCGGAAGCGCTGTGTCGGCTGACTGTATTCTTGGGGAATATCCATCCGGGCAGCAACTTTCAGGGATACATCGGACAGAGCTTTCAGCTCCACCCGGATAAGCCCCGCATAAGGCATATTTCTTAAAGCGCAAATGCTATAACCCACATCAACTTTCCCGGCTGCCCGGAAACTGCTGTTATGAGTTGCTTCTTTCATATCAACACACTGCCTCCAGTTTGTGATACATTCCGTATTCACCTCTTTTCCATCTACATCCATCGACATCAGGAAAGGATTGATTCCTTTCAACACGCGGCTTACCCCCTGAGGGCCATCCGTATCGAACACATGATTCAGTATCACCTGCCGAACTGAGAAAGGTTCTTTCCAGGGAAGAATACCGATTCCGCCATTCGCCATAGGGGCGCCTACATAAGGAGCATTTATATCAGAAGCATGAAGTTGCCACAAAGTGTCATCTTCTCCTTTCACCATCTGCACAAAGAAAAAAACAAGTAGAAAGAAACAGGAAATGCGTGCTTTCATAATCAATATGGAATTATAGTTTTCTATGCAAAAATAAGTAAAATCCTCAATAATCCGGCAATCAATTGTTATCTTTACTTCCAAACCAAAACTCTGTTATCATGGATATACATACTTTTATGACTAATTATCGGGAAGCATTTGGTGAACGTGCCGAACTTCCCATCGCCTTCTGGTACTCCGATAAACAGGAAAGCGAAACAGACAAAATTGGCGGTTGCTTCTTCAAGGGCCTGCAACAGGTAAGGGAAGGTAAAACCATCAGCCTGAACAGCGACGTCATAGGATGTGGCGGCGGAAAGTTCTACACCGGTTTCACGGAAATGCCAATACACGTACCTAACTTCGTATCCCTGAAAGAGAAGTACAAAAAGACTCCTGAAATGGTAACAGATTTCATAAAGCAAATCCAGGTACCGCGTACGGAAAAGGCCTATCTGCATTTTGCCCGAATAGATAAACTTGCTTCTTTCGATCACGTAGAGGGTTTGCTGTTCCTTGCTACGCCTGATATTCTGTCAGGACTTACCACATGGGCTTTTTATGATACGAATGCATTCGATACCGTAGCTACTCCTTTCGGTTCCGGTTGCAGTTCCGTTGTAACCCTCACTGTTCTCGAAAACCAAAAAGATGGTAAGCGCTGTTTCCTCGGCTTCTTCGATCCGTCCGTGCGTCCTCACTTTGAGGCCAATCTGTTGAGCTTCACTATTCCCATGTCCCGTTTCAAAGAGATGTATCACACCATGCGCGAAAGTTGCCTGTTCGATACACATGCCTGGGGAAAGATAAAAGAGCGTATCAACGAACAAAACCCTGAAAAAAAATAAAGAAACAATGCCTAACTTTTAATTAGTGTTATAAAAACACTTATATTGGTCTAATCATTTGGAAATACGCAGAATATCCGTACCTTTGCACTGTGTTTTTCATAGTATTAGATTTAAGGTTAACAAAGGTTGGAGTACAGCGGTACTCCTTTTTTTATGTCCATACGTTTGGAATATCCTCGTAAAAGGCTTTTCTTTGTGGTAATGCTTTAAAATAATAATGCCATGAAAAGAACACTGTTACTCATCAATCTTCTTCTACTCTCTGTATGTGTATTCCCGCAAGAGAATATCGAAGTAAACTATGCTACTATTAAAAAGTATGTGGAAAACCAGTCGGATGATTACCAACAGCTGATTGAACGCTTTGAAGCTAATGATAGCTTATTATCCTTAAACGATTACGCGCTAATCTACTACGGTCATTCTTTCACCCCAAAATACAAAGGGAGTATGGAACTTTGGAAAGAGCTTGAGACGCTAATGGAAGAAAAGAAATGGGAAGAAGCCTATACCCTATTAAAAGAATGCCGGAAAAAGAATCCTGTATCTCTTAAATTACTCATTTATGCCGTGAATCTGGCGAGTGAGCTGCAAAGAGAAGAAGAAGTTCAGGCTTATATAGATAAATACATAAAACTGTCCTCTGCCATCATCTCCAGTTGAGATGGCACAAGCGAAGATACAGCATTTAAAGTCATCAGCGTCAATGATGAATATCAGATATTAAACAATGTCTTCAAAGTAGAAGGCCTGAAGCAACAATCATTGGTGAACAAGTGCGACCTGATGGAATTTGAAAGTAGTCCATACTATGAGGGCACTCAAATCTACTTCGATATCAGCCGCTCACTGGACTATATGAAAGATTTATTCAAATAAAAATATAGATTCACATGCATTTGTCCTCTCTGTGAAGGAACAATGCAAATATATCTGATAAGAGGAAGCAATAAGGGGGAAAAGAGTGAAAAAGTAGCATCTTTAGGCGTTTTATAAGAGATAAAACACTAATAATCAACATCATTAAAAAGATGCATTGTTCCCAAAAAGTAGTGAAAATATAAGCGTGAAAAAGACACTTATATGCCTTAAAAGTGTGGTTTTAGTCTCTCGACTTACCTATTTTCATTACTTCCTGTTCCAGTTGATCACGGTCACCCGCAACTTTATTACGAACTTTGGCACGGTAATTATAAATGATAGTCACAGAATAGCGCAGGAATTGGGCAACCTTCACACTGTAACGGATAAAGGCGAAGATACACAGTTCAATAGATATAAGGATGTGACTATTTTCTTCATCTGAGTTTCGATTGGTTAAAGGTTACTTCTACAAGAAGTTCTATGAAAAAATAAGTAAAATTTGATAGAATCCCATGCGGATAGCACTTAAATCACAATATCTTTAAAGTAAAGGCGATACTTCTTTAAAGAATGGAGATACTTACATGTGCATGTTAGTAATATCAACATGTGCATCTAAATAAGGATAACATATACATGTAGACAGTGCTGACATGTACATGTAAGTAAGTATATTCTTTAAAAACGGAGAGATAAGATACATATCATTTTAGGAAGAAAAGTACTACAAACCAGTTTTCCCATAGCTACTTTTCTGCTATGAAAATCCCCACAAGGCAAACATTCATTTAATTAATCTAAAAAATAATCGTATTTATTTTGTCGTTTCAAATATTGTTCGTTGTTTTGCGAACAACAAACAAAAAAAGGAGATATAAAGTGAAAAACAAACAGTACACCACAGAGCAGGAACAAATAGCTCGCTTTGCAAAAGCACTGGGACACCCTGCAAGAATGGCTATCCTCAATTTTTTAGCCAGACAGGAAAGTTGCTACTTCGGAGACATTCACGAAGAACTGCCAATAGCCAAGGCGACAGTTTCTCAACACCTGAAAGAACTAAAAGATGCCGGACTGATTCAAGGTGAAATAGAAACGCCGAAAGTCAAGTATTGCATTAACCGTGAAAACTGGGAACTTGCCCGTAAGTTGTTTACCGGATTCTTCGGTGAATGTAAATGTACTTCGTGCTGTGAATAAACAGCACCTTTTTTTATAAATAATGTTCGTTGTTCTACGAACCACGATTGTACATATTATTCATTTAAAAGCTATCTGATAATGGAAATTAAAGTATTAGGTACAGGTTGCCCCAGTTGCAAAACTTTGTACGAAACCACCCAACAAGCTATTGCAGAATTAGGAAGTGATGCCACTTTGGTAAAAGAGGAAGATTTATTGAAAATCATCGAGTATAATATATTAAGTCTTCCGGCTTTGGTTATAGACGGGAAAGTCGTTTCGGCAGGTAAACGGTTGTCATTGAAAGAAGTAAAAGAATTACTAACCCAATAATTACATGCCATGAAAAAGTTATTCCATGTATTTATTGCAGGTGTTATTTTAGTTTCCTGCGGAAACGGAGGCAAAGAGAAAACAGAAACAGCAAATAGCGAAGCTATGCAGAATGACCGTGTGGAAGTGCTTTATTTTCATGGAGCACAACGATGCATAACCTGCCGGGCTATTGAAACTAACACAAAAGCACTTTTAGACAATCTTTATTCAAAGGAAATAGCATCGGGAAGAATCGTCTATAGGATAATTGATATTTCTCAAAAGAAGAATGGGCCGATTGCAGATAAGTACGAAGTGACATGGTCATCCTTGTTTGTAAATAGATGGAAGAGCGGTCAGGAGAAGGTCAATAATATGACAGAGTTTAGTTTTGCCAATGCAAAAAGTCATCCCGACAAATTTAAGAACGGCATAAAAGATAAAATTGATGAATTGCTAAAATAAGATATCAATGGACTTTCTTCAATCAATATTAGACAATACTTCCATTCCTGCCATAACAGCTTTTATACTTGGAATATTAACAGCTATAAGCCCATGCCCGTTAGCTACCAATATAACGGCGATAGGATTTATCGGCAAGGATATTGAAAACCATCACCGGATATTTATTAATGGTTTGCTTTATACTTTAGGCCGAATAATTACTTATACGATTCTTGGGTTTATCCTTATTCCCATTCTCCGCGAAGGTGCAAGTATGTTTTCCGTACAAAAGGCTGTAAGCAAGTATGGAGAAATGCTAACTGCCCCGCTATTAATAGTGATTGGTGTTTATATGCTCGACATCATCAAGCTCAATTTACCTAAAATTAACTTTAGCGGGAATAATCTGAAGAGAAAAACAAAAGGAAGCTGGGGTGCACTATTCTTAGGAATCTTATTTTCCCTTGCTTTCTGCCCTACAAGTGGAATATTCTATTTCGGTATGCTTATGCCAATGTCGGCAGCAGAAACAGGCGGCTATCTTTTGCCAGTGGTTTATGCGATTGCAACCGGATTACCTGTTATCCTCGTAGCTTGGGTATTGGCATATAGTGTTGCCGGATTAGGCAAGCTTTATAACAGAATACAAGTATTCGAAAAATGGTTTCGTAAAGTGGTCGCCATCCTCTTTATTGCGGTGGGGATTTATTATGCAGTCATGTATTATCTATAAAGTAAGTTTTAACAATCAAAATCAACAGTAAAGATGAAAAAGATAGAAATTTTCGACCCGGCAATGTGTTGTCCTACGGGTTTGTGCGGAACAAACATCAATCCTGAATTAATGCGGATTGCTGTCGCTATAGAAACATTAAAAAGACAAGGGGTAACAGTTATCCGTCATAATCTGAGGGACGAGCCCCAGATATATGTTAGCAATCAGACCGTAAACAATTATCTTCAGAAACACGGTGCGGAAGCATTACCCATCACCCTGGTGGATGGTGAAGTGGCGGTATCTAAAACCTACCCCACCACCCGGCAGATGAGTGAATGGACCGGCATAAATTTAGACTTCATGCCCACAAAATGATATTTGAAACAAAAAAGCATTACAGCACAATGAAAGCATTTAATTTATCAGACATTGACCTTACAAAATATCTCTTTTTCACAGGAAAAGGAGGGGTTGGAAAAACATCTATCGCTTGCGCTACGGCTGTGGGATTAGCAGACAAGGGCAAGAAAATACTTCTTATCAGTACCGACCCTGCTTCCAACTTGCAGGACGTCTTCAACCAATCGCTTAACGGACACGGTTCAGAGATTGCAGAAATTCCGGGGCTGACGGTTGTCAATCTTGATCCTGAACAAGCAGCGGCAGAATATCGGGAAAGGGTGATCGCACCTTTCAGAGGAAAGTTGCCTGAAAGCGTGATCCAAAACATGGAAGAACAACTGTCAGGATCATGTACGGTTGAGATTGCCGCTTTCAATGAGTTCTCGGACTTCATTACCGATGTTCAAAAGCAATCAGAGTTCGACCATATAATCTTTGATACTGCCCCCACAGGGCATACTTTACGGATGTTGCAACTACCATCAGCGTGGAGCACATTCATCAGTGAAAGTACCCATGGCGCATCTTGTTTAGGTCAGCTGTCAGGATTGGAAGAACGAAAAGAAATATACAAAAAGGCTGTTGAAACACTTTCCGATACGGGCGCAACCCGGCTAATGCTGGTGAGCCGTCCTGAAACCGCGCCATTGAAAGAAGCTGCCCGTTCTTCTCATGAACTGCAATTATTAGGAATTAAAAATCAGATACTAATAATAAACGGTGTCTTGCAACAGTTGGATAAAAACGACAGCGTTTCCAGTCAGCTGCATGAGAGGCAACAGAAAGCCCTGCAAAGTATGCCTGCGGAACTATCCGGTTATCCGTTGTATCATGTTCCCTTACGGTCATACAATTTATCCAGTATAGCGAATATCCGGCGGATGCTGTATAGCGACAGCCTTTCCAGTGAAGTAAATTATAAACCTGTGGCATCCCCCAAAGGTGTGGACGAGATGGTGGACGATCTTTATACATCTGGCAAAAGGGTTATTTTCACAATGGGGAAAGGTGGTGTAGGCAAAACTACATTAGCTACTGAGATTGCTTTAAAATTAACCAAGCTCGGCGCCAAAGTGCATTTGACAACTACCGATCCGGCAAACCATCTGAATTATGAACTTGCCATAAAAGCCGGTATCACGGTAAGCCGGATTGATGAAGCGGAGGTTTTAGAGAAGTACAAAAACGAAGTCCGCAACAAAGCAGCCGAAGCAGTCACTGCTGAAGACATGGAGTACATAGAGGAAGATTTACGTTCTCCCTGCACACAAGAGATTGCAGTATTCAAAGCTTTTGCCGAGATTGTGGATAAGGCTGAAACCGAGATTGTTGTGATTGATACCGCACCAACAGGGCATACTTTATTGCTTTTGGACGCCACTCAAAGTTATCATAAAGAGGTTGAGCGTACCCAAGGAGAAGTCACGGGAGCAGTAGCCAACCTGTTACCTCGCCTGCGTAATTCAAAGGAGACGGAAGTAGTGATTGTTACTTTACCCGAAGCAACCCCTGTCTTTGAAGCGGAACGCCTTCAAATGGATTTACAACGTGCCGGGATAAACAATAAATGGTGGGTGGTAAATGCTTGCCTCTCATTGACAGATACTCAAAATTCGTTCCTAAAAGCGAAAGCGCAAAACGAATTAGTTTGGATCAAGAAAGTAGAACAATTATCACAGGGAAATACAGCCCTGATAGAATGGAGAAACATATAATGGAAAAGAAGCAAGGAATTGGATTTTTTGAACGATATCTTACCCTATGGGTTGCCTTGTGTATTATTGCCGGAATTGCCGCGGGACAATGGCTTCCGGCAATACCGCAAACCTTGAGCCAATTTGAATACGCCAATGTTTCTATACCCGTGGCAATTCTAATATGGTTGATGATCTATCCTATGATGCTGAAAGTAGATTTTCAAAGCGTTAAGAATGTGGGTAAACGCCCTAAAGGAATAATCGTTACTTGCGTTACGAACTGGCTTATAAAGCCTTTTACGATGTTTGGAATAGCCTATCTATTCTTTTATGTCATCTTCAAGGTATTTATACCCGAAGATTTGGCTAAGGAATATCTGGCAGGTGCGGTCTTGCTTGGTGCAGCTCCTTGTACGGCGATGGTCTTTGTATGGAGTCACTTAACGAAAGGTGACGCCGCCTACACGCTGGTTCAGGTAGCTGTAAACGACTTGATAATATTAGTTGCTTTTGCTCCTATTGTTGCCTTATTATTAGGTGTCGGCGGTGTCACAATTCCGTGGGATACACTGTTTCTGTCAGTATTGTTGTTCGTTGTCATTCCGCTTTCTGCGGGAGTGATAACACGGACATGGGTTATCAGGCAAAAAGGGATAGAATACTTCAACCATGTATTTATCCGTAAATTTGATAACTATACGGTCGGAGGATTACTTTTGACACTTATTATCCTGTTCTCTTTTCAAGGAGAAACAATATTGAATAACCCCTTACATATTCTTTTGATAGCCGTCCCGCTTGTCCTGCAAACAGTCCTGATTTTCTTTGTAGCTTACGGATGGGCAAAATGGTGGAAATTACCTCACAATGTTGCTGCTCCGGCCGGAATGATCGGCGCAAGTAATTTCTTTGAACTGGCTGTGGCTGTGGCTATCTCTCTTTTTGGCTTACAATCTGGTGCTGCATTGGCCACTGTTGTGGGTGTACTTGTGGAGGTTCCGGTAATGCTTATGCTGGTACGGATAGCAAATAATACCCAAAAGTGGTTTCCTGAATGATGAGTGAGCTCAGGGAGACTTATATATCATCTGTATCTATTCGATAGTTCTTATCTATTAAAATGTAATTATACCTTCTTGATATACATTGTTCCAAATTATACCTATTGGTTTTACTTACATCCTCAAAGGTTACATCTGTTGACAGCCTTTTTTCTATAACATTTTCATATTCCAGAATATTTTGGAAACTATGCCTTATATACTCTTGACTGAATATAAGGCATACGTATTTTATTTGTCCTACATATTCATCCGTAAAATCCTTTTCCCAGCCAAAAGGAATATAACATCCTTCAATAATCATATTCTGGGAATTTTCAATACAGGTTTTTATCATCTCCCTGACGATTGGCCACAGATAGTTTGTTAGTTCTGCATCATTACTATCAGCAGGCAATTTACATTGTCCACTTCTAATGACTCCCATCTTCAAGTGATCTATTGACAAGTAGGGATATTTATATTTCTCCAATAGCTTTTGTGCTAACAAGGTCTTTCCCGTATGCGTATCTCCTGCAATAAGAATAATCATAAGTTTAAGGTATTTCTTCTATAAAATGAGTAGAATATTTATTCCAATATCTTCTGTAACACTTTTTCGCCTCTTCTATATCCTTTAACAGAAACCATAGGCAGAAATGTATTAACCTCTTTATCATTTTTATCATTCAGGATCGTAAATAAAGCATTTACATCTTTTCTGGATGTTTTTTTATTCACACACTTATAATGATTCGCAAATATAAAGAAAGTGTAATTCACTACAATCATGAACTGCACTTTTCTGCACATCATCGAGTTTACTGTTTACAGCTTAAAGCCTTTACTTTTCTTCGGATTACTAACAGCTTACTTTACATGGTAGTGGCAAATGGTGTCAATGATTCAGTGATTTGCACCATTATGAATAATATTTCATTCTTTATAATGTTTGCCATGCTTCCGTCTGAATATTTTTTGTACCTTAGTAGCATAAAGAAATACCACTTCTTCAAGTGGACTATATCTAATTGAAAATACGACAAGCAATATGAAAAATACTGTCATTATTATATTATTCGCTATGTCTTTGCTATCGTCTTGTACCATTCGGCAGGACTACAACCAGCAATTACTTAAGGCAGACTCACTTATGCAGCTGCGTCCGGATAGTGCCTTGAATATTCTTAAAAGCATTTCACCTAAAAAACTTTCTACACGAGCTGATAATGCATACTATGCATTGCTGCTGACGCAAGCGCAAGATAAAAACTTCGTTGTACAGAAGGATGATTCATTGATACAGATAGCAGTTCACTATTATGATTCTATTGGAGATACAAAGATGCAAGCAAAGGCACATTATTATTGGGGATGTGTATATAGGGATATGAATCAGCAGGCAGAAGCTATCAGAGAATTTTTTATTGCTGCGCCTTTGACGGAAAAATCTAAAGAAAAGAGACAACTAGGGTTGATATATAATAATATAGGATATATATATAATATACAGGACTTCAATCAAAAGGCAGACTCTATCTATCAATTGGTGGAGATTATTGCCATAGAATTAAAAGATACTACTCTTTGTGCTGAAGCTTTGTCCAAGCAAGGTTCTATTGCTTTATCGAAGGGAGACGATTATTTTCCAATTGCTGAACAGAAGCTATCGAATGCTTTTATGGCAGCAGATAAAATGGGATATAATGGATTAAAGGCCGATATATCGGCATCACTAAGCCGTTTGTATACTCGAATGAAACAAAAAGAAAAGGCTTTGCATTATGCTAAACTAAATCTTTCCTTGCGAAGAGACACTGCACGAGCTTATAGGGCTTTTTTTATTTTAGGAGATGCCTATTATAAATCTGAGCAATATGACTCCGCTACATTCTATTTAAATAAAAGTTTAGTGAGCAAAGACTACGGAAAAAAGGCCGATGCTTATATGCGTTTAGCAGATATAGCAATGATTCAGGGAAATGCAACTTTATCTATGGAATTGGAAAGAAATAGTTCTGCATACAAAGACAGTTTATATAAATTTCGTCGAAATATAGTTACCAATAAAATAATCAAAGCAGAAACTGATGCGCAAACCATGCTCCAAAAGCTATATTATAAATGGCGTTTAAATACATACCTATGTGTTTTCATACTGATAATAGTAATAATTATCATAATTACGATTTTCCTATACAAACGATACCGAAGAAAAAACTATTTATTGCAAAAGGATAAGCAACAAATAGAAAAGGCACATCAAGATTTAAGTCAACATTATGCCAAGCTACAGATTGATATAGTACAAAAAGATTTGGAAATTGAAAGTCTGAGAAAAGAATTAGCTTCGCATCAAGTCTATGAAGAACAAAGAAAAAAGCTACAGGATGAACTGGACGAAATGGTCTTGAAGCGCAAAGCTCTGGCAAAAGAGGCTTTTCTACACTCGCCACTTTATGAAAAAATGCAGGCTATCATTAAAGATTATCAGGATAAAGATACATCTGATAAAGAATTAAGCGATCAGGAATGGCAGGAGTTTGTAGCCGAGATGGATATGGAATGGAATAATGCCATAACAGAGCTTTGTGCAAAGTATCAATTATCTAAAGAAGAACTTCATCTGATATGTTTAAGTTTGATAGGATTTCCATTCTCCCATTTAGAATACTTGTTGCATCTCTCCAGAGCAACACTCTATCGAAAGAAAAATGCCCTACTTAAGCGAATTGATACTAAGCAAGATTGTGATTTTGAAGAAATTTTGCAAAAAATTAGGTCGTGAGACACTTTTGAGACACTTTGTTCGTCTAGACTTTTGTAATTTGGCTGCACAAAACAAAAGTCTGATATATATGAAAAAGGTATTATTTATTTTATTTTCGTTTTTAGCTTTCGGCATTTCTGTTAATGCACAGTCTATTTTTGGAAAATCTGTGATCGTTCTCACACAAAAGAATGGTGACAGGGAACCAAGTGAGCAAGTTGGTGATACAAGTCCGGAAGACGCCCCTAAAGTTCGTAGTACTATTTCCCAACCTGTATGTGCTTCCTTATATAATAAGGTAGTAACAATTGATTTTCAAACAGTATTCTCTACTGTTACAATCAATATTGCTAATAAAACTACCGGAGAGATAGTTTCTTCAGAATTGTTCATCAATCCAACAAGCTTTTCTATTGACTTAAACGGAAAAGATACCGGAGATTATATGATAGAAATTATTTCTAATGAAATATCATTGGAAGGACATTTCTCTTTATAACATTCTGATAAATAGACGAAAGTAATCATGACTGAAGTTGATAATATCGACATTGTACTTTATCATTATTTACAGGCACTATCTGTAAAAGTGAGTAGAGGCACTGTGCATCGTTTGCTCAACACTCCGTTGGGAGATAGCATACGAAGTATCAGTGATGCATTAGATGTGCTTCATGTAAAGAATGAAGTATATCAGCTTCCGTCACACGATTATTTTCCACAATTGGAAGCTCCTTTCATTACAATACTTAAGGTGGACAGAAATCAATTTTGTGTAGTGACAAAAAAGGATGATTTCATCATAGAATTCCTTAATGGAGACGGAAAAAAACATCATACATCGGTAGACAAGTTCTTGCAGCATTGGGCAGGTACTGTCTTGTTCGGAGAAGCTACTGAAAAGACATCAAACGAACATTTTTGCGTAATAAAAAATATCCTTTTCAATTTGCTACGTTATAAATTTATCATTGCTATACTTTTTATCTTAATATTGGGAATCCAGACTGCTTTTTTTCAAAATCAAGTACCTGTATTTATTATCTATTTATGTACATTGAGTTTTGGAATTCTTGTGTCTATCGCTATCCTTTACAAAGAACAGATAAATGGGCAATTCATGGAGCAGTTTTGCCATATAGGGAAAGTAGTGAACTGCAATGAAGTACTTCATTCCAAAGGGTCAAGTATAGCAGATGTAGGATTAGGAGAATTATCTCTGCTCTACTTTGCCGTTCTTTTTTGGTTTTCCTTGACCCGATGGAATGATTTTTATGGAATTTCTATCATTTTCTGTGTGATTGCGGTGGTATTTACTTTATATTCTATTATTTATCAGATCTTCATCCTCCAAAAAGGTTGCATGCTTTGCATGTTAGTAAATTTAGCAGTATGGGGCAATGCGATTACTCTTTATGTGTTAAGAAACTACTTTGATATAGTTTTTTCATTCTACTCATTCTTTGCGTTTGCTACTATAGGATGCATCTGTCTGATTCTTGGAATACAACTAAGGACTATTCAGAATAAGGAGAAGGAGAGAATTTCTATAAAGAAGCATTTTAGTGGCTTATTTAATCCGGAAATATTCCAAAAACTACTGACACTCAATCCTCAAATAAAGGAGATGGCAGGCCTGGACATCACACTACATAGTCAAAATACAGGTGATAGCGGAGTGATGATAGTAACAAATCCCAATTGTAAGAACTGTGCAAGAATTCACCGTCATGTAAAAGAAATAGCTTCAAAAATCCCGGTATCATTAGTATTACTGACATTTCCAAATGATAAACAGGGTGAGGAAGTTGCGCAAATTATCATTACAGCTTATTACACTGATGGCTGGAATAAGGCAATGCAACTTTTGGGAGAGTGGTATGAAACAAAACATATTAAAGAGGCAGACAATTACAGTATAACAACTAAAGTACAAGATTTGTGGATGAAGCAACAGGTATATTGTCGGGAACAGAAAATAAATCAAACTCCATCTGTTATAGTGAATAAACACTATATACCAGAAATATATCCGCTATCAGATTTAAGATATGCATTGACATAAAGATATTATTCTCGAGAAGTAATAGCTGTTTTGGAGCCAGCTTAAAAAAATCCGAGCTAACTTTTTTATTTACTTTTAATTTTTTATTACCATGAAAAATTTAAGTAGTTTTGAAGCATTCAAACTGAACAAGGTTCAAATGGGTGCAGTTAAAGGTGGTAGTCGTAAGTGTCATGTTACATATAATGACGCTTTAGGTGGAACTTTTGATGTAACCATCGAACAAAATGTTTCAATTGCCGACGCTGAAAAAACATTAAGGGCCCAACACCCGGATGCAAATGGCATTGTGTGTAAGTAGATTCTAAAAAGAAGCCTGTTTTTAAGGTTTCTTTCTGCTTATGAAATTTAATCTCTAATAAGAAAAGCCAAAAGTATGCTAATATATAAGGATATTAAGGAGTTTTGTATGTCTAAATATTTGCATAAATTGCTACTTTGGGCTTTTCTTCTCATTAAAAATATATCATTATGAAATCTATTATTTGCATATCCTTAGCCGCTCTATTGACAATAATGTTAGGCTTTTCTTCTCAAAATATAAACTCTGGCCCTAGTGAAAAAAGAGCTAAGATTGTCTTGCTTTTAGACAATTATGTTTGTAGCGAGGACCAATGGATTTATCTATATGGTTTCAAGGAGTGGCTCTCTGGTAATGAAAGAGTTATATTTGACTCTGTATTTATTGAAAAAGGCCAATGTAAAGCAGAATTGCAGGCAAATATACCTATTGAATGTGAAGCAGCAATACTATTTTCAAAAAATGGTCCTAACTTTTCGCTTCCAATAGAACCGGATTCATGTGTTATAATGAATGTGGAAGAATCTGACGGAGAGTCTTTTTCCTATAAAAAAGCCGTTAAAGGGGAGTTTAACAATAGCATGTACGTCTTTTGGCAAGAGAGAATGGCATATCGTTCGAAATTGCAAGATTTAATTTCAGAAGATAAAAAAGATAGTATTGAGCATCTTAAATCCGAGTGGTTTATTAAATCAATGAACAGGCTTAAAACAGCTAAATTGGGGTATATAGTCCATGATGCTTATATTATATTATCAGTAGATTTTCCAGAAAGAAAACCTGAAATAAAAGCATTATCAAAATTAGTAGCTAAAAAATTTCCTAATCATCTCATGTTACAGGAGTCTGTGGGGAATAGAAAACTTGCTCCTATATCCGAAGAATCAAAGAATGCAGGAGAAAGACTTTTTGAATTGAGAAAGAATAGACTTCAAATTGAATTACTGGATCTATCTTTAGGAAGCAAGTTAGCACTTACTTTTTTTGATATAGAAGGAAATAAAATATCAACAAGTAATTTAGATATAGATTATACATTAGTCGATTTCTGGGCAAGTTGGTGCAAACCATGTCGTCAAGAAATGCCAACAATCAAACATGCTTTACAGAAATACCCTAATAATTTTGCCGTGTATGCTGTTTCTCTTGATGATAAACGAGAAGCTTGGCAGAAAGCTATAAATGAAGATTCTACACAAATATTTAAGCATCTAATAGGGACATATCCTAATGGCCAACGCTCCAGATTATTGCGGCAGTTGAACATTAAAGTAATCCCTACAAACTTTTTGATAGATAAAGAACAACGTATCATTGCAAAAGATTTGCATGGAGAAAGACTTATACAAGTTTTAGACAGTCTTATTCAAAAATGAGATTCTAAGAGCATTTGCGTTCTAAATGTTTTAGGATTATGTAGCTATGAAAAGTTTCCCTTTTTACATCCAGCATAATGTCATGGACTGTGGCCCCACCTGTCTCCGCATGGTGTCTGCTTACTATGGTAAGCACTATTCACTGGGTGGGTTAAGGGAAAAATCATTCATCACCCGTGAAGGTGTATCTATACTGGGTATCAGTGAGGCTGCTGAGAAGTTAGGCTTTCGGAGTATATGCGTGCAAGTAGATTATAACAAACTCCTGGAAGCTCCCCTGCCTTGCATCGTACATTGGAATCAACAGCACTTTGTTACAGTCTACAAAATAAACAATCAGCAAGTATGGGTTGCCGATCCCGGAGCGGGAAAACTGAAATATACCAAAGAAGAATTTAGCCGTTGCTGGATAAGTTCGCGAAAGAATGAAGAAGATACAGGGATTGCACTGTTGCTGGAACCTACTCCCGAATTCTATGCGATGAAAGACGAAGATGAAACCATTGACCGTAAAGGTTTTAGATTTCTATATTCATATCTTCTCCCCTATCAAAATTTGATTGGACAACTGTTGTTAGGTTTGCTCTTAGGCAGCATGATACAACTAATGCTCCCATTTCTTACACAATCCATCGTAGACTTTGGAATTAATAATCAAAACCTTAGCTTTATATACCTAATACTGATAGCTCAACTCATGTTGAGTTTCAGTAGCAGTGCTGTGGAATTTATTCGTGGCTGGATATTGTTACATCTGGGAACACGTATCAATATTGCCCTCATTTCAGATTTCCTTATTAAGCTAATGAAGCTCCCTATGGGATACTTCGACACTAAAATGACAGGAGATATCCTGCAACGCATCAACGACCATACACGTATTCAGAATTTCCTGACGGGAAGTAGTTTGAGTGTAGTGTTTTCTACATTCAACATCGTGGTTTTCGGTATTGTACTGTTACTCTATAATTGGATGATTTTCCTTATCTTCATGGGAGGCAGTGTGCTCTATGTGGCTTATGTTTGGCTTTTCATGAAGAAGCGGGCGGAACTGGATCACAAGCGTTTTGCACAGCAGAGTGCCAATCAGAGTACAGTGGTACAACTGGTAAATGGTATGCAGGAAATCAAGCTGAGTGCCTGTGAACAACAAAAACGGTGGGAATGGGAACGCATACAGGCACAATTGTTCAAAGTGAATATTCGTAGCCTTGCCCTGCGACAATATCAGGATTCGGGAGCGGTATTGATAAACCAAACCAAGAACATTATAATAACGGGATTGGTAGCAAGCCTTGTGGTACGGGGAGAAATGACACTGGGTATGATGCTGTCCGTACAGTATATCATTGGGCAACTGAACAGTCCTGTGAATGATTTGATAACTTTCGCACGCGACATGCAGGATGCACGCCTCAGTATGAATCGTCTGGGTGAAGTGCGGGACAAGCCGGATGAAGAAGAACCTACAAAACAATTGATACGGGAAATCCCTGTGGGAAAAGATTTGAGAATAGAGAATCTAAGTTTTAAATACGACCCGTTGAGCGAATTTCCGACACTGGATAATATCAATCTGGAGATAAAAGCAGGAAAACAAACAGCCGTGGTTGGTATGAGCGGAAGTGGAAAAACAACACTCGTAAAGTTGTTATTGGGGTTCTATCCGCCTGCAAGCGGACAAATACTGTTGGGAGATACACCGTTGGAAAATTATAGTATCCGGGAGTGGAGGAAACAGTGTGGCGTCGTAATGCAGGATGGGTTTATCTTCTCTGATAACATTGCGGGAAACATTGCGCCGGGAGTGGAACACATAGATAAAGAACGCTTGCGCCACGCCGCAGAAGTAGCAAACATACATGGATTTATAGCAGAATTACCGCTGGGATATAACACAAAAATAGGACAAGAAGGGCATGGACTGAGCCAGGGACAAAAACAACGTATTCTCATTGCCCGCGCCGTATATAAGAATCCGGAATTCATCTTCTTCGATGAAGCTACCAATGCACTGGATGCTAACAATGAGCGCATCATCATGGAGAATTTGCAGAAATTTTTCGAAGGAAGGACATCAGTAGTGGTAGCTCACAGGCTGAGTACCGTCAGGAATGCAGACAGGATAGTAGTAATAGAACAGGGACATATAGCAGAGATGGGAACACATGAGGAACTTACTGTAAAGAAAGGTATCTATTACAGGTTAGTGAAAAACCAGTTGGAACTCTGATAAACAGGAAGTCTGAGAGGCATGGAAAAAGAAGAAAAAGATATTGAACTGAGATGTGAGGAGGTGCAGGAGATACTGACACGTCCGCCACATGCGCTGGTAAGGTGGGGAATCACAGTATTCTTCACTGTGTTGGCCCTGTTCTTTATCGGAGGATGTTTCTTTAAGTATCCGGATGTAGTGAGTGCGGAAATTACGGTCACTACGGAGCATCCACCCTTGTGGATAGTGGCACGGGGAAATGGGAAAATAAAGGAAGTATATGGCAAAGACCGGGAACGGGTGAAAGTCGGTAAGATCATTGCCGTACTGGAAAATCCGGCAGAGACAAAGGATGTTTTACTACTGGAAAAAATCTTGCAGGATTTCTGCCTGACAGATAGTTGCATACACAGCACTGTATTTCCCGAGCAATTAGCTTTGGGCAGTGTACAGGCGGCCTATGCCACATTTATCAAGAGCCTGACAGATTATCGTAATTTCCTGTCTTTAGATCTTTACGAACAGAAAATAGAGGCAACTCGCAAGGAATTGCAGGAATATCGCAACTATATAAAACATCTGAATCGTCAGGCAGAACTGGATAAGGAACAGGTACGTATAGCTGAGACTGTACACAGCCGGGAAAAGAAACTTTTTGGTGAAGGACTAACAGCACAATCGGACTATGAAGAGGCTAAACAGGCATTTCTGAACAAGCAGCAGGGACAAGAGCAAATGATGACTTCGCTCTCATCCGCCAAAATACAGGAAGCACAGTTGCAACAAAATATTCTGGAAACTCAAATGGAACGAAGCCGGGAGGCTAACAACTTAGTAGCAACATTAAAAGCTGCTTACAATGAGCTACAAGTAGGTATTGAGGACTGGAAAATGACATATCTCTTCATTAGTCCGGCAAATGGCATACTATCTTACAACGATGTATGGCAAAAGAATCAGAATGTGAACAGCAGCGATAAAGTTTTCTCCATCGTGGCCTCGCAGACTGGGGATATTATCGGCAAGATAAAGCTACCCGTTAACGGTTCGGGCAAAGTGAAACCCGGACAACGGGTAAATATCAGTGTGACAGGATATCCTTATATGGAATTCGGATTTCTGACGGGAAGAGTGGTATCCGTCTCTCTACTGACAGATGATAAAAGCATGTATACCGTAACCGTAAGCTTACCACAAGATTTACGGACGTCTTATGGGAAAGTATTGGAGTTTAAAGGTGAACTAACCGGAATTGCGGAAGTTATGACGGATGAACGGAGTGTGACCAGGAGGTTGTTCGGACCGTTGCGTTACTTGTGGGAGAAGTATTTATCTTAATTATGTATGTGTTGCGCTGTATAAAAGTACTTGTAAGACTCACAAGCGCTTTTGCAAGAGGATTTTGTTTAAAGAAAAAAGAAAGAAGTTAGTAAAATTCATTGGTTATAGCTACTTTTGTAGGTATCGACCTAAATAGATGGTGAGAATAATTATGAGACAAAGCAGAAAACAAACAGCCTGGAAAAAGAGTCGTACCTTTGGAGACGTCAAAGGCGGAAGAAGATGGCCCAAATTGAAAGATAATATTGTAAAAAGAAAACACTCATTATTAAAACCATCAGAGTTCGACGAGTTACCAATCTATATGGTAGAGAATCCGTCCAAAGACTTCTATTTCCCTATAACAATAGATGATATAAAAAATGTATTAGCACAACTTCCTCCTGAACATGTAGAAGGTCTGACACATATTTGGTTACGAAAAACAAATAAGAAAAATATCAAGGAGTTTATACGGTCGGTAGTGATGTTCGCCTCATTACCCTATATCCTTTCCCAAAAAGCAATCAACTTATTCTTGGGCAAGAAAGACCTACCCATAAATTACTGACATGGTATAAGGTACATCAATGAGACATATTATCTTTTTATTAAGACAAAAGAACATAAGAACAAAAATATTTGAGAAATGGAAATAGAGAGCTTAATAAAAACGATTATTCAGTGTGCATATAATGTAAGAATGCACCTTGCCGCTGGTTTTCTTGAAGCTGTTTACCAAAAAGCATTGGTAATTGAGTTAAAAGAGAAAGGAATTGATGCAGAAACAGAAGCCCCTATAAATGTATATTATAAGAATATAGTTGTAGGAGAATTCAGAGCAGATATAATTGTAGAAAAAAAATCATCATTGAACTTAAAGCTGTTCAAAATCTTATTCCAATACATGAAACCCAACTAGTAAATTACTTAACTGCCACTAATACAGATCATGGCTTATTAATAAACTTTGGAGGTGAACGTATCGAAATAAAAAGAAAATTCAGAGAATATAAACATAAAGAATAACTCATAAAAAAAAATTTGTACTTTTGTTCTTATGTCTAAAAAATAAGAATGTCTATTATGGAACAACAAATTCAACTCAACGACCACAACAAACAGGAATACCCACCCATGCACACCTGCGAGCATATAGTCAACCGTACCATGATGAATCTTTTCGGTTGTGGGCGGTCAGTATCCGCACATATAGAGAGAAAGAAAAGTAAGCTGGACTATGCTTTGGAAACTGCTCCTACCGAAAAAGATGTAAAACGACTGGAAGAAGATGTAAATGCAGTGATTGCGCAAGGATTGGATGTTACCACAGAATTCATCACGCAGGAAGAAGCACAAGGACGCTTTGACTTGAAACGACTGCCTGAAGATGCTTCGGAAACCGTACGCATAGTGAAAGTAGGCAATTATGATGAATGTCTTTGTTTGGGAACGCACGTAAAAAACACCTCTGAAGTAGGAACCTTCAAAGTCATCAGCCACGACTGGAATGAAGAAGCCAAACGATGGAGAATGCGTTTCAAACTGCAATAATATCATTTTAAAAGGCACATATATGAAGAAAATCATCTTATCCATCTTTATTATGATGGGACTGGCAAATCTCTCACATGCCCAACAAGGATATCAAAATCCAATCATTCCGGGCTTCCATCCGGACCCGAGTGTTTGCCGCGTTGGCGAAGACTATTATCTGGTCAACAGTAGTTTCTGTTATTTCCCCGGAGTACCCCTGTTTCATAGTAAGGATTTGGTCAACTGGGAACAGATAGGGAATTGCCTGACACGGGAATCACAGGTAAAGTTAACCAATGCCGGCACATGGGGCGGAATCTATGCCCCTACCATCCGATACAATGAGGGAGTGTTTTACATGATTACCACCAATGTTTCGGACAAGGGGAATTTCCTGGTTCACACCACTGACCCATGTGGTGAATGGTCAGAACCTGTTTGGATAAAGCAAGGAGGTATTGATCCATCCCTTTATTTTGAAGATGGAAAGTGCTATTTGGTCAGCAATCCAGATGTAGGCATCTACCTGTGCGAAATAAATCCGATGACCGGAGAACAGTTAAGCGAATCCAAACGTATCTGGAACGGTACGGGCGGACGCCATCCGGAAGGGCCACATATTTATAAGAAAGATGGTTGGTATTATCTGCTGATTTCGGAAGGAGGTACTGAATATGGGCATAAGGTAACTATTGCCCGTAGCCGGGATATTGACGGCCCGTATGAAGGTAATCCCGCCAACCCCATCCTGACGCATATAAACAAAAACGCACAGAACAGTCCGATACAGGGAACCGGTCATGCCGATCTGATAGAAGCCCACGATGGTTCGTGGTGGATGGTATGTCTCGCATTCCGCCCGCAAACCGGCTCACATCATCTGCTGGGGCGCGAAACGTTTATCGCACCTGTACGATGGGATAAGAATGCCTGGCCTGTGGTAAATGGAGATGGAACCATAGCCTTACAGATGGATGTCCCCACCCTTCCACAGCAACCTTTTGACTCGAAAGCTCCCCGCACTACCTTCAACACCGAGAAACTGGGACCGGAATGGATCTATCTGCGCAATCCCAAACAGGAGAACTACATCCTGAACGGTAAGACACTCCGATTGAAAGCAACTCCCGTCAATCTGAACAGTATGGACTCTCCCACTTTCATCGGCCGCAGACAGCAACATATCGACTTCACAGCCGCAACATCCGTTGAACTACAGAAAGGGCAACCACAGGACGAAGCCGGAATAACGGTATTCATGGAGAATCATTCGCACTATGACCTTTTTATAAGGCAGGATGCTAAGGGACAGCAGTCTATCGTCTTGAGATATCAGTTGGGAGAACTGAAACATATAGAAAAGGAAATCAATATCCCCCAAAGAAAAGTGCAGCTTCAGGTCAAAGGGAATAATGAGTTCTATTTATTCGGCTATTCCACCGCCGGAAACAAGTTCCAGGAAATAGCCAAGATGAATACGCGCTATCTCAGTACCGAAACTGCCGGCGGATTTACCGGTATCATATTGGGCTTGTATGCCGTATCCGCTTCTTCAAAGACACAGGCTGACTTTGATTATTTCGACTATCAAGGAAACGAATAAGCCGGAGGCGAAACATTTCACATTCATAGTATTCGAAAGCAATTTTATATAATAAATGTACAAAACGGCATAAAACAAGTAATTTTGTCAGAACTTTAGTGACATTTTGTTAATCAGCGAAACTAAAATCAATTGGCATACGTTTTGCGATTATGTTTGTGAACAACGGTTCAGAAACTGCATGGGAGTGATTAAGAAACGGCTCCCGAAAGCAGTCCAAGACCGGAAGTTCAGAACTAACCGAATGTTTAACTTAAAGGATAGGAGACTAAAATTATGATGCCTGTTAGAAGAACTCAAAATTGGTTACCAAGTATCTTCAATGATTTCTTTGATAACGAATGGATGGAAAAAGCCAATGCAACCGCTCCGGCTATCAACGTGCTGGAAACGGAAAAGGAGTACAAAGTAGAATTGGCTGCTCCGGGAATGACCAAAGATGACTTCAACGTTCATATCGACGAAGACAACAATTTGGTTATCAGCATGGAAAAGAAGACTGAAAACAAGGAGGAAAAGAAAGACGGTCGCTATCTGCGTCGCGAATTCTCATACTCTAAGTTCCAACAGACCATGATATTGCCGGACAATGTGGACAAGGAAAAGATTGCAGCACAAGTAGAAAATGGCGTGCTGAACATCAATCTACCGAAGTTCTCAGCCGAAGAAAAACAGAAGAACAAGAAATCCATTGAAGTGAAATAAGGTTTCCGGTGAACCCAACAGATGTATTAACCAGAACGGGCAACCTCTCTTACGAGAAGCTGCCCGTTTCTTTTTATATCTCCGGATGTATTTATTTTGCCTTACGCGTTCCTTTCAGAAAGCGATTGGTCAGCCATTTGCGTACCGGTTCGTCATAGAGCTTCAGACAGGCATAAGCAAGAACAAAAGCTCCGACAAAGGTCAGTATCATATAAGGAAGACCTTCGGTGATGGTCGCATTATTATTGCATGCCCAGGCTGTATATGTGTATATCAGCGGATAATGAGTGATATAAACGGGATATGAGATATCGCCCAGGAACTTACAGATACCTACAGAGCGTTTTCCCGTTACTTTGCCACCGGCTCCCATCGAAACAATGACCGGGAAGATAAAGATAATGCAAAGTGCCTCGTAGAGTCCGTTCATCCAGAAGCCATCTTCACCGCCAATACGGGGAACGGAAAGAACTATCACAATCATCAGGCTACACCACCAGAATGCACGTTTCTTTACCCGTATGAGCCAGCCCAGACGTGAAAGCAGCAAGCCTGCAAAGAACGGATAGAGCAAACGGACGAAGCCCACATACTGCTGTTCCCAATTCAATGCCCATCCGCCCACGATATCACCATTGGGTGCCGTAAGACAGAGATGCAAGGTGGCACAGGCTGCCAGAAAAACAAGGATGGACAAAGCAACCTTGTTGAACTTACGAACAAACAATGCGTACAGGATATTGCCGATATATTCATAATAGAGTGACCATGCCGGCCCATTCAACGGGTGCATTTCCGTCCACCCGCGAATGTCCCACTTCAAAGGAAGGGGAAGCAGCGTACAGCCATAAAGCATGATTATCAGAACTGTTCCTACCGATACATTATCCATATTCGGAAAGCAGGGGGATTTCTGTAGGAAAAAGAAAAGGGCACCGATAATGCTACCCATAATTACCATAGGATGCAGGCGGATGACACGACGTTTGAAGAAAGTGCCGATACTCATCCGGTTCCAACGGTCATCATAGGCATAACCGATTACAAAGCCCGAAAGCATAAAGAAGAAGTCGACGGCAAGATAGCCGTGATTAATGATTTGTGCGAGATGGTTGCCACCCGAATGTGCTTCAAGAAGATGGAAAGCTACGACCATAACAGCTGCCACTCCACGTAATCCATCCAGGATTTCATAATGCGGCTTAGAGGCGAGATAAGTTGTCTGCGTGTTCATTAGGATATCAGATATAATTAATTTGGATGCAAAAGTAGGATAAAATGTGGAATAAACCACGCAATTGTACATTGAATTGTACAGTCCTGATTTGGCTTCTCTAATAGTGGAATCGTTAGTTTTGCTATCAAAATACAAGATGACTATCAACTTTAAAAAAGGAAATATGAAAGAAGAGAGAAAAGCAAAGTATGTGACTCCGCAAATAGAGATCATAGAAATGGAAAGTGAGGGTGTAATGGCATTGAGCAATATGCCCGGTGGTAACCCTGGTATGCCTGGTCGAAGCAGTTCCCGAAGATCTACCCAACGCTACAGTTCAAGTAGCATAAGCGAATTGGAAGACTTGATAAACGATATACTAACCTTTGAAAAATAAAACTATGAAAATAAATAATGCGATACCTTTCTTTGCAGTATTCCTATTGGTATTAATGGGATGTACCCAGGATGAAGTTATAAAAGAGGATACTTCTGTCAGGGGAAAAGAAAAAATATCCGTTACCGTCACACAAGGCGGAGCTATCACCCGTATAAGCCATGAAGAGGATGGTGCTAACGGCCTGATACTAAGGTGGACGGCAAATGATGCCTTTAAACTTTATGGTACTACGACTGAGGTCTTTACTACGACAGGACCTACTGATGGTGATGGCAAGATTGCTACTTTCACAGGAAATGCGGTTGAGGATGCCCAGCATGCTTTCTTTCCTGCATCAAAAGCCGAGAAAAGATGGGAGGATTGCTACTTTAATGTTATAGGGCAAGTTATCGATGCAAACGCTCCTTTTGCCCATCTGTCCGGTTACAACTTTATGACTGCACAGACTACTGCTTCCGGTACGGAGATTTCGGAAATAGGCTTTAAGCATAAAATAGCTGTTCTGAAGTTTGAGGTAACTCTTCCTGATGGCATTGTTCCTAAATACATCACTCTAAGCACACAGGATGATGCCGGTATAGCCATCTCCCAGAAAGCAAGCGATGAAAGCAATGTCACTACTGCCAAACAGCTTACTGCGGCTATATCCGGTGCCAGTAGCAAAAAATTCACTGCTTACATGGCCATTCTTCCTTCCACATTGAAAGAGAAACTGGCTCTTGCCGTGACAGGCGACGACGGGATGGTTTATAGTTATACGGTTTCTTTTAATGGAGATTTTCCTTATGAGGCAGGCAAGGTTTATAATTCGGAGCTTACTTTTATAAATGGAGCAGCAGATGGCTATGGAACTGCTGATATATTCGATAATGATGTAATGAGCGAAGCTTGGGATCAGAGTGATAATAAAGGTAGTACGAAAGATACCCCTTACCTGATAGAGAGTGCCGGACACTTGAAATATTTGATTGAACAAGTAGAAGCGGGAGAAGCCTACTTGGATAAGTTCTTTAAACTGACTACTGATATAAAAGTCACGGCTGATACATGGACGCCAATAGGGATTTCATCTGCCAAGCCTTTTAGTGGAAACTTTGATGGTGGCGGACATACCATAAGCGGCGAATTAAAAGGAAGTTTTTCTGATGATTTAAAGAACTTCGGCTTCTTTGGTTACCTGACAACTACAAGTAGTATGTTGATAGAAAATATCCATATAGCGGCTAATGTTACATGGTCCTTTGCATCACCAGAAGGAACAAGCTATGCAAATTTTGGTGTAGGTGGTGTCATTGGAAATGGATATGCGCAAACAATGACAGTTCATAATTGTACCATGTCGGGAGAAATGCAAATATCAGATGGAAGCCTTGATTATGGTCACTTACACATAGGTAGTATCGTTGGACATACAACAGCTAACATCAAAAATTGTTCTTCAATAGGAAAAACCAATATAGGTTGTAAAGGTGGAATAGTTTATATTGGGGGCATAGTGGGAGGAAACAGGTCTACCGCAAATGAAACTGAACATTGTATAAATACTTCTTCCATTACACTCTCTAATACAGAACGTTCAAATACGAATTATGCCGTATCGGTAGGTGGAATTGGCGGATATCTTATTGGAAAGGTTTTGGGATGCTGCAATCAAGGTTCCATTACCGGACACAGCCTCTCATCTGTTGATATTGGAGGAATTGGCGGACTTACTGAATTAGTAAAATGCCATCTAAGCCGGAATCTAACGACAGATTTTAATGTTACTTCTGAAGAAACTGTGAGACTTGGATATTTGATAGGACATCTTAAAAACAGTACTGCTTATTCCTGCAACGAAAGTGTTGGTGAACAATCCCAATGGATTGGAAGCGATCCCGCCTGGACACCCACTATCGATGATGAAAACGAACATTAACTCCAAACCCTCCTGTCCCAAATAACAGGAAATTCATCAAATTACCGGGAGTTAGAAAAGAATACGATAACTCCCGGTAATAAACTCCCTTATTATCAGTTTCCTAACATTTTCAATTTATCTTTTTATTAACCCACCCATTTTACTTATATTTGAGACCTATACAAGTACCCCAAACAAAATGAACAAGTATTTTATATTCCCGCTAATCATTCTCGTATCCGGCATAGTAAGCTGCAACAAGCCGCCAGGCAGCGCCCATCCTCCTGCGCAATTTCATGCAGACAGTATAGCCATACTGGCAAAAGCCAATCAGTTCCGGCTGGACAAAGAATATGACAGCGCTATTTCCCTACTCGACTCCGCCTTCCTGCTACCCGTCAAAAGCGACCAACACCCCAACGGATTACCACCTGACGACGCCCGCCGTCTGATGTCCTACGCAATCAGGCACTTAATGTTCGCATACAATCATTCCCGAAGAATAGCCGAAGGACACGAGCACTTCCTCCGGCTCAGGAAAATGAACCACCCAATACTATCCAATCATTGCCAACGCGAGATTTTGGTATGCGACGCACAAATGTTGCAAACCCTCGGCCGCCGTACCGAAGCCTGCCAACTCCTCGATCAAGCCATGAGTATAAACGAGAATGATGATCCTTCCAGTGAACTCTTCTGCACCATAGCCGCCGGAATCACCTATATGGCCGTCGACTCCACCGAAACACGGGCAGAACCCACCCTGCTGCGAGCCGCCGAAGCTATGAGAAACGGAGCATACGATGACACCGGACTCTATCCGCAGGCCATGGCTAACCTGGCAAACATCTACATCCGGAAGAATGAGTTCCAGAAAGGCATCAGCCTCTGTCAAGAAGTCATGGAACAAAGCAATAAATCGCAGAATCCGCGTGGGGCAATGCTCGCCGCAATCAACCTGTGCGGCAATTACACCGAACTAAACTTCTTCGACAGAGCCTTGCATTACAACAATGAAGGACTCCGCCTGTTCCGTGAAGATAACGAGACCTGGGGTATGGCGGCAAGCCTGTACGAAAGGAGAGCCCTGATTTATAAAAGAATGGGCCTCATCGACTCAGCCTTCCTCGCGCTCAACCTTGCCGACAGCTTCTACATCAGAGCCACCAATCCGCGCGGACAAATACGTGTAAAGATGGAAAAGCTGGATGCCAAAGCCCAGTTCCCGGACTCCCTGCCGAAAGTCCTGACGCACTATGAAGAAATAAAAGATAAAGTGCCCGGCTATATGCTGCTGGATTATTACATGGGCTACGGAAATGCCATGTACAGAGCCGAAAAATACCAAGAAGCCATCCCGTTGCTTGAAAAAGCCGTCAGCTTATCCAAAGCCCGCGGAGATATGGAAACAGAGAATCACAACAACCGGTTACTGCTCGACAGCTACCACCGTACCGGCAGGATGAAAGCTGCAAAAGAACTGCTCCCCCGCTATAATATGATTATCGACTCTGTAATTCATGGGAAATCCATTCGTGAATCCATAGCCTCGCATATACGCTACGAGACGGAGAAGGTGGAACAGGAAAATAGTCTGCTCACAGCAGGCATAGCCTTGCGCAACAGTGTTATCCGCACATATACCATCGGCACAATTGCATCCATCCTCTTTATCCTGCTCCTGGCCACCTGGTTCTGGAACAGACACCGATCTCTGAAATTACATCATCAACTGGACGAAAAGGAACTCGAAATCACCTCCATCCGCCTGGATAAAAAGGAAAAGGAATTGAAAAGAATTCTTGAATCGCGCCATGAACTTCATGAACACAACCAGGAACTGCTTAGGCAACTGGCCGAAATACAAACCTCAAACCAATCAGGAAGCGAACTCAACAAGCTTATGGAAACTCTGTCTCCCACTATGCTGACACCCAAAGAAGAAGCTGAATTCCGTGTCGCCTTTTCCGGCATTTATCCTACGGCACTTATCCGCCTGCGCGATGTGTGTCCCAATATTACCAAGAATGAAGAGTTGCTGTGTATGCTCATTCTGCTCAACCAAAGCACCGAAGAAATAGCCCGGATATTAGGTATAGCCTCCGCCAGCGTCACCAGGATACGTTATCGGTTAAGGCCGAAACTCAATATCCCGGAGAAAGCTTCGCTGGATGCGGAAATCAAAAGGATTATGAAAGAGTAATTTCAACTACTCTTTCTATAACTCCTCACCGCCCACAGATTAAAGAACACCGCAAAGGCCATCAATGCTCCCAACTGTGGAAGTAACTCCACAATACCACCACCCCGAAGGTAAATGGTACGCATCACCTCTACAAAGTATTTCAGCGGATTGAGTGCGGCAATTAGTTGTGCCCACTCCGGCATACTGTGTACGGGAGTGAACAAGCCACTCATCAGCATCAGTATCAGCATAAAGAACCACATGACGAACATGGCCTGCTGCAACGTAGCGGAATGATTGGAAATCACCAGACCGAATCCGGAGACTACAAACAGGAAGACCACTGCAAAAAGATATATCGTCACAAAATGCCCCACAGGAAGAATGCCATAGAGCAGCCATGCCAGAAAGAAACATATCGTAAGCACAATGAAACCTATCAGCCAATACGGTATCAGTTTGGCAAGAATAAACGTCAGTTTGGAGACAGGCGTTACATTGATCTGCTCGATAGTGCCCACCTCTTTCTCACCTACTACATTGAGCGCCGGAAGAAAACCGCAAATCATTGTCAGCAACATCACCATCAATGCCGGAATCATAAAGAGCTTGTAATTCAGGTTCGGGTTATACAGATTCTGCGTTGAAATACCGATCCGGGGCAATCCCATCCCGGCAGACATTGCCTTTGTCGGTGATTCCGATTGCAACTCACGGGTATAGTCATTAATGATGGAAGACAGGTACGAGCCGCCCAATCCTCCCTTTGTACCGTTCACCGCATTAACGGCAACCAGCAGGCGGGGGCTGTTGCCCGTCACCCAGCTCTTCTCAAAATCGCGGGGAATCTCCAGGATAATATCTGCCGAACCGATTTCGATGGAGCGCAATCCTTCATTGTAAGTATCAGGAAGGGCCGTTGTACGGAAATAGGTGGATGCACCGATCTTATCCACAAGGCGGCGCGAAAGGACGCTGTGGTCATTATCCACAATGTTCAGGTTAATGTTCTTTATCTCCAGATTTGCCGCCCAGGGCATCAGTATCATAATCATGCAAGGGAAGATAAGAATCATCTTCGGCAGGAACGAGTTACGGAGCAACTGCTTGAATTCTTTTTCTATCAGAAACTTTATCATACCACCACTCTCCTATTCTAATCGGTTCTTAAACTTCTTGAAACTAACCGTAATCAACGCAACCGCCATTACAGCAAGAATACTGACTTCCGTCAATACCAGTGAAATGTCCACTCCTTCGATCATCAGCTTCCGCACAGCCTGAATGTACCAGCGGGCAGGAAGTACGGCCGAAATGCCTTGGAGCAGCAAGGGCATGCTCTCTATGGGGAATATCATACCGGAGAGCAGCATGGTAGGCATCATCAGTATCAATCCCGATGCAAGCATGGCAGCAACCTGCGTCCGCGTCACCGAGGATATCAGCAAACCCAGAGCCAGGGAAACGAAAATAAAGAGCAGCGATACCACAATCAGCCAGAACAAGCTACCCGCCACGGGAACATCGAGCACATGGACCGAGAGCAGCAAAATCGTTGTCAAGTTGACAAACGAAAGCACAAAGTAAGGAACTGCCTTGGCAAGAATAATGAATAGCGGCTTCACCGGAGAAACCAACAGTATCTCCATCGTTCCCGTCTCCTTCTCCCGAACAATGGATATGGAAGTCATCATGGCACAAATCAACATTAGGATCAGTCCCATCACACCCGGCACAAAGTTGTAGGCACTCTTCATCTGCGGATTATAAAGCAGCTTCACTTCGGGAACAATAGTGGAAACCTGCATTCCCGCCGGAAGCATTTCGCGTCCGGCAGAGGATATGATATTGGCGGCATAACCGGTCTGTGTGGTTGCCGTATTGGGGTCGGTAGCGTCGGCCACCAACTGTACACAAGCATCTCCGGTATAAACGTGATTCGCAAATTGCTCGCTGAAGATGACTGCCAGATCAATATCTCCCCGTCTGAAAGACTTCTCAACCTCGTCCGGAGTATTCAGATTCGTGGTGACGGAGAAATATTCACTCGCATCCAAGCGGTCGATAATGCGTCGGGTGACAACATCGTTCGACGGGTCGAGAATGGCGACACGGACATTCTTCACTTCCGTGGTTATGGCAAAGCCGAAAAGGATAATCTGCACCACAGGCATACCCAGCAATATCAGCATGGTTCGCCTGTCGCGGAAGATATGGAAGAATTCCTTTCGGACAAAAGCTATAAATTGTTTCATTGTTCTTACTAATTATATTATGAATCGGCTAATCCGCCGTACGCACCGCCTCCCGTGCCAACTGCTGGAAAACATCATCCATCGTAGCAACCTTAAATTGCCGTTTCAGTTCATCGGGCGTATCGAGAGCACGGATCACGCCATCCACCATGATAGAGATACGGTCGCAATACTCGGCCTCATCCATGAAGTGGGTGGTGACAAAGACAGTGATTCCCCGGTCGGCAGCCTGATAAATAAGCTCCCAGAACTGGCGACGGGTAGCAGGATCTACCCCACCCGTCGGCTCATCCAGAAAGACGATCTTCGGTTCGTGAAAGATGGAAACGGAGAAAGCAAGTTTCTGTTTCCAGCCCAGCGGCAGACTTTTTACCAGCGTATCACGTTCGGCACTCAGCCCGATGCGTTCCAAAAGTTCATCGGTCTTGCGGGCTATTTCATCTTCTGCCATGCCGTAAATCCCAGCAAACAGCCGGATATTCTCCCACACTTTCAGGTCTTCGTAAAGAGAAAACTTCTGGCTCATATAGCCGATATTCTTTTTCACATCCTCCGTCCGTGTGGCAACATCGAAACCGGCTACGCGGGCCGTGCCTCCTGTGGGATGGCTCAACCCGGTAAGCATGCGCATTGCCGTAGTCTTTCCGGCACCGTTGGCACCCAGGAAGCCGAATATCTCGCCACGATGGACTTTGAAAGAGATATGATCCACTGCCGTGAAATTGCCGAAACGTTTGGTGAGCTTATCCACTTCGATGACATACTCATCTTTCTGTTCCACCTTGCCATGTTCCAGTCCCGGCGGACAAAGAATGCTTGCAAACTGGTTCAGAATACGTTCCGGAGTATCTATCCCATGTATCTGCCCCTCATTGATAAAGGCAATGCGGTCACATTGGCGTGCCTCATCAATAATAGGCGTAGAGGCTATGATGGTGATGCCCTGTTCCTTCAACCGGCGAAGCATCCCCCAAAACTCCTTGCGGGAAACAGGATCTACCCCTGTTGTCGGCTCATCGAGGAAAAGCACATCCGGTTTATGGATAAGCGCACAACTCAACGCCAGTTTCTGCTTCATACCTCCGGACAAAGCTCCGGCACGGCGTTTGCGAAAAGGCTCTATCTGCTGGTAGATATCCTTCACCAATTCATAATTCTCCTCAATGGTGGTATGGAAAACAGTAGCAAAGAAGTTCAGGTTTTCTTCTACCGTCAAGTCCTGATAGAGGGAGAAGCGTCCCGGCATATAGCCTACGCGACGACGAATTTCTTTATAATCCTTCGCTATATCCAGACCGCACACCGAAGCATTTCCACTATCGGGAAGCAGCAAGGTGGTGAGGATACGGAAAAGAGAAGTCTTCCCCGCCCCGTCAGGCCCGATAATGCCGAACAACTCTCCGGAAGGAACCGTCAAGGAAACACCCTTCAACGCCTCCACCGCCCCATATTTCTTGGTAACGTTATCTACAACAACCGCATGTTCCATAAATTAATCACTAATCACTAACCGTTAATCACTAAACTCCACTCCCCCGTACATGCCTATCTTCAACAGCCCGTCATTGTGCACGGCAATCTTCACGGCATACACCAGGTTGGCACGTTCATTCTTAGTCAGGATAGTCTTCGGGGTAAATTCCGAGGTATCCGAAATCCAGGTTACTACGCCCGGATACTGCTTGTGCTCATCGGTGCCGTAATCGGAGAAGACGGTTACTTTCTGTCCCAGCTTTACCTGCGAAAGTTGTTCGGAGGTGATGTAAGCACGAAGGTACATCTGTTCCGTATCGGCCACTTTGAAAAGCGGAGTGCCCATAGCTGTGAGTTCTCCCGCTTCGGCGTACTTTGCCAGTACAGTGCCGGTTATCGGAGAGGCGATGTGACACTTCTTCAATTGGTCTTCCACCTGTGCCACCTGAATACCGACGGATGAACTTTGCCACGTCAGGCTCTGGTGACTGTTGGACAAGGTAGAGTTCTGCGCAACAAGTTGCTTGCGGAGCACTTCAAGCTGGTCTTCCGCATCATCCAGTTGTTTCTGGTTTGCCGCACCTACCTTTAGTAAGTTTGCCACACGGTTCCGTTCGCGTTGGGCGGCAGATATTTGTTCTTTGGTGGCGGCTACCTGTTTCAGGATATCAGGACGCTGTTCTTCGACGGATTTAATGCTTGCCTCCAGTTGCAGCTTCTTCAGGTAGAGCTGTACGGTATCTACTACGCCGACTTCTTCACCGGCCTTCAACAACATTCCTTCTTCGATATCGAAATAAAGCAGGCGGCCCGACGCTTCGGCAGATACAAGCACTTCCGTAGTCTCAAACGTTCCTGTTGCATCATATTTCGGGGCACCGTTTCCACAAGCGGAAAAGAGGGCCAATAGGGAACAAAGTCCCAGTAAATTCCTTGATTTCATAATGATCTATATTTTTATGCCTTTAATTATTCAATGTATATTTCAGATTCCAGATGTTCATCAGTAACTGCACCTCGTGCAAAGCCTTGGTTTGACGTGCCAGGTTCTCGGCTGTGATTTCACGAAGCATATCGGTCACGGTCAGCGTACCGTTCTCCACTTTAGCCTCGGCGGCCTTACGGATGTTAACACGTAAACGGATAATCTCATCATCATCTACCATCTGTCGGCGCATGGACTGGATGGCCGAGCTTTGTTGGGTAGATTGCAGGTTGGTATTGAACAGGAACACATCGCGGCTGGTCTCCAATTTACGGCGGTTGTTATCTATCAGCCTGCGATCATTGCGCAACGTGTAGAGGCTACCGAAGTTCCACGACATACGGACTCCCGCTACATAGTATGCGGAGAAATCGTCTTTCAGCATATTCAATCCCGGATTTCCGTAAGCTCCCTGCACGAACAGCCCGAAGCGGGGACGGAAGCGCGTCTTCAATGAAGATTCCTGTACGTTCAATTGCCCGCCTTGGGCATCGAACCAGCGAAGTTCCGGACGGTTGTTCACCAATGAAGTAGATTCAAAAGTATCGGCGGGCTTCTCCAATGTAGTTCCGGAAGCGATTTCCTTTCCTATAAAGATAGAGAGCATACTCAGATAGGCCTGTCGCGAAGATTCCAGTTCAATGCGTTTCTGCTTCGTGTTCAATATCTCCACGCTTACGGCATCCAAATCACTCTGATTGGCAATGCCGTTTGCCATATAGTTGGACACCTGCTGATGAGTGCGTCCCAAGTCTTCCTGCAAAAGCTGATTCTGCCTTAACTGTTCGTCCAGCAACAGGATGCCGAAGTATAGCTGATTCACACGGTCATTCAGTGCATACATATCCACTTCCTGTTTCCCGCGGTCTATCTCCGAGGTAGCCCGGGTCAGTTGCTTTTTGGAACGGATATCTCCACCGTCCCAGATGTTCTGCGACACTTCCAACATCACCTGATACTGATCTTTGGGCATACTCTTCATATCGATTCCCGGAATGTCCACCGGCAGTTTTGTAACATCACTTTGATAGGTTGCCTTTCCTGAAAGGGTGAACTGCGGCAGATAACCTTTTCCGGCATTTTCAAGATTATATTCCCGGGCTTTCTCTATCAGACCGTATTGCCGCACCAGCGGATAATTGGTCTGTGCCGAGTGTTGGCATCCCTCCAGCGTGAGTTGCGCATGTGCCAGCATTGCCGCAAGAACAAAGGAAAAAGAGAGAATAGTTCGTTTCATTTCCATATACATTTCTTGTTTATTTCTTTATAGGACGCAAAGATAGAGCTTAAAAGTATATGTATACATTCTATTTGTGTGTAATGATGTTCCATTTGTTCGATCACCAGTATTAAAAGACAGGAAAACCCGCTATTTTCTTATCTTTGCCACAGATATAGATAAGTTAAAGGAGGAAAAGGATATGGAAAAGAGCAAACCTATGGAGCTTGGACTTGGCGAGCTGCTGAGTAATGAGAACATCGTAAACAATAACAGTTTCCGCTTTATCAACCGCGATATCGGAATTGTCGTCAGCTTTGCCCAGATGGATAGCATCCTCTTTAGCACAGGGAAGCCCTACCGTACCAGAGAAAGCCGGATCATCCGGATACTGAAAGGAGAAGCACGGATTTCCATCAATCTGATAGAATATAAGGTAAAGGAACCAATGATTATTATCAGTCCTTTCAACTCACTGATAGAAATTGTGGAAATCAGTGAGGATTATGACTTTCAGGTCATTGTTCCCGATAATAACTTTTTGCCCATCGCACAGGGAAGCGCACTGACGGATTCGTACACAAAGCATGGCATTTTTATTTCGCCCACAGAGGAAGAATTGCAGCAAATCGATGCTTTCTTTTCAATGTTATGGGATACCGTACACAAAGTTCCATTCCGCCGAGAAGTGGTACAACACTTGATTATAGCATTACTCTATAATATAAGGTATATACATGCAAAAAATGAAGAGTCCGCCCCATTGCAGCTCTCACGCCAAGAAGAAGTATTCCGCCGCTTCATCGGGTTGGTTAATGAACACAGTAAACGTGAACGTAACATCAGTTTCTATGCAGACAAACTGTGCCTGACTCCTCATTATCTGAGCACTGTTATTCGTGAAGTAAGCGGGCAGACGGTAATGCAGTGGATTAACCAAGCCATTATTCTTGAAGCAAAAGTGCTGCTGAAACACAGTGACTTGTTGGTATTCCAAATCTCGGATGAACTGGGATTTCCCAATCCGTCATTCTTCAGCAAATTCTTTAAACGGATGACGGGGATGACACCGGCAGAATATCAAAAGAAACGCCACACCTGAGCGGGGCAAATGCCACAGCTAAACAGGGCAAACTCCACACTTCACGTTCGTCCAAGTGTGGCATCAGCACCCACGAAGTGTGGCATCGCAAGGGCTGAAACACAGCATTGGAAAACATTCAACTGAAAATGAGAAACTTTCATCTTATAACAAGATGATCCGCTTCTGCATGATATCCATCAGTTGCGCTTTCAACAACTTGGCATTGATAGGCTTGGGCATATATCCATCGAATCCGCTTTCCATCACCTTCTGTTCATCCGAAGCATAGGCAAAGGCCGTAACGGCAATGATAGGAATCTTTGCGGAGAACTTGCGGATTTCCCGGGTAGCCTCGTATCCGTCCATTACAGGCATATTGATATCCATCAATACAATCTGAGGATTATGTTCTCGGAACATCTCTACGGCCTCCATACCGTCCCAGGCATGAATCAAATGATAGTCGTACTTCAGGATGGATTCAAAAAGCTTATAATTGCTTGCATTATCTTCTGCAACCAGTATGGTCAGTTTATTCCTCTCTACCGAAACAGGTTGAATGTTCTTGGGCGTCTGTTTTTTATCCTCCTTCACTGCCGGTTTGTAAGGAAGCGTAAACCAGAAAGTCGAACCTTTCCCCTCTTCCGACTCTACACCGATTCTGCCACCCATACGCTCCATCAGCGTTTGGCAGATAGAAAGTCCCAGTCCGGTTCCCTGTGCAAAAGAGTTCAGTTTGACGAAACGCCCGAAAATGTTTTGCTGCTTATCTTTGGGGATTCCACATCCGGTATCGGTTACATAGAAATATAATTCATTCTCCCGCATCTCATAGCTAAAACGGATGCTTCCTTTTTCGGTAAACTTAATGGCGTTCGTCACAAGGTTTATCATCAACTGCGACAAACGGTTCTTTTCCGTATGAACCATACATGGCTCGGCAGGCTCCACAAATTCCAGTTTCACTGCGTCCGTCTTCACTCTCAACAAGAAACCGCGCTCCAGTTCCCTCATCAGTTCATTCAGTTCTATATTAGAGTAATTCAACTCCAACGTTCCCGCCTCAATCTTCGACAAATCAAGGATATCACTGATGAGTTGCAGCAACAAAGTATTATTGTTCTCGATGATGCTGACATATTCCTGCTTTTCCTGTTCTTCTTCGGTAGATGCCAATATCCCCGAGAAACCGACAATAGCATTCAATGGAGTACGGATTTCATGGCTCATATTGGCCAGGAAGGCCGACTTCAAGCGATTGGATTCTTCGGCAAGGTCTTTGGCTGTAGTAAGTTCCTGCTCCATCTTCTTCCGGTTGGTGATGACAAGAGACGAACCCACCAAAGTCAAGGGATTTCCACCTTCATCGCGGGAATCTACAGCTGCCTGCGCCTCTACCCATTCCACCTTGCGCAGATTGTTTTTCTGTACGTCAATGATGCGGTATTCTTCTTTCACTTTTTCCACCCGTCCTTCTATCAAGTCCCGGTAAGCCTGTTTCACCCGTTCACGGTCTTCCTTGAAGATTTTAGAGAAATACTGGGAATCGGGCACAGATAGTTGTGAATCTTCCACTTCCTGTTCGTCAGTGCTCAGTTCAATCGGTCTGTTGATATCACATAGAATCGTTTTACTCTTCAGGTCCCACTTCCAGGGCACAATGTTGGCAATATCAAGAGCCATCGCCAGCTTACTGTTGGTAGCACTCAGCTTTTGCTGTGCTTTGTGCAGTTCCGTACTGTCCAGACAGAAGACATCAATCATATTTCCCTGGCGGGTTCCTTTCAATACCACATCGTAGAAAGTATCGATGGCTTTAAAATAGTAAGGGAATGTAATGGCTCTTTTCTCGGTCAGCGCCATCTTAGTGAAGTGCAGGAATTCGGGCATGGATTCAGGAAATATTTCACTCCCTTTTCTGCCTATGACCTCTTCTTTGCGATAAAACTGTTTCTCAAATTCAGAATTTACATTCCGGTAAATCAGTTCGATGGGATTGCCATTCTTATCAGTCACCAGTTCTTCCTGCATATAGAGCAAAGGCATGTTGTTCACCAGCATCTTATAGGTAGCCATTGCATCTATCTCATTCTGCTGTGCTTTCTTTAATTCATTCAGACTGCGAATACGATAGAGGAAAAGCAGGGTAAGAAACAGAATAGAAAAGAGAGTTCCCAAAATGAAGTACCGATAATGTTCCCAAAATGTAGGTGGTTTATTCAGAAAGCGGGTATTGGCAGGACATGCGGCAGGAAAAAGGCCATCGCGTGTCAGTATCTCATAATTAATGACAGGTGCTCCATCTGTGGGTATATAGCACGGAATATGGCGCGCCTGCTTGCCTTCCAATACCTCCGAGATGGTTTGAATCAATCTCTCGTCATAATTCGCCTGGTTGTAGGTATATCCACCTAACATACCCTCTTTTCCACTGGTTATATTTACCATGCTAAGAGAAAAGATAGGAACGGAAGTAGCAGCTATAAGCTTATGGGAATTAGTAGCTAACATGCTATTACCACCGAATGTGTACTTGTAGAACCATGAAGCGAACAGAACTCCCGTCGTTTTAGAGTCTACGAAATACAGGGAATCCAACAACTGGTTGGTTGTTATATCTTCAGCAGACCAAAATTGATACTTGATATCCGGATAGTTCTTTTTCAGCTCTTTCTGGATAAGTATGGAATTATCCTGATTAACTTTACGTCCATCGCCTATATATATAAACTTTTCCATACCGGGTATCATCTGCTTCATCAGACGAATGTTTTCCGTAATAAACAAATCGGCATACAGATATACCAAATTATAGGGATCAGCCAAATAAGAAAGTGGAGTTCGCTCTTCCGGCGTAGAAAGTTGCCTGTGAATATAAGCTTCATAAGAATCCAAATAATCTTCCTGTGCACAAAGCACAATAGGAATGTCTCCCCAAACTTTTCTATATTCATCCCGCAACAACAATGCCGAATTTCCCAATAATAGCAACATGCGCGGAGAACGGCCTTTGTATTTATCGAATATATTGCGTTTGGATTCTTCCAGAATGGAATCATTTTCAACCAGCAGCATATTCAGATGCTCCACGTAGAGAGTAATCTCAGGGTCTTTTTGAACAAATTCCGTAACGTTGGAAATGAGCCGGCTACTCCAGGGAGACGCTTCCGTATATGAGTTTATACAAAGGATATAACTTTTACCATCTATCGCATCTTTTTGTGCAAAAGCCGAATTTACAGACAAGAGGTAGAAAAACAGAAGTAGAAGATATTTTTTCATCTGTACCAGAAGAATTTTATGTTATGCGAAATATTTTGCTTGTTTTATTTTGCAATACAAAAGTAGCAAAAAAAGAAGAACTACAACTATATAAATAGAAAAGAGAACCTTTTTTTTCTATAAAAGGTTCTCTACTATTAAATTCAGAAGTATCTATAATTACTTTCGCATTTTCTCCCTGCAATAGGAGCGGTGTCCATAAATCACAATCACCACAAAACAGATGAACGGAAGGAGGAATGACAGGTTCACAGCAGGCATGCCCATCAATGTACCGCAGTCTATAATGCTTGCCTGAACCGGCGGTAATATCGAACCTCCGAGGATTGCCATAATCAATCCGGCAGCACCGAACTTGGCATCATCACCCAATCCTTGTAAAGCTATACCGTAAATCGTGGGGAACATCAGAGACATACAGGCTGATACCCCTACGAGACAATACATTCCCCAGATATTTTGAAAACCAATCACCCCGGCCGTAAACACGCAAGCCACGATAGCCAGTACTTTCAGCAACAGTCCCGGACTGAGATACCGCAGGATAAACGTACAGATGAAACGGCTGGCACAGAAAATAATCATAGCCACAATGTTATACTGTTGTGAGAGCACTTCCGCAGCTTTCTCTTCCATCCCTTCCGACATGAAATAGCGCGTACCATATTGAATGATAAATGTCCAGCACATAATCTGCGCACCTACATAGAAGAACTGTGCGATCACTCCTTCGCGGTAATGGTGTATACCGAATATACGTTTCAATGTAGGCAGGAAGTTGATGTTGTGAGACTGATCTCCATTCTTCGGCATCTTCACCATACGGATCACAATCAGCATAGCCAGAATGACAAGCCCGATAATCAGATAAGGCGCAATCAGTACCATCAGGTCCGAATCACGTACCGCAGCAAATTCTGTATCCGAAAGCTGGCTGCGTTCCACCGTATCCATCGGGTTCAGGCGATTCTGGATAAAGTTCATCGCCACGTACATACCTAATAACGAGCCCATCGGATTGAAAGACTGTGCAAGGTTCAGGCGGCGGGTGGATGTAGCTTCATCACCCATAGAAAGAATATAGGGATTACAACTGGTTTCCAAGAACGAGAGTCCGCATGTCAGTATAAAGTAGGCTATAAGGAAGGGATAGTAATTGCCCGTCAGCATGGCGGGATAGAACAGGAATGCACCGATAGCATACAATCCCAGTCCCAGCAGTACCCCAGCTTTATATGAAAAGCGACGGATAAAAATAGCTGCGGGGAATGCCATGGCAAAATATCCGCCATAGAAAGCCACCTGCACCAGTGCCCCGTCGGTAACACTCATACGGAAAATCTTGGAAAAGGCTTTCACCATCGGATTCGTGATATCATTGGCAAAGCCCCACAAGGCAAAGCAACTGGTGATAAGAATGAACGGAATGAGGTAGCTTACTCCGTCTTTACTGATAATGCTGTTTTTCTTAGTGTTGTTCTTCATGGTAGTTATTTCTTTGGCTGGAATTAGTCATAAAGGTGGAAAATACGCTCCATCGGTTGCCATTTCTCGGCGGCTGTGGAACCGGGTTTCACAAGCTGGAAGATGGCCATATAGTCTTCCCATTCCTGTTGTCGGGGCAAGGAAGCGAGGCGCTCCATAGCTGCATCCCAGTCAAGCCCTACAGGCACTTCAACTATCATAAACAGACGGGTGTCCAAAAGATATATTTCCATTTCCAGAATACCGGCTTCACGGATACCGGCAGGTATTTCGGGCCAGATAGCCCCTTGGCTGTGCCGGCGACGATATTCGGCTATCAACTGCGGATCATCACGGAGTTCCAGTGTCCGGCAGATACGCTCCACCGGCTGATGATGCTCTTTGGCGGGATAACGTTTGATTAATGTGTCCATAGTAAATCAATATTGAAACGCAAATAAACACAGATTTTAGCAGATTAAAAAGTGATACGATAATTATCTACGCAAAGCAGTATTTATCTGCGTTCCGGCTAAGTTATTAAATAAATTCTTTGATTTCTTCACGGCTGCCGATCTCTCCTTTGGCAATGGCTTGCACCAGGATATTACCGATAGCGGTTGCCTCTACAGGTCCGGCATAGACGGGAATACCCAAAGCTTCAGCTGTCAGGCGGTTCAACAGTGAATTACGGCATCCGCCACCGATGATATTAAGCTGTTCTATCGAAGCGGGAAGCAGACGGTTCAGTTGGTCTATTCCTTGCTTATAGCGCAGGGCGAGTGATTGGAGTACACAACGCACTACCTCACCATAAGTTTCCGGTATAGGATGCCCGTGCGCTTCGCAATACTCCGCAATGGCATCTTCCATATCCACAGGGTTCTGGAATATCTTATCATCTACGTCAATGACGGATGGAATATCCGCAGATTCGGCGGCAGAAAGCAAGAAATCGTATTCACATCGCTCTCCTCTTTCTTTCCATTGTGCCATAAGACGTTGCAAGATCCAAAGCCCGGTGATATTCTGAAGAAAACGAATCTTACCGCCTACCCCGCCCTCATTGGTAAAACCAGCGCGGCAAGCTTCTTCCGTGAGGATAGGTTCATCCAGTTCAACACCCAGCAGAGACCACGTACCGGAACTGAGGAAAGCGCAACGGGATTTATCCACCTGTGTCGAAGGAATCGCATAAACAGCGCTTGCCGTATCGTGCGAACCGACAGCTATGACATCCACTTCATCCGTCAGACCAATTTCTTCGGCAATCTCCCGTTTCAGTTTGCCACGTACCGTACCGGGCATCACAATGTCTCCGAAGAGATGTGCAGGTACTCCCAAGCGATGGATGAGTGGCTGATTCCAAGTCCGGCTACGTGCATCAAGCAGTTCGGAGGTGGATGCAATGCAGTATTCATTATTTGCCACCCCTGTGAGGAAGTAACTGAAAAGATCGGGCATAAACAGAAGACGGTCTGCAACTTCCAATTGTGTATCACCGCTTTTCTTCATGCTGTAAAGCTGGAAAAGTGTATTGATGGACATCACTTGTATGCCGGCTTCGGAATAATGCTGAACAAGGTTGCCACCGAAAAACTCTTCCGGCAAACCATCCGTTCGGGGATCACGATAACACACTGGGTTTCCCAGCAAATTACCGTTACGGTCTATCAATCCAAAGTCCACACCCCAGGTATCAATGCCAATGCTCCTGATATGATATCCCTTGCGCACCGCTTGCCGGAGTCCGTTCTTCATCTCATCAAACAGAGCCAGAAAATCCCAGTACACATGGTTTCCCATCCGCACCTGACGGTTTGGAAAGCGGTACACCTCTTCCAATTTCAGCGTACCCTGGCAGATGGAACCGGCCATAATGCGACCGCTTCCACCTCCAAAATCTACTGCCAGATAGGTATTCATCATTTAGTCTTCTTTCCTAAAATGTATGTTTCAAGATCATCGATCTCTTCAGGAGTAAGTACTGTGTAGTCTCCTCCGGACTGGATCATGATGCGGCATGCCATTTCAAAGAACATAGCGCGTTCAAAAGCCTGATCGAAGTCCTTGCCACACACCACCTGCCCATGTTTCAGCAAGAGGACGGAATTATGGTCTTTCAAAGCATCAATCACTCCCTGGGCCAATTCTTTCGATCCCGGACGATAATAAGGAACTACCGGAATCTCACTTCCCACATGGCAGGGAATCTCTGCTGTTACGTTGAAGTTCGTAGGACGATTCTTCATACATGCCACAGCCGTGGCATAGTGTGACTGGAAATGCAGAACTACATTCACATCAGGACGCTCACGAAGCACTCCCAGATGGAAACCGCTTTCCATAGAGGGTTTCACTCCATTCAATACTTCTCCTGTAGAAAGGCGGCAGACAGCTACTTTTTCTTTAGGTAGAGAAGGTACCCATGAGCCTGTTCCGGAAAGCAGGACTTCGTCACCAATGCGCCAGGAGATATTGCCGCTACTGCATATTGTCAATCCGGCATCTCCTACCCGATGCGCCTGGGCAATGAATTGTTCTATGTGTTCGTTTGTTATCATGTCTATTTCTTATTTGTTATTTATAGATAGGTCCGTACGTTGTGCAAGCTCTGTAATCAGCTCCTTCTTTATCCATACCGAATGCATTCCAGGCAGCAGGGCGGAATATCTTCTTCTCATCCACATTGTGCATGCAAACAGGAATACGAAGCATGGAAGCCAGCGTAATCAAATCCTGACCGATATGTCCGTAACTGATAGCACCATGATTGGCTCCCCAGTTATTCATTACCGAGTACACATCTTCAAATGCCGGTTTATCGCAAAGACGGGGCACAAACCAAGTAGTAGGCCAAGTACGGTCCGTACGTTCATCCAGCAGCTTGTGAACTTCCGGATCAATCTCTACCGTCCATCCCTCAGCAATCTGAAGCACAGGGCCAAGGCCTTTTACCAGATTCAAACGGGTCATAGTTACAGGCATTCCACCCTTTGACAGGAAGTTGGAAGAGAAACCACCTCCACGGAAATAATCACGGTTAGCGGGATACCAGGTAGTAGCTTCAAGACATTTCTCCATTTCAGCCTCGGAGATTTCCCAATGAGGTTTCATGACAGGTTCACCCTGTGCATTTGTTTGCTGGCCTGTACCGTCCAGAGTGGTAGCACCGGAGTTAATCAGATGGATAATACCATTAGCTGCCAAACCGGTCAATTCTTTACCCGTAACACGTTTCACAGCTTCAGGACTCCAATATGTACGCACGTCAGAGAATATCTGTGCACGGTTTGTCAGCAAATGGCCGAAGAGCATGGCTACACCGTTGCAAGCATCATTTTCAGTAGCTACTACGTATGCTTCACGGATGCCGTTCCAGTCAAAAGAAGTATTCAGCAGAGCTTCGGAGTAGTCACCATTCGGATAAAAATCCGTCCACTGGCGTTGTCCCTGGAAACCGGCGGCAATGGCATTGTGTCCAAGTGCTTCTTCCTTGAATCCCATTTCGCGAAGTTTCGGATTACCCTGTATAAGGTCGCGCATGATAAGGGTCATCTTCACAATAAACTCCCAATCTTCGTCTTTTTGCTCACGGGTCTTGGTCTTTGCGGGGATATTGAAATCCTTGCCCTCATTTTTCTTGCAATATTTCTCTGTCCATGCCATGGCCTTGGCAAACTCTTCCTTATCATAGATACCTTCAGTCATGCGACGGATAATTTCGGTCAGGTCTACAGATTCGCAACGGATGCCCAGATATTCCTGGAAGAAATCCGGGTTCACAATAGAACCGGCAATACCCATGGATACGCTACCCATCGACAAGTAAGATTTTCCGCGCATGGTTGCTACTGCCTGTGCGGCACGTGCAAAACGAAGCAGTTTTTCTGCAACGTCGGCAGGGATGGAATTGTCATCCAGATCCTGCACATCACGTCCGTAAATGCCAAAAGCAGGTAATCCTTTTTGTGCATGTCCTGCCAGTACAGCTGCCAGATATACAGCTCCCGGACGTTCCGTACCGTTAAATCCCCAAACAGCTTTCGGATAATACGGATTCATGTCCATAGTCTCAGCACCGTAGCACCAGCAAGAGGTCACTGTGATAGTAGAACCCACGCCTTCGCGTTCAAACTTCTCGGCACAAGCCGCGCTTTCGGCTACGCGACCGATGGTACTGTCTGAAATCACACACTCCACCGGACTTCCGTCACCATTCTTCAAGTTACTGGTGATCAATTCGGCTACTGCTTTAGCCAGGTTCATTGTCTTTTCTTCAAGGCTTTCACGTACGCCACCCTGGCGACCGTCGATAGTGGGACGAATCCCGATTTTCGGATACTTTTTCATGCTATCATTTATTTGGTTAATAAAACATTATCTATGCTGAACTGTGCTGAAATCAGTTTGTAAAAAAAGGCTATAAAGAGCCTCTTAAATTTACTTCCGTCGGCAGACAAACCTGTATGGGTTTGCCACTCAAGATGAAATCTGCCGTCAGGATTCCCATCTTTTGCCAATCAACACTCATCACTGTTATTCCCTTATCAATCACTTCATAAGCCGGCGTATCATTATAGGCTATCAAGCCGAAATCAATACCACACGTCAAACCTGCCGCACGACTCTTCTTCACAATCTCCACCACATCCACCTGACGGATGGCAATATAGGCTTCACCGGAATGCACTTCCCTGTCGTCCAAAGTCTCTATTATCTCACATTCCAATTGATGATCTGCACAAAACTTCCTGAAATAATCGCACGTCTCCTTGGGATGCTTACTTTCCCGTGCCAGAAACAGGATAAGCTTGCGATAGTTCTGCAACCTCTCTGACAATTGAGCCATAGCTGCGTAAAAGGCTTCACCGAAGTCCTGACAGATGTATGAATATTCCCGCTTATCAAACTGCCCGAAATCAAGCAGCAACAGGCGGGAAGAGTCTATCTTATAGAGATAAGGAGAAATCTTTTCATTATCGAAGTTCATTACTACGTATTTATTATAGCGGCCAATGGAATCGCGAAGAATAGCATTGAACAATGCTTCGTTATACTGATGAAACCACAGGTCTACCTTATAACGCGTAGAAAGGCGGCGGATGATGCTGTTATACAATGTATCTTTAAAGGGTGAGTATTCATCGAGCAGCAGCAGGATATTTTTCTGGCGGTTCACCACATAGTAACCTTTACCAGGGGTAGAGTCGATAATCCCCCGCTCCTTCAGATCAATAAAAGCTTTAAAAACCGTGTCGCGGGAAACTTTATAATCGTGGCTCAGCTGATTGATGGAAGGCAGGGCGGTATCCGTCTTGTAACGTCCCATGGAAATGTCCTGGCTGATCAAATCGGCCAGTTGTTTTACCTTCGTCGTTTGTTGCCCGAAAATTGTTTTCATATTGCGTATACAGGTTTAATCAAAGTAAGGATGACACAGGTAACTGTGCTGAACTGTGCTGGTGCAAAGAAAGATTATTTATTCTGAATCAGCAAGAAATAGGGATATGTTTTGCAGCATATAAAAAGTAAAAGCCCCGTTACATCTTTGTAACGGGGCTCTCTATTTCCAAAATTTATTAACGCTTCATCCAGTTTTCTATTACAATACCAGGTAACCTACTTAAATGCTTCACATTATCCGTAACCATTATTAAATGATTGAGGATAGCGGCACATCCTATTAAAATATCAAAATCATCAATTAAGTTCCCTTCTCTTCTCAAATCAGCCTTTATATCTCCAAATAAAGGTAAAGTTCCGGAAACAGATATTACTTTAAAATGATTTATTATAAAAGCAACATCCTTCAATCTTTCCTCTTTATTGTTACTGAATGATGCTCCGAAATATAATTCTCCAAGAGTAATCTCAGACACATAACAGTTCTCAGGCTTTACTTTCAATATTGTTTCACGGACACCATATTTATTCTTAAGCATAGAAATACAAATATTAGTATCCAGCAAATACTTTTTAGTTTTCATTAAAATTTCTCCATTTTTCTAGTCCTATTGCTTGTCCGGCTATCTCTAATAATTTTCATTTCTTCTTCTACAGAAGTATCATCCTCCCATGCCCCTGACAATGCACTAAAGAAATCTTCTGATTTTAATATTGTTTTCTCTGAATGAGAAACTTTCTCCTTCAATGATTCCGACAATTTACTGATTAAATCTAATTTTATATCAGGACTTAACGGAGCCAATAACTTCATATACCATTCTGTGGGATTCAGCGACAATTCCATAATCTACCCTCCTATACTTTTATAGTTATAGATGCAAAGTTAAACCATTCTCTTTGACTAACAAATGTTTTTCTCACTTTGTTATACAGAGATTATTTATACTCCGCCCACGATTTAATTGCCAGATCATCCAGCGTCATCGTACAGAAAGCATTGATGAAAGCACTTGCCAGGCGGGCATTCGTAATCAGCGGAACATTCAGGTCGATAGCGGCACGACGAATCTTATATCCGTTGCTCAACTCACCCGCAGTGAGGTTCTTCGGAATATTCACCACCATGTCGATCTCCTTTTTGTGCAGCATATCCAACGCTTGCGGCTGTTGGTTAGTCTCACTGGGCCAATACACCTGCGTATTCTCCACCCCATTCTCCGTAAGGAACTTACTGGTACCTCCCGTTGCAAAGAGCTTATACCCTTTTTGCTGAAGCAGACGGGCAGCGGAAAGCATTTCCACCTTCTGTTTCGGTGTACCGGTAGAAAGCAGGATATTTTTCTTCGGTATACGGTAGCCTACAGAAAGCATAGCCTTCAGCACGGCACAGGAGGTATCACTTCCGATACAACCTACCTCACCTGTAGATGCCATATCCACCCCCAACACCGGGTCGGCCTTTTGCAAACGATTGAAAGAGAACTGGCTGGCCTTGATGCCTACATAGTCCAGTTCAAAGAGATTCTTATTCGGCTTCTCTACCGGAAGCCCTAACATCACCTTCGTAGCCAGTTCGATAAGATTAATCTTCAGCACCTTGCTGACGAACGGGAAACTACGGGATGCACGCAGGTTACATTCAATCACCTTGATGTCATTCTCACGGGCCAGATACTGGATATTGAACGGACCGGAGATATTCAGTTCGCGTGCAATCTCACGACTGATACGCTTAATGCGGCGTACCGTCTCCACATAAAGCTTCTGCGGCGGAAATTGAATCGTAGCATCGCCCGAATGTACCCCGGCAAACTCAATATGTTCAGAGATAGCGTATGCCACAATTTCTCCGTTCTGTGCCACCGCATCCATCTCCACCTCCTTGGCATGTTCGATGAATTGGCTGACAACCACCGGATGTTTCTTCGATACATTGGCCGCAAGTTGCAGGAAGCGTTCCAATTCTTCCTGATTGGAACAAACGTTCATTGCAGCACCTGAAAGCACGTATGACGGACGCACAAGTACCGGGAAACCTACTTCTTCCACAAACTCGTTGATGTCGTCCATGCTCGTAAGCTCGCGCCAGCGAGGCTGGTCTACGCCGATACGGTCCAGCATGGCAGAGAACTTCTCACGGTCTTCGGCATTGTCAATGCTTTTGGCGGAAGTACCGAGTATAGGCACCTTCTGCGCATCCAGACGCAGGGCAAGGTTATTCGGTATCTGACCACCGGTAGAAACAATCACCCCGTGCGGATTTTCCAGTTCAAGGATATCCATTACCCGTTCAAAAGTAAGTTCGTCGAAGTAGAGGCGGTCGCACATATCATAGTCCGTAGATACGGTTTCGGGATTATAGTTGATCATAACGCTGCGATACCCCTCTTTACGGATGGTATTCAGTGCCTGTACACCGCACCAGTCAAACTCTACGGAAGACCCGATACGGTACGCACCGGAACCGAGTACAACGATGGATTTACGGTCACCGAGGTAATGAACATCATTAGCGATGCCACTATACGTCAGATACAGGTAATTAGTCTGTGCAGGATATTCGGCAGCAAGAGTGTCTATTTGCTTCACTACAGGGACAATGCCGACGCTCTTACGATGATTGCGCACATAGAGGATACCGTCTTCCATGTCTCCTTCATAACCGATGGCACGGGCTATCTGGAAATCGGAGAAACCTTGTACCTTGGCTTTTTTCAGCAATTCCAAAGGCAGATCGGCTATCTGTTTGTGGTTCTTACTCCACTGTTCCAACTCTTTGCTGGTGTTCATTATGTTCATCAGCTTCTCCAGGAACCACTTATCGATCTTCGTCAGTTCGTGCACCTGATCAACGGTATATCCGGCACGGAAAGCTTTGGATATGACGAAGATACGCTTGTCCGTCGGTTCACGGAGTGCCTTGTCTATATCAGAGATAACAAGTTCCTTATTTTCCACGAAACCATGCATCCCCTGTCCTATCATACGCAGACCTTTCTGAATGGCTTCTTCAAAAGTACGGCCGATAGCCATCACTTCGCCTACTGACTTCATGCTGGAACCCAGTTCCTTGTCTACGCCATGGAACTTACCCAAGTCCCAACGGGGTATTTTGCAGACCACATAATCCAATGCAGGTTCAAAGAAAGCACTTGTGGTTTTCGTTACAGAATTCTTCAGGTCGAACAATCCGTAGCCAAGACCGAGTTTTGCAGCAACGAAAGCAAGCGGATACCCCGTAGCTTTAGAAGCCAGAGCAGAAGAACGGCTCAAGCGGGCATTTACTTCAATCACTCTATAATCTTCACTTTCAGGATCATAAGCATACTGCACATTACATTCTCCTACAATACCGATATGACGAATGATACGGATAGCAAGTTCGCGCAACTTATGATAATCGGAGTTACTGAGCGTCTGTGACGGAGCGATAACAATGGACTCTCCCGTATGGATGCCCAGCGGGTCGAAGTTCTCCATGTTACAAACGGTAATACAGTTGTCAAAGCGGTCGCGCACCACCTCATACTCCACTTCTTTCCATCCACGCAAGGATTTTTCCACAAGCACCTGCGGGGAAAAGGAGAAAGCTTTCTCAACCAGCACATCCAGTTCTTCTTCATTGTCACAGAAACCGGAACCCAGTCCGCCAAGAGCGTATGCAGCGCGGACAATCACCGGATAACCCAATTCGGCAGCAGCACGACGGGCATCAATGGCATTTTCTACGGCTTCGCTTTTAATAGTCTTTACATTGATTTCATTCAGCTTATGCACGAAAATCTCACGGTCTTCCGTATCGATAATGGCTTGTACGGGAGTACCGAGAACTTTTACACCATATTTCTCAAAAACTCCGTCTTTGTAGAGGGCAACACCGCAGTTCAGTGCCGTTTGCCCACCAAAGGCGAGCATAACGCCGTCCGGACGTTCTTTTTCGATGACTTTCTCTACAAAATAAGGAGTGACAGGCAGGAAATAAATCTGGTCGGCAACGCCTTCCGAAGTCTGCACAGTAGCGATATTCGGGTTGATAAGAACGGTGTAGATACCTTCTTCTTTCAAGGCTTTGAGTGCCTGGCTGCCGGAGTAGTCGAACTCACCTGCCTCGCCGATTTTCAGTGCACCGGAACCGAGTAGCAGGACTTTCTTTATATTGTTTTCTTTCATTTGTTGTACGTTTATAGGTGATTACAGCAGTTTCACGAACTCATCAAACAAAAACTCCGTATCCGTCGGTCCGCTGGCAGCTTCCGGATGGAATTGTGCAGAGAACCAGGGATTCCGTTTATGTTTAATGCCCTCATTAGACCCGTCATTCATATTGATGAACAGCGGTTCCCAATCTTCCGTCAGCGTAGTGTTGTCCACTGCATAACCATGATTCTGCGAAGTGATGAAGCAACGCTCCGTGCCCACCATACGCACCGGCTGGTTGTGACTGCGATGACCATATTTCAGCTTGTATATCTTTGCTCCTCCTGCCTTACTCAGCAACTGATTTCCCATGCAGATACCGAAGATAGGTAGTTTTTCATTCTTCATTGCCCGGCGGATATTCTGCACCGCAGCATCACAAGTATCCGGATCACCCGGGCCGTTACTAATGAAAAGTCCGTCAAACTCCAGTTCATTATAATCATAGTTCCAAGGCACACGGATGACTTCCACATCACGCTTCAGCAGACAGCGAAGAATATTGCCCTTCACCCCACAATCCACCAGGACTACTTTCTTCTTACCCGCACCTTCGTTGTACCGGATTATCTCCTTGCAACTCACCTTATCCACATAGTTCACTCCCGCATACACGGCATCGGGCACATTCTCCGGTTCATCGTCAAAGACGATCTTACCCATCATCACGCCATGTTCACGGAGCACCTTTGTCAGCTCACGTGTATCGATACCTGTGATGCCCGGCACCTGTTCGCGCTTCAGCCAATCAGCAAGGCTTTCCACAGCGTTCCAATGGCTAAAGTCCTCACTATAATCACTTACAATGATGGCTTCCGCATGGATACGTTCGCTTTCCATAAAAGTAGCCAGTCCATTCGGTTCGATAGTGAAAGGCGGCACACCATAATTGCCCACCAACGGATAAGTGAGCGTCATCAACTGTCCGGCATACGAGGGGTCAGTCAAGCTCTCGGGATACCCCGTCATAGCTGTGTTGAAAACCACCTCTCCCGCTACCGGCTTTTCGTAGCCAAACGACTTGCCGTGGAAGCGGCTCCCGTCGTCGAGGATAAGAGTTACATTTCTCATGTTAGTTAGTGATTAGTGTTTAGTGATAAGTGATTAGTTAATCACTTATCACTAAACACTATTTCGTTAAAATTGATATACTTGTTCTATATAGTCAATAAAGGCATTATTCAGCATCTTCACCCCGCCCGGCGTAGGATAATCACCGCTGAAATACCAGTCTCCCCGATGATTGGGACAAGCCTCATGCAGCCCCTCCAACGGTTGGTATACAATTTCCACCTTCGCCTTTGTTCCGGCAGGTGTCAGCAGTTCCACCATTTTGGCGGAAATTTCCTCGTCAGTGAAGGGTGCATAGATATCCTTCACATAGTTCACCATTTGCTCCTTCGGCAGTCCTACCTGGTCTTTCGATTTGCGGTAGGCAGCGGCAATCACATCTTTCATATCCCGGTCTTTCAGTAACTCGATGGCCGCTTTGAAAGCAATGAATTCACTCATCTTTGCCATGTCGATGCCGTAATAATCGGGATAACGTACCTGCGGGGAAGAAGAAACAATCACAATCTTCTTGGGGCTCAGACGGTCGAGAATACCGATGATACTCTGTTTCAGAGTGGTTCCGCGCACAATGGAGTCGTCGATAATGACAAGATTGTCCACACCCGGCACCAGACTGCCATAGGTGATATCATACACGTGCGCAGCCAAGTCATTGCGGCTGTTTCCTTCTGCAATAAACGTGCGCAGTTTGATATCCTTGATGGCCACCTTTTCGCTACGGATACGGCGGGAAAGTATCTGTTCCAGCTCCTCCAGACTGGGGCTATGGCCCAGGGAAGCGATCTGTTGCACTTTCTCTTCATTCAGATAATCATCCAGTCCCTGCAACATGCCGTAGAAAGCAACTTCTGCTGTATTCGGGATGAAGGAAAACACGGTATGGTCAAGGTCTTTATTGATGGCTTTCAATATATTAGGTATCAGTTTCTCACCCAATAGTTTACGTTCCCTGTAAATATCCACATCACTGCCTCGTGAGAAATAAATACGTTCGAAAGAACAGGGTTTCACCTCGCGCACTTTATTGATTTGGGTGGTGCGCAGCTTGCCTGTCTTGTTAATCAGCAAGGCTTGTCCGGGCATCAATTCCTTAATGCTGGCTGCCGGCACATTGAAAGCGGTTTGTATCACAGGGCGTTCGCTGGCAAGCACTGCCACTTCATCATCCTGATACCAGAATGCGGGGCGGATTCCCCACGGGTCGCGCACGGCAAACGATTCACCGCTTCCCGTCAGTCCGCATATCACATAGCCTCCGTCCCACTCCTTGCTTGAAGTACGCAGCACGTTTGCCAGGTCCATATGATCTTCTATATAGTGAGTCACACCCATGCCTGTCAATCCTTCCGCTTCGGCAAGATTGAAGAGGCGCTCCACTTCACGGTCGAGACGGTGTCCCACTTGTTCCAGCATGATGTACGTATCGGCATACTTCCGTGGATGCTGGCCGATAGCAGTGATACGTGCAAAGATCTCATCCACGTTCGTCATGTTGAAATTGCCGCAAAGAGCGAGATTCTTAGCCCGCCAGTTATTACGCCTCAGGAAAGGGTGCACATAGGAAATGCCGCTCTTTCCGGTAGTGGAATAACGCAAGTGCCCCATGTAAGCCTCGCCCGCAAAAGGGAGGTATTTCTTAGCGTAATCCGCATCATGAAGCTGTTCTTTTGTCAAATCCTTAAAGTTACTCTGCACCGTACCGAATATCTCGGTAATGGCACCCGAACCGAGTGCACGCTCACGGAACATATACTCTTCACCGGGATTTGCTTCCAGCTTTACACAAGCCATACCGGCGCCCTCTTGTCCGCGGTTGTGCTGTTTCTCCATCAGAAGATAGAGTTTGTTCAAACCGTACATCCATGTGCCGTACTTCTGTTCATAGTATTCCAGAGGTTTCAGCAGGCGTATCATGGCAACGCCACATTCATGCTTCAGTTCTTCCATCAGTTCATTTACAATTTACAATGTACAAAGTACAATTTATCGTTTACTATTTATTTCATATTACCCTCTTTATTCTACCGTCACCGATTTCGCCAGATTCCTCGGCTGATCCACATCCATCCCCTTGCATACTGCGATATGATACGCCAGTAACTGCAACGGTACCGTAGTAATCAACGGGTCAAGGCACTCAATTGTTTCCGGCAACTCGATACAAGTATCGGCAATCTTGCTGATAACCGTATCCCCTTTTGTCACCAGGGCAATCACTTTGCCCTTACGCGCCTTGATTTCCTGTATATTGCTCAATACTTTCTCATAAAGCCCGTTCTGTGTAGCAATCACTACCACCGGCATTTCAGCATCTACCAGTGCGATAGGCCCGTGCTTCATTTCAGCAGCCGGATAACCCTCGGCATGGATATAAGAGATTTCTTTCAGCTTCAATGCACCTTCCAAGGCTACGGGATACGAGTATCCACGTCCTAGATAGATAAAGTTATGCGCATACGTAAAGATCTTGGAAAGCTCTGCAATGCTGCCGTTCAGCTTCAGCACTTCTTTCATCTTATCAGGAATGCGGTTCAGCTCTTGCACAATGGCAAGGAATTGCCCCTCATCTATCGTATTCTTCTCCTTGGCAAGCGTCAGCGCCAGCATGGTGAGCACTGTCACCTGTCCCGTAAACGCTTTGGTGGAAGCCACTCCGATTTCAGGGCCTACGTGGATATAAGAACCCGTATGCGTAGCCCTCGGAATAGACGAACCAATCGCATTACAGATGCCATAGATAAATGCCCCATGGCTCCGCGCCAGTTCCACAGCTGCCAGTGTATCCGCCGTCTCGCCACTTTGCGAAATCGCAATCACCACATCCTTACTGTCTATCACCGGATCACGGTAACGGAACTCCGAAGCATACTCCACTTCCACCGGAATGCGGCAAAGACTTTCTATCAAATGCTTTCCGATAAGAGCCGCATGCCAGGAAGTACCGCACGCCACGATGATGAAACGTTTGGCTGCCAGCAGGCGGTCTTTGTTATCAATCACTGCGGAAAGCACCACATTTGTACTTTCTACATTGATACGTCCGCGCATACAGTCGTGAATGCAATCGGGCTGTTCAAAAATTTCTTTCAGCATGAAGTGCGGATAACCACCCTTTTCCAACTGTCCCAGATTCAGCGCCACCGTCTTCACTTCGTGCGGACATTCCACATTTTTCAGGTTCACCACCTTCAGTTTCTCTCCGCGGCGGATGACGGCGATCTCTTCATCTTCCAAATATACGACTTTATCTGTATATTCCACAATCGGCGTAGCATCCGAAGCCAGGAAAAACTCATCTTCACCGATACCTACCACCAACGGACTACTCTTGCGGGCTGCTATAATCTCATCCGGATTGTCCTTATCCAGCACGGCAATGGCATAAGCGCCGATTACTTCACGCAACGCTAATTGCACAGCAGTCAGCAAATCTGTATTTTTAGATTTCTGAATGAATTCTATCAGTTGCACCAGTACTTCAGTATCCGTACTGCTTTTGAATGAATAGCCTTTGGCCTGAAGTTTTTCTTTAAGGACGGCGTAGTTTTCGATGATGCCGTTGTGGATGAGAGCGAGATGTTCGGAAGAGGAATAATGAGGATGGGCGTTAGCGGAGCAAGGTTCCCCGTGCGTAGCCCAACGGGTATGGGCAATTCCGATGTTACCGGAAATATCTTTTTGAGTAACGAAAGTTTCCAGTTCCGAAACCTTACCTTTCGTTTTGTAAACGTTCAACTGTCGGTTATCACTGATTAATGCTACCCCTGCACTATCATATCCGCGATACTCTAATCGCTTCAATCCTTTGATAAGAATGGGGTAGGCTTTCTTTTGACCAATATAGCCTACTATTCCACACATACTAATTAATATTTGATTTTGCGCTGCAAAGATATAAAATCTCACGAACATAAAGTTAATGTTTTGCCTATTTATTTATCAAAAGAATAGAAAAAAGATATTTTCTTGTCAAAAAGTTAAAGAAAACAAACTTATTAAAGCAAAAGGAATAACTTTATAAATTCAAAGCAAGCAATGGAATTTTAGTTTTATATTGAAAGGAGATAGTGGAAAAATCTTCCAATCCGACAAAGAGTGTCGTTTTTCAAGGTTGCCAAATTGCCAAAAAGCCAAAATGCCAAGGCCAAAGGAAACGGCCAATAAGATAAAGAGAACCTGTTGGCGGAATTAATTCATAATGGAAAAGTAATGAATAAAAGTGATTAAACAGTACTATCTCAATTCTCCTCCTCCGTCGGAATTGCTCTCCCCCGATAACGGGGGAGCCGGAGGGGGAGGAGTACCCGAAGGGGGAGGTGGTAGGTGAGAAAAGAATTCCTTATTGATATGATTCATCGGTATTTCTTGCTTTACCTACCACCCTGCCCTCTGGGCACCCCTCCTCCGACGGAGGAGGGGAATTGAGATACTCTATTTACTCAAGATACTCTATTTACACAATATTGAGATATTCTATTTACTTTATGTAGAAATACTCATTTTATTCATACCCGAAAGAAAGAAATCAATTCTGCCAACGGGTACAGAGACTAAATCCATGTCAATCCCATATCAACACTGTATCAAGTCCGTACCATCTCCGTGTCTATAGGTATGGACTTGGTACGGAGTTGGTATGGACTTGACACGGAGTTGGTACGGACTTGGTTATATCCGGATAAGGATGAAACAAAAAAAATGTCATGCACTTCCCTTTTGGCTATTTGGCATTATGGCAATATGGCAATTTCTCGAACGAGGGAAAGGTGTACTTACAATACAGAATATAAATCACGCATTTTACTTCAATTCAAAACACAAAAGCATATATTTTATTTCAATTTAAAACACAGATCCAATAAACAGACATTTTGCAAGTCACAAAAACCCGCATTATTATACCAATTTGAAATTAAATTAATACTTTTGCCAAACATTTTGATAGCAATAATAGGTATTACCGCAGAATAAAGTAAACTTAAAAAGATGAAAGAAGAACTTTTTAACAACGAAACAAAGAGAAAAGCCGAACAACAGAGAAGGAAAGAAAGCCAACATCCTGTATATCAACGACAGCCCAAGCAGTTGGGCTTGTATGATGCAGAGAACGAGCATGACGCTTGTGGTGTCGGTATGTTAGTGAACATCCACGGAGGCAAGTCACACGAACTGGTGGAGTCTGCATTGAAGGTGTTGGAGAACATGCGTCACCGGGGCGCCGAAGGTGCGGATAACAAAACCGGAGACGGTGCCGGCATCCTGCTGCAAATCCCGCATGAGTTTATTCTTTTGCAGGGTATTCCTGTTCCCGAGAAAGGGAAATACGGTACAGGTCTTCTCTTTCTGCCGAAAGATGAGAAAGACCAGGGTGCTATCTTAAGCATTATCATCGAAGAGATTGAAAAAGAAGGATTGACATTGATGCACCTGCGCAATGTGCCCACTTGTCCCGAAATTCTGGGAGAATCGGCACTTGCCAACGAACCGGATATCAAACAAATTTTCATCACCGGATTTACGGAAAGCGAGACAGCCGACCGTAAACTCTATCTCATAAGAAAAAGAATAGAAAACAAAGTACGCAAATCGGATATTGCCACGCACGAAGATTTCTACGTTGTCTCCCTATCCACGAAGAACATCATCTATAAAGGTATGCTCTCTTCACTGCAACTGCGAGGCTACTTCCCCGATCTGACAAACCCCTACTTCACCAGCGGCATAGCACTGGTGCACTCCCGCTTCAGCACCAACACCTTCCCTACCTGGGGACTGGCACAGCCGTTCCGCATCCTGGCCCACAACGGCGAAATCAATACCATCCGCGGCAACCGGGGTTGGATGGAAGCCCGTGAAAGTGTGCTCTCCTCTCCCGTCCTGGGCGACATCAGGGAGATACGCCCCATCATTCAGCCGGGGATGAGCGACAGTGCCTCACTGGACAATGTTTTGGAATTCCTCGTTATGTCAGGCCTCAGTCTGCCGCATGCCATGGCCATGCTGGTGCCGGAATCTTTCAATGAAAAGAATCCCATCAGTGAAGATCTGAAAGCATTCTATGAATACCACTCCATCCTGATGGAACCCTGGGATGGCCCCGCCGCCTTGCTGTTCAGCGACGGACGTTTTGCAGGCGGTATGCTCGACCGTAACGGATTGCGTCCTGCACGCTATCTGATTACGCACAACGACATGATGGTAGTGGCCAGCGAAGTGGGCGTGATGGATTTCGAACCGGGAGACATCAAAGAAAAGGGACGCCTGCAACCGGGTAAGATACTACTGGTAGATACCGAAAAAGGCGAGATCTACTACGATGGAGAATTGAAAAAACAGTTGGCCGAAGCCAAGCCTTACCGCAGTTGGCTGGCAACGAACCGCATCGAACTGGATGAGCTGAAAAGCGGCCGTAAGGTAGCGCACACTGTGCCCGATTACGAGAGGATGCTGCGCACCTTCGGCTATTCCAAGGAAGATGTGGAGCGGCTCATCGTCCCGATGTGTACCACGGGTGCCGAGCCTATCAACTCAATGGGGAATGATACACCGCTTGCCGTGCTTTCGGATAAGCCGCAACTACTGTACAATTACTTCCGCCAACAGTTTGCACAAGTCACCAATCCGCCTATCGACCCGATACGCGAGGAACTGGTAATGTCACTGACGGAATATATCGGCGCCGTGGGCATGAACATCCTGACACCCAGTGAAAGCCATTGTAAGATGGTGCGCCTCAACCATCCCATCCTGAACAATGCACAACTGGATATTCTTTGCAACATCCGCTACAAAGGTTTCAAAACGGTGAAACTGCCCTTGCTGTTTGAAGTAGCAAAGGGTCGTGCCGGATTGCAGGAAGCACTCACAGCACTTTGCAAGCAAGCGGAAGAGTCCGTCAGCGAAGGGGTGAACTACATTGTACTGAGCGACCGTGATGTGGATGCCACTCATGCGGCTATCCCCTCCCTACTGGCAGTAAGCGCAGTACACCACCACCTGATTTCGGTAGGAAAACGTGTACAGACGGCATTGGTAGTGGAAAGCGGTGAAATACGCGAGGTGATGCACGCAGCCCTGTTACTGGGATTTGGCGCCAGCGCCCTGAACCCTTACATGGCATTCGCCGTGATCGACAAGCTGGTGGCGAAGAAAGAAATCCAGTTGGATTATGCCACTGCCGAAAAGAAATATATCAAATCCATCTGCAAGGGATTGTTCAAGATCATGAGTAAGATGGGTATCAGTACCATCCGCTCGTATCGGGGAGCGAAAATATTCGAAGCCGTAGGTTTGAGTGAAGAGCTCAGCAATGCTTATTTCGGCGGGTTGAGATCCACAATAGGCGGCATCCGGCTGGATGAAGTGGCACGCGATGCAATCGCATTCCACGATGCAGGTTTTGCCGCACAGGTAGACGGATTACTCCCCAACAACGGTTTGTACGCTTTCCGTAAAGACGGAGAAAAACATGCCTGGAACCCGGAAACCATTTCTACCCTGCAACTTGCCACACGCCTGGGCAGCTATAAGAAGTTCAAAGAATTCACTAGTCTTGTAGACAGAAAAGAAGCTCCTATCTTCCTGCGCGACTTCCTGGATTTCCGCCGTGCCCCCATTTCTATAGATAAGGTTGAACCGGTAGAAAACATCATGCACCGCTTTGTGACGGGTGCCATGAGTTACGGGTCTATCAGCAAAGAAGCGCATGAGGCAATGGCCATTGCCATGAACCGGATTCACGGACGCAGCAACACAGGTGAGGGAGGCGAAGACAGCGCACGCTTCACGCCCCGCGAAGACGGAACCAGTCTGCGTAGCGCCATCAAGCAGGTAGCTTCGGGACGTTTCGGCGTAACAACGGAGTATCTGGTGAACGCCGATGAAATACAAATCAAAGTGGCACAAGGGGCCAAACCGGGTGAAGGCGGTCAGTTGCCGGGCTTTAAAGTAGATCAGGTGATTGCGAAAACACGTCATTCCATTCCCGGCATTTCATTGATTTCTCCCCCGCCCCATCACGACATTTATTCCATCGAAGACCTGGCACAGTTGATCTTCGACCTGAAGAATGTAAATCCTCATGCCAAAATCAGTGTGAAGCTGGTAGCCGAAAGCGGTGTAGGAACCATTGCCGCCGGAGTGGCCAAAGCAAAAGCAGACCTTATCGTCATCTCCGGTGCGGAAGGTGGTACGGGCGCCTCTCCTGCCTCCAGTATCCGCTATGCCGGTATCTCTCCTGAACTGGGATTGAGTGAAACGCAACAAACTCTTGTACTGAACGGTCTGCGCGGGCAAGTGATGCTGCAAGTGGACGGACAACTGAAAACCGGTCGTGACATCGTGCTGATGGCGATGCTGGGTGCCGAAGAGTTCGGTTTTGCAACCAGCGCTTTGATTGTACTGGGTTGCGTCATGATGCGCAAATGCCATCAGAACACCTGCCCTGTGGGTGTGGCAACGCAGAACGAGGAACTTCGCCGGCGCTTCCACGGACGCAGCGAATATCTGGTAAACTTCTTCACTTTCCTGGCGCAGGAAGTGCGGGAATATCTCGCCGAAATCGGTGTGGAACGTCTGGATGACATCATCGGACGGACGGATCTTATTATCCGCAAGTCAGAAAACGAATCACCCAAGCAATCCCTGATTAGTTTCGACAAAATACTGGCACGCGTCGATAATGGTGCAGCCATCCGACACACCATTGACCAGCAACACGGCATCGACCACGTAAAAGACGTTGAAATGCTGCATGCCGCTGCCGAAGCTCTGGAAAACCAGAAAGAAATCTCACTGGAATATACGATTGCCAATACGGATCGTGCTTGCGGAGCCATGCTTTCGGGCACCATTGCCGCGAAGTACGGTGAAGCGGGACTGCCGGAACATACGTTGAACGTAAAGTTCAAGGGTTCTGCAGGGCAAAGTTTCGGTGCCTTCCTTGTACCGGGTGTCAACTTCAAGCTGGAAGGTGAAGCGAACGATTACCTCGGCAAAGGCCTTTCGGGCGGACGGATTGCCGTGTTGCCTCCAGTACGCTCTAACTTCCAGGCCGAGAAGAATACGATTGCAGGAAACACCTTGCTCTATGGCGCAACCAGTGGTGAAGTTTACATCAATGGGCGCGTAGGCGAACGTTTTGCTGTCCGCAATTCCGGTGCCATTGCCGTAGTAGAGGGTGTAGGCGATCATTGTTGCGAGTACATGACGGGCGGTCGTGTGGTAGTCCTCGGTTCAACAGGGCGCAACTTCGCAGCCGGTATGTCGGGTGGTGTAGCTTATGTATGGAATAAGGATGGAAACTTCGATTATTTCTGTAACATGGAAATGGTGGAACTAAGCCTCATCGAAGAAGCCTCCTATCGTAAGGAGTTGCACGAACTCATCCGTCAGCACTACCTCTATACAGGCTCCAACCTGGCACGCACTATGCTTGATGACTGGAACCGATATGTGGATGAGTTTATCCAGATAGTCCCCATCGAGTACAAGAAGGTACTGCAAGAAGAGCAAATGCGGAAACTGCAACAGAAGATTGCAGAGATGCAGAGAGATTATTAAGAGATTTATGATTTCAGATTTATGATTTTATGACTTGCCGGACGGTATCATAAGGGCATGCCATAGCGTAAGCCTAAGCAGAGATCATAAATCCGAAATCGTAAATCTAAACATAAATCATAAATTATAAATCTAAAAATGGCAGATCCAAAAGCATTCTTAAACATACCACGACAGGAAGCGGGATACCGTCCTGTCCACGAACGCATCACCGACTTCAGTCAGGTGGAGCAAACTTTAAACAGTCACGAACGTAAACTCCAGGCATCACGTTGCATGGATTGCGGTGTACCCTTCTGTCACTGGGCATGCCCGTTGGGCAATAAGCAACCTGAATTTCAGGATGCACTTTATAAAGGTAAATGGCGCGAAGCATACGAAGTACTCGCTGCCACAAACGACTTCCCCGAATTTACCGGACGCATCTGTCCGGCACTTTGCGAAAAGTCATGTGTACTGAAGCTTTCGTGCGATGAGCCTGTCACCATTCGTGAAAACGAGGCGGCTATTGCCGAAGCGGCTTTTCGCGAAGGGTATATCGTGCCCATTCAGCCCGAACGTAATGGAAAGCGGGTTGCCATCATCGGTGCAGGTCCTGCGGGACTCTCCGCTGCCTGCCGGCTGAATGCTAAAGGCTATGAAGTGACTCTTTTTGACAGCAAACCCATGCCCGGCGGATTACTGCGCTATGGTATTCCTAATTTTAAACTTGATAAGGCAGTAATCGACCGCCGGATGGGAGTGCTTGAAGCCGAAGGTATCAAGTTCGAAATGGGCGTAACGGTAGATGTACAGAAACTCCCCGCGGGCTTTGATGCCTACTGCATCTGTACCGGGACGCCGCAGGCACGCGACCTCAACATTCCCGGACGCGAACTGAAAGGTATTTATCTTGCCCTCGAAATGCTGTCCCAGCAAAATCATATCCTCGATGGAGAAACGTTCCCCAAAGACCGTCTGGTAAATGCCAAAGGCAAACGGGTTCTCGTCATCGGTGGCGGTGATACAGGATCAGACTGCATCGGTACGAGTATCCGCCAGGGAGCCGTGAGTGTGACACAGATTGAAATCATGCCACAGCCTCCCGTAGGTCACAATGACGCTACTCCTTGGCCGCAATGGCCCATTGTGCTGAAGACGACTTCAAGTCACGAAGAAGGTTGCACGCGCCGCTGGTCGCTGGCATCCAATCAGTTTATTGGCAAGAATGGAAAAGTCTGCGGTGTAGAGGTGGAAGAAGTGGAATGGATTCCGGCTCAGGATGGAGGACGCCCTACCATGAAACCTACCGGAAAGAAGGAAGTGATAGACGCCGATATGGTACTTCTGGCCATGGGCTTCCTGAAACCGGAACAACCGGAATTTCCGGAAAATGTATTCGTAGCAGGTGATGCGGCACGTGGTGCCAGCCTTGTGGTGCATGCACTGGCGGACGGACGGAGAGTGGCAGAGAGAATAGACAAGTATTTGAGTAACTAACCCCTAATCACTAAGCATCATGTGTGGAATCGTAGGTATCTTCAATATCAAATCTCAATCCCAGGAATTGAGAAACAAAGCGCTTCGAATGGCGCAGAAAATCCGTCATCGCGGACCGGACTGGAGTGGTATTTATGTAGGCGGCAGTGCCATCCTGGCTCACGAACGTCTTTCCATCGTCGATCCGGAAAGTGGCGGACAACCATTGTACTCTCCGGATGGCAAGCAAATCCTTGCTGTCAACGGTGAGATCTATAATCATCGGGAAATCCGTTCCCGCTACGCCGGCAAGTATGCTTTCCGTACAGGATCGGACTGTGAAGTCATCCTCGCATTATATAAGGATAAAGGCATTCATTTCCTCGAAGAATTGAACGGTATCTTCGCCTTTGCCCTTTACGATGAGGAAGCAGACGATTATCTGATTGCCCGTGACCCTATCGGGGTAATCCCTCTTTATATCGGTCGTGACGACCAGGGACATATCTACGTCGGTAGCGAACTGAAAGCTCTCGAAGGTTTCTGTGATACCTACGAGCCTTTTCTGCCCGGACATTATTTCTGGGGACGTGAAGGGAAAATGCATCGTTGGTATCAACGCCCCTGGATGACTTGGGAAGGAGTGGAAAAGTTGACAAGGGAAGAAGGGAACAAGTTGACAAGGGGAGATGACAGCGTAGCCTCTTGTCCCCTCGTCAACTCGTCCCCTCGTCAACTTATAAAACTCGCCCTTGAAGCTGCCGTGCAACGCCAGTTAATGTCCGATGTTCCTTACGGTGTTCTGCTCAGTGGTGGCCTCGACTCTTCCGTCATCTCTGCCATTGCCAAGAAATACGCCCGCAAGCGCATTGAAACCAACAACCAGAGCGAAGCCTGGTGGCCTCAACTTCACTCCTTCGCCGTCGGCCTGCGCGGTGCACCGGACTTGATTAAAGCCCGTGAAGTGGCGGAATACATCGGCACCGTTCACCATGAAATCAATTATACCATTCAGGAAGGGCTCGATGCCTTGCGTGATGTCATCTACTTTATCGAAACATACGACGTTACCACTGTTCGTGCTTCCACACCGATGTACCTGTTGGCACGTGTCATCAAGTCTATGGGTATCAAAATGGTGCTTAGTGGCGAAGGTGCTGATGAGGTTTTCGGTGGTTATCTCTACTTCCACAAAGCCCCCACACCGCAGGCTTTCCACGAAGAAACGATCCGTAAGCTCTCCAAATTGCACCTGTACGACTGTCTGCGTGCGAACAAGAGCCTTTCTGCCTGGGGTGTGGAAGGTCGTGTTCCCTTCCTCGATAAAGAGTTCCTGGATGTGGCAATGAACCTCAGCCCTGCCGTCAAGATGTGTCCGGGCAAAGAAGTGGAGAAGCGCATTGTGCGCGAAGCTTTTCAGGATATGCTGCCTCAGAGTGTTGCCTGGCGACAAAAAGAGCAATTCTCCGATGGCGTCGGTTACAATTGGATTGATACATTGAAGGCCATTACTTCTGCCGCCGTCACCGACCATCAGATGGAACATGCCGCCGAACGGTTTCCCATCAATCCACCACAGAATAAGGAGGAATATTACTATCGTAGCATTTTCGAAGAACACTTCCCCAGTCAGTCGGCTGCCCGAAGCGTGCCCAGTGTGCCGAGCGTGGCTTGCTCTACTGCTGAAGCACTCGCTTGGGATGCCACGTTGCAAGGGAAAAATGATCCGAGCGGACGGGCGGTGGCAGATGTGCACGAGGCAGCCGGGAACGTGGGCTGACAAGGCCTGTTACAAGCAGAGCCTACTGTGTAAACAATTTACCAAGCAAGATCCATCAATAGAATGCTGAGCATTCTTATCACAGTCTCAAATATAGACAAATAACAGGCGTTTTTCTGCTTTATTAAGCTTCTTGTTATTCGTTTTTAAAGAATAACGGGAACGTTTTTAAAGAATGTGCTCAACGTTTATTAAAAACGTAAAAAGCCTCTTTTAAGCCCGAATCTAATAAATATCAACAAGAAAGGCGATAATTTCCCATTGAAATTACCGCCTTTCTTGTTTTTTGTCTGTTATTATCTTAAAAAATAAGTCGTATGAATTCTCTATTATCAACTACCCTGCAAAAATACGACATCCGAAAGGCAAAGTCAAGTATTTAGGTTGTTTTTTCCGACTTTTCTTTTTTTATTTTTTAATTCTTCCATTTTGTTTTGTCCGATACCATTTTCTCTAATTTTAAGAATTAGAAATTAGGAACTTACGTTAACTTAACACACAACAAAGAGGAAATATAAAAGGACTCTCTACTCCAATCCGCATAAGATAGTGTCAAAACGGAATAAAAGAACGCGAATTACACAAATCCGTCATTCAATAACCCACTTCTCTATATTCCTTGTTTTATTACTGAAGTTCACACCTATTTTGAATAATTTCCTCGGGTCTGCCTCAAAAGGAAGAGCATACTGTTTTTCTTCTATTTGCTGCAAAGCTTCTTCTGCAGTACCTTCCAGTTTGAATTCCATGACGTAAATGTAATCGGCAGTCTTCACTACCAGATCCACCCTCCCTTCCGAAGTGTGATACTCCGCCTGTGTGTAGAAACCCACCAGTTTGAAGACGATAAACAGCACATTTTGGTAATGTAATTCCAAGTCTTTCACCAATTCATAAGGTGTGTCGGCAAAAAAGCTTTGCAGCCTCTTAAAGAAAGCGTTAGGTTGGCCCATCTCTATCTCACGGACAAATTTTTGTATCTCAAACGGCGCTTCTAACTGGTTGAAACGGGTATAAAACGGCATCAGAAATCTGATAAAACCCTCTTCCACTTCCCGGTTCGGAAAACCGAGACGGTAAAGCCCGAAACGTTTATCATACCCCTTTATCGTGAGATAACCGCTTTGGAAAATAACCGGTATGGGTTCGTTGTCGCCATAAATACAGTTCAGCACATCAGCATCCGTTTCTTCATGCGCCATGCGCTCCAAATTGTAATGATTGCGTCTCAGCAACTCCACAAGGTAAGTAGGCGTTCCGGTTTCAAACCAATAGTTGCCGAATTTCATCTTAAAGAATGTATTCAGCAAACTGAAAGGATTGTAGATGCCGTCCGTGTTTTCTGTAAAGTGATAACCGTCATAGCACGCTTTCAGTTCATTGCACACTTCCTGATACGTCATTTTCTGCGCGGCTGCCAATTCGTGCAGGTCTTCTTCAAAATTAAGATGTATCTCCTTTTCAGTAATTCCACAGATAGAAATAAACGGCTCGTCCATGGAGATGTCATTCAGATTGTTCAGGTCACTGAACACACTGACTTTACCGAACTTGGTCACTCCCGTCAGCAAGGCAAACTTGATGCAGCCGTCCATCGTTTTCAGTACGCCATAGAAAGGTTTCAGAGTGTTGCGGAATTCGCGTTGCAGTTCCTCGTTGCCGATAGCCTGGAGCAAGGGTTTGTCATATTCGTCGATGAGAATGGCTACACGCTCACCACTTTGCTCATAGGCCCGTCCCACAACTCCTGCAAAGCGCAAGGCAAGGGTCGTTTCGGCAGAACGCGTTCCATAAAGTGACTCCCAGTAATCAAGCGTTTCATTCAGTATTTTGTCCAGACTATCCGGCGTATCATATTTCCCGATATTCAAGTCCAGATGGAACACGGGACGTTTCACCCAGTCTTTTTCCAAAGTCTCCACCGCCAAGCCTTCAAACAAGTCCCGTTTCGCCTCAAAATAGGCTTCGAGCGTGGAAATCAGCAGGCTCTTCCCAAAACGGCGGGGGCGGGAAAGGAAATAGTAACTGCCACTCTTCACCAACTTATACATCAATGCAGTTTTATCCACATAAACGTATCCTTCTTTACGAATCTTCTCGAAGTTTTGTATCCCGATAGGATATATTCTGTTACCCATGTCCTTGCCTCCTTCTACTATAATAGTATTCATTAATGCTACAAAGATAATGTAAACCGAGAACAGTAAAAAATGAACTCGTTCATTTTTTATGCTGAGGTGCAGCTTATCTTCTTCAAAGATAATGCAAATCGAAGGCAGCACTTTCATTTTCCCAATTTATTCCCTACCTTTGTACCCGCTTTTTTTAGAAAGGCAGAATTCGTTCTATTAGTTTTAGGTTAAACACTTAATAACGCTTATGCAAAAGTCTGACTGCATCATCGGTGTAGAGCACGTATCGAAATACTTCGGAGACAAAGCCGTACTGAATGATGTAAACCTCTCTGTCCGTAAGGGCGAATTTGTAACGATATTGGGCCCCTCCGGCTGCGGCAAGACTACTTTGTTGCGCCTGATAGCCGGTTTCCAGACCGCCTCGGAAGGTATCATCACCATCGCCGGAAAAGACATCACGCAAACACCGCCACACCAACGTCCGGTGAATACCGTCTTTCAGAAGTATGCCCTTTTCCCCCACCTCAACGTGTACAACAACATCGCTTTCGGACTGAAACTTAAAAAGATGCCCGAAGCCACCATTGGCAAGAAAGTGAAACAAGCTCTCCGCATGGTAGGTATGACGGATTACGAAGACCGTGACGTCGACTCCCTCTCCGGCGGACAGCAACAACGTGTTGCCATTGCCCGTGCCATCGTCAACGAACCCGAAGTGCTGCTACTGGACGAACCCCTCGCCGCCCTCGACCTCAAAATGCGTAAAGACATGCAGATGGAGTTGAAAGAGATGCACCAGAAGCTTGGAATCACCTTCGTCTACGTCACCCACGACCAGGAAGAAGCCCTTACTCTGAGCGACACCATCGTCGTGATGAGCGAAGGCCGCATCCAGCAGATAGGTACGCCGACAGACATCTACAACGAACCCATCAACTCTTTCGTTGCCGATTTCATCGGAGAAAGTAACATCCTGAACGGCCTCATGCTTCAGGACAAAGCCGTATCCTTTGCCGGACACGAATTTGAATGTGTCGACAAGGGCTTTGGCGAAAACACTCCCGTCGATGTAGTCATCCGTCCCGAAGACATCTATATATTCGAACCTTCTGCCGCTGCCCAACTGATGGGTACTGTCACCTCCTGCATCTTCAAAGGCGTGCATTACGAAATGATGGTACAGACTAACGAGGGCTACGAATTCATGGTGCAGGACTATCACAGTTTCGAAGCCGGACGGGAAGTCGGTCTGCTCGTGAAACCTTTCGACATTCACGTAATGAAGAAAGAACGCACCTGTAATACCTTCGAAGGCAAGCTCATAGACGCCACACACGTCGAATTCCTCGGTTACACCTTTGAGTGTGCCGAAGTGCAGGACATCGAACCGGGCAGTTCCGTCCTCGTAGAAATAGATTTCCGGAACGTCATCCTCGAAGATAACGAAGAAGACGGTCATCTGACGGGCGAAGTGAAATTTATCCTTTATAAAGGAAACCATTATCATCTCACCGTGTTTACCGATTGGGACGAGGATATCTTTGTAGACACCACTGACGTCTGGGACGACGGTGACCGTGTCGGCATCACCATCGCACCCGAAAATATACGAATTGTTGCGCCGGCACAGGCCACCGGTTCTATCCCTATTGTCGAATCTGCTAATAAGAAAGGAAGTGCTCAGTAATATATCCCGTTTCTTCATGCGTCGCCGGAACTGGACAGTTCCCTACGCATTGTTTCTCATCATCTTCGTTGTGATGCCTCTGTTGCTCATTGTGGTTTATGCCTTCACCGATGCTGAAGGCGCATTCACGTTTGCCAACTTCCGCAAATTCATGATGCATCCCGAATCTATCAACACATTCGTCTACTCCATCGGAATAGCTGTCATCACGACTCTGGTATGCCTCCTGCTCGGTTATCCGGCTGCTTATATTCTCAGTCAGAAGCGCTTCAACACTTCCCAGACCATGGTTGTACTGTTCATCCTGCCTATGTGGGTGAACATCCTGATACGTACACTTGCCACGGTGGCATTGTTTGATTTCCTCAACCTGCCGCTGGGCGAAGGAGCTTTGGTATTCGGTATGGTCTACAACTTCCTGCCGTTCATGATATACCCTATCTACAATACATTGCAGAAGATGGATAACAGTCTGATAGAAGCAGCCCAAGACCTGGGAGCTACGCCTGTACAGGTATTCGGTAAAGTGATCCTCCCCCTTTCGATGCCCGGCATCATGAGTGGTGTGGTGATGGTTTTCATGCCCACGGTTTCCACCTTTGCCATTGCCGAGTTGCTGACAATGAACAACATCAAACTGTTCGGTACTACCGTACAAGAGAATATATATAACGGAATGTGGAACTATGGCGCTGCCTTGTCGCTCATCATGCTGTTGCTGATTGGTGTCACCGCCCTCTTTACCAATGAGGACGACAGTGCACAAAATGAAAGCGGAGGTGTGATATGATGACACGTATTCTGGCGAAAGGCTATCTTTGGTTTCTGCTTGCCCTGCTCTATTCGCCCATCCTGATTATTATGATCTTCTCTTTCACTGAGGCCAAGGTACTGGGTAACTGGACAGGATTCTCTACCAAGTTATACAGTTCACTATTTACAGGCGGCATGCACCACTCGCTGATGAATGCCATCTGGAACACATTCGCGATTGCTACGATTGCCGCCACAGCCTCTACCCTGTTGGGAAGCCTGGCAGCTATCGGCATCTTTAACTTGCGCTCCCGGGCACGTCAGGTGATGAATTTCACCAATGCTATTCCAATGATGAATGCGGATATCATTACGGGTGTATCCCTGTTCCTGCTGTTTGTCAGCTTTGGCATTTCGCAGGGATTTACTACGGTGGTATTGGCACACATCACTTTTTGTACCCCTTATGTGGTGCTTAGTGTGATGCCCCGCCTGAAAAAGATGAATCCCAATGTCTACGAAGCTGCTCTCGACCTCGGAGCTACTCCTTTCCAGGCGCTTCGCAAAGTCATCTTCCCGGAAATTCTGCCGGGGATGATCAGCGGTTTCATCCTCGCTTTCACGCTTTCCATCGATGACTTCGCAGTAACGATCTTCACTATCGGAAATGAAGGATTGGAAACGTTGTCGACATACATCTATGCGGACGCACGTAAGGGTGGATTGACTCCTGAACTGCGCCCACTGTCAACAATCATTTTTGTAACGGTGTTAGTATTGCTGATTGTGATTAATAAGAGAGCAGAAAGAAATAAGAAAGAATGAAAAATAATAATTTAGCGGTGTAGCTATTTATGTTCTGACTATCTCAATTCCCCTCCTCTTGGGAGGAGGGGTGCCCAAAGGGCGGGGTGGTAGGTGAAAGAAATTCCTTAATTTTATTATTCATAGGTATTTTATTGTTTTACCTACCACCTCCCCCTGCGGGTACTCCACCCCCTCCTACTCCCCCGTTATCGGGGGAGAGCAATTCCCGAGAGGAGGAGAATTTGAGATACTTTAGTCTTTCATTTTCGCTCCGCTAAATTATCATTTACCTATATTATAACCCCTATAAACAATGAAGAAATACATACCCCTCCTTCTCTGCATTCTTCTCCTTGCCTCCTGTACCGGTGCCAGTGAGAAGCGCAGCCGTGTACTGAAAGTCTACAACTGGGCAGATTACATTGACGAAGAAGTCCTCGCCGAATTTCCTGCTTGGTACAAAGAGCAGACAGGCGAAGATATCCGCATCATCTACCAGGTATTCGATATCAACGAAATCATGCTCACTAAGATAGAGCGCGGACAGGAAGATTTCGACCTTGTATGCCCCTCGGAATACATCATCGAACGAATGTTGAAGAAAGATCTCCTCCTCCCTATCAACCGCAATTTTGGGAAGACTCCGGACTATATCCCCAACATCTCCCCGTATATTCAGAAAGAGTTGGAGAAGATCAGCCAGCCCGGTCGCCACACCAATGATTACGTCGTTCCCTACATGTGGGGTACCGCCGGAATACTCTATAACAAGAAGTTCAAGACTCTTGAAGAAGTCAGCTCCTGGGGATGCCTCTGGGATGCCGCCAACCGTGGTAAGATTCTGATGAAAGACAGTTACCGCGATGCCTACGGCACTGCCATCATCTATGCCCATGCCCGGCAACTTGCCGACAGCACCATCACCGTGGAGCAACTGATGAACGACAATTCCCCTGAAGCCATTGCCCTTGCAGAGCAATACCTGAAAGATCTGAAACCCAACATTGCCGGATGGGAAGCCGACTTCGGCAAAGAAATGATGACGAAAAACAAAGCATGGCTCAACCTTACCTGGAGTGGCGACGCCGTCTGGGCCATTGAGGAAGCGGAAGCTGTAGGCGTGGACCTGGACTATGTGGTTCCCCGTGAAGGCAGCAACATCTGGTACGATGGCTGGGCCATCCCCAAGTATGCCCGCAATGTAAAAGCCGCCAGCTACTTCATCAATTATCTTTGCCAGCCGGATATTGCTCTGCGCAATATGGATGCCATCGGCTACGTCAGTGCCGTAGCAACGCCCGAAATTATGGAGGCAAAGATCGACACGACTCTTGAACAGTTCTCCGACCTCAGTTATTTCTTCGGTCCAGGTGCAGACAGCGTTCAGATCAATCCGATACAATACCCTGACCGTAAAGTCGTGGAGCGTTGCGCCATGATCCGTGATTTCGGTGACCGCACAGAGCTTGTTCTCGAAATGTGGAGCCGCGTGAAAGGTGATAACCTGAATACGGGTATCGTGCTTCTCATCTTTGCAGTCTTCGGGATACTGTTTGTGTGGATTGTCTGGAAACGGATCAGCATTTATAAGCAGAAGAAACGTCACCACAGGCGCAGACGCCGTATACGCAGGTAATAGGAGATAAAGGAGATAACACCTTTATCTCTTGATTCGCATTAATAACATAAATGAAACATCACTTTTCAGACATATTTTGTACCTTGCGACAGAATTATAAATAAGGAACTATGAAACTGAAAAAACTTTTATTTGCCTCCGCTATGTCTCTTGCCGCATGCGGCATCCTACAAGCCCAAAACACCCAAATCATTGCCCACCGTGGTTTCTGGAAGACCGACGGTTCTGCCCAGAATAGTATTGCCGCCCTGGTGAAAGCTGACTCCATCCATTGCTACGGCTCCGAGTTCGATGTCTGGCTCACTGCCGACAACAAACTTATCGTAGACCACGACGGTGTATTCAAAGGTGTCCGCATGGAAACATCCACCGAGAAAGAATGTACCTCTATCACCCTCGACAACGGTGAGAACCTCCCTACCCTTCAGCAATACCTCAATAAAGCCAAAGGATTGAAAACCCGCCTTATCCTGGAACTCAAAGCGCACAAGACTCCCGAACGGGAAACGCTCGCCGTAGAGCAAATTGTGAAAATGATTAAGGATATGGGACTGGAAGAGCGTACCGAATACATCACTTTCTCACGCCATGCGACCAAAGAATTCATTCGCCTGGCTCCTAAAGGTACTCCCGTATATTATCTGGAAGGTGACCTCAATCCGCAGGAACTGAAAGACATGGGTTGTGCCGGTCCTGATTATCATTTCTCTGTCTTCAAAAAACATCCCGAGTGGATCAAAGAATGTCACGACCTTGGCATGAAGGTTAACGCCTGGACAGTAAATGATGCCAAAGATATGGAATGGCTCATCAGCCAGGGAACGGATTTCATTACCACCAACGAACCGGTATTATTGCAGGAGATATTGAAAAAGAAGTAATGCAGATCGGTAGTTAAATTTATTCCTTTATTTTCGGTTTTGAGGGAAAGTTGACGAGTTAACAAGTTGACAAGGGGACAAGGTTCCATGCGGCACAGAAGCATTGCGCAGCCCCTTGTTCCCTTGTCAACTCGTCAACTGGTTTCCTTCCTTTCTTTCCCAATCTGTACCAATGCCCCACTTTAACTCCCCCAATGCCACACCTCAACAATTCAAACGCCACACTTCGATGGCTCAAATGAATGGCATTGCGGAAGCTAAAGTGTGGCATTTGGCTTGTAATAGTGTGGCATTATACAAAAGATCATTTAGTCAGCAAAAAGAAGGAAACAATTTCATTCTGTCATATACAAATCTTCATTTTCACCCCATAAACTCCATTTTTTCACTTAAAACACGTATTTACGCCACTATCTACATGGAATGAATATACGGAAATAATTCCATAAATAACAATTTATACAAATATGCACCCGCAAACTTTTAATTTAAAACTTGAATACCGTATATTTGCAGCGACTGAAAGAATAAATAAAAATAATAGAAATAAGATATGTATTCTACAAATAATTTAGCAAAACGTCGTATCTTTGCAGTGTGATAAAACAAAAAGAAAGATTAATCCACCAACAGAGTACAAAATGACAAGAGTTATAAAATTCACTAAGATGCACGGAGCAGGCAACGATTACATTTATGTAAACACCCTGAAATATCCCATCGAAAGCCCTGAAAAACTTTCGGTTGAATGGAGCGCCCCGCATACAGGAATTGGAAGCGACGGCTTGGTACTCATCGGCAGTTCGGACAAGGCAGATTTCAGTATGCGCATCTTCAATGCGGATGGTTCCGAAGCCAAAATGTGCGGCAACGCCAGTCGTTGCATCGGTAAATACTTATATGAATACGGTCTGACTTCCCAAACAGCCGTTACCCTTGATACCCTGTCGGGCATCAAAATACTGAAGCTCCATGTAGAAGACGGAAAAGTGAACACCGTAACCGTGGATATGGGACGTCCCGCCAATATGAAAGAACAACCCATTGAAGCCAACGGACAGAAATTCACCGGAACCACCCTATCAATGGGAAATCCTCACCTGGTAATCTTTGTAGAAGATATTAAAGATATCAACCTCGAAAGCATCGGTCCGAAACTGGAAAATCATCTGCTGTTTCCCGACCGCATCAATGTAGAGTTTGCCCAGGTGCTGGAGCATGGAAAAATCAGGATGAGAGTTTGGGAAAGAGGTTCGGGCATCACCCAAGCTTGCGGAACCGGAGCCTGTGCCACCGCAGTAGCTGCCGCACTGACCGGAAAATCCGGAAGAAAAACAGACATCATCATGGATGGAGGCTCACTTACCATCGAATGGGACGAAAAAACGGATCACGTATGGATGACCGGAGGAGCAGTCCGGGTGTTCGACGGAGAAATGATAATTAGTGATTAATGGTTAATGATTAGTGATTAACCCTATTCAGCATCCAGTGTAATCACTAAACGTTAATCACTAACCTAAATAAACTTAAAACAACAAGAAAGTATGGCATTAGTAAACGAACATTTTTTGAAACTACCGGGAAGTTACTTATTTTCAGACATAGCTAAAAAGGTGAATACTTTCAGGATAACGCACCCTAAACAAGAGGTCATCCGCCTGGGTATCGGAGACGTTACCCGGCCACTGCCACCGGCTTGCATCGAGGCGATGCACAGGGCAGTGGATGAGATGACAAATGCCAGTACCTTCCACGGATACGGTCCCGAACAGGGATATGACTTTTTGATTGAAGCAATCATCAAACATGATTATGCTCCGAGAGGCATTCATTTTAGCTCTACGGAAGTATTCGTAAACGATGGAGCCAAAAGCGATACGGGCAACATAGGCGATATCCTCCGCCACGACAACAGTGTGGGAGTGACAGACCCCATCTACCCGGTATACATAGACAGCAACGTAATGTGTGGCCGTGCCGGAGTATTGGAAGAAGACGGCAAATGGAGCAACGTGACCTACATGCCCTGTACCGCCGAAAACAACTTTGTTCCCGAGATACCGGACAAGCGGATTGACATCGTCTACCTTTGCTACCCGAACAATCCGACGGGAACAACGCTGACCAAATCACAACTGAAAAAATGGGTGGACTACGCACTCGCCAACGACACTCTGATTCTGTTTGATGCCGCTTATGAGGCGTTTATACAGGAAGAAGACGTTCCCCACTCCATTTACGAAATAAAAGGTGCCAAGAAATGCGCCATAGAGTTCCGCAGCTTCTCGAAGACAGCCGGATTCACCGGAGTCCGTTGCGGATACACCGTAGTTCCGAAAGAGCTGACAGCCGCCACCCTGACCGGTGAACGCATTCCGCTGAACCGTCTTTGGAACCGCCGTCAATGCACCAAATTCAATGGTACCAGCTACATCACCCAACGGGCTGCCGAAGCCATCTACACCCCGCCAGGCAAGCAGCAGATAAAGGAAAACATCGACTACTATATGAACAACGCACGAACCATGAAAGAGGGTCTGGAAGCAGCCGGACTGAAAGTGTATGGCGGCGTGAATGCTCCTTACATCTGGCTGAAAGCACCGAATGGCATCGGTTCCTGGCGCTTCTTCGAACAGATGCTGTACGAAGCCAATGTAGTAGGAACACCCGGTGTAGGTTTCGGCCCCAGCGGAGAAGGCTACATCCGCCTGACCGCCTTCGGGAATCACGAAGATTGTGTGGAAGCCATGAGGAGAATCAGAAAATGGCTGGTATGAAGATGAAAGAGATAACAACTAAAATAAAACTATAGTTTCACCGGACTGATCATCCGCAATTTGTCTAAACTTAAAAGGTAAAATAGGTATGAAAATGAAAAGCGTAAAATTCCGAATGATAGCCATCGCGCTATTATCAGCAACAATGCCTTTCACAGCAAAGGCACAGGATAAAGTGGAGGCCTCAGTCGGTGCAGATTTTGTAAGCAACTACATCTGGCGTGGAACAGACTGCGGTGGTGTAAGTATCCAGCCCAGCATGGGAGTCAGCTACAAGGGCTTGTCACTGACAGCTTGGGGCTCGGTAGGCATCGACAAGGAAGATGCCAGAGAGATCGACCTCACATTGGGTTACAATACAGGCGGTTTCAGCGTATCCGTTACAGATTACTGGTTCTCCTACCACAAAGAGGATGGCGGATATACGGGAGATTATTTCAAGTATGGCGCACATAGCACGGTACACATCTTCGAAGCCACTCTGGGATATGATTTCGGTCCGCTGGCACTGAGTTGGAACACTTACTTTGCCGGAGATGATTATACGAAGGAGAACGGTGACAGAGCTTATTCCACGTATGTAGGCATCAGCGCACCTTTTAAACTCGGTGGACTGGACTGGTCGGCAGAAGTCGGTCTTACCCCATGGGAAGGTGCGTATGCCAACAAGTTTAACGTAACCAACCTCACACTGAAAGCTGAAAAAGAAATCAAATTCACAAATTCTTTTTCGCTGCCCACCTTTGCACAAGTGACGTTCAATCCACACACGCAGGGTGCATACTTCGTATTCGGAGTTAGTTTTTGAGAGAGAGTAAGAATAGGGAACAAGGGGACGAGGGAACAAGGAGACAAGGATAAGAAACGGACACCCCGAAAGGTCCTTGTCAACTCGTCAACTAAAAAACCTCGTCAACTAAAAAAAACGTAAATGTATTAAGGTATGAAAAAGATTGAAGCAATTATCCGCAAGACAAAATTCGAGGATGTAAAGGACGCATTGCTCGAAGCGGACATCGAATGGTTCTCCTACTACGACGTCCGGGGAATAGGAAAATCCCGTCAGGCACGCATCTACCGCGGTGTAATGTACGACACCAGTTCCATTGAGCGTATCCTGATCTCTATCGTGGTACGCGACAAGAACGCCGAAAAGACCGTGCAGGCCATCATCAGGTCCGCACAGACCGGAGAAATCGGCGACGGGCGTATCTTCATCATCCCCATAGAAGACGCTATCCGCATCCGCACCGCCGAACGTGGCGACATCGCCCTCTACAATGCCGAACAGGAAAAATAATCCAGGCAGCACTAAACCACGGAGAGAGTGACACGCTCGATAGTGAGAGAGCGATACACTCAAAATAACAAAGAATACAAGTACAACTAATAGCAAAAAACTTATGGATAAATATAGTAAACGCAGCACTGCCAGGCTGTGGATAGCCCTTGCTGTCCTTATGGCAACGTGCTTTACAACAAAAATATATGCACAAGATGCCGTTACCAAAGCTGTAGAAAGTGCGGCTGTAATAATAGAAGAACCGGTATTGGATAGCGGTAACACAGCATGGATCATTACAGCCACCATTCTGGTATTACTAATGAGCATCCCCGGTATCGCCCTTTTCTACGGTGGTCTGGTCCGTCAGAAAAACGTATTGAGTATCATCATGCAGACCTTGTTCATTGTAGGTATCGTCAGCATCCTATGGGTCGCTTTCGGTTACAGTTGGGCATTCGGCACAGATTTTATGGAATCGGGTAGTCCGCTGGGAGCTGTGATTGGCGGTTTCGACAAAGCATTCCTGCACGGTATCACCATCGACACACTGACTTCGGGCAACATCCCCGAACTGACCTTCGTCATGTTCCAGTGCATGTTTGCCATTATCACTCCCGCCCTTATCTTAGGTGCATTTGCCGAAAGAATTAAGTTCTCCGGTTATATGGTATTCATCATCCTTTGGGTTATCCTGGCCTACTTCCCGATGGCACACTGGGTATGGGGCGGTGGTTTCCTTCAGGAAATGGGAGCCATTGACTTCGCTGGCGGAACAGTAGTACATGTCAATGCCGGAATCTCCGCACTTGTGATGGCTATCATGTTGGGACAGCGAGAAGATTACAGAATAGGTCACCCGATCACTCCGCACAACATCACATTCGTATTTCTGGGTACTTCTTTCCTGTGGCTGGGCTGGTTCGGTTTCAACGCTGGTAGTGGACTTGCAGCAGACGGCCTTGCAGCCAACGCATTCATGGTAACACATATCGCAACTGCCGTGGCAGCCGTAACCTGGATGGCAATCGACTGGATTTGCAACAAAAAGCCAACCACAGTAGGTGCTTGCACGGGTGCCGTTGCCGGATTGGTAGCAATAACTCCCGCAGCCGGTACGGTAGATTTACTGGGTGCGTTCTTTATCGGATTGATTACGCCTATCGTCTGCTTCTTCATGGTTGCAGTGGTGAAACCGAAATTCAAATATGATGATGCTCTGGATGCATTCGGCGTGCACGGCATCGGTGGTATTGTAGGTTCCATCCTGACCGGTGTCTTCGCTACCCAATACATCACCGGAGAAGGTGGTCAGCAAGGTGCACTTTACGGAGACTGGCATCAGTTGTGGATACAGATTTTCGCAACTCTCGTATCCATCGTCTTCAGTGCAGTAATCACTTTCATCCTTTATAAGGTAGTAGATTCATGGATAGGTATCCGAGTCAGCAGACGTGTAGAAGAAGAAGGACTGGATATCTACGAACATGGCGAATCAGCATACAACTAGATAACGATCAACGGTTAGTGATTAGTGATAAGCAAAATGCCGCATACAGCGCAGCCACTAATCACTAATCACCAAACCCTAATCACTAATTTACGAACCAACAATAATAAAGTATTATGTCTAAATTGAGATTCAGAGTAGTAGAAACGGCGTTTAAAAAGAAACCCGTTGCAGTGGCAGCCCTCGCGGAACGTCCGTCGGAATATTATGCCAAGTATGTGTTCAACAAGGAAAAGATGTTCAGGTATCTGCCGAGCAAGGTATATGCCAAACTGATTGACGTGATCGACAATGGTGCTCCGCTGGATCGCAGCATTGCTGATGAAGTGGCAGCCGGTATGAAGAAATGGGCACTCGAAATGGGGGTTACCCACTATACCCACTGGTTCCACCCATTGACTGAGGGTACAGCCGAGAAACATGACGCTTTCATCGAGCACGATGGCAAAGGCGGTGTGATGGAAGAATTCACAGGCAAACTGCTCGTTCAGCAGGAACCGGATGCATCCAGCTTCCCTAACGGTGGCATCCGCAATACGTTCGAGGCACGCGGTTACAGCGCATGGGACCCCTCTTCTCCGGCTTTCATCGTCGATGATACGCTCTGTATACCGACCATTTTCATTGCATACACCGGTGAGTCACTGGACTACAAAGCTCCGTTGCTGAAAGCCCTGCGTGCCGTAGACAAAGCTGCCGTAGACGTATGCCGTTACTTCAATCCGGAAGTGAAGAAGGTAGTTGCCTATCTGGGTTGGGAACAGGAATATTTCCTGATCGATGAAGGTCTGTATGCCGCCCGTCCCGACTTACTGATGACAGGCCGCACGCTGATGGGACACGACAGTGCCAAGAACCAACAGTTGGAAGACCATTATTTCGGTGCCATCCCTACCCGCGTGGCAGCTTTCATGAAGGAATTGGAAATCGAAGCATTGAAGCTCGGTATCCCCGTTAAAACGCGTCACAATGAGGTAGCCCCCAACCAGTTCGAGCTGGCTCCCATCTTCGAAGAATGTAACCTGGCTGTAGACCATAACATGCTCGTCATGGCACTGATGCGTAAAGTAGCCCGTAACCACGGCTTCCGCGTGCTGCTGCACGAAAAGCCTTTCAAGGGCGTCAACGGTAGTGGTAAGCACAACAACTGGTCGTTGGGTACGGATACAGGCATCGGGCTGATGGGACCGGGTAAACTACCCGAAGAAAACCTGCGCTTCATCACTTTCGTAGTGAACACCCTGATGGCAGTCTACAAGCATAATGGATTATTGAAAGCCGCTATTTCCAGTGCCACGAACGCACACCGCTTGGGTGCCAACGAAGCACCTCCCGCAATCATTTCCAGCTTCCTGGGCAAACAGTTGTCGCAGGTATTGGAACACATTGAGGAGAGCACCAAGGATGATCTCGTAAGCCTTAGCGGCAAGCAAGGTATGAAACTGGATATTCCGCAGATCCCGGAATTATTGATTGACAATACCGACCGTAACCGCACCAGTCCGTTCGCCTTCACCGGAAACCGTTTTGAGTTCCGCGCCGTAGGTTCGGAAGCAAACTGTGCCTGTGCCATGATTGCCCTGAACGCCGCCGTAGCCGAGCAACTGGTAGAATTCAAAAAAGATGTGGACGAACTCATCGAAAGGGGTGAACCGAAGATTTCGGCTATCCTTGAGGTTATCCGCAAATACATCAAGATTTGTAAGCCCATCCATTTCGATGGCAACGGCTACAGTGACGAATGGAAAGAAGAGGCCAAGAAACGCGGTCTGGATTGCGAAACCAGTGTGCCTCTCATCTTCGACAGCTATCTGAAGCCGGAAAGTATCCGCATGTTCGAAAATACCGGTGTACTGACTCAGAAAGAACTGGAAGCCCGCAACGAAGTGAAATGGGAAACTTACACTAAGAAAATCCAAATTGAAGCTCGTGTATTAGGTGATTTGGCCATGAACCACATCATCCCGGTAGCCACGCAGTATCAAACGGATCTCATTGATAACGTTTACAAGATGAAGGACCTGTTCCCAAGCGACAAAGCTGCAAAACTGTCTGCCAAGAACCTTGAACTCATCGAAGAGATTGCCGACCGCACCGCCTTCATCAAAGAGCATGTAGATGCCATGATCGAAGCCCGCAAAGTGGCCAACAAGATCGAAAGTGAACGTGAGAAAGCCATTGCCTACCACGACACCATCGTGCCGGCAATGGAGGAGATCCGTTATCATATCGACAAGTTGGAACTGATTGTCGACAACCAGATGTGGACGCTGCCAAAATACAGGGAACTCTTGTTTATAAGATAAGTAAAGAAGTGATTAACTAATAAAATCATTCTATTTCTTTTGTTGGTTGTTTTAAGTTTGCAGGGGGAGAGGTGCCGGGAGGCAGTTCTCTCTCTTTTTTTGAAAACTAAAATATCATCGTAATTTATTTTCCAGCATATCACTTTTTCGTACCTTTGTCAATATTTACAAAACCAGATGATAAATTAAAAACGATTCATTATGAAGAACATGCACATTCGCTATGCAGCACTCCTACTCTTTGTTTTGCTGTCAGCATCGGCCTCTTCTTTCGCACAGACCGTTCTGGAGCAAAAAATCAGCGGGATTTCTGCCATTAAAGAAATCCGCCCACTGGAAACTTCTGAGTTTTCAGAGAAATATGTGACCTATTTTACTCAGCCGCTGGATCACCGCCATCCGGAGAAAGGCAGCTTTCGCCAACGCGTTATCGTTTCTCATGTCGGCTTCGACCGCCCCACAGTGATCGTTACCGAAGGCTATGGCGCCGCTTACGCCCTCCGTTCCCAATACCGTGAAGAGCTTTCAAAACTTCTCAATGCCAACATGATATTCGTGGAATATCGCTACTTCCTTGAATCTACCCCCGAACCCAAAGACTGGCAATACCTAACGGCCGAGAACTCTGCAGACGACTTACATGCCATCACCACCGCATTCAAAAACATTTATCCGGGTAAATGGATCGCCACCGGCATCAGCAAAGGAGGACAGACTACCCTGCTTTACCGCACTTTCTATCCGGATGATGTAGATATTTCCGTTCCTTACGTAGCTCCGCTTTGTTATGGAGTAGAAGATGGACGTCATGAGCCTTTCCTGCATAAAGTTTCAACACCGGAAAACCGCAAGAAAATTGAAGATTTCCAATTGGAAGCATTGAAACGGAAAGCAACTTTACTTCCCCGTTTTGAAAAATATTGTACTGAAAAGAGTTATTCATTCCGTGCACCGATTGAAGAAATTTACGATTACTCGGTATTGGAATATTCTTTCGCTTTGTGGCAGTGGGGTACTCCTATCAGCTCCATACCCGCTACTACAGCCTCTGATGATGAAATTTTCTCTCATCTGCTTGCCATCAGTGAACCGGGATATTTCACCGCCGACAGTCCCAATGCTTCTTTCTTCGTACAAGCTGCCCGTGAATTGGGATACTATGGTTATGACGTCCAACCGTTCAAGCAGTATCTCTCCATCCAGTCCAGTGAAGGTTATCTGCACCGTCTGATGCTTCCCGAAGAGTTGAAAGATATGCCTTTCGACAAAACTTTAAGTAAGAAAATAACAAAGTTTCTAAAGAAACAGGACCCGAAGATGATCTTCATTTACGGTCAGAACGACCCATGGACAGCCGCAGGCGTCACCTGGCTGAAAAACAAGAAGAATATTCATGTATTTATCCAACCGAATGGCAGCCATCTGGCACGTATCAGTACATTGCCCGAAAAAGAAAAGAAAGAAGTGATGGAACTGATAAAACAATGGCTAAAATAAATGATAATTTAGCGGTGGGATATGTGGAGTAACTTCATTCCCCTCCTCCAGTTGGAGGAGGGGTGCCCAAAGGGCGGGGTGGTAGGTGAGAAAGAAATTCCTTAATTTTATTATTCATAGGTATTTTATTGTTTTACCTACCACCTCCC
>OGFO01000098.1_pt1 | contig 97768 bp, 92 predicted proteins | sample 1570981 | NCBI WGS metagenome assembly OGFO01 (sample SAMEA2581955, study PRJEB24529) | metagenome | biome: Human gut stool | place: China | collected 2011
GCGAGGTTATCTCCAACAAGAATGTGGCTACGTTCATCAAAGAGTTCATCGTTGCGTTGCCTAAGGGCGAACACATGGACTTTATCCCGGGCTCTTATGCGCAGATCAAGATTCCTAAATACTCAATGGACTATAACAAGGACATTGATAAGAGTCTGATTGGTGATGAGTACTTGCCTGCATGGGAAAAATTCGGTTTGTTCACATTGAAGTGTGACAATAATGAAGAAACGATCCGTGCTTATTCTATGGCTAACTATCCGGCAGAAGGTGACCGTATCATGTTGACGGTACGTATCGCAACTCCGCCGTTCAAGCCGAAAGATCAGGGACAAGGCTTTATGGATGTGCCTGCAGGTATCGCTTCTTCTTATATCTTCACTTTGAAACCGGGTGATAAGGTAATCATGAGTGGTCCTTACGGAGACTTCCACCCGATATTCGACTCTAAGAAGGAAATGATGTGGATTGGTGGTGGTGCCGGTATGGCTCCGTTGCGTGCACAAATCATGCACTTGACGAAGACATTGCATACTACTGACCGTAAGATGACTTACTTCTACGGTGCACGTGCCTTGAACGAAGTTTTCTATCTGGAAGACTTCCTGCAAATCGAGAAGGATTTCCCGAACTTTACGTTCCACTTGGCGTTAGACCGTCCGGATCCCGCAGCAGATGCAGCAGGCGTGAAGTATACTCCGGGCTTTGTGCATCAGGTAATTTACAATACATACCTGAAAGACCATGAAGCTCCTGAAGATATTGAATATTACATGTGTGGTCCTGGCCCGATGTCAAAGGCTGTTGAGAATATGCTCGACGATCTTGGTGTTCCGGCTCAGAACTTGATGTTCGATAACTTCGGCGGATAAAATTAGGCAAGGTTTATAAAAAACTTCGATATTTGTAGAAACTCCTGCAAGGCTACGGCTACGCAGGAGTTTTTTTGTTATCTTTGACCCGTGATCGAAAAAGAATGTTATGGAAATTCAGGATATACTGCGTAATTTGCAAATAGAACAACTCACCCCGATGCAGGAGGCAACTCGGGAGGCTTATCATGAAAATAAAGATTTGGTGCTACTCTCACCTACAGGTTCGGGTAAAACACTGGCTTTTCTTCTCCCTTTGGTACAATCATTAAAGACGAATGTGCAAGGTGTACAGGCCGTTGTGTTGGTACCTTTGCGGGAACTGGCATTGCAAATTGAAACTGTATTTAAATCCATGGGAACTCCCTTTAAGGCTATGAGTTGTTATGGTGGCCGTCCTGCTATGGAGGAACATAGGACGATGAAAGGTATCAATCCTTCAGTCATTATCGGTACACCGGGGCGAATGAACGATCATTTGAGAAAAGAGAATTTTGATGCGGGTACTGTTACTACATTAGTAATAGATGAGTTTGATAAATGTCTTGAATTTGGTTTTCATGACGAGATGGCGGAAGTTATCGGACAGTTGCCTTCATTAAAAAAGCGTATATTACTTTCAGCTACAGATGCCGAAGAAATTCCACAATTTGCCGGAGTGGGAGGGGATTCCCAATCTTCAGTCTCCGGTTCTCAACTGGTTAAGCTTAATTTTCTTGATCCCGAGGCTCTTGCCCCTCGTTTGAAGTTACATAAAGTCGTTTCTCCCGAAAAAGATAAGCTGGAAACGCTGTACAATTTGCTTTGTACGCTTGGTTATCATTCCACTCTTGTATTTTGTAACTATCGTGATAGTGTGGAGCGCGTCACCGGATACCTGCAAGCTAAGAAGTTCCCGTGTGATATGTTTCATGGGGGTATGGAACAACCTGACCGTGAGCGGGCACTCTATAAATTCCGCAATGGTAGTTGTTCAGTATTGATTTCTACCGATCTTGCTGCCCGCGGACTGGATATTCCGGGCATCGAAAATGTGGTGCATTATCATCCTCCCGTGAATGAAGAAGCCTACACTCATCGTAATGGGCGTACGGCACGCTGGGAGGCATCAGGAAACGCCTATTTGATTCTGCATGAAGAAGAATTTGTACCGGAATATATTTCTGACGATATTGAAACTTACGAATTTCCGGAGGTACTTCCTAAGCCTGCTAAACCTCGTTGGGCTACCTTATATATAGGTAAAGGAAAAAAAGATAAATTGAATAAAATCGATATTGTAGGTTTTCTATATAAAAAAGGTGGAATGACACGTGAAGACGTCGGACAGGTAGATGTGAAAGAACATTATGCTTTTGTAGCTGTGCGCCGTAGCAAAATAAAGCAATTGCTCACACTGATACGTGGTGAAAAAATCAAAGGAATAAAGACGATAATAGAGGAGGCCAAGTAAGTTTTCTTATAAATATTCACTTTATTTGCACATAATCTTCTGAATATAAAGTAATAAATCCTCAATACTTTTAGTTTCTCTAAAAGTATTGTTCTTGATAAGTATGGATAACAAAATGGTGCATATATCTTGTATAAACCATTAAAAAGTAAGCTAAATGCGGCTTAAAAATAGAATTTCATCAGGAAAGGTTTGTTTTGAAGAAATATTTCCGTAATTTCGCAAAGTCGAAAGACATTAATGAACGAAATTGTATAACCAAAACAAACTTCAAATGAAAAAGCATAATTTCAATGCAGGACCTTCTATTCTTCCTCGTGAGGTGATTGAGGATACGGCAAAAGCTATTCTCGATTTCAATGGTTCAGGCCTCTCACTGATGGAAATCAGCCACCGTGCTAAAGACTTTCAACCCGTTGTGGATGAAGCTGTAGCATTATTCAAAGAATTACTTAATATCCCTGAAGGGTATTCGGTACTGTTCTTGGGCGGTGGTGCCAGTTTGGAATTCTGCATGGTACCCTTCAACTTCCTTGAAAAGAAAGCTGCTTACCTGAATACGGGTGTATGGGCCAAGAAAGCCATGAAAGAAGCTAAGGCATTCGGTGAAGTAGTTGAAGTCGCTTCTTCCGCTGAATCTACTTATACTTATATTCCGAAGGACTATACAGTACCTGCTGATGCTGATTATTTCCACATCACAACCAACAACACTATTTATGGTACTGAACTTAAGGAAGATTTGAATGTAAACGTTCCGATGATTGCCGATATGTCTTCTGATATTTTCTCCCGTCCTATCGACGTGTCTAAATATATTTGTATCTATGGTGGTGCACAGAAGAATCTGGCTCCTTCCGGTGTTACATTTGTTATCGTGAAGAATGACGCTTTGGGTAAAGTATCCCGTTATATTCCGACAATGTTGAACTATCAGACACATATTGATAACGGTTCTATGTTCAATACTCCTCCGGTTGTTCCAATCTATGCTGCACTGCAGACTTTACGTTGGATCAAGGCACAGGGTGGTGTGAAAGAAATGGAACGTCGTGCTACTGAAAAGGCAGATATGCTGTATGCTGAAATCGACCGTAACAAAATGTTCGTAGGTACAGCTGCTAAAGAAGACCGTTCACGCATGAACATCTGTTTCGTGATGGCTCCTGAATACAAAGACCTGGAAGCTGACTTCATGAAGTTTGCAACAGAAAGAGGCATGGTGGGTATCAAGGGACACCGTTCAGTTGGCGGATTCCGTGCATCTTGTTATAATGCTATGCCGAAAGAAAGCGTACAGGCTTTGATTGACTGCATGCAGGAATTTGAAGCGTTGCACGCTTAATGATGAATTATGAATTATAAATGATGAATGGTTCGTATTATCGGACCATTCTCTTTTATATATGAAAGATAATATCATTAAGCAGAAAAGTTTCTTATTTGCAGTTCGCATCATAAAGCTATATAAATATTTAAATAACGAACATAAAGAATATGTTTTGAGTAAGCAGATGCTTCGTTCGGGTACTTCTATTGGTGCCAATGTTCGAGAAGCTCTGAATGAGGAATCAAAATCAGACTTTGTTCATAAATTAGGCATAGCACAGAAGGAAGCTGATGAGACTATGTATTGGTTAGAACTCTTGAATGAGACTGAATTTTTGAAACCACATGAATTTGAGTCAATGTCTGCCGATTGTATAGAACTCATAAAATTATTGCGCTCTATCGTTATCACCGCCAAAGCCTCAATTCATAATTCATAATTTATAATTCATAATTAAATTACATGAAAGTATTAATTGCAACAGACAAACCGTTTGCTAAAGTAGCTGTAGACGGTATTCGCAAAGAAATTGAAGCAGCAGGTTATGAACTTGCTTTGCTGGAGAAATATACAGAGAAAGCACAGTTACTGGATGCTGTGAAAGATGCCAATGCTATCATTATCCGTAGTGACATCATAGATGCTGAGGTGTTGGATGCAGCTAAAGAACTGAAGATTGTGGTACGTGCAGGTGCAGGTTACGATAATGTAGACCTGGACGCAGCCACTGCTCATGGTGTATGCGTAATGAACACTCCGGGACAGAACTCAAATGCCGTAGCCGAACTTGCTTTCGGTATGATGGTGATGGCTGTCCGTAATATGTATAATGGTACTTCCGGTACGGAACTGAAAGGTAAGAAACTGGGTATCCATGCATATGGTAATGTAGGTCGTAATGTAGCCCGTATTGCTAAAGGTTTCGGAATGGAAATCTACGCTTTCGATGCTTTCTGCCCGAAAGAAGTAATTGAAAAAGATGGTGTGACAGCTGTTGACTCTGCTGATGAGCTTTATTCTACTTGCAATGTAGTTTCATTGCATATTCCGGCTACCGCTGAAACAAAGAACTCTATCAACTATGCTCTGGTAAACAAGATGCCGAAGAATGGTGTATTGGTAAATACTGCCCGTAAAGAGGTTATCAATGAAGCAGAGCTGATCCAGTTGATGGAAGAACGTGGTGACTTGAAATACATGACGGATATTATGCCTGCAGCTCATGAAACATTTGCTGCCAAGTTTGCCGGACGCTACTTCTCTACACCGAAGAAGATGGGTGCACAGACTGCTGAAGCTAATATCAATGCCGGTATTGCTGCTGCACAGCAGATTGTTGGCTTCCTGAAAGATGGTTGCGAGAAATTCCGCGTAAATAAGAAATAAGAATGAATAGTAAAACTGCCTATAAATTTGCAGTTGTCTATCTGACGATAGGTGCTGGTGTTTTTGCACTAAGCAGCATATTCAGAAAAGAACTTTCAGATTTCGCCCTCGGCTTTTGCGAGGGCGTATCTGTTGTATTGATATTAGGTAGTGCAATCTATTTGATAGTGCATTTCATGAAAAAGAAATCTCAATAATCCATTAAAAACACACCTTGACTTATGGCTATAATTAAACCTTTTAAAGGTATCCGTCCTCCACAGGACCTGGTGGAACAAGTTGCTTCCCGCCCGTATGATGTGCTGAACTCTGCAGAAGCGCGTGAAGAGGCGAAAGGAAACGAAAAATCCTTGTATCATATTATTAAACCCGAAATAGATTTTCCGGTAGGTACTGACGAACACGATGAGTGTGTCTATCAGAAAGCTGCTGAAAACTTCCAGATGTTTCAGGACAAAGGCTGGTTGATTCAGGATGATAAAGAAAACTATTACGTCTATGCGCAGACCATGAATGGAAAGACGCAATATGGATTGGTAGTAGGTGCTTATGTTCCCGACTACATGAATGGTGTCATTAAGAAACATGAGTTGACCCGTCGTGATAAGGAAGAAGACCGAATGAAGCATGTCCGTGTGAACAATGCCAATATTGAGCCTGTATTCTTTGCTTATCCTGATAATGCTACACTGGATACTATTATCGCTCACTATACTGCCGGAAAACCGGTATATGACTTTATCGCTCCCGGAGATGGATTCGGACATACTTTCTGGATTATTGATAAACAGGAAGATATTGAGGCTATCACCAGAGAATTTGCTAAAATGCCTGCTCTTTATATTGCCGACGGACACCACCGTAGTGCTGCAGCAGCATTAGTAGGAGCAGAGAAAGCTAAACAGAACTCCAATCATACTGGAAATGAAGAGTACAATTACTTTATGGCTGTTTGTTTCCCGGCTAATCAATTAACGATTATCGACTATAACCGTGTTGTCAAAGATCTGAATGGCCTGACTCCGGAACAGTTCCTGACAGCTGTCAGTAAGAACTTCACAGTTGAAGAGAAAGGTGCTGAAATCTATAAACCTGCTGGTCTGCATAACTTCTCTCTTTATCTGGATGGTACATGGTACAGTCTGACTGCTAAACCGGGTACTTACAATGATAATGATCCGATTGGTGTACTGGATGTTACCATTTCTTCTAATCTCATTTTGAATGAAATCCTTGGCATCAAGGATCTGCGCTCTGACAAACGTATTGATTTTGTTGGTGGTATCCGCGGTTTAGGTGAGTTGAAAAAACGTGTGGATAGTGGAGAAATGAAAGTTGCTTTAGCACTTTATCCTGTCAGCATGAAGCAGTTGATGGATATTGCAGATACAGGCAACATCATGCCGCCTAAGACAACGTGGTTTGAACCGAAACTGCGTTCGGGTTTGGTTATCCATAAACTGGACTAAGAACTGAATAAAAAAATAAAGCGGGGATGTTCCTACAACGGATATCCTCGCTTTTTCTTTACGAATGGTGTTTATAATATCTTTTTCTCATCCAGCGATCAAATAATACGAACAGAGGAATTGCAATGAATATCAGTAAGCAGAATGAGGGAATCTGAATCTGTTCAGTTTCCACCATTTCAGTTCGGGTGAAAGCTTCTCTGATTGTATCGCCGAAATAGATGACAAGTCCGGCAATACAGCATCCTATTAAGAATATAGAGGCTGTTATTGTGGCAAATAAAGTTCTTCGTTCCGACTTCTTTTCGCGTAAGCGTATGGCTTCTTCCACCTTCCGCATGGTGCGATAGGCAAAATTGGAAGGTAAACGAAATCCGTTTTCTTCTTTTATGGCTCTTTTTAGTCCTTTATCTTTTTGTTCCTCGTTCATACTTCCTCTTGTTTTATGAGTACATATATCTTTTTGCGTACGCGATGCAATTTTACTTTCGCATTGCTTTCTGTCAGGCCCAATATCAGGGCAATTTCATTCAATGTCTTTTCTTCGTAGTAGAATAAGGTAATTAAAGCCCGTTCGTCGGAGTTCAGCTTTTCTATGGCACTATTTAATTTGATAATCATTTCCTCGCTTTCATCATTGAGCGTTTCATCTACTTGTTGTTCGGAGATGTTGGCAAGCAATGTATCGTCCATGGCAAAGGTATCGAATTTCTTTTTACGAACTGCAGAAATAGCCGTATTATAGGCAATAGAATAAAGCCACGTAGAGAATGAACTTGTGGCTTTAAAAGAGGAGAGGTTCTGGAATGCTTTCAGAAAAACATCCTGCGTCAACTCTTCGGCATCTTCCTGATTGCAAATAATGCGGGCAACCAGGGAAAACACCTGTTGGCCGTGTTGATTCAGGAAGTATTCGTATAGAGCTGTTTCCCCTTTCAGTATGCGTTCGATAATATGAATTTCGTTGTTCTCCATTTTATCTTTTAGACGCAACTCTCTATAAGAGGTTACAGGATTCGTGAGAAATATTTTTTTCGATAAAAGGTGTAACCTTAGAAAAAACACTGCGTCTAAAGTGTACAAAGGAACAAAAATACTAATTTAAAACGAAACGAATATGATGGATTTTATTATGGTGCCTACAATCATGGCAATTATTACATTAGGTATTTACAAATTGTTTGAGCTGTTTGTATGTAAGAAAGAGCGCTTGCTGCTCATTGAGAAAATGGGAGATAAATTTGTCCCGGATACTACCTATGGGCCGAAGCTCTGCAGTAACTTCTCATTCTCAGCATTGAAGATTGGCTGTCTGTTAGCAGGTATGGGCTTAGGGTTATTGATCGGATTTGTAATTTGTACAACTTCGGTCCCCGGTTATCTGGATAAGAATATGAATGACTGGCGCATTTACAGGGAAACGGTTTCTATGGTTTATGGAGCTTGTGTTCTGGTATTCGGTGGTATCGGCCTTATCGTTGCTTTCATTACGGAGTTAAAGCTTAGTAAGAAGCAGTAATTGAGCTTCATTCAAGGAGTTTTCAGAAATATAAGAGTTGTCACAGTTGTTGACAGCTCTTTTTTTCTATAATGGAGAACCTTAGCGGTTGTCTGTTTGTTACTATTTCAGTAATTAACCTAAACCAGATAACAATATGGATAAAAAAGAAGAAAAGACTCTTGAAGAAAAGAGTAAGATACAGACGAATGCGGAGGAAACATTACCTGGACGACAATTGGGATTATATTCTAAAGTTGATAAGAAAGAAGTGCGTAATATGGTTTCCGAGATCAATCCGGATAAGAATAGTTTGGGTAGCAGGGGATAGTTTCGACAAAATTGGCTACCTTTGCAAAACCTTAGCCTTTTAGCTATTTGTAATGTATAAAGTTGTAGAACAATGAAAACGAAAAAACGTAGGGATGCCCTGTCGGCATTCAAAGAGGCGAACCGCTTGATAGAGTTGGAACGCAATGGTGGGCGTTGGATTGCAAAAGACCGTCCGCATAAAAACAAGAAAAAGTATTGTCGTAAAGATAGTAAGAAAGAGTTGTCACGTATGATCGATGGCAGCTCTTTTGTTTTATATAACTCTTTTTGTTAACTTCGCCCTTTCAAAAATTAAAAACTATGTTTCGTAAACTTGTAGCAATAGAGCCTGTAAGTCTGATTCCATCAGCAGAAAAAGCACTGCACTCCTATGCAGATGAAGTCGTTATGTATCCTGATGTACCGGCAGGGGATGATGAAATAGTAGCTCGTATCGGAGATGCCGATGCCGTGCTTCTGAGTTATACTTCCCAGATAAACCGTGCCGTACTGGAGAAGTGTCCCGATATTAAGTATATCGGTATGTGTTGTTCATTGTATTCTCCCGAAAGTGCTAATGTAGACATTCGTTATGCGAATGAGCGGGGTATCACTGTAACCGGTATCCGGGATTATGGTGATGAAGGTGTAGTGGAATATGTAGTCAGTGAATTGGTACGTTGCCTGCATGGATTTGGACAAGATCCTTGGGAGGATATGCCCCGGGAGATCACCGGACTGAAAGTAGGCATCGTCGGCTTGGGTAAATCCGGCGGTATGATTGCAGATGCACTGAAATTCTTCGGGGCGGATATTTCTTATTTCGGTCGTAGTGAAAAACAGGATGCGAGAGCCAAAGGGTATCGCTTCTTATCATTGAGTGAACTTCTTGCCCAAAATGAAGTCATTTTCTGTTGTCTTAATAAGAATACAGTTCTTCTACATGAGGCAGAATTTGAGCAACTCGGAAATAAGAAAATAATGTTTAATACCGGATTGTCTCCGGCATGGGATGAAGTTGCATTTACCAAATGGTTGGAAGGTGATAATCTGTGTTTTTGTGATACGGTGGGAGCATTAGGAGGAGAGCATCTTCTGAATCATCCTCATGTACGTTGTATGCAGGTTTCTACAGGCCGTACACGCCAGGCGTTTGACCGCCTGAGCGAGAAAGTACTGGCCAATATAGAAGAATTTAACCGATAATAGAATCAGAAAAATACAATCGGTGATGTAATATTAAGCAGGGTGTTTACTACAGACCACCCTGCTATTTCTGCTGTGGCGCTGTACACATCTATTACAGCATGAACCTGATCATTTTTTATTTCCACCCTTTGGGTATCCCCCGTGAATCCGGGAGTAGACTGCATGGACATTTCCATATTTTCCGGACCGACAGATGCCAATGAAGCGGCAACAGCTACATTGACTTTAGTAGGGAACATAGCTATGGCTTCGGTCGCATTTCCTGAGAAGACGACACGCTGTTCAGTTTGCAAAGATTCATCATATACCGCTGTTCCTTTCAGGGCATTGGGCCCTTTTTCATTGAAGAATTTTGCTTTTGCATTTCCCATCAGAGAGGCTGTCCGCAGAACGTCGAATCCTCCGGTAGCACCGGAAACGATGTATACGCGAGTACCGTTTGCCTGGGCGGTTTCCATTACTTCTTTATAGAAAGTGTTATCTGCCAAAGCTCCGATGGACAGGGTAACGATTGAAATGCCGTTTTTTAAAGCAGGCAAAGCAATCTCTTTCATGGCAGCAGGAGAGGCGGCCTCTACGAGATAATCAGGTTTCAGTGCCAGTAAACTTTCCGGTGTAGCGCATGCCACACAAGATTTTCCATGTTGCTGCATTTTAGTAACGATGCGTTCTGCTTTTTCAGCAGTGCGCGAATATACTCCAATCAAATCATAATCAGGCAACAAGCCATTGACAACTGCATCCGAAACTATTCCGGCGAGTCGTCCACATCCGACAATAACTAATTTTTTCATGGAACAAAGATACCGCTTATTCACATAATCTCCAAAATCGTGATATGAGCTTAGCCAGTTTTTGGGTAGCTATTATAAATGTTGTACTTTTGCAGAGGAGAAGTCGCTAATATTATCATTTAGGAATAATAAGATATGGGAAGAAAAGAAGAATATAAGTTGCAGAATGAAAGTTATATGGAATCATTGCGTACAGAGGAAGATATAAAAGAACTACCCTGTGGCATTCTATATCGGGTATTGGAAGAGGGTACCGGGGACAATACTCCCCGCTTGAATAGCATCGTGACAGTACACTATAGAGGCTCTTTGATAAATGGTCGTGAATTTGATAACTCCTGGAGACGGAACTATCCTGAAGCTTTTCGCTTGAATGAAGTCATTGAAGGCTGGCAAATAGCATTGCAGCGGATGCATATAGGAGATCATTGGATTGTGTATATTCCTTATACAATGGGATACGGTACACGTACCAGCGGACCTATTCCTGCTTTTTCCACTTTAATATTTGAAGTTCAATTATTGGGAATTGCGTAAATACAGGATAGTCATGAAAATATTAATAATCAACGGAAGTCCCCGCAAACAGGGACATATCTCAAAGATGCTGCAATGGATGGAAGCAGAAGCTAAGGCTAATGGTGATGATGTTTCTGTTATCAGGGTAGCCGACTTGAGTATTCGTCCTTGCATTGGATGCATGAGTTGCCGTGAAAAATTGAAATGCTGTCTGCCGGAAGATGATGCACAACGGGTCCTGAAACAGATAGAAGAAGCCAATGCCTTGATTATCGGTGCTCCTTGTTACTGGGGAAATCTGCCCGGACAACTGAAAGTGATGTTCGACCGTATGGTGTATGGAATGATGGGGGAGACTTCGCGAGGTATTCCCATCGGTTTGCATAAAGGGAAGAAGGCGGTTATTGTAAGTACCTGTACCACTCCGTATCCTTTCAATATCTTTTTCAACCAGACGAGAGGAGTGGTGAAGGCATTAAAAGAGATTCTGAAATGGAGTGGTTTTAAAGTCGTTTCAGCCATTGAAAAGGGGGGGACAAAACAACATCCCGGACTGACGGAACGGGAAATAAAACGTTGTCGTAAGGTAGTACATAAGCTATAGTAAAATAGCTTCTACCGTCTGTTGGATGTTTTTGCGTGCAACATCCGGTTGCATGGCTTGCTCTAATGACAAAAATGGGGGATTGATAGAGAATACCCCTTGAAATCCCGCCTGTTGTAATTCATCTGCATCTTCTACTTTGCCTGCCAGCAGGATGACCGGAATATTTTGTTGGTGAGCCTCAGTAAGTATCCCCGAAGGCACTTTACCCATCAATGTTTGCTTATCAGCTTTACCTTCTCCGGTGATTATTAAATCAACTCCCTTTATTTTATTGCTGAAATCAAGTATATCCAGCAACAGTTGTATACCGGGTTTCAGTTCCGCATTCAGGAAAGCCAACAAACTGCCTCCCATACCTCCGGCAGCACCTGCTCCGGGGTGATTGGAGATATCTTTCTCTGTTGCATAGCGGATCACTTTTGAAAAGTGTCGTAATCCTGTATCTAATATTTCTACCATTTTCCTGTCTGCTCCCTTTTGAGGTGCAAAGACATATGCAGCTCCTTCGGGACCATAAAATGGATTTTGTACATCGCAGGCAACCGTAAAATGGCAGCTATTCAATGCCGGGTGAATATGGGTAATATCTACTGTATCCACTTGGGTCAATGATTCCCCGTTGCCGATTCCTGATTCTTTTCCTTCTTTGTCTAGGAACCGGAACCCTAATGCCTGAAGCATTCCAAGTCCGGCATCATTTGTTGCACTGCCACCGATGCCAATGATAAAGTTGCGGCAACCGCGTTCCAATGCATTACGGATAAGTTCACCGGTGCCATAAGTGGTAGTCAACATTGGATTTCTTTTCTCCGGCGGAACTAAGGGTAAGCCGCTGATATTTGCCATTTCTATGAAAGCAGTTTTTCCATCTTCCGAAATGCCATAATAAGTATCGTGCCACTCCATGAGAGGGTTGTGAGCGGAGATATGAATCATTTGTCCGTTTGTTGCCGCAATCAGGACATCCAACATCCCTTCACCACCATCGGCTATGGGCAGACAGAGAATTTCACATTCCGGGTATACGGAACGAATACCCTCGGCAGCTGCTTTTCCAGCCTCTGCCGAGGGTAAACATCCTTTGAAGGAGTCAATGGCTATGACTACTTTCTTCATTTATCTTTAAACTTCTTCTGTATCTTCCAGCTTAGCTTCAACTTTAGCTTCTGTTTTCGCTAACTTTCTGGTATTATTGGCGATAACTGCCAAAGCACGATATAGCTCTGCAAGCAGGCGGGCAAATACAACAATCAGGAAACCGTATATCGGCATGAGGAAGAAGATACCTGTGGATACCGGCATGATATATTGCAACTCATTGGCTGCAAAGAGTGCGATAATCAGTGAGCAGAGCGTACCAATAACACCGATATAAATTCCGAGCCATTCACCTATTGTCTGTGTCAGATGGGATACGACAGGGATGGCGATGAATTCGTTGTTTTCCTGAATAATGTCTTTCAATTTATTTTTCCGGTTCATCCAAAGCAGATAACTGCCCCATGCACCACCGCAGAGAATAATAAATACCAGAATGAAAGCAAAGATTGCTTTCCCTTCAGCGAACTTGAAGAAACCCATGTCAATGACTTTCACCAGAATTGCAATAGGAAACAGCAGATTTAGTACGGCAAAGATGACGTAGAGCCAGCGGAAAGGTTCACGGAAGAAACGTCCATTGTCGATGTACCCCAATAGAGGGTCGAGGAAGGTAAACAGCTTGTTGTTCATAGCGATAAGTATTAGCAATAAAGGATCTTGTTATTCTTAAATTACAAGCATGAGATCCTGATACATACCCATAATCTGATTTTTTCCTATTGATTATTTTATGTTTTACAAATATAATAAATATATCATAAAGATAAACATCTATGCCCTTTTTCAAGCAAAAAAGTTAAATAATCCCTATCTTTGCAGCATGAGTGAAGATACCTATAAAACCATAAGCGCCCCTTCCGAAGGGATTTACACCGAGAAGCGTAGCAAATTCATTGCTATCGCCCTACCTGTGCGTACTGTCGATGAGGTAAAATCGCATCTGGAAGTTTATCAGAAGAAATATTATGATGCCCGTCACGTCTGTTACGCTTATATGTTGGGATCCGAACGTAAGGATTTCCGCGCCAATGATAACGGAGAACCTTCCGGCACGGCAGGCAAACCGATCCTGGGACAGATAAATTCCAATGAACTCACGGATATTCTGATAATCGTAGTCCGCTATTTCGGTGGTATTAAATTGGGAACAAGTGGATTGATAGTTGCTTATAAAGCTGCTGCTGCTGAGGCGATAGCTGCTGCCGAAGTGATAGAAAAAACGGTAGATGAAACGGTAACCTTCTTGTTTGAATATCCTTTTATGAATGATGTAATGCGCATTGTAAAGGAGGAAGAACCGGAAATACTGGAACAGTCGTATGATATGGATTGCCGTATGATACTTCGTATCCGCAAGTCGATGATGCCGAAGTTGAAGGCACGTCTTGAAAAAGTGGAGACATTACGCTTCGAAGAAGAGTAATGTCCCGGCTCCCTGGTGGCCCAGTACGTTTATTTCAAAGATAAATCATTATAATGGATTTTTCGGTGCGTACCATCGCAAAAGGGTTGTTTATAGGATTTTCCGCATCGGCATAAGGCAATCCTGCCTGTTCGTATTTCTGCTTTTCCTTCTCTGTCTATCAGTTTAAAATTGCCTTCTACAATAAAAGGTCCATTGGGGGTAGCTGTGATGGCTACCATATTCTCTTCATTTTTCATGTTATCGAAAATTTAATATTTGATGTTTTAAGTAGAACGCTTCTACATGGAAATAGTTTGTTTATTCACTTTCTTTTGGGGGGATTTCCTTATCTTTAAATAAAATAAGCAGCATCTCAGTAGAACTTTTTCATGCAAGCATGAAAGTTCTGCCTTCAATTTGCATTATCTTTGTACACTTGTTAATTAGGAAAAAACAATTTATTATGGCATTTGAAGCAACAAAACGTGAGTTGGGCGAACTCTATACATTCTTTCGCCTCCTGGCAAATGGGAAAGTTTCACTGGGTACACCGCAAGCCCGGAAGGATGAAACGAAATGCTGGCCCATTGCACTGATACAGAGAGAGGAACACGACGGTACACGTCGTTATTACATAGAGTCGGATAATGTCCGTATAGTTAGTGGTGTATTAGAGAAAGAAGGTACATTTACTACAACTGATAAGGAAGAACAGCTCATTCCCCGTGAAGACTTTGGTGGAGCTGCCGAGTTTATTCTTGAATTATTGAAGACTACCAGCGGTTCCGATGCCATTGAAGTTCCTGAGGGACTGGAAGCATTTCTGGATGCAATCAATATCTATGACCTGGAAGCGAAGACAGAAGATCGTACGGATTTCTCTATAGCTTTCTGGCATCCCGAAGCTCCGTTGACAGGCTTTAATGTCCGTTGCCGCCTTAGTTCAATGAATCCATTGCTGGATGGCGGGCGTACGGCAAACCTGAAACTGGAACAATCGGGTATTAAATTTGCAACGCCTACGGTGAATAAGGTGAATGCCTTGCCGGAGTCGCCCACAGAAGTTACTGAACGCATGCTGATGATTGAGCGTCTCGGTGGGGTGTTGAAATACTCTGACGTAGCCGACCGTGTATTTCGCTGTAATTTATTGATGATTGATTTGCACTTCCCTCGTATGTTGGCGGAAATGGTGCGTATGATGCATCTCGATGGTATCGCACGTATCAGTGAACTGACAGATCGTATTAAAGAAATCAATCCTTTGAAGATAAAGGATGAGCTGATAAACAAACATGGTTTCTATGAGTTTAAAATGAAACAGTTCTTGTTGGCACTGGCTCTTGGTATGCGTCCGGCAAAGATTTATAATGGTACGGATTCCGCTGTGGAAGGTATTCTGTTGGTGGATGCAGCAGGAGAAGTGCTTTGCTATCATAAATCGGAACGTCGGACATTTGCCGATTTCCTTTATCTGAATACCCGTTTAGAGAAAGGTTCGGTAGATAAGGACAAGTACGGTTTTCTGGAAAAAGAGAATGGTGTATATTATTTCAAACTGAATGTAAAGATTGGATTGACAAAAAAATAACAAGTATGAATGAAGTTTTAAAGACCATCAAGTCGCGTCGTAGCGTACGTGCTTACACAGAACAGCAGATATCTCAAGAAGATTTGAATACTATTCTGGAAGCGGCAACCTATGCCCCCAGTGGTATGAATTATCAGACTTGGCATTTCACGGCTATTCAGAATGCCGCAGTATTGGAAGAGCTGAATGAGAAAATTAAAGGTGCTTTTGCTAAAAGTGACGAGCCTCGTTTACGGGAGCGTGGACAGAGCCAAACTTATTGCTGTTATTATCATGCACCCACACTTGTCATAGTTTCCAATGAACCAACGCAGTGGTGGGCAAGTATGGATTGTGCCTGCGCCATGCAGAACATATTCCTGTCTGCCAAGTCTCTTGGTATAGGTTCTTGCTGGATCAATCAACTGGGGCAGACTTGCGATGACCCGGATGTTCGTGCTTTCTTGACGAAATTGGGTATTCCCGAAAATCACCGTGTATATGGTTGTGCTGCTTTGGGCTATGCTGCTACCGCTCCGACAAAGGAGAGGCAACTGGCAGAAGGTACTGTGACTATTATTAAGTAATACTGGCCCTCCTTTCTATATGCTTTATTTTAGTAATTGACAAATATATGCTTTTCTTCACAAAACGACCGGTTACTCTCGTCATTAAGTGTAGTTGAATATTTGCCAAAGTTAGGACATTTTGCATATAAAAATGCCCGCAGGAGAGGCGGCAGTCAGGTAATTAATGAATTATACATGAAGCAATTTCGTATAATCCCGCCGCCTCGCCCTTTGGGCTACCTCTTTTCACAAAGAGGGTTGAAATTATATTATGTTAACCCGTTGGCGGAGTTAATTCATATCTGAAAAGATGTGAATCAAAGATTGCTGACGACATTCTTGTTAGTTCGTTGATAGTCAGCTAATAGTATTTACCGAATGCTTATCATAAGATGTAAAAGCGTTTACCGCTGTATGTAACAGTCTTTACCCCTTATTGTAACGACCTTTACCTCGGCATGTAACGGTCTTTACCTCGGCATGTAAATGGAGTTACCGTGTGGAGTGAACAAAGTTACCATTTGGGGTAAACAGAATTTCCATGAAAGGAAAACGGCTGTGTATTTAAGTCAGATAATCCATAACTGTGTCAGAAATGAATTAATTCCGCCAACGGGTTATACTATATTATATCCGGATTTTTATCTCTGCATATCAATGATGCCGCTATCCGTATCACTATTGTTCAATCCCTTGTTTCCGGCTTTGTGCTTGCGGCCGAACTCGAACGTATAGCCTATGCGGAGTATGAACATTTGTCCCGTCTCCTTCACAAAAGTTTCCGAGCGGAAGGGAGCTACCTCACTGATGCGTTCTTTTCCCACCTTATAATTATTGGTGAAAGGAAACAGAACACCGATCCCTGCCTGAAAGTTCTGCTTGGCGTACATTGCCATAAATGCCGTCTGATTTTCATTCTTCTTGATGGTCTCACCGAAGAAGTTGTTCTGCACCTTCCTGAATTGTCCGAGCAAAGAAAAGCCTTTGTATTGCAGTTGCGCCATCACACTATAGTAAAATTCATCGTACGTGTGGCTGTATTCCAAACCTTCCGACCAACTGCGGGTGTATCCTCCCGAAGCATAAAGCGTCAGGAAATCTTTCAGTCCGAACAACGTTGCGCCGTTTGTGCCGATCATCAGTTCCGCATTCAGGCTCTGAAACGAGCGTTGGTTTTCATCTTTCAGTATCAGCTTCCCATCCTCGACAAAGATGCTTTCCATGATGGGGCTGTCATAGTACTGATGGCGCAGGCTCAGGTTGGCATTGAATTGTTTTTTAGAATAACTGTAGGACAAGGAATTTGTGAACTGCTGATATGTTTTCAGCAACGGGTTACCACGGACAATCTGCAGGGTATCAATAGCCTGTTCCACATCCGTCAGCGAACCGAGTGACGGTATGGCGGGACTGATATTGAACCGGTAGCGCAGGAACCCCGCTTTCTTCAAATTATAACTCAACCGTACGGTAGGTGTAAAAGTATAGTAAGCATGGTCTTCGTCACTTTCTTTGAACCAGGCGCGTGTCATGCCCACGCTGCCTGCATAACTGAAGTCCTTTACCTTGCCCTGCATCTCAAAGAAAGCGGAGGTCTGCGCCTGGTCCATCTTCGAAGTTGTGGGGTTGGAACCTTTGTACTCATTTTCCGTCCTCATCTGATAGTGGCGGGCACCACCGCTTAGTTTTATATCCTTGAAACTCTTTTCATAAATGGCCTCACCGATGATGGAGCGTTTGTCACCGTCCACCAGTGTCTGAATATCCGCCAGCGGTGCACTTTCATCCTTATACTCCTTATATTTCCGGTTGTTCTTGGTGTGGATGAGCGTTCCCGTCACATTCATCTGAATGCTCTGCTGATGGGGCAGGGTATGCTGGAAGTAAAGGTCGAGAGCCGGAGAATAACTGGATGTATGGCTGTTGACGTACGAATAGATAGACTCCGTGTCACCTACCGCCCACATCTTGTTCAGTTCATTCTGATAAGGAGCATTGTTGAGGTTATTGCGGAAGATGGCATTGAATACATACTTGTCCGCTTTCGTCAGATTGTAAGTCAGATTCAGGTTGTTGATGAAACTGAGTGCGGGAGATTCATCCTCGATACCTTCCTTGATGCGGTCGATGGTGCGGTCGCCCAGATAGAAAGTCTCGTGAGATTCGAGGCGGCTGTGATACTTGCCGTTCTTGTTGAAGTAGTCGATGCCCCATTCGGAGTTCTTGTAGTTGAACTTCGCACTCAGGAAATTCTCTCCCCACAGGGTATGGGGCGAGTCGGAAAGCTGGAAATTTACCACACCACCCGTTTCGCGGCGACGCAGGATAATATTGACTACGGCACCCAGTTCGTCGTCACCGTATTGCTTGCCCGGGTCTTCGATGAACTCCACGCGCAGCACGTCTTTGGCTCTGACGGCAGCTATTTCCTTGTCCGTCACTTTGATGCCGTTGATTCGGGTCTGCACTTCTCCACCACCGCTGATGCTCATGCTGTTGGTGAACTTGTCCACTTGCAGGCGGGCGATGCCAAGGTTGTTCAGCAGATCGTAGGCACCGAACGAACGTTTCAGCTGGCTCTCAGTGGGCAGGATAATTTGACGGTCCACGCGTTGAAGCACGTTGCTGGCGGATACGGTCACTTCACCCAGGCTTACGGCATCTTCCTGCAACTGTACATCGCCCAGGTCGAGGTCGTTGTTCAGTTTCAGTAGGATAACTTCACTTTGATAGCCGATAAAAGTAATGGCCAGGCGGTAATTGCCCGCCTTGATTTTATTGAGGGCAAACTTACCCTGAGTATCCGAAGTCACTCCGGTTACCAGAGTGGAGTCTGTGGTCCATAGCGATACATTGGCGGCTATGATGGCTTCTTGCGAAGTATCCGTAACACGTCCTTTGATTGTAAGGTTCTGTGCCTGCGTACTGAGTACGGAGAGGACAGTCAGTAGTAAAAATAGTTTTGTTTTCATATTCGTTCCTGTTAGTAGATTACTGTTTGATTAGAGATGTAGAAGGCACTCCTCCCTGTTAGGGAAGATTCTTTAATTTGTATTTCAGATGTTTATACTTTCGGCGTCGAGGCTGTAAAAGTTAAGACTGTACAGCGGAATTCAGTTCGTACATCAGAGTAAAAACTTTGACTATGATGAGCACGAAGAGGAGTCCGAAGGTAATCAATAATGCTGTCTTTGCGTATCTCTTCATGAACTGCTGTTTTTAAGTTTATTATATCGTTCTATCACTTCATCTATGCTGATGCCGAGTAACTCCATGTTTAGGAATACATCGGCCAGTTGGTTGTCGAAGAATTCTTTCTTCTGTATCTTCATCACTTTCTTCACCGCATCCTTTGCCAGATAGAAGCCCATACCCCGCTCCGGATAAATAATGTCTTCCGCCTGTAGGTATTCGTAGGCTTTCATTACGGTGCGCGAATTCACGGCAAGCTGTGTAGAAAGCTCCCTGACCGAGACTACCCGCTCTTCCGCTCGCCATTCCCGGGTGAGTATCTTGCTGAAACAGAAGTCTACGATCTGTTGGTATATTGGTTTATTGGTTTTAAACTCCATAGCTTACAGTTGTTTTTCTTTGAGCAGGAAGTAGGCTGATACCCATGTTCCGATGATAAATAACGGGGGAGTGGCATAGTTGCAGAAAGCGATGATGGCTTCTCCCGTGGGAGATACCGGGAAATTATATATCGGATAAGCTATAATATTTGACATCCAATATCCATGAGAGTCAGCGGGGGCACATATTGTCATGAGTGCGGTGAGCCCCAGCATGATGGTGAGGCAGAGGCATACGACGATAAAAGCACTTATCATTTTTTGGCGCTTAAAGGCAATACAGCCGATGAAGAAGATACCCTGTAGCAGACTGTATGTCAATAGTTGGTCTTTATTGACTACGTAAGGTTCGATAAGATTCCCGAAGTGTTGTAGATAGTCGATGCCTGACAATATGAATACTCCTTTGAGAACCACAATTATCAGGGCACAGAATAGTGGAAGTATGAGTATATATTTCAGCCATAAATGCATGAACTTTTCCAAAGCAGAAGCGGGTAGCAGCAGATAGAGTGTGAAGTTATGCTTGGAGATACTTGCTTCCAGCAGGCAAGGAGCGATGCAGAGGAACCACAAAGTATAGCGACTCAAGGATGCGGCTTGCGTCTGTTCTGTATAGAAACTTGCTCCTTTATTAATATCATACATCATACAGAGAAGGCAAATCCCCAGAACGACACCTGCACTCCATAATAAGTGTTTTCCGGTTTCTTGCTTCTTGTATTTCTCCAATAGGAAGAAACGTTTCAGATTAAAAGTCGTATTCATAATTTCTTCTTATGATTTATTCGTTCCATATCATTTTTATTTTCTCCGGTACTTGCAGCGCTGCCTTATACAGTAGTTCAATGTCCGGTGTATTCTCTTCTCCCTCTTCATTAGGTAGGATGGAGAAGTAGCCATGCAGGTCTTGTTCGCTATAAAGGCTATCTTCGGGTAGATAGGCTGTGCGGGCAAAAAGCAGCCGTTCGCTGATTTCATCCAGTGAGCGGTTCAGTAAGATTTCGCCTTCGCTGAGGATGATGAGGTGATCCAACAAGTTTTCGAAATCGTGTGCCTGATGAGTGGAGATGAACAAGGTGCTTTCATCATCCACGGTGCGACTGATGATACGTTTCAAGGCTTGCCGGGAGGTGATATCCAGTCCGTTGGTAGGTTCGTCGAGCAGGGTGAGGGGAGTGTGCAGGGCTAAGGCATACGCCAGCATCGCTTTCTTCTGTTGTCCGTAGGAGACGGCGGAAAGTTTCTGTTTTCCATCGATGTGCAATTCTTCCAGGTTCTGTTCGAAATCCTTGCGGCTGAAACGGGGATAGAATACGGAATGGCGGGCGGCGAACTGATAGATGCTTTCAGTGGGCATCTGCATCTCTTCCGGCAAAAAGAAGTAGTGGCACAGTAATTCCGGACTTCTTTGGACAGAATTACAATTATCGATTTTACACTCACCTTTCCATGGGAAAAGAAGTCCGCAGATGAGATGTATCAGTGTGGTTTTTCCTACACCGTTTTCTCCCAATAGTCCATATATACCATTACCTACTTCCAAAGATATATCGTTGAAAATAGGTTGTTTAGGCTTATAGCCGTAGCTTATATTCTCTATCTTTATCATAACTTCTTTAGTGTTGCACTGATGTACAACACTGCAAACGTAAATGATGCTGATGAGAAAAGCAAGGAATAGAGACTTTAATTAATGTATTTTAGCAGATTAACTTTTATAGAATGAGCCATACCGCCACCATGTGGCATGCCGACCCTGCCAATACAAAGAAGTGAAAAACGGAATGCATATATCGCTGTCGGAAAGAGTAAAATACTGCTCCGGTGATGTAGCATACACCTTCGGCAATCATCCAGTAACAAGTTCCTTCGGCAATGGCATATAGCGGTTTGAAAGCAACCAGTACGGACAAGCCCATGACAATGAAACAAATGGTTTCCACATTACTGTGTTCCTCCATTTCACGGAAACTCACAATGGTACCGATGATGGCGCATAGCCAGACGAAACCGAATAACCCCCATCCCCAGGCACCCTCACTTCGCAGTGCAATTAGTGTAATAGGCGAATAACTACCTGCAATATGCCAGTAGATAGCTGCGTGATCCCAATTCCGTAATCGTTTCTTCCAGGGATTATGATATCTCAGTGCGTGATAAAGGGTAGAAGAGATGTAAGAACCCAGCATGCCGAACAAGTAAAGGCAGATGCCAAACGTTGCCCAAAATTCTCCGTTGCTTTTTATGAGAAACAGTGTGCCCACAATGATACCCATCAGAATGCCTGCGGCATGTGACAGTGTATTTATTCTTTCTTCTCCTTTGGTGTAAAAAAGTCCGCTACTTTTTCTGTTTCGGGTTGTATTCATTGGGGGGATAGATAATATGCCATTGATGATAGGGATTATACTTCCTCCGCTCTTACCATCTCCCATCCGCTGAATTGCATCACGATACAGTGCAACTGCGTGCCCTGTGTCAGTTGTTGCACCCGTGGACCTTGGGCATAGCCGTGTATTTGGTCTACGGCATCCAGCCACTGTTGTTTGCCTTTACTATCATAGTCTTTTGTCGGCAAATACTTCAGTTCCAGGATGTAGCTGTGAGCCACCTCGGGGTAATGTTGCAGGTCGGGCATGAGGAACATGTCGCAGAAGCCGTGGTTCAGTTCCACTTCAGGGGCGGTGAGGTAGTAGGCGCTGATACTGAGGTAGGCGGTGAAGAAACCTTGTATGTTTCGTTCACCCTCGATGAGGCTGCGCACGGAGGAATTGTTCTTGTAGGCTTGTGCGATGAATTCGAGTGATTGTCGCCAGTTGCCATAGTATGCCATATCTTTATAGATGGTGCGCAGTCTGCTCAAGTCGATGTAGTTTTCACTTTGATAACTTTCGAGCAAATATTCGTAGTACTGCTTGCGCACATTGTTGTTGGGGATGCTCAGTACCAACTGGTCGCCGTCTGTTCCAGTGATGGTAAGCATCCCGTAATAGAAGAGCAGGCTGGGGAATATCTCCGCCTTGGCAATTTGCTCGGCGGGGAAGGAGGTGGCAAGGTTGGTTATGATCTGTCCCTCCTCGGTGATGCGGCGCAACACACCCTTGCGGTCACCGTCCAACTTGTCCAGCTGGATGAGTTTCTTCATTTTGTTGTAGTCGGTGCGGGTGTTAGGGTCTATCATTTGTTCGGGTGAAGCGCCATAATTCATGTAATTACGGAGGTAATAGAACACCATGTCACAGTTGAACATCTTCGGATCGCGTTCCAAACTCGCTTTGGCGAAGCAGTAGTTGTCGTACCAGGGTTTCATTTCTGAAATCATGGTATCCACGTCGCCGTTGTGCTCTCCGGCATCCTTGTAATATTGCAAAATCGCACGTACGTCCATTTCGCTGAATCCCAGCATCATGTTGAATAAGGGTTCGGTACTGATATTCCATCCGATGTTGAATCCACTGCTCAGGTCGTCTAAAGTAACGGGGCTAACACCTATCATGAAGATGCGCTCAAACATACCCTTGAACTTCTTGAAGACTTCACGATAGAATCCGCTGGCGTGGGTGATGGCATGATAAACGCCTTCGCCTTCTTCGTTGAGTACTACATTGGTAAAGTTGTCGTATTCATCGATGATGAGGTAGAGGCGGGCATCTGTTTCTTTGGCCTTCATGTCCAGATAGTTTAGCTTATTTCTGAAGCCGGATTGTTCCTTCATTTCCCGGACAAATCCGGGATAGTAGTGTGATTCGTAGATGGAAGCGAAGTTATCCACACACATACTGCAATAATCGTTGAAGTTCTGCGACAGTCCTTCTCCTTGTCCGCCTATGCGTGAGAAATCCATGTACAGCACCTGAAAGGCTCCTTGCAGCGGCGTAGGTCGGCTACCTATCCATAAGTTTCCGAAGCGTGCGGTGAATTTTTTTTTCTGGGCAAGGTCGTAGTAAGCCCGCAACATGCCCAGGAAGATGCTTTTGCCGAAGCGGCGGGGGCGGATGAGGAACAGATACCGAGGTTGCTGCTCCAGCAGGGGCAGATACATGGTTTTGTCCACATAATATAGATTTTGTTCCACCACTTCCACGAAGCTGGAAACGCCATAAGGCACTTGTTTTATCTCTTCCATATCATTCTCTGTGTTTTAGTGCTTCAACATGAAGCGCTTATCACGCAACACTGTTTTTGTCGCGCAACATTGCAAAAGTACTTTATTCTTCCCGAAAGAACAAAGGAAGCGGGCGGAAAGTTGTTGTCCGGCAATATCAAGTTCTAATCTTAAAATAAACCTTTGTGAAAGGGACAACAGTATTTATCATCCCGAGATTAACAAAGAAATTTGGACTAAGGATGAAATAGAATTTCAAGGAACGATCACAACAATAAAAAGGTAAAAGGGATTTAACCTCCTAACGAAGCGAAATCCCTTTTACTTTTTTTATGAGTAGTGCTATTTAGAAGCACCCATAACACGTTGGCAACAGCTTGCGGTCGCCCAGCGTATTATCTACACGCGCTACGTTTATCCAGAATTTATTTTCGCGTACACTCTCTATCGGATAAGCAGCCTTTTCGCGAGTATAACTATGTTCCCAATTATTGGCAACCACCTCGTATTCAGGATGCGGAGCATTTACCAATACATTGTCTTCCTTATCTGCTTTGCCTTCTTTCACTTCCTGAATTTCTTCCCAGATGTTTAGCATTACATTTACGAAGTTATCCAGTTCGCTGAGGCTTTCACTTTCCGTAGGTTCTATCATCAGCGTGCCGTGAACAGGGAAGGAGAGGGTAGGAGCATGATACCCATAATCCATCAATCGTTTGGCAATGTCATTTTCGCTGATACCGGTTTCTTCATGTACCTTACGGCATTCCAATATCATTTCATGGCCTACGAATCCCGTAGCTCCACGATATACAATGCCATACGTATCTTTCAGACAAGCTGCCAGATAATTGGCACTGAGGATTGCAATTTTTGTTGCACGGGTCAGTCCTTCCGTGCCCATCATACGGATATATCCGTAAGTAATAGGTAGGATACCTGCACTACCGAACGGAGCAGCAGACACAGCATTAACAGGATTACCGAATAACGGATGTCCCGGCAGGAATGGAACCAAATGTTCCGCTACGCAGATAGGACCTACCCCCGGACCACCACCACCGTGAGGAGAGGCAAAAGTCTTGTGTAGGTTCAGGTGACAAACGTCGGCACCAATAGAACCGGGGTTTGTCAGGCCTACCTGTGCATTCATATTTGCACCGTCCATATATACTTGTGCACCACAATCGTGGATGATGCGGCAGATTTCGACAATTTCAGTTTCAAAAATACCGTGTGTGGAAGGATAGGTAATCATCAATGCGGCAAGATCCTCTTTATTCTCTTCTGCTTTGGCACGCAGGTCGTTCATGTCTACATTACCCTGATCGTCACAAGCGCAAGTCACGGTAGTGAAGCCGGCCTGGATGGCTGATGCGGGATTGGTTCCGTGAGCCGAAGCAGGAATCAACACCTTGTTCCGATGTCCCTGCCCGATGTTTTCCAGATAAGCACGGATCACGCGGAGGCCTGCGTACTCACCTGCCGCACCGGAGTTCGGTTGCAGACTGACGCCGGCAAAACCTGTAATGATTCTCAGCTCTTCACTGAGATTATTTATCAGTTCACGATACCCTTCAGCCTGGTCTTCGGGAACAAGCGGGTGCATACACATAAACTCGGGGCAACTGAGAGGTAGCATTTCTGCGGCTGCATTCAACTTCATGGTGCAGGAACCAAGGGAAATCATGGAATGTGCAAGGGAAATATCCATACGGTCGAGGCGTTTGATATAACGCATCATCTCTGTTTCCGTATGATATTTATTGAATACCTCATGCGTCAGATAAGGACTCTGACGTTTCAGGGTTTTATTGATAGTGCTGTTTACGGGAATATCTTCTGCCTTTGTCCAATCCTTTCCGGCTGCAATGGCAAAGATGGAGTGCAGTATATTGGTAGCAGCTACATCAGTGGTTTCATCGATACTCATGCCTACGTCACCATTATCAAAATAGCGCAGGTTGACTTCCTTACTTAGTGCAATGGTACGTATCTGTTGTGCAGATACCGTATCAGGCAATACAAAACGCAGGGTGTCGAAGTATTGCTCGTTCACTTGTTTGTATCCCAGCTTGTTGATGTTCTTTTCGAGATATGCTGCAATGCTGTGAATGCGTTCGGCGATGGTGCGGATGCCTTCCGGACCATGATATACGGTATAGAAACCTGCCATCGTTGCCAGCAACGCTTGTGCGGTACAGATATTTGAAGTGGCTTTTTCACGTTTGATATGTTGCTCACGGGTTTGCAGGGCCATACGGTAACACAACTTTCCGTATTTGTCTTTTGACCAGCCAATGATACGTCCCGGAATGTTACGTTTGTACTCGTCACGCGTAGCGAAATAACCGGCAGACGGTCCGCCATAGAACATCGGTGTGCCAAGTCGTTGCGTGGTACCGAATACAACGTCAGCTCCCCATTCTCCCGGAGGTGTGAGCAGGGCAAGGCTCAGAATATCGGCGGCTACAGCCACTTTGCAGTTGGCGGCATGAGCTTTCTCTACAAAAGTGCGGTAATCTTCTACATTTCCACTTGCATTGGGATATTGCAGTATACAGGCAAAAATGTCCGGTGTCATTTCCATCTCGGAATATTTTCCTGTGCGTATCTGGATGCCTTGCGGGATGGCGCGTGTAGTCATTACTGCCAATGTTTGAGGGAAAACGCTTTCGTCTACAAACACGACGTTTGCACCGGATTTCTGCATATCGCGCGGACGCAGGGTATACATCATAGAGACAGCTTCGGCAGCAGCAGTGGCCTCATCCAGCAGGGAGCAGTTAGCGAGCGGCATACCAGTCAGGTCGCAGACAGCTGTCTGGAAGTTCATCAATGCTTCGAGGCGTCCCTGTGAAACTTCTGTCTGGTAAGGAGTATAAGAGGTATACCATACAGGATTCTCAAATACATTCCGTTGGATAACGGCGGGGGTGATGGTGTTGTACCAGCCGAGGCCGATATACGTAGTGTAAAGTTTGTTTTTGCACGCCAACCGGGTGATGTGTCGGCCGAACTCATATTCTGTCATGGGTTCGGGGAGTGCCAACGGTTCTTTCAGCCGAATGTTTGCAGGGATGGTTTTATCTATCAACTCATCCAGACTGCCGACTCCTATTTTTTGGAGCATTTTCTCTTCGTCTTTCTCGCTGATGCCGATGTGGCGGCAAGCTAATAGGTCGCTTTTCATATCTATATTTAATTTAAGTTTATCTGAAGAATGGGTTTTCCGCCTTTTCAATGCCGATGGTAGTCGGAGCACCATGTCCGGGATAGACTATTGTTTCGTTGGGCAATACGAACAGGCGGCTGCAGATATGCTCTTTCAGTTCGTCGAAGTTGCCGCCGGTGAGGTCGGCACGCCCGATGCTACCCTGGAAAAGTACGTCGCCGGAGAACATACAGTGATCTGCAGCGCAGTAATAAACAAGGCTTCCCGGTGAGTGTCCCGGCACGTGAATAGCCTCCAGTGTTGTATTTCCAAAACTAATGATGTCTCCATCATGCAGGTAGTGCCCTATCGGCGCAGGCAGTTCGTTCCAATGGAAGCCAAACATACGGCTTTGTTTCGGAGCTTCATCAATCCAGAATTCATCGGCCTTATTGGCTTCTACTTGCAGACCGAATTCTTTAACCATGAAAGCGTTTCCGAAGATATGATCCAGATGCAGGTGTGTATTGAGGAGATGTTTTACGTTCAATCCATTCTTGATGATGAAGTTCTTCAACGCTTGTTTTTCCTCCTCATAATAGCAACCGGGGTCTATCACGGTAGCTTCAAGGGTGTCGTCCCACAGAACGTAGCAGTTCACGGGGAACATATTAAACTCAAACCTTTTTATTTTCATGATAGGTATATGTTAGTCATTATTTCTGTGATTAAGGCGTCACATAAACCACTTTTTTCGTTTCAAAGAATTCCTCCTCAAAATAGTCTTTCAGATCATACATCACGGTCTTGTTCTTGAAAGGCATAGCCTCATTGGCCAACTCGCCGCCTTTCAGACAAATCAGTCCGTTGGGCAAAGCATTCTGCTGTTTGGGAGTGATATTCTTACGAATGATTTTCAGTAAATCGGCAAGCGGCATTACAGCACGGCTTACAACGAAATCGAATAACTGCTTTTCCTCCTCAGCCCGGGCATGGCGGAAAGTGACATTCTCCAGTCCGATGCTGTTGGCTACTTCCGTTGCTACGCGCACCTTCTTTCCAATACTGTCTACAAGGTGAAATTTCACTTCGGGAAATAAAATGGCAAGAGGAATACCGGGAAAGCCTCCTCCTGTTCCCAGGTCCATGATATGGGTACCGGGTACGAAGCGGGTAACCTTGGCTATACCCAGCGAATGGAGTACATGATGTTCGTACAGATTCTCGATGTCTTTGCGTGATATGACGTTTATTTTAGCATTCCAGTCCGTATAGAGGTCATAGAGGGCCGCGAATTGTTGCTTCTGCGTCTCTGTGAGGTCCGGGAAGTACTTTAGAATGATTTCCATGTTTGTTGATTATTAATTTAATTATGAATTATGAGTTATGAATTATGAGTTATGAATAGGCACGCTGTACAATGGCGCAGCCTAATTCATAATTCATAATTTATAATTCATCATTAATTCTCTTTTCTCACTTCGTTCAATACCATTGTATCATCGCTCAGTAAATGCGACATGATTTCATAGGGTAGAGTGATTTCTACCGGTCCCATCACATAGGGAGCGATTTCATAAATATTATAATAGAAAGTGATTCCTTTTTCACTCAAATAGAAGTTCTCGGTTGGTTCCAGGTCTCCGGTGCTTGTATATCCCATTTCTTCTACTTCCTGGCGTGTAGTGGCATTGTTATCTGCCATGAGTTGGTTCCACAGTAAGTCAGTGAGCGTTTCCTGATATTCTCCTACAAAAATATCGTCCAGACGTATCGGACTCAAAGTACGCAGGTCCATATTGAGGAAAGTGGACATATAAATGCCATGAGCACCTCCGGTAAACTCGTTGTAGTCGATGCGGTAAACCAGCAGATGCTTTTTGTAATATTGCACATGACCTTCTACACCTTTGTAATAGGAGTACCAGGCACTTATGGATGCTGAATCTTCTTTTTCCGCTTCATCTTTGGCATACATCGGTTCCAGATCTTTCAGATAATCCTGAATATAGGTTTCTTTATAAGCTTTTACAGCCTCTTCGGGTGTCATCGTCATATACTTATCGCCGAAGCAGGCAGAGAGGAAATAGGTGTTGAGACTATCTTTCAGTTTCTCGTCGGACGATTTACTGGCATAGGCAAAGTTGATGGTAATGTTACATCCGGGCTTGGCAGTATCTCCGAACAGGTGGGCAGTCTCATTTACCTGTATACTGTCGAACTCCAACGCACCGGCGTTTTTGTTCATGGTGTTACCACAAGAAAATAAAAAGCCACTTGCCGCAAGTAGAATGACAAGTAGGCTGACATATTGCTTTTTCATTTGGACTTTCTTCGTTAAATTCAACATTTCGGTTTCAGTTCGCTATCGACAAATATAGGACATATAAACGAATAGAACATATAAAAAATGAAAAAATAATAGGCATAAATGCTTTTATCTGCCTATCTTTGCATCAGATATGAAGAGACTTCGTTACATATTGGCAGTATTATTGTCCCTGACGGTTGTGTATGCAGGGGCCGGAGTTTCTATTGTCCACTATTGTTGTGCACGTTGCGCCACAGAGCAGGCATGCTGCACCAATGGTTGTGCCAAATGCCACAAATCTCATCATAATCCGGAAAAATCTTGCAAGGATGAAGGCTGTACGGCTACCTTTTATAAGGTAGACCTTGTGAAATACTCGTGTGAAAGCCCTGTTATAGCCGTACCTGTTATTCAACTTCTCTGTGAAGCATTGCCGGATTTCCAGTACTCCTTGCCTACGGGTGATTTGGAAGAGGTGTCTTATAATGTACCTCCACATCCTGACAGTTCGAGGCAGTATCTGGCTCTTTATTCTGTTCTCATCATTTAGAATTCCCTTATTGCGGAGTGAATCCGCTCCTGTACGTCTGAAAGACCTTCATTCCTTTCAAATATGGGTCGGCACTGTACCCTAACCATACCAACTCCGTATCAAGTCCGTACCAACTCCGTACCAAGTCCAAGAGTATAGGCACGGAGCAAGTATGGACCGGACAGGGAGAGAATACGGTGCACGTCATTTACAATGATTGCAAGAACTAATAGAACTTTAAGAATAATGAGACTTTTATATATTTTTCTTTTTCTCGCCATAACCTTGAACTTGCAGGCGCAAGTGACAGGTGTAGTAAAAGATTCCGCCGGAGAACCCATTCCGGGGGCAAATGTTTTCTGGATGAACACAACCGAAGGAGCAACCACTAATGAAGACGGTAACTTCTCTATTCATAAACCTGCCCGCAGCCATATGCTTGTAGTTAGCTTTATCGGATTTGAAAATGATACGGTACATGTGGATAAAGGCAATCAGCAACTTGAGATTGTGCTTCGTGAAGGAGTGGAATTAGGTGAAGTGAACATTGTAACCCGCAAAATGGGTACCATGAAGTTGCGTTCCAGTGTGATGAACGAAGATATGATCAGTAGTGCCGAATTGACACGTGCAGCCTGCTGTAATCTGGGTGAGAGTTTTGTGACAAACCCTTCCGTCGATGTAAGCTATTCGGATGCTGCCACGGGGGCCAAGCAGATTAAATTACTGGGGCTCTCCGGCACTTATGTACAGATGATGACTGAGAATATTCCGAATTTCCGTGGAGCAGCCGCTCCTTATGGATTAGGATATGTACCGGGGCCGTGGATGCAGAGTATACAGGTCAGCAAAGGAAGTTCATCCGTGAAGAATGGCTATGAGTCTATAACCGGACAAATTAATGTGGAGTTTAAGAAGCCTCAGTTGCCGGAAGCGGATTGGGTGTCGGCAAATCTTTTTGCCAGCAGCACAAACCGGTATGAAGCTAATGCGGATGCTACAGTGAAGCTTTCGAAGCGCTGGAGTACTTCTTTACTGGCACATTATGAAAATGAGACGAAATCTCACGACTCCAATGATGATGGTTTTGTGGATATTCCGCGTGTGGAGCAGTACAACTTCTGGAACCGATGGGCGTATATGGGCGATCATTATGTATTTCAGGCAGGTATAAAGGCTTTGCATGAAACCCGTAACAGTGGTCAGACTGCTCATGGTCAGACACCTACTCATGATCTATACGAAATAGGTATTCAGACAAACCGTTACGAAGCCTTCACCAAGAATGCTTATATTTTCGATAAAGAAAAGAACACGAACCTTGCTTTGATTCTGCAGGGAACTTTGCATAATCAGGATGCCACCTACGGGCGCAAACTGTATGATGTGGACCAAAGCAATTTCTATGCTTCGTTGCTTTTTGAAACGGAGTTCAGCAAACAGCATAGTCTTTCCACGGGATTAAGTTTCAATTATGATGGTTACGATCAGCATTACCGGCTGACGAATCAGGTGGAAGATGGATTGACGAAGAAATATGTGAAGGAGTCTGTTCCGGGAGCATATGTCCAGTATACATTCAATCTGAATGACCAGTTGATGTTGATGGGCGGTATCCGAGGGGATTACAGCAGCGAACATGGTTTCTTTGTAACACCGCGTGCACACGTCAAGTATAATCCGAATGAGTATCTGCATTTTCGTTTGTCTGCCGGTAAGGGATACCGTACCAATCATGTATTGGCGGAGAATAACTATCTTCTGGCAAGCAGCCGTAAAATGAAGATTGCCCCTCATCTGGATCAGGAGGAAGCGTGGAATTACGGAGCGAGTGTGTCTACTTACATTCCTGTTTTTGGCAAGACGCTGAATGTGAATGCCGAGTATTACTATACGGATTTCCTGAAACAGGTGGTTGTTGATATGGATAGCAATCCGCACGAAGTGGCCTTTTATAATCTGGATGGACGTTCTTATTCGCACGTGTTTCAGATAGAGGCAAGTTATCCGTTTTTCAAAGGTTTCAACCTTACGGCAGCCTACCGTCTGACAGATGCGAAGACCACCTACAATGGCAAACTAATGGAGAAACCACTTACCGGAAAGTATAAGGGCTTATTGACAGCTTCCTATCAGACACCATTGGGCTTATGGCAGTTTGATGCTACCCTTCAGTTGAATGGAGGTGGAAGGATGCCCGATCCTTACGAACTCGCTGACGGCAGTCTTTCGTGGGAACGTCGTTATGGCAGCTTCCAGCAACTCAGTGCCCAGGTAACGCGTTATTTCCGTCGCTGGTCTATTTATGTCGGCGGTGAGAACCTGACTAACTTTAAGCAGAAGAATCCGATAATCGATGCCTCTAATCCATGGGGAGAGAATTTCGATGCTACCATGGTGTGGGGGCCGATGCATGGTGCAAAGGCATATATCGGGTTGAGGTTTAACCTTGCAAGAAACTAAAATCTAATTTTATATTAACTCAAAATAAGGAGATATTTATGAAAACAAGAAGAATGATGGCTGCTCTCGTAGTAGCTTTATTGAGTGTAACAGCAGTGATGGCAAAAGATATCCGTACCGCTGTTTTTAAAGTTTCACAGATGCATTGCGAAAACTGTGAGCGGAAAGTGAAAAGCAACATTAAATTTGAGAAAGGAGTAAAAGAATTCTCTACAGACTTGAAAACAAAAACTGTGTCTATTACCTACGATGCTGAAAAGACAAATGTAGACAAACTGAAAGCTGGTTTCAAGAAGTTCAACTACGAAGCCGAGTTCGTTAAGGAGGCGAAGCAAGAGGATAAGAAGTAGTCGAACAAACAGCCTGTAGAGATTGTTTTAGGAATAGAAAGGAAGGGAACCAGTTGACGAGTTGACAAGGGAACAAGGGGCTGCGCAATGCTTCTATGCCGCATGGAACCTTGTCTCCTTGTCAACTCGTTAACTGGTCAACTTTCCCCAATACATTTTCCTCAACGAAACTTGAAATAAACAATATATATGGCTAATTTAAAGAAACAGACGTTTCCCGTGCTGAACATGCATTGTGCGGGATGCGCCAATAACGTAGAAAAGACCGTTCGCAAGTTGGTGGGCATTACAGATGCTTCGGTCAACTTTGCTTCCAATACACTGTCTGTCTCCTATGAGACGGATAAGCTGACACCCGGAGAAATTCGTGCTGCCGTACTGGCTGCGGGCTATGACCTCATTATTGAGGAAGATCATGCCGAAGAGCGTCAGGAGGAAGAACAACAGAAGCGTTACCGCCGCCTGAAAGGGCGGGTGATAGGAGCGTGGTTATTTGCTATTCCTCTGCTGTTGCTTTCCATGGTCTTTATGCATGTACCCTATTCTAACGAAATACAGATGGTACTGGCTATTCCAGTACTGGTGTTGTTCGGTACACCGTTCTATACCGGTGCCTGGAAACAGGCTCGTCTGGGACGCAGTAACATGGATACCTTGGTTGCACTGAGTACATCCATTGCTTTTCTGTTTAGCGTTTTTAATACCTTCTTCCCCGATTTCTGGTATAGCCGTGGTTTGGAGCCTCATGTTTATTATGAAGCTGCTGTGGTTATTATCGCTTTCGTACTGACAGGTAAGCTGATGGAAGAGCGTGTTAAGGGTAACACCTCTACCGCCATCCGCAAGCTGATGGGATTACAGCCCAAGATAGCCCGTGTGGTGCGCAACGGTAAGGAAGAGGATATTCCTTTGGAGCAGCTGAGAATTGACGACCTGGTCAGCGTACGTCCCGGCGAGCAAATTCCCGTTGACGGCTTTTTGACCGAGGGTGATTCTTATGTTGATGAAAGTATGATTAGCGGTGAACCTATCCCGGTAGAAAAGAAGACCGGTTCGCACGTATTGGCTGGAACCATCAATCAGAAAGGTTCATTCATTATTCGTGCCGAGAAAGTGGGTAGTGAAACGGTGCTGGCGCGTATCATCCGTATGGTGCAAGAAGCACAGGGCAGTAAAGCTCCCGTACAACGTATCGTGGATAAGGTGACAGGTATCTTTGTTCCTGTAGTATTGGGCTTGTCCGTACTGACATTCTTTATCTGGATGTTCTTCGGTGGTGTAGATATGCTTTCCCATGCCATGTTATCGGCGGTTTCCGTATTGGTGATTGCTTGTCCCTGTGCATTGGGGTTGGCCACGCCTACAGCTTTGATGGTAGGTATTGGTAAAGCTGCCGATCATCATATCCTGATAAAAGATGCTGTGGCACTGGAACAGATGCGAAAGGTAAATGTGGTAGTGCTGGATAAGACCGGTACATTGACTGAAGGGCATCCTACGGTTACCGGATGGTTATGGGCACAACCGCAGGAGGAGCATTATAAAGATGTTCTTCTGGCTGCCGAACTTAAATCCGAACATCCGTTGGCAGCTGCTATTGTGACTGCTCTGCAAGAACAGGAGTCTATCGAACCTGCAGTTTTGGACAGCTTTGAAAGTATTACCGGAAAAGGGATCAAAGTTTCTTATCAAGGTACGGAGTATTGGGCTGGCAGTCATAAGCTATTGAAAGATTATCATGCCGCTCTTACTGATGTATTGGGAGAGATGCTGGCCCAGTATGAATCGGATGGTTGCAGTATCATTTACTTCGGACGTAAGAATGAACTGCTTGCCATTGTAGCTATCAAAGACCAGATAAAAGCGACTTCCGTCGAAGCTGTCCGCGAACTTCGTACTCAGGGCATCGATGTATATATGCTGACGGGAGACGGAGAACGTACTGCTTCTTCTGTTGCCGCACGCTTGGGTAATATCCAATACATTTCTGATGCTATGCCGGATGACAAGGAAGAGTTTGTCCGTCAGCTCCAGCTTCAGGGAAAGACGGTGGCGATGGTAGGCGATGGCATCAACGACTCACAGGCTCTGGCTTGTGCCGATGTCAGCATTGCCATGGGTAAAGGAACTGATATTGCTATGGATGTAGCGATGGTCACTCTTATGACTTCGGACCTGTTACTGTTGCCGAAAGCATTCAACCTCTCCCGGCAAACTGTACGTTTGATTCATCAGAATCTGTTCTGGGCATTTATCTATAACCTGATAGGTATTCCTATTGCTGCAGGACTGCTTTACCCCATCAACGGGTTGTTATTGAACCCTATGCTGGCAAGTGCCGCTATGGCGTTCTCCAGTGTATCGGTGGTATTGAACAGCCTTCGGCTGAGATACTAACTATTTCTATATTCCAATGGACTCATCCCCATGTGCCTCTTGAAATACTTTCCAAAGAAAGAGGCACTGGGGAAGTTCAGTGAATAGGCTATCTCCTGGATAGTCATATCTGTAGATTTCAACCGTGCTTTGACGTCGATGATGACTACATGTGAAATGATATCAAGCACATTCCTTCCAGTCACTTGTTTTACGGTGGTGCTGAGGTGCTGCAGGGAGATTCCCAGTTTGTCGGCATAGAATTGGGCACGCCGTTCCGTCATATAGTTTTCAATAACCAGTTGCACGAATTTATGGCAAATCTCCTCCTTGCGGCTTTTGGCAAGAATGTTTTGCGGACGACGGGCATAGAGGGTATTAATTCCCAGCAAAATGCTGTGAAGTACGCTTTGTGCCATTGCTGTACTGGTGGGGTGAGAGATGGATATCCGGGTCAGTAATGCGAAGTAGTCTACAAAATAAGAGGCTACGGTATCGCTCACATTGACAATCGGATTGTCCCATATTTTGGAGAATGAACCCATAGTAGCTTGTAGCAGATTGATGCCGTTGACACAGTGAGCGGAGAAACCCACAAAACAGAGCCGGACTTTTTCTTTTTGTTCATTGAGCTGTATGATAGTGCCTGGCATCAGGATAATCAAATCATTCTTTTTGATTTCATATTCCATCAGATTGATGGATGCCTTGATAGTTCCTTCGGTGCATAATGCGAAAATGCAAGCCTTCAATCGACACGACTGGCGATAGAGATTCAGAATATCTTCTGTAACATCTCTCCATGCCAGCATTTCGACCGGCAAATCTACTTGTGGGAAGTTATGTTTCATCTTTTTTCATTTTGCTGTCGGCAAATATACGATTTTATCCCTAAAATCTTAACTTTGTCGGCATGAAACTGAATGTCATTGATTGGAATATCATCCCGTATGCTGATGCATGGACCCGGCAGACGGAGTGGTTTGATGCTCTTGTTCGTGCTAAGCAGGCGGGTGAGGAGTATGAAAATCACATTATTTTGTGTGAACATCCGCATGTTTATACTTTAGGCCGTAGCGGTAAAGAAGGAAATATGTTGCTGAGTGAAGAACAGCTTCAGAAGATAGGAGCCACGCTCTATCACATCGACCGGGGCGGAGATATTACCTATCACGGACCGGGGCAATTGGTATGTTATCCTATCCTGAACCTTGAAGAATTTTCTCTTGGACTGAAGGACTATGTGCACTTGCTGGAGGAAGCAGTCATCCGTGTGTGCGCCTCTTATGGCATCACTGCCGGAAGATTGGAGAAAGCAACAGGTGTGTGGCTGGAAGGGGATACGCCACGTGCCCGTAAGATATGTGCCATTGGTGTGCGTAGCAGCCACTTCGTCACCATGCATGGGCTGGCACTGAATGTAAATACTGATTTAAAATATTTTAGCTATATCCATCCTTGTGGATTTATAGATAAGGGAGTCACTTCGCTTCAGCAGGAGCTGAAACGGGAGGTGCCGATGGAAGAGGTAAAACAACGCTTATGCCTTGATTTACAGGGCTTGATACAGAGATAAAAAACAGACCATCTATTCAATACGAATAGATGGTCTGTTTGTATCAAATAGACGGTCTGTTTACCCCTAACAGATGGTCTGTTTCAGGAGCCTTCAGTCGTCTGTTTTTTATTTCAACCATTTGTCCAGCCATTCGAAGAATGTGCGCTGCCAGAGGATACCATTCTGAGGTTTCAATACCCAGTGGTTTTCGTCCGGATAGATCAGCAGTTCGGCAGGAACACCACGCATTACGGCGGCATCAAAAGCAGCCATTGCTTGGTTGGCAAGAATGCGGTAGTCCTTTTCGCCATGAATACAAAGGATAGGCGTATCCCATTTGTCTACGAACTGGTGTGGAGAGTTGGCAAATGTGCGTTGAGCCACCGGATTCTGTTTTTCCCAGTATGCGCCACCCATATCCCAGTTGGCAAACCATTTTTCTTCAGTTTCCAGATATTGCATTTCCATGTTGAAGATACCATCGTGTGCAATGAATGCTTTGAAACGCTTGTCATGATGTCCGGCAAGCCAGTAAACGGAGAAGCCGCCGAAGCTGGCGCCTACACAACCGAGACGGTCTTTGTCTACAAACGGTTCTTTAGCCATCTCGTCGATAGCTGTGAAATAATCCTTCATACACTGCCCACCGTAATCACCACTGATAGCTTCATTCCATTCTACTCCGAAGCCCGGAAGGCCGCGGCGGTTGGGAGCTACGATGATATAATCGTTGGCAGCCATAATCTGGAAGTTCCAACGATAGCTCCAGAACTGACTTACGGGGCTTTGCGGACCACCTTCACAGAATAGGAGGGTAGGGTATTTCTTATTCGGGTCAAACTGTGGCGGATAGATTACCCATGTCAGCATCTGTTTGCCGTCTGTAGTCTTCATCCAGCGAGCTTCAACCTTACCCATTTCCAATTGGTCGTAAATCTGCTTGTTTTCGAAGGTCAGTTGCTTTACCTCGGCAAAAGCATCACCGTTGCGGGTAGCAGATACGGCATAGATTTCATCGCCCATGCTCATAGAATGGCGTAAAGCGATTACTTTATCTCCTGCAAAGGCAAGGGAAGCATAGTCATACATGCCGTCTGTCAACTGTGTAACCTTATCATTGGCAGCAAGGTCTACATTATAAATCTGCGTTTCACCATGCCAGACACCAATGAAATAAATGCTCTTTGAGTCCTTATTCCATAAGAAACCATCTACATTCGATTCAAATTCTTTGCTGACGAAACGTTTCTCACCTGTTTCCAGATTCATAATGAAGAGGCGGTTTAAGTCTGCTTCATAACCGTCACGTTCCATGCTCTGCCAGGCAATGTATTTACCATCGGGAGAGTATTGAGGATTCGTGTCGTAACCTTTGTTTTCTTCGGTGATATTGTCTGTCTTCTTAGTTGCAAGATCATAGATGTAAATATCCGAGTTGGTGGAAATAGCATAAGCCAGACCGGTCTTTTTACGGCAAGTATATGCTACCTTGTCTCCGGCAGGACTCCATGCCAGTTGCTCGATGCCACCCCAAGGTCTCATCGGGCTTTCGTAAGGTTCTCCTTCCAGTATATCTTTTATATTACTGATGCTGTTTCCATCAAAATCGGCTACAAAAGGATGCGGAGCACCGGTTACCCATTCATCCCAGTGTTTGTACATCAGGTCGGTAACGATGATACCCGTTGCTTTAGGCAGATCGGGATGCTTGTCCGCGGTACTTTGTTTGGTTTTCACTTGTGCAATGAAAAGTAACTTCTTACCGTCGGGGGAGAAAGAATAACCTTCGATATCACCATCATATTGCGTCAACTGCTTGCGTCCGCTACCGTCCGGATTCATTTCCCACAACTGGCTGCTGCCACCTTCATTGGAAAGGAACGCCAGTTTAGTGCCGTCTTTTATCCAGTTCACTTCGTTCTCTTGCCAAGGGGTACGGGTGATTTGTTGGTTGCCTGTTCCATCTGTGTTCATCACAAAGACTTCACGGTTACTCTTGTTCTCCGGCACACTGTAGTAAGCTACCGTGTAAGCAATCTGCTTTTCATCGGGAGATACGGCCACACCGCCGATACGCCCCATGGCCCAGAGAGCTTCGGGAGTCATACGCTTGCCTTCAATCTGGATGTCCGACCGCTCGATAAGCGGTGCTCCGGCTTGCCCTGCGTCTTTTGTCCCGCCGCAGGCAGCCAATGTCATAGCTGCTGACATAAGCAATAAGTTTACTTGTTTCATATAGGTTGTTCGTTACAGTTATTTTGCGACAAATATACAAATTATATGCGTTTCTCTTGCCATCGTCCTCCTTTAATATACCACCAGCAAAGTAATAGTATAAAAATGGAGTATACCATTTCTGATGTCCAACACAGAGCTACATCAAGTTTCAGGTAAAGAATGATGTATGTGATGTAGGCAACATAGAAGACGAGCGTTATCAGTTCCATGACCAGAGCCGTGCGCGTGTTTCCCGTTCCTGATACTGCCTGGAAATATACATTGGCAGGTACGAGAAGCAGATATGCCGAGCACATTACCCAAAGTGAATGTACGGCTGCATCCTGTAAGTCGGGTATATCCGTATAGATTCCCAGTATCAGTTTTGGGAATAGTGCAAAAAACAGTGCTAACGGCAATGTGAACAGGTATGCAATGCGTATATGCTGCCGGATAGTGCCTGCCACGCAGTCTTTGTCTCCTGCACCGATAAGATTGCTAACCAGTGAACCACAGGTTGAAGCAAATGCCATCATTACCATGAACAGAATGCCGGATATGCTCCGCACAATGTTCGTGATGGCGAGCGACCGTTCTCCCAGATGCTCCACATAGAGAAAAAACAAGAACCAGGTGGACAAGGAGAAGACGTTCTGTATCATGGTCCAGAAGGAAATGTTTAGCATCCGTTTCAGTATCTCCGGGCGGAACTTCGGAATACGGTCCAGTCCAAACTTACGGCAGTCAATGCGGTAACGGGTGTAGAGGATAAAGAATACCAGTGAAACTAACTCTGCAAGCGATGAACCGATGGCGGCACCTGCAATGCCGAGCGCGGGAAAGCCGAATTTACCGAAAATCAGTATATAGTTGAAGACTACGTTACTCAGTACCATGACTATGGAGTTGAGTGTCAGTGTCTTAGTTTGCGTAGTTCCCAGGAAGAAAGCACGGAAGATGACTGCACTGAATGAGAAGAAGGCTCCGAAAACCCGCCAGTTCAGATAACTGATGGCAGCCTCATAGATGTGTTCAGAAGAAACTATTCGCTTCAGTATCATTGGTGAAAGGAAGTAGGAGAGTAGGAACATTACTGCTGCCAGTCCTATCTGGAAGTAAATTCCTTGATAGAAAAGGTCGCCTATTTCCCGGTATTGCTTTTCACCGTTGCGCCGGGCAATGAGTATTTGAGCTCCGATACTGAAACCGAAAGCTGCCATGAATATTACCATATAGAAGACACCTGCAATGGCCGATGCTCCCAGTTCTACTTCGCCTACCCGTCCCAGGAAGGCTGTGTCCGTCATACCTATCATTTGTTCCATCAGCAGGCTGATGAGGATCGGATAGGCTATCATCCAAATCTGTTTGTTGGTGTATTTAGTTTTCATTTAAATTATAGTTATAGTCGTTATAAGAGAAAGAAAGCCGGACAATTACATCAATTGCCCGGCTTTTATTATCAAGTGATGAAAAGCGGAGACTTACTTTTTATTCTGTCTCTCTTTCAACAACTGTTCCTGTTGTTTCTGCATTGCCTCCAGGCGGGCGGCAAAGCCGGTTTTTTTAGCTTTCTTCGGATCTTTCTTTCGGGCTTCCAATTGGGCAAGAAGCTTCTCTTCATTCGTAGTTTTGCGCAGAATGAGAGTAGTCACCACACTAATCAATGTCGATATGAAGTAGTAATAGTTCAAACCTGAAGGATAACTGTTCAAGATGAACAACATCATAATCGGCATAAGATAGGTCATCCACTTCATCGCTGCCATCTGCGGGTTTGCTCCGGTGTCTTGTTGCTGCATCATGAACTTGGAGTTCAATACATTCACTACTGTCATCAGCAAGCAGAACAAACTGAGGTGGCTGCCCAGGAACGGGATATTGAACGGGAAGTTGATGAAAGCATCGTACGTTGAAAGGTCATCAGCCCATAAGAAGCTCTGCTGACGTAATTCGATAGCACTCGGAACGAACATGAACAGCGCTATCAGAACGGGGAATTGTACCAACATTGGCAAACAACCACCCATCGGACTCACACCATACTGGCTGTACATTCCCATCATTTCCTGTTGTTTCTTCATTGCATCTTCCTGCTTGGGATACTTCTTGTTGATCTCGTCTATTTTCGGTTTCAACACACGCATCTTGGCAGAAGAAATGTATGTTTTCCAGGTAGCGGGGAATACGACTGCTTTTACAATCAATGTCATCAGTAACAATACGATACCCATGCTTAGACCCCAACCAGACAACCAGTCGAAGATATTGATGGTAAACCATTTGTTAATCCAGCGAATCAACGGCCAGCCTAAATAAACCAGACGGTTCAGTTCCCATTTTTCCGAACGTCCCTTATCCAGTGCGGTCAGTGTCTTGTAATGGTTCGGGCCAAAGTAAAAGAACATCTGTGTAGGCTGTTTGCCTGTCGGGTCAAAGCTCGTACTCATTTCAGCAGAGTAGTCCTTGATGTATCCGCTGCCTTCTCTCTCCATTTTAGATACTAACTTCGTTTTTTCAAAGTCGGTGTCTGCAATAAATACTGAAGAGAAGAACTGATTCTTGAAAGCAATCCAGTCCAGACGTTCCGGCACTTCTTTTTCATCATCTTTATTGGCTGATAAATAATCTGTGCCATTACCCATGAACTTGTATGTCAGTTCAGACAGACGGTTCTCGTATACATAACCCTTTTCGATTTGACGGGCGCGTTGTGCCCATTCGATGTCTACATAGTTATTACTTGCTGCCAACTTGTCTGTCATACCTTTAGCTTCGATGCTGAAGTCCACCAGGTAAGTGTTGGGATGCAATGCATACTTGAAGTCTATATAACTTGCACTGTCAGCTGACAAACGCATTGTTACGGTGCTGTCCGTACGGTTCACAGTGGTGAAATAATAATCCTTAGTCTGTATTGTTTCCTTTTTATTATAGAAAAGGAAATTCATGGAAACATCGTTTCCGGTGAATAAGGTTACAGGAGTCTTCTTGTCCTGCTCCATATACTCTTTCAATACAGCGGAGAATATGGAACCGCCTTTGGTGCTGAGGGTCAACTCAGCCACGTCGTTCTGAATAGTAATCAGCGAATCTGTTCCTTGGAGAGCATTGAAGAAGAGTGAAGTAGAATCCACTGTTTCTACATCTTTTTCATTTGCCAATGCTGCATCCGCTTTGGCTTTCAGTGCTTCTTCACGTTGCTGTACCAGCGCAATGGAATCATAATAACGCTGCTGTGCTTCCAATTGCTCTTTGCTGGGGCGACTCAGAAAACTGAAGCCGACTAACAAAATTGCTATTAAAACAAGACCTGTAATGGTGTTTTTATCCATGAATAATTTCTAGTTTACAATTTTATAATTATTGAAATAATCTTATTTCTTTGCCTTTTCCTTTTCCTCGAAACTTTCGATAGATGCTTTAATGAAAGCCACGAACAACGGATGGGGATTCAATACCGTACTGCTGTATTCCGGATGGAATTGAGTTCCGACAAACCACTTCAGTTTCGGTATTTCCACAATTTCTACCAAGTCTGATTCAGGGTTGATACCTACACATTTCATGCCGGCAGCTTCATACTCCGTTTTATACTGGTTATTGAATTCATAGCGATGGCGATGGCGTTCCTGGATGTGTTCTGTTCCATAAGCCTCATAAGCCTTGCTGCCTTTCTGCAAAATACATTCGTAAGCTCCCAGGCGCATCGTTCCACCCATATTGGTGATGGATTTCTGCTCTTCCATGATGTCAATCACATTATGCGGAGTTTTCTCATTCATTTCGCGTGAATCAGCATCAGTATATCCCAGTACGTTACGTGCAAATTCGATAGCAATGCATTGCATTCCCAAACAGATACCGAAAGTCGGAATATCATGTGTGCGTGCATATTTGATAGCCACGAACTTACCGGCAACACCACGTTCGCCGAATCCCGGGCCAATCAATACGCCTGCCATGCCTTTCAATGCTTCCGCTACATTTTCTTCCGTGAGCTTTTCACTGTTCACGAAGTCTACAGATACCTTACGGTCATTGTACGTACCGGCTTGTGACAGGGCTTCACGGATGGATTTGTATGCATCCTGCAAATCATATTTGCCAACTAATGCAATGTGTAGCGGTTCTGTATTTTCCGCTTTATGACGACGCTCAAGAAAAGCACGCCACGGACCCAGTCCCGGTGTGTCGCCTACGGGCAATCCCATTTTCTTCAATATCGTTTCATCCAGTTTCTGAGCCTGCATCAGGATGGGAACTTCGTAGATGGTAGGAGCATCGATGCTCTGTACTACTGCGTTTTCGTCCACATTACAGAACAAAGCAACTTTCTTGCGTACGTTGCTACTCAGTTCGTGTTCCGTGCGCAAAACCAATATATCCGGTTGGATACCTGCACTCTGCAATTCCTTTACGGAGTGTTGTGTCGGTTTGGTTTTCAATTCACCAGCTGCTGTGAGGTAAGGCACATATGTAAGGTGTACACATAATGCATCACGTCCCAGTTCCCACTTCAACTGACGGATACTTTCCAGATATGGCAAGGATTCGATATCACCCACCGTACCACCGATTTCTGTAATTACAAAATCGAATTTATATTTGTTACCCAGCAACTTTACGTTTCGTTTGATTTCGTCCGTGATATGAGGAATGACTTGAATGGTCTTACCTAAATAATCACCACGGCGTTCTTTATCGATAACGCTTTTATAGATGCGTCCGGTTGTGATGTTATTGGCTTTTGTAGTCTGGATGCCAAGAAAACGTTCGTAGTGACCTAAGTCAAGGTCAGCTTCGTGTCCGTCTACAGTCACATAACATTCTCCGTGTTCGTAGGGGTTTAAAGTACCCGGGTCAATATTGATATACGGGTCAAACTTTTGAATGGTTACTTTGTAACCTCTTGCTTGTAGCAATTTACCAATGGATGAGGCGATGATACCTTTACCTAAAGATGAGGCAACGCCACCGGTGACGAAAATATACTTTGTTTCTCCCACAGCTATACTGTTTTTAATATTATTGTTTTGTTTGGTACGATGTACACATTTGTGTATCTATCTGTCTACACGTGAGACTTAAAAAGCGCAAAATTACAAAAAAAAGAGGAAGTACATAAAGTTTCGGCGAAACAATTATAAAAAAAGCATGTTTTCTTTTTCTTTCTCTATTTCTATGTTTTCTAAACATTTTAATTTAATTTTGCGCTCAAAACATAGATTTTAGGGCGTTATGAAGAATAAATTTTTATCTTTATGGGCAATCGCTGTGCTTTTTTCTTCGTCGGTTATGGCGCAGAATTCGGTGAAGCCTGTATTAAAAACCGGTGAAAAAACGGCTGTAGTACAAGCGGATACTTTATCGGACTTAATGAAGCAATATTTTGTTTTAAAGTTGAAACCGGGAAGTGTTACCCGGCAATTGGATACTGTTTCCATATCCTATGAAAAATATTTCGGAGTATTAAATTACCTGAATGATCCTTCTACTCCGGAGCGTTACATTGCGGACAATCCTAATTATTACCGCTTGTTTATCCCGTTGACTTATTATAATTCTCCCATGGAGAGCATTTCAACATTGAAATGGAAATTCCAGCCTTTTGATACAGCAAAAACTTCTGTAAAGGAACCATTGATGTTTGATGAAGCTCCTTTTACTTCGAAGAAACGTGCCAATGAAGTAGTGGACCGTGCGCTGTTATATCTTTATGCTAATGAGAACCCGCGTAAGATTGTGGCATGGGAAGATGAATTAATGCAGGTGAAAAGCTTCAGGGATAATATTGAAAAAGAAGTTTCATCTAAACCTTCTGTTATAAAATTATTTGTTCAGGAAGATATGGCCAATGTAAAAGAGGATGCAGAGGTTGTGATCCATAAGCCCAATTGGTGGGTGACGGGTGGAAGTGGTTCTTTGCAGATTACTCAGAACTATATTTCTGACAACTGGTATAAAGGTGGTGAAAGTACAAATTCTTTCCTGGCGAATCTGCAGCTGTTTGCTAATTATAATGATCGCGAGAAAGTGCAATGGGAAAATATGTTGGAGGCCAAGTTAGGTTTTGGTTCCACTCCTTCGGACAAGTATCACGATTATCTGGTAAACACTGACCTGTTACGCTTGTATAGTAAAATGGGTATCCAGGCAGCTTCTAATTGGTACTATACCATTTCAACAGAATTTAAAACCCAGTTCTGTCATGGTTATAAAGCGAACAGTGAAAAGTTAGTCTCAGCTTTCTTTGCTCCGGCGGATTTATCCACCAGTGTCGGTATGGACTACAAACTGAATAAGAAAAAATTTAATCTGTCTGTCTTTATAGCTCCGTTGACTTGGACGATGCGGTATATAGGTAATAAAGATGTAAATGAAGTGGATTTTGGTCTGGAGGAAGGCAAGAGCGTGCGTCATAATTGGGGTTCGCAAATACAACCGACATTGAATTGGACTATTATTCCTTCCATCGTACTGAATTCCCGTCTGAATTATCTGACCAGCTACGAGTGGACTCGTGTTGAGTGGGAAAATACGATCAATTTCATATTGAACCGTTATCTTTCTACAAAACTGTATGTACATGCACGTTATGATGACAGTAGCAAGCCGACTACAGGAGACAGTCACTTCCAGGTGAATGAGATTCTGAGTTTTGGTATCAATTATAAGTGGTAATTATAGATACTTGATATATGATGTAGTAAATAAGGCTGCTTCCTTTAAAGGAGGCAGCCTTATTTATAAATATCATTTTGTCATTTTGTACTTGCCAAAGGCTCTACTCCTTATTTATATTAACAGATAGATTCTCTGCTTTGCTTTAAATGAGGGTGCAAAGTGATATATCAATCCGTGTTTTAAAACAGCTTTTTTGACTTTTCCTGTGAAAAATGCGAAGAAAAACAGTTAAAACGGGAAAAAGTGCGTTAGCGTACACATAAAAAAGTAGGTGAAAGCCTTGCAGTTCACAAATAATGCGTAAATTTGCCGCAATTTGTAATGCACAGTTTGCAAAATGGCAGATATTATAAAACATCAAGGTATTGTGGAAAACATAAACGGTTCTCATGTTATGGTGAGAATTGTCCAAACGTCAGCTTGTGCAGCGTGTAGCGCTAAGGGACATTGTGCTTCAGCTGATACCAAAGAAAAAATGATCGATGTAATCAGTAATGATGCATCTTCCTACCAACCCGGTGACCGGGTAATCGTCTTCGGAGAACTATCCATGGGGATGATGGCGGTGTTACTGGCCTTTATAATACCTTTCTGTGTTCTGATTATTTCTCTCTTTATATTTATGGCTATCTGGAACGACGAACTTCTCTCTGCGATTTGTTCGTTAGCTCTCCTTATACCTTACTATTATATATTATGGCTAAATAAAACACGTATGGGGAAAAAGTTCTCTTTTTCCATAAAGCCGATAGACTAACTATTAGAACATTAAAACAAATAATTAAATAAATAACTAATTTATGAATGTAATTCTGATTGCAGTGATTTCATTGGGGGCTATAGCGCTGGTTTCGGCTGCTATTCTGTATATCGCTTCCAAGAAATTCGCCGTGTATGAAGATCCGCGAATTGCACAGGTAGGAGAGGTGTTGCCTCAAGCAAATTGCGGTGGGTGTGGTTACCCGGGTTGTAGCGGTTTTGCCGATGCTTGTGTAAAAGCAGGTTCGCTGGATGGAAAATTCTGTCCGGTAGGCGGGCAGCCTGTTATGACGCAAATTGCCGAAATCCTTGGTTTGGATGCTACTGCTGCCGAACCGATGATTGCGGTTGTGAGATGTAATGGAACTTGTGCCAATCGCCCACGTGTAAACATGTACGATGGTGCGAAGAGTTGTGCTATTGCAGCTTCTCTTTATGGTGGTGAAACAGGTTGTAGTTTTGGATGTCTGGGCTGTGGCGACTGTGTGGAAGCCTGTCAGTTTGATGCTATCCACATGAATCCTGAAACAGGACTTCCGGAAGTGGATGAAGCCAAATGTACTGCTTGTGCTGCTTGCGTTAAGGCCTGTCCGAAGAATATTATTGAAATTCGCCCGCAAGGCAAGAAGTCACGCCGTATCTATGTACAATGCGTGAACAAAGACAAGGGTGCCATAGCACGTAAGGCTTGTACGGTTGCTTGTATCGGTTGTGGTAAGTGTGTGAAAGTTTGTCCGTTCGAGGCCATTACGCTGGAGAATAATCTGGCTTACATTGATCCGAACAAATGTAAATCATGTCGTAAGTGCGAAGAAGCTTGTCCGCAGAACACGATTATCGCACTCAATTTCCCGCCACGCAAGCCGAAGGCGGAAGGTGCTGCTCCAAAAGTAGCTGTTGCACCAAAAGCTACAGAAACTCCTAAGGTAGCAGAGGCTCCTAAGGCTGTAGAAACCCCGAAAGTAGTTGAAACCCCTCAGGTTGAAACTCCGAAGGCGGAAGCTTAATAATCAAGAAGTAATAAACGACTAAAATACAGAATTGTATGTTGAAGACATTTTCAATCGGTGGAGTTCATCCACACGAAAATAAACTTTCAGCACATCAGCCCATCATCAAGGCGGAAGTTCCTGCCAAAGCTGTGATTCTGCTGGGACAGCACATCGGTGCACCTGCAAAACCGCTTGTGGCTAAAGGAGATGTGGTGAAAGTCGGCACAAAGATTGCTGAACCCGGTGGTTTTGTATCTGCAGCCATCCATTCGTCTGTCAGCGGCAAGGTTGCTAAAATCGATTTGATTATCGATGCCAGCGGTTATCCGAAGCCAGCTATTTTTATCGACGTAGAAGGTGACGAATGGGAAGAAAGCATTGACCGCACTGAAACTTTGGTGAAGGAATGTAATCTTACCTCTGAAGAAATTGTGAAAAAGATTGCCGATGCTGGTATTGTAGGTTTGGGTGGTGCTTGTTTCCCTACCCAGGTGAAACTCTGTCCGCCGCCTGCATTCAAGGCAGAATGTGTGATCATTAATGCCGTAGAATGTGAACCCTATCTGACAGCTGATCACCAGTTAATGCTGGAACATGCAGAAGAAATTATGGTAGGCGTATCTATCCTGATGAAGGCAGTAAAGGTTAATAAGGCATTTATCGGCATTGAAAATAATAAGCCAGATGCTATTCAGTTGATGACAAAAGTAGCTTCCAGCTATGCAGGCATCGAGGTGGTTGCTTTGAAAGTGCAATATCCGCAAGGAGGTGAAAAGCAGTTGATTGATGCCATCACCAGCCGTCAGGTAGCAAGTGGCGCATTGCCTATCTCTACAGGTGCCGTGGTACAGAATGTGGGTACTGCATTTGCTGTATATCAAGCTGTACAGAAGAATAAGCCATTGTTTGAACGTGTGATTACCGTAACAGGAAAATCGGTAGCAAAACCCTCCAACTTCCTGGCACGTATCGGTACGCCGATGAAGCAGTTGATTGATGCTTGCGGTGGTTTGCCCGAAGATACGGGTAAGATTATCGGTGGTGGCCCGATGATGGGAAAGGCGTTGATAAATACAGACGTACCGACTGCTAAAGGTAGTTCTGGTATTCTGATAATGAACAATAAGGAAGCCAAGCGTGGTGAAATTCAACCTTGCATCCGTTGCGCGAAGTGCGTGGGTGCTTGTCCGATGGGATTGGAGCCTTATTTGTTGTCGGCGCTTGCTGAACATACCGAATTCGAGAGAATGGAGAAAGAAAGAATTATGGATTGTATCGAGTGCGGTTCTTGCCAGTTCACCTGTCCTGCGAACCGTCCGTTGCTGGACTACTGCCGTTTGGGTAAAGGTAAAGTAGGGGCGATCATCCGTGCACGTCAAGCTAAAAATTAACGAAGTATGGAAAATAAATTAATAGTATCACTTTCGCCCCACGTCCATGGTGGTGACAGCGTGAAAAAGAATATGTATGGCGTGCTCATTGCATTGATTCCTGCATTTCTCGTATCACTCTATTTCTTCGGACTGGGTGCGCTGATTGTTACGGCTACTTCGGTGGCTGCCTGTTTGTTCTTTGAATGGACTATCGGCAAATTCCTTTTAAAGAAAGAAACCACGACTATTTGTGACGGTTCTGCCGTAATCACAGGTGTGTTGCTAGCATTCAACTTACCTTCCAATCTGCCTATCTGGATTATTATTCTGGGTGCATTGTTTGCAATAGGTGTCGGTAAAATGTCTTTTGGCGGACTGGGTTGTAACCCGTTCAACCCCGCATTGGCAGGCCGTGTATTCCTGTTGCTCTCTTTCCCTGTGCAGATGACGAGCTGGCCGGTTGTCGGACAGTTGACTTCTTATACAGATGCAACGACGGCGGCTACCCCTCTTAATCTGATGAAGCAGATTGCCGGTGGAAATATAGATGCCTTGAAAGACTTGCCTTCTTCTTTTGATTTACTGATTGGTAATAATGGAGGTTGCTTGGGTGAAGTAAGTGCTTTGGCATTGTTGCTGGGACTGGCTTATATGCTTTGGAAGAAAATTATAACCTGGCATATCCCTATCTCTATATTGGCTACGGTATTTGTATTCTCAGGTATTATGCATCTGGTAGATCCTGAAGTATATGTATCTCCGGTACTTCAACTGCTTACAGGTGGTTTGATGTTGGGTGCTATCTTTATGGCTACGGATTATGTTACTTCTCCGATGAGCAAGAAAGGGATGCTGATCTATGGTGCGTGCATTGGTCTGCTGACAGTGATTATCCGTTTGTTCGGTGCTTATCCTGAAGGTATGTCATTCGCAATCCTGATTATGAATGCCTTTACTCCGCTGATAAATACATATTGTAAACCTAAACGCTTTGGGGAGGTAGCGAAGAAGAAATGAAAAAGTTAGAATCATCCTTGAAGAATATGTTGCTGGTACTTACGGGGGTAACCGCTATTTCCGTGGCGTTGCTGGCATATGTAAATGAGCTGACGAAAGAACCTATTGCACAAGCCAATGCAAAAACATTGAGCGATGCGGTCAATGCAGTGGTTCCTGGTTTTGATAACGATCCGATTGCGGAAAAAAAGGTGCAGGCTGTGAACGGTGTGGATTATGCCGTGTATCCTGCAACGAAAGACGGACAATTTATTGGTGCTGCTGTAGAAGCCAGTTCAATGGCATTTGGCGGTGAACTGAAAGTACTGGTCGGTTTTGATGCAGAAGGAAACATTATAGATTATTCTCTGTTGTCGCATGTGGAAACTCCGGGATTGGGTTCCAAAGCTGCCGATTGGTTTAAAGAAGGCAATAAAGGAAGTATCAAGGGAATGAATCCGGGTAAAGCTCCTTTGTCTGTTAGCAAAGACGGGGGACAGGTAGATGCTATTACTGCTTCTACCATTACTTCACGTGCTTTCCTGAATGCTGTGAATGCTGCTTATGCTGCTTATGCGGGTCAGAATGAGTCTGATGCTGCTACGGGCGCTACACAAAAAGTTGTTGAACCTGCTGAAAACGCAGCCACTGAGGCTACGGATTCCATCAGCGCTAAATAAAGAAAGGAGTAGAAGATATGAATAATTTTAAAGTTATGATGAACGGGATTATTAAAGAGAATCCTACGTTTGTACTCCTGCTTGGTATGTGTCCTACGCTAGGTACTACCTCTTCCGCCATCAATGGTATGGGTATGGGATTGGCAACCATGTTCGTGTTGATTTGCTCTAATGTTGTAATCTCGGCTATTAAGAATGTTATCCCTGACATGGTACGTATTCCATCCTTTATCGTAGTTATCGCATCTTTTGTAACCTTGTTGCAAATGGTGATGCAGGCTTATGTTCCTGCTCTGTATGCTACACTGGGTCTGTTTATTCCGCTGATTGTGGTAAACTGTATCGTACTGGGACGTGCCGAAGCTTTTGCTGCAAAGAATACTCCGGTAGCTTCTTTCTTCGATGGTTTGGGAATGGGACTTGGTTTTACCTTGGCTCTTACTCTGCTGGGTGCCGTACGTGAGTTTCTGGGAACAGGCAAAATCTTCAATCTGACTATTCTTCCTGAAGAATACGGCATGTTGATATTTGTACTTGCGCCGGGTGCATTCATCGCGTTGGGTTATCTGATTGCATTGATTAACAGCTTGAAGAAGAATTAATAATGGAAAATTAAAAATTAGAGATGAGAGTAGCAACTACTTTTAATTTTTAATTTTTAATTCTTAATTTTGAAAACTATGGAATATATATTGATATTTATTTCGGCAATCTTTGTTAACAACATCGTGTTGTCACAATTCCTGGGAATTTGTCCGTTCCTCGGAGTATCCAAGAAAGTGGAAACTGCATTGGGTATGTCGGCTGCCGTAGCATTCGTACTTACTATTGCTACTATAGTGACATTCCTTATTCAAAAGTTTGTTCTTGATGCTTTCGGTTTGGAATACCTGCAAACAATTACTTTCATTTTGGTAATTGCAGCCTTGGTTCAGATGGTAGAAATCATTCTTAAAAAAGTATCACCTTCCCTATATCAGGCACTGGGTGTATTTTTACCTTTGATTACTACAAACTGCTGTATTCTTGGTGTGGCCATTCTTGTAATTCAAAAGGATTATGACCTGTTGACGGGTGTAGTTTATGCATTCTCTACTGCTATTGGCTTTGGCTTGGCACTGACACTCTTTGCGGGTTTGCGTGAACAGATGAGTTTGGTGAATATTCCGAAAGGTATGAAAGGGACTCCGATTGCTTTAATTACAGCCGGTCTTTTGGCTATGGCTTTCATGGGATTCTCCGGTGTGGTAAAGATCTGAAAAAAGAACATTGAGTAATAGATAAGGGGTAGAAGAAATTCTGCCCCTTTTAAATTTAAACTAAAAAAATACTCTTTTTTCTTTTTATCTAAAATTAATTTCCTTAAATTTGCCGCCACAACGATGATAACCTATAAGAATAAATCACTGATGAAAGAAAAGATCTTGGTTACAGGTGGAACAGGTTATATTGGTTCACATACTGTAGTAGAACTTCAAAACGCAGGTTATGAAGTAGTGATAATAGATAATTTGTCAAACTCTAGCGCTGATGTAGTTGATAACATCGAAAAAGTATCAGGTATTCGTCCCGCATTCGAGAAATTGAATTGTTTGGATTTCGCTGGTCTTGACGCTGTGTTTACTAAATATAAAGGCATTAAAGCCATCATCCACTTTGCAGCCAGTAAGGCTGTAGGCGAGTCGGTTCAGAAACCATTGCTTTATTATCGCAATAATCTGGTTTCATTGATTAACCTGCTCGAGTTGATGCCAAAGCATGGAGTGGAAGGTATTGTGTTCTCTTCTTCTTGTACAGTTTACGGTCAGCCGGACGAATTGCCGGTAACGGAGAAAGCCCCGATTAAGAAAGCTGAATCTCCTTACGGTAATACGAAGCAGATCAATGAAGAAATCGTTCGCGATACAGTGGCTTCAGGTGCTCCTATCAATGCAATTTTGCTGCGCTATTTCAATCCGATTGGTGCGCATCCGACAGCATTGCTTGGTGAGTTACCCAATGGTGTGCCTCAGAACTTGATACCTTATCTGACCCAGACCGCTATCGGTATCCGTGAGAAACTGAGCGTCTTTGGTGATGATTATGATACGCCCGACGGCTCTTGTATACGCGACTTCATTAATGTAGTCGATTTGGCAAAAGCACATGTTATCGCTATCCGCCGTATCTTGGAAAAGAAACAAAAGGAAACAGTGGAAGTATTTAATATCGGAACGGGACGCGGTCTTTCAGTATTGGAATTGATTAACGTTTTCGAAAAAGCAACCGGTGTGAAACTGAATTATCAGATTGTCGGTCGTCGTGCGGGAGATATTGAAAAGGTATGGGCCGATCCTAAATTCGCTAATGAAGAGTTGGGTTGGAAAGCTGTTGAAACCATCGAAGATACATTGCGTTCTGCATGGAACTGGCAATTGAAGCTTCGTGAGAGAGGTATTCAATAAGCGATAAAAGAGATTTTTGTTTTTATTAACAAATAGGAAATGAACAAATGCTTCCCCGCATTTGTTTATATGTTGCAAATCAGCCTGACGCTGTTTATGTATATGTGAATATCCGTAACTAGTACTTATGCCTCCCCGGCATAGACAGGTAAGATTGCATAGTAGTTTTGTCGTGTTTTATTTTGTGTTTGTGTTGTGAATAAGCCTTGTCGGGAGACAGGGCTTATTTTTTTGTATGCCGAGCATGAGGCGTACGCTTTAGGGTCCAAGTCCTATTTGTCGTGAGAAGTTAGCCGGGCTCATATGTTTTCTACTCTTTTTTTATTCTTCTTGTTCTTCTATTGCCTTATTCAGTAAAAAAGTCGTTTCTTTAAGTTTTTCGACAATCTTTATTTTAGTAGTTTCGTCAAACCGAATATCTGGCAAATAAATCCCCAGACTTGCGATGATTGTCTTGTTTTTATAAATAGGAGTTGCTAGGCTAACAACATGGTTGGCATTGGAAGTGATTTCCACTTCTTTTGCTCTAATTTCACTTAAGGCAGCAACCAGATTTTGTGTATTCTTTATTTCCGGCCACAATTCTTTATCGGGTAATCCGTATTTTCCAGTGAAATAGTTTAGTTCTTTTAGGGAGTAGTGGGCTAGTATCATTCTTCCGGTAGTAGCTTTATAAACGCTGGATTCTTGAGTGGTTCTGACCTGGATTTCGTGGGTGCATTCTGCTTCATATAATAAAATTCGTTTTCCCCCTTCAATAATGGAGAGAATAACCGTTTCATTTATACTATCCCGGAGCTGCTCAATGAGAGGCTTTGCGATTTCTTTCAGTTCAGCATAATAGGTATATGAGTTGGTTAATTGATAAGCCATATAGCCTAGTTTGTATCCCTTTTTTGCACCTATCTGTTCTACATAGTTTCTGTTTACCAATGTTTTTAATATGTTGGCACATGTTCCATGGTTTAATTGAAGTGAATCTGCAATTTCGGACAAGCTTAGGTCTTCTTTGGGGCTGGAAGCTATTACTTCAAGAATGCTTAGGGCCCGATGTATGACTTGTATCATATCTATAATATAAAAGTTATTTTTTAATAGTTTTATAATGCAAAATTAGGAATTATAATTCTATTGCCAATTTTTATGTTTTGTTTTTAACTACTATTGTGTGTATGGCCTCGTGTAGAGCCCTTTTGATGGCTTATTCTTATGTTCTACAGCAGAAATCGCATTTTTTTTCTGCTGATTATTTTGATCCTAAAAGACTAATAGTAATTTTGCATTGAAAAATTAAATTTTATATTATGAAAACAAGATGTTATTTGTTACTGTGTATGTTTGTTTGCACCACGGCTTTTGCTCAGCATGGTGTAAAAGGCAGAATTGTGGATGCCGGTACCGGAGAGTCTTTGGTAGGCGTGAATGTTACGGTAAAAAATGAGAGTTCCGTAGGTACGATTTCTGATTTGGACGGAAATTATTCTTTGGTTGTTTCTAAAACTGCTACTTTGGTATTTTCGTATATAGGTTACATAAGCCAGGAGATACCAGTAGGAGAGAAAAACATGATTAATGTTTCATTGGTTGAAGATTCGAAAACCTTAAATGAAGTTGTTGTGATTGGTTATGGAACTATGAAAAAATCAGATTTAACTGGTTCTGTGGTCAAAGCAGATTTGAATACTATGAAAGATTCTCCAAATACAAGTATCATTCAGTCTCTTCATGGTAACGTGGCTGGCATACAAGTAGGGCAAGTGAATACAGCAGGAGAAGAACCGACTATGCAAGTACGTGGTCAGACTACCATCAATGGTAATAAGGATTTGTTAATTGTGTTGGATGGGGTTATCTATAACGGTAGAATCGGCGATATAAATCCTTCAGATGTTACATCCATTGATATATTGAAGGATGCCAGTAGTAAGGCTGTATACGGTGCTAAGGCAGCTAATGGTGTATTGATGATTTCTACTAAATCCGGGCGACGTGGGACTGCTCCGCGAATCAGTTATTCCAGTAATTGGTCATTTAGTAATCCTACCAAAAACTTCCGTCCGCTGAATCGTGAAGAATGGCTGCGAAAAGTCCGCGACGTAGAATATGAAAAGGCTTATACGCAATCTTCCGGTTATACGGAAATAAATCCTGCTTGGGAGTTTTCTAGCAGCTCGTTGAATATTTCTCAGATGAATGGGGTAGATGACGGAATCGAATACGACTGGTGGGGAAATGCCAAGCAGACAGGTCATATCTATACAAATACCATTAATGTGGACGGAGGGAATGAACAGGTATCCTATTTCCTTTCCGGTAGTTTTACGGATCAAGCAGGCATTATAAAGAATGATAAATATAAGCGAACTACGTTCCGGACTAATGTGGATGTTAGAATAGCTCCTTGGTTAAAAGTAGGAACCAATACATTTATCTCTTTTCTTAACTATTCCGGAGAATGTCCGAATATAAACAGTATAGTCCGGATGCCAAGTGTTGTTATGCCTCAAAATGATGAAGGTGAATGGATAGTTAGTCCAAACGGCGGAAACATAAAGAATCCATTCCTTGCTTATCTTTCGGATGATTTGGACAAAAGGCATCAAATAAATACAACTGTTTATGGTATAGTGAATATTCCTTTCGTTAAGGGATTAAGTTATAGAATTAATTACAATTACACGACGGGAGTTACCAACCAGTATAATTACAATCAATATGAGGCCAGTGAGAAAGGAGAAGCTTCAAAATATATCGGCAATACTTATTATTGGCTGGTTGATAATATTGTAAACTATTCCAACACATTTGGTAATCATCATTTGGATGCGACGTTTGTTTACGGTTGTAACAGGCGAAGCGGAGATGGGACCCGAGCATTGGGAGAACAATACTCGAATACAGCCACAGGATATAATGACTTGGGACAAGCTATTATTCAGAAAATTAGTTCATCTGCTTGGAAAGAAAGCAATCTATATCAGATGGGACGTTTCTCGTACAATTATATGGGTAAATATTTCATGACCGGAACATTAAGGCGCGATGGCTTTTCCGGTTTTGCTTCCAATCATAAGTTCGGATGGTTTCCGTCATTTGGTTTAGGCTGGACACTATCTCAAGAATCTTTTATGGAGAGATTCAAGCATTTGGATAATTTGAAACTCCGTGCAAGTTATGGAGTGACTGGTAATCAAACAGACCGATATTCTTCTTTGGCTAAAGTCGTATTGGGAGGTGAGCACAGTTATGTGTTTGGAGATGGTGCTGTGACGGCTTTGGGTTCTAATGTCTCAACCATGGGTAATGTGGATTTGAAGTGGGAAACGACATCCGAATATAATGTAGGCATTGACTTTGCATGTTATGGAAACAGGATTTCAGGTTCTATCGACTATTATAATGCCACTACCAAGAATCTGCTTTGGAATGTCGTGATTCCTTCGATAACCGGTTTTAAGTCAGTTCGAAGCAATGTAGGAAAATTGAGAAACCAAGGCTTGGAAATTGTGCTTAATACCATTCCTGTCAGAACAAAGGATTTTGAATGGTCGTTGGGATTTAACTTTGCAACCAATCAAAACAAGATTATCTCATTGTTGGGAGAAGATAATGATAAAGATGGGAAAGAGGATGATTTGATATCAAGTGGTCTTTTTATAGGAGAATCAATAGGTACGATATATGGGTACGAGATAGAAGGTATTTGGCAAATTGCCGATAAGGAGAATGGCAGCATTATGGAAGGTTTTTATCCCGGTACCTATAAGATAAAAGATCAGAATAATGACGGGAAAATATCCGCTGATAAAGACAGGGTAATACTGGGGCATACAGAGCCTGCTTATACTCTTGGCATCAAAAACAGGTTCAGTTACAAAGGATTTGATCTTAATCTTTTTATTAATGTAATCCAAGGAGGGAAGAAAGGATATATGAGCTACAATAAACGTCCGGATTATATAGGCAATTCCATAGGCAATGCAGAAAATCAAAACTGGACGAATGCATATGATTATTGGTCACCGCGTAATCCGAACGCTAAATTCGCAACAGTATGGTCTTCACCGACGATGGAGGGAGAGATTGTACAGCAAAGGAGTTTTGTCCGTTTGCAGGATGCTTCCTTAGGATATACTTTAGAGCAGAAATTCATCAAGAAATTGGGTATTGACAATCTCAGGCTCTTTATGAGCGGGCAAAATCTGTTGACATTTACCGGTTGGGATGGTTGGGATCCGGAAGTCGGTTTAGGAATTGCGTCAACCGCTTATCCTGTTATGCGAACATATTCTTTGGGTATAGATATAACTTTTTAAAGATAATAAAATGAAACTAAATAGATTAATTATTGGATTGTTATCCATATGTTTTGTCGCTTCTTGCGATGAAAGTGCTTTTTTGAAAGAAGAACCGTTAGATTTTTTAGGTCTTGAAAATGCTTATAAATCATACGATGATTGTCAAACAGCCATTAATGGTCTTTATGCCAAGGTACGGGCTAATTTCTATAATAGTGATTTCATTTTTTTCATGAGTACGGATGTTGCCAAGAATGCGCGTCACAATAACAATTTTATGGGAAATATGAAGGACTGGATGATACCCGAACAAGCAGGCATTGCTGATTTGTGGGATAGGGAATACAAACTGATAAGCAATGCAAACACTTTGATAGACAGGGTGGCTGCATTGTCGATTACTGATGAGCAAAAGTCTCTTGTTACAGCAGAAGCCAAGTTCTTCAGAGCTTTCGGATACAGGACGTTGGTGTATTGTTTTGGAGGGGTACCTCTTGTTCTGGAGGAAAATAAAGTTCCCAAAACGGACTATACACGCAATACGAAAGAAGAAGTATTGAAAGCCATGAAAGAGGACTTTGAGGAGGCCACAAAAAAACTTCCGGATATTGAAGTTGTGGCAGATGGAAAAATATCCAATCTGGTAGCCAAACACTATTTGGCGGAAACTCTTATTTCATTGGGAGAATATTCGGCTGCAGTCAAGTATTTGAGCGAAATAATCGATGCTCCCCATGTCGCATTAATGAAGACTCGTTTCGGATCACATAAGAATGAAGCAGGAGATGTGTTTTGGGATTTGTTCAGAAGAAAGAACCAGAATCGTTCAACTAACGGGAATACAGAAGCACTTTGGGTTATTCAGATGGAAGTGGATACGGAAGGAGGATATCTGGTTTCGACTAAATACCGACCCTACTATCTTGAGCGTTTTGCTGCTCCTGTCACTTATTCATTGAAGGACCCCGAAGGGAAGGTGGCCTTTTTGTCGACGAACGGCCGTTCCGATTTGAATGTAGGAGGTCGTGGCGTATCGAACATGTGTAATACCGATTGGTGGTTGAATGATTTGTGGGAGAGTGATTTTGATAATGACATACGGAATTCCAAGTACAATATTGTCCGTAATGCCTATTATGATTTACCTTCTTCCAAATACTATGGAAAAAGTGTGTTCGGCGAAGACTCGTATAGTAAGACTTTGAAGGAAAATTGGTGGCGTTGGTTTCCATGGCCGTCAAAAATCACTACTCCGGGAGAGCATCCTGAAGCATTGTATGAGGATAAGGAAAAGCTGCTTTTGAAATCAACGGCTGGTGGTACCTATCTTGACCAATATATGCTTCGGCTGCCCGAATGCTATCTTCTTCGTGCCGAAGCCTATCTGGATATGGGGGACAAGGACAAAGCGGCCGCTGATATAAACGTGGTAAGAAACAGGTCGCATGCAAAAGATATCGTTGCGGAAGATGTGACTATCGATTATATTTTGGATGAACGTGCACGGGAAATGGTTTACGAGGAGTTTCGCCGTATTACACTGGGACGTTTGGGAAAATATGTGGAGCGTACACGTAAATGTAACGAATACAATGGTCTGCAAATGGAAGATTACCACGAGCTGTTTCCCATTCCATACAGTGTGATTGAGGCTAACAAGAATGCGGTTCTGGAGCAAAATCCCGGATATTCCGATTAATTAATCTTTAACTATACAATTATGCTACGTTTACTAATTGTTTGTTTAATGTTTGTTTTAGGCACCGGAGTTTCTTCCGGTGCTCAGAAAGATACAATCAGGGTTCTTTTCATCGGGAATAGCTATACTCATTTCAACAGAATGGTACAGACGGTACAAGAACTTGGTCAAAGTGTGAATGTGCCTGTCTATGCTCAAAAGGTGGCTGTCGGTGGATGGTTTCTGAAACAACATGCTGCCAGTTCACATACAATTGATGCTATTAAACAAGGTCGTTGGGACTATGTTGTGTTGCAGGAGCAGAGTCTGGCAATGGCATGGGAGTATGAGTACTTGCAAAAACAGGTTATGCCGTCAGTTGTAAAATTGGATAGCATTGTCCGGAAATATAATACGGAAGGAAAAGTGCTGCTCTACATGACGTGGGGACGAAATAATGATAGTTTTGACAGTATGCAGAAGCGTATTATGGCTGCATATACTTCCGTGGCAGACAGCATAGGCTGCGAGTGTATACCTGTGGGGTTGGCTTTTGAGCGGGTAAGGAAAGAACGCCCCGAATTGAGTCTTTATCAGTCTGATGACAGTCATCCCACCCATATCGGAAGTTACTTAATTGCCAATATGTTTCTTTCTTATTTCACTTCCAAGCAATATGTGAGTCATTGTTACGGTCGGTTAATGCAGGAAGATGCACTTTATTTGCAGCGGGTGGCTCAAGAAGTTAACAAAAACTGGAAAAGAGACAGAACGTTCCCGCTCCTTGGTCATTTAAAGCCTAAATCGGTGGCCGATACACGCAATCATTTGACAATTGGCTGTGAGGTCCTAGACCGTGATTATGCGGATTATGAACAATACAAGAAATACCTGGCTCCATTAGGTATGCGTAAGATAAGGCTTCAAGCAGGATGGGCAAAAACGGAGAAGGTGAAAGGGCATTATGATTTCAGATGGCTCGACACTATCATAGACGACGCTTTAGGACGCGGACTGGAAATCTGGTTGGAAGTTTCGTATGGAAATCCTATATATCAAGGTGGAGGAACTCCTTTTCTGAAAGGAGGATGGCCTGTTTCGGAGGAAGGAAAAACTGGATGGAATAATTGGGTGCGAGCATTGGCGCAACATTATAAAGGGAGAGTACATGAATGGGAAATCTGGAATGAACCAGACATAAACAAGGAACTGGGCAAGGACTATGAAAGCCTTGCAGAACTGAATATTCGTACTGCGGAAATCATTAAGGAAGTAGATCCTAAGGCTAAAATCGCAGCATTGGCTCTTGCGTTGATTACTGATACGACATTGACTGAAAATTGTCTTAAAGAGTTTAAGAAACGTGGTAAACTGGATTTGTTCGATTGGATTTCGTATCATCAATACATGTTCCGTCCCGAGGACATGTATCCTTTGGTGGAGAGGCTTCGGACGGTAGTCGGTAAATACTCATCTCACATAAAGTTGTGGCAGGGAGAAAGCGGTGCCCCGTCAAGAGGACGGATGGGGGGAGCGCTGAGTGCTTACGACTGGACTGAAACCTCTCAGGCCAAATGGGCGTTAAGGCGGATATTGGGTGATCATGGACGAGACATTGCCACGGGAATATTCTGTATTTCAGATATGAATTATGCGGCAACTGATGCCATTAAAAAGAAGAACGTGAAGGGATTGCTGCAAACAGATGATGAGAAACGGGTTATACGTCCTAAAATGGCCTATTTTGCGGTTCAGAACCTGGTGTCGGTGTTTGATTTATTCAACTATAGGCTTGATGTAGAAAAAATTAGTCTGAATCGTGATTATTCATGTAGTAAATTCTTGTATGAGACAGAAAAAGATGGACTGCAATCATGCCTGTTATGGTGGGATGATTCTACTCCATTTAATTTTAATGCACCTATTCCAACGGAAGTAAGAGTTAAAAATGGGAAGTTTGAATGTCCGGTAATTGTAGATATTCTTTCGGGAACAGTTAAAAATATACCCGAGGATAAAATTACGAAGAAGGGAAGTGAATACATCTTCAGTGGCATCCAGATATATGATTCACCTATATTGATAACGGATAAGAGCTTGATTCAATTTGACAAATAATATGGAGTTACAATTACAGGAACTGGATTATTGGGCCATTGGTATTTATATATTATTGATGGCGGGGATAGGGTTATCTTTTGGCTGGTTTATCAAAGATGTCGGTGCTTATTTCAAGGGAAATGGCACTATTCCCTGGGTGATGGCCACCGTTACGAATTTTATGGGATTGTTCAGTACTTTTGTCTTCGTGGCTTATGCCGGGATTGCTTACGAGTACGGGTTGGTTTCTGTTACGGTATTTTGGTCCACTGTACCGGCGTGTATCATTGGCAGCCTGTGGCTTGGCGGACGTTGGCGGCGGACTGGCTGCGTCACTCCCATCGAATATTTGGAACAGCGTTATAGTTTCTCTGTTCGTGAAATAATGACGTGGGTGGGACTACTGGTGAGGCTGTTAGACAATATGGTACGGTTGTATGCTATTGGTGTTTTTATTACTGTAGTCACTCCTCTGTCATTGGAATGGGCCATCATCATTTCGGGAATAATTGTTACGCTGTTCAATATTATTGGTGGTATCTGGACTGTAACGATTATGAGTACAGTACAATTTGTAATCTTAATACTTATCACCTGTGTGCTGTTGCCCGTATCCCTACATGAAGTGGGAGGTATCGGTGGACTTTATCAACAGATTCCTGAGAAGATGACGTGGTTTAATGGTCCTAAAGGAGCATTCTTCTGGTTGGCAATCTATTATGTAATGACGATGATAAAATACAATGAGAACTGGACATTTATTCAGAAATTCTTTTGTGTGAAAGATGAAAAAGCAGCTAAGAAAATGGGAGTTCTGACGGGTATCCTCTTTTTAGTGTTTACCCCGATATTCCTGATTCCGGCTGTTGCCTCTTCTTTAATAGTTCCGGAACTGGAGAATCCGGAGATGTCATATATATCGGTTGCCATTCGCTTGCTTCCTGCCGGTATTATGGGTATTATGTTTTCTTCGATGTTTGCAGCAACTATGTCTTCACTAAATGCCGAGTACAATGTTATGTCGAGTGTTTTTACAAAGGATGTATATCAGCGGTTGTTTAATATGGAAGCTGCTGAAAAACGCCTTCTGGTTGTGGCTCGTTGGTCTACATTGGTTATCGGAGCATTGATTACAGTAGGTGCTATCTATATCGAAGGGTTTGGAGGAGCTTTTGAAGCCAATAAACTGTTTACGGGAATATTCTGTATTCCTATAGGTATTCCTTTGGTATTGGGCATTGTAAGCCGCAAGCCGAATGCCAAGGCGGCTATAATTACGATCAGTGCTGGAATTGTAGTAGGAATTGTCTTGAATGCACTTCCCGAAGTGGACTGGGAGATGGCTACACTTATCGAGTTAATAGTTTGTTTGGTTCTTTATTATCTGCCGGTTTATGGGCAGATGGATATGAAAGACAAAGTGAAAGTGGATGAACTGTTCAATGCCTTGAATGTGAATATAGACTCTACAAAGGTTCCTTCCATTTCATCGCAATATGTTAAAGCACTGATGATATTACTGTTGGTATCTCTTGTAGTATCCGGTGGGCTTTTTATAGGAATGAGCATTCCCAATCTGCATTCTATGGGTGGAGATTTGAGTTTATGCGCCGGTATTTTGAGTCTTTTACTGGCAGTGGCTCTATGTGTTGTTTATAAATTGAAAATAAAGAAGTAAATAGTGAAACTAGCATGGTATTTACCTACTTTACCATCGGTAAAGTGGAAGATTGCGACCCAATTGGGTGTAGAATATGCGGTAGCGGCGTTGCCTGCCGAACGGTATTATATGAAACCGTGGGATTTCAAGGCTCTGCTTTATGCCAAAGAGAGTTTGAATGATGCAGGTCTGAAGCTCGAAGTGATTGAACCGGCTCCTCCTCATTATAAGATTAAGCTGGGATTGCCGGGCAGGGATGAAGAAATAGAGATATTCAAGCAAGTACTGAGAAATATGGCGGCTTTGGATATTCCTGTTTTATGTTACAATTTCATGCCTCAATCCGGCTGGTATCGTACCTCTTTTGCTAAAAAGGGGAGAGGTGGGGCATTGGTAACGGCTTTTGATTCAAAATTGATGCAGGCAGCTCCGCAGCTGACTGAAGCCGGGACACTGACTGACATGCAGATATGGGATAATTATAAATACTTTATGGATAAGGTATTACCTGTAGCAGAAGCGTGTAAAGTGAAACTGGCTCTCCATCCGGATGATCCTCCGATACCTTCTTTGCAGGGAGTGTCGCGTATCTTTAGAAATGTAGAGAATTTCGACAAAGCTTTAGAACTCTATCCCAGCGATTACAACGGGATAACATTTTGCCAGGGTTCTTTTGCTGCCATGAATGAGGACATACCTTCTTTGATAAGACATTTCGGCCGGAAGATTTTCTTTGTTCATTTCCGTGATATACGCGGAAATGCAGATGCTTTTGAAGAGACATTCCATGATGAAGGGCAGACTGACATGAAAGCCTGCATGCGTGCATATAAGGAAATAGGGTTTGATGGAGTGATCCGTACAGACCATGCTCCTGTTATGGCTGGTGAGTCAGGAGAAAATCCGGCGTATGAGATGCTGGGACATATATTTGCGACAGGATATTTAAAAGGTTTATTAGAATAATAATGATGATTATGGACAATAATTTAATGAAGTTGGAGAAATTGATTGAGAAATTGGATAGGATAGATGGTATAGAGTTTCCGATTTCAGATCAAGAATTGTGTGAACGTTACGAAAATCTCTATACAGGAGCCGTAAACGATGTTTTGCGTGAAGCCACATTGTTGGATCAAGCCTTGCCGATTACTATCTTGCCATTGCAGTTTGAGATGCGTGCGGCAGGCATCGCATTCACTATTCGCAGTAATCCGGACCCCACTGTCAAGGGGGAAATGGATATCAGGGCACAGATGCTGGATGACATGCCGAAAAATTGTTGTGTGGTATGGGATGCAGGCAATGAAGATGAGGCGGCCCATTGGGGAGAGGTAATGACAGCTTCCGCTATAGCCCGCGGAGCAAGATGTGCTGTGGTCAACGGTGGACTGCGTGATACGATTCAGGTATTGAAGCAAGACTTTCCTATATTCTACCGTTACCGCAGTTCGAACGGCTCTTTAGGGAGAACCAAAATAACAGGGTATAATATACCGGTTAGGATTGGGAAAGTTTATATAAAGCCGGGAGATATCATTTTTGGTGATGTGGATGGTGTGGTAGTCATTCCGCGTAGCATCGCCTATGATGTATTGTTGAGAGCTGAAGCTATCAAGCAGCAGGAGAGAGAGATGCGTACTTGGGTACATGAAGGTTTTTCTGCTCAGGAGATGGTAAAGAATGGTGGTTATTTTTAAAACAGCTTGAGTATGGATAGTTTTATTAATGAGGATTTTTTGCTGACGACCCATATTTCCAGGCAACTCTATCATGAGATTGCTGAAAATCTTCCGGTTATAGACTTTCATAACCATCTGGACCCGCAAAAACTGGCAGAAAATCATAAGTTTGCTGATTTGGCAGAATTGTGGATTCATACTGATCCTTACAAGCATCGTGTGATGCGTATAGCCGGTATTGACGAAGAGATGATTACAGGGATTGGCATTTCCGGTAAAGAACGGTATGATACTTGGGCTTCCATATTCCCACGTACCCTTGGTAATCCTTTGTTCCATTGGTCATGTATGGAGTTGAAACGCTTTTTCGGTATTGACGAAATCTTGAATCGGGAAAATGCGGGGGAGATATGGAAGGTGTGCAATGACATCCTCCGGCAGTCGGGATGGGGGATGCTGGACATCCTGAAGAGATGTCGGGTGGAAATGTTATGTACTTCCGACGATTTATTGGCCGATTTCACTTTGCATCGCCAGGCATCCCTACAACCTCAGAATATTATAGTGAAGCCTTCGTTGCGGGCGGATTCAGTAATTTCTTTTACAACTCCTTCTTTCAGGGATTTCGTTTCGCAGTTAGCGGAGCTTTCAGGTATAAAAATAAAGTGTCTGGAAGATTATCTGAATGCAATAGATAGTCGTCTGAATCTCTTTTCCGATGCAGGATGCGAGTACGCCGACCATTCTTTGGATGCCGGTTTCAGGTTTGTGCCGGTTTTATCGGGAGAGGCTTCATCCTTGTTCGGTAAATTATTGCAGACTGGGGAAATCTCTTCTGTGGAAACGGTGAAATTACAGTCGTATATCTTGTTGTTCATGGGGCGTTGTTATGCACGGAGAAACTGGAACATGCAATTACATATTGGAGCCAAACGGGATACCAATACCCGGTTGCGGACACGGCTTGGTCCGGCAGGAGGATATGCAGCAATCGGTTCGGCGTGCGATGTGAACAGCTTGGTTTGCTTTTTAGACACATTGAATGAGGAGGATTCGTTGCCTCGGACCATTTTGTATACATTAAATCCGGCGGACAATGCTGTTTTTGCCACACTGACCGGTTCATATTCGGGTAGTGGTATTTTAGGAAAAGTGCAATTTGGTCCTGCCTGGTGGTACAATGATCATTTGGAAGGAATGACGCAACAATTGCAGTCCTTATCTTCTTATGGACTTTTGAGTTGTTTTGTCGGTATGACGACAGATTCACGGAGTGTACTTTCCTTCTCGCGTCATGAATATTTCCGCAGGGTGCTTTGTCGGTTTATTGGTGAAAAGGTAGTCAGCGGAGAGTTCCCGTCGGATATGACTTTATTAGGCGATATAGTGAAAGACATTTGTTATAGAAATTGTAAAAATTGGAGGAAATAGGTATGAACAATATAAAAAAAGAAGAAGTGGCTGTCGTTACGGGAGCTGGTGGTACGTTATGTTCGGAGTTAGCTGTAGACTTGGCTCGGAAGGGCTATCGAGTAGTCCTTATAGGTCGTGGTCTGGAGAAGTTGCAGAAGACGGAGAAAATGATAAAAGAGGCAGACGGGAATGTTTTGTCTGTTTCGTGTGATGTTCGTAATTTAGCGGAAGTAAAGAGAGCACATGCTTTGATTAACGAACAACTTGGTGCATGTTCGATTCTGATTAACGGGGCGGGAGGTAACCAGCCGGAGGCGGTGACTAACATCAATGAATTTAACGAACGGGAATTGGAAGAGGAGCAAGGAGAATTGCGCGGTTTCTTTAATCTGGACATGAGCCGTTTTTTGGATGTGATTGATGTCAATATTATGGGCACGGTTATTCCTTGTCAGGTTTTTGCTCCGGATATGATTCGGTTGGGCAAAGGATGTATCATCAATTTTGCATCAATGAATACTTATCGGCCTTTGTCGCGGGTACCGGCTTATGCCTTGAGTAAAGCAGGTATTGCAAATTTCACCCAATGGTTGGCTGCCTACCTGGCACCGGCCCATATACGTGTGAATGCCATTGCTCCGGGATTTTTCCTGAATGACAGGAGCCGTAAGTTGTTGATGACTCCGGATGGTAACTTTTCGGAAAGGGGAAGTAACATTTTGCGTCAAACCCCCATGAAGCATTTTGGGGAAGCGCAAGAGCTGGTAGGTTGTATGAACTGGCTTATCAATGAAGAAGCTTCCGGTTTTGTAACCGGTATTACCATACCTATTGACGGTGGCTTTCTGGCTTGTAGTGGGGTATGAACCTAATTTTTTATCAATGAAATATTTATTATGAAAAACAAGTTTGTGATTTTACTGATTATTGTGTTCTCTAATTTTCTTATGCTGAATTCACAGCAAATACCGAAGCAGGAAGAAACTTTGAAACATATGCTGTTGGCCAATAACTATTTTATGGTCAAATATCCGGATCCTTGTCAACCTACATTTGTACAGACCTTACGACCAAGCAATATATGGACGAGGGCTGTATATTTTGAAGGCTTAATGGCTTTTCATGCCATTTATCCCCAAAAGGAATTTTACGATTATGCATTGAAATGGGCGGAATTCCATAAATGGGGGTTGGATAAAGGAACTGTTACTCGTCATGCAGACAATCAGTGTTGTGGGCAGACTTATATTGATTTGTATAACATTTGCCCCGATGATCCCAATAAAATCAAGGATATAAAATTATCCATTGATATGATGGTGAATACACCTCAAAACGATGACTGGTGGTGGGTAGATGCCATCCAGATGTCTATGCCTGTATTTGCTAAGCTGGGTAGACTGACTGGAGAACAATCTTATTATGACAAGATGTGGGATTTGTATTCATTCACACGCAACCAGCATGGCGATAAGGGGTTGTACAATCGTAAAGACGGGCTTTGGTATCGCGACAAGAGATTTGCCCCGCCTTATAAGGAGCCTAACGGACGAGACTGCTACTGGTCCAGGGGTAATGGATGGGCATACGCTGCGTTGGCGCGTGTCATGAATCTGATTCCCCGAAAAGATAAGCATTACAAGGATTATCTGAAAGATTTTTTGCAGATGAGCAAGGCTATTAAACTTTGCCAGCGCGAAGACGGCTTTTGGAATGTAAGCCTACATGATCCCGGTAATTTTGGTGGAAAAGAAGGTACCGGTACCGCTTTATTTGTATATGGTTTGGCATGGGGAATAAGGAACGATATTTTGGACCGTGACGAATATCTGCCAATGACCTTGAAGGCTTGGAATGCTTTGGTAAAGGACTGTATGCATCCGAATGGTGCACTGGGATATATGCAAGGGAGAAGTAATAGTCCCAAAGCCGGTCAGCCCTTAACTTACGATTGTATACATGAACCGGAGGATTTTGCAGTAGGCTGCTTTTTGTTAGCCGCTTCGGAAATATATAAATTGAAATAGCATAAATATTATGTATAGAAATATTTTATTATTTATATGCGGACTGTTTGGGAGTATCTCTTTGCTGCATGCCCAGAAACTGGTCAAAGCTGGTATGGGATATAGCAGTACATCTGTTAACACTGCTATTTTCCGGACAAATTCCGTTACCTCGAAAGGAAATATACAATTTATTGCCTATTATGACGAAGATGGATATCTGACGTTGGGGAAACGCCGTTTAGGAAACGATCGTTTTGAAATACTCCGTTCACCTTATAAAGGAAAATGCGAGGATGCCCACAACGTTATCAGCATTGGTATTGACGGAAAAGGTTATTTGCATGTAGCCTTCAATCATCACAATGCTCCGTTGCAATATTGTAAAAGCGTAGAGGCTTATTCCCTTCGGCTGGATACGTTGCAATCTATGGTAGGTAAAGATGAAAGGAAGGTGACTTATCCCGAATTCTATACATTGAAAAATGGTGATTTGCTGTTTGCTTACCGTTTGGGTAAGTCCGGTCAGGGCAATCTTGTTCTAAATAGGTACGATGTACGGAAAGGCCAGTGGAAGCGCTTGCAGGATACTTTAATTGATGGTGAAGGACAGAGAAATGCATACTGGCAAATGTGTGTTGACAGGAAAGGAACCATACATGTTTCCTGGGTGTGGCGTGAAACGTCTGCTGTAGAGACGAACCATGATTTATGCTATGCCTGTTCCAAGGATGGAGGAATCACCTGGCAGAAGTCAACTGGTGAGCGGTATCACCTTCCCATTAATGTGAGAAATGCAGAATATGCATTTAAAATTCCTCAGAAAAGCGAGTTGATAAACCAGACAAGTATGGTTGCTGATAAGGAAGGCAATCCTTTTATTGCCGCATATTGGAAAGAACCCGGAGATGCTTGTCCGCAATATCGACTGGTCTTCATAGAAAATGAAAATTGGCAAATGGTAAAGGTTGCCGATAGGAATACGGATTTTACGTTAAGTGGGCGCGGTACCAAAATGATTCCTATGTCACGTCCTCGTTTGGCTGTTGATACCCGGGGAAAAGGAATATATTATATATATCGTGATGTAGACCGTAATAGCCGGGTGACGGTAGCATATTCGGGTGACCTTTCAAAAGGGAACTGGAATGTGAGTGATCTGACGGATTTTTCGGTTGATGCATGGGAACCAAGTTATGATACAAATTTGTGGAACAAGAAGAGAATGCTGCATCTTTTTGTACAATGTACCTCACAAGGAGATGGAGAGAAGGTGAAGCAATCGGTTCCCCAACAAGTATATGTATTGGAAGTAGATACAAAACAATAAATAATTATGAAACGAGAAGCATTTAAAATGTTTTTAAAGCCGGGATGCGAAGCCGAATATGAAAGACGGCATGCTCAGATATGGCCTGAATTGAAACAATTATTGTCAGAAAACGGAGTTTATGATTATTCCATTTATTGGGATAAGGATACCAATATCCTTTATGCTTGTCAGAAGATCAAAGGAAAAGCTTCATCCCAAGAAATGGGAAATACTTCTATTGTACAAAAATGGTGGGATTATATGGCTGATATAATGGAAGTTAATCCGGATAATTCTCCTATAAGTATTCCACTTGTAGAAGTCTTTCACATGGAATGATATAGAGGTAAGTCTTAGGCTACCTCGTGGGGATTGCGGAGAGGTTTTTGCGCAGAAGAATAGGGGACTCTCCATGCTATTGTGAAGAGTCCCTTTATTTATTTTAATGCTCCTTGGTATACAAAGGCCTTTTCTCCAAAATCTTCTTTAACAGATTTATTATCTTCCGGTCTGAACAACCCGAATACGGATGAGCCGGACCCTGTCATTGCTGCATATATAGCCCCTGCCTCATACAGCTTCTCTTTAATCTCTCTGATAGCGGGAAATTGGGGGAATACGCTTTCTTCGAAATCGTTCACCATTCGTTCTTTCCATTCCTCTATAGGTTGCTTTATGACTTCTTTCAATGGAATTTCTTGCCGATGAGGCTTTATTTGCGCAAAAGCATCACGAGTGGAGACAAAGATATCCGGTTTTACTAAAACAATCTGATATCCTTTTAAGGATAAAGAGATAGGAGAGAAGATGTTTCCTATTCCCTCTGCATAAGTTGGGGTGTTTCGGATGAAAAAGGCACAATCTGCTCCTAATTTGGCGGCATACTCTTCTAAGTTCTCATCCGACAATTCCAGATTGAACTTCTCATTCAGCAATTTCAGCATGTAAGCAGCGTCCGATGAACCGCCGCCTAATCCCGCACCGGAAGGAATATGCTTGAACAGGTGAATATCTATGGGAGGGAGATTGAATCTCTCATCTAAAAGTTTATAAGCTTTCACTACTAAGTTATTTTCTGCTTCTCCCGCAATTTCCAATCCCGCCTGATGCAGACGAAACTTCTGCGGGCTTTCATTCAATATATTGACTTCTAACGCATCTTCTACGGGGATGGGATAGAATACTGTTTCCAGATTATGGTATCCGTCAGGACGCTTCTCTACAATGTTCAGCCCCAGATTTATTTTGGCATTCGGAAATGTTATCATGGTGTTTTCTGTTTTAATACGTTAATCCTACTATCCACAGAGGCAGTTTTTTACCTGTGGCATATTCGATGTTATCAGCAAGAATAAAGGAATTCGGTAGGTCGGCAATCTGCTTGAAAGTCTTGTCTGCTCCTCCTACTTCGAATGTATATTTGTGGTCGACAACAAAATCTCCCTGCGCTTTTCCGTATTCTATTTCGTGATTAACCGAAAGCTGGCTCATTACAAAAGTCTCTCTTGCTGTACCAATCTGTACAGATGTTGAAGCAATGGCATAGAGCAAGTTCGGGTTCTGGAGATATATTTTGTCCGGTTTCTGCATCTTTTTTACTGAGGTAAGATCAGAATACAGTAATTTAAGCAGTTCTGCACGATCCAAATTTTGGAGATAAGTAATCACTGAGTTTCTGGTAAGCCCTATAATCCCTGCCAGCTTGGTGATATCGACTTCATAAGGAACAGATGAAGCCAAAATGCTCAATAGCGCTTTTAATTTTCTTACGTAGGCAGGATCTACTCCGCACAACAGAGGCATCTCCTGTTCTAAGATGAAGTTGACTACATTTTCAATATTCATGTAGTAATCTTCCCGGTTGCCGGTGAAGAATGGATAGTAACCATCATGTAAATACTCATTGAACATTTGTACGGGTCTGCACTGTTCGTTAATGCCTTGGCAAATCTCGCCTGCATTCTTTAGTACTTCTTCTAAAGAAGCGACCGGAATCCGAATATTCTTATAGAACATCAAAAATTCGCGGAATGATAAGCCGTACATATTGTAAGGCAGGCATCTTCTGGAAAGGTCTGCATCAGCATTTAGTATGTTGAGTAGTGATGAACCGCTGAAGACAATCTGCATAGATGGATACAGATCATAGATTTCTTTAAGCTCTTTGCTCCAAGTAGGGTATTTATGAACTTCGTCCAGAAACAGATGTTTACCTCCCTGAAGATAGAATTTTTCTACAAGCTCCAGTAACGTGTGACTGCTGAAATAAATGCTGTCGAGTGTACAATAGAGAGCTACCCGGCTTCCGGGTGAATAATTCAATTTGATGTATTGTAACATTAAGGTTGTTTTCCCTACACCACGAGAACCTCTGATGGCAATCAAGCGGTTATTCCAATGAATCTTATTCATTAGTTCTCTTACAATATTGGTGCTTGTTTGCGCCAACATTCTTTCTTGCTTTAAAAACAGGCTATCCATATTCAGAGTGATTTATGTAGCAAATATACGAATTTGTTTAAAGCAAAAAGCAAATTAGGAGGATATTTGTTTAAAGTAGAAAGCAAAATCTGGATATTTTTGTTTATAAAAGAAAGCAGTTTGAACTTGATTGATTTGAAAATAGTAAAAAGGTTGCTCTTGGGGGAGAGCTAACCTTTTTGAGATCATTTAGTTCTGCAGTAGCTTTAAGATATATTTTCCCGGCATAACAATCCGTGCCTTCATCTGTGGTGAACTGTTGATGTCATAGATGATTTTCCAAATTTTGCCTCCCAGTCTTCCGAAGTCCGTCAGTCTGAGAATGGCGTTTTTCTCTTTTATGGATGCAACTTTTTGCCGTTCCAATTCTGCTATCAATCCTTCGTAGTTGTGCGTCTGCCTGTTGAGTGCATACTCTGGAGGAACAAGAAGAATCTCCTCATTCTTCACTGTCTCCCCTTGGGGAGATATAGAGGGGTCTGTTTTATTTTCTTTATTCTCTTTATTTGTTGCTAAAGCGTTGCCTGCCTTTGCATCTCTGATTCTCTGTTGGTTAGCCAGTCCTCCATGCTTGCCTGCCTCTCTGTTCGCTTCGCGCTTGGCTTCCAGTGGTCTCATCCGCAGGGTAAGCCCGGGCGATGAAAAGGCTGTATCGTCCACCTCAAAGAGTTTATAATTGTAGATAATTCGCTTCGAGGTAGTCACTGTCACTCTCATCTTTTGTGCCAGGATAGGCAATACCCTCAGATCGGCTTTATATCCGTTCTGTAACCTCAGGAATTCAAGCAGCATCCAGTAGATGCCATATCCTTTCATTCCTTCTTTTTGTATCATCATCATAATTTTAAAGTTATTGCCTGCATTGGCATCATGTAATAAATATGAATCCATAATTCTTCATTCTTAATTTTTCATTCTTCATTTAAACAATCGGTCTCCATTCCAGGAAGTTTTCAATCTGGAAGGTCCTCCATCCTTGCTGTTCCGTATCCCAGTATGCTACATGGTTTTTGATGCGCTCAATATCATATTTCCGATGGAAATCGGATTCATAATAAATAAGTGTTCCTCTTGCCATGTAGAATTCGCCATTTTGTTTTCTGTAGGCTATCAGCGCACATCCGTATGGCATGTACTCGGTCAACTGTCGGATGCGTAGTGCCATCCATGCAATGGTTTCTTCGGATAAATCGGTTTCTTGCCTGATAAGTTTTTTCCATAGATTCTCTACTCTCTCATTTTTCGTTACATACTTCTGTTGGTGCCCCAACTTTTGTTTTTCCATTTTTGTACTTTTAGTTATTTGTAAATTGTTTATAATCAACCTTCTGTGATGGCTACACCCTTTGCTCTGGATAGCTACACCCTTTTATGCTTAGGGCTACACCATCCGGGTGAAAGGGTGTAGCTCTTCCACTGTCAGGTTGACGGGGCAAAGTTATGTCCTTTCTTTGGAGTAAACTATCAATGATTTATCCTTACATCATATCCATAGGGGTCTATATGTTCCGTATCTTCCTTTTGTATCACTGCCCATATCTTTCTTAGTTCTGTCATTAAACTGCTCAGTTCCAGTGGAGTATCTTCTCCTTTTTCGTGTTTTAAACCATCACCCGATTTGTATAAGTGCATTCCCAAATCGCTTATGGTGTTAATATTTAGGCCTCTAAAATGGCCTAATTTGAAACTTCTTAGAATTCCTACATACATGTGGGTTTTTGTGCCTGCATAATACCGTTCAGCCAGTAAATTTTCGTCGACTATACTGATTCGACTTACTGTTCTGCTACGGCTTGTACTCTGATTTTCAATTTGATGAGACTCTTTCTTTGCATCAGATTCGTTCTGATTCTCTTTTTTTTAAATCTTTCATATTATATAAATTTTAATTATGGATTTAACTGATATTCACAGTTAAAAATGTCGCAAAAGTAGAAATTAAAATTTAGATATGGTAATGGGGAGAAGGAAAGTGAAAAGAATGTGATTTTTTATTGGACTTAAATGGCTGTAAATTAGATTGGTAACTTTGTTTTTGAAGGTGTTTCAAAAAACGTTCGTTTAATGGACGCAAAGATAGAGGTGTTTTTGGAAACGACAAAATGTTTGATAAAAAATCTTCTTGTGATTACTTCTTTTATACGATAACATTCTGATTATGAGTAATAAAATGGGAATGAAAATATCAGTTAACATCTATTCATTTTATTGTTTTCTTCATCTCTCATTTTTTTAAAAATTGACGTCCATTAAACGAACGTCTAAAAGACATTTTTTGTTTGTGACTGGTTCGTTTATAGCTTTTTACCTGTAAGGTAATGAACTACTATAGAAAATCTGTAGGCAAGAAGGACGCAAAGCTTGCTATATTCTACATAAAGCGTTCGCAAATGATTGAATTTCAGGTATATGTAAGGAATTCAAAGCCCCGAGAGAACACCCTTTTCTGAAATAATCATAAAATGGAAGTGGAGAAAGAGAGCGAAATATGGTATGCCATGCGTGCTACATATCGGCGGGAACCTGATGCCGTGCGTCTGCTCCAAAGTGAAAATTTGGACTGTTTTGTACCTATGCAATACAAGATAAGTATAAAGAAGGGCAAGAAAATTCGTATCCTAGTTCCTGTCATACACAACCTGATTTTTGTTCATGCTTGTCCTTCGGATTTGAAACGTGTCAAGTCAAAGGTCTCCTATCTGCAATATATTACTGATACGCGTAGTGGTCAGAAAATAATCGTCCCAGATAACCAAATGAAACGTTTTATTGCTGTAGCGGGTACTTATAACGACCATCTTCTATACTTCCAACCCGAAGAACTGAATTTGTCAAAAGGATCGAAAGTTCGTATTACTGGTGGTGAGTTTGAAGGTCAAGAAGGTATATTCCTGAAAGTGAAAGGTGCTCGTGACCGCCGTGTAGTAGTTGAGATACAAGGTGTTATTGTGGTTGCCATGGCTACTATCCATCCCGACCTTATAGAAGTCATGACATAACATGCATTCTGCTGTATATCAGTCAATATATCAGAATTTACAAATAAATATCAATCATAAACAATATGTCTCTTTCTGAAGAAACACTTAGGCTTCAGCGTGCGGCGCACGATCTGATGTATCTGGGCATGGACGGTAGCCCCGTCTACAGCGATGACCTTTCCCGTCGTAACGGTGAGGTTTATCGTCTGACCACCTCTTTATATAATTCCGAAGTTCAAGGTTCCACGGTCAAGGAGCAGGCTGATGTCTGTCTCGCTCTTCTGATGGGTTACAACGCTTCCTTTATCGACCATGGTGAAAAGCAGGAACATGTTCAGGAAGTCCTGAACCGCTGTTGGGATATTCTTGAAGTTCTTCCTGCTTCACTGTTGAAACTTCGCTTGCTTACCGCCTGCTATGGTGAGGTTTATGATGAACCCTTGGCTGATGAAGCCCGTAAAATCATCGCCGGTTGGACTTCAACTTCACTCACTTCCGAACAACAGGAGGCTATCGAGGAGTTTCAGAATGTGGTGGATAATCCTTATCCGTGGGAATATATTGAGGAGTAGAAAAACGACAAAAAAGTTTTCTCTTAGAAGAAAAAGTTTTTTTACTCCGCCCGACAAGTATCAGCGATTCCTGAACGATATCCTCAAGATGCCGCAAGGCACAAAGTCTCTCTTCCAAAAGGAGTGAGGAATATCATGCTTTACAAACCAGGCATAGAGGAAGAGAAGCTCTGCATCATCATGAACTGTGCCGAGTATATTAAGCACCTCGATAACCCAATGTACGGCCATGAGAAGTCCAAGTCTCATTTTTTTATTGCTGACCTCGACAATGGTCCCGGTGGGTTCATCCACTATGCCATCGCAACCGTCTCATGTCTGACTTTGCTCTCAATTCCAACTATGTTTATTGTAATGGCAAGCAACTAGCATAGGACAACCTCGACTTTTAGCAAGAATATTGAGGAGACAGGAATACTGGGACGAATTGCTACAGATTTCGGATTTTTGTTAGAATGTCTGTTATTGAACTCTCACAATTAACAACAAGAATTAATAAGTCAATAAAATTGGAACTCAGAACTGATTATTCAAACGTAGGTTTCCAGAACAACGGCAAACTGAAGTTGCTCATTATTGTTGGGACACGTCCGGAGATTATCCGTTTGTCTGCTGTCGTCAACAAAACCCGCAAGTACTTTGACGTCATTCTTGCCCATACAGGCCAGAACTATGACTATAACCTCAATGGCATCTTCTTCCGTGACTTAAAACTCAAGGAACCGGAAGTATATATGGATGCTGTAGGTGACGACCTCGGTGCCACCTGTGGCAATATCATCAATGCCAGCTATAAACTCATGGTAGCTACAAAGCCTGACGCAGTACTTGTACTTGGTGATACTAACTCATGCCTGTCTGTCATTGGAGCAAAGCGTCTCCATATCCCTATCTTCCACATGGAAGCAGGAAATCGTTGTAAGGACGAATGTCTCCCAGAGGAAACTAACCGCCGTATTGTCGATATCATTTCAGATGTGAATATGGCATACTCTGAGCATGCACGTCGCTACCTCGCTGACTGCGGTCTTCCAAAGGAACGTACATATGTCACAGGCTCACCAATGGCAGAAGTGCTGTATGAGAACCTGGCAGAGATAGAGGCTTCAGACGTACATAAGCGACTTGGTCTTGAGAAAGGACACTATATCCTTCTTAGCGCACATAGAGAAGAGAACATCGATACTGAAAAGAATTTCTTTACTCTCTTCACTGCCATCAACAAGATGGCAGTGAAGTACGATATGCCAATCCTCTATAGTTGTCATCCACGCTCTCGTAACCGCCTTCAGGTCAGTGGTTTCCAACTCGACTCACGCGTACAGGTGCAGCAGCCCCTCGGCTTCCACGACTACAACTGTCTCCAGATGAATGCTTTCTGTGTAGTGTCCGACTCCGGCACCCTCCCAGAGGAGAGCTCCTTCTATGCATCTATCGGCAAGCCTATCTCCGCAGTATGTATCCGCACTTCCACTGAGCGTCCCGAAGCATTGGATAAGGCATGTTTCATCCTTTCAGGCATTGATGAGAAAGGTCTCCTCCAGTCCGTTGACCTTGCCGTCCAGATGACAAAAGATGGTAACTATGGCATTCCTGTTCCCAATTATACCGATGACGTTAGCAATAAGGTAGTTAAGATTATCCAGTCCTACGTAGATGTAGTCAACAAGATGGTTTGGAGGAAGGAGATATAATTTTATCCCGAATTGGCGAATTGTTGTCAGTAGGTTAAGTCATTTATAATTCTTTAATTAGATAATTCGTGACTGAGAAAAAGTAGTCTCTTAGTCTTTTCAACATTTAGACTCAAAGAAAATGAAAATTTTAGTTACCGGTGCAAAAGGTTTTGTAGGTAAAAATCTTTGCTCTCAACTTCATAATATTCAAGACCAGAATGTGTGCTGGTACAACTTGCCAGAGCCTATCGAAGCCATCTATGAATATGATATTGATAGTACTCTCGAACAGCTTAATGCTTGGTGCGAGGATGCCGATTTCGTGTTCAATCTCGCAGGAGTCAATCGTCCACAGAATCAGGAGGAGTTTATGCAGGGAAACTTCGGTTTTGCTAGCACCCTGCTTGGTATGCTGAAAAAGCATAGTAACACCTGTCCCGTGATGCTCTCTAGTTCTATTCAAGCCACCCTCGCCGGTCGCTTTGGTACGTTAGAATATGGCAAGAGCAAAAGAGCTGGTGAGGAACTGTTCTTCGACTATGCCAAAGAGACGGGAGCCAAGGTATTTGTCTATCGCTTTCCTAACCTCTTCGGTAAGTGGTGCCGTCCTAACTACAACTCAGCCATCGCTACCTTCTGCAACAATATTGCCAATGACCTTCCGATTCAGGTCAACGACCGATCAGTAGAGATGGAATTGCTCTATATCGATGATCTGGTTGACGAGATGATATCCGCACTTCGTGGTGAAGTCCACTACTGCACCTTTGATGGAGTAGAGACAGTTCCCGTTCTTTCGAACTCCCAGAACCCTTCGAACTTTTCAGAACACCTCTACTGCTATGTCCCTGTTGTCTATAAGACTACTCTTGGCATAATTGTTGACATCATTCAAGAGTGTGCAAGGGCAGCATCTAATGTCGGAGGCATCAACATGATAGAGCTCCCGCAAGGATCACTCCGTTATAAGCTGATGACCACCTATTTGAGTTATCTTCCTAAAGAGAAAGCCATCTACAACTTCAAGATGAATGTAGATAGCCGTGGCTCTTTCACCGAACTCTTCCACACTCTCAATTGCGGTCAAGTAAGTATCAACATCAGCAAGCCAGGAGTCACCAAGGGCGAACACTGGCACCACTCTAAATGGGAGACCTTCATAGTCGTCTCCGGTCATGGACTTATCCAGCTTCGTAAGGAAGGAACCAACGAAGTATGGAAATACGAAGTCTCTGGCGACAATATTCAGGCAATTCAGATACTTCCTGGCTACACCCACAATATTATTAACTTAAGTGACACTGAAGATCTCGTAACAGTTATGTACTGCAATGAGATATTCAATCTTAACCGACCAGATACCTTCTTCGATCTAGTTGAAGTAAAGGGTTAAGAAGAGTCCGAAAGGTTAAGAAAGGTAGCCTCTCGAATATTTCGAACATTTAAAACATTTCAGAACAAAATAATTAAAAATATAACATCATGTCAATTTTTGCAGGCAAAATCCTTATGATTACCGGTGGTACCGGTTCTTTTGGCAACGCAGTTCTCAACCGTTTTTTGGAGACTGATATCGCCGAAATCCGCATCTTCTCGCGTGACGAGAAAAAGCAGAACGACATGCGTCATGAGTATCAAGCCAAGATGCCTGAAATGGCCCACAAGATCAAGTTCTTCATTGGCGACGTCCGTAACCTTCAGTCATGCCGTGACGCTATGCACGGAGTAGATTACATTTTCCATGCAGCAGCCTTGAAGCAAGTACCAAGTTGCGAGTTCTTCCCGATGGAAGCCGTCAAGACCAACGTCATCGGTACCGACAACGTCCTCACAACAGCTATCGAAGCAAAGGTAAAGGCTGTTATCTGTCTCTCTACTGACAAAGCAGCTTATCCTATCAACGCCATGGGTATCACTAAGGCCATCGAGGAGAAAATCGCCGTAGCTAAATCCCGCTATTCTGGCGACACAAAAATATGTTGCACCCGTTACGGAAATGTAATGTGTTCTCGCGGTTCCGTTATTCCTCTTTGGATTGATCAGATTCGTAACGGCAATCCTATCACTCTCACCGAGCCAAAGATGACCCGTTTTATCATGTCTCTCGAAGAAGCTGTTGATCTCGTTCTCTTTGCTTTTGAGTATGGTCAGAACGGAGATATCCTTGTTCAGAAAGCCCCAGCTTGCACTATCCAAATTCAGGCCGAAGCGGTCCGCGACCTCTTCAAGCACCAAGCACCTCAGAACCTTTCGAACCCTTTAAACCCTTCTGAACCTGAAATTAAGGTCATCGGTATCCGTCACGGCGAGAAAATGTACGAGACCCTCCTCACCGATGAAGAATGTGCAAAAGCTGAAGATATGGGGGATTTCTTTCGTGTACCAGCCGATAATCGTACTCTCAACTACGACAAATATTTCACTGAGGGAGATTCAAAGCGTTGTCAACTTACAGCTTTCAACTCAAATAACACTAAACTGCTCTCTGTTGAAGAGACCAAGGTAAAGCTTGCTTCTCTCGAATATATTCAGAATGAGCTCAACGGCATTGCCAACCTCGCAAAGTAATATGTCAATGTAATATGTGTATAAGATTGCTTCTTAGATGCGTGTTCAGAAGTAAGTCTTTACACTTTATATGCTATTATGTATAAAGAGAGTTGACAGCTAATACACAACAAAAATATTGTATTCTGTATTTTAACACTGATACACTATTATGGATAATACAATAAGTCATTTGTAAATCTTCCTCGAGTATCTATTACTGACGATACTTCCATATATATCATTAAATCTGATGATGGTAGTGTCCATGAGTTTCTGTTTAAAAATAACGAGCTTAAAAGTAAGAGTTAGTTTGGAGTTTTGCTTGATAGTGTTAAACATAAAGTAGGAACATTATCTTTATTATCGACACAACAGACTGAAAGTGGAATAAAAATTGAGATAGAAGGCGAGGATAGAATATGCTCTTTTGATTCTGAAGACATCAAAATAGAGAAACGAACTGTTTCTATGGACACGATACTTTAAAGAATCGAACTCAATAGTAAAAATCTCAAAGAATTTCCAGCTAAGTATTACAATCGAATTAAGGAAGCTGAATTTACTTTTGTAATAATCAATTCGGAAATGCCTGATGATGTAAAATGAAACATCTTTAAGCGTTTGAGTTGACGGGAGTACATTATATATTTGTCTTTACGGGACAAAACTTCAAATCATGGAAACGGTCAAGAGTCGGACTTCAGAATGGCTGAGTCCATCTACAATAGAATAAGACAAAATGCTATTTCAGTAACAATGCAGACTACACTTCAAATCACATGATTGCTGATTCTTATTAAAAGCGTATTACCAACAGATCGTGTAACCGTGATAGCCAAGTGAGCGCATGGCGAAAACTATAGAGGGCATGTAGAAGGAATAATCCTAGGTATGATTGAATGATGTGACGATACAATGAAAGCTATATGGCTTTCGAAGCTATTCAAGGTATTAGTTCTTGAATGCAATTATTCTCGTTAGTTCCTGAGGGCAGAGAAAGCAATATCCTCTCTATTGATCATGGATATGTAGGTTTTCTTTAATTTTCACAAGATATATATGACAGGATTTCTGTTCAAGAGTACGAATCATTCATAGAAAATGGGTTATATCAAAACCCACAGGTGAGCGCCATTATTGGCGGAACTCTTAATCTCTTTGATATGTACTACGAAACAACTGAAGTAGGATTTTAGATTTATCATGTTCTGAATGATATTAATTGTCGTATAGTCTTCTTGTTTTAGTCATTTAGAAGATTACACATCTTTGGATAATATAATATTAACACAATACATGTATGGTAAAAACAGTTTATCTTGGTATGATAGGTGATATCATGCACCCTGGTTACATCAACATCATCAACAAAGCTGCTGAATATGGCGAAGTGATGATTGGTTTGTTCACTGATAAGGCGATAGCTAACCACCGTCGTCTTCCTTACCTCACTTGGGAGCAGAGAAAGAACGTTGTTGAGAATATCAAGAACGTATCGAAGGTGGTTCCTCAGGATGATTGGAGCTATATTCCTAATCTTCTTGAGTATAAGCCTGATTACATCATTCATGGTGACGATTGGCAGACAGGTCCTGATAAGTATATTCGCGATGAAGTATACAAGGTGATGGAGAGGTTGGGAGGAGAGGTTATCGAGATACCTTATACTCAGAATATTTCAGCATCAGGCATCAAACAGGAGATTGATGCTCTCGGTGTAACTCCTCAGATGCGCCTTTCTTCCTTTCGTCGCCTCATTGCAGCAAAGCCTATAGTGCGCATTCTTGAGTCTCACAATGGTCTTACTGGTCTTATTGCAGAACACACCAAGGTTGAAGTCAACGGACAGGAGCGTGAGTTTGACGGTATGTGGGCTTCTTCACTTACCGACTCGACTTCTAAAGGTAAGCCTGATATTGAGGCGGTTGACTTGACAACTCGTCTGCATGACCTCAATGATACCCTCGAAGTAACCACTAAGCCTGTCATCTTCGATGGAGATACGGGGGGAAAGATTGAGCATTTCGGATTTACCGTTCGTACTCTTGAGCGCCTTGGTATCTCTTGTGTAATCATCGAAGATAAGGTAGGCCTGAAGCAGAATTCACTCTTCGGAACCGATGCCGTTCAGACTCAAGATACCATCGAGGGCTTCCAAGCTAAGATTCGTGTCGGTAAGGAGGCACAAATTACTCGTGATTTCATGATTGTCAGTCGTTGTGAGTCTCTCATTGCAGGTAAATCGGTGGATGATGCTCTTGAGCGTTGTCATGCTTACGTTGAAGCGGGTACAGATGGTATTATGATTCACTCAAAGGAGAAGTCTGGTGAGGACATTAAGGAGTTCTGCTTGCGTTTTCGCGAAAAGGACGATCACACTCCGATTATCGTTGTACCTACTACCTATAACCTATTCACTGAAGAGGAACTTGCAGAGTGGGGCATCAATGTAGTAATCTATGCAAACCACATGCTTCGTTCGGCTTATCCTGCAATGGTAAAGTGCGCTGAGACCATTCTCCGCACCAGCCGTTCGCTTGAGGCATCTGAACAGTACTGTATGCCTATCAAGCAGATTCTCAACCTTATTCCTGGGACAAAAAAAAAGTAAAGAAAATGGTAAGACCTGAATTTTTCGTAAATAAGCTTAAGGAACACGGAATAGATTTCTATGTTGGTGTTCCAGATTCATTGCTCAAGAATATTTGTGCATATATTACTGATAATCTTCCTGTTGAGCATAATATCATTGCTGCCAACGAAGGTGGTGCTATGGGCATTGCAGTTGGCTATCACTTAGCTACTGGTAAGGTGCCTGTGGTTTATATGCAGAATTCTGGTGAGGGCAATATCATCAATCCTCTTGCATCACTCACTGATAAGGAGGTTTACAATATTCCTGTACTTCTTGTTATCGGTTGGAGAGGACGTCCAGGTGTATATGATGAGCCCCAACATGTGAAGCAAGGTAAGGTGACCACAGGTTTACTCAACACCATGGGTATCAACTATGCCATTCTGCCAAAGGACGAAGAAGGTGCGGTAAAGCAGATAAAGATTGCTGCCGATTTCATGAAAGCAACTAACGAGTGTTATGCCCTTGTTATTGAGAAGGATACTTTTGATGCATACAAACTTCAGAACGTGGAGACCAATAATCTTACTATATCTCGTGAAGAGGCTATTCAGAAGGTCGCTTCAAGCATCGAAGATAATGCTTGTATTATATCCACCACAGGTATGATCTCCCGCGAGCTCTTTGAGGCTCGTACAGCTTGGAATCAAGGCCATGAACGTGACCTCCTTACTGTTGGTTCAATGGGACATGCATCTCAGATTGCTCTTGGTATTGCACTCCAGAAGCCTGAGCGTAGAGTTTATTGTTTTGATGGTGATGGTGCCAGTATCATGCACATGGGCAATATGGCTATTACAGCCAGCATGAAGTGCAAGAATTATGTGCATGTAGTGTTCAATAATGGTGCACATGATTCTGTTGGTGGTCAGCCTACTGTTGGCTTGAAGATTGACTTATGTGCTGTGGCAATGGCTGTGGGGTATAAGGTAACCTACTCAGTTGATACCTTTGAAGCTTTCAATGAGACTCTTGAAACGCTAAAGTCAGTAGAAGGACCTATTCTCCTACAGGTTTGCGTCAAGAAGGGTAACCGCAAGGATCTTGGCCGTCCTACCGTAAATCCTATTCAGAACAAAGAGGCTTTTATGGAGTTTCTACAGAAGTAATCTATGAAAGCAATTCTGTTTGCTGATATTCACGCTAATCTTTCTGCTTTCGAGGCGGTTCTTGCTGATATTGAAAAGCGTTATCGTCCAGATTCAATGATTAGCTTAGGAGACTTTATCGACTATGGTATGCGATCCAACGAAATTATCCAGCGCATGCAAGATGTCAAAATTCCATTGATCGCTAATTTGAAGGGTAACCATGAAAAGGCTTTGATTGATGGTGAACTTTTCCGTTTCTCGTCAGAAAGAGGGCGTGTGATGTCAACCTATACAAGAAGTCATCTCAATCAGTTTTCCATTGATTACATCGATAATGTGATGCAAGAGCCTATGCAGAAGCTAGAGATAGATGGTTATAATGTGCTTCTCCTTCATGGCAGTATTGAGGATCCATATTGGGGCAAGTTGACTCCCTCAAAGATTGAAGATGAGAGGTATCAGGAATATGATTATGTAATCAGCGGGCATATTCATCAGCCCTTTAAGATTGACGTATTCTTCAAGGCTGATAATTCTACGATGCGTAATCAGAAAAGAACAACCTTTATCAATCCTGGATCTGTAGGTCAGCCTCGAAATCATAATCCTTTTGCACAATATGTGTATATAGATTTCCAGACAGGTGAAACACATTTCAATACAGTCCCTTATGATATAGAGGCGGAACAAGCACTTTTTCCAGAAGAGATAGATAAGTTTTATAGTGAACGGTTAAAATTTGGAATATAAATGAAAAACCTATATGCAATAAGTGGCGTCACAGGTATGACTGGTAGTGAGCTTTCATGTCAGTTTGTTACACAAGACCACAAGGTAATCGGTTTTGATAATTTCTTTATAAGTTCTATCAATACCGTAAAAGACATTGTGGATAATCCTTCTTTTATATTCTATAATTACGATATTAACTGTGTAGTTCAAATGGATGAGGTATGTGAGAAGGCTAATACACAAAAAGTAGAGTGCGACGGTCGTCTTGTAGTGATTAACTGCGTGAATGTTGTCCATACAAAGCATTTTTATGAGGTAGAAAGTACATGCCACACAAATGTCTTTGCAATGAAGGGTTTCTTGGAACGTGTAATCGCAATAGGTACTGACACCTATATCAATTGTTCTACCTCTGAGGTTTACTCTATGCAGTCTTGGAATGATAATGGTGATGTGCTCGAGTCAGACTATTTGGCAAGGTCTTTCAATGTGGCGTAATAATATTAAAAAATGAAATATCTGATCATTACAGTCGCAGGAACATCCACACGTTTCAATCGCGATACGAAGGAAGATACCTTGAAGTGTCTTTATTATATTGATGAACCTCAATACTCTCTTCTTTCTCAGCTGTTGAAGAATTGTGGGCAGTATGATAAATACATTATTGTGGGTGGTTATCTCTATGAGAAGTTGGATAAGTTCGTTAAGGACGAACTCTCTGTTTATGGAGATAAGTTAGAGCTGGTTTATAATGACCATTTTAAGGATTATGGCTCGGGGGACAGTTTATACAAAGGAATAGAGGCTATCAAGGAGTCTGGCGATGTAACTTTTGTAGAAGGCGATTTGTTTTTTATGGCTTCTACCTTCAAACAGGTATATGAATCTGCGAAGAGTGTTATTTCCATCAATTGTGAACCAATCTACTCGAACAAGGCAGTTGTATTGTATATCAATGCCGATGGTAAACCAAGGTATCTGTACGATATAAATCATCAAACCTTGACTGTTCCTGAACCATTTGAGGCAATTTTTAATAGTGGTCAAATGTGGAAGTTTGCTTCTTCAGAGAAACTCTTGAATGTCGTCAAGACTCTCTCGGAAAAACAGTTACAGGGTACCAATCTTGAAATTATTCAGGATTACTTTAGAGATATGAATGCTGAAGATTATGATGTAGTGACTTTCGCGGAATGGTACAACTGCAATACTGTAGCAGATTATATAATTGTAAGAAAATTGATGTAAATATGGAACTTTTAAATAAAAAACTTACCTTTTTAAAGCAGAAGGTTGATAACAATCAGCCGATAACTATTATGATTATTGGCTTGGGTAGCGTTGGCTGCTACTTACTGGATTATCTTGTTTCTCTTGGTGATCCGCAGCTTCGTCTTGTTGTAGCCGGACGAAATACAGAGAAGATGCAGATGGATGTAAATATTATCCGTACAGCTTCTACCATTCGTAGGCAATGCCGAAGTGAAATTAAAGTAGTGGGCAATTGTGATCTTAATGATGTTAACAGTATTGCTGTAGCCCTTAAGACTGAGAATCCAGACTTCATAGTCAATAGTAGTCGCGTCTATTCTGGCCTGAAGTACGGCAGTATCTCATGGAGTAACCTTCGTGCTTATGGCATTTGGACGCCCCTTTCTATACGTTATGCTAAAAATATCATGGAGGCTTACGCTCAGGCTGGCTGTGAGGCCATTTCAATCAATACATCATATTCTGATGCTGTAATTCCTTGGTTAAAATCTTCAGTTAAGACATACTTTGATTTTGGTAGTGGAAACTTGAACCATCTTATCCCTCGCATGAAGTTCTATATTGCAGAGAAGTATGGTATGACTAATCTCAACGAGATTGATGTTACGCTTGCTGTTTCTCACTTTCATGATGTAGTTATTTCAAAAGAAGGTCATGCTGAAGGACAGGATATTCTGCTTGACATTAAGTATCAAGGCAGGACTATTCAGTTCAATAAAGAAGAACTTCTCAAGACTTGCTCTATTGCTATGCCCGTTGACCAGAAACGCAATATGATGAATGCTTCCAGCAACTTCAACATCATTGACTCTGTTTTGACTGCTTTTCGAGAGAAAAAGCAGGTGAAAGTTCATGCCCCTGGTGTAGATGGTGAAATTGGCGGTTATCCTGTCATTATTGATGGTGTTTCGGCAACTGCACAGTTTGATGAATCCATTTGGTCAATGGATCAGATGCGCGAAGCAAACCGTAAATCCATCTATTGTGATGGTATAGAGAATGTAACTGACGCTACTCTTGTTTTTACCGACCAGCTTGTTGCCAAGGTCAAGAAAGCTTTCAATGTTGATCTTCCAAAGACTATTCAATTTGAAAATATTGACATAGTTGCTGAATTTATTATAAATCAAATAATTAAACCCCAAATTACCTCCCCCTCCATACGTAGCCAAAAATAAATCAATGTTTTACATGCAGTATGGTAATTATTGTATGGCTACATAAACATATCGTACTATGAATAAGGCTTATGTAATTATGGCTGTGGGTATGGGTACTTGCTTTGGTCAATACACAGAAAATGTGCTGAAATTAACGGCATGTATACATTCTTGGATTGCTGAGAAGCGATTGGAGAGAATGATTTCTTCTTGTTAGAGTCTGGTCTTGCATTTGAGAAAAAGCCATTTTTTTACAAATCAAGTGTTCTACTCTTGATGCGATGCTCATTATTCCTGCTACCAAGTTTCAGGAGTATTATGTAGAGTCTAACAATAACCGCATCCTTACCTGTTCGGTGAAGAAGGATGATTTTAATCAATACCAAAGAGGACTTGTCGGCATCCATAAATTCTCTTCAAGTTCTACAAACTAATACCTAAACTCTGATATGAGTATGAGTTACTCTCTATGTTGCAACGCATTTCTCCTATTTTTGTCTTAAAGATAAATGGTTTAAAATGGTATGAAATAGATGATATTGAGGATCTGCGCTATGTAGGAAGTAATGAAAGGAGCACTGGAGGAGCTTAATATGAAATTATAGTGAACAAAGGATAAGCAACCATATAGGTAGAACTTAGTAGTTCGATACACTGGTTACTACATAATAATTTTTATAATTTTAATGAAAAAAATTATCACATACGGCACCTACGATCTTCTGCATGAAGGTCATATTAATCTTCTTCGACGCGTAAAGGAGCTTGGTGACTACCTTATCGTGGGAGTTACTAGCGACAGCTTCGATCGTGGGCGAGGTAAGCTCAATGTGCGCAACAACGTGTTGGAGCGTGTTGAAGCAGTTAAAGCAACTGGTTATGCTGACGAGGTGATAATTGAAGATTACCTCGGTCAGAAGATTGATGATATCCAGCGATATGATGTGGATATTTTTGCTATTGGTTCGGATTGGGAGGGTAAGTTTGACTATCTGAACGAGTATTGCAAAGTGATCTATCTTCCTCGCACTGAAGGCATCTCTTCCACTATGCTTCGAGAACAGACTGAAGAGGTTTATCGTATCGGTATTGTGGGTTCTGGCCGTATCGCTAAACGTTTCGTTCCAGAAAGTAAAGTAGTCAATAGTGCAAAAGTAATTGCTGTATATGATCCGAATAAAGAGAGCGCAGATGAATTTGGCGAGATGTTTGGTTTGAAGGTGTTTTCAGATAGGTATGACGATTTTTTGAGTGAGATTGATGCCGTCTATGTGGCATCTTCTCACCTTACTCATTATGAATACACTAAGCAATCGCTTTGTGCTGGCAAGCATGTACTTTGCGAGATTCCTTTTGTGCTTTCTACTGTTCAGGCTCGTGAGTTATATGATTTTGCAGAGACTCACAATCTTGTTCTTTTGGAGGCGAGTAAAACTGCCTTCTGTCCTTCGTTTAACCACCTTGTTACACTTGTAAAGAGCGGAGTAATTGGTGATGTTGTGGATGTAAAGACGTCGCTTTCGAAAATGGTAACTGCACCTACCCGAGAGTTGGATGCCGCACAGGCAGGTGGTGCTATGAACGAGCACGCTCCACTCAACATGATGGCCATTATCAAACTTCTTGGTAAAGATTATTCCAAGGTAGACTTTTACTCTAAGATGGAAAATGATGTGGATATTTATACAAAGGTAAACATCTGCTACCCGCGTGCAACAGCTTCTATGACTTTGGGCATTGGCGTGAAAACTGAGGGCAATATGGTTATCTCTGGTACAAAGGGATATGTGTATGTTCCTGCTCCATGGTGGCTGACCGACTTCTTTGAAATTCGTTATGAAGATCAGACCAAAAACAAGAAGTATTTCTACAGTTACGATGGCGATGGCCTTCGCTATGAAATACAGGAGTTTATGTCTATGATTGTGAACCAGCGCAAGAGTTCATATAAGCTTCGTCAGCGAGAGAGTGTTGCTATTGCAGAGGTTATTGAGAAGTTTAATCAAAGAGAAAATTTCAAAGAAATATGAGAAAAGCATTAATCGTAGGAGGAGCTAACGGTATCGGACTCGCTATTGCTACTCAGTTGGCCAAACGTGAGGACTACGAGAAAATCTATATTGTTGATAAAGTTGCAGTTGCAGAAAAGTTCTCCAATTCGAAGTTTGAAAGCATTCTGTTCGACTTAACCTCAGAAGATTTTTCCAACTTTGATAGATTCAAAGATATTGATACTTTGATGATTACTGCTGGCTTTGGAAAGCTTAGTTTATTCAAGGATGTATCTGAACAACATATAATAAGCTCGTTTAGTGTCAATGCGGTAGCTCCAATTCGCATCATTTATCATTTTGTGGACAAACTCATGAGTGATGAGGATTTCCGTTGTGGTATAATGGTAAGTATTGCAGGATTTATGTCATCACCATTCTTTGCTGTCTATGGAGCGACGAAGGCGGCTCTCAAGATATTCATTGAGAGTATCAATGTGGAATTGGAGAAAGGTGGAAGTAGTAACCGTATCCTTAATGTATCTCCTGGTTCTATTAAGGGAACCAGTTTCAACAATGGAAAAACCGATCTCTCTGTTACTACTACTCTTGCTGATGATATTATTGCGAATCTTGAAGCAAAAGAAGACTTGTTTATACCACAGTATGAAGAGATTTTCAAGAATGTGCTCGCTCGCTATAAGGCAGACTTTAGGGATGAAGGAAGGCATAGTTATGATTATAAGCTGAACTCAAATAGATTGTAGGCTATTGATCATGAAATACTTGCAAACATACAAGTCATTATCTGTTACAAAAAAAGCTGCTATATGGTATACCTTGTGCAATATTTTGCAAAAAGGAATTTCATTTATTGTTATTCCAATATTTGTAAGACTTCTTACTGTTGAAGAATATGGTAATTATGTTACATTTATTGCATGGAAAGATATTATCATCATATTTGCCACTCTCAATTTATATTGTGGTGTATTTACAAAAGCACTTGTAGATTTTGATCAAGATAGGGACAGATATACATCGTCTATGCAAGCACTAGGTACCATAGTTACTCTTGGCCTCTTTTGTTTGTATTTTCCTTTTCAGTTTTTTTGGGAAGATGCTTTTGATATGGGAAAAGTTACGATGTTGCTTCTGCTTTTGTATTATATTACTACACCTGCTTTATCATTTTGGCTTGTAAGGCAACGAGTGGAATATAAGTATGTGTCCATGATAATAGTTACATTGTTAACATCTATGCTAACTCCATTATGTAGCATTATTCTATTTCTGTTAACAGATTGGCGAGATGAAGCTATAATTTGGGGATTTTTGATTTCTCAAATAGTGTTTAGCGGAATTTTTTATATTTATTATTTCATAAAAGGAAAGTGCTTCTATGATAAAAGGTATTGGATCTTTGCTTTGAAATATAACATCCCATTAGTTCCTCATTACTTGTCTCTTATCATATTAGGACAGGTCGATCGTATTATGATTAAGGACATGGTTGGTGCAGACAAAGCTGGTATTTATACTTTGGCGTTCCAAATATCACAGGCTATGACAGTCCTGACTGCTGCTATTAATGCTTCGTTTGTACCATGGTTTTATGAGCGATTAAAATATAGAGACTTCCAATCGGTTAAACCAGTTGTTGATAAACTCTGCCTTTTGGTTGGGTTATCGGTCATATTTGTAATGCTTATTTCTCCTGAAGTTATCAGTGTTATTGGAACAAGTGAATATAAAGAGGCTATGCTAATAATGCCCGTTACGGCAGCAGGAGTCTATTTAACATTCTGTTATAGTTTCTTCTCAAGCGTTGAGTTCTATTATAGTGCAACAAAATTTGTCATGTGGGCATCATTATCTGTCGGTTTGACTAAAGTGTTATTGAATTATTTAACAATCCCTGTATTTGGCTACCTGTCAGCTGGATATACCGACTTGACGTGTTACATATTGTTCACGATAAGCCACTTTATATTTATGAATAAAGTGTGCAGAAAGAATAATATAAAACAAAATATTTTCAATAATCGGTTGATATTTGGCTCAGTGATTCTAATAATTATTGCAGTTTTCATAACCCTCTTTTTATATAAGATCCCATATGTGCGTTATTCAATAATTGTTCTAGCCTGTGCTGTCCTTTTGGCTAGTAGAAATAATATTGCGAAATTTGTAAAATTTAGTTGATATGCAAAAAAAAGAGATTACCTTTATTTATGATAATAGTGCTCAGATAAGTATGTATAAACCAATTGTTGCTGAGGCAGAAAGAAGAGGTTATACTACTAAGATGACCCAAAATATATTGGAAAAATGTGAAATTGGATTTTATTGCCACCATATTAATTTTCCTCAGCATAGTAAGTTCTCTGTAATTATGTTGCATGATATCATTCAACAGTATAGCAATTGGCCAGATATTTGGTATCGTGAACCGTGGAATAAATACGATATTGGAATTCTTCCAAGCAAGCAATGGGTCGATAACTGGAATGCCTGTTCTAAGTATTTTTATGCAAATCCAAGGCTTGGAATGTATTTAGTTGGTTGGCCTAAAGCTGATGTAATCAACGAGATAAAAAAGAACTCAAGCAAGGAGGAGTTCTATGCTAAACATAATCTTGATCTCAACAAGAAAACAGTATTGTACGCACCAGCTTGGGAGAACGACAATAAACAAGATGATTTTGTACAGGCCATGATAAAGCTAGATGTGAACATATTAGTAAAGCAAGCTCCTTGGAACGAAGCAAAATGGCCACAGATAGTAAAAAACATTAAGGAAATGGAGTGTCTACATAGCTCAAATAGTCGTGTCGTTATTCTTCCTCCTGTAACGAATATTTTTGAAGCGATTGCAGTTTCAGATCTTTTAGTATCAGAAGAGTCTTCCACAATGTGTGAAGCTTTAATGATGGGGATTCCAGCTGTGTCAGTATCAGATTGGTTAATTCCTGACACGACTCCAAGCCGATTTCCGAAATGTGATTATGATTTTGTGATAAAGACTAAAAAGAGTCAATTGAGCGATTGTGTCAAGGCTATAGTTGATAACTACGATTCTTATAGAGTATCTGCAGAAGAGTTTGCAAAAAACAACTTCTCTAACATTGGCGACTCATCTCGTATTATCATGAATATAGTTGACGATGCTATATCTGGTAATACAATACGATATGAGCCTATAAAGCCACAGAATAGAGAACGTGTCAAAGTGGCAAAGTTGATTATGTTTTGGTTGATGTCTTTCAAACGTGAGTTAGATGAAAACTATGCAGTAAAATGTAAACCATTAGGAGAAATTTTAGTGTTCCTTCGCAAGATCAAACATAAGTTATTGATGTAATGAAAGTTCTATATATTATCGTTTCTTATTTATACTCGCTGTTTTTGCCATCAAAAAAGATTGTATACTTCTGTAGTTTCTTTGGCCAATTCAGCGATAACCCCAAGTATATTTATAAGAAGTTGGTTGAGTTTTATCCCGATATAAATATAGCTTGGTGTATAAATAAAGCCAATTCTGGCAATTTTCCTAATAGTGTCAAAAAGGTTGTATTTCAATCTTTCCTTCACTATTATTATATATACAATGCTTCCGTTGTTGTTGACAATAACATGGGATTACGTCAGTATCCGGGTACGAATGGGTTAATTCACAAGATGCTTTTTGGAAGGTTATCTCGTAAATCAGAAAAGCAGCTAAATATTTCAACTTGGCATGGAACCCCATACAAGTGTATAGGTATGGATAGTCTTGATTTTCCCAAAAAATGCCGATTTTATCATAATGCTGATTACGTAGTAGCCGGTTGTAACTTAACATATGAAAAATTTAAGAAAGCATTTGGAGGTGAACTTCCAATTGTAAAGTATGGCACTCCAAGAAATGACATATTCTTTGAAAGAATAGATGTCGTACAAATCAAGGAAAAGCTGAAACTTCCTGTAGATAAGAAGTTAATGTTATTTGCGCCTACTTTTAGAAAAGAAATGTCGCAAAATGGCGCATGTCAGTTGGATGCCATCCAACCTAGAAAGCTGCTTAATGAATTGAATAATAAATACGGAGGAGAATGGGGTATCGTATGTAGATTCCATAGCCATGTTTTAACTGAAATTAATTTGACTGGTTTATATAACGATTCAATATTTAATGGTAATATTGGTGATGATATGCAAGAGTACCTCTTGTGTGCGGATGCATTGATTACTGATTTTAGCAGTTCTTTCTTCGATTATGCGTTAACAAAGAAGCCATGTTTCTTGTTCGCTTCTGATATGGAGCATTATACATCCAACGAACGGGGGGTTTATATAACCAAAGATGAACTTCCGTACACAATTGCTTATACTTCTGAGGATTTGCTGAATAATATAATGGGGCATAATGGAGAAATTTACATTCAGAAGATCAATTCATTTTTGGAGAAAATTGGAAATTTTGAAGATGGAAAGGCTTCATCTCGTGTAGTAAAAGATATTGCTTGTTTTTATCTTTCAAAACAGAAACGCCAATCATATGAATGAATTTATGCAAGATGTAGCTGTAATTGTCGTTTTTTATAATCCATCAGATAAACAGTTGCAAAATTTTGAAAACCTAAATAAGGACATTTGTGTCATAGGTGTCGATAACAGCCCTTCAGAACATAAGGTGTACATAACTAATTATCTGCCACAATTTAAAAATAGAGGGATTGCTGCTGCTCAGAACGTAGGCATCAGGAAAGCAGTAGATTTAGGGTATAAGTATATTATTTTCTTTGATCAAGACTCTTTGGTGTCATTGGAGTTTATTGAGAATATGAAGAAAGAATATATTTCAATAAGCAAAGCTGATACAAGAATGGGGTTATTAGGACCGATAGTAGTAGAAGAAGCTACAAATATTGCGTACAAGAATCTAGCAAACCCACAAGAAGAATTCTGTATTGTTTCTGATATAATATCATCAGGAATGTTCTTAAACACAGAAGTGGCAAGAATAATAGGGCCTTTAGAAGAAGAATTGTTTATTGACTATGTAGACTGTGAATGGTGCTGGCGTGCTTCTGATAAAGGCATACTAACTTATATGACTGGAAATGTGCTTCTTCGACATACAGTGGGAAATAAATACTTTTCTATATTTGGAATCCATTTTGGAGTATCTTCAGCCTTTAGGTACTATTATCAATATCGAAATGTGTTTTGGTTGTTTATCAGAACATACGCTCCTGCAAAGTGGAAAAGGAAAATTTTATTTAGATTACTCGCAGATTTTTTCGTAATTCCTGTTATATCTGATGAACATATTCAGGTTACGAAGAATATGTTGCAGGGTGTTGTTGATGGATTCAAGAAGAAAAGAAAATGAAAAAAATCAAATTCTTTTTAGGAGCATTACTGCTATCCTTAATGTTGATTTTTGAAGCTAGATATTATGAGATAAAAATTTTCATTCTTTTACTTTTACTTTTGTTAAATTCTAGGCAAATATTTATTTCAAATAGGGTATTTAAACTATATGTTCCGCTATGTCTTTCTGCATTAATAGGAATTTTGGGCGGAACAATAAGGGGCTATGAAAATTCATTTATTGGATTTACGACAGGAGTATTGTGGCCCTTAGTTTCTTTTTTTATTGCATTGCCTTTATTATTGCGACAAGAGAATTATAAATATTTGATACAAATCTTATTTTGTATACATTCTTTTTTAATTCTATATGATTTGTGTTATGCGTTTAGTATAATATATGGTTTTTCATTTCCCAATATTTATCCAGAAATAGAAATACCATTTAGTTTCTATGGAAACACTTCCAGAATGAACTTTGTGAATCTTAATGTACTAACATATACTATTCCCGTTTTCTTGATGTTATGGTTGACAAAGTATGAATTTGGAGTTACTAGATTAATACAGACAATAATTTTATTGTTTAGTTTTTTTTTATTAATCATTTCAGGAAGACGAAGTTTAATGATGATTTTTCCTTTAGCCCCACTTCTTGCTGTGTTTATGGGAAAACAATTGTCAAAGGATGTTGTAAAGAACATCAAACGTTATGCATCTATATTTATTTCATTGCTAATAATTTTCATTCTATACTTTTACATTACTCAACCTGAGGTTTTTGAAGGTTATTTATTTACTTTTACAAAAGCATTTGATTCAGATGAGGAGCCTGTAAAGTTTTTGCAAGCAAAGCAATTAATGAATACATTTATAGAATACCCTTTGTTTGGAGCAGGCACAGGTATGAAACTTTATGAAAGCATTAGAGGAATTTGGAAATATCAATTTGAATTAACTTATCTATATATGTTGGCAAGCAGAGGTTTAATTGGATTTATTCTATATCTTATTGGCGTAATAGGCCCATTTTGGATTGGTTTGAAATATGCAAAAAAGTACAATGATTGCTTATTTGCTTACTTGCTTGTTGGCTACTTTTTAGTTTTGTTGGCAGACGCTACAAACCCTGTATTATGTAGTTTTGACTTGATGGTTCCACTATATTTGTGTTATGCAAAAATAAATTCAATTATTTACAATAATAGATGTTTGTGAAATGAAAACTTATAAATATATATTCATCGTATTGGTTTATAAGAATACTAATGTTCTAGAAAACTTCTTTGAAAACTTTTCAGAGCAAGATAGCAAAGTTATTGTAATAAACTCGTTTTATGATGAAGAGAGTTTAGAAGAGTGTAAGGAGATAGCAGAAAATTTTGGGGCAGATTTTCTCCAAGTTGATAACGAGGGTTATGGTTATGGAAATAACATTGGTGTAGAGTACGCTTTGAAGCATTATTCCTGTAATTTTCTCATAGTATCAAATTCAGATATCATTATCAAAGATCTATCATATTTGGACGAGATAAAGGAACAAAAAGCTATTATTGCACCAGAAACAAGAATGTTGACTGGTAAACTACAAAATCCAGATTTGCCTTGGAAGTTACCATTCTTGTTTGATATAACACATTATGCTTTAGAACATAATATGAAATGGCTGTATACAATGACTCATGTATATACTCGTTTGGTACGAGAGTACTTTCTTGTTATGAAGAAATTTAGTAGAAGTAAATTACAGAAAATATTTTCACCACATGGATCATTCTTTATGATTACAGAAGAGGCCGCAAGGATATTACAACCAATATTTGATAATAATATGTTTCTTTATAATGAAGAGTGGTATTTGGCAATGAATGCTCAAAGTAAGAACGTACCTATTTATTATTGTCCTTCTATAAAAGTGCTACACCTTGAGGGAGCAAGTTCAGATTCGAATAAAGAAGTGCTTTTTGAGCATAATAAAAAATCATACAATGTCTTTTACAAGAAGTTCTTTAAGTTAGTATGATTTGTCAATGTCTAATCTGTAAAATCTCCCCCCCCCAGTGCCTTTTTTGCACTAATAAAGGGCTATTCTTGAATAAAACAATAATAACAAATAGAAGAATAATTATGGCATACAAGCAAATTACCCCTTATCAGGTCTGCAAATGTTGTGTGATGGATACAAGTGATCCAGATATCGTATTCGATGAGAATGGCGTTTGTATGAGATGTAATGAGTATAAAGAGCGAATCCTCCCAAGTTGGAATTATGGCAAAGGGCATGAGACTGAATTGAAAGCGCTTATAGAGAAGATAAAGCTGTCGGGGAGGGATAAAAAATACGATTGTATCCTTGGTCTGAGTGGAGGTTTGGACAGTAGCTACATGCTTCACCTTGCTGTGAAGGAATGGGGCTTACGCCCTTTCGTATTTCATATTGACTGCGGTTGGAACCTTCCTGTTGCAGAGAACAATATTAAGAAGATTTGTGATAAGCTTAGAGTACATCTTCATATTCAGAAACTGAACTGGGAAGAACTCCGTCAGATGCAGATTGCATTCTTTAAAACGGGCCTTCCAGCTCTTGACGTCCCTCAGGATCATGCCTTTATCGCTCAGATTGACAAGTACTCTCAAGAGTTGGGCGTCAAGTACATTATGAATGGCTATAACATCTGTACTGAGGTGGTTGCTGATCCTGCTTCTTGGTTTGCTGGTGGTGGCCAAACATCCGATCCTACTTATGTAAAGGATGTGCTCAAAAAGCACGGAAACGTGAAAGTGAAGGACTATGTTTGGACCTCTGGTATTAAACATAAGTTCATCATTCCTTATATTAAGGGAGTAAAGACTCTTCAACCGCTGAACCTAGTGGAGTTTACCAAGCAGTCGATGATTGATACTCTCGTAAAGGAGTATGGCTATGAGCCCTACGAACAGAAGCACTTTGAGGACCTGCTGACTAAGTTCCTTGAGGCTTGGTGGGCACCAAAGCGTTTTGGTTGTGATATACGACGCGCTCAATTGTCTAGTCTTGTAGTTACTGGTCAGATAACTCGCGAAGAAGCACTAAAGATTCTTGAAGAACCTCCTTGTTCTGAAGAAGAGTGCATGCTGATGTTTAAGGAGGTAGCAAAGCGTCTTGAGGTAACAGAGGAAGAGATGTGGAAGTGGTTTAATCTTCCTAAAGAACCTCAATATAAATACAAGAGCGATGCTTGGATGTTCGATTTTGGTATCAAACTCTATCAGTTCCTTGGATTGGATAAGCGAATCCGTAAGTAAAATTCAAAAAAGGTAGGTGTTTGGCGCGAAACTGTAGATCGAATCCATTGCTTATTTTAAATATTTTTGATTTATACGTTTACAAGAATACCATTTGTTTTATAGTTAATGCTATAGGCAAGAATCTTTCTCCTTTCTGTTATCTTTCTTTGGAGAAAATTACTCCGCTGCCGTTATGGAGATATGTTTATACTTGAAGAGGGTAAGGTCTTGAAGACCATTCCTGTATTTCAAGGTAAAAAAGAATGAATCCTCGGGCGTTGCAGATACTTGTATCGCCTCATGAGAATGGGAGCTTGTACTACTTGGGTGCTGGATGAACAGAATGTTAAGCTGTCTATTGGCAAAATGATTCATTAACTAAATATTGTGGGTAACTCACTTTCTAAAGGTTATTTCTGTGGAAAAGATATCTGTCCGCAGGTTTTTATTCAGGTTGAAGGTATAACTAATGTTGACGATGGCATTATTGGGGTTGATGTCTTGGCAATAGGGCAAAGAATTTGGTGTCTGTCTATAAATGTGTGAGCAAGGATAAATGGTAGGTTGTAAATACTTTCCACACAAGATACTATCAACCATGTAGATGCCATTGTGAATGACCCATATCGTAATTGTCTTTGGATTTTCACAGGTGACTTTGATGGAGCACCAGTTAGTTAGTTTCTAAAAAGGACGTATATGAAAATTGATAAAAAATGGAGATATTTGTCGTTGTAACCAAAAATATTAAATTATGTACAGTGACTCAGATTTTGAAAGTTTTTTTATTCGTTATAAAGCCGAAGCTTTTCCGGTTGGCGAATTCATGCAGAAATTCTGCTTTAGAAACAAGATTCCTTATAGCTTATTTGAAAAATGCTACAAAGACACTCGTCACAAAGTAGTTTCCGTTCAGGTTCAAAGTGCTCCTCCCATAGTTAAGACGGGCACTTTAAATAAGGAGGTTTCGACTACTCCGAATTTCTTGTCAGGTATTCGTATCCTACTGGATATCCGATACCAATTCCTGCTTTTTCATTATTGGTGCTAAGCATCTTCATATCCCTATCTTTCATATGGAAGCGGGTAACCGCTGTTTTGATGAATACCTTCCTGAAGAAACGAACCTGAGGATTGTCGATGTGACTGCTGACGTGAACCTTTGCTACTCCGAGCATGCCCGT
>OGFO01000107.1_pt1 | contig 91663 bp, 76 predicted proteins | sample 1570981 | NCBI WGS metagenome assembly OGFO01 (sample SAMEA2581955, study PRJEB24529) | metagenome | biome: Human gut stool | place: China | collected 2011
CAAGAAGAAAGAAAATTTTGAAATTAACCAGAGGTTACTTTGGTGCAAGAAAGAACGTATGGACCGTTGCCAAGAATACTTGGGAGAAAGGTTTGACTTATGCGTTCCGCGACCGTAAGAACAAGAAAAGAAACTTCCGCGCTTTGTGGATTCAGCGTATCAACGCTGCAGCTCGTTTGGAAGGTATGTCTTATTCTAAGCTGATGGGTGCTTTGCACAAAGCAGGTATCGAAATCAACCGTAAAGTTTTGGCTGATTTAGCGATGAACCATCCGGAAGCTTTCAAGGCTATCGTAGCTAAAGCAAAGGCTGCTTAAGTTTATTTAGCAAATAGTTTACAAAGTGCTGATTACGAACGAGTAATCGGCACTTTTTGCTTATAATAGGGAGAATATAATATAAAATGTCCTGTATGGAGGAAACAAAATCAGGTTTTTCCTTGTTTCTTTGACAGAAACTTACTACATTTGTTGTAGAAAATATAGCCGCATTGATTGGATCGGGAAACTCATCAAACTATTATGAAATACCGAGACAAGCTTCGCTTCTCGATGGCGGGCCACGCCCTTCGGGGTAACTTTGAGTCGGTGGATTACAAAGAGGACGAGCGCTCAAATCATGTCATTCGGAGTTTCATCACATCATCGGTGCGGCTTTTTTATAAAGAGGGAACGGTAATCTTGGTTGGTTACCGTTCCTTTTTCTTTGTACTTTCTTTAATCCAAAGATTTCCGCTTAGCCTCTATTAAGCGGTGTCGTAACTCAAATATTGTCAATAGCAGATTTATGTATTATTAATAGAAGTAGGTTAGGAGGCTGCTTTGAGGTAGTGATATGCAATAAAAGGACTTTCGTTTCTTTTGCCAGTGTTTGTTGGGGCAAATGCTACATCTCAGTGCTCTCAATGCCACACCTTAACAGGATAAATGCCACAGGTTGCAGACAGCGAAGTGTGGAGTTAAAGATGATGGACTGTGGCATTGTGCTTGTATAGGTGTGGGCTTGCACTTGTGCAAGTGTAAGCTGACGGTTATATAAGCGTAAGCTTTTGGGGCCTGCTGCATGAGGGGCTAAAAAAAACGGAGAAGCAAAAGCTTCCCCGTTTCTATATGATGCGAAATATAATTCAGTGAAATAGTATCTATAAATGGACAGTACAAAGATACTGTATCAAAAAGGCGATGTCAAGTATTCCACTGATTATTTTGAAAAAAGGCTGTTTTTATTGGTTTTGTCGCAAATCTTTTACTCTGACGGCTTTTCCTTCGCTTTGGGGTAATGAACCTTTCTTCACGAGTTTCAACCTGGGGGTAACAAGTATTTCGTCTTTTAGTTGACGGGTAATATCTTTACGTACCTTCTCCAGTTCAATGTAATTATCAGTAGAAAGATCGCTGAGTTCTACCTCTACAATCATTTCGTCCTGGTTGTTTACGGTTTCTAAGGTAATAAGATAATTGCTACCTAATTGTGGGAACTGTACCAATACTTTTTCAACTTGCATTGGGAAGATATTTACTCCCTTAATGATAAACATATCATCGCTGCGCCCCTTGATACGGTCGATGCGGAGGTGTGTACGTCCGCAAGGACATTCTCCGGGAAGAATACGGGTAAGGTCACGGGTACGATAACGTATAAGCGGCATCATTTCGCGATCAAGAGTGGTCAATACCAACTCACCGATTTCTCCATCCGGAACGGGTTCTCCTGTTTCAGGATCAATTATTTCGACGAGGTAGCAATCTTCCCAGAAATGCATGCCGTTTTGTTCCTGACATTCAAAAGCAACGCCAGGGCCATTCATTTCTGTCATACCGAAGCTATTATAGGCTTTAACACCTAACATGCGTTCGATTTTCTTGCGCTGTTCGTCTGTATGGGGTTCTGCTCCGATAACAAGTGTTTTTAAACTGGTACTTGTCGGATCAATTCCTTCTTCCTGAATAACTTCTGCCAGGCGAATGGCATAACTGGGGATGGCATGGAGTGCGGTAGTCTTGAAATCTTTGATAAACTTGATCTGGCGTTTACTGTTTCCGGCTGCTGCAGGAACAGTCAGTGCGCCTAGGCGTTCAGCACCGTATTGGAAGCCTAATCCTCCGGTGAACATACCATAGCCCGAACTGTTCTGGAAAACATCTGTTTTACGTATTCCTACAGTGTACAAGCAGCGTGCTACCAGGTTGGCCCAAGAGTCCAAGTCGTGTTGTGAATGGACGATGACGGTAGGAGTACCGGTGGTTCCACTTGATGAATGAATACGCACACCATCTTCCTGCATATTACCTGATACCATGCCGAATGGATAGCAGGCACGCATATCGGATTTCGTGGTAAAAGGTATTTTCCGTATATCATCCAGGCTTTGGATGTCATCAGCTGTGATATTATATTCTTGAAATACTTTTTTATAGTACGGTGAATTAGCCGCAATCTTTATCGTTTTTTTGAGTCGTTGAAGTTGCAATTCCTGCAACTTCTCACGACTCATGGTTTCTATTTCTTCTTCCCAGTATTTGTTATTCATGGTGGTGTATTTTTGAGGGATCTTACATTAATTTCTCAGCAATTTCCTTTCCGGCTGCGAGTGCTTTAAGATTCATTTCCACTATGGCCTCGCCTTTACGTTCGAAGATTTCGCGGATACTGGTCTGTATTTTCTCGTAATCGATGCCGAGGAATGGGGTGGTAGCTCCCAGTAAAACAATATTTGCTACACGGATGGAACCAATTTCTTTGGCTACTTTGTCTACATTAAGAATGATCTTGTGAGGTAGCTTATCTAATTCCGCTCTTACGTCAGCTTCTGCCGGATAGTTGGGGATATTAATAAACGGTGTTTCGTTAGTCACCAGCCAGCCCTCAGGACTCAAATAAGGAAGATAACGTAATCCTTCCATCGGCTCAAGTGAGATGATCAGATCGCATTTACCGGAAGGGATAAGATCGGAAGCGATAGGCTGATCGCTTATGCGCAAATTGGATTGTACATCGCCGCCACGTTGGCTCATGCCATGTACTTCCGCTTGTTTCATATATAGTCCGTCTTTAAGGGCGGCTTTACCGATTACAGTGGCGATAGAGAGGATACCTTGTCCGCCTACGCCGGAAAGTATAATATCTTTTTTCATGGTTTTACTTGTTTCGTTTTTTACGTGCTAAGGTTTGAATACATTCTCTGCGTGGAATGATAACTGATACACCGCGATATTCGATTTCTTCACGGATAATCTGCTTCATCTCTTCATAATTCTTTTTCAAGGGAACTACTACACGGATATGTTCGGGGGCTACGCCAATACCGGTACAGATCGCTTCAATACGTCCTGTTCCGGCCGAATCCTGGCCACCTGTCATTGCAGTCGTTTCATTGTCTGAAATAACAATGGTAACATTTGCATTCTCATTGACGCAATCCAAAAGTCCTGTCATGCCGGAATGCGTGAAGGTGGAGTCGCCAATCACTGCTACTGCTGGATGAAGTCCGCCATCCGAAGCTCCTTTAGCCATGGTAATAGATGCACCCATATCTACACATGAGTTGATAGCATTAAATGGTGCATTGGCTCCTAAAGTATAACAGCCGATATCACTGAATACTTTATGTGTCGGATATTCTTCTTTCAAAACCTGGGTGAGCGTAGTGTACATATCACGATGGCCACAACCTTCACATAGTGCAGGTGGACGCATTTCTACGAGCGAAGGAATACCAAACTCTGACTTGTTTTCTTTTCCCACAGCACGTGCCACCTTATCCGGATTTAATTCACCGTCTTGTGATAATGTGCCATCTAAGCGTCCTTTTACTTTTACGCCGATACCAAGATAGCCTTTCAGTTGTTTTTCTACGAAAGGTTGTCCGTCTTCCAATACCAGAATCTCATCACAGGTTTCTACCAATTGCAGGAGCTGTTTCTTGGGTAATGGGTATTGCCCAATCTTCAATACGGGGTATTCGCAACCATCAGGATAGTTTTCCATCAGATAATTGTAGCCGATTCCACACGCTATGATACCTAATTTCTTATTAGGACCATCGGTATACTTATTATAAGAAGAGTTTTCAGATGCTTCAATAAATTCGGCTTGACGTTCTAATAAAACCTTATAGCGCTTGCGGGCGTTACCTGGCAACAAGATGAACTGGCGAGGGTCTTCACTGAATGACATTTGGTTTTGGGGTTGTTGCGGTTTTTGTTCTACACCGGAACGGGAGTGTGCCAGGCGGGTGACCATACGCATCAATACCGGTTCGCCAATCTTTTCAGAAAATGCGAATCCATTGTAAACCATATCATATGCTTCCTGCTGATTGCTTGGTTCGTTCATGGGGATCAATGAGAAATCACCATAAAAACGACTGTCTTGTTCATTCTGTGAGGAGTGCATGCTGGGGTCATCCGCAGCTACTACAATTAATCCACCTTTTACACCTGTAACAGCTGAATTGATAAAACAGTCGGCAGCTACGTTCATGCCTACATGTTTCATGCAGACTAATGCTCGTTTACCGACAAATGACATACCTAATGCAGCTTCCATAGCTGTCTTCTCATTGGAGGCCCAACGGCTATGGATATTCTGTTCAGCCGTAATAGGCGCCATTTGAATGTATTCTGTAATTTCTGTGGAAGGAGTACCGGGGTAGGCGTAAACACCTGAGAGTCCGGCATCTAATGCAGCTTGTGCAATGGCTTCATCGCCAAGTAAGAGTTGCTTGCTCATATCTGATTATTTTAATGTTAGTCATGATTATTAAAAAAGGAAATAATCTGCGTTTTTCACTCGCAAATATAGGCTTTTGCTTTTATTTTATCATGATTTTACTTGAAAATCTTTCTTTCGTTTAAAGCATTCCAATATTTTCTGGCATTTTTCATGTGATCAGCATAATTGGAAGCAAAATTGTGAGTACCTGAGAAATCTTCTTTAGCACACATGTAAATGTAGTCGTGCTTGGCATAGTTCAGTACTGCATCGATACCTATAGGTGAAGGTATACGTATGGGACCCGGAGGCAGGCCTGCATTTAAATATGTATTGTAGGGTGAGTTGACATTCAAATGTTCATTGGTTATTCTTCTTAAACCAAAGTCCTGGAGGGCAAACTTTATTGTTGGATCTGCCTGCAATGGCATACCTTTGTGTAAACGGTTAATATAGAGTCCGGCAACCATTGGTTTTTCCTCGTTGTTGTTGGTTTCCTCTTCAACAATAGAGGCCAGGGTAGAAACTTCTTCCGGTGTCATTCCGATAGATTCAGCTTTAGCCAATCGTTGCTGGTTCCAGAATTTTTCATGTTCTTTCTGCATACGCTCGAAAAATTCGTCTACGCTCATATCCCAGTAAACCTGGTATGTTTCCGGAATGAACAGACTGGACATTGTTTCTTTTTTATATCTCATCCGCTTCTGGAATATAGTGTCATTCATTACAGTGGCAATTTCTGTAGAGTCGATCATTAACTGCTTACCAATGCTGCGGGCAAGTCTGTCTAAAGTGCGTACGTTGCTAACAGTAAGATTGATAGGTTCCTGATATCCCCGGTATAAACGACTGAAGACATGATACACATTTTCTCCCGGGCGGATGGCATAGCGTCCGGTGTGGATAGACGAATCATAATTGCGCCATCGGGTCATCCAAAGAAAACCTGTGAAACTTTTCGGGTGTCCCTGTACTTTTACTTTATTATATATGGAGTCTATTGTATCGTCTTTGTCGATATAAATATAAGTAGTCTTTTGGGGATGAAATTGTGGGTAGAATATATAATAATAGAATGTTCCGGTACAAGCTACGCCCATAAGGAACAGGATTACCAATCCTCCTATGAGAATTTTTTTTGTCTTCTTTTTCATCTGTTTCTGAAGTTGTTTTAGTCTGGCAAAGGTAAGAAGAATCTATGAAATAAAAAAAGAGATGCATAAGCATCTCTCTCTTTCTGAGCCGCTAGCCAGACTTGAACTGGCGACCTACGCGTTACGAATGCGTTGCTCTACCAACTGAGCTATAGCGGCAACGGCTTTTTGTTTTACGGGGTGCAAATTTACAGCTTTCTTCGAAACTACGAAAAGAAAAGAAGATTTTTTTGAGAAAATCTTTCCTAAAGCTCTTTTTGAGGTCTGTTCTGTCATTTTCCTTCTAAAAAAATTGTTTTATCAATATAAAAAATACATCTTTGCAAAAGTGTATATCAACCTAAGATCTGACAATAATTATGAACCTAAAAGTTTATTATAGAAATCTTTCATCCCGCATTGCATCTAAATGGACGATTTTGGCTATTGATATCTGCTTGGTTGTGATTTCTATGCTTTTAGCATGCATACTTCAATTGGGAGTTTCTTCTATAATATATAAGGTGTCATTATATATATGGATGATTTTATTCTCGCTTTTTTGTAATCTGTGTTTCTTTTCTGTCTTCCATACCTATGTTGGAGTTATTCGTTTCTCTTCGTTTGTGGATATTTACAGAGTGTTTATATCTCTTACAATAAGCTATGGTTTATTGGGTATTGGTAATTTTTGTTGGTCAGCTTTTGGATTTGGAGAAACATTACCGAATGGGATTGTCTTTATAGCATATATTCTCAATTTTACTTTTATGGTATGTCTGCGCATTTTAGTGAAAATGCTGCATGAGGCTTTGTCTTTTGATGATCGCCACTGCGTAAATGTATTTATTTACGGCTTTCGCGGGACGGGAGTAAATATAGCTAAATCGATGCGGGTCAGTCGAAATAATCATTATCGTGTATGCGGCTTTATTTCAGATGAACCTTGGATGATAGGTAAGCATACGATGGGGTGTAGGGTTTATGCTAATAATAATAAGTTGTTTGAGCATTTGAAAAGAAAGAATGTACAAACGGTTGTTGTGGCACCGGATAAGCTGGCAGATTTAGAATCATCCGGTGTAATGGAGCGAATGTTGGCCCAAAATATTCATGTAATGACAGTACCACCCTTAAGTAACTGTCTGGATGACGGGATTATAAAAGATATTCATATAGAGGACTGGCTTCGTCGTGAGCCTATCCAGGCTGATATCCGAAAGATTGCTGCTTATATTGAAGGGCATCGGATATTGGTGACTGGTGCTGCAGGTGCTGTGGGACGTGAAATCGTTCGTCAGTTGGCGGCTCTGAATCCTTATCAATTGATATTAGTTGATCAGGCTGAATCTCCTTTGTATGATGTTCAATTGGAATTATCAGATCATTGGAAGAACCTTGAAGTAAAGGTCCTGGTAGCGGATGTTGCTAATCGTAGTAGGATGGAAGCTATATTTAAACAGTATATGCCACAGTTGGTCTTTCATGCAGCGGCTTATAAAAATATTTCCATGTTGGAGGATTATGCTGCTGAAGCGTTGCAGGTTAATGTTTTAGGGACTAAAAATATTGCAGATTTGGCGGTTAAATATAAGGTGTATAAATGTATGATGATTTCTACGAATCATGCTCTGTCACCAGTTCATGTAATGGGATACAGTAAGCGTTTGGCTGAAATCTATATGCGGGGACTTTCGCAAAAAATCAGGCAAGAGGAACTTACTGCTAAATTATTTGTAGTACGCTTTGCAGATGTATATCCAGAGGCTCCCCGTAGTTTGATGACCTTGCCGGAAGCTTGCCTACTGATATTGGAAGCAGGAAATCTTGGTGAAAATGGAGGCATATATGTCTTTGAGGATGAATTGGCAGAGGAAACTGAAGCTACATGTTATGACAAAGTGAGGAGGAGCAGGGAAGATTTTGCAGGAGTTGATAAGGTCTGTAAACAGATTGACTCTTTAGTTGAAAAATGCGAATCGGATGAACCTCTGACAATAATTAACGAAATGAAAAAAATAATTTTATGTATTGCTGAACATTCGGTAGAGGTCTGAGCTCTTGATAGAGACGGTTTTAAATTCTTTTTCCAAAATTTAGATGTAAAATAAATGGGCGTTATAAAATAATATGCTACCTTTGTGCCCGATTTATATTAATTATAGGAATTCTAAAGATTAATCAAATATCTTATGCGCAGATTAATAACACTATTCTTTTTAATTTTCGTCCTTTCTGGAGTGGCTATGGCCCAGCAGATGTCGGATGATCAGGTTATTCAATACGTAAAGGAAGCAAATAAAAGTGGAAAAAGTCAGAAGCAGATAACCACTGAACTATTGCGTAGAGGGGTGACCAAAGAGCAAGTTAGCAGGATACAACAGAAATATTCGGAAAGTAATACTGTAAGTAATAAATCCAATGAAATGCCTTCTCAATTGCGTCAACGTACTTTAGTTGATGATGGGGGAGGGCAGAGAAGAACTACTGACTATTCGGAAGTGGGAATGCCTGATGAGACTGTAGGGGCGAGAGTTGATAATAGAGTAGATAATAGGGCTGATAATACTGCTACTACAGATAATGCTTCTCAAATTTTTGGTCATGATGTATTTACAAACCGGAATTTAACGTTTGAACCGAGTATTAACCTGGCTACTCCGGTGGACTATCGTTTAGGACCTGGCGATGAGGTTATTATTGATGTTTGGGGTGCTTCGGAGAATACAATTCGCCAAAGTATTTCACCTGAAGGAACTATTCAGGTGAGTGGGCTGGGACCTGTTCAATTAAGTGGCATGACTGTAAAAGATGCCAATGCATATTTGCAACGTGAATTTTCAAAAATATACTCAGGAATATCAGGAAGTGAACCTACCTCTCAAATAAAGTTGACTTTAGGGGATATCCGGACTATACAGATTAATATAATGGGTGAAGTTGCTGTTCCTGGAACATATACATTATCCTCTTTTTCCTCTGTTTTCCATGCTTTGTATCGTGCTGGCGGTGTTAATAAAATTGGTAGTCTGCGTAGTATTAAGGTAGTTCGCAATGGTAAAACGATTGCTGATCTGGATGTTTATGATTACCTTATGAAGGGTAAGATGAAAGATGATATCCGTCTTCAGGAAGGAGATGTAATTATAGTTAACCCTTATGAATCTTTGGTGCGAATAGCTGGTAAGGTAAAGCGTCCGATGTTCTATGAAATGAAGCCAACAGAGACTGTTGCTACTATTTTGAATTATGCTGGTGGCTTTACTGGAGATGCTTACAAAAAGGCAGTTCGTATTATTCGTAAAAGTGGTCGCGAACATCAGGTATATAATGTAGACGAAATGGATTACTCTGTTTTCCGTTTGGATGATGGTGATTCCATTTCTGTAGATGCCGTATTGAAGCGTTTTGAGAATCGCGTAGAAATTCGTGGTGCTGTTTATCGCTCTGGTTTATATGAATTGAGTGGGACAGTAAATACTGTAAAGCAATTAATAAAGAAAGCTGAGGGATTAAGAGGTGATGCATTTTTGAATCGTGCACTTTTAGATCGTGAGAATGAAGATTTGTCTCATGAGGTAATTGCTGTGGATTTAGGTGGTTTGCTTAAAGGAACTGTAGCTGACATACCATTGCAGAAAAATGATATTTTATATATACCAAGCATTCATGACCTGAAAGAGGAGGAGACTATCTCTATTCATGGTGAAGTTGCAAATCCGGGTACATTCCTCTTTTCTAAGAATATGACTATTGAAGATTTGTTGGTTCAGTCTGGTGGCTTATTGGAAGCAGCTGCAACAACAAAGGTTGATATTACCCGTCGTATTAAGGATCCGAAGAGCACTTCTTTTAGCAGTGTTTTAGGAAAGACTTATTCATTTGATATTAAAGACGGTTTAGTAGTAGGTGGAGAAGGAGATTTCCACTTGGAGCCATTTGATGAAGTATATGTTCGCAAAAGTCCTGCATACCGCAAACAGCAGAATGTAGTTGTTGCAGGGGAAGTACTTTTTGGTGGTAATTATGCTTTAGTGAAGAAGAATGAGCGTTTGTCTGATTTGATTTCAAAAGCTGGCGGAATTACTCCGGATGCTTATGTAAAAGGTGCGCGCTTGATTCGTAAAATGACGGAAGAAGAACAACGCCGTCAGGCCGATGCTGTTCGGATGGCTCGAATGGGAGAGGGAAAAGACTCTATTTCTGTTGAGAAGCTGAACATATCAGACACTTATACTGTTGGTATTAATTTGGAGAAGGCTATCTCTAATCCAGGTAGTGATTTTGACTTGGTTTTGCGTGAAGGGGATGTTTTATTCATTCCTGAATATATTAATACGGTAAAAATTAGTGGAGCGGTTATGTATCCCAATACTGTATTGTATAAGCGTGGTGAAAGTTTACGTTATTACATCAATCAGGCAGGTGGTTATGGTAATCTGGCCAAGAAGAAAAAAGCTTATGTAGTATATATGAACGGTACGGTATCCCGTCTGAAATCTCGCGATAAAAAGGCTATAGAGCCTGGCTGTGAGATTATTGTTCCAAGCAAGGAAGAAAAGAAGCGGATGAGTACTGCTGAGATTTTAGGTATGGGTAGCACAACCGCCTCCATTGCTGCTATGATTGCAACCATGGTTAACCTCTTTAAGTAATAGAAGTTATGAGTGAAGAAAACAAACTGAATACAACTCCTCAACAGCCGGAAGAACAAGAGATCGATTTAATAGAACTTGCTCAAAAGGTGTGGGCAAGTAGGAAACTGGTTTTCAAGGCGTGTGGATATGCTGTGTTGGTGGGACTGGTTGTAGCATTCAGCATCCCGAAAGAATACTCTACAAGTGTGACGTTAGCACCAGAGACTGGTGGTAAGTCGGGTGGAGGTAGTATGGGGGCATTAGCGGCTATGGCAGGTATCAGTTTAGGTGCTTCCAGTGGTGAAGATGCTCTTTCACCGGAACTCTATCCTGATATTGTAAGTTCCACTCCCTTTCTGATTGAGCTTTTTGATGTAAAGGTGAAAGATCAGAAAGATAAGATTGATACAACACTTTATGCCTATTTGGACGAGTATCAGCGTGGACCTTGGTGGGGAGCCATCACTTCAGCTCCTTTTAAAGCATTGGGTTGGGTGATATCTTTGTTTAAAGATAAAGAAGAAGAAGGTGTTGCTGCTAAAACAGATCCATTCAGATTAACCAAAGATGAAGCTGCAATTGCAACTGCCTTGAGCAAACGTATTTCTGTTTCTGTAGATAAGAAAACAGGTGTTACGACTTTGTCGGTTACTATGCAGGATCCTTTGATTTCAGCTTCATTGACAGATACGGTAATGCGCTGCCTGCAGAACTATATCACGGATTATCGGACCAATAAGGCGCGTCATGATTTAGCTTTTACAGAGAAACTCTATAAGGAGGCTAAAGATAATTATACTGCTGCACAGTCAAAGTATGCATCTTTTGTTGATGCTAACCAAAATATAATTTTGTTAAGTTATCGTGCTGAACAAGAACGCTTGCAAAATGAAATGAATTTAGCATATAATGTGTATACTCAGGTTGCTCAGCAATTACAGATGGCTAAGGCTAAGGTGCAAGAAATTACTCCGGTGTACACCGTTGTACAGCCGGCATCAGTTCCTTTGCGTCCGGCTAAACCCAATAAAGTAATGATTCTTATCGGTTTTATTTTCTTAGCTGGAGTAGGTAGTGTAGGTTGGATTTTATTTGTAAAGGATTTATTAAAAGGATGGAAAAAGCAAACAACAATATGATGATGGATGAAAATGCACGTTGCTGGTATATTGTATATACGGCACCGAGATTGGAACGTAAATTGATGCAGCATTTAAATGTTGCAGGGTATAAGACTTTTTGTCCTATGCAAACAATATATGTAAATTGGAATGGGAAAATGAAGGAGATTATTGTTCCTTTTTTCTCAGGTTGTGTTTTTGTAGAAGGAGATTTGAAGGATATAGCTCCTGTTGTAGCATCTCAGAAAGCCGCTTTTATAGTGGGTACTGATGGCAAAGAGCTTTCTATTGTATCAGATAAAGCAAACCTTTCAAGTAAGTTTGCTCAATTGTTGAAGTAATGATGAAGCTGATTTCGGAAGAACTATTGGACGGGGTAACTCATGATGCTCAGGAGAATTCTCGTTTACGAATGAATTATAATTTTCATGAGTCTTTAGATGCGCCTATTCACCGTCTTCTTAATGCCCTGGAGCCGGGAACTTATCTCCCTCCTCATCGTCATGTAGATAAGGAAGAAACTTATATTGTTCTGCGCGGAAGTCTGATAGCGTTTTTCTATGATGATATGGGCAATGTGACGGAAAAAGTTAATCTGAATCCATCAGCTGGAATGTATGGAGTGGAAATACCTTCCGGTACTTGGCATAGTATTGTAGTTTTAGAGTCTGGTACTGTTATCTTTGAAATAAAGAGTGGCCCTTATAAGCCACTTCCACCAGAAGATGTTGCGCCATGGGCACCTGCACCTTCCGATGTGGAAGGCGCAGCTATATTTATGAAACGAATGTTGGAGGTCTAGTTTGTACCTTCAAACATTCGACTTCGTGCCAACATGCATGCCCCAACAATACCCGCCTTGTCTTTTAACTTAGAGGCTGTAATGACTGAGTCTTTATTGACGAGGTTTAGAGAATACTTTCGTACTGCTGTTCTGATGGGTTGGGTAATGTAATCTTCAGTCAGAGATAATGTTCCTCCGATTATTACTAATTCGGGATTGAAGATATTTATAAGTCCTGCTATTTGTTTACCTAATTTTTGCCCTATCTCTTCTACAATTTCAATACATAAGAGGTCTTCTTTATTCACTGCAGCTATAATTTCATCCAGCGTTATTGGGGTTTCCATATTTACCCGGTTGGATAAAATCGAATTTTCCCCTTTCAGTATCCGTTCCAGCAGAGTACGATGTAGGGCAGATCCGGAAGCTTCTGTTTCCAAACAACCTTTTTTGCCACAATGGCAAATAATCTCATTGTCAAATGTATTCACATGTCCAAACTCTCCGGAAAATCCAGACTTTCCTTTATAAATTTTTCCGTCTATAATGATTCCGATTCCTAATCCCCAACTGACATTAACAAAAATAATATCTTTCTCTCCTTTTACACATCCTTGCATATATTCTCCGTATGTCATGGCGCGTGTATCATTATCAATCGTTACAGGATAGCCGAGTCTTTCACTTAATACATCTGCGAGGGGACGTTCTTCAAAATTAAACTGACTGAAACTATATCCCGATTCAGGATTTACTCTTCCTGATACGTTTACATTAATATTCAATATCTTTTCCGTATCTATTGGGAGCTTTTTTATGAAATTGAGAATCAGATTGCAAAGTTCGTTCATTCCCTCTAAGGAATTTTCAAAATTATAAGGTATATCCATTTTAAGTTCTACCATATCGCCTTTGAAATTTATTAATCCAATATTGATAGAGAACTTCTTAATGTCTACTCCTATGAAATAGCCTGATTTGGGGTTTAGTCCATATAAATTAGGATGTCTTCCTCCGCTTGTTTCCAGTTTGCCATAATCGTTTATGTATCCTTCGTCATACATTTCTCCAATTAGCTTAGTAACTGTAGGAACACTTAAATCCAGTTCTTTTGAAAGATCAGGAATTGTCGAACTACCATTATATATATAATAGGTAATAATCCTTTTTTTAATGAGGGCATTTTTAGACCCCATTTCTATTTCTTTTAAAAACTGCTGATACATATATCTTGTTAATTTCATTATTTACCACAAAGATAATTAATATTTTTATTAACCTCAACCTTTTATAATGGAAAAGAAAGCATTTGTTCTTTTATGATTCAATTCATGCTTAGTATATTAAGCTTTATCTCACCTCAATTTTTATATTTAGTTCGTATTCATTTCTCTTTTTTCTTTATTAAGGGCTAAAATAAGGCATGATTTAATTAAATACTAATGAAAATAAGATTTTGATAATAAAATAATTTATTATCTATTGTTTATATAATAAATATATCTATATTTGCATCGTATTATAAACAAGAAACGCTTTATAATAATAAAACTTAAACACGCATTCAATAGGTTAACATGTATAATATACAGAAAGGAATACTATGAAAACAAGTAACCGCAGAGAATTTTTAAAGAAAGTCGCTTTAACAGGAGCTTCCGCTTTGGTAGCTCCTGGGCTGCTGGCCACTGAAGCAATAGAGAGCACTTCATTTGCTTCAATACAGAAAAGCGATGCTGGTCGGCTTATTATTCCTAAAGAGAATGGGTTAAAGATTACCGGGACTTTTTTAGATGAAATATCACATGATATTCCTCATCAAAATTGGGGCGAAAAAGAATGGGATCAAGATTTCCGGCACATGAAAAATATAGGAATTGATACTGTTATCATGATCCGTTCCGGCTATCGTAAGTTTGTCACCTATCCTTCTAAATATTTATTGGGTAGAGGATGTTATATGCCCTCTGTTGATTTAGTAGACATGTACCTTCGCTTAGCGGAGAAATATCAGATGAAGTTTTATTTTGGTCTGTATGATTCCGGAAAATACTGGGATACGGGTGATTTGTCATGGGAGATTGAAGATAATAAGTATGTGATCGATGAAGTCTGGAATCAATATGGTGAAAAATATAAGAGTTTTGGTGGCTGGTATATAAGTGGTGAAATCAGTCGTAAAACCAAGGGGGCCATTGATGCTTTTCGTGCAATGGGAAAACAATGTAAGGATGTGTCTGGTGGTTTACCTACTTTTATTTCTCCTTGGATTGATGGAAAGAAGGCTGTGATGGGAACTGATAAGTTAACTAAGGAAGATGCTGTTTCAGTTCAGGAACACGAAAGAGAATGGAATGAAATATTTGATGGAATCCATGAAGTGGTTGATGCGTGTGCTTTTCAAGATGGGCACATTGATTATGATGAATTAGATGCCTTCTTTACAGTAAATAAAAAGCTGGCAGATAAATATGGAATGAAATGCTGGACGAATGCGGAGACATTCGATCGTGATATGCCTATAAATTTCTTGCCGATCAAGTTTGATAAGCTTAGAATGAAATTGGAAGCTGCAAAGAGAGCCGGCTATGATAAAGCCATTACGTTTGAGTTCTCACATTTCATGAGTCCTCAGTCTGCTTATTTACAAGCTGGACATTTATATGATAGATATAAGGAATACTTTAATATCAAATAATATGAAACGTTTATTGAAATATCTATTTGTTTGTTGCATCTGTATCCTGAATATGAGTGCCATGGCTCAATCTGCTTCTGGCATTAAGGGAAAGGTTATGTGCCAAGGTAAAGGAATATCCAATGTCGTGGTGACGAATGGTTTCGACTGCGTGTTGACAGACACGAAAGGAATGTATAGTTTACCATATCATCGGGATGCACGTTTTGTTTATGTGACGACTCCGGCCGGATATCTGCCTCAAAGAGAAGCGAGTCTTCCTCACTATTATAAAAGAATAGACAGTGAAGTGGAAAACTATGATTTTACCTTGATTAAGAATCCTAAGAATGATGATAAACATATCTGTCTGGTACAGTCTGATGTACAAGCTGCCAAAGCTAGTGACATTGAGGGGTATATGAAATATTTGAAAGATGTTCGTCAATTTGTAGGTGAACGGCGAAATAGTGATATTTTTGTTTTGGATTGTGGTGATATTGTGGGTAATGCACCGGCTATATTTCCTTCTTATATCCAAGCTTCTAATGTCCTGGACCTTCCTTTCTATCGTGCTGTAGGCAATCATGATATGGAATATGGAGTACGCTCTTATGAACATTCTTACAAGACTTTTGAAGAGTATTTCGGACCGATCTATTATTCTTTCAATCGGGGTAAGGCACATTATATTGTATTGAATAACTGCTTCTATATTAATCGTCATTATCGCTATATAGGCTATATTGATGAGCGAACGCTGCAATGGATAGAGGCGGATTTATCTTTCGTACCGAAAGATCATCTGGTTTTTGTTGCAATGCATATTCCAAGCAGCTCTACAAAAGAGCTACAGTTTAATGCATTACTTCCTGATGAAACCAGCAATGCCTCCAGTTTATATGATCTTTTAGCCGGATATGATGCACACATATTTTCCGGACATACCCATTACAATTGGAACGTTGTGTTTAATGATAAACTCATGGAACATAATACGGCGGCTGTTTGCGGTACTTTCTGGAAAGCCGATATCTGTACGGATGGTACCCCCAGCGGTTACGGAATTTATGAAGTAAATGGTAATAAGGTTACTTGGAGCTATAAGAGTGCGGGATTTCCTATTGATCACCAATTCAGAGGGTATCCGGTCGGTTCTTCAGAAGAATACCCCCAGGATATTATTGCCAATGTTTGGAATTGGGATGAGTTGTGGAAAGTTGAGTGGTATGAGAATGGTAAGTGCATGGGTGAGATGCAACGTTTCGAAGGGTATGATCCTGAAGCAAAGATTATCTGTTCGGATAAAGAACGGGTAGAATATGACTGGATTATGCCTATAAAAACAGAGCATTTATTTAAGGCGACTCCCCAAAATAAGAATGCAGTTATCGAGATAGTAGTAACGGATCGTTTCGGACATATATATAAGCAAAATATTAAATAACAATTCTATGAAATCTACAATTAATATAGGGTACCTTGTTTTTCTGTCAGTTGTTGCTGCCTTAGGTGGTTTCCTCTTTGGATACGATACAGCTGTCATTTCCGGAACTATTGCTCAGGTGACAGAGTTGTTTAAACTTGATGCCTTACAGCAGGGATGGTATGTAGGATGTGCATTAATAGGCTCCATAGTTGGAGTACTTTTTGCCGGAGTCCTAAGTGATAAATTCGGTCGTAAACTGACTATGGTTATTTCAGCGGTTTTATTTTCTACATCAGCCATTGGATGTGCTTTATGTGCTGATTTTAACCAGTTGGTCATTTACCGTATAATTGGTGGCATTGGTATTGGCGTTGTTTCTATAATATCTCCACTTTACATTTCAGAGGTTTCTGTTGCCCAGTACAGAGGACGATTGGTTTCTTTATATCAATTGGCCGTGACTGTTGGTTTTTTAGGTGCATATTTAGTGAATTACCAACTGCTGGCTTATGCTGAAAGTTGTACTAATCCGGGAACTGGCTGGTTTGATTTAATTTTTGTAACTGAGGTGTGGAGAGGGATGTTAGGAATGGAGACTCTTCCAGCTATACTGTTCTTTATCATCATTTTCTTTATACCGGAAAGTCCCCGCTGGTTGCTTTTGAAAGGACAGGATGCCAAGGCTACAAATATTTTGGAGAGAATTTATGTTTCTGCTAAAGATGTAGCATTTCAGGTGAATGAAACGAAATCGGTTTTATCTTCCGAATCAAAATCCGAATGGTCTTTATTGTTGCAACCAGGAATTCTGAAAGCTGTCATCATTGGTGTTTGTATTGCTATATTAGGCCAGTTTATGGGAGTAAATGCCGTTTTGTATTACGGCCCTTCTATCTTCGAGAATGCAGGTTTGTCAGGTGGCGATTCTCTTTTCTATCAGGTTCTGGTAGGATTGGTTAATACTTTAACTACGGTTCTGGCATTAGTCATTATTGACAAAGTCGGCCGTAAGAAGTTAGTTTATTATGGAGTTTCGGGTATGGTCGTTACTTTATTACTAATAGGATTCTATTTCTTGTTTGGTGAATCCTTAGGTATTTCAAGCATATTCCTGCTTATATTCTTTTTGTTTTATGTATTTTGCTGTGCTGTCTCCATATGTGCAGTGGTATTTGTCCTTCTTTCTGAAATGTATCCTACCAAAGTTCGCGGATTAGCTATGTCTATCGCAGGATTTTCTTTATGGATCGGAACGTATCTTATCGGCCAATTAACCCCCTGGATGCTCCAGAATCTTACCCCCGCCGGAACATTCTTTTTATTTGCTGTCATGTGCGTTCCTTATATGCTTATTGTTTGGAAACTCGTTCCTGAGACTACCGGCAAATCGTTGGAAGAGATTGAGCGTTACTGGACCAGTTCCAAATAGAAATCGACCTTAATATACATATATAATATAGAGAATTATGGATTTTAAAAAATTAGCTGCTCTTTATAAGGACGAACTGATGGATAATGTTCTTCCTTTCTGGCTAGAACATTCTCAGGATCACGAGTTCGGCGGGTATTTCACTTGCTTGGACCGTCAAGGTAATGTTTTCGATACAGATAAGTTTGTTTGGTTGCAAGGCCGTGAGGTATGGTTGTTTTCAATGCTCTACAATAAGGTAGAGAAACGTCAGGAATGGTTGGATTGTGCCATTCAAGGCGGGGAGTTCTTGAAAAAGTACGGTCACGATGGAAATTACAATTGGTATTTCTCTCTTGACCGTACGGGACGCCCGCTGGTAGATCCTTATAACATTTTCTCATACACTTTTGCAACCATGGCTTTCGGACAACTCAGTCTTGCTACCGGAAATCAGGAATATGCTGATATTGCTAAGAAGACTTTTGAGATCATCCTGTCTAAAGTGGATAATCCGAAGGGTAAGTGGAATAAACTGCATCCCGGTACGCGAGATTTGAAAAACTTCGCTCTCCCGATGATTCTATGTAATCTGGCTTTGGAAATCGAACATTTACTTGATGCTGATTATTTAGAGAAAACTATGGAGGTATGCATCCATGAAGTAATGGAGGTTTTCTATCGTCCTGAACTGGGAGGTATCATCATTGAAAATGTACAGACTAACGGTGAACTTTCTGATTCTTTTGAGGGACGCCAGGTGACTCCGGGGCATGATATTGAAGCCATGTGGTTTATTATGGATCTTGGAAAACGTCTGCATCGTCCTGAACTGATAGAAAAAGCCAAGAATGTTACTTTGACAATGTTGGAGTATGGCTGGGATAAAGAGTTCGGCGGTATATATTACTTTATGGACCGTAAAGGATATCCTCCTCAACAACTGGAATGGGACCAAAAACTTTGGTGGGTACATATTGAAACATTGATTTCTTTATTGAAAGCTTATCAACTTACTGGCGATAAGAAATGTTTGGAATGGTTCGAGAAAGTGCATGATTATACCTGGAATCATTTTAAAGATCCGGAATATGCTGAATGGTACGGCTATCTGAATAGGAGAGGAGAGGTGTTGCTACCATTAAAAGGTGGGAAATGGAAAGGATGTTTCCATGTACCCAGAGGACTGTATCAATGCTGGACAGTGCTGGAAGAAATTATAAAATCAGAATGAAAAATCTAATACTATGAATCGACGAAATTTTCTAACGACTTTAGGCTTGGGGGCTGCCGGTATCATTTTACCGGGAGTCTCGCAGGCAAAAGTTCTGCAGGAGGCCATTCAAAATCCAAACATCAAGCCGATATCCGGTTCCTGGTTTGAATTCCAACACCCGGGAGGAAAAGAAGGTGTGTATTGGGATAAAGATTTGAGAAACTTTACTGCAACCCAGTGGCGGGAAAAGATACGTGAAATCCGTGAAACAGGCATGGAATACTTAGTCATGATGAATGTAGCTTCTCATGGTTTTGCATTTTATGATACGGACCTGGCTCCTAAGTTTAAAATGGGATGTGAAGATCCCATAGAAACAGTACTTTCGGCAGCAGATGAGTTTGGTGTTAAGTTCTTTGTAAGCAATGACTATTGGGCATTAGATCTGGATGCTGTAAAGATGATGACCGACAAAGAGTTGGGCAGGAAGAGAGCCAAATGCATGGAAGAAATTTATGCAAGATATGGACATCATAAAAGTTTCTATGGTTGGTATTTTCCCAATGAATCATGGTTGGATCCTTATTTTGGTGAGTATGTAATTCCATATGTGAATGAATGTGCGCAGATAGCCAAGTCTCTGAATGCGAATTGTGTAAATATCATTGCGCCTTATAACATTAAGGCCGAAAAGTGTGATGACACATTCATTAAACAATTAGAGCAACTCAATGTAGAGATCGTAGCTTATCAAGATGGCGTGGGAGTGGGTGTCACTACCTTTAGTCAATCAGCCCGTGCTTTTGAAAATTTAGCTAAAGCGCATCAAAAAGCCGGTCGTTCAAGAATATGGGCCGACATGGAGCTTTTTTACTTTGAACAGACTACTCATGGTAGTTTAATCTCGGCTGATTTTGATAAGAGAATTATTCATCAGATGGAGGCTATATCTCCATTTGTAGATAAGATTCTGGTATATCAATATCTTGGTATAATGAATAAACCCGGTTCGCTGGCTCATGCCGGTCTGCGTGATGAGTCAGTCAGACTATACAATCAGTACATGGATTGGTATAGAAAGCAGAACTTTAAATAATAACTACTATGAAACGATTAGTTACTATAATAACATTTATACTGGTATTTGCCAATATCTCAGCACAGAACCCGGAATTTGCTCTTCCATCTATCATTAGTGATCATGCGGTGATGCAACGGAATTCTGAAGTGAAGCTTTGGGGATGGTGTCCCAGTGTATGGGACCTGAAGATTGTATGCAGTTGGGCCCCTACAGATACGGTACATGTAAAGTCGGATATGCATTGCGCCTGGGAAGCCTATATACGTACTCCGGAAGCTGCAGGACCTCATAGTATTCGTTTTTACGGTTGGGAGAACAAACTGGAGAGGGAAATAAAAGATATTCTGATGGGTGAAACATGGTTGTGTTCCGGCCAGTCCAATATGGAATATATTATGAGCTATCCGGTTCGTGATGCCGGGGATATCACAAAAGCTTTGGAAAATAAGCAAGTTCGTTTTTTCAAGATATCTAAAGCAACGTCTAAGTATCCGGTAGAACGTATTCAGGGACAATGGGAAATTTGTTCTCCGGAAACTTACAAAGATTTCAGCGCTGTGGCCTTCTTCTTTGGTCAACATTTGAATGAAGCACTGAATGTGCCAGTCGGACTGATTGGATCTTATTGGGGAGGAACAGCAGTAGAACCTTGGATCGATGAATTTACTTTCAGCCATGAAAAGGAGTTGTTTGAGTTATCACAAAAACAACAAGTAGCAGGTTGGTCTCCTACTGCCAACTCATCCATTTACAATGCAATGATTCATCCTATCAAGAATTATACTATTGCAGGCGTCATCTGGTACCAGGGAGAAGCTAATAATGAACGGGCTGCTGACTATGGTCCTCTGTTTGATGGAATGATAAGAGGTTGGAGAAATGAATTTCACCGTTTTTTGCCCTTTTATTTTGTGCAGATTGCTCCATGGAATGGATATGCAGACAGAAATGCTGCTTATTTACGGGAACAGCAGGCAGATGTTGCTGCAACATTACATAACACTGGAATGGTCGTAGTCAGCGATCTGGTGAATGATATTTCTGATATCCATCCGAGTCTGAAAAAACAGGTCGGTGTCCGTTTGGCCAATATGGCATTGAAGAAAACCTACCATAGGGAAGAAGTGGAGCCTTATTCTCCGATGTTAAAGTCTATCCGTATAGAAGGACGCAAAGTTATGGTGACTACTACTGCTATTAAATTAACGTGTAATGACAAAACCATCCAAAACTTTGAGATAGTGGATCAGGCAGGAAATGTATATCCGGCAGATGCCAAACTAATGAAGAATGGTGAGATTAGTGTTTCTTCCGTAAAAGTAAAAACTCCGGTTGCAGTACGCTATTGCTTTACCAATGATGCAGTTCCCAATTTATTTGATAGTAACGGGTTGCCTTTGGCACCATTTAGAACAGATAGAAAGAAATGAAAAAATATTTATTGATCCTATTTAGTTCACTATTGTGTCTTTCCTGTTTGGCCCAGACTTCTAATTTGAAGTTTCGTGATGGAAAGTTCAAGATTGTGCAGTTCACCGATTTGCACTGGGTGGAAAGCGATTCTTATAAACAAAAGAATGACAGTACTTATAACTTGATGCGTGAAATTATTCGCTCAGAACGTCCTGATCTTGTGATTCTGACAGGTGATGTAGTGGTTTCCTGGAATGCTCTTCGTGGCTGGAAAAGATTGGCTGGTTTGTTCGAGGAAGAGAAAATGCCGTTTGCTGTTACGTTCGGGAATCATGATGAAGAAACTGATATGAATAATGCCCAGATTCTTGAATTTCTGCGTACGGTACCCTATAACCTGACTTATGATGCAGAAAATGGAAAGTTGTCCGGTTCCGGTAATTGTGCGCTTCCTATCCTTTCATCTGATGGAAATTCAGAAAAATGGGTTTTGTATTTGTTCGATTCACATAATCTTACCCAAGACCGTTCTTTCGGATATTATGACTGGATTAAGCATGATCAGATAGATTGGTATCGTAAGACAAGTGATCAGTTTACAGTACGTAATAAATACAGATTGCCATCGATGGCGTTTTTCCATATTCCTCTACCCGAACATGAAACGGCCAGATGGGCTTGCCGTGAATTCGGTGAGAAGCAGGAAGGTGTTTGTGCGTCCAACATAAATTCAGGCTTATTGTCCTCTTTTATAGAGAAAAAAGATGTAATAGGAGTATTTGTCGGGCACGATCATAACAATGACTATATGGTTGATTGGAACGGTAATATAGCATTAGCTTATGGACGTAAAACAGGCTATCCGTCTGCTTATAATGAAGTTCTGAGCCGAGGTGCCCGTATCATTAATCTGCATGAAGATGAAGCCAGCTTCGATTCATATATTATTGACCTGAAAGGTACATATTTCCATTACATGTTCGAACAGAAAAATCAAGGTACCAATATCCCTCGTTTCAGCGGTTCTTTTATACAAGAATATTTAGTTGCTAATTGGGATGATGCACGTTGGGATCGGGAAATGGAAATGTTTAAAGAGGCAGGTATGAAGTATCTGATTTATGCACCTGCACTTCTGACAGATGAGAAAGGAAAAACAACTACTAACTATCCCTCTTCGCTGACAAAGAAAAAACAGCAGAACAAGACACTTGAAAAGTGTTTGCGCAGTGCCCAGAAGAATGGAATAAAGATCTTTATTGGACTGAATTTTAACGATAGATGGTGGAAAGTAGATTATGATGCAGATTGGTTGATTAGCCAAATGGAAATCGGCAATAAAGTGGCAGATGAACTGGTTGCCTTGTACAAGGAAAAATATCCGGATGCAATGTACGGATGGTATTGGGTTTGGGAAGTTGACAATCTGAACTGTATGACAGCTGAACGTCAGGCTATTCTGGCGAGAGCCTTAAATACAAATTTGGATCATCTTTCAAAGCTCACTCCGGGAATGCCGCTCATGCTTTCTCCGTTTATGAATCATAAAGTAGGTGGAAATGCAGAAGAATACGGAAAAATGTGGGAGAATGTTTTTGCACAAACTCACTTCCGATTTGGAGATATTTTTGCTCCGCAAGACTGTGTCGGTGCCGGTGGATTGAACTTAGATAATTTATCGGACTGGTTCTCTAAATTGAAACAAGCTGTCAATACTAAACCGGGATTGAAATTCTGGGGAAATGTTGAAACGTTCGATCAACAATTCTGGGTGAGTGCTCCTCTGACAAGGATAAAGAAGCAACTGGATATAGTTAATGGTTATGTAAGTAATCTAATCTGCTTTGCTTATAGCCATTATAATAGTCCGTTTGTAGTGAATAAGGACTATCATCAAGCCTACCTGCAATACTGTAAAGAAGGTAAACTTCCTCAAATAGCTACTCCGCAGGAAGTTATAAGTGCCAGTATGATAAAGGTAGCTAATGGCATGGAAGTTAAGTGGATTCCAGGTAGTCTGGAGTCGGTTGCCGGTTTTAATATTTATAAGAATGGCACGCTCTTAAAGAAACTTCAGATACATGGAAATGACTTCCTGACTTCTTTCATTGATAAGGAAGGTAATGAAGGTAGTGTATATGAGATATCTACCTATAATGTAATGGATAAAGAATCAGCTAAGCTGAAAGTTATAAAGTAAAATATAGTTTAATGTAAAGAACCATGAAGAATATAGCCTTTATTATTTATGTTTTTGTAGTTGTTGTGTGGTGTGCAGGATGTACTTCCTCTTCCTCCCAAACAGCAGTTCCGTCTGAGGTAACGATGACGCAGGATGAACTGGCTGATAAAATAAGAGGTGGCTGGGCGGCTAAGACCATTGGTTGTACCTATGGTGGGCCCGTAGAGTTTCTGCATAACGGTACAATGATTCAAGACTATACTCCTATAAAATGGTCCAAGGACAGAGTAAAGTTCTATTTTGATACTTTTCCCGGTTTATATGATGATCTGTACGTAGACATCATCTTTGTTAATGTGTTCGAACGTTTAGGTCTGGAAGCTCCGGCCGATTCGTTTGCAATCAGCTTTGCCAATGCCGGTTTTCCATTATGGCATGCCAACCAGGTTGCCAAGTATAATATCAAACAAGGCATTATGCCGCCTATGTCCGGTCATTGGTTGAATAATCCCCATGCTGATGATATAGATTATCAGATTGAAGCAGATTTCGCAGGGTTGATGACACCGGGTATGCCCAATACTGCTTCCGAAATATCTGATAGAGTAGGACATATCTTCACTTACGGTGATGGCTGGTACGGAGGCGTATATGTTGGTGCGTTGTATTCTATGGCTTTTGTTTCCGATGATATGGAAGTCGTTGTTTCGGAGGCACTGAAAACAATTCCCGAACAGAGTGATTTTTACCGTTGCATGAAAGATGTGATAGACTGGTATAAGCAGTATCCGAATGACTGGAAACAGACCTGGTTCGAGTGCCAGAAGAAGTGGACATCGGAGGTTGGTTGTCCTGACGGTGTTTTTGCTCCGTTTGATATTGATGCAAAGATTAACAGTGCCTATGTCATAATGGGGTTATTGTATGGACAGAAAGATTTCTTTTCCACAATTGACATAGCTGCCCGTTGTGGACAGGATTCGGATTGCAATGCAGCTACAGCTGCCGGTATTTTGGGTACGATGATAGGATATTCTAATATTCCGGAGAATTGGAAAGAAAGTCTTTATGAAATAGAAGACATACCTTTTGCCTATACAGATGTATCTCTTAATAAACTATCGGAACTGGGCTTGAAACATGCTTTGCAAGTAATAGAAAAAGAAGGTGGTAAAGTAGATAATGGGCAGGTGACTATTAAAGTTCAAAAACCTGTTGCTGTAAAATATGAGAAAGCATTTGAAGGTCATTATCCGGTGGATAAACTGGCTGTCAATACTACTTTACAGGATAATACCGGCTTTGTGTTCGATGGCATCGGTTTCGTTTTGAAAGGATATGTGAAATGTACAGATGAAAACTATGTGGCTCAGGTTGAAATGTATATTGACGGTAATCTGATTGAAACGGCAAATCTGCCAGTTGCCAAAGCATCTTCCATTGATGATAGAAGGGTAGATCTTTTCCATAGATATCAGTTGCAAAATGCAAAGCATGAGATCAGTTTTAAATGGTTGAACCCTCATAAAGATGCACACATTTATTTGGGTGAAGCAGTAATCTATTCAGATAAGCAGAATTTTAATTAATAAACATAGAAACTATGAAACAGAACATTCGAGTAATACTATTTGGCCTATTGGCAATGTTGGTTGCGATGCCGTCAGTAACTGCATGTGCTGCTAATGACACTTCCGGTAAGCAGGGAAAAGTCGGAAAGCCAGTCACAGGTGTAAAACCTATTACCGGCACATGGATCAATCTGGCATATAAAGATGTGCGTAATAAATATACCAATCCTCAAAACTTTGATAATACAGACCCGAAGTTGTGGGCGGCTAAGGTTCGTGAATTAGCGGCTATGGGCATTGAATATCTGGTATTCATGGAGGTAGCTAATGAAGGTAAGGCATATTATCCTTCTAAAATCATGCCTTGGCTGTATGATAAGGGCACGAAAAGTCCTGTAGATGCTATCCTTGATGAAGCAGCAAAACATAACGTGAAAGTATTTATGAGTACCGGTTGGGCAAAAGATCAGGATGATAATCTGCTGGACCCGGCAATCAAAGAACGCCAGTTACAGATTATGGAAGAACTGGCCTCTCTTTACAAAAATCATAAGGCTTTTTATGGTTGGTATTTGCCGGTAGAAGATTGTATCTGTCCGATTTTTGCCGAACATGCCGTACAATCGGTTAATACATTGGCTGAAAAGGCGCAAACTCTGACGCCTGGCAAGAAAACTTTGATATCTCCTTATGGAATTGGTTTGTCGGAGTTTGATAATCCGGATTTTGAGAAACAGATGGCAAAATTGAAGGTCGATATTATAGCTTATCAGGACGAAGTGGGTTGCGTGCGTGATAAGTTCACACTTCCCCGTTTGAAAAAGAACTGGCAAAGAATGCGTGATATTCACAATCGACTGAATATTGAAATGTGGGCAAATTGCGAAACATTTACGTGGGAAGAAGGTACGAACGACCGTCAGTCCGCTTTGATTCCGGCTGCCTATTCTCGTTTACTGTCTCAGCAGGCAGCTGCATCTGCAGCAGGGGTAGACCGCATTATTTCGTTCATGTTTGGTGGCATCATTGAAGATCCGAAATCTTCTTATCAGTTGGGGCAACCGGTTTGGTCTAATGATGTATGCAACAAATATATGGCGTGGAGAAACGGCGATACATACTGGCAAATGTTTGAAGCAACTCTATTGGAAAAACTGATGAATACAGCTACTCCTGACATGATTAGTAAATCGGACATGCAAGCCCTGCTGGATGGCAAAGTAGCTGAAGAAAATAGTGAAGACAACCGTTGGGTGAAGTTTGACCAGGGACACCATGAAATAGTGGTGGATTTGCAAAAGAAAACTCCGGTCAAGAATATCATGGTGCGTACATTGAACTATAATCCGGAAGGAATCAATACCCCGCTGAAAGTCTATGTATATACTTCAGAAGATGGAAAAACTTATGGTCTGGCTTCTATCAAAGATACCCCATATTTTCCGAATAATAAGCATGATGCCTGGATTGACGGGATATTATTCGAAAAGTTGAATGAAAATGCAAGGTATATAAAGGTTGCTTTTGATGTTCCTCAGAAAGTATATATGGATGAATTATTTATTAATCCTACCATCAAATAACAACTAAACAGAGAGTGATAAAGTTTAATTTAATTAATCCAAAAATGAGTCTATGAAAAGATTGCACAAATCGATGAATGGAATTATTGGTGTGCTTTTAATGGCACTAATGTTAGTTCCGAATGGTTTGAAGGCTGAAACTACAGACATGCTTCAAACGTCTAAAATTACGGGCATTGTAACCGATGATTCAGGTGAACCTGTAATTGGTGTTACAGTTCGTGTGAAAAATGCAACGGCGGGAGCTATTACAGATGTAAACGGACGTTACTCGGTAAATGCTTCCAGTAATGCTACTTTAGTTTTTTCTTTTGTGGGTTACAAAACTCAGGAAGTAGCAGTGAAAGGTAAAGCTACTGTAAATGTTACATTACATGAAGATAGCCACATGTTGGAAGAAACAGTGGTTATCGGTTACGGTAGTGTACCTAAAAAGGATCTTACGGGTTCTATCTCTTCCTTGAAAAGTGACGATTTACTGAAAACAAATCCGACGAGTATTAATCAAGGTTTGCAGGGTAAAATGGCAGGTGTACAAGTTTCACAAGCCGATGGTGCTCCTGGTGCAGGTGTAACTATCCAGATACGTGGTGCCAACTCATTTACTACCAATACAGAACCATTGTATATTCTGGACGGCGTGCCCTTCACGGCAGGTGAAGCGCCCTCGACTGACTTCGGAACGAAATCCAATAATAACCCTCTGAGTTTAATTAGCCCGCAGGATATAGAGTCTATTCAGGTATTGAAAGATGCTTCTGCCACAGCTATCTATGGTTCGCGTGCTGCTAATGGTGTGGTTATTATCACGACTAAGAGTGGTGCTCAGGGCAAGGCAAGAGTTCAGTTCAGTGCTAATTTCAGTATGTCAAAACCTGTAAAACTGATTGATGTTTTAAGTGCGGGCGATTATGCACAGTTCAAGAACGAATGTACTATTTTCGGTTATATGTATGATGGCAAGAATTATGTTTCCGACGAAAGTCTTCCTTATCCTATACCCGGCCATTGGTCAATTAAAAAGGGTACCGATCCTGTGACTGGTGAAGAGATCATTCTTGAGAGAAAATATCTGCCTAGTCCTGATGATTTCCGTAATGGTTTTGACTTGCGTGAAGATGGAAATTTGTTCTATGGTACTAACTGGCAGAAGGAAATTTTCCGTGATGCGTTTAGTCAGGAGTATAGTCTGAATGTTTCCGGTGGTGACCAGAAAGGATCTTATATGTATTCTGGCGGTTATCTTGATCAGCAGGGTGTTATTGTGAACTCTTATTATAAGCGCTACAATGTTCGTGCAAATAATAATCGTAAGATTAATGATTATGTTGAAATCGGTAGTAATCTGACTTTCACAAAATCGGAAAATCGCCTGGCCCGTACTAATACGGAAAACTATGGTGTGATTGAGTCCGCAATTGCATTTAATCCGACTCGTCCGGTATTCGACCCGGATGCAGACTCTAAATATTCAGAGGACTTTGCTTCTGGTTTGGCAAATCCATATCTGAGTGCTCATACAGAAAAGAATGTGCTTGAAACTTATGGTATTTATGCTTCTGGTTTTGGTGAAATAACATTTGTGGATTGGCTGAAGTTCCGTCAGAACATCGGTTATGGTTATACCTATAACGAACGTAGCCAATATTATAATCGCTACACCGGTTCAGGACAAAATCCTACCAATGGTTATGGAAGAAAAGATGATAATGCATACGAGGGTTTTACTTTAGAGTCTTTACTTACTTTTGAAAAGAAGTTTGGTGTGCATGCTTTCAATGTTGTTGCCGGTATGACTTATGAAAAGTCTATGGGAAGAAGCAAATATATGCTTGCCAAGAATTTCCCGAATGATATTACAGAAGATAACGATATGAATGCTGCAGTAGGTGAAAAAGAAATTGGAAGCGGCAGATGGCGTTCACAGTTGATGTCTTATCTGGCTCGTGCCAATTATAATCTGTTAGACCGTTATTTATTCACCGCATCATTCCGCCGTGATGGTTCCAGTCGTTTCAATCCTCTGAACCGTTGGTCTAATTTCTATTCCGGTGCTATTGCATGGCGTATGTCTGATGAGGCATTTATTAAGAATCTTAATTTCTTTGATAACCTGAAGTTGCGTTTCAGTGCCGGTCAGACTGGTAACCAGGGTATTAGTGCCTATGCAACCCGTTCTCGCTTCGAAGCCCAGAATTATCCGTTCGATGGAACGATGAATCCTGGTGCCGGTGAAGATCGTTGGGGAGGACCTGCTGCCGCTAATTTGAAGTGGGAGACAACGAATCAGTTTAACCTTGGTTTGGATGCAGCTTTCTTCAATAATCGTGTAAATCTGGTTGTTGATTTGTATTACAAGAAAACAACGGACTTATTACAGTATCGTTATATTGATATGAGTTCTGGTTTCAATCAGATAGCTTGTAATTATGGCGATGTAACCAATAAAGGTCTTGAAATAACAGCACATGTCATTCCGGTGAAAACCCGCGACTGGATGTGGACATTAGATGCCAATATCTCTTTCAACCGCAATAAAATTGGTGGTTTGAATGCCGATCAGTTCTCTGATGTAGCTTGGGGTATTGAAAGTATGTTCCTGAGAAGAAATGGTCATCCTATTGGTACTTTGTACGGATATGTGGAAGATGGATTCTATGATAATGAGGCTGAAGTACGTGCTGATCCATATTACAGAGATGCAACTCCTTCTAAAGTGAAATCTATGGTTGGGCAGGTGAAGTATAAGAACCTGGATGACGATCCGGTAATCGATGACCGTGATAAGACGATTATTGGTGATACGAATCCCGATTATCAATATGGTATTACCAGTACATTGAACTGGAAGAAATGGACATTCAGCTTCTTCCTGCAAGGTACACAAGGAAATGATATTTTGAATGTGAACTTGAAGCAGTTTGATGTAGCGGTAGGTTCGGGTAATATGCCTTATTTCGTATTCAACAACCGTTGGACACCTGAAAACAGAGCTGCAGCTAAATGGCCGCGTGCCGATGGTACCTTTACCCGTGCTATGAAAGCTTCCGACCGTTATATTGTAGATGGTTCTTATCTGCGTTGTAAGAATATTAGTTTAAGCTATAATTGGGCTCATCCGGTGAAATTTGTAGAGTCCATTAACATCGTAGCAAGTATAACTAACCTGTTTACTATTTCCGGTTATGAATGGTATGACCCGGATGTAAACGCGTTCGGTAGTGACCCGACTCGTAGAGGTGTGGATATGTCATCATATCCGAGTGCCCGTACATTTAACTTAGGTATTCAATTAGCATTCTAAAAAAGTAAGAATATGAAACTGTTAAAAATATTAAGCTTATGTGCTGCAGGTTTGTTTCTGACCACTTCATGTGACTTGGAAGAGGAAACATTTACCTTTGTTGCAGGTGAAGATGTTGCTGCCGAAGGTTCGTATGATCAGTTGGTGGCAGGTGCTTATCATACTTTGCATTGGCCTTTCACATGGGGTAATTATCATAATGTGGTGAACTTCGATTGTGATTATCAAACAGGGCCGAGCTGGGCTTTTGGTGATGAAGGTGCCGGCAACTTTTATGATAAAAATTCGACAAAAAACTTCTATCAATATTATTGTACTACTATCCACAGAGCCAATTATCACTATTACTTAGTACAGAAGATAACAGGTGTTACTGAAAAAGAAAAGAATAATGCATTGGGAGAGCTCCGTTTCTTGAAGGCATGGTCTCAGTTCCAGTTAGTTCAGTTCTTTGGTCCTATACCTTTGTATACATATTCCATTGCAGAGGGTAATTCTACCGAATTGCCGCGGTCTTCTGTAAAAGAAGTGTATGAGCATATTATTGAAACACTGAAAGAAGCCGAAGCATTGCTGCTTCCGCGTACCGATGAGGCATTTAAGAAAGGTCACGTATGCCGTGCCACTGCCAAGGCTTTGTTGGCTAAGGTGTATGCTACTATTGGTTCAGCTTCTATGAAGAGTGGACAAGTTACAGTAAAAGGTGGTCCGGGAAGTAAAGTAAATCCTGATGGAACAACCTCCCGTTTGATGCCTGTAGCCATTACTCACAGCAAGAATGTTGTAGCCGGGTATGAAGAGTTTGATTCTCAGGAATATTATCGCCTGGCAAAAGAAAAGGCCGGAGAAGTAATCAATAGTGGTGAGGTTTCATTGGCAAGTAGCCAGAAAGAATTGTGGAGTCCGGCTTATAAGAATGGACCTGAGTTGCTTTTCTGCTTGCAGACAATGGTTGGACAGGGTGACGATTATTACAACTATGTTAGTAAGGATTATTACGGATGGCCCGATCCGGCATACAATGGCGAATGGACTTCCGGTTACTACGTTCAAAGAGACCATTGGTTGCAGACTTTTGACGACTGGGATGATGAGCGTATCACTTGGGGAGTAAAACACCGTGTTCCGTATAACTGGAATAAAACTTATGAAAAAATGGAGTGGTATTTCTACCCCGAACGCGATAGTGTAAAAGTACGTCAGGGCTTACCTCCATACGAAGGATGTCCATATAAGTACGAAACTACGGATGTTGTACGAAACGGTGCCCATGAGTATGGTGCCAAACTTGAAAAATTTACAGCTATAACTGCTGATAATAATGGTAATCGTACAGACTGGAACTGGCCGTATTTGCGTTACGCCGATCTCATTCTCATTTATTGTGAAGCAGAAAATGAGTTGAATGGTCCTACAACGGATGCTTTTGCTAAAATGGAAATGCTGAACAAGCGTAATAACAGTACATTGGTAAGCAAACGTCATGAGAAGAATCCGTTTACAAAAGAGTCGTTCCGTTCATTCGTTCTTGAAGAACGTGCCAAAGAGTTTGCAGCCGAAGGTATCCGCCGCTATGATTTGCTTCGTTGGGGTATCTATCTGCAAGTAATGAATGCCATCGGTACTGTGGATGAAAATGAGATTGTAAAACGTCGTGAAGAGAAGCATTTGTTATTACCGTTCCCGCCCGATGTTGTCAATACGAATCCTTATATCGACAGGAATAATCCGGGATGGTAATTTTATTTATTAATAACTAATAGATAATGCAATGAAAAATATAATGAACTTCAGAAATATATGTTTGGGTGGAGCGCTGTTATTGGGTTTGTCATTTACGGCTTGTTCGGATGATGACTATAATCCAATGCCTATACAGCTTACCAATGTGACCACCCTTGATGATATGAATACTCCGATTACGGAGGCAGCTATGGGCGATTTTATTGCAATACATGGCACAGGGCTCGATGTACGCAATATTGATTCGGTTTTGATTAATGATGTAGCATTGGATATGCTGGAAGTATATACAGAAAGTGATATTCTGTTCCTGAAAATTCCAGTGAAATTACCTAAAGAAGAGACCAACAAGATTTATATCTATAATTCTACAGGTCGTCAGGAAATCCCCTTTAAGGCCAATGCGCCAAAACTCCGTCTGGACCGTATGTTTAATGAATATACCAGCCCGGGTGATACCATTATGATTTATGGCGACTTCTTTGAACTCTATGAGATAGATTCTCTCAATGCAGTAGTCGATTTTAATGGTAAAATTTCGAAGGTAATCAGCAGTGGTAATAACTACCTGACTGCCCAAGTGCCTAAGACTGTTGATAAAAACATCAAGGTAAAGGTGAAAGGTACAAAATGGGATGTGGAAGCTACATGTCCGGGACGCTACTATGACCGTGAATTTATAATAATGGACTTTGATGAATTCCTACCCACCAGTATGGCCAATGTGGTTACTGATGAGAAAGATCCTCAACGTTTGAGCGGTAACTTCTTGCGCATTGATGATAAATCTGAATATTCCGGTTGGTGGTATATTGCAGAGAGAGGCGGCATTGCTTATACTGCCGATATGCTGGGGCTTGAAAGCAGCAAGAACTATGTAGTGAAATGTGAGTTCCGTACAGCTAATCAGTTTGTACAGGATAAGATTAAGTTCTGTAATTATCTGTATTGGGCAGCTCCAACCTGCGACTGGGTTGCAACGGATTTCAATGTCCAGAACTTTAATCGTTGGGAAACTATTACATTGCCGTTTACTGTTATTCAGTCCACCGATTATCCGGATAATTACCCGGGATCTTATACCAGCTTCAATATGCGTCTTGAGATAGATCAGAATATTGCCCGCAATTTTGCTTTTGACAATATCCGTATCTATAAAAAAGGTGATTGATGCCGACTGAATGCTATAATCTCCCCAGGAGTATAGTATATCCAGAAGTGAAAAAACGTTTTAGGTTCATCCGGTTTAGGTGGTTTTGATATTCTGTTTACCCTACACGGTAACTCCATTTACATGCCGAAGTAAAGGCCGTTACATACCGAGGTAAAGAGCGTTACAATAAGGGGTAAAGGCCGTTACATGCGGCGGTAAATGCTTTTACATCGATATGAAAATGCCGGTAAATGCAATGTCTTGATAAATAGAATTATAGATAAACTACATCTTTGTCGGATGAACCATATTTTGAAATGTAATTTATTAGAATTAAGAAAAATATGAAGATGAAAAAGTGCGCGGCATTCTTAGCCGTGATGTTGATAGGGGCCTGGAGTTTACAGTCTTGTGACAACGGACCTACTAAAGAAGTCTGGTTAGACGAATTCGGACAAGACTCTTGCTATGTTCAGGATTGGGGAATGGTAGAAATTAATCGTTCTGTAGTGCATACACCGCTTACGGTGAATGGAGTGGTTTATGAACGTGGACTTGGTTCCCATTCCATTAGTCGTTTGCTATACGATCTTGGTGGCAAAGCTGTATCAATTTCCGGTTTGGCTGGTGCTGACGACAAGAACTTGTTTGCCGGTAAACTCCAATTCAAGATTCTTGGTGACAAAAAAGAACTCTGGAAGAGTGGTGTCATGAAGAAGGGAGATCCTGTAAAGGAATTCAATGTGAATCTGAAAGGGATCGACAAAGTTTTGCTATTGGTAGAAGAGTGTGGAGATGGTATCATGTACGACCATGCAGACTGGTTGAACGTGAAGATCACTACCCGTGGAGATGTAAAACCGATTCCTGCATGGGCAAAACCGGTTGCCAAGGAAAAGTATATCCTGACACCGCCGGCTCCTGAGACACCGGTCATTAATAACCCGTTAGTCTTTGGTGCACGTCCGGGAAATCCGTTCTTGTGGTCGATAATGGCTACTGGTAACCGTCCGATGACGTTTGAAGCTACGGGACTTCCCGAAGGTGTGAAATTGAATCCGGCTAATGGACATATCACAGGTAAAGCTACAACGAAAGGTGAATACAAGGTACAGTTGAAGGCTACCAATGATAAAGGTACAGCAGTAAAAGAAGTGACAATCAAAATCGGTGATGAGATTGCTTTAACTCCTTCAATGGGTTGGAATAGCTGGAATTGCTGGGGACTTTCTGTAAACGATGAAAAAGTACGTGATGCTGCCCGTATGATGAATGAAAAACTGCACTCTTACGGTTGGGAATACGTGAATATCGATGATGGATGGGAAGCTGCGGAACGCACTAAACAAGGTGAACTTCTTCCTAATGAAAAATTCCCCAGCTTTAAAGAATTGACAGACTATATTCATGGCTTGGGTCTGAAATTCGGTATTTACTCTTCTCCGGGTGCTACTACCTGTGGTGGTCACTTAGGCAGTTATCAGCATGAAGAAATTGATGCTAAAACCTGGGCCGGTTGGGGGGTAGATTACCTGAAATATGACTATTGCGGTTATTTGGAAATAGAAAAGGATTCTGAAGAGAAAACAATTCAGGAACCGTATATCGTGATGCGTAAGGCATTGGATAAAGTAAATCGTGACATCGTTTATTGTGTAGGTTACGGAGCTCCCAACGTATGGAATTGGGCTGTGGAAGCCGGTGGTAATCAATGGCGTACTACCCGTGATATTACGGATGAATGGAATGTGGTAACAGCTATCGGTACTTTCCAGGACGTGTGTGCTGAATCTACAGCTCCGGGACGGAATAGTGATCCTGATATGTTGGTAGTTGGCAGATTGGGACAAGCCTGGGGTACTAAAGTACATGATTCTTACCTGACCGCAGATGAACAATATTCTCATATTTCTTTATGGTGTCTTCTTTCTGCTCCTTTGCTGATAGGTTGTGATATGGCGAATATTGATGATTTTACGCTGAATCTGCTCACTAATAATGAAGTGATCTCTGTTAGCCAGGACCCGATGGTAGCTCCTGCTAAGAAAAGGATAGTGGAGAATGGACAAATCTGGTCTAAGAAGTTGCATGATGGTTCCTATGCAGTAGGTTTCTTCCATGTAGATCCTTACTTTATTCTTTGGGATCAGGATGATGCTGAAGCTATGCAAATGCGTGAGTATGACTTCAATTTTGATTTGAAACAGCTCGGTATTGATGGTAAAGCAATGGTTCGCGATTTGTGGAGACAGAAAGATCTGGGAGAGGTAAATGGTAGTTTCCAGACAAAAGTACCTTATCATGGAGTCACTTTGGTGAAGATTACTCCGACAAAGTAAAAATCTGCAAAATAACAAAAGCATGAAAAAGTTATATCTATCCTTAGCTTTTTTATCGACTTTCACTTTCCAGGTCTCTGCACAACTGCAGGGCCTGGATGTAGTGAAGGTTCCGGAGGCACAACAGCCTTATTCGGGAGAATATGTCTATATCCCTGATGTAGACGGTTATAAAACTTTGAAGTGTGATTTTCATACTCATACCATTTTTTCAGATGGCGATGTGAAGCCGGAAAACCGGGTATGGGAGGGCGCTATCCGTGGACTGGATGTGATTGCTATAACGGATCACATTGAATATCGTCCGAACAAATTCATTACGGCTGACCATAATGAGTCTTATAGACGGGCGAAGACAGTAGAGGAGAGTTCTAATCTGGTCGTGATACCGGGTGCTGAAATAACCCGTTCCAAGCCATTGGGACATATCAATGCTCTTTTTTTGAAGGATGCAAATGCTTTGGATGTAGAAGATCCGTTGGTAGCAATTGATAATGCTTTGGAGCAAGGTGCTTTCATCATGTGGAATCATCCCGGATGGCCGAATGACACGAGTACTATTTATAAGGTTCATAAAGACCTGATTAAGCAGAAGAAAATACATGGTGTGGAGTTGGTGAATGGCTTTGAGTATTATCCGAAAGCTTTCAACTATTGTAAGGAGTATAACCTGACGTATATGGGTAATACTGATATTCATGGTGTGTATAAACAGACCTATCGTACTGATAAGCAATATGGTCCGATGACTATAATCTTCGCCAAGGAACGTTCCCATGAAGGGGTGAAAGAAGCATTATTTGCCGGACGCTCTGTGGTGAAATTTGGGGATATTCTGATTGGAGCTGAAAAGAATCTGACTGCTTTGGTAAAGGCTTGCCTGGCATATGAGGTGAAGGAAGTGAATGGTAATCAGGCATTAGTTAAAGTAGTGAATAAATCGACACTGAACTTTGAAATCTTACTGGATAATAAAGCGGGTACTATTTTAGGAAATGCTACAGTTGAATTTAAGGTTTGTTTAAACGACAAAATAAAGTTTACTAATACTTATATTACGGATAATAGCCAGTTGGTGATTGATGTGGCGTCTTTGAAATAAAACTCGACTTTAATTAAAAAAACTATGAAAAACTTACGGAAATATACTTTGGTATTGTACGTAGTTATCTGCACTTTATTATCAAGTTGTGCAGATGGTCTTTTAGTGAATACGAACCCTATATTGGCCCTTGAGAAGAGTGACAATAATGGCGAATTTACCATTTTGGCAGCTAAGCAGTGGTATGAAAATATCCAAGTGCCGGAAATAACAAATAATTTTGCTGGTGGAGAAGAGGGAGAAAAGATATATCCTTATTGGGACATGGCTATAGTAAATACTAAAGGGCGTTTTGAGGCTGTTGAAGCACCTATTATTGTAAAGAAGAGATATATTAATGTTGATAGTCTGACTTATAAGAAGTGGGATATGGACATAAAGACGGACTATGCACTTGCTGTCAAGATTGTTGTTTTGAAAGATAATGTAACGAATCATGTTAGGAGCTTTATCATGGAAATTGTAGGGACATACGAATATATGCAAAAGGGAACTATATATAAGAATAACTATTTATTCCGTGATCCTGAACTTGAAGGTATTGTGATGTTTTATACTTTAAAAGGTAAACCTATTAATGGTTGGAGATATGCAAGAGGAAAAATAATTAAGAAGATACTACCATAGCAGGATTCAAAGATTTTATATTCATACATGTGATTGATCTATAAGTAACAAACAGCAAAATGAAAAAGATAAAATGCAATTTCTGGACTGCTTTCTATCATATGGAAAATAATAGCAGAAAATACCCTCATCTTAATCTAAAATTATAATGTTATGATAAAGCTGGTAGACGTAAATAAAACTTTTCGCACTCAGGAGATCGAAACCCATGCTTTGTGTAATGTAAACATGGAAATACAAGATTCCGAGTTTGCATCTATAATGGGGCCTTCAGGATGTGGGAAAAGTACATTATTGAATATCCTTGTATTAGATGATAAGACCTAATATTATAATGAATAATGTAAATATATAATAATGATTTTTTAATAAAAAAACAATCGTATTATGAAGAAAAGAATTTTGTGTTTTTTGTTTGTGGTGTGTACGTTCATTATTGTTCGTGCTGATGGTGCCGATTCACTGGCCTTGACTCCTCCTATGGGATGGAATAGCTGGAACTGTTTTAGTTGCGATGTCAATGAACAGCAGATACGGGATATGGCAGATCTGATTGTTGCGAATGGTATGAGAGATGCAGGCTATACCTATGTGAACGTTGATGACTGCTGGCAAGTGGGTCGCGATGCGGATGGGAGTATTGTGGTTGATTCAGTACGTTTTCCTTCCGGTATAAAAGCATTGGCAGATTATATACATTCCAAAGGATTGAAGTTTGGTATTTATTCTTGCGCAGGGTCATTGACTTGTGCCGGACGTCCGGGAAGTCGTGGCTATCAGTTTCAGGATGCCCGTACCTATGCTGAGTGGGGAGTGGATTTCCTGAAGTATGACTGGTGTTTTGATGAGGCTCAAAGTCCTCAGGGAGCTTATCGTACTATGCGTGATGCTTTGAAAGCCAGCGGCCGTCCCATTGTATTCTCTATTTGTGAGTGGGGAAGTAGCAAACCGTGGACATGGGCAAAAGGAGTAGGACATTTGTGGAGAACTACGGGGGATATTATCAATGCTTTTAAAGGTACGGTACACTGGGGAGGATGTAGTGTAGTGGATATCATTGATAAGAATGCAGACTTATATCCTTATGCCGGTCCGGGACATTGGAATGATCCTGATATGCTGCAAGTAGGTAATGGAGTACTCACCCCCGAAGAGAATCGTTCACATTTTACCATGTGGTGTATGTTGGCGGCTCCACTGTTGGCTGGGAATGATTTGCGGACCATGGATAAAGAAACACAGGCTATTCTGATGAATAAAGACGTGATAGCTGTGAATCAGGATAAGTTGGGTATACAAGGACGTCGTTACATGAAAATAGAACAACATGAAATCTGGGTAAAACAGTTGTCTAATGGAGAAGCTGCTGTATGCTTTTTCAATCGTGATGAGCAACCATGGACATTTGAGTATAAGTTTGGAAAAGACAAATCTCACCTTCACTTTGCAGATATCAGACTCTGGGAATTGGAATATGATGTATACGATATCTGGAACAAGAATAAATATCTTGGAACTTCCAGCGATAATCTAAGCTTCAAGGTTCCTGCACATGGCGTTGTATTGGTAAAGTTGGCTCCTAAAAATAAAAAATGAATATAGATAAAAATTGATTGTGATGAAAAGATTTTTATTCAGTGTAATATGTATGCTTTTGGCTTTTGCCGGATTTGCCCAGGAACAAATCACGATAAAACATGGCCCGTATCTTCAGAACCTGAAAGAGACGGAAACTACTATTGTATGGGTGGCTAATAAAGCTTCTGTTGGTTGGGTGGAAGTGGCACCCGATGATGGTACAAGCTATTACCGCTTTGAACGTTCCAGGTTTTTTGATTCTACGAATGGGGTGAAGAATGTTTCGGAATTGCATGCAGTTCGTATCACCGGTCTTAAACCTGGTACCAGCTATCGCTATCGTATTTACTCCCAAGAGGTTCTGGAACGTAAAGGAGAAGAAATCGTTTATGGCAATGTTGCAGCTCCCAGTATTTATGATAAGCGTTCATTGAAATTTACGACAAATGATCGTAATAAGCCGGCAACCTCATTTATTATGTTGAATGATATTCATGGTAATACGGATTATATTCCGAAACTGCTGAACAATGCTGGTTTTAAAGAGACGGATATGATCATCTATAATGGTGATATGATGAATTGGCTGATGGATGAAGAAGACCTGTTCAAGGGCTTTATGGATGTTACCGTAGATTTGTTTGCTACTCATAAGCCTATGTATTACGCCCGTGGAAACCATGAAACACGTGGTTTGTTTGCTGCTTCTTTTCAGCACTATTTCTCCCCTAAGGAACCGCACTTGTATTTCTTGTTGAGACAAGGTCCGGTTTGTTTCATTTTTCTGGATACAGGTGAGGATAAGCCCGATTCTGATATAGAGTATCACGGCATTACAGACTATGATAATTACCGTACTGAACAAGCCAAATGGCTTTCTGAAATTGTGAAATCTCCTGATTTTTTGGATGCGAAATTCAAAGTGGTCATCGCCCATATGCCTCCCCTACCTGATCAGGACTTGTGGCATGGACAAGGAGAAGTTTTGGAAAAGTTTGTTCCCATCCTGAATGATGCGCAGGTGGATGTTATGTTGAGTGGGCATCTGCATCAGTATTTTAATAATAAGCCGACTGATAAAGTTCACTTTCCGGTTATTGATAATTCCTCAAATACAGTACTTAAAGGAGTAATAGAAGGGAATCAACTGAATATGGAAGTGAAGAATATGAATGGAGAGGTGATAGATAAAATTTCTATTATGGCAAAGTAGTGAATCATTTTACTTTAAATCTATGAATAGTATGAGTTTTGTATCAAAAAGTTTTTTTAGTTTTTTATTGTTTGTATGGGTGTGTGGAGCAATGATGGCTGAAAGTATTACTTCACCGAATGGAAATCTTCATTTAGATTTTACTGTAAATGCGCAGGGAGAACCGGTATATCAGCTTTTCTATAAAGGCAAGGCTGTAGTGAAACCTTCAAAATTGGGCTTGGAATTGAAAGATGATCCCGGACTGATGAGTAATTTTACATTAAGCGGTACTGATACTTCAACTTTTGATGAAACCTGGAAACCGGTGTGGGGAGAAGTTGCGCAGATTCGTAATCACTATAATGAACTGGCTGTGACTCTGGAACAGAAAGCTCAGAATCGTAATATGATTATTCGTTTCCGGCTTTACAATGATGGTTTAGGATTCCGGTATGAATTCCCATTGCAAAGGAATCTGAACTATTTTATAGTGAAAGAAGAACATACCCAGTTTGCCATGACTGGCGATCATCTTGCCTTTTGGATACCGGGTGACTATGATACACAGGAGTATGACTATACTGAGTCTAAATTATCGGAAATACGGGGTTTAATGGAAAGTGCCGTAACGGTAAATGCTTCACAATTCGTATTTTCTCCTACAGGGGTTCAAACCTCCTTACAGATGAAGACGGATGATGGCATCTATATCAATTTGCATGAAGCTGCTTTGGTCGATTACTCCTGTATGCACCTCAACTTGGACGATAATAATCTGATATTTGAGTCCTGGTTGACACCTGATGTCTTGGGTAACAAAGCTTATATGCAAGCTCCTTCTAAAACTCCTTGGCGTACTATTATAGTCAGTGATGATGCACGGGATATTCTGGCATCAAAACTGACTTTGAATCTAAATGAACCTTGTGCTTATAAGGATGTCTCTTGGATTAAGCCGGTGAAGTATATCGGCGTCTGGTGGGAGATGATTACAGGCATGAAGTCATGGAGCTATACAGATGAGTTGCTTGCTATGAGATTCGGTGAAAACGATTATACAAAGATCAAGCCAAACGGCCGTCATGCTGCCAATAATGAGAATGTGAAAAGATACATCGATTTTGCAGCCGAACATGGCATGGATCAGGTCTTGGTGGAAGGTTGGAATGAAGGTTGGGAAAGTTGGGGAGGAAGTTCCAGGGATTTTGTCTTTGATTTTGTTACTCCTTATCCTGATTTTGATGTAAAAATGCTGAATGATTATGCCCGGAGTAAAGGAGTAAGATTGATGATGCATCATGAAACGTCGGCTTCCGTCCGTAACTATGAACGTCATCTGGATAAAGCTTATCAATTTATGGCAGATCATGGCTATAATTCCGTGAAAAGTGGATATGTTGGTGATATCATTCCTCGTGGTGAGCACCATTACGGGCAATGGATGAATAATCATTATCTATATGCAGTGAAGAAAGCTGCTGAGTATAAAATCTGTGTAAATGCCCATGAAGCAGTACGTCCTACTGGCTTGTGCCGTACTTATCCGAATCTGATAGGTAATGAATCTGCTCGTGGTACTGAGTTTGAACCTTATGATGGGAATAAACCCTTTCATACTACATTGCTTCCTTTTACCCGTCTAATAGGTGGCCCGATGGATTATACTCCCGGTATTTTTGATATCTGCCTGACATTCCTGAATCGTGAAAATCATGGTCAGATTCATACGACTCTAGCTAAGCAACTGGCTTTGTATGTCACTCTTTACAGTCCGTTGCAGATGGCGGCTGACCTGCCGGAAAGTTACGAACGTCATTTGGATGCTTTCCAATTCATTAAAGATGTTGCTGTTGATTGGGATGACAGTAAATATCTTGAAGCTGAACCGGGCGATTATATAACCGTAGCTCGTAAAGCTAAGGGTACAGGCAACTGGTTTGTGGGTGGCATTACGGATGAAAATGCCCGTGTCTCTACTTTTACCCTCGACTTTCTGGAACCCGGAAAAGAGTATGTAGCAACGCTGTATGCTGATGCTAAAGATGCTGATTATGAAAAGAATCCTACTGCCTATCAGATAAAGAAAGGTATTGTAACCAATAAGACTAAAATATCTGTAAAGATGGCACGTAGTGGTGGATTTGCTTTGAGCTTGATTGAGGCTATGGCAGTAGATAAAAAGGCTGTGAAGAAATGGAAGTAAAGTAGTGAAAGAAACAATTTCTTTGCAGGAATCTTTTTATCTTTGCATATCCTAATAATTAATATCTAAGTATGAAAATGAAAAGATTAAAACAATGTTTGTTGTTAATTACTATTCTGGGAGGATTATCAATCAGTGAGGCATATGCTCAAAAGAACAATTTTGCCAATTTAGCTCGTTATGCAAAAGAAAACGCTGCACTTCCAAAGCCCGTAAAGAAAGAGAAAAGAGTTGTCTTCATGGGGAATTCCATTACGGAAGGGTGGGTGAGAACTCATCCGGACTTCTTTAAAACAAATGGCTATATAGGCCGCGGCATCAGTGGACAAACCTCTTATCAATTCTTATTGCGTTTCCGTGAGGATGTTATTAATCTTTCTCCGGCTTTAGTAGTCATAAATGCCGGAACTAATGATGTTGCTGAAAATGTAGGTCCCTACAATGAAGAGTATACATTTGGAAATATTATTTCTATGGTAGAGTTGGCTAAAGCAAATAAGATAAAAGTGATTTTAACTTCTGTGCTACCGGCAGCAACCTTTAAATGGAGACCGGAAATAAAAGACGTTCCTCAGAAAATTCAATCATTAAATGCCCGTGTAGCAGCGTATGCAAAAGCAAACAAGATTCCTTATGTGGATTATTACCAGGCGATGGTGTTGGATGAAAACGGAGCATTAAATCCTCAATATACGAAAGATGGAGTACATCCGACAAGTGAAGGGTATGATATAATGGAACCAATTATCAAAAAGGCTATCGAAAATACGCTTTAAAAGGATAGATAACTCACAATAAAAACCTCCTTTCTCAATTACCATAACAGGATGAGAAAGGAGGTTTTCTTATTTATCAATTCTACTTATTTATCAGTTCGACAACTCCGGATTAGCGGCTATCGCTTCTCTTGGAATTTGAATTGTATAACGCGAATCATCCTGTTCCAATACATAGGTTCCTCCCTTGAGCACTTTCTCAATACGGGGGCGGGTGGTACGGCGTAAGTCGAACCAGCGATGTCCTTCAAAAGCTAATTCACGAGCACGTTCATCCAGAATCTCCTGTATCAGGGCTTCCTTGTTCATTGCGTTCACGGCAGTTGCTTTTACTGTATATGCTTCCGGTGTATAGCGCTTCTGCATTAACTCCAGCAATCGGGTGCGTGCCTGAGGCAATTGATCCGATTGGGCTGCTGCTTCTGCCGAATTCAGGTACATTTCTCCCACCCGGAAAGAACAACGGAAATCATCTTTTCCGCTTTTTTGGCTGAAGCGATAACCATTCTTGTCGGCAGCTTTGAAATAAGCGTCCAGACGTAAATCGCCTTCTTTGTATAAAGAAGCTAAAGCTTCTGATAGAACAGCAGCCTGTGTGTAGTTGGAAGACATACCGCGCTCTAATGCAGTAATATTTTCTACAGACTGATAGTTGTTGGGCAGGGTATAAGTTTCTGCATTGAAATCTTCCAAGGTATTCTTTTCAGCAAGTATCGCTTCGGCTGCCTGATATGCATTGTCCCATTGTCCCATATATAAATATACACGGGCACGGAGAGCTTTTACAGATAAGGTTGTGAAACGATAAGAAAATTTCTGTTCCCAAGATTCTTTATTAATCAGTTTTTCAGCTTCGTTGATGTCTGCAATGACCGCTTCATAAATTTGTGCAACGGTATTCTTCTTCAGGATTTCATTGATATCGCTATTCAGCTTAAGCGGCACGGCTGTTGTCTCTAATGCTCCCGGACGGGTATAGGGCTGTCCGTAAAGATTTACCAACAGGAAATGCATGTAAGCACGGAGCAGATAACATTCACCAATCAATTGGTCGATGTCCTCTTCGCTCCCTTCATTGATGGATTTCCACTCTTCTATGGTATAGTTGACAGTGAACATGATGCTATAGAAGTTCTTCCACTCAAAGGCAGTGGTTTGTCCCGGCGCGCTGAAGTCATCCCAGCACTCAATTTTTCCGTAACGATCCTGTTCCCAACTATCGTCTTTCACATACAGTTCATCCGAACGAAAACAGGCGAGTCCTCTGGCATCGGGAACGGTCTTATAAGCTGTGGCAATCAGTGCTCTGTACTCAGCTAAAGTCTGGGGGATCACCTTTCCTGTAGGTTGAATGTCGAGCATATCACAAGCAGTCAGTAATACTACGCTGCTCATCAATAACATTATATATATCTTTCTCATTGTTTTAACTCTCTATAAAATTAAAAATTCAGGTTCAGGCTTAGGGTAACAGACTTCGGAGCCGGGGTTGCATACGCGTTGGACATCGTTTCCGGATCAAGATAATTCTTGTAACTTGAACCGAATACTAATAAGTTACGTCCTTCGATGGCAATTGTAGCGGAAGTCATACCCAATTTGCGGCTGAAATTAGTAGGCAATGTATACCCTAAACGGATGTTTTGCAGTCGCACGTAGTTCAGGTCTCTGATCCAGATATCCAGGTTACGGTATATTTCATTTTGGTTTGAATACCACATGTATTCATCCAGACGTTCATTCTGGCTCAGCAGAACAGGGAAGATTGTTTCCGTGTTTTCCGGAGTCCATCGGTTCAGGATATCACGGTTCGTATTGCGTCCTTTATCAAAGTCAACGATAGAGTAGGTGGGTTGGCTGCGCACTTTTCCACCGAAGTCGAAGCTGAAGTTGACACCCAGTTCAAATGCTTTGTATGTGAAAGTATTATTGAAGCCACCGGTATAAGGGCAGTCGGCTGTACCTACATAAGTGTAAAGTTCACGGCGTTCGCGGGCTGTCAGGTCAGTTGCTCCGAATCCCCATTCCTGCAATTTGAAGAATTCCATGGCCGATACGGCTTTTCCGTCTTTACCCTCAAACATCGGATAACCTTCTTCATCCAATCCGGCTGTTTTCAGGGCAAACAAGGCTCCTACAGGATATCCTTCGCGTCCCGGTTCCAAGGCATCTTCGCGCAGTGCTTCTTTCAGTATTTTATTGTTGTTGTATGCGAAGTTGAAGTTGGTGGTCCACATGAAATTCTTGGTGTGGATATTGCGTGTGCTAAGGGCAACCTCAACGCCCTGGTTCTGCATACTGGCCCAGTTGACGGTCAACATTTCAAAACCTGTTTCCAGTGGAAGCATTTGGGTTCCAATCAAGTCTACACCCTTACGATAATAATAGTCTACGCTCAGATTGATAGCCTGATTCAATACTGCAAAGTCGAATCCGGCATTTATGGAATGGGTTTTCTCCCAACGCAGTTTCTTGTTCGGTGCACCGGAAACGTCAATCATATCTTCCGACCCTCCCGGCAGGATATTTTCAATTCTGTAGTTACCCAGAAGGTAAGGAGAGGTGTTCTTGTCAATGTTTCCCTGCAAACCGTAGGATGCACGGACTACCAGATTGTCTATCCATTTGGCATTTGCCATAAAAGGTTCCTGAGAGATACGCCACAAACCACTGACTGAATATAATGGCAGATAACGGTATTTCTTGTCTACACCAAAAAGGTCGGAACCGTCAAAACGGATACTTCCGCCCAATGTATAGCGGTTCAGCAAAGAATAAGACAGGGTTGAGAAAGCAGATACATATGCATTCTCCACATGAGCCTTCTCGTGTAACTTGAAGGCCTGGCTTTCTTCCGGGAAGATTATCGGCTTTGTTGTCAGCGTCTTCCGGTCAAATCCATAACCGGCGCTATACAGCTTTTCCTCCCATGTCTTACGGATTTCTGTTCCCACCATTACTTCAAATTCATGGATGTCATTGTAGGTATCGCGATATTCTCCCATCGCTTTCCAAGTGAGCTGGGACAGTGAGTTTTCGTTAGCCTTATGGAATCCTCCTTCCGGCAGGTAAGTTACGCCATTATTACGATGATTCTTCTTCTCTGTACGCATCACATAACTTTCTTCTTCAGCGATTTTTTCGATAGAAGTTTTATCCAGTTGCAAACCGAGTTGGGTGGTGATTTTAAAACGGTCGTCAAATCGCAGTTCAGCGTCGAAGATAGATGAAAGGCCGTTAATGGTAGTTTGGTTACTCGTATTTTTCCGTTCTTCGAAGAGGTTAAGACCAAAATCCATATCCGTATCATCTTCTACATCCACATCGTAATTATAGTTGCCATTGGCATCATAAGGAGTGAAATAAGGATTTGCCAGACGTGAATAATAGATCGGGTTCGTCAGTCCCCGGTCATCCGGCAAATAAGTTGAGTTCTTACGGCGATTGGCAAACATGGAAGCACCGACTTTCAATATGCTGTTCACCTTATAGCTGGTCTTCATCACTAAATTCAGACGTTCGGCAGAGACATTGGGAATATTACCGTTTTCCTTCATATATCCGAAGGAAGTGTAATAAGTTGCCTTTTCGCTACCACCGGAAAGAGACAAGTTGTACTCCTGTGTAAATGCATCACGGAAGAGGATATCACTCCAGTCCGTATTAGTTGCCTTTAGTCTATTGATTGCACCTTGAGCATTGGAGGACAAAGCGTTCCAACCTCCGTCTTTGAAGTTTTTGAGTTCTCCCAATCCGGAGATAATGCGATATACCTCACCTTTGGTCTCTCTGTAAGGGTAGCCGGATTCCAGCAAGTCAAGTTCCAGACCTACTTTCTCTTCTGAATTCAATAGATTCAAGCGGTCTATATTCAACTTAGGAGAATATGTCAGCTTTGAAGAGAAGTTAATAACCGGTTTCCCGACTTTACCTTTCTTTGTGGTAATTACAATTACACCGTTAGCTGCACGGGCACCATAGATGGCAGTTGCGGCAGCATCTTTCAGAACGGTGATATTATCGATATCGGCAGGATTCAGACCGGCAATAGCGGTTTGACCTATGTTATCGATGTCTTTCAATACTTCCATATTGGGAATGTTCGTTCCTTCCAATGGAATACCGTCCAGTACCCACAAAGGGTCTTGCGTACCATTCAGAGAGGATGTACCGCGAATACGGATTTTGGCAGGAGCACCCGGAGTACCGGAAATGTTACTTACGGAAAGTCCGGCAATCTGTCCGGCCAATGCCTGGTCTATACTCTTGGTCGCACCCATCATCTGGTCCGAGATGTCGATTTTTGACACGGCAGCCGTTAGTTTACGGCGTTCTACTGTCTGATATCCCGTTACAACTACCGCATCAAGCATATGAGCCGAAGGTTGAAGAGTGATGTCATATTGTTTTTTGCCCGGAATGAGTTTTATTTCCACTACATCATAACCGACGTAGCTGCAATAAAAGCGGGTAATGCCATCCGGAATTGAAATAGAGAATTTACCGTCGATATCCGTAATGACACCAATAGTCGATTGATTATTCCCGTTTTTCTTCAGATCATCAGCCGTCACATAGACAGAAGCGCCTATGAGAGGCAAGTTATCCTCAGAAGAAATTACTACACCCTCTACTTGTCGCTCTGCGGCAAGGGCATAAGTGAGTGTTCCTATTAGTAATAGGAACACGACAGATAAGCGTCTTTTCATCCGTTAAAATAATAAAATTAATACTTAAATTGAAAACTGGTTTTAAAGTCCTAATGCTGTGTTGATACGGAGAATCATATCTTTATAATGATATTTGGTTGCCACATCCGATGTTCCCAGACGACTCTGGAGTAAATCCTTGATGCGGAGCAATTCCCCTCGTTTCACGGAAATGGCATCTGAGATGCGATTCAGCTGGGAACCGTAAAAGTTCAATTCGCGGCGGGCACCCATACGATCTGAATCCAGTGCGCGGTGAGCATGCTCGTCACAACTGCAAAGGGGGATTTGGTTATCCAGCAGGAAGTGGTTATCCATTAATTTTTTGTTGATTTTGACTCCTTCGCTTTCGGCAGCAGCTGTAATCAAGGCATCTACAAAGTTTTTCTGTAAGGTACGTGTCATGACATCAGGTAGTGCACCCCGCTCCGTGGTTGCGAAGATACTGCGGTGTAAACCGTCCATCAACTCTACGGCCGTGAAAGCCTTTTTACCATTCACTGCTTCGTTTTCGAGCATACGTACCAGGCGGTTATTGGATAAGAGGTCCCAAAGAATATAAGATTGGGCATTCTTCAATACTTGTGTCGGTGCATTTTCTACTATGCCCAGCGGAGTGTTGCGGAGCAAATAGGTATATTCACCCACTTCTGTGTCGAATAACCACTTCGGGTAAGTCAATACTTCATCAAGTAAGAATTTCAAAGCAGCCTGCTGCTTTTCCTTCTCTACAAAAGTGTAAGTTTTCTGACCGTCACCTACCACTGTATTTTCCATATAGATACCCCCTATGTTGGCAAGTACATGGTATAGATAATTATTCCATTGGTTGATCACTGCATAATATAAACGTGAAGCTTCTTCATACGTTTGTCCCTTCTCTCCGGTAGTTGTCCATTTGATAATTTCGGGGACAATCCGTTTCAGGTTTGCAATGCCATATTGGGAAGAACGTACGGCATCATCTCCCAGGTCTTCATTCTGTGCACGGGGATCTACGGCATCACGTACATCCTGCGCCTCACTGTATTTATAAAGACGGTCTGTATGGCGGCTCAGGAAATCATAAAGCAAATCCTTTTCTTCCTCCGGAGTTTCTTTACCATACCAGCGATAACCGTATTCGATGGCAAAAAGATCGTAAGGGCCGATATGCGGTGAGAGTGCAGTTATCCCGTCACCGGGTTGTGCCACGTAGTTGAAACGGGCATAATCCATGATGGAAGAAGAGGTAGAGTTCATCCGGTCGGTAAATGACTTAGAACGGAGTGAGTCCGTGGGAAATGCCCATGACCCCATCATGTTATGACGCAATCCTAAAGAGTGGCCTACTTCATGGCAGGCTACAAAACGCATGGCGTCACCCATCAGTTCATCGGATAATTTGATGCCGCGTGCTTCCGGGCGTACAGTACCTGTCTGTACGGTAATCCATTCCTGAAGCATATTCAGTACATTGTGCCACCACATGATGTCCGCTTCCAGAATTTCTCCTGAACGGGGATCCAGAATAGAAGGACCCATAGCGTTTGCCTTGGTTGAGGCTGCATAAGTCAGTACGGAATAGTTCACGTCGTCCATGTCTACCGTCATGCTGTCCGTAATATCTTTGGCGATGATGGCGTTCTTGAAACCGGCACGTTCAAAGGCAACCTGCCAGTCTTCGATACCTTGTTTGATATATTTGCGCCAACGATACGGTGTGGAATTCTCTATGTAGAATACAATCGGTTTAGCCGGTTCCACCAACTCACCACGCAGATAGCGCTCGCGATCTTCCGGTTTCGGTTCCAGGCGCCAGCGAGTGATGAACTGTTGTTTGCTAACCCGTTGTTGTCCGTCGCTATAGCTAAGCAAAGGATTGGTGAAGTAGCCTACACGGGCATTATCCAGACGACCGGTCATCGGTTTCTCCGGCAGTAACATCAGTGACGAACTTACTTCGACAGTTACATAGATGGAAGTTGTTCCTTCGGTCACTTTCGTTGTCAGTTCAGACGTAGCCACCACATTATTCTCGAATGACTTGATTGAGAGAATGCGTGACAAATTCTTGATGGAAGAGGTTCCCAGATTTATATTGGTAAATACATTGTTGATGCTTGTCTCTGTGCCATCATAAATATCATTCACTTTGATAACCATGGTGGTAGAGTCATTGTTGAATGCCTCGATCTTGAAGCCGGCTATCAATGGAGAAATGTAATTATCACGTACCGACTGGCTGATGGCATCTTCGGCAGGAGCGAGGGGAAGAGGGCGGCTTTGACGAATCAGCAACTTGTTTGTTGCCTTATCCAGTTCGAAGCGCACCATCTGGTTTTCATAATTGGTACCGCGGTTTACTCCGGCCTCATTCAGTTCGGAAGGGACACGTTGGAGCTTGTTCACTACCAGCATGTCTCTGCCCAGCAGGTTCGTCGGTACCTCAAAATAGTAATCGTTCTTTTTCTGGTACACATTGAACATACCACGGCGAATGGTGCTACCGTCTCCGGTCAGTTTCTTGTACTCGTTTTTTGATTTAACACTGTCGTTAGGTTCACTTTTCTTTTTCTTTCGGAACCATCCCATAGAATCGGGCGTAGAATTTACAGCATGCACTATAACAGGTTCACACATGAAAGCGCCTGTAGCCACTGTAGTCAGCAAAATTGTTTTAAGTTTCATCAGTTATTATCAATTATCATCATGCTCCCCTCTCTACTCATAGAATAGGGGACGGCAAAGATAGCAAAACTATCTATATGAACAGATAGCTGCAATTAGTTTTGACGTTTTTTCTTTTATAACTCAAAGAGTCTTTCAATTATAAAAAAACAGTATATGTTAAAGAAAAAGGCAAAGAGAGTTGACAAGTTGACAAGTTAACAAGTTGACAAGTTAACGAGTTAACAAGGGGCTACGCAATGCTTTTGTGCCGCATGGAGCCTTCTCCCCTTGTCAACTCGTTAACTTGTCAACTCTCTTTGCTGCTTAAAGTCGGCTTAGTCAAATAAACTCTTGAACTTCTTGAAAATCTTTTCTTTAATTGAAGTATTCGGTTTGAAATTGTCTGAGCCTTCCATTTCTTCGAGTGCTTTTTTCTCGTCTTTGTTAAGAGCTTCCGGTACATATACGCTAACATTTACTAATAAATCTCCCGTACCGTATCCGTTCACACTTGGCAGCCCCTTTCCGCGAAGCCGGAGTACTTTACCCGGTTGGGTGCCCGACTCAATCTTCACTTTCACCTTGCCGTCGATGGTGGGTATTTCTACCGCGCCACCTAAAGCAGCTGTCGGGAAGCTGAGAAGCAGGTTGTAAATCAAGTCGTTTTCGTCGCGGATCAGTTCTTTATCCTGCTCTTCCTCTACAAGAATCAACAAGTCACCCGGAACGCCATTGTGCTTACCGGCATTTCCTTTGCCGTTCATAGAAAGCTGCATACCCTCCATTACACCTTTAGGTATATTCACGCTTACTACTTCTTCACCGTAAACAATACCTTCTCCGGCACACACTTTACATTTATTCTTGATGATTTTTCCTTCGCCACCACAAGTAGGGCAGGTAGTACGTGTCTGCATCGTACCGAGGATGGTCTGCTGGTTGCGAATCACCGAACCGCTACCTTTACAGGTCGGGCAAGTTTCCGAACCGCCGTCACCTTCAGCACCCGAACCATGACAATGGTCACAAGGAACGTACTTTTTCAGTTTGAATTTCTTTTCTACACCGGTAGAAATTTCTTTCAGGTTCAGTTTGACCTTTACGCGCAAGTCCGAACCGCGAAAACGCGCACGTTGCGAACTTCCGCCTCCGAAGCCTCCTCCGAAACCGCTGAAACCTCCTCCGAAGCCACCGCTATGTCCACCGAAGATATCTCCGAACATAGAGAAGATATCATCCATAGACATACCGCCACTGAAGCCTCCGAACGGACCACCGTTTCCGGCAGCACCACTCATTCCTGCATGACCGAATTGATCATAACGGGCACGCTTGTCCGCATTGCTTAGTACGTCGTATGCTTCTGCCGCTTCTTTGAATTTTTCTTCCGCCACTTTGTCACCCGGATTCTTGTCAGGATGATATTGAATGGCTTTTTTGCGATAGGCTTTCTTTATTTCCTCTACCGTTGCTGTCTTTTCGACTTCCAGTACTTCGTAGTAATCTCTTTTTTCCATATATATTATGTTATTCTCCTACCACCACTTTGGCATGGCGGATTACTTTGTCGTTTAGCATGTATCCGGTCTGTACACAGTCTAGAATCTTGCCCTTCAAAGCTTTATCCGGCGCGGGAATGACAGCCACTGCTTCGTGGAAATCAGTGTCCAGAGGCTTTTCCTTAGTCTCGATCACTTTTACGCCGTCCTGTGCCAATACAGACATGAATTTGTTATAAATCAATTCCACTCCTTCCTTCACGGCTGCTACGTCTGTGGCAGTTTCCATGTTTTTCAGAGCGCGTTCAAAGTCGTCCACGATTGGAAGTATACTGCTGATGGTCTTTTCGCCACCGTTCAGGATCAGCTCGGCTTTTTCTTTCATCGTGCGTTTACGGTAGTTGTCAAACTCGGCAGAAAGGCGCAGATACTTATCCTTCTGGTCTTCTATCACTCCGTTTGCTTCTTCCAGCTCTTTGGCAAGCTTTTCCTCTTCTGTCAGGGCAGCTTCATCCTGTTGTACATCTTCCGTTTGGGATTCTTCATTTTCCGCAGCTTCCTTCTGGGCAGCTTCGGACATTAACTCTTCTTCGTTGATGTTTTCTTTTTCTTTCGGGTCCATATTTCTATTCTTATTATTCTTGTAAAAAGGATTTGTTTTCATTGCTGTCAAGGGTTTAAGTTAGTATATCGCTGTACCAACAAAAACTTTGCCAAATAGGCGGCTTTTGTCTAAAACGCCGCAAAGGTAATACTTTTATGTCAGATTGACAGCGCATTTCTACGAGTATTCATAGAAAAATGTCTATCTTTGCACCCGCAAAATACAGAGTAAATAGGTATTAGGTAATAAATTGTAAATCGCTAAATAAGAAAATAGATCAATGATTACAGTCTCGAACGTTTCCGTACAGTTTGGAAAAAGGGTGTTGTTTAATGATGTAAACCTGAAGTTTACAAGTGGTAACTGTTATGGTATTATCGGTGCTAACGGTGCCGGAAAATCTACTTTCCTGCGTGCCATATCCGGTGACTTGGATCCTACAACCGGTTCTATTATGTTGGGTCCGGGTGAACGCCTCTCCGTTTTAAGTCAGGACCACTTCAAGTGGGATGCGCTTACGGTAATGGATACCGTAATGATGGGGCATACCATTTTGTGGGATATCATGAAGCAACGTGAAGTGCTTTATGCCAAAGAAGATTTTACGGATGAAGATGGCTTGAAAGTTTCTGAGTTGGAAGAGAAATTTGCGGAACTGGATGGTTGGAATGCAGAAAGTGATGCTGCCGCTTTGTTGAGTGGCCTGGGCATTAAGGAAGATAAGCATTATTTGTTGATGGGTGATTTGAGTGGTAAGGAGAAAGTACGTGTCATGCTGGCACAGGCACTTTTCGGTAATCCGGATAACTTGTTGCTGGATGAGCCTACCAATGACCTCGATATGGAAACAGTGATGTGGCTGGAAGATTATCTGGCTAACTTTGAACATACAGTGTTGGTTGTAAGCCACGACCGTCACTTCCTCGACTCTGTTTGTACGCATACGGTCGATATCGATTATGGTAAGATCAATCTTTTTGCCGGTAACTATAGTTTCTGGTATGAGTCAAGTCAGTTGGCTTTGCGTCAGCAACAGAACCAGAAGGCTAAGGCAGAGGAGAAGAAGAAAGAACTGGAAGAGTTTATCCGCCGCTTTAGTGCCAATGTGGCAAAAAGTAAGCAGACTACCAGCCGTAAGAAGATGTTGGAGAAACTGAATGTAGAAGAAATTAAGCCTTCTTCACGTAAATATCCGGGTATTATCTTTACTCCTGAGCGTGAGCCGGGTAATCAGATACTGGAAGTTTCAGGATTGACCAAGACATTGGAAGATGGTACGGTACTTTTCCGTGATGTCAATTTCAACGTGGAGAAGGGAGATAAGGTTGTATTCCTTTCCCGTGATCCCCGTGCCATGACTTCATTCTTTGAAATTATCAATGAAGAAGCGAAACCGGATGCAGGAACTTTCAACTGGGGTGTCACTATTACTACTGCATACCTGCCGTTGGATAATACTAAATATTTCAATACGGATCTGAACCTGGTGGACTGGCTGAGTCAGTTTGGCGAAGGCAATGAAGTGTATATGAAGAGCTTCCTGGGCCGTATGTTGTTCTCCGGTGAAGAGGTACTGAAAAAAGCAAGTGTATTATCGGGAGGTGAAAAGATGCGTTGTATGATTGCCCGTATGCAATTGCGCAATGCTAACTGTCTGATTCTGGATACTCCTACCAACCACCTTGATTTGGAATCTATCCAGGCATTTAATAATAACCTGAAAACTTATAGAGGTAATATCTTGTTTTCCTCACATGACCATGAGTTTATACAAACGGTTGCCAACCGTATTATCGAACTGACTCCGAATGGCATCATTGATAAGATGATGGAATATGATGAATATATCACTTCGGATCATATCAAGGAGCTGAGAGCAAAAATGTACGCACAGTAAATATCTGCTCTTTGAATAAAAAATATCGCCTTGCAATATTCAGTTATTGTAAGGCGATATTTTTTAAGTGATGAGTCGTTCTTATAAAGATTGAGGAAAAAAGTCTCTTATGTGCTCGATATGCTTAAAACACAAGAACGGCTTAATAAAAACTTTGTGAAGTTAATTCGTGAAGGTGTTTACGAGTTGAGAGCAAGCCATAATGGAAATATTTATCGGTCTTTCTTCATTTTTGATGATGGCAATATTGTTATGTTGTTCAATGGATTTCTGAAAAAGACACAGAAAACGCCTGATAACGAAATTGAAAAAGCATTAAAACTTAAAAATGAATATTATGCAAGCAAACCCTAAGATTGGAAGTATGGATGCCGTATTAGATAAATTATATGGTAAAGTGGGCTCACCTGAAAGAGAAGAGTTTCGCAAAGAAGCATATTCTTACTGTGTAGGGCAAATCATTAGTGATGCACGGAAGCAAGAAAAAATGACACAATCCGAACTGGCTGAAAAAGTAGGAACTAATAAGACCTATATATCAAGAATAGAAAAAGGAGTTATAGAGCCGGGGGGTGGTTTGTTTTTTCGTATTATTGATGCACTGGGACTTAAAATAGAAATCGTAAAACCTATCATGTAAGTTTGCAGAGCCTTTAAAGCTACGACCTGCTTTCATGCTGAACACCGTGACTCTGCCCCAACTTGGGGCAGATTGTATAATAGTCCTATCATATCTTTTCCCCATTCACTTTCACCATGCTTATTTATAAATCAGCTTGTTCTTTCCGTCCTCTCCAAACAGGTTATCTCCCAAGGTCGTAATCTTGTTCCCTGTAGCTACTACATAACGCAGGTTATCACATCCCATAAATGCGCCGTATTCAATAGCCGTCACTCCGGCAGGTAATTCCAATGTACCGCATAAACGTCCGCAGCCGCTGAAAGCACGTTGCCCGATACTTTTCAAACCTTTGGGAAGCTGAATACGCAGTAAGTATTTCTTCTGTGTGAATGTATATTCGGGAATAGCTGTGGCGCTACATTTACTAAGATCTGCAGCAACGAGATTAGGCATATAATCCCGGATCAGGATAAAATCCGCTTCATCCAGTTTACCTTCTACAGTCAGGAAGTTTACATCCTTAGGTTGCAAACCGGCTTCTACCAATTCACTGGCAAGGCTTCCCATTAATCCTATCTGTACAGAGACTTCTACAGGTTCACCTTCTATCACGGCAAAGGTATCCCAATGTTTCTTGCCACGGTAAGAGTCGCTGCTACCCAGAGGCACAAAAATGGCCGTAATACTATCTGCCAAGGCTTCAGACATCAGATTGGGAGCAGTCTTTTTTCGTAGTTGGCATACTTGTAGGTTCGTACATCCCTTGAATGCAGCATCTTCTATGTTCTTGATTTTCTCTGAAAGAATAATTTTCCGGAGTGTTGATTTTCCGGTAAAAGTACTGTCATTGGTTTGCTGGCAGAATGCATAAGCAGGTACACAATTGGGTGGATATATATAGAAGCGATCAGGAAAAGTACCGCTTTTCCCGGCATAAGTACTGATTGATGCATTGGAGATATCCAGTACCTGCAAATTCTTGAATTCATCCCGCAGGTGTTTGAAATCAATAGCGTTCAGTTTCCCGGTCAATGTAAGATGAGTGACGCTGTTGGCTTCATCTTCTGTGAGCATGGATACTAAAGTACCGGGCTTGGCAACGAAAAATGTTTTGTTATTGGCTGGGTTGCCTGTATTTTGTGCAACTGCTACATAAGTACATGCAGCCAGCATTATAGTGGCGAATATTCGTTTTATCTTCATGGCTGTTACATATATGTTTAGACAAATATACGGTTTTTACAGTAAATAGCTTTCTATTTTTAATTTTATAGGTATTTTTGCCGGGGTATTAACATAAAGAAACGAAGGATATGGAATCAATGAATGAAGATGCAAATACTGTAAAGGAACCGTCAAAACTTGTCACTTATCTGGTTGTTTCGGCCAAGATTACCGTTTATATATTTTTGATGCTGGGATTTACCGGAATATTGGCAGCTGTTTGCATAAAGCCGCTCTCTTTTTTTAAGATAAGTGGAATATTGGAAGAAGTTGTGATGCAGAGTGCTTTTCTGGCTGGGAGTTTTTTGGCGGCTTGGGTTCTGCTGAAGAATTGGGACCATCTTCCGATTGCAGATTTGGGATTATCCCTGAAAGGGCGTGCAAAAGATATCTTCTGGGGTACATTCGTAGCCTTGGTAATCTATGCTGTCGGATTTGGAATATTATATGCGATAGGAGAGGTTGAAATTGCTGCCGTGCACTTTAGCGCGTACGATTTACTGCTGTCCTGGATATTAATGTTGCTGGTTGCTCTTACAGAAGAGATTGCTTTTCGTGGTTTTGTCCTGGGGCATTTGCTGACCGCAGGTGTCAATCGCTTTGTGGCATTGTTTCTTTCTTCTGCATTATTTTCCCTGATGCATATTTTTAATCCCAACTTTTCTCTGATTGCTTTTCTGAATATATTGTTGGCGGGAATTTTAATAGGTTCTACCTATATATATACGCGTAATTTATGGTTTGCTACCGCTCTTCATCTTTTCTGGAATTGGCTGCAAGGTCCGATTCTCGGTTTCGAAGTAAGTGGAGGAAGATTGGGCGGTACTTTATTGTCTTTGGAATTACCGGAAGAGAATATCATCAACGGCGGTACATTCGGTTTCGAGGGCTCCATCCTATGCACCGCGTTGATGATTATTGCTATTGTGATTACTCTGAAATCAGCTTCAAAGCGATCCGTTTGCGATCCATGTCCACACTCAATACCCGAACCCGGACATGCTGGTGAATAGATACAATTTCATTCGGATCGGAAACAAAACGGTCGGCAAGTTGTGAAAGATGAATCAGGCCGTTTTCTTTAATGCCTATATCCACGAAAGCACCGAAGTTGGTTATATTACCTACAATGCCGGGAAGTTCCATACCTTCATGCAGGTCATTGATGGTACGTACGTTTTTATCAAATTCGAAAATTTGGATCGGGCCTCGCGGGTCACGTCCCGGTTTTTCCAATTCCTGCAGGATATCCTTTAAGGTAGGCATGCCCACGGTAGGAGTGAGGTACTTTTCCGGTTGGATTTTCAGGCGAAGTTCCTTGCTGGTAATAAGCTCTGCTACGCTGCATCCCAAGTCTTTGGCCATTTGTTCTACTATACAATAGCTCTCCGGGTGGACGGCTGTGTTATCCAAAGGATTTTTGGCTTGAGGAATACGAAGGAAGCCGGCGCATTGCTCAAAAGCTTTGGCTCCCATGCGCGGCACTTTCATCAGTTGTTTACGCGAAGCGAATGCACCATTTTCAGCACGGTAATTTACTATGTTTTGTGCCAGTTGAGGGCCTAAACCCGAAATGTAAGTCAGCAGATGGCTGCTTGCCGTATTTAGGTTCACTCCCACCAGGTTTACACAACTTTCTACGGTGAGGTCCAGTGATTTCCTTAATTTCGTCTGGTCTACATCATGTTGGTATTGACCGACACCGATGGATTTCGGATCGATTTTAACCAATTCGGCCAACGGGTCCATCAGTCGGCGGGCGATGGATACAGCTCCGCGCACTGTGACGTCGTATTCCGGAAATTCATCACGGGCAATCTTGGATGCAGAGTAAATGGAAGCTCCTTGCTCGCTTACAACAAATACCTGAATTTCCTGCCTGAAGGTCTGGTGTTTCAGAAACTCTTCTGTTTCACGACTTGCTGTTCCGTTTCCTACCGCTATGGCTTCTATCCGGTAAGCTTCTACCATCTTTTGTATTTTAGACACGGCCTCTGCGGTTTTGTGTACCGGAGCATGCGGGTAGATATTTTCATTGTGCAGCAAATTGCCTTGCGCATCCAGGCATACCACTTTGCAACCTGTACGGAATCCCGGATCGATGCCCATTACCCGCTTTTGTCCCAATGGAGAAGCCAGTAATAATTGGCGCAGGTTCTGAACGAATACCCGGATGGCTTCTTCATCCGCCTGTTCTTTACTTTGTGCGGCAAATTCCGTTTCGATAGAAGATTTCAGCAGACGTTTGTAGGCATCCTGTACGGCTTCCGCCACTTGTTCTCCGCAAGCATTGTTACTACGGACGAAACGGCGTTCCAGACGTTCCACACACTCTTCATCATCAGGGCTTATGCTGACTTTCAACAGCCCTTCGGCTTCGGCACGGCGAATAGCCAGCAATTGGTGTGAGGTACATTTTTTCAGTGGCTTACTGAATTCAAAGTAATCCCGGTATTTATCAGCTTCACTCTCTTTTCCTTTCACCACTTTAGCCGTGATGACAGCTTGACGGGAGAAGGCGAAACGTACAGTGTTACGTGCCTGTTCGTCTTCACTGACCTGCTCGGCAATAATATCCCGTGCTCCCTTCAATGCATCTTCCGCATCTTTCACTTCTCCTTTGACGTATGCTTCTGCACGCTTCTCCGGGTTCGGCTCCCGCTGCAACATCAGTAGAGTGGCCAAGGGTTCCAGACCTTTCTGACGGGCTACTTCTGCACGCGTACGGCGTTTGGGCTTGTAGGGTAGGTAAATATCTTCAAGAATGGTACTATCCCAGGTTTCATCAATACGCTTTTGTAGTTCAGGAGTCATTTTCCCCTGTTCGTTGATAGTGCTGACGATGGTTTCTTTTCGTTTAGCCAGTTCATTCAGCTTCTCATATTGGGTTTTGATTGCTTCAATTTGCACTTCATCCAATCCTCCGGTAACTTCTTTACGGTAGCGACTGATGAAGGGAATCGTAGCTCCGTCCGCCAATAAATCGAGCGTATGGCCGATTTGTTTCTCAGAAATACTGAGGGCGGCAGAGATCATACGGTGAAATAACTGTATCATGTTGAATCGTTTTTTGAATAATGAGCGTCAAAGGTACAAAAGAATTATAAAAAACTCAAGTTTCGCAAACTTTATACAAAGCTTACGAACCTTTATATAAAAACAGGCACTAAATTCCCGGAAAGCCTTTATTTAAAAAAAGGGAGCCTTTTACAGCCCCCTATATTCCCTTTCCGCATTGAAGCACGGACAAGGTTTTATCGGATTCAAATCATGATGCCCCACAATCAGTGCGCGTGGAAAAATACGTTTCAACTCACGCAGAAGGGCCAGCAGTGAAGCCTTTTGTTCCAACGTGCGGGTGTCGGACGGTCGGCCTTCGGCATCCAGTCCTCCTTCGTAACAGATGCCGATGGAGTGGCGGTTATGGTTGAGGCAATGCGCACCGATTTTTTCCGTTGGACGGCCACGATGAATCTCCCCGTCGCGGGTTACGTAGAAATGGTAGCCAATGTCGCTGAAGCCACGGTGGCGGATGTGTTCGCGACGACAATCCTCAAGGCTCAGGCGCACGCCCTGAGGCGTGGCCGAGCAATGAATAATGAGGAGGGTAATCGTACGCATGGCTACTTGCAGGCGCCTAAACCTAAAGCTCCCACTATGGCGGTGGCTACGGTGATGATTACTTTGAGGACAATACCCCATACGGATTTTGACTTTTTTTCTTCATTCATGATGAGTGGATAATTAATAATTAAAAATTAGAACTTGAAAAATTGAACACTGGGAAAATTAATAATTAAATGTTAAGCATTGAAACTTGAAGATTAAATCCTCGCGCAGCCTTTAATTTTTAATTATTAATTTTTAATTTCTACGGCCTTCGGCTGTAGATTATCCTAACGGGTCATCTTCGATTCCCCCGTCGTTTCCTCCGCCGCTTCCGTCGGGCTTATTACCGGACGGCTTGCCTTCTACGGTGTACATGGAAGACTCCTTCATCTGCCCTTCCAGGTTAATCTGTGCATTGCTCAGTTCTCCCGTGGCACGGGCACGGAGTTTCAGCCCCTTCACGTTGTTGGCCAGTGAGAAGTCGGCAGCGGATTGCGCGCCTTTCTTGCTGACAATTCCCACGGAGAAAATGGCGAGGTCGTCCATTTTTACATTCTTTCCGTCCAGAATCAGCTCCTTGGTGCAAGAGACCATGTCAGTCAGCACTCCCTTGATGACGCCGGACGAGTAGGGGGTGTTGTGGTTGGACATGTGCTTGGCAAGTTTCTCAATGTCGAAAGTCTCCTCAATTACGGGACGTGCATACCAGAGACCTTTCAGCGGGCTGTTTTCGCCCGTCACTTGATACTTTTTGTAACGAATCATAGTTTGATAAACAGATTAAAAATTAATAATTAAAAAATTAAATATTCACGGTGTTGAACTCAACGATGCAAAGATAATACCGTGTATACAGGCGTTTGGCACTTTCGGATTGTTACGGTCGATTATGGACGGTTTCTGTCTGTTATTTATATACGTATAGTTGCCAATGTCATGATTTATAGCTATATTTGATGAAATATAACACATGAATGTCAGATATGAACACTTTTGAAATCCGTACCTATGGGCGCACTGAACTTGCCCAGCTCTATTGTCCCAATCTTTGTCCCGAATCCGCTTACCGCAAGTTGAAGCATTGGATTGAACTTTATCCCGGCCTGTGTGATGACTTGGCCGCTGTGGGGACGTCCTCTCACTCCCGCACCTATACGTCCGCCCAAGTGAGTCTGATAGCGGCTGCACTTGGCGAACCTTAAAGTTGAGGTTGGGCGGCGTAAAGTTGAGGTTGGTACACTTGGTACAGAGGTTCACTGTTCCCGTTCGTTTCGCACACACGTGCGTATTTATGGTTAGGGCTTTTGATAAGTTCCGTTTCCATCCACACTCTCTATCAGACCGTGCTTCTGCAAGCGCTTGAGCCAGGTAGAGGCTGTTCCGGGCTTAATGCCCATCTCTTCGGCTTTTTTTATGAATTCGGCCCGTGTAAATTTCTTTTCCATGCATTGTACCAGTGCATCCCGGTCAGCATTGCCCCGGCTGGTGACTTCGGTGGCAGGTAGGAAGGAGAGGATATGGGTGGTGTGGCGGTAGAGGCTTTCGGCCAGCGCCAGCACGGCATGGAAATCGTCGGGGGTGATGATGAGGTTCCATAAGCTGACGATGTGATCCTTCAGATTGTCCGGAGAGGTATTCGGGTCGGGCGATACATTGGGTGAATCGGCTATCTCTCCGTGCTCCAATACGCGGAGCATGGCCACCACTTCCATGATGCGGCAGATGTTGATGGCCAGACGCGCCACGCTGCTCGACATTTCGTCACCGTTGGTCAGTCCGGAACGTACGAATAGACCGGAGAATAACCGGTTGAATTCCTCTTTCTGCCCGTCGGTGAGACGTAGGGTGAAAAGTCCGTTCATGACGATGGCCTTCTGCTTGTCTTTCCATTCCATGCCCAGTGCAGTGAATATCTCTTCGAGATTGTTGTCGTTGCGGTCGAACTGGTTCTGCCAGTGGTGTATGGCGGGCATGTAGTAGAATACTTGCCGGGAAAAGAGTCCGTTTTCGGCACTGGGTATCAGGGGTTTCACTTGTGCGGGGGTGCCGGAAAGAAGTACGGAAAGATAACTCTTTTTCACTTCGCGGTATTCCCGGTCGGTGCGGCGGTTGTAGGAGAGGCCGTCGTGGTCGAAGGCTTTGCGCATGGTGTCGCTCCAGTGGCCGTACTCCGATCCTATGGCGGTAGAGATGGTGTCGGCCTCACTTTCGCATATCAGGCCGGTGCCGTCAGAATCCATCAGGTTCTGCAGAATACCCGTTCCGGTGTTGTTGCCGGAGATGAGGAACATCTTGTTGGGCGGGATTACGGGAGGCTCGGTCTTTGCACGTTCTTTGCCCAGTGTCTCGTACTTTGCTTTTTCGCGGCGGTAGGATGTCATACTTTCCGTCACCTGTTTGCGTACTTCATCGTGAATGGGTTCTACCAGTAGGCGTACCAGCGAGAGCACGCCTTTGCCTGATGCGGGCAGTGCTGTGATGAAAGTTTGCAGACAGGGCGAGATCATTTTTCCTCCGTAGGCACATCGCACGTGCCGTCCCATGCTGGCACCCAGTACGGTGACAGTTCCCAGTAGCAGTACGTCGCATTGGGCACGGGAGGTGCCGTAGCTAACGATGCGGTTCAAGGGATAAGGCCAATGTGTGTGCTCGTCGAAAGTGGGCAGGGGAGAGAGTGGACTGCTGTCCAGTAGGTTTTCTTCCTCATGTGCGGATACATCTTCTTCACGTGCGTGCGTGTGTGAGGCGGAAGAGGAGTGTGAATCTTGTGTACCAAGTGTACCAAACCCGTGTGGGATTTCGGATTGGACTTTTACGCCGCAAAGTTCGGCCAGATGGAAGGCGGTGCCTATGTGTACGTCGTTGTGTCCGTTTTTCAGTGCATTGCTGAATAGTTTGTCGGCTGCTCGTGGATCGTACTTTGGTGAGAAACTGCATAAGGTCAGGAAATCTTGGCGGCCCGCTTCACTGCAGTCGGTGGCGATGGCAAATGCCAGTTGTATGTACTCTTGATAAGTGGGAGCGATGTCGGCTCCTGCATTTCTTACGGCTTCGGTCAGGCGGTGCAATGAGGATAATTGTTCCATTGGTTCTGAGTAATTTGAATTATAATTTGCGATATTGATTCGTGAGCTTAATTTTCGACGTTTATTTTTTAATTCTCAAAAGCGCTCCTTCGTCATGGCAGAGGAAGCAGGAGCGTACGAGGTCTTTTCCCGATGTATCTACTCCTTTTCCGGGTTGGCGGTGGTTGCTGTCGTACATGCAGTGTACATAGTTCATGGCCCAGCGGATTCCATCTGTGGCTTTTTGTTCCGAGGTATGAGGAATGAAGGCTTTCACGCCCAGTCCACTGGGACTGATGAATGCCAGTGCGGGACACAGATACGGGTCATCAAATAATTCCTGTCGCAGGATTTCGGCTTCTTCGGTGGATTCGAGATGGTCGATGTCCACTACTACCAGTCCGGACAGCTCTTCCAGGCAGTCGCTTCGGCGACGGGTGAAGATTCCGCAAGGGGTCACGTAGGGCAGTGTTTGCTGCTTCAGGAGACGGCTGGTGTTTTCGTCACCCCACAGTGCGGCGTTTCGCACTTCGAGAGTCAGTGCAGTGAGTCTCTCGTTGGAGGTTATCAGTTTATATATTTCTTCCAGATTTATAGTCCGTAGCGGAGTAAGTGTGGCGCTCTTTACAGTTCTTCCGGTTGTTTTGTCCTTTATCGGCGAGATAGGGGGCATGAATAGTGACATTTTGAAAACGTTTTCCATTACATTTCATTTTTTAAATTCTTTCATTTTTAATTCTTTAGTAAGTGTTTGTGTCGGGCAAAAAAAAGAAGATGTCACTTTTGGATAAAGCGGCATCTTCTCATCTGCAGGGCTTAATCTTTGCCAAAGCGGGGGCAAAATTAAGTCCTTTTACAACATGTTGTTCAACACTAATTCATACTTGTTTTTTGTTGTTATTTTCTCTTTCTATTTCTCGGATTTGTGTACTTGGACTCTTTAAGTAATTCAATCAAATCTTGCCTTATTGTGTTGGCTGATATTCGTTTACCGTTCTTTTGCTGAAACTTTTCTCTTCTGTATAAAAAACGTGCAAGCGTTGCCAATCCGTTTTCTGGAGACGCGTCCAGACAATTTATCATGTAGAGCTCTAAAAATGCTTTTTCTATAATGTCCCGACGGTCGATTATTTTTGTAATCGTAGCCCCGGGTTTGGGTCCTCTTTTTGCTTTAATACCTTGTTTTATTGGCTTCTTACTATTATTCTTGTTCTTTTTTGCAGTTTTTTTTTGTTGCTGTATTTACTTTATTCTTTTCCATATTTCAGATGTTTTTTAATGTTGGAATTAGTGATGAAAAAATATGTTGTAAGTTGCGAAGGTAAGTGTAAAAAGAAGAGTGGGCAAAAATATCGGGATGAATGTTAATTTGAAACTTTTCTTTATGTTACTTAATGGGTTGGTATATAGGGGAATAAATTCTTGTTTTGTGGGTGTGCAAAAAACGTTCGTTTAATATGTGTAAATATTTATGAAAGAAGAGTCGTTATCAGGATAATAATCTGAATAGATATTAATGATATTTATTTTGAGAATAACAATTTGTTTATTAGGCATTTATAGAAATAGAAAAGTGCTCATAAGATTATTTTTATTAAACATCTTGCACATTCCAAAAATACCTTTTATCTTTGCGCCATTAAACGAACGATTAAAAAACGATTTTTCTCTCTAATCTATTCGTTTATAGCTTTTTATCTATAAAAAGTTCCACATAACTGTTTCATTGCTTCTTTTTCCGCGACGGTAGGAAGCGCTGGAATAAAATGAATGCAAGTTAGGCTACTTAAAATAATCGCATTACATAACTTGACCGGTAGGTATTTCACTACTCCGGTGTCCCTAAAAAATATCCTGACGCGAAGTAACTTCGCGAAAATTTCATGAACGAAAGTACTGACTCTCAACTTTCTACTCCTAACTCTCAATTACTCCACTGGTTTGCTGTTCGTGTTTCCTATAGTCGTGAATTGGCTTTGAAAGCTATTTTGGACGAGGAAAACATAGAGAGCTTTATCCCTATGCGTTATGGAATAGTAATGAAAGGTGGTAAACGTGTACGTAAGTTGGTTCCTGCCATACATAATCTTGTCTTTATTCATTCTACTCGTAAGCGTATAGATGCTTTGAAGGATGAACTCGAGGGAAAAATGCCTATACGTTTCATTATGAATCGTGAATATTGTCGTCCGGTCGTTATTCCTGATGCGCAGATGCGTAACTTTATTCTCGTGGCGGGTAGTTACGATGAAGCAGTTCTTTATATTGAGTCAGCTGAATTGAACCTGGTGAAAGGTCAGAAAGTTCGTATCACAGATGGTGTCTTTAAAGGCGTTATCGGCGAGTTTGTTCGCATCAGGCATGATCGCCGCGTGGTCGTTAATATTGAAGGTGTCATGGCTATTGCTACTACTTTTATACCACCTTCGCTTGTTGAACCGGTGATTATCGATTGATAATAGTATTGTCATTCTCGAGCTTGTCGAAGAATCTTCTCTTTTTGCAATAAAATAATTAATAATATGGATTCTAATTCTTCATCATTATTTTCCGCAGCCCATCATCTCTTAACCTACGGGCTTGATGGAAGTCCCATTTATGCGGACCAGTTTACACGTTTGAACCGTGACGTTTACGAACGAGCTATGGAACTTTATAGTACTCGTGGAAATACAGTCGAAGAAGAGGCTGAACTTTGCCTTGGCTTATTAGTAGCTTTTGCTGCAACAATTTATGATAATGGTCGTAAACAAGAATATATTCAGAATGTGCTGGATCGTAGCTGGGAAATACTTCCGAAACTTTCTCCTTCATTGCTTAAGGTGCGTCTTTTGACGTATTGTTATAGTGAGTTTTATGATGGGGAATTGGCAAAGGAGGCACATGAAATCATCAATACCTGGAATGAAAAAGAGATGACTTTGGAACAGGCGAAGATTGTGGAGGAGTTGAAAGGGGTTGAGGAGAATCAGTATCCTTGGGAAGAGGTGGAAGAATAACTAATAATTATGTGTTGTTTTTTCTTTGTCTAATTTTCTATTTTGACATATAGATATGATAACCTTTTGAGAAATAGTACAAAGAGAATTGTCACTTTTTCTGTTATTTTTCCAATTTTTACAATATGTGCAGTAAGTATGAGTGTATTTTTTCCATCATACCAGCAACTGAACCGTAAGCCTTCCTTAGGAAGGTAATCATTTCGTTTACCTACATTGTTATGGCATTGGCAATTTAATAACTGAATCTTCTATCTCTCCTTTTGCGAGTGAACGTGAAAATGCTTTATTCTTCAGCACTGACAAGATGGCCCAAGTCTCTACCGTTTCGGTAATTTTTGCTTGTTGTATGCATGATATCTCGACATTGGAATATCTGCGTAAATTTTTCTGCGAAATCGTACAATTGCGTTGTGATTATGAGAATTTACTCCCTATGACCATCGGAATGAATACTAATAAATTTAAAAATATAGTCCTCTAAGGAGGGAATATCAAAATTGATATATAAACTTATCTAAATGGGTAAGTTGGTAACGGTTTTCTATTCTATTAAATAAAATCATCATTATATGATTGATATTACAGATAAAGCAATGTGTTGTGGTTGCAATGCATGTGGTGATGTATGTGCTCACAATGCAATCACATTCAATACAGATATTGAAGGTTTTTGGTATCCTGAGGTGGATAAAGATAAATGTGTGGATTGTGGTTTGTGTGAGAAAGTATGTCCGATAATCAACATAAAGGAACTGAAGAAGAACGACCTTCCGCAATCAGTCTGCTATGCGGCTGAACATAAAAACATTGAGGTCGTATTCGATTCCACCTCTGGAGGTATGTTTTCAGCCTTGGCTGATGTTATGTACAAAGATAAAGGCTATGTTGGCGGTGCTATCTTTAACGAAGATTTTTCTGTTCGCCAATATATATCTAATGACAAGGTTGATCTTCCTCGTATCCGTAGCTCAAAATATTTGCAAAGTTCTTTGGAGGGATTCTTCGTACAGGTAAAGGTTTTGTTGCGTAATGATGAGAAGGTACTTGTTTGCGGAAGCCCTTGTCAAATGGCGGCTTTGCGCGCATTCCTTCACAAAGACTATGATAATTTGATTATCGCTGATTATATCTGTCGTGGTATCAATTCGCCTAAAGTATGGCGTAAATATCTTGACTCGTTTGAAGAACGCTATGGCTCCAAGGTAGTATATTGCAAAGCTAAATCTAAAGAATATGGCTGGCGTAATCTTACACAGAAAGTGATTCTTGCCAACGGCAAACATGTCTATGAGACTAAAGACCAATCCAATTATACTAAGGGATATTTGCAGACCAATGCTTATTGTCGTCCTTCTTGTTACGATTGTAAATTTAAGGGCTATCCTCGGATTGCTGATATTACTTTGGCCGATTTTTGGGGTATTGAAAAGGTTGATACCTCAATGGAAAAGAATCTTGGTACTTCATTGGTTATGATTAATTCGAAGAAAGGAGAGGTCTATTTTGAAAAAGTAAAAAGCCGTATTAATTATGTTCACGTGCCTTTCGAGAGTATTGAAATTGGTAATAGGTCTTTGAATCTTTCTTTGGATCTCCCTAAGGTAAATCGCCAACAATTCTTCTCTGATCTCGACCGGATGACCTTTCTCGAATTGTCAAGGAAGTATATTTTTCCTTCACAAAAGAGTAAAAAACAGATGATAAAGAGTATTTTACGTTATGGATACACAATCTTAAAAAACACCCAGTGCCATCCGAGGCCATTATATCAGTTGTTTAAGTATAATTCTCTTCGTGATATATTCTCTCACAACATTATCTTACCCACTCCTTATTGTGTTATTGATATTTCGAAAACAGCCATTGTCAATAAGAAAGGAATTACAATTTTGGGACGTAAGGTTAAATTTGCCAAATCACGATTGGAAACGAGACTTTCTGTTGCTGATGGGGCAACGTTGAATTTGGGCGGCGATCTTAAACTTGGATATGGAGCAGACATTGAGGTCTTTGAAGGAGCGACGCTTACTTTTAAGGGGCATGGAGGTTCTAATATTGGTCTTACCGTAATTTGCGGTGACCATATTGAATTTGGTGATGGCGTGATGATGGGACGCAATGTTACGGTCAGGGACAATAATGGCTCTCACTATATTAATCGTCAGGGGTATAAGAACAGCAAGCCTGTGATAATAGGTGATAAAGTATGGCTTTGTGAATCTTGTACTGTGATGAATGGGGTAAAGATAGGTGATGGTGCCATTGTTGCTGCTAAGTCATTTGTCATTAATAAGGTACCTGCCCATTCTTTAGTGTCAGGCCATCCTTCTCAAGTACTTGATGAAGATGTATATTGGAAATATTGATAAAATAATTATAATATGGAATTACAAAAATTTATTCAAGACTTTGTCGATCAGTTTGAGGATATGAATGTAGATGAATTGACTGTCAATACCGAGTTTAAAAGCCTTGATGAGTGGAGCTCACTTGCTGCATTATCAATCATTGCCATGATTGATGATGAGTATGAGGTGTCGGTTAACGGTAATGACATCCGTAATTCGGAAACAATAGGTGATTTGTTTGAACTGATAAAATCTAAGAAGTGATGTACAATCCATTTGCTATTGCAGATAGGACGATTCTTGTTACCGGCGCATCTTCTGGAATAGGACGTTCCACAGCCATTGAGTGTTCCAAAATGGGTGCAAAACTGGTTATAACAGGGCGTAATGAAGCTCGGTTGCAGGGAACCTTTGATGCTCTTGAAGGCGAAGGCCATCTTGCTGTTATTGCAGATTTGGCAAATGAGGAACAAATGGATATGCTTGTAGAACAGACTCCTGTCTTATATGGGTTAGTCAATAATGCAGGTATTACGGAAACTCTTCCTACACAATTCATCAAGCGTGAAAAACTGGAAAGGGTGCTGGAAATTAATACGATAGCTCCCATCATGTTAACGCAAAAATTGCTAAGAAAGAAGAAGATAGCTACAGGAGGAAGCATCGTCTTCACATGTTCCATAAGTGGAACATCTGTGAGTGTGGGAGGAAATATACTTTATTCTACTTCTAAAGGGGCGATTAATGGTTTTGTAAAGAATGCTGCTCTGGATCTCTCACAAAAAAGAATTCGTGTAAATGAAGTTTGTCCAGGTATGATCGATACCCACATACTTGATGACAGTTCCATTACTTCTGACTTGCTTGCAATAGAGATGTCCCGTTATCCTTTCAAGCGTTTTGGTAAACCGGAAGAGGTAGCCTATGGCATTATCTATCTTTTGTCTGATGCTTCCTCGTTCGTGACAGGTACAGGAATAGTGATTGATGGTGGTTTTACTCTACAATAATGGCTATCTATGCAAACAATAATAGATAATATCAGTATTGAATCAGTGGCTGCATGGCTTCCTAAAAACAAACTTGATATGCGGTCGTTATGTTCTTCCTATGGAGATTCGGAGGTGGCGAACATTATCAAGGCTACTGGTGTTGAAAAGGTCAGAATAGCAGACACGGATATGACTTCTTCGGATATGTGCCAGAAAGCGGCTGAATATCTTTTTGATGCGGACAGCATTGACAAGTCTGTCATCGATGGTTTGGTGTTTGTATCTCAAACTTCCGATTATATATTGCCTGCGACTTCGATATGCTTGCAGGACAGGTTAGGACTGTCTGAAGATACGGTATGCATTGATATTCATTACGGCTGTTCCGGATACATTTATGGCTTGTTTCAGGCTGCGTGTTGGATTAGTTCAGGTATGTGCTCAAAGGTGTTGGTACTTGCTGGTGATACTACCTCACGCATGATTAATCCTATGGATAAATCTTTACGGATGGTGTTTGGCGATTGTGGTACAGCCACTTTGGTTAGCCGTGGTGGCAGTTCTATGGGATTTCATATTCAGTCCGATGGTAGTGGAGCTGACAGACTGATTGTACCGGCAGGTGGTTTTCGTACTCCTGTTTCAACTGAAACTTCCATTTTGGAATATGATGAAGACCATAATGGACGTACCCAAAATGATCTGTTTATGGACGGTATGGCTATCTTTAACTTTGCTATCACAAAAGTGCATAAGAACATAAACAGCCTGTTGGAAACGATGCAGTGGGAGAAGGATTCTGTAGGTCTGTTTGCTTTACATCAGGCCAATGTATTTATGGTGAACTATATTCGCAAGAAACTTAAGGTGCGGGCAGAGGTGACTCCTACAAACGTGACAAATTATGGCAATACCGGACCTGCTACTATTCCTCTTCTCTTCTCAGACCTTTGTAGTCAGGGCAAGTATGATTTGTCCCGAGTTGTCATGAGCGGATTTGGAGTAGGTCTGTCATGGGGTAGCGTGGCTGCAGACATGTGTTACACCCGTTTTTATAACCCTGTTAATAAATAAAGAAATGAAAGAAATAGTTTTGGCTATCATAAATGATATTCGTGCCACAAAAGAACTACCGGCCGTATCAAGCCTTAATATAAACGATAACTTGCGTAGTGATTTGAGCTTGACCTCCTTTGATCTTGCCGAATTGACTGTCCGTATTGAGGACGAGTTTGATATTGACATTTTTGAGGACGGTCTTGTGAACACTGTAGGAGAGTTGTATACAAAGTTGGAGAAATAGAACAGTATGACTATTTTTTTGTACAATGGGGAATTGTCGTATAGTTATGCAGACCTTTTGGAAGCTGTATGCATGGATGATTATGTCCCTTTATTGAAAACTCATGATATCTTCAGATACTTTTCTAATCTGATAAAGGCACTGGTCAATAATAAGCCTTTGGTATTGCTTGATTCCGATCTTAGTCTATCCGAATTGGGGGGGATAAGTGAAGAAAAAGTTAATATCGTAGAGAAACTTCAAACAAGAAAATTCTTTTCAATGGATGAAGTGGTTAAAGCTTTGCAACAATCCGCTTCTGAAATTACGATATTTACTTCCGGAACGACAGGGCAACCTAAAAAAGTTATTCATAGCGTACAGAGCCTTTCTCGTTCGGTTCGTTGTGGTGAAAGGTATTGGGGACAGGTTTGGGCATATGCCTATAATCCTACGCACATGGCTGGGCTTCAAGTGTTTTTTCAAGCTTTTGAGAATCAGAATACTTTGGTAAATGTGTTTGGCCTTGGCCGGAATGAAGTTTATAATCTGATAGAGAAGTATTCTGTAACTCACATTTCAGCTACTCCTACCTTCTATAGGCTGTTACTCCCTTTGGAAAAAGAATATTCTTCCGTACAGCGAATTACTCTGGGTGGAGAGAAAAGTGACCAATGTCTTTATGATGCTATTCACAGCATATTTCCTCTAGCTAAGATTAATAATATATATGCTTCTACAGAGGCAGGGTCTTTGTTTGCAGCAAAAGGCGATTGTTTCCAGATTCCTGCTTCCATCCGTGATAAATTCATGGTTGTGGATGATGAATTACTTATTCATCGTTCATTGTTGGGATGCTCGGAGAGTTTTAGTTTTGATGGAGATTATTATCATTCAAATGATTTGGTAGAATGGGTCAATCAACAAGAAGGTATTTTTAAGTTTAGAAGTCGTAAAAACGAACTGATAAATGTAGGTGGCTATAAAGTTAATCCCGGAGAAGTGGAGCTTGTTATCAATGCAATTGAAGGCATCCGTCAGTCACTGGTTTATGGTAGGTACAATTCTGTTCTGGGTAACATACTTTGTGCTGATATCCAATTAGAGGATGGTGCTCTGCTGAAAGAAGTTGATATTCGTCGTCAACTCAGGGATAAGTTGCAGGATTTTAAAATTCCCCGTAGAATAAAGTTTGTAGAGACATTCACTTTGACAAGAACCGGAAAATTAAAAAGATTATGAACTATTTAGTAACAGGATGCTCACGTGGGGTAGGCCTTGAAATATGCAGGGTCTTATTGCAGCAGGGACATATTATATATGGTATAGCCCGTTCTTATACAGATGACTTTAAGGCGTTGGAAGCGGAGTTTAAAAATAAACTTTTCTTTAAAAGTATAGATTTGGGTGATAGTGAAAATGTGCACAGAAATGTGTTCAAGGAATTTGTCAATAATAGGATTCAGCTTCATGGGTATATTAACAATGCTGCGATGGCTTATGATGATATTGTCACGAACTTGAAATTGGATAAGCTACACTCCATGTATTCGATAAATGTTTTCACTCCGATGATGATAACTAAATATGTCTTACGTAATATGCTGCTTCATCATACAAAGGGAAGTATTGTCCATATTTCTTCTATTTCAGTACATACAGGTTACAAAGGACTGGCTATGTATGCATCCAGTAAAGGTGCTCTTGAAGCTTTTTCCAAGGATACGGCAAGAGAGTGGGGTGAACTGGGAATACGCAGTAATGTGGTTGTTCCCGGTTTTATGGAGACGGCTATGAGTTCTACGCTTACCGATGAACAAAAAAATCGTATTTATAAACGTACTTCAATGAAAGCTGCTACTCCTGTCCGTTCGGTGGCAGAGACGGTAGCATTCTTATTGTCAGAGGGGGCTTGTGGCATAACAGGGACGGAGATAAGGGTGGATAATGGAACTATTTGATTGAGGAATGAGGGTTTTATTGATTGGAGGTACAGGAGTTCTTTCTTCTGCAGTCACAGCGGAAGCTTTAAGGCAAGGTATTGCAATCACGATGATTAATCGTGGACGAAATGTGAAAAACTTACCGGATGGTGTGGAACTGATTAAATCTGATAGAAAGAACTATTCTTATATCCGTCAACAATTAGAAGGTCGCAGTTTTGATGCAGTTATGGATTATCTTTGTTACTCGGACAAAGATACGGCAGAGAGTGTAAATCTTTACAAAGAATTTACTAAACAATATTTTTTCATCTCTTCATGCGCTGTATATAATACTAGGCTTGGTGAAGTTTGTCATGAGGATTCTCCTAAAGTTCTTCCTGTGTGGTCCTATAGTGTGAACAAATGGGCTAGTGAACAGCATTTAATGAAATTACTTGAAGGCAGTGATGTGCACTATACTATTATTCGTCCGTGCGTAACTTATGGAAACACTCGTATCCCATACGGAATTTCGCCTATATATGGTTATCATTGGACACTTGCTGCTCGTATTCTTGCCGGAAAACCAATTATACGTTGGAACGGTGGAATAAACCGTTGTAACATAACACGTGTCGAGGATTTTGCTATGGGAGTAGTAGGATTGATTGGTAATACAAAGGCATATGACGAAGCTTTTAATGTTTGTGGCGACGAAGCACCATCTTGGAATGAAGTCTTAAGTTGTATTTCTAGAATCATTAAGAAAGAAATTAAAACCATTGATTTGCCAAGTACTTTTTATGCTCATGAAATGCCTTCACGCAAAGGTGAAATTCTTGGTGGTCGAAGTATTGATGCCATTATGGATAACTCTAAATTGAAATCTGTAATACCTGATTTTCAACAAACATTATTTATTGAGGATGGTATAAGAAAAACGATTGAAGCTTACAAGATGAACAACTATGAGGCTGGTATAGATTGGTTTTTTGATGCAGATACAGACCGTATAATTAGCAAGTGGTGTAAAAGCAAAGGAATTGATACAACTAATTATCATCTAAATTTTATTGATTATTTAGGGAATGCTACTGCCTCTGACAAAATTCAATATTTATTTGTTAAAAATAAGAGCAATTTTTTCTTTTTTATAATATACAAATCATTTAACCTGATGAAAAGGATTATTAGAAAGTTAAATGGCATGTTTAAGCTAAGGAAAACACAATAATACAATTGTAAAATTGATACAAATTTCTAATATATGAAAACTGTTCTGCTTGCAGGAGGTTTCGGCACTCGTATATCCGAAGAATCTCAATTTAAGCCAAAACCGATGATTGAAATAGGCGGAATGCCTATCCTTTGGCATATCATGAAAGAGTATGCGTACTATGGCCATACAGAGTTTATCATTTGTGCAGGTTATCGTCAGGAGTATATCAAAGAGTGGTTTGCCAACTATTATTTGCATAATTCTGATGTTACATTCGATTATCGTAATGATAATAATCAAATGATAGTGCACCAAAGTAATCTAGAACCTTGGAAAGTGACGATTGTAGATACAGGTTATAACACAATGACTGGCGGTCGTATCAAACGTATTCAAAAATATGTAGGTAATGAACCTTTTTTTATGACCTATGGTGATGGTGTGTGTGATGTAAACATCAATAACCTGCTATCATTCCATCAGCAACATGGTAAAATCGCAACTCTAACCGCTGTGAAAATGATACAAGAGAAAGGTGTACTAAATATTGGTGGTAATAATGCAGTGAAATCATTCCGTGAGAAGAATATAGCTGATGGTGCAACTATCAATGCTGGCTACATGGTACTACAATCCGAAATTTTCAATTTATTGACTGGTGATGATTGTATATTTGAAAGTACACCATTGGAAACTCTTGCTCATGAAGGCCAACTTATGTCATATATCCATGAAGGATTCTGGCAATGTATGGACAATATAAGAGAAAAAATGATGTTAGAGAAATTGCTAGCAACGAATAATGCTCCATGGAAAAAATGGGATAAACAGGTGCTAAATTTTGAATACAAAAATGAGGTAAATAATGGATGATATGTATCCGCTCACAGAAAGGATTAAAATCATAGAGCGTCATCTTATAGCAGATGAGAGGGGGTGGTTTTTAAAGGTAATTACTGGTACAGAAGATAATATTCCCTCTCATACAGGTGAGGTTTATTTAACAATGGGAAAACCAGGTCAGTCTAAAGGTGGACATTACCATCTACAAGCATTAGAGTGGTTTACAATTATTGAGGGAGATGCAATGCTCAAACTTGAAGATATTACCACGCATGAAAAGCTTGAAATTGAAATGTCACTAAGCAAGGCTATTACAGTCTTTATACCAAACAATGTCGCTCATATTATTACAAACAATGGCGATAAAAATTTTATCTTACTATCCTATACAGATAAACTCTATGACCCTAAAGATACAATAGTATATAATTTTGAATAGAAATGGTAGATATATTTGATGACTTTTATAGAGGCAAACGTGTACTTATAACTGGGCATACAGGTTTCAAGGGTTCGTGGCTTTCTATTTGGTTACACGAACTAGGTGCAGAAGTGATAGGAGTAGCTTTAGATCCATTTTCACAAAAAGACAATTTTGTACTCTCAGGAATTGGGGGGAAAATAAAAGCAGATATACGGGATGATATACGGGATAGACAAAAGCTGAAAAATATATTTTTAGAATATCAACCGGAAATTGTATTTCATCTGGCTGCGCAACCATTAGTACGTCTCAGCTATGAACAACCAGTGGAAACCTACGAAGTTAATGTAATGGGTACCATCCATGTGTTGGAAGCTATTCGTAAGACACCAAGTGTTAAGGTTGGTGTTATGATTACTACTGACAAATGTTATGATAATAAAGAACAATTACAAGGATACAAAGAAACAGATCCTTTTGGAGGTTACGACCCCTACTCTTCTTCTAAAGGAGCTTGTGAAATAGCCATCCAATCTTGGAGAAGAAGTTTTTTTAATCCTGTAGACTATGGTAAGAAGCATACTGTATCAATTGCATCTGTTCGTGCTGGAAATGTTATTGGTGGTGGAGACTGGGCATTAGACCGTATTATTCCAGATTGTATTCGTGCATTGGAAACTGGTAAAGTGATTGATATCCGTTCACCGAAAGCTATTCGCCCATGGGAGCATGTTCTTGAGCCGTTATCCGGTTATATGATATTGGCTCAAAAAATGTGGGACAACCCTACGGGATATTGTGAAGGATGGAATTTTGGGCCTGAAGCCGATGGCTTTTCCACTGTTTGGGAGGTAGCTACAGAATTGATTAAAAACTTTGGTTATGGAGAATTGAAAGATTCTTCAGATTCTAATGCTGTTCATGAAGCCAAGTTATTAATGCTTGATATAAATAAAGTAAAAGCGAAATTAGGTTGGAAGCCAAGAATGAATATGCAACAATGTATGGAACTAGTAGCAGATTGGTATAAAAGATATCAAAAAGAAGATGTATATCAGATTTGCATAGACGAAATTAATCAATTCCTAAAATAGACGAATCCATGAAAATTTCAATAATTGGGACAAATGGAATGCTTTCAGTTGCTTTAACAAAATATTTCTATTCTAATAAAGACGCTCAAGTAGATGTTTACGGTCTTGACGTCCCTAAGGGGTATGAATGTAGCGTTTTCTATGCTATAGATTTATTGAAAGATACATTACCATTTGAAAATCTTATAGAATCTGACATTATTTTCTATGCTTCAGGCGCAGGCGTACAAGCAGCTTTACAAACTGACCCTACATTAATATATAATCTTAATGTAAGTGTCCCAATTGAAATATCCATTCAATTAAAGAAAAGAGGATATAGAGGTATATGGGTGTCTTTTGGTTCGTATATGGAGATAGGAGTAAATAAAGAAGAAGAGAAATCATTTACTGAAGAGGAGATTGTATGTTCATTTTTACCAGTAACAAATGATTATGCTTTAAGTAAACGACTTTATACTCGTTACATAAATGATTTTAAAGCAGATTTCATTTTCTATCATTTCATATTGCCCAATATGTTTTCAGAAGATGACCTAAAACCTGGCACACGATTAGTACCTTATACACTACAGTATTTGCAAGATTATATAGCTGATAAAAATCCTCAGACACCAAGATTCAGTTCAGGATTTCAAACTCGTCAATTTATTACACTAGAAGAAATGATTCAAACAGTTGATAGAACGATTGGTAATAAAGTATCTTCTGGTATATATAATATTGGTGGTGGTGAGTTTTTAAGTATTCGCAATCTTATTGAAAGGTTATTTGATATCTATAAAGTTCCTTGTAAGCCAGAATATTTTGGAAATGAGATAAGAAGAGATAATGAAATAAAGAGTCTTTGCATTAATGGAAATAAATTGAAATCTTTGATCTTTAGTTTGCCTGAGGCTAAAATAGAAGAAATATTTAAGCCTAAACTGTAAAGAATTAATTGATGCAATCAACTGGTAATAAGACTATCGTAAAGAATACGATAATGCTATACATACGATTGATCGTAAATATGATAATTACATTGTTTACTGCACGTGTTGTATTGCAAACATTGGGTGTTGAAGATTATGGTATTTATGGAGTAATTGGAGGTGTTCTCTCAATGTTTTCATTTCTAAATTCCTCAATGAGTGGAGCAACATCTAGATTTCTGACTTATGAATTAGGTAAGGGAAGGACGAAAAGATTAGCTGTAACTTTTTCAACATCAATCATTGTACATATAGTAATAGCTTTATTAATAGCTTTTTTATGCGAGACTATTGGAATATGGTTTATTAACAATAAATTAATCATTCCAGAAACTCGATTAATAGCTGCTCATTGGGTTTTTCAATTTGCAATATTTTCTATGATTGTAAGTGTAACGCAAGTACCTTATAATGCCACAATATTTTCTCATGAAAGGATGGATGTATATGCATATGTGGAAATAGTTAGCTCAATATTAAAATTATTAATTGTTTATTTGCTTGTTATAGGAAATTTTGATAAACTGATTCTTTACGCTATTCTAAATTTTAGTGTAAATTTTATAATAGCCTTATATTACAGATATTATTGTGTCCGTTATTTTGAAGAGTGTAGATTTCATTGGATATTAGATAAACCATTATTAAAAGAGATGCTTAGTTTTTCAGGCTGGGATTTGTATGGTAACCTAAGTGTTATGGCTAGAACACAAGGAGTCAATATGATTTTAAATATGTTTTTTGGCCCTATCATGAATGCTGCAGCTGATATCGCATCTAGAATACAATCACTAATAATGAACCTCTCTACTAATGTTTCGATAGCAACAAGGCCACAAATTGTTTTAAATTACTCACAAGGAAATCATGAGAAAATGATTTCACTTATGCGAGATGGAGCTCGTTTGACTTTCATACTGATGTTACTGTTCTCTGTACCATTAATATTTGAAATACATTATATTTTAAAATTATGGTTAGGAGTAATCCCAAAACACACAGAAATGATTTGCATCTTGACTTTATTATGGAATTTAGTAGTTGCCATGAATATAACAACCAATCATGTTGTCCAAGCCACAACTAAAATTCGTCTGGTTAGTATAGTATCAGGTACATGCTTCTTATCTGTTATTCCTGTAACCTATTTCTGCTTTAATACAGGTGTCGATTATTGGTTTCCATTTGCATACAATGTCATGATGGCAGCTATTTGTCCTGTCATAGGAGGATATACTCTACAGAAATACATAAAAGGGTATAGTATTAATAAGATCATGTTGCCAGACCTTTTGCGAGATTGGGTAGCATTGATTATCATATGCTTAGTATGCTATTTATTTATACAAAATGTGAATGAAGGTTTTATACGTGTATTATACACTTGCACCATATCAACGATATTAACTTTATTCGCAGGCTATTATATAGTATTTCCAGCAGAGCGACGCCAAGTAATTACAAATTTTATTATTAATAAAATATGGAAAAGAAAGCTTTAGTTTCTTTGATAACTCCCTGTCATAATTCAGCAGCATTCATTCATCGTTTATTTGATTCTGTATTAAATCAGACATATCCTAATATTGAAATGATAGCCGTTGATAACGACTCAAAAGATAATACAGCAAAAATTATTAAGAATTACATACCTCTTTTCAATAAAAAGGGGTATAGATTGATATATTTGCATGAAGAAGATTTAGGTCCTTCAGCTGCAATTCAAAATGGGTTAAAACACATTAATGGAGAATATTTATTAATGCCAGATAGTGATGATTGGTACTCAATGCCCACTTCTATCGAAAAATTTGTAACAAAATTTGAGGAATTACCAGATGTTTACGCCATTTTGCGCTCACAGATTCAGTTTATTGATGAAAAAAGTATGTTACCCATAAAAATAGCATATAAAGACTTTCCCACTGATGATCCAGGTACGCTTTTTGAAGATTGTCTATTTGCAAAAAATGGATATAACTTTGCACCTATAGGTTATATGGTTAAAGTATCGAAATTGCGAGAACAAACAGGATTACAAATTTTCAATGCATATAATATGGGACAGCAAAGACAGATTTGTCTTCCTTTATATTACAATTACAAAGCATGGACAATACCTGAACCTTTAGTAAATTACTTAGTCCGATCTAATTCAATTAGCCATGGTAGTTATAATAAATATGAAACTCAAAAAGAACTTCATGAAAAAATTTATTCATACATCTCTACGATCTTAAATTCTATAACAAACATGCCAATAAAAGAGAAAGAAATGTATTTGGATAAATATATGAGGCAATCAATTAAGAGGATAGCCTATCAAGCATGTAATAATAATGATAAAAAAGGACTGAGAGCTTTTGTTAATGAATATAAAACATATGGGGGTAATAGATTCTTGCTGATAATTTTACTTAAGATCCAGCAATTGAAGGCGCTGAGAAAGAAAGTAAGCGTCCCAAAATGATGTATTGCTCACTCCTATAAAAGCACCGACCTTTGCTGCTGTAATTAAAAAATAAAAACATATGTATAGCAGTAGCAATTTTGGTATTTGTTCATTCGTTACAAAGCGGATGCAATGCCTCGAGAAGAGTCCGTCCAGGAATTCTGTTTGAAAAAACAAAGTACCCTAAAATCCCTTTCACAATGAAAATAGGAATAATAACTTTACCACTTGAATCTAATTATGGTGGAGTTCTTCAAAATTGGGCTTTACAGATGTTATTGCGCAGGCTGGGACATGAGCCTATAACCATTGATTTTGAAAAGAGATCAATTTTTCGACTAATAATGGTTAACCTAAAAACTATCCTTTTACATTTTTATGGCAAGAAAAGACCTTTTGTAAGGTGGAAAGATTTAGAAAGAAATCCTCTGTTTGATAAGTTTATAAAATCAAACATTAATTTGTCTAATTTAGTTAATCATTATTCGAAAAAAATAATCAAACAATATGGAATTGAAGCCATAGTTGTAGGCAGTGATCAAGTCTGGCGTCCCAAATATTCACGACCATTTCTTTATGACCGATACCTACGATTTATAAAAGGGATGCCTATTAAGAGGATTGGTTTTGCTATTTCATTCGGTGTTGATTCTTGGGAGTATAATGTAGAAGAAACCCCAAAGTGTGCATTGCTTGCTGCAAAATTTGATGCTTTGTCCTTTAGAGAGCAATCAGGCGTGAAGTTATGTAAGCATTATCTCAATTGCGATGCTATTCAAGTTTTAGATCCAACATTACTTATCTCAAAAGATGCTTATATTGAATTATGTAGTTGTGTTCCAGTTAGTAAAGAAAAATATATAGCTTCGTATATTATTGATAAGAACTGGAATACGGAAAAGATTCTATTACGGAAGCATACTGAATTAGGTATTCCTATAAAAGAATTTACTGCTAACAAAAATGCTACCATCTCGATAGAAGAATGGTTGGCTATGTTTCGAGATGCTGAATATATAGTGACAGATTCATTTCATGGTACTGCTTTCTCTATAATATTTGGGAAAAAATTTCACTGTATATATAATGAAGATAGGGGTTCGGAACGATTTATAAGCCTCTTAACATTGTATAATATGGGGGAATTAGAAAAGTATAAAAAGATAAGTATTGAATTCCTTTATAAATCTCTAAGCATATGAAAAATGTTAAAATATCTATAATTGTTCCAATTTATAATATGGAACAATACATCGGGGAAACGATAGAGAGTGTTCTTAAGCAGACGATGTCTGATTGGGAACTTATTCTTGTAAATGACGGTAGCAATGATCGTTCACTGGATATATGCCGTGATTATGCCACCCATAATGTTCGAATCAAAGTTATTGATATGTCTAATAGTGGTGTTTCGGCAGCTAGAAGATGTGGATTACAAGTGGCAAGCGGTGAATATGTTACTTTCCTTGATGGAGATGATTTACTTTTTTCAGATGCTTTAGAATATGCTTATAGGACACTAAAGTTATGGAATGTGGATATGTTATCTGGAAGTGTTCAAAGAGGTTTAGAATCAGGTGCTAAGATTCAGCGGTTAAAAGATAAACTGTATAATATGAAGTCATATAGTGAAGCGCATGCCAGATATAAAATAAAGATGGGTTTACATGCCGATTTCATAAGGCGATCCGCATTAATGAAACATCAGGTGATTATTGATAGAACGATAGTTAATAATGAAGATTACTTATTCAAATTATTTGTTATTCAAGATATCAATACTGTATATACAACAAGTAAGGTACTTCATCTATACCGTTATAGAGAGGGTAGTGCATGCCATCGAGAGTATCCTGTTGCCTATTGGTATCATTATTTTGAATACTTTAAATCTCAATATGTAACTTATAATGTTCATAGAGATATTTATCTTATATCCAAACTAACGAAGCTAACGAGCTTAATTAGAAATCATGATTATGAATTCGATTTTCAATCTGTTGAAATAAGCGATCTCAAGGAGTTGCCGATAAATATATGCCTTAATATTTACACTGTGCTAACATTGATTTCTGTCAAGATGAATTCACGCATTTTTATACCTTTATTGAAATTTCATCCCAAAGCACTACTAAAGAATATATTCTATGTGTCAATTCCTTAAAATAGTAATCCTTTATTTATATCATTTATTTATAATATTTGGATTCCTGTTTGAGATACCGATATATGGACCGCTTACTACACGTAGATTGTCTGTGTTAATCGGAATGATTATACTTCTTATTAATAAAAAGAATGCAGCGAAAGTGTATAGCTATTTTAGTAAGAAGAAAATAGGTACTTATTATGCTTTATTTCTCTTTTGCGCCTTGTTGAGTTTGTTTAATGTTTCTTTTCAAACGTCAATGAAAAATACTTATTTAGAAATATGGTATTTTTTTTATATGATTTTATATATACTGGTATTTGCAGTATTTTTAGTAGTTGAGTTCAAAGATATAGAGAAACTTGTATATGTATATATTGGTGCTTTTGCTTTGCAGTTTGTGATTGTTTTGTATGGGTTACTTGATAACAACTTCTTGATTTATATATATGAGAATTGGTATTTCGGCGACGATCGATTTGCAGAGACAGTAAGCAAAGGAACAAGGTTGATGGGCATAGCTTTAAATAGTTCAAATGGTTCAATTACATGTAGTTCGGCTTGTGTTTTAATTGCATTCGCTTATATTACCGGAAGACTTAATAGATTCTTGTTCTATTTATCATATTCAATGATGATGATTCTTACTATATTTATTGGTCGTACTGGAGCATTAGTTGAATTAGCATTATTAGTTTATATTATTATGATTAACTTCAAACTTAGCAATATATTTATAATTATTGGTTTTATTTTCTGTGGTGTCTCAATAATCACTTATTTATTGGGAGAAGTGTCTCCTTTAGCTGCGGATGCTCTATCGGGATGGATAATGGGAGCATTTGACCCAGAATCACGTTCTGAGACAATAAATGGAATAGCTGCGGTTGTTCCTAGTTTGTCGCCTGAAATGATATTTGGCACAGGAGTTATGCGAGGGAGGGCTGATTCTGGGATTGTAGTCGGATCTGATAGTGGTTATGTAAAATTTTATGGTGCTATTGGTATTATAGGTGCTTTTTGCTATTATCTTGCTTATTTAAAGTTGTTTAGTTTGCCTATGAGAAAGTTTGTTTTAAGGAAGTTGAAATTTTTCTTTTATTTTGTTATAGTACTGATATATATAATTGAATACAAAGAGCCCTTTTTAATGTATTATACCCTACCTTGTGCTTTTCTGACGGTTTTATTGTTTAATGAATTTTATGCTAGAAAAAATATTAATATAGAATGAATATTCTCATTCAGCAAATAACTATCCGACTTCTGGCTATCATTTTCAAACTGTTATCGGTATGCTGTGTAGAGAACTGTCATTGCAGGGATATGATGTACTTGTAGCTTCATTGTGTGCTTTCTTATGCTAAATATTGTATTAAAGCAGTACCATACCATTATGCAAAAGATGTTTCTACACATAGAGGAACAAAATAGATCCATATATTGGACCTAAAATATATGTTTTACGGAGAGGGCGATTCTTGAAATCTACTTTTCTTGGATTACTCAAAAAGTAGTTAGTAGTTGTGTAGAACTATTTTGATATTTTATATAGTTAATTGGGGTTAGTACTCTAAACATCTTCTTTCGTGAGATTGCGCTTGATCGCTGAATCTGTTGCCAATGAAAATAGGCCTAAATAATAATAAGCACTAAAAAGCAATTCCTTTTTCGACATGCTTTATAGAAAATTTGCCTCTTGCGACTTTGGGGATTCTGTGTGTCAAAATTGGATGATAGTAAAATTTATAAAAAATAAAGGTATAAAATGTATAATGTGTATTCTGTTGATTATAAACGTAATAAGGGGGGAGGGCATACGCTTCGCTTTTTACGTGTACTGAGGCTCTTTCAATGTAGTAAAAATAAGATAGTTAAATTTGTTTGTAAACTAATATTAAGAAGATATCGATTGAAGTATGGACTTGAAATACCAGCTGAGACTATTATAGGCAAGGGACTTTACCTCGGTCATGCATTCAATATTACGGTGAACGATCTGGCAGTAATTGGTGATTATTGTAATCTGCACAAAGGAGTGGTGATAGGCCGTGAAAACAGAGGTCCGCGCAAAGGTGCTCCTACTCTTGGTAATAAAGTGTGGGTAGGTATTAATTCTGCCATAGTAGGAAATGTTATTATAGGTGATGATGTACTGATTGCTCCATGTACTTATGTTAATTGTGATGTACCCTCTCATAGTGTTGTATTTGGCAATCCTTGTGTTATCAAACATAGAGATAATGCAACAGAAGGGTATATTAATAATATAAATGAATGAAAAGAATTCTTTGTCTGATAGATACTCTTGGTATGGGAGGAGCCGAACGTCAAATGATTGGATTGGCGCTTTTCCTTAAGCAAAACGGATATCATGTTGATTTGATAACATATTGTGAACATGATTTCTATTCAGAATTGGTTCAGAAATATGTTATAGGTTCAGTTACGTTACATACAAAGAATAATAAGTGGTCGAAATTATATGCTATCCGTAAGTATATCAAGGAGACAGGTGGTTATGATTGGATGATTGCCTACAAGGATGGTCCTACGATTATTGGTTGTATACTAAAGATGTTTGGGGGAAAATTTCGTTTGATAGCCTCTGAGCGAAATACTACACAATGTCTTTCGCTAAAGGATAAAGTAAAGTTTTTCTTGTATCGATGGGCAGACTACGTGGTACCTAATGCATATGCACAAGAAAAGTTTATCCGGACAAACTTTCCTAAGTTAAGTCAATCTGTTACTACTATAACCAACTTTACAGATACAGATTATTTTGTTCCTATTGCTCAGCCAACTAATAAGAAGTTCATTATCATGACAGTGGCTCGTGTGGCACGACAAAAGAATGTTTCTAACTATCTGGAAGCAATTAAGCGCCTTAAAGAGGATGGTCTTACAAATGTACATTTTGATTGGTATGGTGATGTACAAACGAAAGAAGAGACCTATGGCGATATGTGCTTCAAGAAACGCTTTGAGTTGGGAATTGAGGATATGATTGACTTCCATCCTGCAACGACAGAAATTTTAAAACATTACCAAAATTGTGACGTATTTTGTCTTCCGAGTATTTACGAAGGTTTCCCAAATGTAGTGTGTGAAGCTATGAGTTGTGGTAAGCCAATTGTTTGCAGTCGGGTATGTGACAATCCTCATATTGTACAAGAAAATCAGAATGGTATATTTTTTACTCCAACTGATGTAAACTCCATCTATGAGGGTTTGAAGTATATTATCAATATGCCTAAGGAAGATTTGCAAATATGGGGAAAATATAGTCGAGAGATTGCGGAGTCGTTATTCTCTAAGAAAGCATTTTTTCAGAAGTATATTAAACTTATAGAATCTTTATGAACTATATAAAAATAAATGTTTTAGTAATTGGAGGAGGAACTCACCACAATGCGCTTGGAGTTATTAGGACTTTAGGACTATCCGGCTATGGAGTTGAACTTATCACAATAGGTAATCTTACAAAGAATTATATTACCAGTAGTAAATATATATTAAAGCATTATGCTCTGGCAGATATAAAAGAGTTGGCGGCTTATCTGTTGTACCGCGAACCTAAATCAGAAAAAGAAATTATTATTTCGTGTGCTGATGTAGTTACTGAACATTTGAATCTCTATCAGAGAAAACTTTCAGAACGATATATACTTCCTGGAATACCTACGGAAGGAAAAATGCCGGAGTTGATGGATAAAACTAATATGATCAAAATGGCTGCCAAGAGAGATATTTACTCTCCTGAGGTTTGGAGTTTACCTATAGATATAACTAAAGTGACATTTCCTTGTATCACAAAATCACATATTAGCAGTCATGGCGGTAAATCAGATATCGTAATCTGCCGAAATAGAGAGGAGTTAGATACCTTCCTTGCAGGCAATAAGGATACTTTATTTGTTCAGGCGTATATTAATAAAAAGGAAGAGGTTCAGTTTATTGGTTGCTCTCTGAAGAATGGAGAAGAGATTATTATTCCGGGAATGACAAAAGTTCTTCGTTCTCAACCGAATACTAATACAGGTTTCCTTGAGTATGGTCCAATAGACCCTTTTTATGACAACATTGTAGAAAAGAGTAAGTTATACATCAAGGATTGTCAGTACTCTGGACTCTTTAGTATAGAGTTCCTCCGTGGACATGATGATAAGGTGTATTTTCTAGAGATTAATTTTCGTAATGATGGCAATGCCTATTGCGTTACAGCTAGTGGGATTAACTTGCCTGCGATATGGGTAAAAGCAAATCGAGGTGAAAACTATTATGATGAAATCAAAGAACCTAAGTTTGTTGTGGTAATGCCAGAATTTCAAGATCTGAAACTTGTTTTACAATGTAAGGTCTCATTATGGCAATGGCTGAAAGATGTAAAACGTACAGATGTATTTTTGGAGTATATGAAGGAAGATAAGCGTCCTTTCTTTCAATATATAATAGATAAAATCATATAAATGACTACTAAATATTTAATTCGACTAGACGATGCGTGTCCTACTATGGATTCTGTTAAATGGGAGAAGATGCTTGATATTCTTGACCGTTATGAAGTGAAGCCTATGGTGGGTATTATACCTCATAACGAAGACCCGAAATTGCATATAGATGTTGAGGATCCGAACTTTTGGCAGAAAGCTAGAGATTGGGATAAAAAAGGTTGGGCTATTGCGCTTCACGGATATAATCATTGTTATATTTCTGGAAAAGGCGGAATTAATCCTCTATGGAATCGTTCAGAATTTGCAGGAGTTTCGTTTGAAATACAATGCAAAAAGATAAAAGAAGGATTACGAATTCTTAATGGGCACGGTATCAATCCTAAATATTTTTTTGCTCCCAGCCATACTTTTGACGAAAATACTTTATTGGCACTAAAGAAATGCTCCGATATACGCATTATTAGTGATACTATTGCTACAAAGCCTTACAAGGATGGGGATTTTGTTTTTATTCCACAGTTGGGAGGACATTGTACAGAAATGAAAATCCCAGGAATATGGACATTTTGTTTGCATCCGAATATAATGAATGAGAATGATTTTGATGTTACGGAAACTTTCTTCAAGAATCATGTTAAAGAGATTATTGGATTTGATGATTTAAATTTAGATAGTATTGGTAGAAAGTCTTTGGGTAGTAGATTTCTTTCATACTTATATTTCACTTATAGGAAAATTAGAGGAATAAAGTAAAATGAAAATACTACATGTGATAGACAATATGAGTATGGGAGGAGCTCAGAGTTTATTGGTAGAGATGTTACCTGTACAAAAGCAAATGGGGAATGAAGTTCTTGTTTTAGAATTGAAAGCCTCAGAAGATAGAACATTAGCTAATAAATTACAAAAGTCTGGTATTGAAGTAAGAGCATTAGCAGCTATAAGAACAGAACGAAATGTTAAAAATATTTTTGAATTAATTCCCTATATTAAGCAATATGAGATAGTACATGTACATCTTTTTCCTGCAAATTATTGGGTCGCATTTGCTAAGATATTGAGTTTTAGTAATACTCCGATTATAACAACGGAACACTCTACAAATAATAAAAGGAGAAAGATACTTATCTTTAAATATATTGATAAGTTTATCTATAGCCAGTATGAAGAGGTCGTCGCTTGCGCTGATAAGGCTCTTGAAACCTTTAATAATAGATACAAAGGATTAAAGTGTATCTCAATACCCAATGGAGTTGATATAGCAAAGTACTTGGAAGCTGAGCCGTATACTAAGCAAGAACTTTTAGGAATTGGTGAAGATACTTTTGTTACTACAATGGTAGCTCGGTTTTATTATCCCAAGCGACAAGATACATTGATAGAAGCAATTGCTTTGCTACCAAAGCGCCATCATGCCGTATTTGTTGGAGGGGGAGCTACTGATGAAAATTTACAAGAAAAGATGACATTGGCTGAGAAAATGGGTGTTAGGGATAGAGTACATTTCTTATATATTCGTTCTGATGTTCCACGAATTCTAAAGTCTTCTGATGCAGTGTTGATGTCTTCTGAATATGAAGGCTTATCATTATCTTCCATAGAGGGGATGGCTTGTGGACGTCCTTTTATAGCTACAAATGTTAATGGTTTAAGAGAGGTTGTAGGGGGAGCAGGCGTACTATTTGAATGTGGAAATGCTATGGAACTTGCAGATATATTGCAAAGATTAGATTCAAATAAAGAGTATTACAATGCAATAACTAACAGTTGTTTAAAGCGTGCTAGTGAATATGATATTCGTAAAGTCGCAGAAAAGTATCAACAAGAATATATGAAAATTGCGAAAAAATAAACAATAACCTTTACTTTGACACTTTCAATATCCTTATTGGAGTTCTATAAAAATATTAGATGTATTGTTGATGGTTAAATTATTTATAATAGTCAATGTTGATTGGTTCTTTCTTTCTCATCGTAAAGACATTGCTTTAAGTGCTCAAAAAAACGGTTATGATGTTACTATTGTGACGAAAGATACTGGTAAAAAAACAGATATCAAAGCTTTGGGCCTAAAGATGATTGATTTGCCTATGAATCGTTCTGGGCAAAATATTATAGAAGAGTTGCATACATATTGTTTTTTGTATCGTCTCTATTGTCGTGAAAAACCCGATATTGTTCATCATGTAGGTTTAAAGACTATACTTTGGGGAACTTTAGCCGCAAAACTAGCAAAAGTACATGGAGTGGTTAATGCTGTTAGTGGATTGGGGATTTTTTTCTCAGAGGAAAATAAATCATTAGTTTCAAAAATTCTTCCTAAGATCCTTAGCTTTTCTCATCATCGTAAAAATCTCGCAGTAATTTTTCAAAATGAAGAAGATAAAGTTTTATTCTTGAAAAACTGGATTATAAGAGAAGAACAGGCTTTTATGATAAAAGGATCAGGTGTAGATTTGAATCAATATTGCTATGCTCCTGAACCGGAAAGTGGAAAAATTAAAGTTTTGCTTACTGCTCGTATGATTGTGGAAAAAGGAGTATTTGTATTAACAGATGCTGCTTTGAAACTAAAAGCAGAATATAAAGATAAAGTAGAGTTTCTGCTTTGTGGTGGATTGGATGACAATCCGAAAGCGATAAAGGAGGAAGAACTGAAGGCTGTATGTGATGGGGAGTATATCCAGTGGTTGGGATATCGTACGGATGTGCTAGAGCTATTGAAATCTTGTCATATAGTAGCATTTCCTTCCTATTACAAAGAGGGACTTCCTAAGTCGTTAATAGAGGCTACTGCTGTAGGACGTCCTATAGTGACCACAAATTCCATTGGATGTAAGGAAACAGTGGTAGATGGCTATAATGGCTATCTGGTTTCTGTGAAAGATAGTGATACGTTAGCTGAGAAACTGAAGATTCTTTTTGAAGATGAGGACTTGAGGCAGGATATGGGGCGTAATTCACGCAAATTGGCTGAAAGGGATTTCTCAATAGAAAATGTAATACAGAAACATCTTGAAATATATAATCAGTTGAATAAAACATGAAAATATTAGTTACCGGTGCAGCCGGTTTTATAGGTTCTTATGTGTGTAAGCGTCTGCTTAGTCGTAACGATGAGGTCGTTGGATTGGATAATTTGAATAATTACTATGATGTGAACCTGAAATATGGTCGTTTGGATACACTAGGTATCTCTAAGGAAAATATAGACTGGTATAAGTTTGTTGGAAGTTCTAAATATTCCTCTTTTCGTTTTGTCCGCATGAATCTTGAGGACAAACAAGCTATGCAGATGCTTTTTGCTAATGAGCATTTTGATAAGGTTGTAAATCTTGCAGCACAAGCTGGAGTAAGATATTCTATTGAGAATCCTTATGCATATGTGGAAAGCAATATCGATGGTTTTCTTAATATATTGGAAGGATGTCGTCATTATGAAGTGAAACATTTGATATATGCTAGTTCCAGTAGTGTATACGGCTTGAATGGTAAGGTTCCTTTCTCAGAGAAAGATAGTATTGCTCATCCGGTAAGTTTATATGCTGCTACGAAGAAATCTAATGAGTTGATGGCGCATACATATAGTCATTTATATGGTGTTCCTTCTACAGGACTTCGCTTTTTTACGGTATATGGTCCTTGGGGGCGCCCGGATATGTCGCCTTTTCTGTTTGCAGATGCTATGTTGCACCATCGTCCTATAAAAGTGTTCAATAAAGGGGATATGCTTCGCGATTTTACTTACATTGATGATATTGTAGAAGGTGTGTTGCGAGTGATAGATAATGTCCCGTCTCCTGACTTTAATTGGTGTGCAGAAATGCCGGATCCCAGCACTTCCACTGCACCATACAAGATTTATAATATTGGCAACTCGCATCCTGTGAGGTTGATGGATTTTATACAGGCTATAGAAGAGGCTATAGGTCATCCAGCAGAGAAGATATTTCTTCCGATGCAACCCGGTGATGTTTATCAGACAAACGCGGATACCACAGCGTTACAAAATGAATTAGGCTTTAAACCCGATAAACCTATCAAAGAAGGAGTGAAAGAGACGATAGAGTGGTATCGCTCTTTTTATCAACTATAAAAAATAATTAGGAAATTATGAAAATAGCAATTGTAGGAACCGGTTATGTCGGTTTAGTTACCGGTACTTGTTTTTCTGAAATGGGTATAGACGTTACTTGTGTAGATGTGCAAGAAAGTAAAATTGAAAACCTGAAGAAAGGGATTGTTCCTATTTATGAACCGGGATTGGAAGATATGGTGCATCGTAACTATAATGCCGGACGATTGAATTTTACGACGAATCTGGCAGATTGCCTGAATGATGTAGAAGTTGTGTTTAGTGCTGTAGGTACCCCTCCTGATGAAGACGGAAGTGCTGACTTGAAGTATGTACTTGAAGTAGCCCGTACTATTGGTCGCAACATGAAAAGGTATGTACTGGTAGTTACTAAAAGCACAGTTCCTGTTGGTACTGCACAGAAAGTAAAAGCTGCTATTCAGGAAGAACTTGATAAACGTGATGAGAAAATTGATTTTGATGTAGCTTCCAATCCTGAATTTCTGAAAGAAGGTGATGCCGTTGATGATTTTATGAAACCGGATCGTGTAGTGGTTGGTATTGAATCTGATAAGGCAAAGGATATTATGGAACGGCTTTATAAGCCTTTCATGATGAATAATTACCGTTTGATATTCACGGATATACCTAGTGCTGAAATGATAAAATATGCTGCTAACTCGATGCTGGCTACCCGTATTAGTTTTATGAATGATATTGCAAACTTGTGTGAATTGGTAGGTGCAGATGTTAATATGGTACGTAAAGGTATTGGTGCGGATAGTCGTATAGGCAGTAAATTCCTTTATCCGGGTTGTGGTTATGGTGGTTCCTGTTTTCCGAAAGATGTAAAAGCTTTGATAAAAACAGCAGAAAAGAATGGTTATCCGATGCGAGTGCTTAAAGCTGTGGAGGAAGTGAATGAAAACCAAAAGAGTATTCTTTTTGAAAAATTGTTGAAGCACTTCAAAGGTAATTTGAAAGGCAAACAAATAGCCATGTGGGGATTGGCATTCAAGCCTGAAACGGATGATATGCGTGAAGCTCCTGCTTTAATTCTGATAGATAAACTGATAGAGTCTGGTGCAATGGTGAAAGTCTATGATCCTATTGCAATGAAAGAATGTAATCGTAGAATAGGTGATAAAGTTATTTATGCCACGGATATGTATGATGCGGTATTGGATGCCGATGCTTTACTGTTAGTGACCGAATGGAAAGAGTTCAGGATGCCAAGCTGGGGAGTCTTGAAGAAAACAATGAAACAGTTGGTGGTGATGGATGGCCGTAATATTTATGATCAGAATGAATTGCAAGAATTAGGTTTTGAATACACATGCATTGGAAAACTCTGACATCAATAAAAAGTAAGTTGGTTAATATCTGAGGACTATTTTAATTTCATGAATATACTTATTACAGGAATTCACGGTTTTGTGGGCTCCAATCTTGTTGTTGCCTTAAAAGAGCATCATATTCTTTATGGTCTTGATATCGTCGCTCCTGACAAGGAGGGAGTAGTAAAGACTTTTGCTTGGGAAGATATTGAATCAACTTCTTTTCCAATGCAGCGTTTGC